>Ga0080064_1000039_pt1 | contig 397205 bp, 390 predicted proteins | sample Subgrocontami54m_FD_69260 | JGI IMG/M metagenome (GOLD analysis project Ga0080064, IMG submission 69260) | Subsurface groundwater microbial communities from S. Glens Falls, New York, USA - GMW46 contaminated, 5.4 m (SPADES assembly) (version 2) ... | reverse complement strand
CTGCCCGGCGCGATATCGACCGCGATTTGCGCCGCTTCGACCAGGAAGGTGCCGCCGCCGCACATCGGATCGAGCAACGCCGTTCCCGGCTGCCACCCGGTCAGCCCGAGAATGCCGGCGGCGAGATTTTCCTTGAGCGGAGCCTCGCCCTGGGCGGCGCGCGCGCCGCGCTTGAACAGCGGCTCGCCCGAGGTGTCGAGGTAGAGCGTGAACTGCGTGGCGTCGAGGAAGGCGTGGATGCGCACTTCGGGCGCGCGCGTGTCCACGTTGGGGCGGCTGCCGACGGCGCTCCTGAAGCGGTCGCATACCGCGTCCTTGATGCGCAGCGTGAGGAAGTCCAGACTCTTGAGCGGGCAGCGCTGCGCGGTGAGGTAGACGCGGATACTGCGCGCGACGTCGAAGCGCTGCGGCCAGTCGAACTCATAGGCGGCGCGGTAGATGTCTTCTTCGCTGCGGTAGGCGACGGTGAACAGGCGCAGCAGCACGCGCGTGGCGATGCGGCTCTCCAGGTTGGCGCGGTAAATGACGCGCGTGCCGCCCTCGAAGGCGACGCCGCCGGCGACGGCCCGCACTGCGCTCGCGCCGAGCCCGGCGAGTTCGGCGGCGAGCGGGTCTTCCAGGCCGCGCGGGCAGGGTGCGAACAGCTTGGCGTTGGCTTGCATGTTCATCGGGTCACGCGGATCGTCGCTGCCAGCGCAAACCTAGGCCGCGATCTCCGCCGCGACCGCCGCGGCGCTTTGCACCTTGGCGTAGAGCCCGTTCAGCGCCGCGAGGAAAGCCGCGTGCACCTGCGCCGCAGGCACGCGTTGCTCGCCGAAGACGAGCGCACGGGTGGCGCAGGCATCGTGCGCCAGGCTGCAGGAAAAACCCAGATCGAACGCGGCGCGCGTGCTCGCGTCCACGCACATATGCGTCATCATGCCGGCGATGACCAGGTGGTCGGCGCCCAGTCCGCGCAGATGCTCCAATAGTTTTGTTCCACGGAAGCTGTTGGGGAAATTCTTTTGCAGCACGGTTTCCCCGGCGCGCGGCGCGACGTTGGCATGGATGTTCACGCCCTCGGTATCGGGCAGGAAAAAGCTCGCGCCGGGCCGGTTGGAAACGTGCTGGATGTGCACCAGCGGCAGCCCCTTGCCGCGGAAGGTCTCGAGCAGCTTCGCCGCCTGCAGGCTGGCCTGCGGGCTGTCCTCCAGTTCCATCTTGCCGCCGGGGAAGTAGTCGTTCTGGATGTCGATGATGATCAGGGCTGGTTTCATGGATTGACTCCGGGTGGGGCGTTGATTTTAACCGGCGCGGCCGCCGACAATCGCGGATTTTTTTGCCCGCAGCGCGCTCATGCGCCGTGGATGCGCGCGGCGAAGCCGGCGGCGCGCAGCGCGCGGATGATCTCCTCCACGTGCCCGCGGCCGCGGGTCTGCAGCACGAAATCGACCTCGGCGGTCTGCAGCGGCAGGTTGGTGAAGGCGCGCTGATGGTGCACTTCCTCGATATTCGCATTCGCCTCGGCGAGGCAGGCGGTCACCGTCGCGAGCGCGCCGGGCAGGTCGCGCAGTTCCACCGTGAGCCGGGTCAGCCGGCCGGCGCGCACCATGCCGCGCTCGATGATCACCGACAGCGTCAGCGGATCGATGTTGCCGCCGGAGAGCACGATGCCCACGCGCCTGCCGCGAAAGCGCTCCGGCTGTGCGAGCAGCGCGGCGAGGCCGGCCGCGCCCGCGCCCTCGACCACGGTCTTTTCGACTTCCAGCAGCAGCACGATGGCGTGCTCGATCTCGCCCTCGCCGACCAGCAGGATACCGCGCGTGAGTTCGCGCACAATCGGCAGGGTGAGCGCGCCCGGCTGCTTTACCGCGATGCCCTCGGCTATGGTGTTGGCGGCGAAGCGCGGCGTCTCGCCGCGCAGCGCGCAATACATGGACGGAAAGTTCTCGCTCTCGACGCCGTAGAGTTCGATGCCGGGCTTCGCCGCCTTGGCCGCGACCGCCATGCCGGCGATCAGCCCGCCCCCGCCCACCGGCACGAGCAGGACCTCGAGCCCCGGTTCGCGCGCGAGCATTTCGAGGGCCACCGTGCCCTGGCCGCTGATCACCTGCGCGTCGTCATAGGGATGGACCAGGCTTAAGCAGCGCTCGGCGGCGAGCGCGAGGCCGTGCGCGCTGGCTTCGTCGAAATTGTCGCCGGCGAGGATCACTTCGGCGCCGAAGGCGCGGGTATGCTCCACTTTCACATGCGGCGTGTGGCGCGGCATGACGATGACGGCGCGCAGCCCCAGGCGCTTCGCGTGGTAGGCCACGCCCTGCGCGTGATTGCCCGCCGATACCGCGAGCACGCCTGCGCTGCGCTCCGCGGGCGTGAGCGAGAGCAGTTTGACCAGCGCGCCGCGTTCCTTGAACGAGGCGGTGAACTGCAGGTTCTCGAACTTGAGGTACACCTCGGCGCCGGTGATCTGCGACAGTGTGCGCGAGTACAGGCAGGGCGTGTCTATCACCTGGTTCGCCAGCACGGCGGCTGCGGCATGGATGGAGTCTGCGGTGACGCTCATGGAATCTGTTTCGATATGAGGGGATGGTTCCCCTCATGCTCCCCTAAACTGGCCTGCTGCAAGTTCGATTCTGCAACAGGTTCATATTGACTTGACGCTCAGTGCTGCCACGAACCCTTGATGATGCTCTTGATGAGATGCAGCCGCCGGTGAAAAAAATGATCGGCGCCGGGCACCACGATCACCGGCAGCTCCTGCGGCCGCGCCCAGGCGAGCACGTTCGCGAGCGGCACGGTCTGGTCGAGCTCGCCGTGGATGACGATGCTGTCCGCGGGCACGGCTTCCGCAGTGTAGCTGCGCCCGCCGCTGACGAAACCCGCCGCCACGCCCACCAGCGCCATGCGCGCAGGCGCAACGCGCCGCGCCACCAGGGTCTGCACGTAGGCGCCGAAAGAGAAGCCCGCCAGCACCGGCGCATCCGCATGAAAACGCGCGCGCGCGTATTCCAGGATCGCGAGCATGTCGTCGGCCTCGCCGCGCCCCTCGTCGTGTTCGCCCGCGCTCGCGCCCACGCCGCGGAAATTCGGCCGCAGCGCGACGTAACCCAGCTCGACGAAGGTCTTGGCCAGGGTCTGTGCCACCTTGTTATCGAGGCTGCCGCCGAACAGCGGGTGCGGGTGGGCGACCAGGGCCACGCCGCGAGCGGCGTCGTAAAGCCTGCCGCGAGCGGCGTCGTAAAGTCTGCCGCGAGCGGCGTCGTAAAGCCTGCCGCGATCGGCGTCGTGAAGCCTGTCGCGACTGCTGCCGCCCGCCGGCAGGTCGATCACGCATTCGATCTTGCCCGCTGCGCCGTCGAGCAGCAGGTGCTCTTTCGCCGCCCGCGTCATAGCTTCAGTCGTTCGACCACGCGCCCGTGCCGCAGGTGCTCTTCGACGATCTCGTCGATGTCGTGCTCGTCGATATAGGTGTACCAGGTTTCCTCCGGGTACACCACGATGCACGGGCCTTCCTCGCAGCGATCGAGGCACCCCGCCTGATTGATGCGCACCTTGCCACGGCCTGCGAGATTGAGTTCCTTCACGCGTTGCTTGGCGTAGTCGCGCAGCTTGCTCGCGCCTTTGTCGTTGCAGCAGACGCGACCGCCCTCGCGCTGGTTGCAGCAGAAGAAAACGTGGTGGGCATAATAACTCATGGGGAACAGGCTCGAAAGATAGACGTCGTTGAGGGACATGCCGCTCGTCGGCATGTCCGCTCCAACGAAAGCAAATTATAGCTCGTCGGAACGCTTCGGACCTTCGCTGCCCGAGCGCGGCGCCAGCAGCATCAGATAAAACAGCGCGACGAACGGCCAGGCGAGCGACGCCAGGTGCGTCACGCCGTTGAAGTTGAGATAGTATCCCTGCGGCCATTGCTGCAGCGCGCTGGCGAAATAGGGATTCTCCGGCGCCAGGTTGACCAGCACGGTCGCGGCCATCAGCAGCAAGCCCGCCAGCGCGCGGCGCGCGGCGCGCGGCAACGCCACCGCCAGCATCAGGATGCCGGCGCCGCCGGCCAGACCGAGTTGCGCGCCCGGCGTGACCCAGGCGAACACGTCCTGCGCCTTCAGCAGCACGCCTATCGCGACCGTCTTCAGCGCCAGCGCGCCCGCGAGCAGCGAGAGCAACAGGCGCCGCAGCGGCCGCCCGTCCTGCGTCAGGAAGGACGCGAACAGACCGACCGCGACGAGGTTGCAGGCGGAGACCAGCGCTTCTGCCTGGATGAACACCACGGCCGGATGCAGGGCCGCCGGCGCGGGCTCGATCAGCCCGCGCAGATCGCCGTTGCCGAACAGCAGGGTCACCGGGTTGAGCTGGGTGAACAGCCACAGCCCGAGCAATACCAGCCCGAGGTCGTACTGGTGGCCGTCGAGAAACCAGCGATGGCGCAACGCGCGCATCTGGCCGCGGCCGAGCAAGCCGACGCCGAAGCGCAGCGCCAGGCCGGCGCCGGCGAAAGCACCCAGGCCATTGGTAGCGAGATCGAGGTTGGACGGGATGCGGCTGGGCAGGTAGGTTTGCAGCGCTTCCAGCGCGAGGCTTAAGCAGCAGCCGGCCAGGCCGGCCGCCGTGAGCGCGGGCACGCCGCGTACATGCGGGTGCAGCGCCAGCAGCGCAAAAAATCCCAGCGGCAGATAGGCGGCGAAATTGGTCACCAGGTCGAAGCTGGTGATATAGCGCGGCAAGCCGCCGGCGAGAAAAACGAACGCGCCCACGCCCTGGTCGCGCCAGCCGGAGAAGGGGTGCAGGCTGGCGTAAATGATCAGCAGCACGTAAGCGAGCAGCAGATAGCGCGCCAGCGGCGAGGGCCGGGCATCGATGACGGGCACGACGCGCGCCATGCTAAAGCCTGGCGAGTTTCGCGCGGTACAGGGCCAGCATCTGCGCGCTGAAACAGGCGAACGCGATTTTTTCGATTTTCGGTTCGGCCGCGGCGAACTGCGCGCATTCGCGCACCGCGATGCGCGTCGCCTGCTCGGGCGGGTAGCCGTAGACGCCGCAGCTGATCGCGGGGAAGGCGATGCTCCCCGCGCCGTGCGCGCGCGCCAGCGCCAGGCTCTCGCGGTAGCAGGAGGCGAGCAGCTCGGGCTCGCCCTGCGCGCCGCCCTGCCATACCGGCCCGACGGTGTGGATCACGTATCTCGCCGGCAGGCGGTAGCCGCGCGTGAGTTTCGCCTGCCCGGTGGCGCAGCCATTCAGCGTGCGGCATTCGGCGAGCAGCTCCGGTCCGGCGGCGCGGTGGATCGCGCCATCCACGCCGCCGCCGCCGAGCAGCGAATTGTTGGCGGCGTTGACGATGGCGTCCACCGGCAGGGTGGTGATGTCGGCCTCGACCGCGATGAGTCTATCGTCCATGGCGGGATTCTACCGCGTCCGTTCTGACGTATCGGTTCTTTGCCAGGCATTTGCGCAGCGGGTGGACTTGGCGTCGCTTCAAATGGGGATTTTCCGGACCAGCGACAAACCCCGGCGCCAGGTTGTTCGTGGTCGACCGTCCGCGCCGCCGGGCGTTCGTGGTCACAGGCGCGCTAGAATACGCGTTGCGAGGCATTTTTCAAGAACAGTTTTCCAAGGTTGCCCGGCGCATCGATGCTCCCATCGCTCGCCCGAGCTGCCGTCAGTAAGGAACGCAACATGATCGAAGACAGAATCGAGGTCAACATCGCGGGGGGGCTCGACATTCCGCTGCCGCCGATGGCCAGCGTGCGGCAGAAGTTCACCACCACCCGGGTCGATGACATCGCGGCGGCCGTGGCGCGCGAGTTCGAGCGGCCGGAGATACGCGCGAGCATTAAGAAAGGAGCGCGCATCGCCGTCGGCTGCGGCAGCCGCGGCGTGGCCAATTATGCGCTGATCGCGCGTGCCGTCATCGCAGAGATCAAGGCCCTCGGCGGCGAGCCTTTCGTGTTCCCCGCCATGGGCAGCCACGGCGCCGCCACCGCCGAAGGACAGCGCCAGGTGCTCGAAGGCGCCGGCATCACCGAGGACTTCGTCGGCGCGCCGATACGCGCCTCCATGGACACGATCGAGGCCGGGCGCATGGCCGACGGCACGCCCGTTTATGCGGACGCGATCGCCGCGGCCGCGGACGGCATCGTGCTCATCAACCGCATCAAGCCGCACACGACGTTTCGCGGCGCGATCGAAAGCGGCATCACCAAGATGCTGACCATAGGCATGGGCAAGATCAAGGGCGCGGCGCAACTGCACACGCATGGCATGGACCGCTTTCCCGTGGTGCTGCCGGAGGCGGCAGACGTGGTGATGGGGCGCCTGCCGTTCCTGTTCGGCGTCGCCGCGGTGGAGAACGCCCACGACGATACGGCGCTCGTCGAATGCGTCCCCGCCGCGCGCCTGCACGCGCGCGAGCCGGAGTTGCTCGCGATGGCCAAGGAAAAGATGGCGCGGCTTTTTTTCGACGAGATCGACGTGCTGGTGATCGACGAAATGGGCAAGGAGATCAGCGGCACCGGCTTCGACCCCAACGTCACCGGGCGCAACAAGCGCTTCGTCGACTGGCCCGGCGGGCCGGTCATCAAGAAGATCGCGGTGCTCAGTCTGACCGAGCGCACCCATGGCAACGCCACGGGGGTCGGCTCGGCCGACATCATCACCATGCGCCTGTTCCGTGCCATCGACCTCGGCCCGACCTACGCCAACTGCATCACCTCGACCTTCCTCGACAGCGCCGCCATTCCGATGATCATGAACACCGACCGCAAGGCGGTGCAGCTCGCGGTGAAGACGGTCCTGCGCGTGAAACCGGCCGACGCCCGCGTCGTGCACATCCGCAACACGCTCGAACTGCAGCGCATCCGCGTCTCCGCGCCGCTGCTCGCCGAGGTGCGCCGCCAGCCGGAGCGTTTCGAAATTTTGAGCGAGCCCCAGCCGTGGGTGTTCGGGGCGGATGGCGGTTTGGCGAAGGTGGATTCGGGGACTTGAGGCGACCTGCTGCCACACATGACCGAATATCGCTTCACCGAGTATTTCGAGAACGAGGTTCTCCGCAAACGACCCTATCTCAAGAAGGAGTGGTGTATTCGCATTGTCAAGAACGCGATCCGCGAGGAGCCACAGGAGAACAACCGTTTCCGCTTCTGGGGTGCCTGTCCCGAACTCGACGGACGGCACTTGCGAGTCGTCACGCTACAGGATAAGGTGACTATCCATAATGCTTTTCTGGACCGAGGGTTCAAGCCATGAAGCTGAATTATTACGCCGCGACCGATTCGCTGTATATCGACCTTTCGGAACAACCAAGCGTGGAAAGCCGGGAGATTTCCGAGGGGATCGTGCTCGATTACGATTCGAAGGGAAACCTTGTAGGGATCGATATCGACAGCGCGAGCCGGAAGGTGCAACTTGAACACCTGCTTGTCAACAAGCTGCCATCGGAAGTAACGACCGTCGCCGCATAACGGCACAGTGCACGCGTTCGAGAGCGGACGCGCCTATAAGCAGCGCGCCTGTTGTTTGCATCCGTGGCGGCGCGCCGCGCAACGCGGGCGTTCCCGATTCCGCCTCGGTGTCGGCACCGCTAGACAATACCCGTATATATTGCTAGCATGCAATATATGAAGGCAATCATTGAGGTAGCGAAGAGAGGGGCTGCAATTCGCTCGGCAAGGTTGCAGGTTGCCGCAGCGCGTCGAGGACGAAATCCGGACTATCGGCTGAGCTTCGAATCGGCTCGAATGCTTTTTTCCGAATTTACACCGGCGCGCCTGGAGCTTCTCGACACGCTGCGCCGCGTAGGGCCATGCAGCGTTTATGCGTTGGCTAAGGCCGCAGAACGCAACTACTCAAACGTCCATACCGATGTTACGCGTCTCGAGGAACTGGGGTTGATCGAGCGCGGGGAGGACGCGGAGATCCTCGTGCCCTACGAATCAGTTGAGATTCTTATGCCTCTAGCGCAGGTAGCGTGAGGTCGGGGCGGGACACGCGTTCGCGAACGGATGCTCCGGAGCGCTATACGGCTCTTGCTAGCTTCGGGTGCAGCACGGGACGAACGCGCTTTTGCGTAGAGTTCCTGCTCTTGGACGCGACCGCCACACGCGTGCTCTTGGCGACCACAGCCAGGCGCAAACCCGACACCCCGAGTATCTTGCTCAGGCTGCGCAGTTCCGGATTTCCGTTTTCCGAAAGCGTGCGATAGAGCTGCTGCCGGTTCAGCCCGGTAAGATCGGCGATCCTCGCTACTCCGCCACGCGCTTCCGTGACATTGCGCAGCGCCTGCAGAAACGCCCCGGGATCGTCGTCCGCAACCGCCGCGTTCAGATAGGCCGCGGCTGTCGCCGGGTCCTGCAGCCGTTCCAGCAGGTAGTCTTTAGCGGGTACGGCCGCTGGCACGTTTTCTTTCTTCATGGTCTTTCCAGTACTCCTTGGCTCGCTTTATGTCCGCCTTCTGCGTCCGCTTGTCGCCGCCGCACAGCAGCAACACCATTTTGCTTCCCCGAGAGTCCGTAATACACCCGGTATCCCGCTCCTGTGTCGATGCGCAATTCCCACACGCCTTCGCCAACGGGCGCACAATCCCCGAACAATCCCCGCTCCAGCCGATCGACCCGCAACTGGACGGCCGCAAAGGCGACCGGATTTCTGACGGTGTCCAGCCATTCCCGATACGGAACGCGCTTGTCGCTCGTCTGGTAATGAAAAACCACGAGGACGGTGTTCATGGTTTATTGTCGTTTATAGACGACATTACGTCAAGTTTTTTCCGCAGCGCTGGGCGTGTCGACCGCCTTGCTCCGAAGAATGCCCTGGACCGCCGTCCGGACCCTCGGCATCGGCCATCGTGTGGTCACCGGGTGATGACAAACTGGCCCCCAGGGCTATCTAGCGGCATATGGCGCCATATACGGGTAGATGATTGCATATGCAGCTAGATGGACTTACGATGCCGCGGATGGTGACTATTATTGGATAGGCTCGCTTCAAAACCAGAAATGTGCGGAGTCAGAGGATAGAACATGAATGCGAAAGAAGAGAGCAGCGACCGCCATAGCTTTAAGTTTCTTCCGTTGACAGTCAGCCTAGAGACATTAGGCGGCATAGCCACGCCTCTGGTACTCCGCGGGACACCCTTGCCAACCAAGCGAAGACAAGTCTTCTCAACAGCAGAGGACAACCAGAAGGCAGTAGATATCAGGATCTACATGGGAGAACGACCTCTCGCTAGTAAGAACCAGCTCTTGACAAAGCTATCTTTGACGGGTTTTCCAGCTGCGCCGCGGGGCGTTCCGCAGCTGACAGTGGAGCTGGAAGTCGACCAATTCTGCTCCGTGAAGGCAACCGCATTTGAGGGAGCTTCCGGATCGAACGTGAAGGTCGAGTCTCTTAGTTCCGACTTTACTATCACGCCTGAAGGTGTAAGGAATGCGTTGAAAGTTGCGGAACAAAGCAAGGCACAAGATGATGAGGAGCTACGCCTTGTCGAGGAAAAACTTCAGAGAGACAATCTTATGTCAAGGGCCGAGGATTTACTGCGAGCACCGGACAAGCAAACTATATATGACGCCAAAGCATTAGAGAGAACCCTGGCGGCGCTGGGATTGGCTATTCAAGATAACAACACTGAATTGACGCGAAAGCTGACATCAGAACTCGAGAACACCATTGGGTCGCCTAAGACGTTCGACTTTGGAGACATATTTCGAGATATCTTTCCGACTCCCGGTGTGCGAAAAGGGGTAATGAAGAAGGATGGGCCCATGACAAAGGCGAGCCAGCAACCGCCAAGCCATGACCAGCCTTCAACAGGTCCTGCCAAATATCGCCTTGGCAACATATTCGGGGGCGCTGAATTCACGCCCGATCCAAACCTGTGTTTCGTCCTAATGCCTTTCAGCAATACGATGGGCCCAATCTACTCAGATCATATCAAGTTGGTAGTTGAGTCTGCCGGAGTGGTTTGCCAACGCGCAGATGAACTGGTTGGGACAGAACTAATAACTCACGAAATTTGGGAAAAGGTAAGCAGGGCCAGATTTATTATTGCGGATTTGACCGGTAGGAACTCGAACGTATTTTATGAGCTCGGACTGGCGCATGCGTTAGGCAAAGAAGTAATCATGCTTACGCAAGCTATGGACGACGTGCCTTTTGATCTAAAGGCAATAAGGTGCATTGTGTACGAATTTACGCCGCGAGGCACTAAAGAACTGGAAGGAAAGCTCAAAGAGACTATTCAAAAAATCATGCAATCTGGGTAACCCAGTCACCCTTAGTATAGGAGCCTATCAAGGGCATGGTTCGGATGGCCCACAGCCTTCGGCTTGCGGCCACCGCACATGCCCCCCTTAGAACTCATAATGGCTGAAGAACTTCAAATTGAACCGCAACAACCGAGATCCTTTCAACCGCCGTCGAAGGGAGAGTCAGTTCTTGTAGACGGCAAGTATTATTTCCTCGGTGAACAGATAGGGACTGGTTCCTTTGGAGCAGTATTTGAATGCACCGATGAGTGGAGTAATCCGCTGGTAGCAAAAATTCTCTTTCCGAGAGACCGCCCGTATGACGAGATAAAGGAAAACTGGCTGAGCGAATTGAATAAGCTGCTTGAGCTTAGGCATCCAAATATTACCTACATACATCAGGCATTCGAGTATCGCGACACGTTCTATCTAATAATCGAAAAGTGTAGCTTCACGCTCGACACAATTATTACTGCTGAAAAATTGGATCCAGAGTGGTGGATACCACATGTCGCGCGTGACGTTCTTCAGGGTCTCGAGTACGTGCACATGCGAGGTTATGTTCACAAAGACATTCATCCGGGAAATGTTTTCGTGTCGCAGACATTTGACCGCATGCTTCCAAATAAAGATCCAGTCTGGTCGTTCAAGATCGGAGACTTAGGCATCTCAAGACTGGAAACGGACATCAATCACTTCAATACGTTGCTGGCTCAATGGATGCTTCCTCCCGAAGCAATCGATGCGGGACAATTTGGCGCCATTGGACGCCAGGTCGACATCTACCACACTGCGCTATTGCTGCTAGCAATTCTGCTACGGAAGGTCCCGATGTTCACGAAAGAAGAGATATTGGCAGGACTTCCGCGCCAAATTGCCGAGCAACATCCGTCCAAGTATGGCCGCGCAATAGCCCAAGCGTTACGAAGGCATGTGGGGATGCGAACGCCCACGGCGGTTCAGTTTTGGCGAGAACTGGCGAGTGTTGCGCCATGAGTTCTAACCTCAAGCTGCATGCGACTGCCTTCGGCAGCGCATGAGCGCGGCGTTGGACTGTGTCGAATCGCCCTGAGAGTACGCAACCATACGTAACCTTACGGGTTGCAGTGTGTGACCGATTCGGTTACACTGCTCGTTGTGATCAAATCCTTCGCTCACAAAGGGCTGGAGAAATATTTCCTTGTTGGAAATGCTGCGGGAATCCAGGCGATTCACGCCAATAAGCTCCGCTTGATTCTCGCGCAACTTGACAAAGCAAAGGTCATTGACGACATGGACATTCCAGCACTGCGTCTGCACGAGCTTAAGGGGACGAGGAAAGGGATTTGGTCTGTGACGGTTCAAGCGAACTGGCGCGTTACTTTTCGCTTTGTCGATGGTGATGCCGAGGTCGTTAACTACGAGGACTACCATTGAGAGGTTTTCATGCAAATGCATAATCCACCGCACCCCGGTGAAGTTCTCCAGGGCCTGTGGCTGGAGCCAATGGGGATCAGCATTACTGAGGCCGCGCAAGCTTTGGGGGTAAGCCGGAAGACGTTGTCGAAGATTGTAAATGGCCGCGGCGCGCTCACCCCCGAAATGGCAGTGCGCCTCGGACGGGCCTTTGACACCTCGCCAGAAAGCTGGCTTGCGCATCAAGCTGCGTATGACTTGTGGCAACTGCGGCAGGTAAAGATTCGGGTGCAGAAGCTGGCTGCTTGATGAATTGGCACAGCCCGACTTTAGGTACAGCTGACGCCTGCCGGCGCCGCACAATTCTAAAGTTAATGCCCGGAACTCCGCGCCAGTAGCCGTTCTACAGCCGTCTCACCTCACCTTTATCTCAATCCACATCCGGTTCAGCAACCGCCGCTCCGCCCGCGTGAGTTCGCGCAACTGCTGCAGCCTCGCCAACTGCTCGGGACCGGGAAAGATCGCAGGGTTGCTCGCGATCTCCGGCCGTATCAGCGCCATCGCCGCAGCGTTCGGACTCCCCGCGCCGATGGCGTTGGAAAGCGCGGCTGAGCTCACCGGCTCGAGCAGAAAGTCGATGAACCGGTAGGCGAGATCGGGACGCCGCCCGCCTTTGTGCATGACCAGGTTGTCCACCGCGAACACCGCGCCCTCCTTCGGCGTCGAGTAGCCGATGCTGAATTTGCGCCCGGCCCTGAGCGCGTCCTGGCGCGCGGTGTGCATGTCGTTCGAATAGCCGTGGGCGAGCCAGATGTTGCCCACGGTCAGTTCCTTGATGTAGCTCGCGGCGTTGAACGCGGCCCGGTAGGGTTTGGCGCGCAGGATCAGCTCGCGCGCCTGCCGCCAGTGCGCGGGGTTGGTATCGTAGGCCGCAAAGCCGAGGTAGATCAGCGCCGCGGCCATGAGTTCGCGCTGGCTGTCGAGCACCGTGACCTTGCCGCGCAGGCGCTCCAGGTATTGCGGCTCGAAGATCGCGGCCCAGGTGTCGGTGGGGATGCCCAGTTCGCGCATCTTCTGCTCGTTGTAACCCAGCAGCGTGACCGAATAGGCGTAGGGCACGGAGTAGCGGTTGCCGGGGTCGAACCAGAGGTTGAGGAATTCGGGCTTGAGATTCGCAACGTTAGTCAGGCGCGCCGGCTCGATCGGCCGCAGCGCGCCCTGCCGGATCAGCGCCGCGACCGCATCGCCGGTGGGCACCAGGATATCGTAGCCCGTGGCCCCGGCGGCGAGCTTGGCCAGCATTTCCTCGTTGTCGGCGTAGTAGTCCTGCACCAGGCGGCGGGTGACGTTGCGGATTTCGAGCAGCGGCATGTCTGAGCCCGGGGAAATAGCCAGACCGGCATGGGAAAAACCGGCCAGGCTGCTGTTGAGATTCCTCAATGCCGGCGCAGATTGCCGGCCGGCGGGGTACGCACGCGCCGCGCATTCGGCGATAATGGCGCCGAACGGGGAGTACGCGCGATGAGATTCGATTTCACGGTGACTGGCGACTGCTGGCATGGCGACGCATTTGGGACCGCCCCAAACCGGCCGGCCGGAAGCGACAGCAGGAGGACGTTCACCGGCAGCAACAGCCATGGCGGTGGCACGACCTTTGATATTCGGGGCGACCGGTGAAGGGCCGCCCGATGGGCCTTGCGCCCGGGAAATTCGCAGCCATTGCCGCGTTTCTGCTTCTGGCGTTTTGCGCCAGCCCCGCGTCCCTTGCGGACGAGCGGCCGCCGGTGCGCATAGGCATGATCGAGGGCATGTCGGGCCAGTTCGCCAACGCGGGCGAAGCGGTGCAGCGCAATCTGCAATGGTCGGTCGAACGCGTGAATGCGCGCGGGGGCGTCAAGCTGCCGGGCGGCGCGCGCAGGCTCGAACTGCTCGCCTACGACAGCAAAGGCAATACCGAAGACGCGTTGACGATGTTGCGCAGTCTTACCGACGACGGCGTGCCGTTCGTGGCGCAAGGCAACAGTTCGGCTGTGGCCGGCGGGCTGATCGCGGCGATTGAAAAGCACAACGCGCGCATGCCCAAACGCCGCGTGCTGTACCTGAATTATTCGGCCGTCGACCCGGTGCTGACCAACGAGCAATGCAGCTTTTGGCATTTCCGCTTCGACGCGCATGCCGGCATGCGGATGAACGCATTGACCGACGCGATGAAGACCGACAGGCGGATTCGGCGCGTCTACATCATCGGCCAGGATTACAGCTTCGGCCGCGAGGTCTCCAGACTCGGGCGCCAGATGCTGGCCGCCAAGCGGCCGGATATCGAGATCGTCGGCGATGAGCTGCATCCGATTGGCCGGGTCAAGGATTTTGCGCCCTACGTCACCAAGATCATAGCCAGTTCCGCCGACGCGGTGCTGACGGGGAACTGGGGCAACGATCTCACCTTGCTGGTCAAGGCCGCGCGCGATGCGGGGCTGGCGGCACGCTTCTACACGTTCTACGGCAACGGACTCGGTGCGCCGGCGGCCATGGGGCTGGCCGGCGTGGACCGGGTGCTGGCCGTCGCCGAATGGCATCCGAACGTCGGTGGCGCCGAATCGGACGCTTTCGTCGAAGCGTTTCGCCGCCGTTTTCCGGAGCCCAGGCACGACTACCAGCACCTGCGCATGAACGTCATGGTCGAGATGCTGGTGGCCGCCATCGAGAAAGCGGGAACCACGGAGGCCGCCGCCGTGGCGAAGGCGCTGGAAGGCATGCGCTTTCGCAACAGCTTCCACGAAGCGACGATGCGCGCCGAAGATCACCAGCTGATTCAACCGCTATACGTGTCGGTGATGCAAAAGGCCGGCAACGGCGACGCCGGCGTGCGTTTCGATAACGAGGGCAGCGGCTACGGCTTTCGCACGATACTGCGCATCAACCCTGAAGAAACGGCGTTGCCCAGCAGTTGCCGCATGACCCGCAGCCCGGCCGAGCCGCTACGCTAGCGCGGTATAGGCGGACGAAAGCATTTTTTTTAATCGCCGCGAAACGGCGCATCACGCGCCCGGCCTTCTGTAAAATGCAACCATGCTGATCGCTTTCGTCGTCCTGTATCTTGCGCTGACCATCACCATCGGTCTGGTCGCCGCGCGTCGCGTCAAGAATTCGACCGACTACCTGGTCGCCGGTCGCAGTCTGCCGCTGTACATGAACGTCGCCACCGTCTTCGCGACCTGGTTCGGCGCCGAGACGGTGCTGTCGGTGTCCGCCACTTTTGCCAAGGACGGCCTGCACGGCATCCCGGGCGATCCGTTCGGCGCTTCGGTATGCCTGGTGCTGGCCGCGCTGCTGTTCGCCAGGCTGTTCTACCGCATGAACCTGCTGACCATCGGCGACTTCTACAAGCAGCGCTATGGCAAGCCGGTGGAGGTGCTGACCAGCCTGTCGATCACGCTGAGCTATCTGGGCTGGACCTCGGCGCAGATGACCGCGCTGGGCCTGGTGATCTTCACGCTGTCGGGCGGCGCGCTGGAGCTGAACCAGGCCATCGTCCTCGGCGCCGGCGTGGTCGTCGTCTACACCATTTTCGGCGGCATGTGGTCGGTGGCCTTCACCGACCTGTTCCAGACGGTGGTCATCCTGATCGGCCTGACACTGGTCGCGCTGCTCGTCGGCGACCTCGCCGGGGGCGTCGAGAAGGTCGTGCGCCAGGCCGCGGCCGACGGCAAGCTGGTCATGTTCCCGGCCGGCATGGACGCCGCCGCCTGGTGGGCGATGGCCGGTGCCTTCTTCGCCTTCGCCTTCGGCTCGATTCCGCAGCAGGACGTGTTCCAGCGCATGACCAGCGCCAAGAACGAGAAGACCGCGGTGCGCGGCACTGTCATCGGTGGGCTGATCTACTTTTGTTTCGCCTTCGTGCCGATCTACATCGCCTATGCGGCGCTGGTGGCCGACCCGTCGCTCGCCGCGTTGTTCGCCGACGAGGACGCCCGCGTGATTCAGCGTATCCTGCCCGATCTGGTGCTGGGCAAGATGCCGCTGTGGGCGCAGGTGATGTTCTTCGGTGCGCTGCTGTCGGCCATCCTGTCCACCGCCAGCGGCGCCTTGCTCGCGCCGACGGCGCTGTTCACCGAGAACGTGCTGCGCCCGTTCGTGCCCCACATGGGCGACCGTCAGATGCTGCTGACCCTGCGCATTGTCCTGGTCACGTTCTCCGCCTCGGCCCTGGTTTTCGCCGTCAACAGCAGCAGCACGATGTACGAGATGGTGCAAAACGCGTACAACGTGACGCTGACCGGGGCCTTCGTGCCGCTGGCGGCGGGCGCGTTCTGGAAACGCGCCAATACGCAGGGGGCCTTGTTTTCCATCGTGCTCGGCGTCGGCACCTGGCTGGCGGCCAGCAACGTCGCCGCCGATGCCATGGTGCCGCCGAACCTGGTGGGTTTCTTCGCTTCTCTGATCGGGATGGTGTTGGGAACGCTGGCGCTGCCCATCATCCGCAACGACGGCCAGTCGATAGAAGCTTCGCTGGCGCATCGCAAGCCCCTGCCCGGGCAGCACGCTCACCACTGAACCCGCGTCGATTGATTCGTGCGTTCCCGCGCCGGGCGCAGCGCGCGGCGCTCAAAGCGTGAGGTAAATCTGCCAGCCGAGCAGGGCGGCAAGCAGCAGGCCCAGAGTGACGAGGCTGCGGTGGCGCCGCCTTTGCTCGATCGCGAGCTGCTCCAGCGCACGCTCGATCCCGGCGCCGTGGTCGGCGTCGAGGGCGCGGTGCAGCAGCCGCGGCATTTGCGGCAGCATGCTGGCCCAGCGTGGCGCCTCGGTCAGCACATTGCGCACGAAGCCGCGCCATCCCAGCTGCTCGCTCATCCAGCGTTCGAGGAAGGGTTTGGCGGTTTTCCACAGGTCGAGTTCCGGGTCGAGCTGCCGTCCGAGGCCCTCGATGTTGAGCAGGGTTTTTTGCAGCATCACCAGCTGCGGCTGGATTTCGACATGGAAGCGGCGCGAGGTCTGGAACAGGCGCAGCAGCACCCGGCCGAAAGAGATGTCCTTCAGCGGCCGGTCGAACACCGGCTCGCACACGGCGCGGATCGCGTTCTCGAACTCGTCCACGCGCGTGTCCGGCGGCACCCAGCCCGCTTCCAGGTGCGCCTGCGCCACGCGCTTGTAATCGCGCTGGAAGAATGCGAGAAAATTCTGCGCGAGGTAGTTCTTGTCGACGTCGGTGAGCGTGCCCATGATGCCGAAATCGACGGCGACGTACTGGCCGCGCGGGTCGGTGTCGGTCGAAACGAAAATATTGCCCGGGTGCATGTCGGCGTGGAAAAAGCCGTCGCGGAACACCTGGGTGAAAAAAATCTCCACCCCGGCGCGCGCGAGGCGCGGTACGTCCACGCCGGCGGCGTGCAGTTCCTTCACGTGGCTGATCGGCGTGCCGCTGATGCGTTGCATCACCATCACCGAGGACGAGCAGTAGTCCCAATAGATCTCCGGAATGACCAGCAGCTGCGAGCCGGCGAAGTTGCGCCGCAGCTGGCTCGCGTTCGACGCCTCGCGCATCAGGTCGAGTTCGTCGTTGAGATGCATGGCGAACTCCGCCACCACCTCGCGCGGTTTCAGCCGCCGGCCGTCCACCCACAGCGCCTCGATCAGCCCGGCCGCGCTGTCGAGCAGGGCCACGTCTTTTTCGATCGCTTCGGCCATGTTGGGGCGCAGGATCTTGACCGCGCATTCGCGCCCGCCGGGCAGCACCGCGAAATGCACTTGCGCGATGGAGGCGCTCGCCACCGGCAGCGGGTTGAACTGCTCGAATACCTGCGCCACCGGCCGGCCGAACGCGCGTTCGAGCTGGGCGTGGGCGAGCGCGGTCGAAAACGGCGGCACCTGGTCCTGCAGCCGCGCCAGCTCGTCGGCGATGTCCATGGGCAGCAGGTCGCGCCGGGTGGAGAGCACCTGGCCGAATTTGACGAACAGCGGTCCCAGGGCCTCCAGCGCCAGGCGCAGGCGCACCGCGCGCGGCTCGGTGAGCCGGCGCCAGAACAGCACGCGTTGCACCGCCACCAGCAGGAAGCGCGTGCGCGCGTGGGCGAGCACGAACTCATCCAGGCCGAAGCGGATGCCGACAAAGATGATACGGGCGAGGCGCAGTAGGCGCTGCAATTGATCAGCCTGCAGTAATCGGAAAGCGAATTTTAACCGCTACGGACGCCAAGGGCATCGGGGAAAAGCAGCGGCGCCTGCATTTGCGTCCCCGGTGTGTTCGGCGGTTCAGGCTTTCCTGGTTAGAGTTTCGACGCGCTTGTCCAGCCGCGCCAGGTCGTCGCGCAGCTGGTCCACGTCGGCCAGGAATTGGCGCACATCGGCGGGACGGGCCAGCAGGGGCTGCTCCTCGGTCCAATATTCGGCAAAGTTTTGCGCCAGCTTCTGCGCCGCCTCGCGGTTCCAGGCGGCGAAGCGCCGGCCTTCGCTCACCATGCGCTGGGCGATGACGTCGCCGAACACCCTGGACAGGTCTTCGGCGATGTCCCAGCGCAAGTGGCGGAACAGGTACTGCACCGTGCCGGCCAGGTCGGCGTTGCCTTCTATGCCGATTTCGCGCAGCAGCGCGTCCTCGCCGCGCAGCGCCGCCGGCAAGGCAGCCGCGCCGATGTTGACCACGAGGTTCGGCGCGGCGTCCTCGGCCGCGGCGAGCAGCAGGCCGGTGTCGAGTATGTCCAGGCGCAGCGCGGGCAGCGGCGGGGAGCGGAATTCCACGCACTGCCCGGCATAGGGCTTGAGCTTGTCGCGCGCCCAGGCTTCCGCGTTCAGCAGATGGTTGAGGGCGAAAATCCCGGGGTGCTGTAACACTGAACGGCTTCCTTGGATGTACTGCAACGACACGGGGGGATGTCTTCCCCCGTGCCCCCCCTAAGCCTAGGACGACACCGGGGTCGTTGCGGCGTCCGCCGATGGGAGCGCCCGCCGCTACTGGATCTGCTGGATGCCCGCCAGCACCCAGCCGGTGGCGCCGGACACGGGTTTCGCCAGATTCCAGATTTCCTCGAACGATTCCGGTTGCGCATTGGCGCTTTCGCGGATCATGCCGGAGAAGCGCACGCTGGCCCAGTGGGTGTCGCCTTCGGTGAGCGCTTCCAGCAATTCCGCGTTGAGCGTTACCACGTCGGTCTGTTGCCCGACGGCGCCGTGCTGCAGCAGATCCTGCTTGATCGACTCGAACATGGCGTCGGTGGTGAATTCGTGCAATTCACCCAGCTTGCCGCTGTCATGCACCGCCTGCAGCTTGACGAAATTGAGCTTGGCCTGGCGCAGGAAGCCCTCGGTGTCGAATCCGACGGGGATGTTCGGCCGCGGCTGCCCACCGAAGGCCGGCTCTGCGCCGATGCCGGGCGCGAGCGAGGGCGGCGGCGCGGAGGCGGGTTGGTTGCCCGCGCCGGCAAACTGCAAATTGCCTTCGGTCTTGGGCCGGGTGAGCATGCGTAAGACAAAGACCAGGGCAAAGCCGACCAGGGCCATTATCAGCAGACTGCCCATCATGCCGCCGAAGCCGCCCTGGCCGATGAGCCAGCCCAGGCCCAGGCCGGCGGCCAGCCCGGCGATCGGGCCGAGCCAGCGGTTGCCTGCGGGTTTGGCCGCGGCGGCCGGGTTGGCTGCCGCAGCGGGAGCGGCCGCTTGCGACGGCGGGGTCTGTTGCACGCTCTTGCTCGGGGCCACGCTTTGGCGCTGCGCGCCAAAGCTGCGGCCGCCGCCCAGGCGTCTCGCCTCGGCGTCCTCCACCGCGAATGCGAGTGTGAGCAATGCAACGATCGAAATCGATAACAGGCGTTTCATTATGTCTCCTTCCAGCGTGAACCGGGCATTATGCGCCCATATCCTCAGACTTTGTAACCTCGATGCAGCGCGACCACGCCGGCGCTCAGGTTGAAGTATTCGACCCGCGCAAAGCCCGCTTGTTCCATCAGCGCTTTCAATTGTTCCTGGTCGGGGTGCATGCGTATGGATTCGGCCAGATAGCGGTAGCTGTCGGCATCCCCCGCAATCTTGGACCCCAGCCAGGGCAGCACCTTGAACGAGTACCAATCGTAGGCGCGGGCCAAAGGCTGCCACACGCGCGAGAATTCGAGCACCAGCAGGCGTCCGCCCGGCCTGAGCACGCGGCGCATTTCGGCCAGGGCCGCGTCCTTGTGCGTCATGTTGCGCAGGCCGAAAGCGACACTGACGCAGTCGAAATAATCGGAGGGAAAAGGCAGGTGCTCGGCGTCGCACTGGGCCAGCGGCAACGCGCGCCCCGCGTCGAGCAGCCGGTCGCGCCCGCGCGCGAGCATGGCGCCATTGATGTCGGTGAGCCAGACCTCGCCCGCGGGACCGACGCGGCGCGCGAAGGCGCTGGCCAGGTCGCCGCTGCCGGAGGCGACGTCGAGCACGCGCTCGCCCGGCCGCAGGCCGGCGAGCGCGACGGTGAAAGCCTTCCAGGCGCGATGCATCCCGGCCGACATCAGGTCGTTCATCAGGTCGTACTTGGACGCGACCGAGTCGAACACGCCCGCTACCTTGCGCGCCTTTTCGGTCTCGTCTACCTGTTCGTAGCCGAAGTGGGTCTTGCCGTTCATCGCTGGTTCCGCTTAAGCCAGACTAGCCGGAACCAGGCAAAGTGCCTCCGGCTGGGGAAAAGCCCTTGTCCCACGAACAAGGGGGGGTGCACCCCCCCTTGTAAATCCCCCTGCGCATGCGTGCTCGCCACTTATCGAAACCTTCGTCATTTCTGTCTACCCTTGACTCATAAGAGATTGATGTCGGACCGGGTCCGGGGTCGTACACGGCGGATGAGGCTGTCTATGATACCGCGGCCGGCCCTTTTTTGGCTGTAACCAAAATGTCATGCCGGCGACATACTATTGCGCCCACAGACCATGCCGCTCAATGTTTTAATTGTAGAAGACGAACCCGCTATCCAGGAACTGATTGCCGTCAACCTGGAGGGCGCCGGTCACCATGCCCTGTGCGCTGCCGATGCGGAGCAGGCGCTCGCCATCATGCGGCAAACCCTGCCCGATCTGGTGCTGCTCGACTGGATGCTGCCGGGGCAGTCGGGCCTGGCGATCGCGCGCCATCTGCGCGCCAGCGCGCGCACCCGCGCCATCCCGATCATCATGCTCACCGCCAAATCTGCCGAGCAGGACAAGGTTCTCGGGCTGGAGGCAGGCGCGGACGACTACGTCACCAAGCCGTTTTCGCCGCGCGAACTGTTGGCGCGCATCAAGGCGGTGCTGCGCCGGCGCGCGCCGCAGATGACGGACGACGTGGTCGAGGTCAAGGGTCTGCGGCTGGATCCGGCCGCGCACCGGGTCAGCGGCAACGGCATGAGCCTGGACCTGGGGCCGACCGAGTTCCGCCTGCTGCATTTCTTCATGACCCACGCCGAGCGCGTCCATAGCCGCGTGCAATTGCTCGACCAGGTATGGGGCGACCACGTGTACGTCGAGGAGCGCACCGTGGATGTGCACATTCGCCGGCTGCGCCAGGCGCTCGAGGCGAGCGGCCACGATGCGCTGATCGAGACCGTGCGCGGCACCGGCTATCGCTTCACCGCTGCGGCCTGAAACGCCCCGGCCGCGGCGGCATGCGATAATTGGCGGCCCAAAAAACAGGCCCATCGTCCATCAATTGAATTCCATCTGGTTGCGCAGCGCCTGGGCGCTTGCCGGAATAAGCGTCGCCGGCCTGATCGTCTGGCCGTTCGCCGGCCCGGTCTGGGCGCTTGCGGCCGTCTGCCTTGGCCTGCTGCTTCTGCTCACGCGCCATGCGGCCAATCTGGCCGCTTTGGCCGACTGGCTGCGCGACCCCATGGCCGAGCCCGTACCGCAGGGCGGCGGCGCCTGGGAGCAGGTGCTGGTCGCGCTTTACCGTTTCGTGCGCGCCCGCATCAAACAGGAGCGGCAACTCGCGGATGACCTTGCACGCTTTCGTAACGCGGGGCTGGCCCTGCCCGACGGCGTCGTCCTGCTCGACGCCCACGATCGCATCGAGTGGTGCAACCCCATCGCCAGCCAGTACCTGGGGCTGGACGAGCAGCGCGACCTGGGCCAACCGCTGGTCAACCTGGTGCGACATCCCGATCTTGCCGCCTATCTCGAGCAAGGCGAATATGCCGAGCCGCTCACCCTGCGCCTGGCGCGCGGCGAGGGCCGCCTGCTGTCGCTCGCCATCATTGCCTACGGCGAGGCGCAAAAGCTCCTGCTCGCGAGCGACATCACGCTGGCGGAGAAAGTCGAAACCATGCGGCGCGATTTCGTCGCCAACGTCTCGCATGAACTGAAAAGCCCGCTCACCGTGGTGGCCGGATTTCTGGAGACGCTCACCGACGGCGAGGTCAAACTGGACGAGCAGCGCCGGCAGGGCTATCTGCAGATGATGCGCGAGCATACGCGGCGCATGCAGCGGCTGGTGGAAGACCTGCTCACGCTATCCGCCCTGGAAAGCGGCCCGGGCCCGGGCGACGAGAACTTGGTCGATGTTGCGGCGCTGCTCGCCGGCGTGCGCGATGAAGCTCTGGCCCTCAGCGCCGGGCGCCATCGCATCGAGCTTACAATCGACGACCCGCTTGCACTGCTCGCCAACGCGCAGGAGCTGCGCAGCGCATTCGGCAATCTGGTCAGCAACGCGGTGCACTACACGCCCGCAGGCGGGGATATACGTCTCAACTGGAGGCGGAACGGCGCGCAAGCGGTGTTCAGCGTCAGCGATACCGGCCCGGGCATCGAGCCGCGCCATATCCCTCGTCTGACCGAGCGCTTCTACCGCGTCGACCACAGCCGTTCGCGCGAGACCGGCGGCACCGGGCTCGGCCTGGCCATAGTCAAACACGTGCTGGCGCGCCACCAGGCGACACTGGAAATCGAGAGCGAACCGGGCAAGGGCAGCCGTTTTTCCGCGGTGTTCCCGGCGCGGCGCGTCAGGTCCGCGGCCGATGCAGCGCAGGCCGCGGGCTAGGCCGGCGTCGATCGACGTGGGACGGCACTTCGAGCTGCAGTGATTGAACTTGCGCGGACGGCGTCCCGTCCGCGCGGATCGCCGATAACGCACGGATGAAAAGCGCATCCGTGCGCCAGCGGCGATCTCGTATAAAACCCGCACACTCGCGCCGGGTCTTGAGCGTTCGCGGCAGGCGACGAAACGGGGACGCCTTGGATTGGAAGACAGTCTAGGGCGCGGGCTCGATCGCGACGCGATCGAAATCGCTGCCGTGCTCGATCAGGCCGCTGAGCAGCAGCAGTTCGGATTTATCGCTGTAGATTTCCAGCACGCGCTTGGGCCGGTACCAGCCGGGGGGCAGGATCAGGGAGGCCGGCACGGACAGCGCGGCGAGCGCGGGGCAATACAGCGCGGGTGCGAATCTTTCCGCCTTCGCGTTGATCCCGGTGGGACGCGCGGCCACCGCTTGCGGCACGCCCGGTACGATGCGAACGCCGAGGTGAAGGTCGTCCTTCCCGTCGGTCATGAACCAGCGCACGATACCGACGAGGAAATTCTTTGCGTCGGCCGGGCGCACTGCGATCAGCTGAGTGTGGGCATAGCGTCCGCCGCCAGCGCCGGCCGGGCGCACGATGCGCAGGCCGGACAGGCTTTCCTCCAGCAGCAGCCAGTCCTCGATGGCATAGCCCCCGGCTTCGACATACGCGTCCTCCTGGCGCGTGCTGGCGTGGCCGAAGGTGGCGATCTCGTCGCGCTGCTGCCGCGTCAGTGTGGTTGCATGCCCGGGCTGGCGGAACGTTTTGCCCGAGACATGATAATGCACGGAGACGAGGGTGTTGCATACCTGCGCCTTTGCACTGACGCTGCGCCGTGCCTGCGCCCGTCCGTTCTTGCCCTCGCACCAGAGGCGGAACAGCAGTACCAGCAATTGTTCGACGCCGGGCATGGCGCAATCCTCGCCCAGCCCGAGGCTGGCGGGTGGCTCGCCCTTGCGCAGCAGCACGACGCATTGTTTCAGGGTGCGCGCAAGCTCGCTGGTATCGAGCCAGGCCGAGGCGTTGCGCCCGCCGGCGTCGGCTTCACGGTAGACGCCCGCGGCGGCGGAAAAATCCAGCAGCAGCGGCGGCAGGCTCTTGTCCTCGGGCGCAGTGCGCCGGACGGGGGCGTGCTGCGCCCAGCGCTCCAGCCAGCGCTGGATCTGCACCAGTTGCTTTTGCTGTTGCTCGTTGGGGTTGGCCAGGACGAACAGCAGCGCGCGCACATACACCTCGGCGCAGCTCACATCCGTCTTTTTCACTGAATCGGCGACCGCCGTGGCGGTCTCCCCCGACGCGTCGGCCTTGCGGTAGAGCTGGTGCAGAGCCAGCCAGCAGGCATCGGGGAAGGCGTGATAGACGCGGCAGTGATCGAACATGTTCGATGCCACGCAGTCCAGCCCGCGTTGGCAAATGAGCGCGGCCTGGCTTTCGCGTTTGCCCTCGCCTGCTTCGACCAGGCAGCGCTGGTAGCCGATCAGCAGCTCCTGCCATAAGTCCACCACCTGCCCGAAAATGCCGCGTTCCACCTGCGTGAGCGGCAGCGGTTTGTTGGCCAGCTTCTTGATCTGATGCTCTTGCAGGAAATAGACCGGTTCGCGCAAGGTCTCCAACACCTCGAGCCGCTCGGCGGAAGGCAGTTCGAAGCGGTTCAGTGCCCGCAACTGGTCCAGCAGCCGGATTTGCGCAGGCGCCACGTTGGCCAGGGGCAACTCGGCCAGCCACGCAACACAGGCGGCGCCGTCGGTGAATTCCGGGTGTGCGTCGGCGGAGAATTCGGGCAGATTGAATTCAGACATGTGGTCAGTGGGCCGGAATGCCGCTCATTCTGCCACCGCTTGCAGCAACATGTGCAATGCTCGCTGCAGGGCGGCGCGGTCGACCGGACGCGGGACGCCGGCGCGCCTTGCCTCGCTCCAGATGGAACCGGGAAAGTGCCTGTCGTCGGCAAAGCGCGCGATCACATGCCAGTGCAGGTGTGCCACCATATTGCCCAGGCTGGCCAGGTTGATTTTCGCCGGCTGCATCAGCTGCCGCAAAGCCTGCTCGGCGGCAAACACCACGCGCATCAGTCTTTGCCTTGTCGCGGCATCGAGGTCGGTCATTTCGCTCACATGCCGGTTGAGGATTACGCGGCAGAAGCCGGGGTAGTCGCGGTCTTCGACCAGTACCACGCGGCACAGTTCGTCCTGCCATAGCGTCTCTCCGCCGGCAGAATCGCACAACTCACAGGAGGCGGTTGTCAATTTGTTCACGGCTGGAGCGGATTAAGGGCTGAATCTGAGGTTATTCGCGCGGCGCGGCGGCTCAGAGGAGCACGCGCTCGATCCCGCCCTGGTTCGCCTTGGCCACGTAGTCGGCCATCCAGTCGGGGCCGAGCAGGTGCCTGGCGATCTCGACCACGATGTAGTCGGCGTCGGTGCCGGCATCGTCGTTGAAGCGTGCCAGGCCCTGCAGGCAGGACGGGCAGGAGGTGAGGATCTTGACTTCGCCCTCGAATCTTTCACCGCCGGCGCCGGCGCGGGCCGCCGCCGTGCCTTTCCTCATTTCCTCCTCCTTGCGGAAGCGCACCTGGGTCGAGACATCGGGCCGGGTCAGGGCAAGCGTGCCCGATTCGCCGCAGCAGCGTTCGTTGAGCGCGACCTCGCTGCCCATGAGCTGGTTGACGACCTTGAGCGGCTGGTAGGTTTTCATCGGCGTGTGGCAGGGGTCGTGGTAGAGATAGCGCACGCCGGCGACGCCGTCGAGCTTCACCCCCTGTTCCAGCAGATATTCGTGGATGTCGAGCAGGCGGCAGCCGGGGAAGATCTTGTCGAATTCGTATTTCTGCAGCTGGTCCATGCAGGTGCCGCAGGACACGATCACGGTCTTGATGTCGAGGTAATTGAGGGTGTTGGCGACGCGGTGAAACAGCACGCGATTGTCGGTGATGATGCGCCTGCCCGCTTCCTCCTCGCCGGCGGCGGTCTGCGGGTAGCCGCAGCACAGGTAGCCCGGCGGCAGCACGCACTGCGCGCCGATCGCGTACAGCATCGCCTGCGTCGCCAGCCCCACCTGGCTGAACAGCCGCTCGGAGCCGCAGCCGGGAAAGTAGAACACCGCGTCGGAGTCCTCGGTCACCTTGGCCGGATCGCGGATGATGGGCACGATGTGGCGGTCCTCGACATCGAGCAGCGCGCGCGCGGTGCGCTTGGGCAGCTTGCCCGGCATCGGCTTGTTGATGAAATGCACCACTTGCGCGCGCACAGCGGGCCGCCCGACGGTCGCCGGCGGCCGCCGCGTCTGGCGCTGCGCCAGGCCCAGCAGTTTCGCGCCGCGGTGGGCGAGCCGCTGCGCGCGGTAGCCCCATTCGATCATCGCGGTGCGCGCGATCTTGATGGTGTTCGGGTTGGTCGCGTTCAGAAACAGCATCGAGGCCGCGGTGCCGGGATTGAACTTCTTCTTGCCCTGCTTGCGCAGCATGTTCCTCATCGCGATCGAGACGTCGCCGAAATCGATATCCACCGGGCACGGGTTGGCGCACTTATGGCACACGGTGCAGTGATCGGCGACGTCGCCGAATTCGTCGAAATGCTTGAGGGATATTCCGCGCCGCGTCTGCTCCTCGTACAGGAACGCCTCGATCAGGAGCGAAGTGGCGAGGATCTTGTTGCGCGGGCTGTAGAGCAGGTTGGCGCGCGGCACATGGGTCGAGCACACCGGCTTGCACTTGCCGCAGCGCAGGCAATCCTTGATCGAAGCGGCGATGCTGCCTGTTTCCGACTGCTCCATGATCAGCGATTCCGCGCCGAGCAGGCTGAAGCTGGGCGTGTAGGCGTTGCGCAGGTCGCCGCCCGCGAGCAGCTTGCCGGCGTTGAAACGCCCGTGCGGGTCGGCCTTCTCCTTGTAGCTGCGGAACGCCTCGATTTCATGCGGGTCGAGATACTCGAGCTTGGTGATGCCGATGCCGTGCTCGCCCGAGATCACCCCGTCCAGGGATTTCGCCAGGCGCATGATGCGCGCCACCGCCGCATTGGCCTGGCGCAGCATGTCGTAGTTGTCGGAGTTGACCGGGATGTTGGTGTGCACATTGCCGTCGCCGGCATGCATGTGCAGCGCCACGAACACGCGCGCCTTGAGCACGCGCTGGTGAATCGCGTGGCAACCCTCGAGGATGCGCTGGAATACCAGGCCGTCGAACAGCTGCTGCAATTCGGCGCGCACTTCGTCCTTCCAGGACACGCGCACGCTATGGTCCTGCAGCACGGAGAACACGGTCTGCCCGGCGTGGGTCACGGCGGCAAGCCCCGGCACCGCGTCGGCGCGCGCTTGCGCCGCCGGCAGGTCGAGGTTATCGAGCAGGTACTGCCAGCGCGCGCGCGTCCGGGCGACGAGTTCGCGCGCGGCCTCGCGCCGGTCGCCCAGGAATTCGGGCGCGGGCAGCGCCTCGCCGTGCTGGGCGAGCGGCAGTTCCCCCTGGAAATATTCGTCCAGCGCGTCGAGCAGGGCGAGCTTGTTGGTGATCGAGAGTTCGATGTTGATGCGTTCGATGCCGTCGGAGTAATCGCCCAGGCGCGCGAGCGGAATCACCACGTCCTCGTTGATCTTGAACGCGTTGGTGTGCTTGGCGATGGCCGCGGTGCGGGCGCGGTCGAGCCAGAAGGTGCGCCGCGTCTCGGCCGAAACCGCGATGAAGCCCTCGCCGCCGCGGGCATTGGCGATGCGCACCACCTGCGATGCGGCCGCCGCCACCGCATTGTCGTCGTCGCCGACGATGTCGCCGATCAACACCATTTTGGGCCGGCTCGCGCCCCCCATCTTGCGCTTGGCCTTGGTCGCATAGCCCACCGCTTTCAGATAGCGCTCGTCCATGTGTTCGAGCCCGGCGAGCATGACGGCGGGCGCGCCGGGCGCGGCGGCGTCGCCGCGGGCGTCAAGGTATTGCGTGATCTCGACGATGGCCGGCACCGAGTCGCGCACCTGGCCGAAAAATTCCAGGCACACGGTGCGGATGGCGGCAGGCATCCTGTGCAAAATGAAGCGCGCCGAGGTGATGATGCCGTCGCAGCCTTCTTTCTGGATGCCGGGCAGGCCGGCGAGGAACTTGTCGGTTACGTCCTTGCCCAGGCCCGCCTTGCGGAAATGCGAGCCCGGGATTTCCAGGATTTCGGGCTCGTCCCGGGGGGTGCTGCCGTCGCGGCGGTAGCGCTGCACCTGGAAGCGCGTCATGCGCGCATCGTGGATCTTGCCCAGATTGTGCGCGAGTCGCGTGACTTCGAGGAAATAGCCGTTGGCATCGACCATGCGCCAGGAGGCGAGGTTGTCCAGGGCGGTGCCCCACAGCACCGCCTTCTTGCCGCCGGCGTTCATGGCGACATTGCCGCCGATGCACGAGGCGTCGGCCGAGGTCGGGTCGACCGCGAACACATGGCCCGCCGCCTCCGCCGTCTCCATCACGCGCTTGGTCACCACGCCCGCGCCGCAGCGTATGGTCGCGACCGGCTGCGCCACGCCCGGCAGCCAGTGCTCTTCGACTTCGCCCAGCGCATCGAGCTTCTCGGTATTGATGACCGCCGCGAGGCGGGTGAGTGGCACCGCGCCGCCGGTGTAGCCGGTGCCGCCGCCGCGCGGGATGATGGTGAGCCCGAGTTCGATGCAGTCGCGCACCAGCGCGGCCACTTCGTCTTCGCTGTCGGGGTGGATGACCACGAACGGGTATTCGACGCGCCAGTCGGTCGCGTCGGTGACATGGGACACGCGCGCCAGGCCGTCGAACTGGATGTTGTCGCGGCGCGTGCTGCGGCAGAGTTTCTTCAGCGCGGCGCGCCGCAGTGTCGCCACCGCGGCGAAGCCGGCGCCGAAAGCGTCGACCGCGTCGCGCGCGCGCTCGAGCAGAAACGTAACCTTCTGCGCGCGCGCCGCCTGCTGTGCTTTGGCCTCGATATCCGCGCCCGCCCCGGCGAGATTTTGCAGGCGGCGCTTTTCGATCTCGTCCAGGCGGTGGTGCATGGCCTCGATCAGCGCCGCGCGCCGGCCCGGGTTGTCCTGCAAGTCGTCCTGCAGGTACGGGTTGCGCGACACCACCCAGATGTCGCCCAGCACTTCATAGAGCATGCGCGCCGAGCGGCCGGTTACGCGTTCCAGGCGCAGTTCGCGCAGCGCCTCCCAGGCGGTTTCGCCGAGCAGGCGCAGCACGATCTCGCGGTCGGAGAACGAGGTGTAGTTGTAGGGTATTTCGCGCAGCCGGGCGCTCATGCGCATCCCCCTGCCATCACTGCGGCTCCGCGGCGGTTTCGGCCGCGGCCGCGGGCTCGGCGAAGACATCGCGATAGCTGGCGTAGAAGCTCGCGAACAGCGTTGGAATGTAGGTGAGCATAACCGGCAGCATCACCAGCAGAAACGCGCCCTGCGATTTGTCGCCGAGCAGTCCCCGCGCCAGCAGCGCGAGCATGAACAGGGCGAAGCTGCAGATCAGGCTCAGCAGCGCCAGTGCGAAGCCATAGGCGAGAAACGCACGCCAATTGCGCACGGCGGCAAAAAAACTGTAGAACAGCGCCTGCAAGGCGGGCAGATCGCGCCACGCCGACAGCGCGGGCGCGAACCAGAATGCGGCCAGCACCGGCAGGTAAAGGGCGCCGGCCAGCAGCGCTGCCCCGGCGAGGCTGCCGTCCTCGAACGCCGCGGCGGGCGGCTTGGTTCCCAGCACCATCAGCTGCAGCAAGTCGCCGCCGTCGATGAGGGCCGACAAGCCGAGGATGGCGAGCGCGCTGGCGCAGTAGAAGCCGCCCTGTCTCAGCAGCGCCGGCAGATTCGCCTTGAATCCGGAGAACAGCAGGTCGACGCGCAGCGTGCGGCCCTGATCGAGTTCCCGGCTCACGACCATGAAGCTTGCCGAGAAAACGGGGATCAGCACGGTTGCCGCGAACCATCCGGCTACCGGGATCATGCCGAGCAGTTGCATCAGCATGATGTAGGACAGCGTCATGAACGCCCACATGGCCGGGCTCTTGCGAAACAGCGCAAATCCGGTCAGCACCCAGTTCCAGCCATTGGCTGCGGGGACGGTGTTCATGTTCGGAGTACCGGTGTGGGGGGCATCAGATCCAGGGCGCATCGCCGGCATGGGCGATGCGCAGCTCGAGAATGCGGCGGAAGTGTTCGGGGTCGTGCGCGTGCACCAGTTCGCCCGGCCGCGGCAGGTAAAAATCGTACAGACGCGACAGCCAGAAGCGCAGCGCCGCGGCGCGCAACATCGCCGGCCAGGCGGCGCGCTCCGCCGCCGTGAACGGCCGCTTCGCATGGCAGGCGGCGAGCAGCGCATGCGCGCGCGGCGCGTCGATCTCGCCTTGCGCATGCACGCACCAGTCGTTGAGCGTTACCGCCACGTCGAACAGCAGGCAATCGATACCGGCGAAGTAAAAATCGATCACGCCGCCGATGCGCTCGCCCACGAACAGCACGTTGTCGCGGAACATGTCGGCGTGGATAGCACCGCGCGGCAGGTCGTCGCGGCTTTGCCGTGCCTGAAATTCGAGCTCCGCGCGCAACAGCGCGGCGCGCGCCGCATCGAGGAAAGGGCTCACGTGGGGAGCGGCCTCGCGCCACCAGCGCGGCCCGCGCGGATTGGCCAGCCGGCCCTGATAGGACTGGCCGGCGAGATGCATCCCGGCGAGCGTGTTGCCGACTTCGGCGCAGTGCGCCGGCGTGGGTGCGGTGACGGGTTCTCCCGGCAGCCGCGACATCAGCGCCGCCGGCTTGCCGTTCAGGTCCGAAAACAGCCGGCCATGGCGGTCGGTCGCCGGGGCCGGGCTGGGTATTGCGTGCTGCGCCAGATGCCCCATCAGTCCAAGATAGAACGGCAGTTCCATCGGGGTGAGCTTTTCGAACAAGGTCAGCACGTAGCTTCCGTCAGTGGTGGTCACGAAGTAGTTGGTGTTCTCGATGCCGGCGGCGATGCCCTGCATCTGCACCAGTGTGCCCAAGCGGTAATGCTTTAGCCAGGCGGATAACTGCTCGGGCGTGACCGGTGTGAAGACAGACATGCGGGCAATGGGCGATGAACCAGGGGTGAGGGGGCTGCGCGGGCCTAACCCTCCCCCGTTACCTTTGACCCGACGCCTGGTTCAGAAAGAATGAATCACCCACTGCGGCACACGCAGACCGGAGTCGAGCGAATCGCGGCGACTCATCGTTCCGCTGCCGCTGTCGTCTACCAAGAAGTAAGGCACGCCATGCGGCGGCGTGACCTTTATTGCGTAGAGCTTGCCGTTGACGCGGTACTCCTCCACCTTGTCTTCGCCGCGCTTGGTGATCGTCACCTGCGGCTCGAGCGCCGGATCGGGCGCGAGGCCGGGCGGAGGCGGGGGCGGCTCGGGCAAAGGCTCGAGCTTGGGCAGCGGTTGCGCGGCGAGCGGAAGCGCAATTCCGAGTAGTGCTATTGCTAACAAGCGGCGCATGATGGGCTTCCGGTTGGATGTAAGTGTTGAATGTCAGTTAAGGTGAAACTTGATCAATTTTAGCAGATTCGGACGCTGCCTCAGAGATTGAGCAGATTCTCGCGCTCTTCCGGCAGCGGCGCGAACCCCCGCTTTTGGCTACGGCATAACCTGGCGCTGCGCGCCAGGTGAGCCTGCGCCGAAAGCGGGGGCCTGTTTCCGGCATGGCTCACAGGTTCAACAGGTTTTCCCGCTCTTCCGGCAATGGCGCGAACCCCCGCTTTTCGTAATACTTGAATATCGCTTCCACGATCGCCGCCGGATCGTCGATTACCTGCACCAGATCCAGGTCTTGCGGCTCGATCATGTGCTCCGTCTGCATCCGGTCACGGAACCAGTCCAGGAGCCCCTGCCAGAACGGCGAGTGCACCAGAATGATCGGCATTTTGCGCGTCTTGCCGGTCTGCACCAGGGTGAGCGCCTCCGACAGCTCGTCCAGCGTGCCGAAGCCCCCCGGCAGCACCACATAGGCGGTGGCGAACTTTACGAAGTTGACCTTGCGCGCGAAAAAATGGTGGAAGGTGAGGCTGATGTCCTGGAAGCGGTTGCTCAGTTGCTCGTTCGGCAGCTGGATATTGAGGCCCACCGACGGCGATTTGCCGAAGTAGGCGCCCTTGTTGGCCGCTTCCATGATGCCGGGGCCGCCGCCGGAGACGACCGAGAAGCCGGCGTCGGAGAGGAGTCGGGCGATGTTCTCCGCCAACAGGTAGTAGGGCGAGTCGGCCGGCGCGCGCGCGCTGCCGAATATGCTCACCGCCGGGCGGATCTGCGCCAGGCGTTCGGTGGCTTCGAAGAATTCTGACATAATCCCGAATATCCGCCAGGACTCGCGCGCGTTGTGGGCCATGTCTGCTGCGCCGGCGTCGACCGGCCGCGGAAGCTTTACGTTCATACCCGACCCTCTATGAAAACCCTGCTGTTGGTGGATGGTTCGTCCTACCTGTACCGCGCGTTTCACGCGCTGCCGGACTTGCGCAACGCGCAGGGCGAGCCCACGGGCGCGATCTACGGTGTGCTCAACATGCTACGACGGCTCGCCGCGGACTACAAGCCGGACTATCTCGCCTGCGTGTTCGATGCCAAGGGCAGGACATTCCGCGACGAATGGTATGCCGAGTACAAGGCGCACCGCCCGCCCATGCCCGAGGATCTCGTGCGCCAAATCGAGCCGCTGCACCAGGCAGTCGTTGCACTGGGCTGGCCGCTGTTGATGGTCGATGGCGTCGAGGCCGACGATGTCATCGGCACGCTCGCGCGCCAATCCGCCGAAGCGGGCATGCGTTGCGTCATCTCCACCGGCGACAAGGACCTGACGCAGCTCGTGAATCCCAGTGTCACCCTGATCAACACCATGAACAACGAGCGCCTCGACGAAACCGGCGTCGAGGCCAAGTTCGGCGTGCCGCCGCGGCGGATGCTCGATTACCTCACCCTGGTCGGCGACAGCGTGGACAACGTCCCCGGCGTGGAAAAGGTCGGCCCCAAGACCGCGGTCAAGTGGCTCTCCCAATACGGCTCGCTCGATGCAGTGGTCGCACACGCGCAGGAAATCGGCGGTGTGGTCGGGGAGAATCTGCGCCGCGCGCTGCCCTGGCTGCCGCAGGCGAAAAAACTCCTTACCGTCTACTGCGATGTGCCGCTGCCGGTCAAACCCGAGGATCTGGTGGCGCAACCGCGCGGCGAAGCCGAGCTGGCCGGGCTGTTCCAGCGCTTCGGCTTCAAAAGCTGGCTGAAAGATGCGGAGCCGGCGCCCGCCGCGGCGTCCGCGCCGCCGCCGATGCAGGCGCAAACTGCGCCCGCGCCGATAGCGCGCAGCTACGAAACCATACTCGACGAACAGAAAATGGCCGAGTGGCTGAAACTGCTCGATAGCGCCGCCCTGGTCGCCTTCGACACCGAAACCACCGGCCTCGACCCGTTGACCGCCCAGCTGGTGGGCATGTCGTTTTGCGCCGAGCCGGGGCGGGCCGCGTATCTGCCGCTGGCGCACAACTATGCGGGAGCGCCACAGCAACTGGGCGTGGCGCGCGCGCTGGTGTTGCTGCGGCCCTGGCTCGAGGACGCGGCCAAGCCCAAACTCGGCCAGAACCTCAAGTACGATGAACACGTGCTCGCCAATCACGGCGTTCGGCTTCGCGGCGTGGCGCATGACACGCTGCTCGAGTCCTATGTGCTCGAATCGCATTTGCGCCACGACCTGGGCACGCTCGCGGAACGCCATCTAAACCTGCCCACCATCAGCTATGACGATGTCACCGGCAAGGGCGCGCAGCGCATCGGGTTCGAACAGGTAAGCGTGGAGCGCGCCACCGAGTACTCGGCCGAGGACGCCGACGTGACGCTGCGCCTGCACCAGTGCCTGTATCCCAAGGTGCAGGCCGAGGCCGGGCTGGAGTACGTGTACCGGCAAATCGAGCTGCCCGCGCGCGAAGTGCTGTTCCGCATGGAGCGCAACGGCGTGCTCATCGATGCCGCCCTGCTCGAGGCGCAAAGCCGCGAGCTGGGGCAGAAGATGATGGAACTGGAACACAAGGCCTACCGCGAAGCCGGCCAGCCGTTCAACCTGAATTCGCCCAAGCAGATCGGCGAAATCTTCTTCGAGCGCCTGCAGCTGCCGGTGCTGAAAAAGACCCCCAGCGGCGCACCATCCACCGACGAGGAAGTGCTGGAGCGGCTGGCGGCGGATTATCCGCTGCCGAAAACCCTGCTCGAGTACCGCGCGCTGACCAAGCTGAAATCGACCTACACCGACAAGCTGCCGCGCATGGTCAACCCCGCGACCGGGCGCGTGCATACCAACTACGCCCAGGCCACGGCGGTGACTGGGCGCCTTGCGAGCACCGATCCCAACCTGCAGAACATTCCGGTGCGCACGCCTGAGGGGCGGCGCATCCGCGAGGCGTTCATCGCCCCGGCCGGATGCGTCATCGTCTCGGCCGACTATTCGCAGATCGAATTGCGCATCATGGCGCACATCTCGCGCGACGAGAATCTGCTGCGCGCGTTCGCGGCGGGCGAGGACGTGCACCGCGCCACCGCAGCGGAGATTTTCAACCGGGACTTGCATGAAGTCACGGCGGAAGAACGCCGCTACGCCAAGGTGATCAACTTCGGCCTGATCTACGGCATGTCGGCCTTCGGCGTGGCGCAGGCCCTGGGGCTGGAGCGCGCTACCGCCCAGGCCTATATCGACAGCTACTTCACGCGCTACCCCGGGGTCGCGCGCTACATGCAGCAGACGCGCGAGCAGGCGCGCGAGCGTGGTTATGTCGAAACGGTGTTCGGCCGCCGCCTGTGGCTGGCGGAGATCCGCGCCGCCAACAGCGGCCGGCGCCAGGGCGCCGAGCGCGCCGCGATCAACGCGCCCATGCAGGGGACCGCCGCGGATCTGATCAAGTTGTCGATGATCGCGGTGCAGAACTGGCTGGAGCGGGACCGGCTGGCGGCGAAGCTGGTAATGCAGGTGCACGACGAACTGGTGCTGGAAGTGCCGGACGCGGAGCTCTCGCAGGTGCGCGAGGCGTTGCCGGGGTTGATGACCGGCGTGGCCGAGCTGGCGGTGCCCCTTGTCGTGGACGTGGGCGTTGGTGCAAACTGGGAGCAGGCGCATTGACCGCAAGCCCAAGCGAGATGAGCGAGCCCACCAGCCAGAATCCGTCTACGCCGTCCGCGGCGGAGCCGGCGCTATTCCGGCATGTAGTGCTGCTCGGCGATGTGCTGCTCGAGGCTTACAGCAGTATCGACAAAACGCCAGGCGAGTTTGAACGCGCCGTCCTGCCGGGGTCGCGCCATTTGTGGAAACTCAGCGTGGTCTCGGCGGCCGAGGTCGAGCGCGCAGGGCCGGCGCTCGCGCTGCCCCGCGACGCCACCCACGCGATGATTTTCATCGAGGGCAATCACGCGATCGAGCAGAGCGGGCTGCTCGACAGCCGGCCGGGGGCGTACGGGCAGACGCTGGAACAGCTCGCGCTCGCCGCCGACGAGTTCGAACGCAAGCTGGAGCGGCTGATACACGTGGCGCAGGCGGCACGGCTGGTGATCATGGTGTGCACCATGTTTCCACCCAATTACAAGGATCCGCTGCGCCAGCGCATCGCCTGCACCGCGCTGGCGGTATTCAACGACCGCGTCACCAAGCGCGCCGCCGCGGCGCGGGTCGCCCTGATCGATTTGCGCCTGGTCTGCAACGAGCCGGAGGATTACGACAAGCCGACGCTGTTGTCCAAGAGCGGCGTGCAAAAAGTGGCCAACGTCATCCGCTTCGCCATGTACGAACTCGATATCGGCGCGCGCCGCAGCGAGGTGTTTTTCTAGAGCGACCCGCGCGCTACCTGCCGATCGCGCCGAATACCTTGCCGATGAGATTGCTCGCGCTGCCTGGCGAATCGCGGCGAATTTTCTTTTCTTCCTCGGCGATCATCAGGAACAGATCGTCGAGCGCCCAGGAATGCCATCTGATTTCAAGATCGTCCGGCGCCCGCTCCGAATGGACTGACCTCGCCAACTGCTCGCTTTCGGCCGGGTCGATTTCCTGCCCAAGACACGGCTGCGCAGATGCCGTATGCCTGAGCCGCCGACGCGTCAGCGCCGCGCGTTCCCCGCCGCTTCGGCCTGCCGGTCGGCGTGATAGCTCGAGCGCACCATCGGTCCGATCGCGGCGTGCAGAAACCCCATTTCCCGCGCCGCCTGTTCGAACACGGCGAAACCGTCCGGATGGACGTAGCGCAGCACCGGCAGGTGGTGCACGGTGGGCTGCAGGTACTGGCCTATGGTGAGCATGTCTACGCCGTGCGCGCGCAGGTCGCGCATGACTTCGATGATTTCCTCGTCAGTCTCGCCCAGGCCCAGCATCAGGCCCGATTTGGTCGGGATGCCGGGCCGGCGCGCCTTGAATTCCTGCAGCAGCCGCAACGAATGGGCGTAGTCCGAGCCGGGGCGGGCCTGGCGGTATAGCCGCGGCACGGTTTCGAGGTTGTGGTTCATCACGTCGGGCGGAGCGGCAGCGAGTATTTCGAGGGCGATATCGAGCCTGCCGCGGAAATCGGGCACCAGCACTTCGATCCGCGTTCGCGGTGAAAGCTCCCGCACCGCGCGTACGCAGTCGGCGAAGTGCCGCGCGCCGCCGTCGCGCAGGTCGTCGCGGTCGACGCTGGTGATGACCACGTAATCGAGCGCCAGCGCGGCGATGGTTTGCGCCAAATGCGCGGGTTCGCCCGCGTCCGGCGCCGACGGGCGCCCGTGGGCGACGTCGCAGAAGGGGCAGCGCCGCGTGCACAAATCGCCCAGGATCATGAAGGTCGCGGTGCCCTTGCCGAAGCACTCGCCGATATTGGGGCAGGAGGCTTCCTCGCACACCGTATGCAGCTTGTTCTCGCGCAGGCGCTGTTTGATTTCGTCGAAGCGGGTGTTGCCGGAGCCCGCCTTGACCCGGATCCAGTCGGGTTTTTTCAGGCGCTCCTGCGGCACGATTTTGACCGGAATGCGCGCCGTCTTGGCGCGGCCTTTTTCAGCGCCCGCGCTCATGCTGCGCCAGAAGTTGCGTCAGTTGGGCCGCGAGGCGGTCGCCCAGTTCGTCGGCCGAAGCGTTGATGCCCAGATCGCGCGTCTGCGTCACCGCCAGGCCGGGGTAGCCGCAGGGGTCGATCGCCGAAAATGGAGTGAGGTCCATGTCCACGTTGAGCGCGACGCCGTGATAGCAGCCTGCGCTGCGCACGCGCAGGCCCAGCGCCGCGATTTTTGCACCGTCCACATAGATGCCCGGCGCGCCGTCCTTGCGCTGCGCCGCAACATGGTACTGCGCCAGCGTGTCGATTACCGTTTGCTCGAGCAGGCCGACAAACGTGCGGATTTGCAGATTGCGCCGCGTCAGATCGAGCAGCGTGTACATCACCGCCTGTCCCGGTCCGTGATAGGTGATCTGCCCGCCCCGATCGATGCGCGCGAGCGGTATGCCGGGGCCGCGTGGCAGGTGTTCCGGGCGGCAAGCGAGGCCGGCGGTGTACACCGGCGGGTGCTGCAGTAGCCACAACTCGTCCGGCGTATCCCGCCGGCGCGAGGCGGTGAACTGGCGCATCGCCGCATAGACGGGCTGGAATTCGGCCAGGCCCAGACGCCTTACGCGCAGCGCCGGATGCGGGCCGCGGGGGGCAGGGCCGGTCGCGGGCTTCGTTGCCCGCGCACTGCCTGCCGACGGTAGACGCTGCTCGCTTTGCATTTTGCGTGCTCCGCCTACAGCACCATCTTGACTGCCGGGTGGTCGCACAGTTCGCGATACAGATCATCCAGTTGTACGCGCGACGTGGCGCGCACGGTCACCGTCAGCGACAGGTACTTGCCCAGGCGGCTCTTGCGCATCTCCATGGTGGACGCGTCGAAATCCGGCGCGTGGCGCAGGACCACGTCCATCACCGCCTGCGCAAACCCGGGCCGGGTCTCACCCATGACCTTGATCGGGAAGTCGCAGGGGAAGGCGAGCAGCGACTCGGGCTCAGGTTGGGAGTTCATTGCAAAATGAGGGGATATCCCCTGCGGGTAGGAGACCGAAGGTCGGGACCACCCGAAGAGGTGGGACTTTCCCCTCGACGGGGATCGAGACCGTTGGGGTGCCTCCCCTCATGCTCTCCTATGTTTGCCGTCGCGAAATGCATTTTGCACCGGGTTCTCAAACGTTGGCCGGCGCACGCATCACCGTGCGCTTGTAGTCCTGGTAGAGCTGATGCATGCGCGTGGCCACCGGTCCGGGTTTGCCCGCGGCGTCCCCGCGGCCCACGGGTTTGCCGTCCAGCGTCGAGATCGGCAGCACTTCCTTGGTCGAGGAGGTGAGCCAGAGTTCGTCCGCGTCGCGCACCTCGGCTTCGCTCACCTGGCGGATTTCCAGCGGCAGCCGGTGGGCGCGCGCGAGTTCGATGACTACGTCGTAGGTGATGCCGGGCAGAATGAAATTCGACTTGGGCGGGGTGATGATGACGCCGTTCTTGACCAGGAAAATGTTGCTCGCCGAGCCTTCGGTGAGGAGCCCATCGCGCAGCAGCACCGATTCGGCCGCGCCCGCGTCGACGGCGCTCTGGCGCAACAGGCAATTCGCGAGCAGCGACACCGACTTGATGTCGCAGCGCAGCCAGCGGTTGTCGGCGACGGTGACCGCGGCCACCCCGCGTTCGCGCTGCTCCTGCGGCGGAGTGGTGAGCGGATTGGACATCATGAACACGGTCGGCTTCACGCCCTTCGGGAAAGCATGGTCGCGCGGCGCCACGCCGCGCGTCACCTGCAGGTACACCCCCTGATCCTGCCACGGATTCTTCGCCACGATCTCGCGCACCAGTTCATCCCAGCGCTCGAGGCTGTAGGGGTTGGCTATGCGCACGCCATCGAGGCTGGATTGCAGGCGCACGAGATGCTCGCGCAGGCGGAACGGATGGCCGGAATAGGAAGGAATTACTTCATACACGCCGTCGCCGAAAATGAAACCGCGGTCGAGCACCGGAATCCTGGCTTGCTCGATCGGCATCCATTCGCCATTGAGGTAGATCATTTCCGTCTCCTGCTATGTGTTCCGTCGGCCCTTTGGCTACGATCAGGGCGGCGCTTAGAACGAGGGCCGCCTGGCGGCCCTCACTTGAACCAAAGCCGCATGCTGTCCCAGGCGCGGCCGAAAAATCCGGCGATCGCCACATTCTCCAGCGCCACCACCGGGTATTCGCCCAGCAGCTTGTTCTGCAGCGTAACCTTGACCGTGCCGACTTTTTGTCCGACGCCGATCGGCGCGACCAGCGGCTGCAGGCTCACCAGATCCGCTTTCAACTGATCGGCGAGGCCGCGCGGTACGCTGACATAGAAGTCCGACGGGAACCCGGCCTTGAGGCGTCTCTCGGTCCCCTTCCACACTTCCAGGGTGCTTACCGCCTGGTCCTTGCCGTACAGCTTGACCGAATCGTAGAACTGGAAGCCGTAGTTCAGCAGTTTCAGGCTTTCCTGCGCCCGCCCGTTGTCGGAGTTCGCGCCCAGCACCACCGACAGCAGGCGGCGCGGTCCGCGCTTGGCCGATGCAACCATGCAGAAACCGGCATTTTCAGTATAGCCCGTCTTCAAGCCGTCCACATTCGGGTCGAGCCAGAGCAGCCGGTTGCGGTTCGGCTGGGTAATGTTGTTATAGCGGTACTCGCGCAGCGAATACAGCGGGTAGTATTCCGGGAAATCGCGGATCAGCGCCGCAGCGAGCAGGGCGAGGTCGTAGGCGGTCGAGTAGTGCTTGGGGTCGGGCAGGCCGCTCGCATTGGTGAAGCTCGAGTCCTTCATGCCGAGGCGCTGCGCCTCGCGGTTCATCATCTGCACGAACCCGTCCTCGGATCCGGCGACGGCTTCGGCGAGCGCGATGCAGGCGTCATTGCCCGACTGTGTGATCACGCCATGCAACAGTTCCTCCACCTTCACCGGTTTCCCCGGCTCGATGAACATGCGCGAGCCGGGCGCTTTCCAGGCGCGCTCGGACACCGGCACGATCTGTTCCGGCGTGATGGTCTTCTGCTTCAGCGCCGCGAACGCGAGGTAGGCGGTCATAAGCTTGGTCAGCGAGGCGGGCTCGACCCGCTCATGCTGGTTCGCGCTGGCAATGGCCTGGGCGCTGGTGAAATCGTACAACAGCCATGCCTTGGCGGCAATCGGTGGCGGGGGAGGGGCGTCCGCGAATGCGAGAGCGGGCAGCAGCAGCAGGGAGAACAGCAGACGTTTCAGTGTCATGTAGCAGGGCGCAAAAGCGTGAATTATACCAGCCGCGTATTGCATTAAGAATCGGCAATAAAAGCCATTTCTGTCAACCTTTGAGTGATAAGAAAGAGACTAAATTTGCCCGTTGCGAATTTCATTTTGCAACTGCTTCTAACGCACGACGACTATCGGTTTGAATTGCAGCGCGGCGTCGATTTTTTCGGCCATGCCGGCGGCTTCGTCGCGGTCGCGGTAGGGGCCCAGATCCAGGCGGTACATGCCGTCGCGCGCGAAAATCCGGATCGCGTCATTGAGCCAGGCGAGCTGCTGGTAGACGCGGACGCGGAAACTCTCGGCGTTGTCGCGCGCCGAAAACGCGCCGAGCTGCAGGTAAATGCCGCCCGCCTCTGCGTCGAGCGGAATCGGTTGCGCCGGCTCGGCCGGCAACGGGCTGACTGCGGCCAGAATCACCGGCGCAATCGGTCGCGTATCCGCAACCGGCGGCCCCACTTGCGGTTGCTCGGCGGCGGTCACGGCCTGCTGCGCTGGCCGGCGCTGCGCGGCGACCAGCGGCATTTCTTCCGCCGTGATGGATTCGACTTCCACGGTTGCGCTGCCGGCGCCGACGTAGCCGAGTTTGTATGCGGCGGTGTAGGACAAATCGATGAGGCGTCCAGAATGAAACGGCCCGCGGTCGTTGATGCGCACGATCACGCTGCGGCCATTGGCGACGTTGGTCACGCGCGCGTAGCTCGGAATCGGCAGCGTCGTGTGCGCGGCGCTCATGGCGTACATGTCGTAGGGTTCGCCGCTGGAAGTGCGCTGGCCGTGGAACTTGCGTCCGTACCAGCTGCCGATGCCGCGCTTGCGGTAAGGCGTGAGCGTCCTGTAGGGCAGGTACTGTTGCCCGAACACCGTATAAGGATTGTTGGCGGCGCGCGCGAGCGGCTCCAGCCTGGGCTCGGCATCTGCAATTTGATCCAGGTTCGCCGGCGGATTGTCTCCCGGACCGTCGTCCTGATAATAGCCGCCGCGCGGCGCTGCTGCGCCGGGCGCGGGCTTCGGCGCGGCAACGCCGGCGTCGCGCTCTACCGCGCCGCGCTTGGGCGCGTTGCCGCAGCCGCCGAGAATCAGCGCCGCGGCCAAAGCGCAGGTCCATCCAGCCGCGGAAAACGGTGCGCCCGGGTTCCTCTGCGCCAGCTGCGTTTTCCACTGCCAACCGGCTCCTCCCCAATGCGCCATCGCGTTCACGTCAAGTCTGTACCAGTTTGCGGTGCCGGTGGATGCTCATCAGTATGCCGATACCGAGAAACAGTGTCACCAGCGCGGTGCCGCCGAAAGATATCAGCGGCAGGGGCACGCCAACCACCGGCAAGATGCCGCTTACCATGCCCATGTTGACGAAGGCGTAGGTAAAAAATGTCAGCGTGACGGCACCGGCGAGCAGGCGCGTGAAAAAAGTGGGCGCGTTGGCGGCGATCGCCAGGCCGCGGCCGATCAGCAGCAGATAAAGCAACAGCAGCACGCAATTGCCGATCAGCCCGAATTCTTCGGAGAAAACGGCGAAAATGAAGTCCGTGGACCGCTCCGGGATGAACTCCAGGTGCGCCTGTGTGCCGCGCAGCCAGCCCTTGCCGGCGAGCCCGCCCGAACCCACGGCGATGACCGACTGGATGATGTGATAGCCCGCACCCAGCGGGTCGGAGGTGGGGTCGAGCAGGGTCAAGATGCGGCGGCGCTGGTAGTCATGCAGCAGCGACCACAGGAACGGCAGGCTGGCGCCGCCCGCGAGTACCAGGCCGACCAGGATCTTCCAGGACAGGCCGGCGAGGAAGATCACGTAGAAACCTGCCGCCGTCACCAGCAGCGCGGTTCCCAGGTCGGGCTGGCGCGCGATCAGCAATACCGGCAGCAGCAGCAGCAGGCTGGCGACGAAGTACTGGCGCAGCCGCAACGTCGCCTCGTGCTTGTGGAAATACCAGGCCAGCATCAGCGGCATGGCGATTTTCATGGTTTCCGAAGGCTGGATGCGGATGACGCCCAGGTTGAGCCAGCGGCGCGCGCCGTTGACGACATCGCCGAACAGCGCCACCGCGACCAGCAGCGCGAGCCCGAGCGCATAGGCGGGAAGCGCGAAGCGCATCAGCGTCTGCGGCTGGAATTGCGCCACCGTCCACATCACCGCGAGCGCCACCAGGATGCTGGCCGACTGGCCGCTGATGCGCGCCGGCGTTTCGTGCGCGGCGCTGGCCAGGGTGACCAGGCCGAGCAGCAGCAGGGCGAAAGCGAGCGCGAACAGCGGCGGATCGATTTTGTCGGTGAAGCGCAGCCATACGTTCTTGAACAGCGGTTGCAGAGGCCCTCGCATCAGCGATTCCCCTTATCGGCGCCGTATCGCAACAGATTCAATGTCCGTCGAATCGGCGCATGCAAGACGGACCGGGAAAGGGGTGGGTACCCTTGCGTTCCCGACCCGGCCCCTTTCTTCAACGCACGCCTAATCATCGGCTTCGCCTCCGGCGATCTCGGCGGCAGGCCGGTCGACGCGCTTGCCGAGCAGGTAGTAGTCCAATACCTGGCGCGCGATCGGCGCCGCCGCGCGCGCGCCGAAACCGGCGTTTTCCACCACTACCGCGAGCGCGATCCTGGGGCTTTCCAGCGGTGCGAAGGCAATGAACAGGGCGTGATCGCGGTGGCGTTCGGCCATGCGTTTCTCGTCGTATTTCTCGTTTTGCTTAAGCGCCACCACCTGCGAAGTGCCGGTCTTCCCGGCATTGGTATATTCGGCCTTGGCGAAGGCGCGCGCACCCGTGCCTTCGGTATTCACGCCCCCCAAGGCGCGCTTGATGAACTCGATGTTCTCCGGCTTCAGCGTTATCGCGCGCGCGATCTTGGGCTCGACCGGGGCGCGCTCGCCGCTCTTGATGTTCTCGATGTAGTTGACCAGGTGCGGACGGTACATGACGCCGTTGTTGGCGAGCGTGGCCATCGCCTGCGCCATCTGCAGCGGCGTATACGCGTTGTAGCCCTGGCCGATGGCAACGCTGATGGTTTCTCCGGCATACCATTTCTGCTGCTCGGGCTTCTTGAAGCGCTTGCGCTTCCACTCCTGCGAGGGCAACACGCCGGTGGTTTCGCCCTCGACGTCGATGCCGGTTTTCGCGCCGAAACCGAACTGGCCGATGAAACGCGCGATATTGTCGATGCCGAGGTCGTTGCCGAGCACGTAATAATAGGTGTCGCAGGACATGACGATCGACTTGTACATGTCGACCACGCCATGGCCGCCGGGCTTGTCGTCGCGAAAGCGGTGATTTCCAAACTGGAAGAAACCGGGATCGTTGATCGCCTGTTGCGGCGTGCGCTTGCCCAGTTCGAGCGCGGCCAGCGCCATGTAGGGCTTGAAGGTCGAGCCGGGCGGATAGGTGCCGGCGAGCGCGCGGTTTACCATCGGGCGGTCCAGCGAGGTGTTGAGCAGATCCCAGCTGGCCGTGTCTATGCCATCGATGAACAGGTTCGGATCGAAGCCCGGCTTGGAGACGAAGGCGAGGATGCCGCCGGTGGCCGGCTCGATCGCCACCAGCGCGCCGCGGTTATCGCCGAACGCCTGCTCGGCCACCTGCTGCAGCGTGATGTCCAGCGTCAACACCAGGTTGTTGCCCGGGGTAGGGGGGGTGCGCGAGAGCGTTCTCACGCCGCGGCCGGCGGAATCCACTTCGACCTGTTCATAGCCGGTGATGCCGTGCAATTCGTTCTCGTAGCTTTGCTCCAGCCCGGTCTTGCCGATGTGGTCCGTGCCCTTGTAGTTGGCAGAGAGGCCGGCTTCCTCTATGCGACCCACGTCACGCTCGTTGATGCGGCCGATGTACCCGGTCACGTGCGAGGCCAGCTCGGTCAAGGGGTACTGGCGGAACAGGCGCGCCTGGATGTCGACGCCGGGAAAGCGGTAACGATTTGCGGCGAACCGGGCCACCTCTTCGTCGGTCAGGCGCGTGCGGATCGGCAGGCTGTCCGCGCCCTTGGCTTCGATCATCAGGCGCTTGAAGCGGGTGCGATCGCTCGCGCGGATTTCGACAACGGTCTCCAGATCGTTGATCGCTTTCTCCAGGTCGGTGACCTTGCCCGGGGATATCTCCAGCGTGTAGGCCGAATAGTTGCGCGCGAGCACGGTGCCGCTACGGTCGAGAATGAGCCCGCGGTTGGGGATGATAGGGACGACGGAGATGCGGTTATCCTCTGCCTTGGTGCGGTAATAGTCGTACTGCACTATCTGCAGGTATACGAAGCGCACCAGCAGCAGCGAAAACGCGGCGAGCACGAACACGCCGGCGATGCCGATGCGCATGTGAAAGTAATGCAGCTCGCGCTGGTGGTCCTTGAATTCGGTTAGACGCATGGGGCGGGGGTGAAACTCAAAGGCCGAACGTTCGTGGTCCGCTCCGTGCACGAGGCGACAGGCCCCCTCGTTTTGCGCGGCAGTCTAAGCTCGAGATCCGGCCCATGGTTTGTCACCGTCTGCGTCCCGTAGAGTCCATTTCAAAATGAGGGGACACGTCCCCTCATGCTCCCCTATATCAGCCGCTGCAAAATTCATTTTGCAGCGGATTCTTAGCGCTAGATTGGCCGGTTCTCGTCCATCATTTCCGCCTGCCGCTGCGGCAGCAGCAGCAGGAAACTCAACACCGGCCACAGCGCCGCGCAAACGAAACTGCCGGCGAAATAGGACCAGCCGGGAAAGTCGGCGCCGGCGGCGATCCGTATCACCAGCGTCAGCAGCTGCGTCAACAACAGCAGCAGCAGCAAGTGCAAAGCCTGCTGCCACGACGGGAACCAGAGGATACGCCGATGGACCGCAAAGGCGAGGAACGCGAGCACCGAGTAGCCAAGCGCGTGCTGGCCGAGCAGCGCGCCGTTGCCGACGTCGAGCACCAGGCCGAGGGTCCAGGCGATGCCGATGCCTATCCTGCGCGGCTGGTGGATGCACCAGAAGGCGAGCACCGCCGCGGTGAGGTCCGGCACGCCCACGATCTTGCCCCAGGGCAGCAGGTCGAACAGCAGCGCGAGCGCCAGGGTCAGCGCGATGAAGCTGATTTTGGCCGGCAGCAGGATGCGCTGCGGATGCTGTTGCAGTTGCATGTTACTCGGTTCTCCGCGGGCGCTTGGATCTGGGCGGCTTGCGCGCCGGTTGCTCGGCTTGCGGCGGCGGCGGCGGGCTTGCATCGTTCGACAGCACCAGCACCTGGCGATAGCGCTCGGTGCCCGCAGTCGGCGCGAGGGTGATCCGGGCAAACGCATAGGCCGAATCACGCTCGATGCGCGCCACCGTTGCCACCGGCAGTCCCGGCGGGTAGGTGCCGTCGATGCCGGAAGTGACCAGGGTGTCTCCGTTCTGGATGTCGGCGTTCGCGGCCATGAAGCGCAGATCGAGCAGGCCGCCCTCGGCGCCCCCGTAACCGACCGCGCGCAATCCGTTTCTGAGCACCTGCAGCGGGATCGCCTGGTCCTTGTCCGAGAGCAGAGTCACTTCGCTCATGAGCAGATACACGCGCGTCACCTGGCCGATCACGCCGACATCGTCGATCACCGGCGCACCGGCGAGAATGCCGTTTTGCGAGCCTTTGTCGATCACCACCTTGCGCGAGAACGGGTCGCGCGCGGCGTACAGGATCTCGGCAAACACCGATTTGCGCGGCAGCCGCTCCTGCGCCTCGAGCAGGCGGCGCAACTGATTGTTTTCCTCTTGCAGGGCCGCCAGTTGCAGCAGTTCCTGCGCCGCGCGCAACTGCTTCGTCCTGAGCGTGGCGTTCTCCTCGCGCAACGCCGCGGTGCTGCCGAAGTAATCGGCCACGCCATGCAACAGGTCCACCGGCGCCATGGCGACGCGCTGTATCGGATAGGCGGCGAGCGCCACCACCTGGCGCACGCTCTCGGCATAGCGAAAGCGCGCGTCGAGCACCATCAGCAGGATCGCGAGCGATACGAAGAAGGCGAGGCGGACCAGGGGTGCCGGACCACGATTGAAGAACGGTGGCGGCAGGTGTTCCATGCGGGCTCTAGCGGGCGAGGAACGCCGGGCGATGAGTCGGGTGGCTCAGCGCGCCTTTGCTCATCGCCCCTCACCCATTGCCGGGTTCAGTCATCGGTGAAGATCGAGGCGAGCTTGTCCATTTTTTCCAGCGCCATGCCCGATCCACGCACCACGCAGGTGAGCGGATCGTCAGCCACAATCACCGGCAGCCCGGTTTCCTCCATCAGCAAGCGGTCGATGTCGCGCAACAGCGCGCCGCCGCCGGTGAGGACCATGCCCTTCTCGGCGATGTCGGCGCCCAGTTCCGGCGGCGTATATTCGAGGGCGGATTTCACCGCGCTGACGATGCTGTTCAGCGGTTCGGTGAGCGCTTCCAGGATCTCGTTCGAGGAAATGGTGAAACTGCGCGGAATGCCTTCGGCGAGGTTGCGGCCCTTCACTTCCATTTCGCGCACTTCCGAACCGGGGAAGGCGGAGCCGATTTCCTTTTTGATTTTTTCGGCGGTGGCCTCTCCGATCAGCATGCCGTAGTTGCGGCGGATGTAGTTGATGATGGCCTCGTCGAACTTGTCGCCGCCCACGCGCACGCTGCCCGCGTACACCATGCCGCCGAGCGAGATCACGCCGACTTCCGAGGTGCCGCCGCCGATGTCCACCACCATCGAGCCGGTCGCGTCGGCCACGGGAAGATCGGCGCCGATCGCCGCGGCCATCGGTTCCTCGATCAGGAACACCTGCGATGCCCCGGCGCCGATCGCCGACTCGCGGATCGCGCGCCGCTCGACCTGGGTCGAGCCGCAGGGCACGCAGATGATAATGCGGGGGCTGGGCAACAGCAGGCGCGAAACGTGCACCTTCTTGATGAACAGCTTCAGCATCTGCTCGGTCACGGTGAAGTCGGCGATCACGCCGTCCTTCATCGGACGGATGGCGACGATGTTGCCGGGCGTCTTGCCGAGCATCTGCTTGGCTTCCTTGCCCACCGCCTGTATCGTCTTCTTGCCGCTGGGGCCGCCTTCCTGACGGATGGCGACGACCGAAGGTTCGTCGAGCACGATGCCTTTGCCGCGCACGTAGATCAAAGTGTTGGCGGTGCCGAGGTCGATCGCCAAGTCATCGGAAAAATAACCGCGTAGAAATCCGAACATTTGCTAGTGTTCCAATCCAAATGGGGCTGGTAAATACGTTATAATACCGCACTTTAACGCACCATTTAAGCCCAAATTCCATGTCCTTGTCCTTGCCGGAGGTTAAACGGGTCGCCTGGCTCGCCCGCATCGAAATTACTGATGCCGAGGCGGCCGTCGCACAAGGCCAGTTGAACGACATTTTCAAGCTGATCGAGCAGATGCAGTCGGTCGATACCGAGGGGGTTGTGCCGATGGCCCACGGTCAGGACGTGGTGCAGCGGCTGCGTGAGGACCGGGTTACCGAAACCGACCAGCACGCACTCTACCAGTCGATCGCGCCGCAGGTGGAGAACGGGCTGTACCTGGTGCCGAAAGTGATCGAATAAGACCCCGGACGCGGGACCCGTACTGCATGCGCAGCGGGTCGCGCACCTCGCGCCCAAATGCTCAACGCCACCCTCAAACAGCTTTCCTGCCTGCTCGCGCGGAAGAAACTGTCCAGCGTCGAATTGACGCAGTTTCATCTGGATCGCGTTGCGCGGCTCAATCCCGGGCTCAACGCATTTCTGAGCGTCGATCCCGACCGCAGCCTGGCGCAGGCGCGCGCGGCCGACGCGCGCATCGCGGCGGGCGAGGCGCAGCCGCTTACCGGCATACCCCTGGCGCACAAGGACATTTTCTGCGCCGAAGGTTGGCGCACAACCTGCGGCTCGAAAATGCTGGCCAACTTCGTCAGCCCCTACGACGCGCATGTGGTGGAGCAGCTCAACGCGGCCGGGGCGGTGATCCTGGGCAAGACCAACATGGACGAGTTCGCGATGGGCTCGTCCAGCGAAACCGGCTTCTGGGGTGCGGTGAAAAATCCCTGGGACCGGGCCCGGGTAGCCGGCGGCTCCAGCGGCGGTTCGGCCGCGGCCGTGGCCGCGCGCATGGCGCCGGCGGCGACCGGCACCGATACCGGCGGCTCCATCCGCCAGCCCGCGGCGTTGACCGGCATCTGCGGCCTCAAGCCCACCTATGGCGTGGTCTCGCGCTACGGCATGATCGCGTTTGCCTCCAGCCTGGACCAGGGCGGGCCGATCGCGAAAAGCGCCGAGGACCTCGCGCTGATGCTGAACGTGATGGCGGGTTTCGATGCACGCGACTCCACCAGCCTCGAGCGGCCGGCCGAGGACTACGCGCGTGCGCTTCATGCCGCCCCCACGGGAGATTGCGCCAAGCCGCTGGCCGGCTTGCGCATCGGCGTGCCCAAGGAGTATTTCGGCGACGGCCTCGGCAGCGACGTCGCGGCTGCGGTGGAGGCGGCGCTGGCACAGTTCGAGAAACTGGGCGCCACGCGCGTCGCCATCAGCCTGCCCAACTCCGGCTTGTCCGTTCCCGCCTATTACGTGATCGCCCCGGCCGAGGCATCAAGCAACCTGTCGCGTTTCGACGGCGTGCGCTACGGCTATCGCGCCCCCGCATACGGCGACCTCGCCGACATGTACCGCAAGACCCGGGCGCAGGGCTTCGGCGCCGAAGTGAAACGGCGCATCCTCATCGGCACCTACGTGCTGTCGCACGGCTATTACGACGCCTACTATCTCAAGGCGCAGAAAATACGCCGCCTGATCGCGCGCGATTTCACCGAAGCATACCGGCAATGCGACCTGATCATGGGGCCGACCTCGCCCAGCGTGGCCTTCGGGCTGGATTCAATGTTGTCGGATCCGGTGCAGATGTACCTCCTCGACATCTACACCACCGCCGCCAATCTCGCCGGCCTGCCGGCGATGTCAATCCCCTGCGGCTTCGGCGCAGGCGGCCTGCCGGTGGGGCTGCAGCTGATCGGCGACTATTTCGCCGAGGCGCGCATGCTGCAGGCCGCGCACCAGTATCAGCTTGCCACCGACTGGCATCTGCGCCAGCCGGCGGGGACGGAGTAGACGATGGACTGGGAAACCGTCATTGGCCTTGAGACCCACGCGCAGCTCTCGACCGCGTCGAAAATTTTTTCCGGCGCCGCGACGCAATTCGGCGCGGCGCCCAACGCGCAGGCCTGCGCGGTCGACATCGCGCTGCCGGGCGTGCTGCCGGTGCTGAACAAGGGGGCGGTGGAAAGAGCCGTTCGCTTTGGCCTCGCCGTAGGCGCGGACATCAACCGCCGTTCGGTGTTCGCACGCAAGAATTATTTCTATCCCGACCTGCCCAAGGGCTACCAGATCAGCCAGTACGAGTTGCCGGTGGTGCAGGGCGGGTCGCTGTCCGTGCTGCTCAAGGACGGCGAGAAGACCGTGCGGCTCACGCGCGCCCACCTGGAGGAGGACGCGGGCAAATCGCTGCACGAGGATTTTCACGGCATGAGCGGCATCGACCTCAACCGCGCCGGCACGCCGCTGTTGGAAATCGTGACCGAGCCCGACATGAGGAGCGCCGAGGAGGCCGTGGCCTATGCCAAGGCGCTGCACGCGCTGGTGCGCTGGATCGGCATCTGCGACGGCAACATGCAGGAGGGGTCGTTCCGCTGCGACGCCAATGTCTCGGTGCGGCCGAAGGGCGCGCAGGTGCTCGGCACGCGCAGCGAGATCAAGAACCTCAATTCGTTCCGCTTCCTGGAAGAAGCGATCAACTACGAAGTGCGCCGCCAGATCGAATTGCTCCAAGACGGCGGGACCGTAGTGCAGGAAACCCGGCTCTACGATCCGGACCGAAAAGAAACGCGCTCGATGCGCTCGAAAGAGGACGCGCACGACTATCGCTATTTTCCCGATCCCGACCTGCTGCCGCTGGCCATAAGCGCCGAAACGATCGAACGAATTCGGTCCGAACTGCCGGAGTTGCCGCAGGCGAAGCGCGAGCGCTATATCCGCGATCATCAACTTTCCGCCTACGATGCGGGCGTGCTGACTTCGTCGCGGGAAGTGGCCGACTTCTACGAAGATCTGGTCAGTGCGCTCGGAGGCGGCTACAAGCTCGCCGCAAGCTGGATTACGGGCGAGCTTTTTGGCGCGCTCAAGCGCGCCGGGCTGGAGATTTCCCAATCGCCGCTCGGCAGCCGGCAGCTTGCCGGTCTGCTGCAGCAACTCCAGGACAAGGTCATTAACGGCAAGGGCGCCAAGGAGGTGTTCGATGCCATGTGGAACGGCGAAGGCGAAGCCGCGGCCATCATTGCCGCCAAAGGCCTGAAACAGATCTCCGACGCAGGCGCGCTGGAGCAGGTCATAGACGGCGTGCTCGCGGCCAATCCGAAGTCGGTCGAGGAATACCGGGCGGGCAAGGAGAAGGCATTCAACGCACTCGTCGGCCAGGCGATGAAAGCGACCAAGGGCAAGGGCAACCCGGCCCAGATCAACGAGATCCTGAAGAAAAAGCTGGCGCGCTGATTATTTCTTCGGCGCGGCCGCGGCCTTGGGTTTTGCGCCGGTCAGCTCCAGATAGCGGCGCCTATCTTCATCGTACTTGGCGTTGATTTCGCCGAGTTCTTTCTGCTTCGCCGCCAGCGCGTCTTGCTGCACCTTGAAGTCGATCTCGTTGTTCCTGATGTCGTCCTTCAGTTTTTCCGGCAGCGGCTTCTTGACGTAGAATTCCTTCTCGGCCGCCAGCTTCGTGGCGCGCTGTTGCGCCCCTGCAATGCGCTTCTCTATCGCCTTCGTCGCCTCTTCGGCCTGCTTCAGCGCACGCTGCCGGCCGTCCTCGATATCCTTTTCGCTCGAATAGGTGTTGAGCAGCGCCTGGTTCTTGCGTTTTTCCTCCTTGGCCAGCGCCGCCGCCTCGTTCTTGCGCTGTTCCTCGGCTTCGCGCGCCGCGATCTGCTCCGGCGTCAGCGCGGCCCCCCGTTTTTTCAGCACCGTACCCTGCCCGGACAACTCCTCCATTTCCTTGCCCAGGCATTCGGCAGGTGGCGTCTGCGTATAGTAGGTCGTTCCCTTGCTGTCCTTGCACTTGTATGTCTTTGCGAATGCCGGCGTGAGCGCGAGCGCTAGCAGGGTCGCGAGAAGCAGGATTGGCGGCTTAAGCATGTGCGTCCGCTCCATAGAGTTGGCGGTAAAGCTCGATCTCGACCAGCGGTTGCGCCAGATCGGATTGGGCGCCGAGAAACTGCACCAGGTCGTCGAGGTCGGCGATGGCGATCACCGGCAGGCCGAAATTCTCGCGCACTTCCTGCACCGCCGAGCGCGCGCCCGTGCCGCGCTCCAGCCGGTCCAGCGCGATGGCCACGCCGCAGGGCGTGGCGCCCTCGGTGCGGATCAGTTCGACCGATTCGCGCACCGAGGTGCCGGCGGAGATCACGTCGTCCACGATCAACACCCGTCCGGCGAGCGGCGCGCCTATGGTGCGCCCGCCCTCGCCGTGGTTCTTGGCTTCCTTGCGGTTGAAGCCATAGGGAACATTGTGCCCGGCCTGTGCCAGCGCGATGGCCACGCTCGCGGCCAGCGCAATCCCCTTGTACGCGGGGCCGAACAGCATGTCGAACGGTTGGCCCGCGGCGAGAATGGCTTTCGCGTAAAATTGGCCGAGACGCCCGAGCATGGCACCGTCGTTGAACAGGCCGGCGTTAAAAAAATAGGGTGACATGCGCCCGGCCTTGGTCTTGAACCGGCCGAAGCGCAGCACGCCGCATTCGATGCAGAAGGCGATGAACTCTTTGCGAAAATCCGACATTTGCCGATTCTGGCTCGCGCAGCCAAGTGCTTGAAACCCAGTCATGTTACGCATTATCACACTCAATCTCAACGGCATACGCTCGGCGGTGAGCAAAGGCCTGCTCGACTGGCTCGCGGCGCAGAAGGCGGATGTGGTATGCCTGCAGGAGGTGAAGGCGCAGTTGCCCGACCTCGCGCCGGCGATACTCAACCCGCATCCGTATATGGGCCATTTCAGTTGCGCCGAAAAAAAAGGCTATAGCGGCGTTGGCCTGTATACCCTCAGGCGGCCGGACAAGATCGTCAGCGGCTTTGGTTCCACGGAGTTCGACGCCGAGGGCCGTTATCTGCGCGCCGATTACGGCAAGCTGAGCGTGATCTCGGCCTATCTGCCATCCGGTTCGAGCTCAGAGGAGCGCCAACAGGCGAAGTTCCGCTTCATGCGCGAGTTCATGCCGCACCTGGCCGAGCTGAAGGCCGACGGCCGCGAAATCGTGTTCTGCGGCGACTGGAACATCGCGCACAAGGAAATCGACCTGAAGAACTGGCGCGGCAATCAGAAAAATTCCGGTTTCCTGCCGGAGGAGCGCGCCTGGCTGAGCGAGGTGTTCGACCGCCTCGGCTGGGTCGACGTGTTCCGGCAGCTGGATCCGCGGCCGGAGCAGTACACGTGGTGGTCGAATCGCGGCCAGGCCTGGGCCAAGAACGTGGGTTGGCGCATCGACTATCACATCGCCACCCCGGGGATCGCAGCCAAGGCGAGGAATGCCGCGATCTACAAGGCGCAGCGCTTCAGCGATCACGCGCCGCTGACCATCGATTACGACTTCCAAGAGCTTCTTGCGAAATGAGGGGATGTTTTCCCCCATTTTGTTGCCAAGAACTGCCATAGCGGCAGCCGGCGGTTGACAGGAGCGCCGGCGTCGGGCGAAACTGACGGCTTATTGCGGCGCGATATCCTATTGAAACACACTCGAAGGAGGAACCAATCTTGAACATCGGACCGGGCTACAAGCTCGCGGTATCCGCAGCGGCTATTGCGGCAGTTTTCGTTTTTTCGGCGATCGAGCCGGCCCACGCGCAGGAGCGCAAGTCGATCCGCTGGGCCACCTCCAGCGTCGATTCCTACGGCTACAAGGTTGCGGCCTCGATGGTGAAAATCGCCGAGGACGCGCTCGGCGGGCAATACACCATCACCGTCAACCCTTACCCTTCGACCACCGGCGCGATGAAGGCGACGATGGATGGCGACGGAGAGATCGGCTACACGGCCGATGTCGGCATGACGCAGATCTATAACGGCGAGGGCGGGTTCAAGAACTACACGCCGGCAAAGGGAAAGCTGGTGCACGGTTGGTATTCCTACCCGATGGAGTCGTTCATGGCCGTCTCCGCCAAGGACGCGGGCAAGTACAAATGCTGGGGCGACTTCAGTGGCAAACCGGTGTTCTTCACCACCGCCGGCTTCATGAACTGGCTGAACTTCCAGCGCATCTACAAGGTGCTCGGCTACCAGTTCAAGCACGTCCAGATCGACGCCAAGAGCAATAGCGATGCAATGCAGGCCGGCACCATCGCCGGCTCGGTCGCCTACACCACCGCCGGCCGCTCGCTCGCGAGCTACTGGAAGGAGACCGACGTGCGCATGGACGTGAAAGTGATCAATCCGTGCCCGGAAGAGATCGCCAAGCTGAAAGCCGCCGGCCTTGCGGTCGTCGACGTCGATCCGAAGGAAGCGTTCAGCAAGGACGTCGGCGTCAAGACGATCCACGGCGTGCCCATCCTGTTCGCCTACAACATGCGCGCGGACATGCCCGAGGATGTCGTCTACAAGCTGGTGAGCGCGTTCTACAAGAACCGCGAAAGCCTGGCCAAGTCCGATCCGGGCTTCACGCCCATGGCCACGGATTTCGTCGGCATGCAGGTGCAGGGGATCGCCGCCAATCCGGATATTCCGGTGCACGCGGGACTGGTCAAGTTCCTGAAGGAACAAAAGGCCTGGAACGACAAGTGGAAGATCGCGAAGTAACGGCGTAAAGCGGGCGCTTGGGGGCGGGGGCTGCGATGGTGCAGGCTCCCGCGCCGCCACGCGCTTCGATTTCACCTACTAGAAAATGCCATAGCCTGTGCGCTGGCGTCATCGGACGATGGGAGAACCCGGTATTCTGCCGGGTGCCGGCCCATATGCCGGGCGTCACGAGCAGCCGCACTGCGCCCGTTCGCAGGGCGCGTGCCACCTTCCATGAATAGGGGAACATCCATGCCGACCGACTGGCTGAAGCGGTACGTCAATCTCAAGAACCTGACCTTTGCGCTGTCAGTGACCCTGTTCGTCTGGGTGATCTGGTTCTGCTTCACCGGCCTCGGCGGCGGGCAGGAACTGGTGTCCCGATTGTTGCCGATCGCGCTGATGCTGCAGATCCTGTTCATGTCGCAGAATGAATTTCTGTACAAGCGTCTGCCCGCGGCTGCGAATTACGCGCTGGTGATCCTTTACATCGGCATTTGCGTCTATGCCTTCGTCTACTTCCTGTTTGAATACGAAGAGATCTCGATCTACCGGCAGGGGTCGTATACGCGGCAGGATTTCGTCGTCGGCCTGCTCATGTTCCTGCTGGTGATGGAGTTGTCGCGTCTCGCCCATGCCACGCTGTTCTGGGTCAACTTCGTGCTTATTATCTACACGATGTACGGCTATCTGAGTCCGCTCGACTTCTTCTGGCATCCGGGCACGAGTTTTTACCGCATCGTCACTTCCAGCACAGTCGAAATGTCGAACGGCATCTACGGCATCTACGGCCAGATTGCATTGACCCTGATCGCGGCCTTTCTGCTGCTGGCTTCCATCGCCAACGGCTTCGGTGCGCAGGGCGCGATGATCCGTTTCATGCAGAAGCTTGCCGGCAAGAACCGGCAGATGGTGCCGCAGGCGGCGGTGCTCGGGTCGCTGTCGATCGGCATGGTGAGCGGCAGCGGATCGGCCAACGCGGTGGTGGTCGGCAGCATCACCATTCCGCTGATGAAGCGCTACGGCGTGCCCGGATATTTCGCCGCAGCGACCGAAACCGCGGCGTCGATGGGCGGCCTGATCATGCCGCCGATGATGGGGGTGGGCGCCTTCCTCATGTCCGAATTCCTCGGCGTGCCCTACTGGGACGTGGTGATGCGCGGCTTCGCGCTCGCGTTCATCTACTACTCGTCGCTGGCTTTTGCCGTCTATCTCATTTGCGTGCGCCTGTTGCCGCGCGACCCGATCGTGGCGCCCGGCGTATCGCCTTACGAGCAGGTCAAGACCTCGATTTTCTTCCTCGGCGTCGTGTTTCTCATGACGATGATGGGCGCGGTCGGCATGGGCGAACTGCTCGCCGCGCTCGCAACCACAGCGTTCATGTTCGTGCTCCTGCTGTTGAACTTCCTCTACTTCAAGTTCGTGCTGAAAGACCCGGCGGCCGCGCAGGAGACTTTCCTCGGCAACGTGCGCCTCTCGATCGAGACCCACGCCGACATGACCTCCTACCTGACGCTGCTGCTCGCGACCCTCGGGATCATGATCGGCCTTTTCACCGTGACCGGCTTCATCAACCGCATGGGAGGCATGCTGCTCGAGCTCGGCTCATGGAATATCATGGCCATGATCGGCATGTCCTTCATTTTCGGCTGGCTGGTAGGCATGGGCCTGCCGCCGACGGCGACCTACATCATCGGCGCGGTGGTCATCGTCGGGCCCATGACCAAGCTCGGCGTCAATCCCTGGGTGGCGCATTTCTTCGTCTTCCTGCTGTCGGTCTGGGGCGAACTGTCGCCGCCGACTTCGCTCACCGCCGCCATCTCCGCGAAGATCGCCGAGGCCAATTTCATGAAAACCATGTGGGAGGCGCTGCGTATCTGCCTGCCGATCACGCTCATGACCTTTGCCATATTTTCGCGCTCCGAAATCGTGGTGAACCCCGGCTGGACGCAGATCGGCAGCACGCTGGTCGTGACCGTGGGCACTTTCGGGACCGCCCTCGCAATGTTCGGGCGGCTGATCGACAACAAGGCGGGCGACATCATGCTGCGAACTGTGCTTATGCTCCTGGCCTTTGTTGCCATGTTCCACCCGGACGACACGATCTCGGCGGCGACCGCCGGGTTCGTACTCGTGGCGATCGTCTTCGGCGTCATGCGCCACCGGCGCATTGCGCCCAAGGGTCTGCAGGCGCAGCCGGTGGGCTAGTCAGCCGCGCCGCGTTCCTGCCCGATGCGACACAGGAAGGGGAAACCAGAGCGGAGCGTCGCCTAGCTTCTCCTGCCGGAACAACTTCGCGACGGACTGACCGTACTCTATAATCGTCGCCATCTCGACGAAATCCTGGCGCGCGGACCCGCCAAACCATGACCAATATTGAGGCCACTGCGGCGCAGCCGTTGGTGTTCATGTCCGATCGGCAGAAATGATCATGCGCGCCGCATTGCGTGCGTTGCCGAACGGCTACGACTACCTGGTGCTGTATCTCGGCCTGGCCTGGCTGGGGGTACTGTGCCTGGCCTGGACGCCGATTGCGATGATCATGTACCCGCTGCTGTCCGAACGCCGGGGACGGGCGCTGGGGCGTTACGCCATCATGGTGGTGTTTCGCCTTTACCTTGCCAGTCTTGGCGCGTCGCGCCGGTGCAGCTTTGACCTGAAGGCGCTGGATGTCCTGCGCGATGAACGGTCACTGATTATTGCGCCCAACCATCCATGCTTGCTGGATGCCGTGATGGTGATTTCGCGCTTGCCGAATGTCGCCTGCGTGCTCAAAGCCGATCTGATGAGCAATATTTTTCTCGGCGCGGGCAGCCGACTGGCGCGCTACATCCGCAATGAACCGGTGCGGCGCATGGTGCAGCTGGCAACCCGGGATTTTGAATGCGGCAGCCACCTGTTGCTTTTTCCAGAAGGGACCCGCACCACCTCGAACCCGATCAATCCGCTCAAGGGCAGTATCGGCCTGATCTCGAATCATGCACAGGTGCCGGTGCAGACGATACTGATAGAAACCGATTCGGCGTATCTGCGCAAAGGCTGGCCGCTGTTCCGCAAACCGCCGATGCCGATCCATTATCGGGTGCGCCTGGGGCGGCGCTTTGACCCACCGCAGCACACGCGGCGCTTCATGGCCGAGCTGGAACACTACTTTGCGCATGAGCTGGTACAGGGTTCGGCGTTTTGCCCGGCCGGTTCTCTGCCCACGCAGGCTGAGCGTACGCCAGAAGTCGTTTCCCGTTCGTCGTCATGAACGCAGTCTCGACCACGCATCTCGTCCTCATCCCCAGCTATAACCCGGGCGCCAAAGTCTATGAAACCGTGCGTGCAGCACGCCAATGCTGGACCCCGGTGTGGGTGGTGGTCGATGGCAGCACCGACGGCAGCGCCGAGGGTTTGCTGGCGATGGCGGCGCAGGACGCCGGCCTGCGCGTGATCGTGTCGCCGCGCAACCAGGGCAAGGGCGCGGCAGTGCTGCACGGCCTGGAGGCGGCCGCCGCGGCGGGATTCAGTCACGCACTAATCATGGATTCGGATGGCCAGCATCCAGCCGAACGCATCCCGGCGTTCATGGCGGAATCCTCCAGGCAGCCGGCGGCAATGATATTGGGCGTGCCGGTATTCGATGCCAGTGCGCCGGGCTTGCGCGTGAAAGGGCGGCGCATATCCAACTGGTGGGCCAATCTGGAAACGCTGTGGGCGGGCATCGGCGACTCCCTGTTCGGGTTCCGCGTCTATCCGGTGGAAGCGTTGCGGCGGGTGATGCGCCATCAGCCGTGGATGCGCCATTTCGATTTCGACCCGGAGGCCGTGGTGCGCCTGTGCTGGCGCGGGGTCAGGCCGGTCAACCTGCCGGCCCCGGTGCGCTACTACAGCGCGGCGGAGGGCGGCGTGTCGCATTTCCGCTACCTGCGCGACAACGTGCTATTGACCTGGATGCACGCGCGCCTGTTTGCCGGATTTGCATTGCGTTTGCCCGTTTTGCTGGTAAGGCGTGCGCGGGGGCAATTTTAGGTCCGTGCAGATTCGGCCTTGACCGCTTGATATTCTGAAAACACGCCGAGTTCCAGGTGCCGCTTGACCCGCGTCAGTCCCGCAGCGCTCAGCGTCGCCAGCACTTGTTCGGGGGGCACACAGGCTTCAATGCTGTCCCAGTGATAGCGCCAGATCGTCGCGGTATCTTTTTGCCGGGAAACGAATCGCGTCAGGAACGGTAGCGCGCCGCGCATATACGCTTTAAGCAGCCATCGCCCAAAACGGTTTTGCGCCGGGGTAATTTCAAGCATGCATAGTCGTCCACCGGGCTTCAACACCCGTTCAAACTCCGCAAAGGCCACGCCCAGATCGCTGATATGGCGCAGGGCATAACCCATGCTCAAGAAATCGAAATCATTGTCTGGAAAAGGCAAAGCCTCGGCGCGACCTTCGATCAACACCATCGCGTCTGGCAGCTTGCTCGCGGCCATCATGCCGCGGCTGGGATCGACCCCGGTGACCAGGGCGGCATCGCCGGCCAAGATGCAGGCCTGCGCTGCAACCAGGCCGGTGCCCACGCCGACGTCCAGCACCTTCATGCCGGACTTCAACCCGGCGCGAACGAGCGCCTCGCGCCGATAGCGGGAACCGGATCCCCAGGCAAATATCGCCTCGATATGGTCGTAATCCGCCGCAGTGTCGTCAAACATCTGGCGCAAATAAGCCTGCCGATCCTGCTCTGTTTGGTAGTAATCGGTCAGCGGGCGGTGCGGTGCATGCACCGGAGTCGGTCTCGATGGGGTCATGTTGTCGCTCACCGTTAAATGATGCCGCCGTTGATGGAGATAATCTGCCCGGTGATATAGGCCGCCTGCGTCGAGGCCAGGAACCCGATCAGGTCGGCAACTTCGGCGGGGGTGCCGGCGCGTTTCATCGGCACCAGGCGCGCGATTTCCTGGGCATCGAACGTGGATTTGCTCATCGGGGTGTCGATGATTCCGGGCGCAACGGCGTTGACGGTGATGCCGCGGCTGGCGACTTCCTGCGCCAGTGACCTGGTGGCCGAATTGAGTGCGCCCTTGGCAGCGGAATAATTGACCTGACCGCGATTGCCGGTCAGGGCGGCGATGGAAGACACATTGATGATACGCCCCCAGCGGCTGCGTATCATCGGCAGCATCAGCGGCTGGGTGACGTTGAAAAAGCCGTTAACCGATACGTCCAGCACCCGGTGCCACTGTTCAGCGCGCATGCCCGGGAACACGGCGTCGTCATGGATGCCGGCATTGTTGACCAAAATCTGGATCGGCTGGTGTTCGACGAGGGGCATCAGCACGTCGGCTGCCGCCTTGCCGTCGGTCACATCGAATGCCAGCACCTGCGCGCTGCCGCCGCCTGCGCAAATGGCATCGGCCAGCGTCTGTGCGGCGTGCAGGCCGCGATGGGCATGAATGTAGACATGGCAGCCATCGGCGGCAAGACGGCTGCAGACGGCTGCGCCAATGCCGCCGCTACCGCCGGTAACCAGGGCATTTTTCATGGCGTCTCTCCTGAAGCGGGTGTGAGTGCGCCGGCATCGAGCACGACTGCGGCGCGCCCATCCAGCAGCAGGCGGCCGGCTGCGCTGACGCTGAACTGATAAAGAATATTGTTTTCGCTGCGCGCGATGCAGGTTGCTTCCACCAGCAAATCGGCCGCGATGTCGTCCAGCCGCAACACCTGCAACCGGGTTTCGCGCACGCTGACCAGAAAACCGGCGCGGGCGTTGCTACAGTCTGGTGGCGCCAGCAAGGCGCCGTGCACGGCCATGGCCTGCGCCGCGTATTCTATACCGCAGGCGGCGCCAAGCCGGCCGTAAGCGCGCAACGGGTTGTCGGCGGCGCGGTGGCTGTCGGCGCGGCACTGGATGCGCTGCCGATCCCACGCCTCGACCTGATCCAGCAGGCACATACTGCCCTGATGCGGGATGTGGCGGGCGATCCAGGCGTGGTCCAGTCCGGCTTGATTCAGCACAGGGCGATCGCCACGGTGAGACGCGTGCTGTCGAGGTAATCCAGCACCACGTGTTGGTCCTGCCGCAATGCGATAGCGCGCAACAGCGGCAAGCCGCGCGCGGCGGGGATGGCTAGTCGCAGGTGTTCAAGCGCGGCATCGTCGAGCCGGTCTGCGCCGGCGTCAGTCAGGCTGACGCTGATTTGCGCCAGCGCCCGTGCGCTGCGTTGCGGCGCCAGCACCAGTGCAATGCCAAACGCATCAGGGATGGGGCGGGCACTGTATAGCGGCTCCGGGTAGGTAGTGTCGCACGCCAGCAAAACGGTGCGTGTGTTATCCACCACAACCTGGGTCAGCGCTTCCAGCAGACCTGCGCCGAAGCTGGCGTCAAAGGCACTCAGCACCGATGAGCTGGTCATTGCGCCGGTGGCGATGCTCCAGTACCCGGCGGCCACGTTGTGCACGGAATTGTGAAAGCGGGTCGGGGAGATTTGGCGGTCATCCGAGGCGAGCATTGCACAAATGATGTGACAGTTTTCCCCATCGCCGCCGGACGCGGAAAACACGCTGGGCAAGCTGGCCGCGTCGAGTCCGGCCGCTGCGATGGCTTCCAGCCCGGTCGCCAGGGTGAGTTTGACAATCGCGCAACTGCGCCGGCGTTCTGCCGCGGGCAGCAACGCCGGCGGCGGCAGGACGGTCTTGTGTGGCTGATACGGCTCGCGCCCGCCAAGGACAGCCTGACCGGTCGGCCAGTCGGTCAAACCGGGGCCGAGCAGGCCGATGCCCTCGATGTATGCGGTGAGGGGGTGCATGGGTCTAGTGCGCGCGCGCAAAAACCAGGCTGCAATTGGTGCCGCCGAATCCGAACGCATTGCTGAGCATGCGCGCCACCGGCCGCTCGCGATTCTGCAGCAGATAGTCGAGGCCTAGCGTCGGGTCGAGTTGCTCGGTGTTCAGCCCCGCGGGCAGCAAGCCGTGTTGCAGCCCCAGCGCGCAAATCACGGCTCCCACGCCACCCGCTGCGCCGAGAGTGTGTCCGGTCGCGCCTTTGGTGGAGCTGCACGGCGTGTCCGCACCGAAGACACACCGAACTGCCTTGGCTTCCGCGGCGTCGTTGCTTTGGGTAGCCGTGCCGTGCAGGTGGATATAGTCGATATCAGATGACTTCAATCCCGCCATTTTCAGCGCATCCTGCATCGCCATGCGCGCACCCAGACCATCCGGATGCGGCGATGACATGTGATAGGCATCGCTCGATTCGCCTATGCCGAGCAGCAGCACGGCGTCGGCATCGAGGTGTTCCGGGGTGCGTTGCAGCAGCGCGAAGGCAGCCGCTTCGCCGATCGAGATGCCATTGCGCTGTGCGTCGAATGGGCGGCATGCGCGTTCGGAAATCAGGCCGAGGGAGTTGAAGCCATACAGTGTCGTCAGACACAGCGAATCCACGCCGCCCACCACGGCCGCGTCCATCAGTCCCGCCGCCATCATGCGTCGCGCAGAACCAAATACCTTGGCGCTGGACGAACACGCCGATGACACCACGACCGCCGGACCCGTCAGTCCAAAATAGCGGCGCGTGAAATCCGCGACAGAGAACGTATTGTGCGTGGTGCGGTAAATAAAGTCCGCGGGGAGCGCGCCCGTCACCGGGTCGCGTCGCCGGTAGGCCAGCTCGGTTTGCAGAATGCCTGACGTGCTGGTGCCGAGAATCACGCCAATGCGCTGCGCACCGTACTTTGCGATGGCAGCGCGCACCGCCTCGGCAAAACCGTCCTGGGTCAATCCCAGCAACGCGAGCCGGTTGTTGCGGCAATCATAATCGGCCAGATGCGCAGGCAACTGCACCGCATCCACCCCTGCCACCTCGCCAATGAAAGTCGCCAGATCCACCGTATCAAACGCGCACGGCGCGAGCCCGCCGCGACGCTGGCGCAGCGCCGCCAGGGTCTGGTCGAGGCCGCGGCCGATGCTGCTGGTCGCAGTGAAATGGGAGAGCCAGAGCGGGTTCAAGGAAAAGTAAGCCTAGCGCAAGTAAAACAAGCCGTTACCAAAGAGAGTCGAAGGTGAAAACCCGGGACGTTGAGGGGTAATAACCTTCGCTCGGACGACGGATTGTAACCTCTTGCGAACGAAGTCCGGCATGACGAATTCGCTCCAATACCCTTTTCATTACCCTTACCAAAAGGGAATTGCCCCTGCTTCTTCCACCGAGTTGCAGGCCCACGGCCTTGGCGTTCAATGACACTTGCGTTTTGCTGTTGTCTCAATACACGGCGCACCATGTTCCGGCTTGCAGCTGGCGATAAATTGTCCTGAATGGCCGGTCACGTCGCGAAGCAGGCTCCTCCATTACGAAAAGCGCGTCAGTCCTTCAGCGAGTCGATCAAATCCACATACTGCCGCATCGCTTGCTCCTTGGATGTGCCCGCTATCCTGGACCACGCATCGTGCTTGGCGCGCCCTACCAGGTCACCAACGCCCGGACGTGCACCTCCTGCATCGCCGCTCGTGCCTTGCTTGTACAACGCGTAGAGGTTCAGCAGGGTGTTGTTATCTGGACGCCGGGGGAGCTGCTTGGACTCCGCGACCGCATCGTCGAATTGTTTCTGCAGGTCTGACATGGTTACTCCTATCGGTACCGGTGGCAGGACACCGCAAAGAACTGATTAAGAAACCGGCAGGGGTGCGGAACCGGGGAAAGCCCGATTTGGCCGGTTGTTCACCGTGACGTCCGCGGCCTACCGCAATTCCGGCCAGCGTCAGCCTTCAGGAAGCGCGAATCGTCACTTGCGACCCTCAGCGGCCTCATGACGTTCGGAAGTAATCTGGCCGTTTCCGACCCATCGCAGGCGTTGGAGCTAACGAGGGAATGATGTCCGTTTAGTAGCCCAAAGCGGAGACTATTTCTCTGTCTTTCCGTGCATGACCATAATGGTCTGCTGCATGAGAGCACAAAGGGTTTCCTTGCCATCTTTGAGGGCAAATACCTCTGCCTTGGTCACAATCAGCGTCCTACCGGGGCGGACAACCTGTCCTCGGGCAATAAGCTTCTCGCCGTCCGCAGGTGCAACAAGGTTCATCTTGTATTCGACGGTCAATACCGAAGCACTGGCAGCCACCATAGTCATTGCCGCATAACCGCCGGCTGAATCAGCAATCATCCCCACCACACCTCCATGCACGAAGCCATGCTGCTGCTCTATGTCTTCCCAGTGCGGCACATGGATTTCGGTGCGCCCGTGTTCGACGACAGGCAACGTGGCCCGAATCAGATGCATCGCGGTTTGTTTGTCGAAACTGGCAGTGACACATTCGGCGAAATCGGGATTAGCAATGCGGGTCATGACACCTCTGGGCTGTTTATGTATTAGGCAATGCAGTTACTCATTGTGACACAACAGAACCCGAAGACGATTCGCCTGGATGCAACCGCTTTGGTTTATGCATAACGTCCGGTTCTGGGCCGGCTGGAGACAATCAGGGGCATTAATAACGCCAAGTGAGGCCGCGAGACGTTGAGCAGGTCAGCCGCCTCCCGGGTTGTCATGGCTTGATCGTCCTCGATGACGCGGACCTGTTTGCCGGCGAGGAGCAATTCCGTTGTCCGCTCGATAACGCCGGTCAATGAATCGACCAGGTCGGTCACGACTTCGGGAGATGTTGTTCCCGGTGTCGACCGACGAATAACTGAGATGACGGCGCGCGCGGATTTCGCGCAAGCTCCGCGGAGCGCGGGTGCGCGCTTGGCACGCGGCTGCGTGGTGGTAGTTGAACGCATGGGGGGGCTCCTTCAGTTTCTGATGTTTCGATTACATACGCTTATTCGAAACGCTACCGATTCGCCCCGCTTATGCCTGTGGGCACGCGATGTCGCAACGACAGAGTGGCAGCCAGCACCCCCAGCACCAGACCGGCCAACACATCCACCGCTACATGCTGGCGTGTTGCCAGGGCGGAATAGACAATGCCGCTGCACCACACCCAATTGAGGATGAGTATCCACGGCGGCGCGCCAAAGCGGCGCAGCAAGTGATGAAACCAGATACCCGAAAAAGCGGCTGTGGCGACGTGAAGCGACGGGAAGGCATTGCCCGATGCATCCATGCTTTTGAGGAAAGCCACGTCGGGATACTGGGCCCAGTCGATATCGGCTGCGGGTACTGCCGTGGGCCAGAAGTAAAAGACGGTCAGCCCTGCAAGGCAGGTTCCGGCCATGGCCAACGCATAGCCATACAACTCGCGCCGTGTCGCCAGTAATGCCGGGGGAAGGGAAACATAGACCCACAGTGATAGGTAAATGGGCAAGGCCAGAGGCTGAAACCCGATCAGGCGATCCAGCGCGGTGATGGGCATCACCGTTGTCGGGTAAGCCGGTTGTTTGAGCAAATAGAAGTAAGCGCCGAAAAACATGCCGATGAAAAGCGCCGTGCCGATACTTTTTAGATGTATATGCATGGGTATCACGGCTGCAGCTTGACGGTACCAAGGCGTCTGCTGACTATTTTCGTTCAAGTCGGACAGGCGGTTGGTCATGAAAGCGCCAGCCGCAAGGTGACAAAACGCAGATTAGCTGCTTTAGCTGCGGCCAGAACAGCGGGGAGCACTTCGAGAATAACGGGAATGCCATCGAGCGAGCGAGCAGCGTTGCCGTCGTGCAACAGCAAAATGGCACCCGCCCGCAGGCCGCGCAACAGCCTGCCTTTAACCCGTTCGACGTCGCCGATGCGGGTGTCGAAGCCGCGCGCTGACCAGCTCGCAAGCCGCAGCCCGAGTCGAGCCAGTACCGGGTCGAGAAAAGGGTTGCGCAAGCCGGCAGGGGCGCGAAAGAACAAGGGACGCTGGCCGGTAATCGCAGCGAGCGTGTCCTGGGCGGCCTGCAATTCAAGCATGAAACCGGAATATCCCATCAACGCAAAATGATGGCGGTGATGCTGGCTGTGGTTTTCCACGGCATGGCCACGGCGCACGATTTCCCGGCATAAGTCCGGGTAACGCGCGGCTTTTTCACCAATGCAGAAAAAGGTGGCTCGGGCAGCGTGACGATCGAGCATATCCAGTACCTGCGGAGTGACGCTCGGGTCGGGGCCGTCGTCGATGGTCAGGGCGATTTCGTTTCTGGCAGTAGCCGCGGCGGGCAGCCGCGTCCAGTTCGGTCCGAGCCAGCGGCTGCGCGGCCACAGCCCGACCAGCGTGAACAGGGCATGATTGGCGAGCACGGCGCCCAGCGCCCAGCGCCACTGCCCAGGTTCAGCGATGACAGCAATCAGGGCCAGCAGATGCAGCACGATGGATGCGCGGATCAACAGCGTGGGTCGCCAGCGTGAATTACGCATCGGGTTGTCTGGCGAAAATGGCTGCATAAATCAGCGCAAGGATGACGCCCGGTGCCACGGTTACGCCCAGTGCCTGCAATATCGACAGGTTGGAAAAGGAAAGTACGCCAAAACCGGCGACGGTAGTGAGGTTGGCAAACAGCATCGACGCAAGCGTGCGCGGCGAAATGATGCGGGCTATCGGTTTGGGCTCTGCCATCGCCCCACCTCCTGTCGGGAGCGGGCGATCGGCCCGGTCAAAAAACAGGGCGTAATTGGAGCCCACCGCGACCACCAACAGCAAACCCACCAGATGCAGAATAATCAATTGCTGGCCGAACACGGCCAATCCCGCCGTGACGGTGATGACCGCGGCCGCGAGCGGCGCGATGATTCGCACCACGCGCATGGGCGAGCGAAAAACCAATAGCAGCAATCCGACAATGGCAACCAGTCCGCCCAGCGACAACAGGATGGCCTCGTGCAGGTAGCCGGAATACAGGCGATCGGACTCGGCTTTCATATCCACAAACAGCACATCGGGCAAACCCGTGGCGCCCAGCGCAGCGCGAATCCGGCTTGCGTCGATGCCGGCACCCTTGGGTGCGGTAAGCGGCAGCAAGGCGCTCCAATGGTCGCCTTGCTGGACGAGCAGCGCAGCCAGCGCCATGGCCATCGAGGTCTGTTCGAGATCCTCAGCTTGCAGCAAGGGCTGGCTGCGCGCGGCCGCGACATCGGCGAGAAACGGCGCAAACAGTTGCGCACGCAGCGGCAAACCCTGGACCGCTTGCGCCAGCCGCGTTTCCATCACGGCGGCGGCGGGCAAGCTGCCCTGGCGGGCGCGCTGCGTCGCTGCGCTGGGAAGATAACGGCTGGGACTTTCAAATCCGGCGAGTTCGCCTTGATCGACTTGCGTTTGCAGTACCGCGGAAACCTGTTCGGAAGAGCTCAATACGGATTCCCGGCTCGCGCCGGATACCACCACCAGATAGCGCACATCAGGCGCCCCCATGTCGGCGCGCAGACTCGCATCGAGCGCCACGTCGGCCTGCGCTACCGGGCTCAATGAGGATATCTTGTCATTCCACAAGCTGGCGCGGTGCAAGACGAGGATGGCGCAGGCCGCCAGCAGCAGTATCGCGGCCGCCCATCGCAGTGCGGCGGCGCGCTGTACCAGGCGGGACAGGACGAGGCCGACAGCCGATACATCATGAATGCGAAGGTCCAACGGCAGCAGATGCGGCAAGACGAAGCGGGTCACCGTCGCGGCGGCGATGAGGCCGGCAATCGAATACAGGCCGAGTTGCGCCAGACCCGGAAAGCCGGACAGCAGCAGCGAAGCAAAGCCGCAGATCGAGGTCAGCACACCGAGACGGATGGTCGGCCAGAAGCGCTTGATCCAGTTCTGCTGGTCGGAACCGCCCTGTTCCGACTGCACGAACAAGTAGATCGAATAATCCACCGCCTCGCCGATCAGTGCGGTGCCAAATCCCAGGGTGATGCCATGTACTGCCCCAAAGCCCAGGCTGACTGCCGCGACGCCGGCCAGCGCGCCGCTGACAACGGGCAAGAAACCCAATGCCAGCGCAATGAAGGAACGATAAACCAGCAATAACAGCGCAGCGATGAGCGTGACGCCGACGATGGCCAGGCGGCTGACCTGACTTTCGATGGTGTCGCGTGAAGTCACCGAGAACACACCGGGACCGGTCATCACCAATCTGGCGGACGGGGTTGCGCCGGATGCCGCGTCAAACGCCTGGCGGATGGCGGCCATGGCGCGTTTCTGGGCATCGATATCGGAGCCCGAAGCGCGCGTCTGCATCAGCATCAAGGCGCGCGCGCCGTCGCGTGATGCCCACGCGCCGTCGACCATCCGCGGGCGGGAGCCGCTGTTGAGCTGGTCGAGCAATTGCATCATTTCGCCGGTCGGGTCGCGCGGCAGCAGCGACTTGACCAGCAGCCCGGCGGGCGAGGCGAGCAGGTCGATGCTGTCGCTCAAGGCGGCATGCAGGCCGTCTGCGCTGAAGCGCGCAGGCATCACCGCGGGGCTGAGCAGGTAGCGATTGTTGAACAGAAAAGCACGGTCGCGCCCGGCGCTGACGGGTTCGCCATTGTTGACGCTGACAAAAGCAGGATCGGCGCGCAGGCGCGCGGCGATTTGTCTGGAAAGTCCGGCACGGGTGGACGCATCGGCGCCTTCAATGCCCACCAGTATCAGGCGCGAGGCCAGGCCGTCACGTATCTGCTCCAGCAGCACCTGCTGCGCTGGCGTCGGGCTGCGTGGCAAGAAAGCCGACAGATCGGTGGTGTACTGGCTGCGGCTGATGATAATGCCGCAGCCGAGGATGAACGCCAGCCATAGGACGATCGCAATGCGGGCTATCGCTATCCGGCCGCGCCGCGCCGGGGCTGGGGCTGGCCTCACGGTGTGGCCAGCCTTTCGATGAGCATGAGCGAGCTGTCACCGTCGGCCTGGGTGATTTCGACGCTGCGCACTGCGTCGCGCACTCCCGCAATACGGATGCGCCTGATCACTGCCTGAATTTTTTCATCCAGCGGCAGCAGTTGCAGTGTCCAGCGCTCGGCTGTGCCCTCCAGGCTCAGCCGGTAATTGCGTTCCAGCGCCCTGCGGTCACCCGCCAGGGTGCCGCGAATGCTGTCGATGAAAGCCGCCAGCTCCGGGTAATCCTGCAATTGCAGGCCATGCTTTTGGCGCCCGCGCTCGATCACCAGGGTGCCGTGGTCCAGGATCATGGATTCGGGTTTGGGTTTGATGGTGCGCTTTTCCAGATGGTCAGGTGCGCTGTAGAACAACTCGCCGGAGGATTCCACCGGTTTGTCGAGCATGGCGATGAATTTTTTCTCGACAAAGCTGGCGTGGTCCGAGCGGATTTGCGCCAGGCCGCGCATGAGCCGGTCGATATCCCACTCGACGGCGTGACCGATGACGGGCGCCAGCATCAGCGCCAATGCAACTAGCGCGTGCCGCATTGCGCGCAGCGAAAGGACGGGGAAGGAGGGCAATGTGATCATGATTTAGGAGGCGTAGCAGTGGGTGCGGGCTGCCAGAAATCGAAAAAATTAAACCAGTTGTAGGGCGCCTTGCGGCAGTAGTGATCCAGCAGCGCGGCGTAACGGGTGATGGCCGCTGCCACGGCGGCATCGCGCCCGCCGCGCGCAACCGCGGAAAAATCCGCCAGCGGATCGAAATGGATGGCGTAGCGGTTACCGCCCAGATACAGCCCGGTCATGAATACCACCGGACGCCGCAGCAACGCGGCTGTGCGCAACGGCCCGCTGGGCAAGTTCGCGTTGCTGCCGAGGATCTGCACCGGGTACAGGGTGTCGTTGCTCAGGGTGCGATCGGCCAACATGCCGACGGCACCGCCTTCATCCAGGCGCTGCCGCAGTTTGAGCATGGAGTCGATCTGTCCCAAGCCGATGATATCCTGCACCGCCTCCGGATTAATGGCAGCCAGCATGGCGTTGATCTTTTGTGCGTTATCCCGGTGCATGGCCATGGCGACGCGCAAATCCGTGTCTTTCCGGCCAATCGCGCGGATCACCTCAAAGCTGCCCAGGTGCGCGCCCATCAGGAACAAGCCGTTGCCGCCGGCAAGCAGGCGGCGCAGCATATCCTCGCCGTGCACTTCAAAATCGAACAGTTCGAAGCGGCGGTTGACCAGATAGACACGGTCATGGACGGTGGCGGCAAAAGTGAAAAAATGCCGGTACAGATCGCGCCAGCGGGGAGGATGACCTAACGCACGCCCGAGATAATTCCTTGAAGCACGACGACCGGCAGGCGCAAACAGCAGAAAATAAGCGGCGATCGGGTGCAGCACGACGCGCCCTGCGCGCCGTCCCAGACGCAGTGAAATCCATGTCATGACGCGCAACATGAACATGTTGCCGCGCTCCGGGGCAAGCGCCCACGCGGCTGGTCTGGCTGTCGGGCGCGGTGTCAGACAGGCGGCCCCGGCACGATGCTGCCGCTGGCAATTTTGCGCGTGCCAGCCACGACGTCGAATCGTATCCTGCCGCCGGCCGAGAGGCTGTGCCGGATCACCAGTTCGTCGCCCGGACTTGCCGGGCTCAGAAACTTGACCGAGCTGATCTCGCAGGTATCCAACGCGATTCCGGTGGCAGCGGCGATCGAATGCAGCACGGTGTCCAGCAGCACCACACCGGGGAGTATGGGGGTGCCGGGAAAATGCCCGGCAAAGGCGGGATGATCCAGCGGAACAGTCCAGTGTGTGGCGTCATTCACGCGGACTTCCGCGCTGCGCGTCTGAAACAGGGCTTGCAGCACTGCGCGCGGCAGTTTTCCTGTACGGTTGCGTGGCAGCGCATCGACAAACAACAGCGGGCGCGGCAGGAAAACCGGGTCGATGTATTCACGCAGTGCCGCCAGGAGATGTGGCGCATCCAGCCCCGGAGCCACCACACACGCGGCAAGCCGCGCGACGTGAGCATCGCCGGCTTCGTCCGGCATGTAAAAAGCGCCGTCCACCACGCCGGGAATGCTATTGAGCAGGTGGTCAAGACTCGCCAGTGAATGCCGTTTGCCGGCGATATTGACCAGATCGGCGATGCGCCCGTGCAGCAAAAAACGCTCGGCCGTAACAGGTTCGATTATGTCGTTCATGGTGATCGATGTCTCGACGTGACCGCCGCAAGCGCGCACGCAATCACCGTCGACGCTCAATCGTATCCCGGGAAACAGCCGCCATTCTGCGGTTTGCGTGGAGCGCCGGGAAGCAATCTGGCCGGTTTCGGTGCTGCCATAGATTTCAATCAGCGGAGCATGGCAGCGTGCCTCGACTTCCTGCGCGAGCTGGGCCGACAGCGGCGCCGTGGCGGATACCACCCGCGCGATCTGCGGCAGCGCCAGACCCGCATCCAGCAAGGCGCGCAGATGCACCGGCGAGGACACCAACACGCGCGGCGTGGGCACAGCCGCCAGTGCCGCGCAAATGTCGGCCGGGTAAAACGGCTGCGCATGGCTGAGCGCGTTGCCGCTGCGCCATGGCATCAGTACCGTGGATTCAAACCCGTACATATGTTGCGGCGGTACCGTGCCAACGATGGTGCAGGGGGTGTCGTGCGGCAGCCCCAGGTGCAATGCTTCAGCCTGCACGCTGCTGACCAGCGCACCCCAGGTCTTGGGATGCGGTTGCGGGGCGCCGGTCGAGCCTGAAGTAAATACCACCGCGATGCGCTGCCTGTCGTCAATTTGCGGAACGGCAAATGCGTCCGCCCGGCCGATGGCCATGACCGGGTAGCGCAGTTGCGGCAGATCCACCGCGCACAGGTCGCTATCAGTCAAACAAAATACATCCGGCGCAAAGACCTTGATCTGGCGCACCACTTCCGCCGTGGGCGTAGGCGGCAGCAGGCTGACTTTGCCGGAGACAATGGCGGCCGCCAGACCCACGCTGAAACGGTAACGATCGCTGCACATGTTGAGCAGATGACTGCCTGCGGGAAACAGGGCGGCAAGCTGGCTGACCTCGGCCAGGAACTGGCGCCGCGTGACGGCGCCGTCGGCGCGCCAGGCGATGATGCCGTCCGGGGAGGCGTGTGCTACCAGCGGCAGTGAAGACATGGTTCAGGGCCTATTACAAAATGAGGGGACATCCCCCGGGGGGACTTCCTGCGGGCGCATCCCCTCATACTCCCCTATATCAGCCGCTGCAAAATTCATGTTGCAACGGATTCCAAGGCTACAACAGCTAGCGTGGACGCGCCGGGGTGTTCCTGAACGCCCGCACCGCATCGAGGATATGCGTATGCCGCATATCGGGCAGTACCCACCTGCGTACCCAGTATTCGCCAACAAACATCAACGCGACCAGAGGCAGCGTCAGAAAATTGGCAAATACCGACCATGTGGCCAAGGGTGCCAGAAAAAAGAGCAAGGTGGAGGCCAGCGCCATCGCGACAAAAAACAGGGTCCAGGCAATCGTGACCTGGCGTGCGTAAATTTCATGCTGCGGCGTCACCACTGCATGCACCGCCTGGGCGAAGCGGGTGCACAGCGGTTGCCGCCCTGCGATCAAGGTACGGCCAAAAGTCAGGAACAGGACCAGTTGCATGCCCACATGTTGCAGCCAGTACACCAGCCCGAAATGGTTCTCGAGCGCCGACCATCCAGCCCACAGCGCAATACACAACAGCACCAGCACACCCAGCATGGTCAGGCGCCGGGGTGATCGCCAGGCCAGCACCAGCGCAATCAAGACTATGGGCGCAATGGCCACCAAAGCGCCCAAGCTGCCAGCGTGCGCGGATTCATTGGTGTAGTGCGCCAGCAGCGGATAGCCGACCAGCAGCGCAGCAATGCCCAGCCAGGGCACGATGCGACGTGTCATTAGCGGGTTCTCTGTGCTGCGATGGTGTCGGAGAGGCTGCGCAGCGAGCTGAAAATCTTCTTGTTGTCTTCGTCGTCGCTGCGCAGCTGCAGACCATAACGCTTGGACACCTCCAGGGCGACTTCCAGCACATCGATCGAGTCCAGACCCAGGCCTTCGCCATACAATGGGGCGTCCGGAGTTATTTGATCTGCCGTGACCTCGAGATTCAGACACTCGATCATCAATTCAGCCACTTCACGCTGCAAATCTGCAGTACTGGAGGCAGTGGGTTTCTGATTTTCTTGCATGGTGTTTATTGAGACGCTCTGAACAGGTGAGTGATAAATGCAGGTTGAGGCTCTGAGGCGGTGAATTGGGTCGGTAGATCCGGTTTTGGTCTGCCCCCGAAGGGACTTTCCCCTCTTCCGTCAAGCGGGACCGAGGAAGGGGGATCGAAACCTTCGGGGCGCATCCCCTCATGCTCTCCTAAATCAGGGGCCATTTCGGTAATTCTGAAATGGCCTCTAAGCAGTGCTGCCCGTAGGCGGGTTTTTACGCAGGTTGTTCTGCCGGCGCCGGTCCAGCCACCAGGCGAGCGCCGGCAGTACGACGAAGGAACCGGGCATCACCATCACTGCGAGATAGGGACTGACCATGGATAGCCGGCGCAGATGGAGGACGATCTGGCGCTTGTCCTCCGGCGTCCATTTCTGCTTGTTGCGCGGCTTCATCAACAATGGCATCAAACCCGTTACCTGAACGACTTCGCCGAGGACGTATTTTCGCTCCCGGTCCATTATTTCCATCACGGTCCGGACGATGACTGGCTTGCGCATGCGCTAGACCGCGATCTTCCTGGTCAGCCAGCGATAACCCTGCCACAGGCCGAAGGCGCGTTGCGCCCACTTGAATGCGCGGCGCGGGCGCAGCAGCGCCAATGCGAACGCGGCGCCGGCGAGCAGGGGCGGGCGCGCAATGACAAAGTGCACGGCTTCGACGCAGCGGTCGATGAAGCTCAACGGTTGCGCCCAGGACTGCAGCGTCTGCGCCACGTCCTCGCGCTCGTACGCGGCACGCACAAGCAGGCGCGCGCGCCTGGCTTCGATCGCGGCGAGGCGCCGGTTCATGCGCGCGGCTCCCGCAGCATGGCGCCATCCTTGGACAGTTCGCCGCGCGTGACCGCGAACGGCTTGGGCCGCGTCTTCACCCTGGCGCGCACGATCCAGACCAGCGCCGCGGCCATGGCCATGAACGCCGCGGCGAGCAGGCCAACCGTGAGCAGCCGGTGCGTATCCCAAAAATAAATCAGCACGAAAGTGACGCACAACACCAGCGCCATTCCCAGGCAGAATGCCGCGGCCAGCGTGATCAGCAGCAGCTGTTCCAGCCGCAGCCGCTCTTCCTCGATCTCGGTGGCGAGAATTTCCAGGCGCGTATGCGCCGCGCCGAGCACGGTGCTTGCCAGATGCCTGATCGAATGCAGAAGGCCGCCGCGCGCGGCGGCGCCTTCCGTTTCCGCCATGACTAGCGGCGGCTGATCAGCATGCCGATGACCAGGCCGACGGCGCCTGCGATGCCCACCGCCCCCCAGGGATGATCGTGCACGTAATCGTCGGTGGCGCGCGCGGCGGCCTTGGTCCGGTCGATCATGAGTTCTTCGGCGCGGGCGAGCTTGTCCTTGGCGACGCGCAGGCTTTCCTGAATGCGCTCGCGCGCGACGACCGCTTTTTCACCCATCTGACCGGCGGTTGCGCGCAGCAACTCCTCCGCGTCGGCAATGACGACCCTGAGGTCGGACGAGAGTTTTTCCCGGGATACATCGATGTTGTTGCTCATGATTGCTGCCTCTCTAACTGAAAAATCCCGCTCCGGCGAACGCGCTGGCGGACGATCCCCAAGGCTACCGGCTTTCGCTCTGCAAATCAACCTTAACCGCCTGTAACACAGGTAGAATCGGCTGCATGCCGTCACCCTACCTGGAGATACTGCGCAGCCCGCGCATCGCCGCCGTCCTGCTGCTCGGGTTTTCCTCCGGCCTGCCGCTGGCGCTGACCGGGGGCACGCTGCAAGCCTGGCTCACCGTGTCCGGCGCCGACATCATGACCATCGCCTGGTTTTCCTGGATCGGCATTCCGTATCTGCTCAAGTTCCTCTGGTCGCCGTTGATGGACCGCTACGTGCCGCCGTTCCTCGGCCGCCGCCGCGGCTGGATGCTGCTCACGCAACTGGCGCTGGTTGCGGGTATCGCCGGCATGGCAATCTCGCCGCCGAACGCGAACCTGTGGCTGCTCGGCTGCCTCGCGTTATGGGTGGCGTTTGCCTCGGCTTCGCAGGACATCGTCATCGATGCCTATCGCGCCGACCTGCTGCCGGCGGCCGAGCGCGGCATGGGCGCGGCAGTGAGCGTGCTCGGCTACCGCATTGCGATGCTGGCCTCGGGCGGGCTGGCGCTGATACTTGCCGACCAGATCGGCTGGCGTCAGACTTTTTTCGCGATGGCTGCGCTGATGGGCGTCGGCCTTGCGACCAGCCTCGCCGCGCCCGAACCCGCGCTGCGCGGAACGCCGCCGCGCAGCCTGCGCGCGGCGGTGGTCGAACCGCTCAGGGACCTTATGTCGCGGCCCGGGGCGCTGCAACTGCTCGCCTTGATCGCGCTGTACAAATTCGGCGACGCGCTCGCCGGCACCTTGACCACGGCATTTCTGCTGCGCGGCGCCGGCTTTTCGCTCACCGACGTCGGCACCATCAACAAGGCCCTGGGACTGGCTTCGCTGCTGCTCGGGGGTCTCGCCGGCGGCCTGCTGCTGGTGCGCATGAGCCTGACGCGCGCGCTGCTGTTGTTCGGTGTGCTGCAGGCGATATCCAACCTGTCGTTCGCGCTGCTCGCCTGGGCCGGCAAGAGCTACCCGCTGCTGGTGTTCGCGGTCGGCTTCGAAAACCTCGCCAGCGGCATGGGCACCGCGGCTTTCGTCGCCTTCGCCATGGCGCTATGCAACCACAGCTTTTCCGCCACCCAGTACGCACTCCTGTCGGCGCTGGCCTCGCTCGGGCGCATCCTGTTCGGCCCGGTAACGGGCACCCTGGTCGAGGCCGCGGGATGGGCCAATTTCTTCGTGCTCACCTTCGTCGCCGCGCTGCCCGGCCTGTGGCTGGTGTGGCGGATGCGCGCGCAGATCGCCGCGGTGGAGCGTGGCCAGCCGCAGGCGGGCTGAAGCGAGCGGAGGTTAATACCCCAAAACCGCTTATTGCTTTTATCCAGAACCGTGTTTCCTGGGCGGATACGCTTTTCATCCGTCCAGGAAACACGGTTGGCGCGCGGAGCGCGCAATGGCCGCCAGGTCCGCATCGATCAAGCCGGGACGCTACTTTGAGCGGCAGTGATCAAGCTTGCGCGGACGGCGACCCGTCCGCGCGGATCGTCGATAACGCACGGATAAAAAGCACATCCGTGCGTTATCGACGATCTTGTCTAAAACCCGCGCTCCTGGCCATGCGACGGTATTCAGGCTGCCGCAAATAGAGCTCAGGCCTTCTCGAACCGGTACACCGCCACGCTGCCGCGCAGGTTCGGCGCGAAGCTGATGCGGCGCTCGCCTTGCATGACGATGCGCTCGATGATGCGCACGCCGTGGGTCGCGCAGAATTCCTCGAAGTCCGTCAGCGTGCACAGGTGTATGTTGGGCGTGTCGTACCACAGATAGGGCAGCACATCGGACACCGGCATGCGCCCGCGCATGATCTGCAGGCGCTGCGGCCAGTAGCCGAAATTGGGGAAGGAGACGATGCCCTGGCGCCCGACGCGCAGCATCTCCATGATGATTTCCTCGGTGTGGCGCATGGCCTGCAGCGTCTGCGACAGGATTACGTAGTCGAACGATCCGGCATCGAAGCCCGCCAGACCCGTCTCCAGGTCGCTCTGGATCACGTTGACCGAGTTTTTCACGCAGCCGAGCACATTGGCGTCGCTGATTTCGATGCCGTAGCCGCGCACGTCGCGGCCCTGCTGCAGGTATTTGAGCAGCAACCCTTCGCCGCAACCCAGGTCGAGCACGCTCGCGCCCGGCGCCACCCAGGCGGCGATGGCGTCGAGATCGGCGCGGCCGGCGATCGCCGGTACGGGAAGCGTGGCGTTCATGCCGGTTTGCTTTGTTCGAGGCCGGCGTCGAGCGCACCGCACTCGCCGGCAACGTTGTCGAAATACGCCCGCACCAGCGCATGGTAGCGCGCATCGTCGAGCAGGAAGGCGTCGTGCCCGTGCGGGGCATCGATTTCCGCGTAGCAGACGCCGGCGCGGTTATCGAGCAGCGCTTTGACGATTTCGCGCGAGCGCTCCGGCGCGAAGCGCCAGTCCGAAGTGAACGACGCCACGAGGAAACGCGCCTTCGCCGGCGCGAGCGCGCGGGTGAGATCGCCGTCACAGGCGCCGGCCGGGTCGAAATAGTCCAGCGCGCGCGTGATCAGCAGATAGGTGTTGGCGTCGAAGTATTCGGCGAATTTGTCGCCCTGGTGGCGCAGATAGGACTCGACCTCGAAGTCGACGTCGAAATGAAAGTTGATCGCGCCCGAGCGCAGGCTGCGGCCGAACTTCTCCATCATCGCGTCGTCGGACAGGTAAGTGATGTGGCCGATCATGCGCGCCAGGCGCAAGCCGCGGCGCGGCAGCACGTTGTAGGCGTAGTAATCGCCGCCATGAAAATCCGGGTCGGTGGTGATCGCCTGGCGCGCCACCTCGTTGAAGGCGATGTTCTGCGCCGATAACTTGGGCGCGGCGGCGATGACGATGGCGTTCGCGATCCGCTCCGGATGGGCGATCGCCCAATGCAGCGCCTGCATCGCGCCGAGGCTGCCGCCCATTACTGCGGCAAACCGCGCTATGCCGAGGCGGTCGGCGAGCCGCGCCTGCGCCTCGACCCAGTCCTCGACCGTGACCATCGGGAAGCCGGAGCCGTAGGCCTTGCCGCTCTTGGGATCGATCGAAGCCGGGCCGGTGGAACCGAAGCAGCCGCCGAGGTTGTTTACCCCGATGACGAAGAATTTGTCGGTGTCCAGCGGTTTGCCCGGGCCGATCATGTTGTCCCACCAGCCGATGTTCCGCGGGTCTTCGGCGTAGAAGCCGGCGACGTGGTGCGAAGCGTTGAGCGCGTGGCATACCAGCACCGCGTTGGACTTCGCTGTGTTCAGCGTGCCATAGGTTTCGTACATCAGGTCGTAGGCGTCAAGCTGCGCGCCGCTCCTGCATGCGAGCGGCGTGTCGAAGTGCATGATCTGCGGCCGGACTGGGCCGACCGAGCACGGTTCGCTCATTGCTCAAACCCCAAAAAAGCTTGTAACAAGACCGGGGGATCCAAAGGGGGTGTGCCCCTTTTTCGTTACAGGCTGCAAAAACAAAAACCCGTTCAGCTTGCTCGCTAAACGGGTTTCCCGCGCTTTAGCCGTATTTGTTTTTCGCCCGGTCGTGTGCAAGACCGGCGGCGCCCGCAAGCTGACCATCAAATCGGCGCTGGGATGAAAGATACCCGCGAAGCACGGGCGCTGTCAAATGGCAGCCGTGCGCACCCTGGCCGCTGCGGCCGCGCCTGCCTCAGGCGTTGAGCTTCTCCAGCAGCCGCTTTGCATTTTCGGGGTCGTCGGCGCGCAGGATCCTGTTGGCGAGCCGGAGCAGGTCGCCGAGGTCGCTCTTGAGCACCTGCTGCTTGATCGCGAGCAGGTTCGCCGGATGCATGGAAAACTGGCGCAGCCCGAAGCCGAGCAGCAGCCGCGTCAGCGTCACGTCGCCCGCCATTTCGCCGCACACCGCCACCGGCACGTTCATGCGATTGCCGGTCCTGATGGTGCCGGCGATCAGATGCAGCACCGCCGGGTGCAGCGGGTTGTACAGGTGCGACACGCTGTCGTCGGTGCGGTCTATGGCGAGTGTGTACTGGATCAGGTCGTTGGTGCCGATCGACAGGAAATCGAGCTTGCGCACGAACACCCCGAGGGAGAGCGCCGCTGCCGGCACTTCGATCATGCCGCCGATCTGGATGCCGCGGTCGTAGGGCAGGTTCAGCTCGTCCAGCAACGCCTTGGACTGCGCGATCATGATCAGTGCCTGTTCGATCTCGTGCGCGTGCGCGAGCATCGGAATCAGCAGGCGGATCTTGCCGTAGTGCGAAGCGCGCAGGATCGCGCGCAGCTGTGTCAGGAACATCTGCGGCTCCGCCAGGCAAAGCCGGATCGCGCGCAAGCCCATCGCCGGGTTGGGTCCGCTGCGTGCGCTGCTGTTCACGGTCTTGTCCGCGCCCAGGTCGAGCGTGCGTATGGTCACCGGCATGCCGCGCATCGCCTGCGCCACCTGCCGGTAGGCCTCGAACTGCTCGTCCTCGCTCGGCAGATCGTCGCGATTGAGGAACAGGAACTCGCTGCGAAACAGCCCCACGCCGGTGGCGCCGGATTCGCGCACCTGCTCGATGTCCTGCGGCAGCTCGATGTTGGCGTGCAGGTCCACGGTAGTGCCGTCCCGCGTCGTCGCGGGCGTGGCGCGGATGCGCTTCAGCTTCTGCCGGCCCAGCTCGAGCTCGTGCTGGCGCCGCCGGTATTGCGCGAGCACCAGCTCGTCGGGAGCGACGATCAGCACGCCGTGCACGCCGTCGACGATCACCAGCTCGCCTTCGCGCACCATCTGCCGCGCCGTATGTGCGCCGACGATGGCCGGGATGTTGAGGCTGCGCGCGAGAATGGCGGTGTGCGAGGTTACGCCGCCCAGGTCGGTGACGAAACCGGCGTACTGGTGCTGCTTGAACTGGATCATGTCCGCCGGCGACAGGTCATGCGCCACCACGATCAGGCTCTCCTCGCGCGCGGGCGCGCCGCCGGCGCGGCCGGGCTGCCCCTGCATCGCCTTGAGCACGCGCTCCACCACCTGCACCACGTCGGCCTTTCTTTCGCGCAGGTAGGGGTCTTCGATTTTCTCGAATTGCGCCACCAGCCGATCCATCTGCAGCACCAGCGCCCACTCGGCGTTGCAATTGAGGCTGCGGACCAACTCGCGCGGCGCACGCGACAGGGTCGCGTCGTCGAGTATCATCAGGTGCAAATTGAGGAAGGCATCGAGCTCGGCCGGCGCGCCGGCGGGCACGCTGCGGCGCAGCCCCTGCAGCTCGGCGCGCACCGTTTCCACCGCCGCCGAGAAGCGCATCACCTCCTGTTCGACCTGCGCCGGCGCGATCGAATAGTGCGCCACCTCCAGCCGCGCACTGGAAATCAGGTGCGCCTGGCCGATCGCGATGCCGCCGCCTGCGCCTGCGCCGTGGAGGGTGAAGCTCACTCGTTTTCCCCGAATTTTTCGACGATCAGCTTGAGCAGGGCCTGCAACGCCGCGTCGGCGTCGCTGCCGTCGGTTTCTATGCCTATCGTCGCGCCCCTGCCGGCGGCGAGCATCATCACGCCCATGATGCTCTTGGCATTGACGCGGCGGCCGTTGCGCGTGAGCCAGATCTCGCTCTGAAATCGGCTCGCGAGCTGGGTCAGCTTGGCCGCCGCGCGCGCGTGCAGCCCGAGTTTGTTGACGATCTCAGCCTCGGTTTGCAGCATTGCAGGCATCGGTATTCAGATGGATCACTCCAGCCACGCCGCCGCTGATGGCTTTTTCGGCCACGGTGGCGAGCGGCTCTTCGCGATAGGTCAGCGCGCGGATCAGCATCGGCAGGTTGACACCGGAAATGCCTTCGACCCGATCCGGCGCGAGCAGGCGCGTGGCGATATTGGAGGGCGTGGCGCCGAGGATGTCGCTGAACACCAGCACGCCGTTGCCCTGGTCGAGCTGTTTCACCAGTTCCTCGGCCTGCGGCAGGATGGCCTCCGGATCGTCGTGGATGGTGACGCCGAGCTGCAGTACCTGCGGCGGGCGCTTGCCCAGTACGTGGCTCGCGCAATGGATCAGGGCTTCGCCGAATGCCCCGTGGGCAATTATCAGGATTCCGACCATGGCATTTACTCTCAAAAATTTTAAGTGATTGGCGCGGCCTGCCGTCGCCTCGGCGGAGCAACAAAACGAGGGGATCCAGGTGGGAACGGAAGGGTCCCAACCCTTCCTCGGCCCCTCGTGCTCCTCCCAGGCTGGACCGCGGCAAAATGGCTTCTGCTGCGGGTTCTCAGGCGGCGCACGCTTGCTCCAGCGCGTCGATGAACAGCGCGGCGACGTTGCAGCCGGTCTGCTCGCGGATTTCCTGAAAGCAGGTCGGGCTGGTGACATTGACTTCGGTGAGGTAATCGCCGATCACGTCCAGGCCCACCAGCAGCAGGCCGCGCCGCGCCAGTTCCGGGCCAAGCGCGACGGCAATCTCCAGGTCGCGCGCCGACAGCGGCTGCGCCACGCCGCTGCCGCCGGCGGCCAGGTTGCCGCGCGTCTCGCCCGCCTTGGGGATGCGCGCGAGGCTGTAGGGCACCGGCTCGCCCGCGATCAGCAGGATGCGTTTGTCGCCCGCGCGTATTTCCGGGATGTAGCGCTGCGCCATGATCGAGCGCTTGCCGTGGTGGGTGAGCATCTCCACGATCACATTGCGGTTGGGGTCGGCGTCGGTGACGCGAAACACCTGCGCCCCGCCCATGCCGTCCAGGGGCTTCACCACCACGTCGGCGTGGGTGTCGATGAAATCGTGGATCTGCTTTTCCATGCGCGTCACCAGCGTAGGGGCGGTGAAGCGCGGGAACTCCGCGATCGCCAGCTTCTCGCTGTGGTCGCGCAGCGCGCGCGGATCGTTGAACACCTTGGCGCCCTCGCGCCCGGCCAGCTCCAGCAGCCAGGTCGCGGTCACGTACTCCATGTTGAACGGCGGGTCCTTGCGCATCAGCACCGCGTCGAATTCCGCGAGCGCGTCTTCGCGCGGCAGGTCGATGCGGTACCAGCGGTCCTTGTCGCCGGTCAGCTCCAGGCGGCAGGACTCGCCGATCACGCGGCCGTGTTTCCACATCACGCCGTCCTGCATCAGCATGTGCAGCTCGTGGCCGCGCGCGGCCGCCTCCGCCATCATCGCGTAGGTGGTGTCCTTGTAGGTCTTGATGCCGTCCAGCGGATCGAGAATGATCGCAATTTTCATGATGCCGAGCGCAGCGCGTCGAGCCGGTTAAGCCAAGGCTGTGATTCTAACAGGCCGCGGCAGCGGGGACATTGAAGGGGATGTGCCGCCCCGCGTCGCCGCCGCGGGCAAGACGGCAAACAAAAAAGGCGGACCAGCCGCCTTTTGCCTAGAACGAGACGAGGGGAAATCCCCTACGGGGACTTCCTTCGGTCGTCTCCCCTCGTGCTCCCCTAAATCAGATCGTGGCAAAATGGCTTTTTGCCACGGAGTCTTGTTGGCGCGCGGAACCGGCCGCTATTTGGCCAGTTCCGCGAGGTAGTCGACTGCCGCCTTGACCTCGGCGTCGGCGAGCGCTGCATTGCCGCCCTTGGGGGGCATCGCGCCCTTGCCCTTGAGCGCGTTCGCATACAGCGCATTCATGCCGGTCTTCAGGCGCGGCGCCCAGGCGGCTTTGTCGCCCGCCTTGGGTGCGCCGGCCACGCCGGCGGCGTGACAGGCAACGCAGTTGGTGTCGTAGATCTTCTTGCCGTCGGCCTTGCCGGCCGCGGGGGCGGCGGCTGCAGCTTTATCCGGCGCCGCAGCGGCGGCTGCCGTTTTCTCGGGCGCGGGCGCTGCGGTTTCCTTGAACGTGGCACCGGCCTTGTTGGCCATGTAGACTGTCGCGCGCTCCACCTCCAGGTCGCTCAAGTCCGCGCCGCCGCCGCGCGCCGGCATCGCGCCCTTGCCCTTGAGCACCGAAGCCAGCAGCGCCTTCTCGCCTTGTTTGAGGCGCGCCGCCCATTCCCCCTGGTCGCCGAACTTGGGCGCGCCGGCCGCACCGCTCGCATGGCAGGCGCTGCATACCGACTTGTAGACATCCTCGCCGCTTCTGGGTCCGGCCGCGGCGCTGGCGCCGGATTCGGCGAACGCCAGGTCGGCCACGGGTTTCAGGCGCGTGGCCACGGCGTTGGGCGTCATCGCCGAACTGCTCATGTCGACGCTGCGGATGTTGGCCACAAACTGGGAAATCATGACAATGAGCAGGATCGGCACCAGGAACGCGAGTACGACGGTGATAATCAGTTGCTTGGGCGTCTTGATCGGGCTTTCGTGCCCCGCATCCTGCGTGTTCTGGCTCATGAATTTCCTTCGTTGCTAGGAGGGCGTAACAAGACCAGGGGTACCTCCCCATTGCTCGCCTGTTTTCGGGCTATTTCGGCAATTCCGAAACGGTCTCTAAGTCATTGCAAACGCGCGCATTATAGTCGCAAATCCGTTCTGCTTAAAAGCATCGCAGCATGCAGGGACAGGGCAAAAACCGGTATACTTTGGCCCACGCGCCCGTAGCTCAGCTGGATAGAGTGTTGGTTTCCGAAACCAAAGGTCACAGGTTCGACTCCTGTCGGGCGCGCCATTTCCCTAGAATCGAATCAGCAAGTTACGCTCGCTTGAGCGTTTCCTGTGACGCGGGAGTGACATTCAGCCAGGCATTCATCCGGTTTTTTCTCGCTGGACTTGTCCGCGCCGTCGATCCACGTGGCACAGACTTCGTACGCCTGTCGGCACGCATCAATGATATGCCGGCCCGGGACAGGTGTCTAAATTGCCGGCAGCCTCGCCACATTCGGCGATGCAAGCCCGATCTGGCCAGCCTCGCCATTTTTCAACGCTGCGAGATCTCGCGCTTCCGCCGCGAGCTGGCGCTAGTGATAATATGAAAATATTAATAGCCACTGGACCGAACCGCCATGCTTGAAGTGAAGCTTACCCCTGAACTGGATACCGCCCTATCGCGGGAAGCCAGGCGCGCGCGCAAATCCAAGGCTACCCTGGTGCTCGACGCCGTCGCACAGTATCTGCAGGACGCCGACGACTATCAGGCCGTGCTCGCATCGCGCAAGCACCGCGGCCGGACCGCCACGCTTGACCAGGTAAAGCAGCGCCTTGGCCTGGGCGGTTAGGTTCACCGCGGCTGGAAGCGGGCCAGACTTACTCCGCAGACCTTCATCAAGCCAATGACGAAAGGATGCGCGATTTCTCGGCCGGTGCGAGCGTCTTGGCAAATTTCACCGCAGCGCAGATCTGGTCTTTCACGTCGTCCACGACGCTGCCTTTAATTCCGCCCATGTTTGCCATCAGCTCGCGAATCACGTCCGCCCGGTGTAGGTGCAACACCTTATCGCAAGACAGATGCGAGTCGTGTGGCAGAAAGGAGTGATCTGCTGCAGCAATCTTTACTTGGCACTTGAGCAGGTGCGGCCGGGCGGTGACGTACGGATTGATCTCGCTATTGATGATGAAGGTCCAGATCTCCGGATCGTCGTCGGCGACCAGGACAAGGAACTTATGCTTGGTCACTTCGGGAAACTTAACCTCGATCCGAATCACGCAACCGGGAACAAGGCGCTGTTCAATGAAAGCGCGGCGCTTCTCCGGCGGGAATCTGTCCCCGATGGAGGCCACTATCGCGAGCGAAGATAGGCTACAACTTCGTCGGCGTTTGGCAGAGTCCTGGCGATGGCCTCTATGGAGATAGGTTGATCCTCACCAGTCTTCTTCCACGCCGAGTCATGGCTTATATCGGTGAGTTGACCAAACGACTTGTCGCCGTACCTGGCAATGGTTTTCTTCAGGCAATCGATTTCAGATTCTGCAAGCAGCGCGAGGTTCGGCTTCCGCTTCGCTTTGATGGACCGACCCCCGCGAACTTCGATCGCGTCCTTTATGATCTCGTCCCAGTCGCCGTCGATCCGCTCACGCCCATCAGCCACCTTCATCATGTTGTAGATTGCAGACGGAACGGGACCGTATTCCATGGCGATGTACCTATCGCCACAGATCAGCCGTCCGTAATCCTGAAGATGCCGCTTGTCGGCGAGGTAAAGAACCTTCGAAACGCTGTGCAGGGTTGGAGTGGCGAGATTCTTTGCAACAAAAAGAATCGTCTCTAACGCCTTTTCCCGGTCAAACATCCGTGCGTGAACTGCCATGGGCACGATTCCTCTAACTTAGCCGCCTTGCGAGAGAAGGGGGCGACCGGTTTCTTCGAAACTATGGTTACACCGTGCAACCACGTCGCCATTATACCCGGGTCTGGAGGCTGTGGATCGTTTGTGACACGGCCAGTGACACAGAACGCAAAAGGCCTCAAGATCACGCCGTTGTTAGCGCCTGACGCCCTTGGAGCGAATACGAGACTTCGCACCTTTTCGCCGTTGAGCAGGTTCGACTCCTGTCGGGCGCGCCACTTCCATCAGGTATTTACGACGCTGCGCCCGCATTCGCTTTCGCAGAACCGAGCTCGATCGCAGCTACCTCAGCCGGCCTGAATCTGCCGTCCCCCGGCAGCGTGCGCGTTGCGCAGTTCAATCGCGCAGCGCCGCGCTCACGATGTACTGCGCCTCGCGCACAATCTGCGCCAGGTGTCCGGCGCTGGTAAAGCTCTCGGCGTAGAGTTTGTAAATGTCTTCGGTCCCGGAGGGCCGCGCGGCGAACCAGCCCGCGGCCGTGGTCACCTTGAGGCCGCCGATGGGCGCGTCGTTGCCGGGTGCGCGGGTAAGCTTGGCGAGGATGGCGTCGCCGGCCAGTTCGGTGGCCTGGACACTGTCGCCGCTGAGCCGCTTGAACGCGGACTTCTGCGCCGGCGTGGCGGGGGCGTCCACGCGCACGTAATGCGCGCTGCCGTACTGCGCCGCGAGGTCCAGGTAATAGCGCCCCGGGTCCTTGCCGGTGGCGGCCGTGATCTCCGCTGCCAGCAGCCCGAGGATGATGCCATCCTTGTCGGTGGTCCAGGCCGAGCCGTCGCGGCGGAGAAAACTTGCGCCGGCACTCTCCTCGCCACCGAAGCAGAAGCTGCCGTCCAGGAGCCCCGCCGAAAACCACTTGAATCCCACCGGCACCTCGACCAGGAGACGGCCGAGGCCGGCCACCACGCGATCGATCAGCGCGCTCGACACCAGGGTCTTGCCCACCGCGGCCGCCGCCGGCCACTGCGGGCGGTGCGTCAGCAGGTAGTGAATCGCGACCGCCAGATAATGGTTGGGGTTGATCAGCCCCGCCGAAGGCGTGACGATGCCGTGGCGGTCGGCGTCGGCGTCGTTGGCCCAGGCGATATCGAAGCGCTGTTTGAGCCCCACCAGGCCGGCCATGGCGTAAGGACTGGAACAATCCATGCGGATCTTGCCGTCGTGGTCCAGGGTCATGAAGCCGAAGGCGGGATCGACTTTTGGATTGACCACGTCGATGTCCAGGCCGTAATGCGCTGCGATCGGCTTCCAGTAGTTCACCGCCGCGCCGCCCAGGGGGTCGACGCCTATTCTCAGTTTCGCGGCGCGGATCGCCTCCATGTCAATCACGCTGGCGAGGTCCGCGATATAGGGCGCGGAGAAGTCCTCCTCGCGCGTGGTCGCGGCGGCGAGCGCTTGCGCATAGGCCATGCGCTTCACCTCGCGGTTGTCTTGCGCGAGCAGGCCGTTGGCGCGCCGCTCGATCCAGCTCGTGATGTCGGTATCCGCGGGGCCGCCGTTGGGCGGGTTGTATTTGATGCCGCCGTCCGCGGGCGGGTTGTGCGACGGCGTGATCACCAGGCCGTCGGCGCGCGCCGCGCCGCGCTCGCGGTTGTGTACCAGAATCGCGCGCGAGATCACCGGCGTAGGGGTGTAGCCCTGATCGCGCTGGATGCGGGTTTGCACGCCGTTGGCGGCGAGCACTTCCAGCGCGCTGCGCTGCGCCGGGACGGACAGGGCATGCGTGTCCATGCCGAGGTAAAGCGGACCCGAGATCGCGTTCTGCCGCCGGTATTCGCATACCGCCTGCACGATGGCGAGGATATGGGCCTCGTTGAAGCTGCGGTTAAGCGCGCTGCCGCGATGGCCGCTGGTGCCGAAAGCCACGCGCTGCGCCGGATTGTTTGCGTCCGGCGCGTCGTGATAGGCGCCGAGCAGCGCCGCCACGTCCACCAGAACAGAGGCAGGGGCCGGTTTGCCCGCAAGTGGGTGAACCATGATTGCTCCTAAGCCGGGAAAAAGAGTTGAAGGCCACCCTATTGTCGCCATTTGGGCTGCCCGGCGCCAGCGCATCCGCGGGCGCGAGCCGTTCGACGCTATGCACCAGCGCCGTTGATTTGGATCAAACGCGCGGTGGCCGGGCGGGATAGCATTTGCATTGACACACTCGGGGGTGAACCCTTTCGTAGTATTTTGCAACTTTAATCCGGCCGCAATCCCAGGGCCGCTTCTATTCAAGGCCCGCCGCGGTGCACAGGGCATAACCAGGAGCAAAGCATGAGCGCCATCAGCCGTTTCCCCGTACCCAAGCTCGAAGAACTGCCGCAGGACATCCGCGAGCGCATCGTCGCCGTGCAGGAGAAGTCCGGCTTCGTGCCCAATGTGTTTCTCACCCTCGCGCACCGCCCGGACGAATTCCGCGCTTTCTTCGCCTACCACGACGCGCTGATGGAAAAACCAAGCGGCCTGACCAAGGCCGAGCGCGAAATGATCGTAGTCGCCACCTCCGGCGCCAACCAGTGCCAGTACTGCGTGGTCGCGCATGGCGCGATCCTGCGCATCCGCGCCAAGAATCCGCTGATCGCAGACCAGGTGGCGGTCAACTACCGCAAGGCCGACATCACGCCGAAGCAGCGCGCCATGCTCGATTTCGCGATGCAGACCGCGCTCGAGCCCTGGACCATAGGCGACGCCGATTTCGAGGCCCTGCGCGGCCACGGTTTTTCCGACGAGGACATCTGGGACATCGGCGGCGTCGCCGCGTTCTTTGCCCTGTCCAACCGCATGGCCAACCTGATCAGCATGCGGCCCAACGACGAGTTCTACAACCTGGGGCGCGAGAAGCGCTAGCTGCGGAACACTTGAACGCCGTTGCAAACTGAATTTTGCAACGGCCTGATCTAGGGAAGTATGAGGGGAGACGCCCTGCAAGAAGTCCCCGTAGGGGATATCCCCTCATTTCGTAAGAGGCTTCCGATGCGGATCCTGCTCCTCTGGCTGATCAACGCCTTGTCGCTGCTCGCGGTGCCCTATGTGCTGCCATCGGTCAGCGTCGACAGCTTCTACGCCGCGCTGGTGACGGCGCTGCTGCTGGGCCTGATCAATACGCTGATCCGGCCGCTGCTGGTGCTCGTCACCCTGCCGATCACCATCCTCACCCTGGGGTTGTTCACCCTGGTGATCAACGGCCTCTTGTTCTGGTTCGTGTCTTCGTTCGTGGAAGGTTTTCGCGTCGGCGGCTTCTGGTCGGCGTTCTGGGGCGCCATCGTCTACAGCCTGATTTCGTCTGTGGCGAGCTGGCTGCTGATTCCGCGGCCGCGCCTTCCGCCGCCGCCGCCGCCGCGGCAGGAGCCGCCCGGCGACTATATCGATTCGACGGCACGCCGGCTGTAGGAGGCCCGGTCCCGGGCCGACCGGTGGTCAATGCCGGCGCCGGCCGGGGCGGGGGCGCCCCTCCTGCGGCGCGGGCTTACAGGAGCACGATGTCGAACTGCTCCTGGCTGTAGCTCGACTCGGCCTGTATCGACACCGGCTTGCCGATGAAATCCTCGAGCATCGCGAGCGACTGCGACTCGTCTTCCAGGAACAGATCGACCACCACTTGCGCGGCGAGGATGCGGAACTCGCGCGCGCTGAACTGGCGCGATTCGCGCAGGATCTCGCGCAGGATTTCGTAGCACACGGTGCGCGCGGCCTTGACCTCGCCCCTGCCGCCGCAAGTGGGGCAGGCCTCGCACAGCACGTGCGCGAGCGATTCGCGCGTGCGCTTGCGCGTCATCTCCACCAGCCCGAGCTGGGTGAAACCGCTCACCGTCATGCGCGTGCGGTCGCGCGCGAGCGTCTTGTTGAATTCGGCCAGCACCGCGTTGCGGTGTTCCGCGTTGTCCATGTCGATGAAGTCGAGGATGATAATGCCGCCGAGATTGCGCAGGCGCAGCTGGCGCGCGATCACCTGCGCCGCCTCCAGGTTGGTCTTGAAAATGGTGTCGTCGAAATTGCGCAGGCCGACGAAGCCGCCGGTGTTGACGTCGATGGTGGTCATCGCCTCGGTCTGGTCGATGATCAGGTAGCCGCCCGACTTCAGGTCGACGCGGCGCGCCAGCGCGCGCTCGATTTCGTCCTCGACGCCGTACAGGTCGAACAGCGGCCGCTCGCCGGTGTAGTGGTCCAGGCGCGCGAGCACGTTCTGCATGTAGTCGCGCGCGAACGCCTGCAGCCTGAGGAAATTCTCGCGCGAGTCGATCAGGACGCGGCCGGTGTTCTCGTTGACGAAATCGCGCAGCACGCGCTGCGCCAGCGACAGGTCCTGGTACAGCAGCGAGGGCGCCGCCGCCGACAGGCTTTTCTCGCACAGGCTCTGCCACAGCTTGCGCAGGTACTGCAGGTCGTTCGCGAGTTCGGTATCGGTGGCGGTCTCGGCCATGGTGCGAATGATGAACCCGCCCTTTTCGCCGGCGGGCAGGATCTGCTTCACCCGCTCGAGCAGCAGCGCCCGCCCGCTCTCGTCCTCGATGCGCTGCGAGATGCCGATGTGCGCGTCCTGCGGCAGATACACCAGCATCCTGCCGGCGATGCTGATCTGGGTCGACAGGCGCGCGCCCTTGCTGCCGATCGGATCCTTCACCACCTGCACCAGCAGCGGCTGGCCTTCTGCGAGGATTTTTTCGATCGGCTTTTGCGCCGCTTTACCCGGCTCCGCGCCGCCCTGGACGTTCTGGCGCTCCTCCCAGATGTCGGCGACATGCAGGAAGGCGGCGCGCTCCAGGCCGATCTCGACGAACGCCGACTGCATCCCCGGGAGCACGCGCGCCACCTTGCCCATGTAGATATTGCCGAGCAGCCCGCGGCTGGCGGAGCGCTCGATGTGCAGCTCCTGCGCGACGCCGCTGTGCATCACGGCGACCCGCGTTTCCTGCGGCGTCACGTTGATCAGTATGTCTTCGTCCATGCGGCCATTCTACCGGACTGCGCCGCAATCGCATCCGCCGGGATCGACCCGGTTCGCAGCCGATCCTCAGGCCGACGGGCCGAGGCCGAAGCGGCGCAACAGCAGCTCCGTCTCATACAGCGGCAGGCCCATCACGCCGGAATAGCTGCCGCGGATCTCGGCGACGAATGCTCCGGCCCGGCCCTGGATGCCGTAGGCGCCGGCCTTGTCCCTGGGTTCGCCGCTGGCCACGTAACGCGCGATCTCGGCGCGGCTGAGCTCGCGAAAGCGCACCGTAGTCACCGACAGTTCGGTTTCCATGCGCTCGACCAATTTGAACGCAACCGCCGTCAGCACCTCGTGCTCGCGCCCGGACAGGCGCGCCAGAAAATCCGCGGCCTCGACCGCATCGGCCGGAATGCCGAGGATTTCGTCGCCGATGCATACAGTGGTGTCCGCCGCCAGCACGCCGCGCAACGGCAACTTGCGCTGGATCACCCGCAACCAGCCGCTTTCGACCTTGTCGCGGCACACGCGCATGACGTAATCGCGCGGCTTTTCCCCGGGAAGCGGGCTCTCGTTCACGTCGGGGCTGCGCTCCGCCGTGATGCGCCGGGTCAGCACCTCGTGCGCGACGCCGATCTGGTTCAGCAGTTCGCGCCGGCGCGGGCTGCGCGAGGCGAGATAGATGGAGGAATTGCCGGCCAAAGTGTTTACTCCCGGTGGTAGGGGTGGCCGCCGCTGATGGAGAGCGCGCGATAGAGCTGCTCCGCCAGCAGTACCCGCGCCAGGCCGTGCGGCAGGGTCATGGCGGACAGCCGCAGCTGCATGCCGCAGGTTTTCTTCAGCGCCGCGTCGAGGCCGTCCGCGCCGCCGATCAGAAACGCCACCGGGCCGCGCTCCTGCATCCAGGCTTCGAGCTGCACCGCCAGGCCGCAGGTGCTCATCTCCTTGCCGCGCTCGTCCAGCGCGACCAGGCGGCCGCCCTTGGGCAGCGCTGCGCGGATGCGCTGCGCCTCGGCAGCGAGCATTTGCTCCACCGTCTTGCCGCTGGTGCGCGCCTCGGGCTTGATCTCGATCAGCTCCAGCGCCGAGCGCGGCGGCATGCGCTTCGCATAAGTGCGGTAGCCGTCGGTCACCCAGGACGGCATGCGCGTTCCGACGGCGATGATCACGAGTTTCATGTTGCGTTCGGGAGTAAGGCGGGCGGGCAATGGATTGCCGCCTTGCGCCTAGTGGGCGGCCGGCTGCGCTTGCGCCGCCTTCTTGTGTGCGCGCGGCCGTTTGGGTTCTGGCCGGTCCCACAGCTCTTCGAGGTTGTAATACTGGCGGATAGCAGGCTGCATCACGTGCACCACGATGGCGCCGATGTCCACCAGGACCCATTCGCCGCTGTCCTCGCCTTCCACCGAGAGCACGGGGTGGCCGAGCGCCTTCAGCTTGTCGCGCACGTTGTCGGCGAGCGCCTTGACCTGGCGCGTCGAGTCGGCGCTGGCGATGATGATGCGCTCGAACAAGGGCGAGAGATGGGCGACTTTGAGCACGACGATGTCGCGGGCCTTGATGTCTTCGAGCGCGGCAACCGCCGCTTTTTCCATTTTGCGGATATCCATCAGTTCTTGCGTTTCTCCTTCGTGTAGAGCTGCTGCGCCCGAATATAAGCGAGAACCGCTGCGGGAAGCAAATCGCGCATATCCTGCCCGGCCGCGAGCCCCGCGCGCACCGCCGAGGCCGAAATGTCCGTCGGCGGCATGGGAAAGCGCGCGACCCTGCCCGCCGCGCTCGCGGCCAACTGTTCCGGCCGCGCCGAGCGGCGCGCGATCTCGGCCGCGAGCTCCGGCTCCGGTCCGCCGTCGCTCGGGACATAGCCGGGGCGGCTGGCGACGGCGATATGCGCGAGCTCGAACAGCTCGCGCCAGCGCAGCCAGGTCGGCAGGCTCAGAAACGAATCGCTGCCCAGCAGCAGCACCAGCGGCTGCGCGCGGCCGACTTGCGCGCGCATGCGCGTGAGCGTGTGCACGGTGTAGGTCGGTTCGCTGCGCTCGAGCTCGCTCGCGTCGATGCGGTAGCGCGGATTGCCTTCGGTCGCGAGGCGCAGCATCGCCAGGCGGTCGCGCGTGCTCGCCACCGGCGGCGCGCGGTGCCCAGGGCTGCCCGAGGGCAGCCACAGCACCTTGGCCAGGGGCAGCCCGGCGAGCGCCGCCTCGGCCAGCGCGACATGGCCCAGGTGTACCGGATCGAACGTGCCGCCGAGAATGCCGATGAGTTGTGGGCTGGGTGAGTTCAAGCCGCTGGCGCTCAGTCCGGTCTTGCTCAAGCTGTGGTACTCAAGCTGACGTACTCAAGATTTGCGCGCGGCGCCGACGGGCAGGGCGGCGATGCGGCGCATCTCCGGCTCGTCGAACACCGCGGGGTCGGCGAGATAATCGAGCAGCATGTCGGTGGCATCGAGCCCCCAGAACAGCTCCTTGCCCGTGTCGAAGGTGGGCACGCCGTAGACGCCGCGATCGACCGCCTGGCGGCCGTTCGCGGCGAGCGCGTCTTTCACGCGCTGCGCGGCGATCATCGCGTCGGCGGCGGCAGGGTCCAGGCCCACACGCGCGACCAGTGCCGGCCACTCGTCCGCCACCGAGCGGCCTTCCTTCCAGATGAATTCGAAGATGACCTTGACCGCGTCATAGCCGCTGTCGAGCGCGATCGCCAGGCGCAGCGCATGGATAGGATTGAACGGGTGCGCCGGCGGATAGCGCATGCTGATGCCGTGCTGGCCCGCCATCCAGTAGGTGTGGCGATAAGTTTGCAGGCGCTTCGCCGGCAGCTCGGCCGGGCCCTTGTTGCCCCAATGGTTGAGGAGGCCGGCGAACAGCACCGGGCGCAGCTCGGCTGCGCGCATCAGCTCCGGGTAAGCCTCGAACTGCAAATAGGAATAGGGCGAAATGAAATCGAAGTACCAGACCAGCCGGGGCGCTTCCTGATGGCTCACGTGCGGATCTGCCCGTCGCCGAGCACGACGTATTTCTGCGAGGTCAGGCCTTCCAGCCCCACCGGCCCGCGCGCGTGCAGCTTGTCGGTGGAAATGCCCACTTCCGCGCCCAGGCCGTACTCGAAGCCGTCGGCGAAGCGGGTCGAGGCGTTGACCATCACCGAGCTCGAATCGACCTCGCGCAGGAACCTTTGCGCCTTTTCCTGATCCTCGGTGACGATGGCGTCGGTGTGCGCCGAGCCGTACTTGGCGATGTGCTCCATCGCCTGGTCCATGTCCTTCACCACGCGCACCGCCAGGATCGGCGCGAGATATTCCGTGTACCAGTCCTGCTCGCTCGCAGGCTTGATCCCGGGCACGATTTTCCTCGATTGCTCGTCGCCGCGCAGCTCCACGCCCTTGTCGAAATAGATGTGCGCGAGCGGCGGCAGCACCTTCTCCGCAATGGCCGCGGCGACGAGCAGGGTTTCCATGGTGTTGCAGGTGCCGTAGCGCTGCGTCTTCGCGTTGTCGGCGATGCGTATCGCCATCTGCAGGTCGGCGCGATCGTCGATATACACGTGGCACACGCCGTCCAGGTGCTTGATCATCGGGATGCGCGACTCCTTCATTACGCGCTCGATCAAACCCTTGCCGCCGCGCGGCACGATGATGTCGACATACTGGTTCATCCTCAGCAGCTCGCCCACCGCGGCGCGGTCGGTGGTCGCGATCACCTGGATCGCCGTGCGCGGCAGCCCGGCCGCGGCGAGGCCCTCGTGCATGCACGCGGCGATGGCGCGGTTGCAGCGCAGCGCCTCGCTGCCGCCGCGCAGGATGGCGGCGTTGCCCGACTTCAGGCACAGCCCCGCGGCGTCGGCGGTGACGTTGGGCCGCGACTCGTAAATGATGCCGACCACGCCCAGCGGCACGCGCATGCGCCCGACGCGGATGCCGCTGGGGCGCTCGCGCAGTTCGGTGATGGCGCCGATCGGGTCGGGCAGGCGCGCGATCTGCTCCAGGCCCTCGGCCATGTCCTCGACGCCGGCGGCGCTGAGCTGCAGGCGGTCGAGCAGCGCCGGGTCGAGGCCGGCCGCGCGTGCCTCGGCCACGTCCTCGGCGTTGGCCGCAAGGAGCAGCGCCGCGTCGCGCCGTATCGCCGCGGCGGCGGCGGCGAGGGCGCGGTCCTTGGTGGCCGTGTCCGCGCGCGCGAGCAGGCGCGCAGCCGTGCGCGCCTGCTCGCCCACCTCGCGCATATAGAGCTTGATGTCCCTGATTTCGGCGGCTGCGTTCATCGCGGCGATTTTACCCCTCCGGACGGCAGAGGGGGTGCGGCTTCTCCGCCGCCGGCCAAACTCGTTCCTGTCGCAACCCGGGACGGGCCTGCCGGATTGCGCTAGTCCCGAAATGGGACTATACTGGGCCATGCGCGTCATTGCCCTGTCGACCCTGAAGGCGTTCTGGCAGCACGGCTCGGCGCATGCGGATGCGCGCGAGCCGGCGCTGGCATGGTACCGACATGCCGTTGCGGCTGATTGGTCGTCCCCTGCCGACGTGAAAGCCGATTTTGGCAACGCCAGCATCCTCAAGGATGGACGCGTGGTATTCAACATCGCGGGCAACAAATACCGGCTGGTGGTGTGGGTCAATTACGCATACCGCGTCGTGTACATCCGCTTCATTGGAACGCACGCTCAATATGACCGGATCGATTCGCAGAAGATTTGATGGAGCCCACACGATGAATATCAAACCAGTCAGGACAAAGGCCGACTACCGGGCGGCGCTCAGGGAGATCGAGTCCTTGATGAACGCGCGCGCCAATACGCCGGAGGGCGAGCGCCTGGATGTCCTCGTTACCCTGGTCGAGGCCTACGAGCGCAAGCACTTTCCGATGGACATGCCCGATCCGGTCGAGGCCATCAAATTCGCCATGGAGCAACGCGGGCTCACGGTCAAGGATCTGGAGTCCATGATCGGCCGCACCAATCGCATTTACGAAATCCTGAACCGCAAACGCCCGCTCACGCTGAAGATGATCTGGCGCCTGCACAGGGGGCTCGGCATCCCCGCTGAATGCTTGATCAAGCCGTCGGGCGAGCGCCAGGCGGCTTGACACGGCGCCGCAGCGCTACGCGCTCTCCGGCACGCCCTGCCACAGCATTTCGTAGCCGAGCTCCCGGGTCTCGGAGCACATCTGCGCCAGCGCCTCGAACTTGGAGGTGAAGATCTTGTCCGCGTGCGATTTTTCGTGCTCCTCGAACGAGCGCCAGTAGGTGACGATGGCGTAATGCTCGTCCGCGCCGGCGCTCTCGCCGAGCGAGCCCTCGGCGGAGACGAAACCGGAGAACTTGAACACCTGGCCGGCGATGAAGCCGCCTTTGTCGCCGCCGTAGGTTTCCTTGACGACGTTGCACATCTCGCCGACGCTGAGCTCGACTTGCTCGAAGCTGACGCCGGGCTTGAGCTTCACCGTGTTGAACAGCATCTTGGCCCCGAAGGGCAGGGTGACGGGATCGAACATGGTTTCTCCTATCGAAAGACTGAATTCCGCGGGCTGTATCCCCGCCGTCAATTTACATCGTCTCGGCCCCGGATGCCTTCCCCGGGCCCCGGCCTGCGGGGATTGCGCCTTACCCCAGCACCGTAACCACCACCCGCCGCAGCTGCGCGCCGGTGCGGTGCTCCCACAGATAAATCCCCTGCCAGGTGCCGAGCAGCAGCGCGCTCTTGCCGACAGGCACGCTCACCGCGCTGCCGGCGAGCAGGCTGCGCGCATGCGCGGCCATGTCGTCGTCGCCCTCGGTGTCGTGCCGATAATCCGGGTCGCCGTCCGGCGCCCAGCGCGCGGCCAGGGTTTCCAGGTCGCGGCGCACCGCCGGGTCGGCGTTCTCGGTGATCATCACCGAGCAGCTCGTGTGCTGCACGAACACCTGCGCGATGCCGGTTGCGATCCCTGCCGCGCGCACCAGGCGCGCGACCTCGGCGGTAATCTCCGTCGTGCCGCGGCCGCGGGTGCGAATCTCGAAGTTCTGCTGGTAGCTCATGTCTGCCCCGGTTCTGCGTTCGAGCAGCATCTTAGTCCAGCTCTGCTGCTAAGATAAGCGTAGCAAACTCAATTCATCCAATGGAGGCCAAATTGACCCAAGCAAGCGCCACCGCCCAAATTGACAACGAACGGGTCACCGTGACCGAATGGAGATTTGCGCCGGGCGCCGAAACCGGCTGGCATCGCCACCAACACGATTACGTCGTGGTGCCGCAGACGACCGGCAAGCTGCTGCTCAAGACCAAGGACGGCGACAGCGTGAGCGAACTGACTTCCGGCAAATCGTATTTCCGCAACGCCGGCGTCGAGCACAACGTCATCAATGCCAGCGAGGGCGAGTTCGTGTTCATCGAAATCGAGATGAAAAGCTGAGCGTCAAAAGCCGCGCCGCTTGCATGGCCCCGGCGCGGGGTTCAGATCGGGGAAGCTGCGGCTGGTCAGGCTGCGCAAAAACGCGACCAGGTCCTCGCTCTCCGCGTCGGACAGGCGCAGCGGCTTGAGCAGTGCCTCGCCGTCCTGGTGCAGGCGGTCTTCGTCCAGTTCGGAGTAATGGCGCACCACCTCGCGCAAGGTCGCGAGGCGCCCGTCGTGCATGTAGGGCGCAGTCAGCTCCACGTTGCGCAGCGACGGCACCTTGAACTGCCCGTAGTTGGCGTGGTTCTCCGCCAGGTGCAGCGTGCGGCTGCCCGAGGCGCGCGTGGCGTCGTCGGAGAACGCGCCGAGCAAATTGTACTTGTCCTCGCGCACGCGGCGGATGCCGCCGTGGCGCCCGGGATCGACGCGCCCGGGCTCGACCAGGTGCGGCATGCCGATGTTGTGAAACTCGCCGTTGGAAAAGTTCGGCCCGAAATGGCATACGCTGCACTGCCCCTTGCCGGCGAACAGCGCGAGGCCGCGGCGCGCTGCCGCGGGGTAGCGCGCCGCCGCAGCCGCGTCGCCGCGCGCGAGCGCATCGCGGAATTCGTCGAACGCGCTCCTCCCCGAGACGAGGGTTTCGAGATAGGCGGCCAGCGCCTTGGCCGCATCGACCAACGCCGTTTCAACCGCGGCCTCGGGCGGCACGGCGCGGCCGAAGGCGTTGCGGTAGCGGCAGGCGAGGTTGGCATCGCCGCGCAGCAGGCGCGCCACATGGGCGGCCGATGCGCCCAGCTCGTCCGGGTGCAGGATCGGGCGCAGCGCGAACGACCACAAGCTGTCGGCGCCGCCGTCCCAGCCGAACCAGTGGCCATGCGCCGTGTTCCACAGCCCCGGTGTGTTGCGGTCCAGGCGCGGCTTCGCCGCGCCTCCACCTTGCCCGCGGTCGCGCCCGTCGGTGAGCGCACGCTCCGGCAGGTGGCAGGTGGCGCAGGCGAGGTCCTCGCGCGGCGACAGCCGCGGGTCGAAAAACAGCGCGCGCCCGAGCGCAATCGCATCGATGTTGCCCGATGCGCGGTTGGAGGGGTCGCGCGGCACCGCCTGCGGCCAGGGGCCGTGCCTCTGGATGTTGCGGATTTCCTCGGGTGTATGGGCCGCGGACGTAGCGGCCGGGGGCACGAGGCCGCCGGTCAGGAGCACGAGGCTTCTGGCCAAGAGCACGAGGCTTCTGGCCAAGAGCACGAGGCCTCTGGCCAGGAGCACGAGGCCTCTGGTCAGGAGCACGAGGCCGCTGGCCAGGCGTACAAGGCCTCTGGCCAGGAGCGCAGCCGCAACGAGGCGCGCCGCCCTCGGCATCACTCGGCCGTGTAATCGACGCGTATGCGTTCGCGCCCTGCGGGCGTTTCCACGTCGAACGTGAATTGCCACTGGCCCGGCATATGGAACATGAGGCCGGTCGCGGTGTACTTCCCCGCGCCGGTGCTGCTCACGCGCGGCTGGTAGTTCATGCCGTGCTTGTGCGCGGGCATGCCGGCGTCGACCTTCAGCCCGGCGACACTGACGCCCTCCTGCGGGCACACTTGCGCTTGCAGCGAAAACAGCTCGCCCACCTTGATCACGGGCGGCGTGGTGCGAAACGCCAGCGCCACCTTGGGCGTCTCGCCGCGCAGCACGCCCGGGCCTGCGTCGCAGGCGGCGTAGGCGGCGGGCGATGCGACGAGGAGGGCGGCCAGCGCGACGCCGCGCAGTGCGCCCGCCGCCGGCATCGCCGTGCGCATCATCGCGCGATCAGATTGCCGAAGATCGCCTCGCCGTTGCGGTAGGCGATTTTTTCGGCGACGGCGGGCGGCAGATCCTGCAGCCAGCGGCGCGACCAGTTGGCGTGCTCGACCACGTAGTGCCAGCGCTCCGGCGCGAACGTGTCGGTGCCGACCATGAAGCGGTCCGGAAACTCCAGGAACGCGGCGCGCCACTCGGGATCGACCTTGCCGCCGCTGCCGTGGTCGCTGCGAAACGCCAGGTCCGCGTACAGGTTCCTGTGCTTGCGCAGCATCTCGCGCACTTTGGCCGGCTGGTCGAATCCCGAATGCGCCCAGAGGATGCGCGCGTTCGGATCCTGCCGGAACAGGCGCTCGATCGCGTCTGCGTCCGAATGCGCGTGCAGGAACAGCTTGTACTCGCGCGCGAGTTCGACCATGCGCCGCGGCACCGGCAGATCGGCGCTGGCGCCGTAGAGATGGAATTCGCCGATGGCCACATACTTGTAGCGCTTGAGCCGGTCCTCCAGGTGCGTGACGACCGTGGGGTCGTTGAACCAGGTGCCGATCTCGCCGCGGCTGCGGTAGGGCCGCAGCTCCGGGATGATGAGCTCCGGTGCCTCGGCGTAGAGCTTCTGCGTGCCGTCGTCGTTCGAACTCGATACCAGCGCGCGCCGCACGCCGCCCTTCTTCAGCAGCGCGATCACGTCCTGCGGCGGCACCACCTCCCAGGCATCGTGGCTGTAGTGCAGATGGGCATCGAATATCGGCAGCGGATCGGCGGCCTGACTCGCCGCGGCCGCCAGCAGCGTTCCCGCAAATAACCATGCGCGCATCGCGGATCCTCCTTCGGCTTGAGCGGGCAACTCTACACCAAGCCGGAACGCGCGTGGGCGGGCACTCCGGTTTGCGTCCGGAGCGCCCGCCCCTGGCTATGCGTGCTTTACTTCCGTTGGGCGAAAGGCGGCACCGGATAGACCGGCTTGGCCGTGGCCACGGGCGGCGGATACACCACTTCCAGTCCGCCCGGCAGGGTCTGGATCACCGCGAACTCGTTCTTGAGCTGCTTGCCGGTTTCGTCGATCTGGTACTCGCCGGTGACGGTGACGATCTTGCCGCTCAGCTTTACCGCCGCATCCTTCAGCTTGGCGGCATCGAGGGACTGTGCGTTCTTGATGATGGCCTCGGTGATCACGCCGGCGCCGTAGGCGAGCGCGGTCTGGAAGTCGGCCGGGAATTTCGCATTGGGGAAGAGCTTGTTGTAGCGCTCGATCATCTGCGCCCGGTTCAATCCCTGCGTCACCTTCCAGTTGATCTTGTCGTGCAGCAAGGTTTCGCTGAAGACGTAATGGCCGTCCTTGCCCGACTGCTGCAGGAACTGCGGCTGCGACGCATAGAACAGGACCACCGCCTTGAAATCGGCGTTGACCTCGCGGATCTGGCGCGCGATCGTCATCTGGTCGCCCTCGTACGCGGTCGGATAGAACGCTTCCGCGCCGCTCGCCTTGGCCTTCTGGATCAGAATGTTGAAGTCCTTGGTGCCCTTGGCGAATTTCTCGTCCATGGTGACTTCCATGCCGAGCTGCTTCGCCAGATCGATCGCGCCCTGGGTGAGCGAGGCCGGGAACGGCTCGTCCAGATAGGCGAAGGCGATCTTCTTCACGCCCATCGCGTGCAGCGCGCGCACCGGGGGCTGGCCGAGCAGCGAGCCCGCGATCTGCGTCGCCGAGACGATGTATTTGTATCCCTGCTTGTAGATCGAGTCGGCCGAGGCGGACCAGATGATCATGAACTTGCCCGCGGTTTCGGTGGCGTTCGCCGCGGTGGCGGTCAGGGTCGAGCCGAACGGCCCGAACAGCAAGTCGACCTTCTCGTCCTTGATCAGGGTTTCGTACACCCTGGGCACCAGCGCCTTGTCGCTGCGGTCGTCGAGCTTGACCAGCTCCACTTTGCGCTTCTTGCCGCCGATCTCTATGCCGCCGCGGCTGTTGACCTCGTCGATCCAGACTTCGACGCCGCGCGAGCCCGACTGCGCCTGGAGCGCGAACGTGCCGGCAGACGAAACGGTCATGCCGATGCGGATCGGCTTGTCCGCTTGCGCCGCGACCGGGCCCGAACCCAATGCGGCGAGCAGTGCCGGCGCGGCCAGCGCCAGCAGGAATGATCTACGTTGCATATCCTTCTCCTTGAAAACAAGTCATGGAAATGTATCGGGGCCGCTTTCACCACCGCCGACGCCGGCCCCTTCAAGCGTCGATCCGGTAATCCACCCATTCGGCGATCAGGCTGCGCAAATCCGCATCCTGGGTAAACGCGCCGACCGAGCCGTCCACCTTGTTGCGCCCGAGCTCGAGCACATACACATGATCCGCGATGCGCACGCACTGGCGCACGTTCTGGTCGACCAGCAGCACGGTGATTCCCCGCCCCGGCAGGCCGTGAATGAACTCGTAGATCTCCGCCGCCAGCTTGGGTGCGATCATAGCAGTCGGCTCGTCGAGCAGGATCACGCGCGGCTGCAGCGCGAGCGCGCGCCCGAGTTCGAGGAAACGCTGCTGGCCGCCGCTCATGGCGCCGGCCGCGTGGTTGCGGCGCTCTTTCAGCATCGGAAATTGCTGGTACGCGCGCGCCAGCGCCTCGGCCACCCGCGCCTTGTCCTTGCGAAACGACCAGCAGGCGAGGCGCAGATTGTCCTCGACGCTAAGCTCGTTGAACAGGCTGCGGCCCTGCGGCACCAGCGCGATGCCGCGCTCGATGAAACGCCAGGGCTTCATCCCGGTGACCACCTCGCCGTCGATCAGCACATCGCCCGCCACCGGTTTCAGCAGCCCGTAGAGCGCGCGCAGCGCCGTCGATTTGCCGGCGCCGTTGGGTCCGATCACGCCGGTGATGCGCCCGGGGCGCACCGCCATGGACACGCCCTGCAGGATGCGAATGTCGCCGTGGTAGGCTACGTCGACCGCGCGCAGCTCCAGCACCGGCCGCTCGCCGTGTTTGCTGCCTTCGGCGTCGCCGCCGATGCGCTCAGGCGCCAAGGTAAGCCTCCACCACCGCGGGATTGCCGCGGATCTCGTCCACGCTGCCCTCGGCGATGACGCGGCCCTGGTTCAGCGCCGCCACGCGGTGGGACAGCCGGTAGATCGAAGTCAGATCGTGGCTGATCAGGAGCACCGTCTTGCCGCCCGCGGCAATCGCCTCGATTCTCTCGATCATGAAACGGCACAGCGTCGGATGCACGCCGGCAAACGGCTCGTCCAGCATCACCACCCTGGGTTCGGGCATGAGCATGCGCGCCATCTCCAGCAGCTTTTGCTGGCCGCCGGAAAGTTCCTCGGCGAAATTGTGGCGCAGCTCGATCAGGCGCATCTGCTCGAGCATGGCCTCGGCGCGCTCGATCAGCGCGCGGTCCGGCTCGGCGCGGTCGAGCACCGGCACCAGCAGATTGTCGATCAGCGACATCTTGCGGAACACGCGCGGAACCTGGAACGTGCGGCCGACCCCGGCGTGCGCGATCTCGTGCGGCGAGAGGCCGGTCATGTCGCGCCCGCCGATCGACACCCGGCCGCGGTCGGCGCGATAGATGCCGCAGATGCAGTTCATCAGCGTGGTCTTGCCGGCCCCGTTCACGCCGATGATGCCCAGCACCTCCCCCGCGCGCGCCTCGAGTTCGATGCCGTCGAGCGCGACCAGGCCGCCGAAGTGCTTGTGCAGTTCATGAACCTCGATCGCTGTCGTTGTCGTTACGGTCATCGCTGCACCCGCCAGCCGAGTATGCCCGTGGGGCGAATCAGGATGGTGCCGACCAGAATACCGAAGCCGACGATCTGCGCCAGCGCCTGCGGCAGGAACACCGTCGCGAGCTGCTCTGCGAGGCCATAGATGACGCCGGCGATCAATGCCCCGACCGGGTTGCCCAGCCCGCCCAGCACCACCACGATGAAGCCGATGATCGAATACTCCGCGCCCGAGAACGCGTTGAACGCCGGGAACACCAGCGCGATCAGCACGCCGGTCACGCCGGCGATGCCGGTGGCGAGCGCGAAGGCGAAGGCGGACAGCTTCTCCACATCGACGCCGACGATCTGGATCGCCTCGCGGTTCATGATGGTGGCGCGCAGCGCCTTGCCCGGGAGGGTGCGATACAGAAACCAGGCCAATGCCGCCGAGATCACGATGGTGACGCCGAAGGCGACGATGCGCGCCGTCGACACATAAATCGGCCCGACTTTCATCGAGATCGGCGTGAAGGCGTAATCGATCGAGCGCGAATCCGCCTCGAACATCAGCAGCATCACCGCGGCGAGCGCGAGCGACAGCCCGTACATCATGAGAAAGGACATGATCTCCGGATCGTCGCTGCGCGCGAGCCTGGGGATCAGCACGTAATAGGCGAGCCAGCCGGCCGCGAAAAACGTAATCGCGGCGACGGGCAGCGCCAGCAGCGGCGCCAGCCCCAAGCTGCTGAACAGCACATAGGCGAGAAACGAGCCGCCGATGACGAACTCCCCGTGCGCGAAATTGACGATGCGCAGCACGCCGTAGAGCAGGGTCAGGCTCAAGCCGATCAGCGCGTACACGCCGCCTACGATCAGACCGTTGACCAAACCGTTGAGGACGAGGAGTTCCATAGCGCGCGCTCAGGAGGCCGTCACGGAATATACCGGCGCCACTGCGGGCGGCGGCGCAGCAGCGTGCCGACTATGCCGCGCGGCAGGAACAGCACCAGCGCAATCGTGGCGATGCCGAGGATGAGCAGGTTCACGCGCGGGAACTGCCGCCAGATCAGCTCGTCCAGCCACACCATGCCGATGGCGCCGACGATGGGCCCGGTGACCGTGCCGAGGCCGCCCGCCACCGCGTAGATCACCGTTTTCGCCGTGGTCAGGGTGTTGAACGCGGTCTCGGTATCGACCACGTTGGTGTACCAGGCCTCGATCCCGCCGCATAGCGCCGGGAAAAACGCCGCGATCAGCCAGCCGTAGAGGCGCACGCGCACCACGTTCACGCCCATCATGTCGGCCGCTTCGGCATCGTCGCGCACCGCGCGCAGCGCCTTGCCCAGGCGCGAGCGTGACAGCCACAGGATGGTGCCGAGCGCGAGCAGCATCACCAACATCATGACGTAGAAGGACAACACCGGCTCCGCCCGGCTGCCCAGTTGCAGGCCGAAAGAGCCGCCGGTGATCTCTTCCGGCATATTGGTGATGATCAGGCGGCAGATGCTCGCCAGCGCCAGGCTGACGATGGCGAAGTAGATTCCCGACAGGCGCAGCGTGGGCGCGAACAGGAGCCCCAGCACCACCCCGGCAATGCCGGAAAAGGGCAGCGCCGCCAGCACCGGAAAGCCGAGTTTTTGCACCAGGATCGCGGTGGTGAACGCGCCCACGCCGTAGAAGGCGACATAGCCGAAGGGCATATAGCCGGAAAAGCCCGATGCGACGTTGAACGCCGACGCCATGGTGATCCACAGCATCAGGTAGAAGTGGAACGCCAGGTTGAGCCCGAATACCGGCACCAGCACGAAGTAGACGCTGACCAGGCCGCCGATGATCGCGGCGAGCGTGAAATAGATGCGCCGGGCGCTGTCGCGCTCGGCAGCGCGCGGCGCTGCTGCGTTTCCCTCCAACTCCATCCTCGACTCCCTGCGCACGGCCTGCATGGTTGCAGACGCGAACAATGTTTTATTTGTATTTCATCACTGCCCTGAACTATACCCCACCCTCGCCCCGGTCATCGAGGGTAACGTCCCGGTGGCAGCGCGCGTGCGCTAAGGTAAAGGGAATCCCGCGGCATCCGGCCGCAGCCGGTTGAATCCGGTCTCGTCCTGGTAGGCCTTGCCGATTTCCAGGATCTGGCGCTCGGCAAACGGCTTGCCGATGATCTGCACGCTCAGCGGCAGGCCCTGGTGCAGTCCCGCCGGCATGGCTAGCGATGTCAGGCCGAGATAATTCTGCGGCCGGGTGAAGTAGGCCGGCACCGGGGAGGCTTCGTCGATCTCCTGCAGCGGCGGCGCCGGCACGGCGACCGTAGGCAGCAGGATTGCATCGAAACGCCGGAACCATTCGCCGAAAGTGCGCCGGCGTTCGGCCATGCTGCGCAGCGTCCCGGCATATTCGCCGGGCGCGAGATTGCGCGCGCCGAGTATGCGCGCGCGCACCGCCTCGCCGATCGGCTGCTGCAGGTCCTCGATATGGTCGCGGTGCAGCGCGAAGGCTTCCGACGCGATGACCACGCCCACCTGCCGCGCCAGATCGAAATACCAATCCGGCAGCCGTACCGGCACGATCTCGGCGCCGAGTTTTTCCAGCACTTTGGCCGCGCCGGCCCAGGCATCGAGCACCGCCGCGTGCATGAAATCCGGGAATTGCGCGCGCTCGGGCAGCGCGATGCGCAAATGTTCAAGCCCACCGGCCGCGAATTGCGCCGGCAAGTCCAGCGGCGGCTGCGTCAGCGTCGCCGCGTCGCGCGCATCCGGGCCGGCAAGCGCGCGCAACAGCTCGGCGCAATCCTCCACCGAACGCGCCAGCGGGCCGATCGAATCCAGCGTCCAGCTGAGCAGGCCGGTGCCGTGCAGGCTGATGCGGCCATAGGTGACCTTGAGGCCGACCAGGCCGTTGAACGCCGAGGGGATGCGCACCGAGCCGCCGGTGTCGCTGCCGATGCCCGCCGGCGCGAGCCCGGCCGCGACCGCGACCGCGGTGCCGCTCGACGACCCGCCGGGCACGCGCTGGCAGGCGCCGTCCCAGGGATTGCGCGGCGCGCCCATCAAGGGGTTGCTGCCCCAGGCGCCGAAAGCGAACTCGACCATGTGCGTCTTCCCCAGCGGGATCATGCCGGCGGCGAGCAGGCGCTCGACCGTGGCCGAAGTCACATCGGCGCGGCGATCCATCCACATGCGCGAGCCGATGGTGCCCTTGCGGCCGGCTATATCGCACAGATCCTTGATGCAGATCGGCAGCCCGTGCAACGGGCCCAGCGGCAGGCGCGTCGCGCGCGCACGGTCGGCGCCGTCCGCGAGCTGCCGCGCCTCGTTTGCATAGACCTCGACGTAGGCGTGCAAGCTTCCGTCCAGGCGCGCGATGCGCGCCAGGTGCGCGTCGACAATTTCGCGGCTCGAGCATTCGCCCCGCCGCAGCAATGCGGCCAGCCCGGAGAGTGTCAGATCGGTGAGGTCCATGATTTCCCTTTGGCAGAAGACGTCCCTGATTCGCGCCGATTCTAGCAGCCGCGCAGCGCGCGCGCCGCGCCGGTGGGAATCCAGCTTGCGCCGGACGCGCGCCGGACCGTCTCGTCTGCATCGATTTATTGCAGCTTGCGCCCGGAATATATTCCGGATTCAGCTGTTCGCATTGTACCGGCCAAAAAAGGAGCTTTCGGCTGGGGAGCCTTCCGACGAGGAGGCTTCCGCTGCAAGCCGCGAGGACGGCGTTTCTGTTTCTTTCGAACGGAGCAATTCATGCCACAGCGTGCGCGCGAAATCGGCGGTAGCGGCCGGCCCCCCGCGGACCCGGCAGAGCCTGCCGCCGTCAACGCCCCCGCCGGCGACCCCGCGCCTTGGGGTAAGATAGGCGCGAACCCCGGATACAAGCACATCCACATCCGCCCGATCTGCCCTGATTGCCCCAAGGGAACGCTCATGCGCGCCGCGCCATTCATTTCAGTTCTGCTGCTGGCTTACGCGGGTGTCAGCCATGCTGTACTCGGCGGACTTCCGCAACAGTTCAATACGGAGGCGACGACGGCCGTGTCCAGTGTCACCTCCGCCGGGACCAACTACGTCACGCGCGACACCACCCTGGCGAGCGGCACCCGCGTGCGCGAATACGTCTCGGCCGGCGGCCTCGTATTTGCCCTCACCTGGGACGGGCCTACCCTGCCGGACCTGAAGGCATTGCTGGGCAAGTACTTCGACACGATGGCGGCCGAATCGGCCAGGATGCCCAGGGCGGGCCGATCGTCCATGGCGATAAGCCTCCCCGAAGTCGTCATCAACTCGGGCGGCCGTATGCGCGCGTTCGAAGGCAGCGCCTGGATCCCGGCGGAATTGCCCGCCGGTTTCACCGCCGCCGACCTGCGCTGACGTGGAGCACAGGCCGCACATGAACGCCCGCTTCCAGCATCCGCGTGCAAGCGGCTTCCTGCGGCTTGCCGCCCTCGCCGCATGTTTCCTGCTGCTCTCTTGCGGCGGCAGCAGTGGAGGAGGCGCGTCTTCTGCGGCCACACTCGCGTCCTCCTCCCCCAACAATCCGGTCATCGTCAGCATCGGCGCCAGCCCGACCTCGCTTACCCTCGGCGAATCGACCACGCTGACCTGGTCGAGCTCCAACGCGACCGGCTGCCAGGCAAGCGGTGACACAACCGGCGCCTGGAGCGGAACGGTGGCGCTTTCGGGCACGCGGCTGGTCACGCCATCCGCCGTAGGCACGCACACCTACAGCCTTACCTGCAATGGCGCCGCCAACAGCGCATCGATTGTCGTTGCGGCCGCCACTCCGATGCCCACCGTCAGCCTGTCCCTGGCGCCGGCGAGCGTGCCGGCGGGGCAGTCTTCCACGCTCACCTGGTCCGCGACCGACGCATCGTCCTGCGTCGCCTCAGGTGCCTGGGCCGGCAGCCGGGGCCCCAGCGGGAGCATTGTTGTGGTGCAGCCGATCGCGGGCACCTACACCTACAGCCTTGGCTGCATCGGCGCGGGCGGCAGCGCGAGCGGGGCGGTGGCGCTAGGCGTAACGGACCTCACCGGCAACATCGCCCCGGTGGTCATCGACAGCGGCCCCGCCGGTGTCAACAACATCGTCAACGTGCCTTTCGTCAGCGTAACCTTGTGCCGTCCCGGCACATCGACCTGCCAGACCATCGATCATGTGCTGCTCGACACCGGGTCCTCCGGACTGCGCATCATCGCCCCGGGCGTGCTCGACCCTGACCTGGCGCTGCCTGCAGTCACCGGCGCCGGCGGCAACGCGATCGGCGAATGCGCCCTGTTCGTCAGCGGCTATCTCTGGGGTTCGGTGCGTCGCGCGGACGTGAAAATCGCCGGCGAGACCGCGCCGTCCCTGCCGGTGCAACTGATCAGCGACACCGGCGCTGCATTCACGCCCATCCCTTCCGGCTGCAGCAACAGCGGATTCAGCAACCTGGGCACGGTGGCCCGGCTGGGGGCCAACGGCATACTCGGCGTCGGCCTGTTCAACCAGGATTGCGGCTCTCGCTGCACGACACAGGCGGCTAACGGGACCTACTACGAATGCACCGACTCGAGTTGCGCCGGCGCCGTGATGCCGCTTGCCGACCAGGTGGCGAACCCGGTCGCCGCGTTCGCCGTCAACAACAACGGCGTGGTCGTGGCGATGCCTGCGGTTGCCGCCGGCGGCGCCACCACGCTCACCGGCGCGCTCATCTTCGGCATCGACACCCAGGCCAACAACCAGATCGGTTCCGCCACGGTGTACGCAACAGACGGCGACGGCCATTTCACCACCACCTACAAAGGCAGGTCGCTGCCCAGGAGCTTCATCGACAGCGGCTCGAACGGTTTGTTTTTTCCCGACGCGAGCATCCCGTCGTGTTCCCTGTCATCCGGTTTCTATTGCCCCGGGACGACGCTTTTCCTGTCCGCCGTGAATACGTCTACTGTCAATGCTGCGTCCGGCACGGTCAATTTCACCGTCGAGAATCTGCAGGCGCTCGACGGCTCGGTCAGGGCGGCCTCCGTCGGCGGCAGCTTCTCGAGCACTCGCTTCGACTGGGGCATGCCGTTCTTTTTCGGGCGCACTGTTTTCGGGGCCATCGAGGGGGCCGGCACCGCGCACGGCACGGGGCCTTACTGGGCTTACTAGGCGGCGCGGGGTCGCCCCGTTTGCGCGAGATCGGCACAGAGGATTTGCTCCCTCGCCCCGCTTGCGACCGAAGCGAGTCCCTGTGGGGCGGGGAGTGGGCCGGGGTGAGGGGAAATCGCGCCCCGCCCCGCCGACCCCCGCGTCAGGATCGCGCCGCCAGTCCGCCGTCGACGGTGATGTAGATGCCGCTGGTGTAGGACGAGCGTTCCGAGGCCGCGAACGCCACCGTCCAGGCGATCTCCTCGGCCGTCGCCGGCCGCTCGAACGCCATGCCCTTGAACAGTTCCTCGTAGCGGTTGGCGTCGCCGAGTTTCGTCGCCGCCATTTGCTTGTACAGCGACAGCAGCCGGTCGGTCGCCACCGGGCCGGGGCTCACGCCGACGACGCGTATGCCGTCCGCGGGCGAGGCGCCGCCGAGCGTGCGCGTGAACGCCATCAGCCCGGCGTTGGCCGTGCTCCCGGCGATATAGGCGGCGTTGAGCTTTTCGCCCGCGTTGCCGAGCACGTTGACGATCACGCCGCTGTTCTTCGCTTTCATCCGCGCATACACCGCGCGCGTGAGGTTGATGTAGCCGAACACCTTCAGGTCCCAGGCGCGGCGCCAGGTGTCTTCGTCCACCTTCTGCAGGTCGCCGCCGGGGATCGCGCCCGCATTGTTGACCAGGATATCCAGTTCGCCCGCGGCGGCAGCGAGCGCTTCGGCCACGCCGCGCTGCGACAGGTCGGCGGCCTGCCACTGCACCTCCACGCCGGTCTTCGCGCGGATGTCTGCGGCCGCGGCCGCGAGCGTTTGCGCGTCGCGCGAGGCGATCGTCACCGCGCATCCTTCCTCCGCCAGCACCTGCGCGCAGGCCCTGCCTATGCCCTTGGAGCCGCCGGTGACGAGCGCGCGCTTCCCCATCAGATTCAGATCCATGACCTTCCTTTCGTAGCGCGGCTGGCCCGGGTTTGCCGCCAGCCGCGCACTTTACCTTAGCTCCGCCGCCGGTAACGAACTGTTACATCTGCGCGGGATACATGCGACTTCCGCGGGCCTAGAATGACACGGAGGATACGACCATGAACATAATCAGACTGAGCTTATTCGTGTCGGCGCTGGCCCTGCTGGGCGGATGCGTGGGGGTGCCGGTGGCTCCGGGCCGCTACACGGGCTCGCTCGACTACTACGGCCCGGCGCCGATGTATTACGCTCCGCCGCCCGTGTATTTCGCCCCGCGGATCGATATTCGGCCGCGCATCGGGGGCGGGGACCACGGCGGCAGGCGCGACTCCGCGCGCGGCCCCGGTCGCGGTCCCGGTAGCGACTCCGTCCGCGGCTCCCATCGCGGCTCCGGTAGCGACTCTGCTCGCGGTCCCGGTCGCGACCCCGATCGCGGCTCCCATCGCGGCTCGGGTAGCGACTCTGCTCGCGGTTCCGATCGCGACGCCGATCGCGACTCCAGTCGCGGCCCCGGTCGCCGTTGAAGCGCTAGCGAAACGCCAAGCGCGGATCGTTTCGGCGCGGGCGTTCGCGAGCCTGCCTATCCCTTCACGCACACCACTTGTTTTAAGGTGTGCAACACCTCGACCAGATCGGCCTGGTTCGCCATCACCGCGTCGATGTCCTTGTAGGCGCCGGGTATCTCGTCGACCACGCCCTTGTCCTTGCGGCAGATCACGCCCTCGGTCTGGCGCGCGAGGTCGGCCGGGGAAAACTGCTTGTTCGCGGCAGTGCGGCTCATCCTGCGCCCCGCGCCATGCGCGCAGGAATCGAAACTCTCCGCATTGCCCTTGCCGCGCACAATGAAGCTCTGCGCTCCCATGCTCCCCGGGATGATGCCCAGGTCGCCGGCGCGCGCGCGGATCGCGCCCTTGCGCGTGAGCCAGACATCCGCGCCGTAGTGATGCTCCTGCGCGACGTAGTTGTGGTGGCAGTTCACCACTTCGCCGGTGACATCGAACGCGGGCAGGTGGCGCTTGAGCGCCGCGAGCACCAGATCGACCATCTCGCGCCGGTTCTGCATCGCGTATTCCTGCGCCCAGCTCACTGCTTCGACGTAGTCGCCGAAATGTTCGCTGCCTTCGGCAAAGTAGGCGAGATCGCGGTCCGGCAGCTGGATCAGCGAGCGTTCCATGTCGCGGCGCGCGAGCCCGATGAAATAGGTCGCGAGCGCATTGCCGATGCCGCGGCTGCCCGAGTGCAGCATCACCCACACCCGGTTCGATTCGTCCAGGCACACCTCGATGAAGTGATTGCCGCCGCCCAGCGTCCCCATCTGATTGACCCAGTTCGAATGCCTGCCGACCGCCTTCAGGAGCTGCGGATGCTTTTGCGTCATCGCCTTCAACCGCGCCGCAAATGGCCGCGCCGCTCCCGTAAGCGCGCGGCTGTCGCCGTGCTGCTCGCGCCCGACCGGCACGTCGCGGCTGATCTGATCGAACACCTTTTTCAGCGCTCGCTCGTCGAGCTGGTTTCCCGTGAGCGACAGCCGGCAGGCGACCATGCCGCAGCCGATATCCACGCCCACCGCGGCCGGGATGATGGCCGCGCGCGTGGCGATCACCGAGCCGATGGTCGCGCCGATGCCCAGATGCACGTCGGGCATGGCGGCGACGTGGTGGTGGATGATGGGCAGGCTGGCGATGTTCTCCAGCTGGCGCTTCGAATTCTCGTCGGCGTCGTCGGTCCAGATCTTGACCGGGACGCGCTGCGAGGTGATTTCTTCTTTGATCGGCATTGCCTGCTCCAAAGGGCGTGCGCGCTCGTGCCGGGCGCTGGCCGCGGTCGGTCTATGCCGCCTGCAACATGAACTCGATCTTCATCGCGTCGAACGGAAATACGGTCCCGCCGCCCTCCGCGCGGTCAAGCATGCCCGCGTTTGGCAACGCCGTCACGTCGTCGCCTTATCCCAGGGCGTTCCTGGCCAATTCGACGCATTCATCGAAGCTCCGCTGATAGTCGAGAACTTCAAGCGCCGCGAAGGTTTCTCTGAGTGCGGACTCTTGCGAGGCAATTCCTGCAAGTATGACGTCCCGGCGGTCGCGCAGGATGGGTTGGATCTGCAACAGCGCCTCCGGCTCCTTCTCCGCTACCATGGCCAAATCGAAGATGTCTCGCGCCGTGAATTGTTCCCCTCTGTGCCAGACCTTCTTTGCGATGATCTCGGAGGACGTCTCCATCTGAACCTCGCGCTCGAACAGGGTCTCGATGACCGTGGCACTTTCCGTCAAGGGCGCCGACGCGACGAAATCGATCTCGCCTTCGGGGAAGTTGAGCTTCAGAAAACCAGCCTGTTCGATGTAATCCGAAGTCAGTGATTCCGCCTGGTCGTTGAGCCTCGGACTCAGGTAAGGCAGACATTGCGGATCGGGAACAAAAATGTCGATGTCCTTGCTGAAACGATGGTGGTGCCGCCGCATGAGCACGGTGCCGCCGCCGAAGCTCCAGTAGTCGAGCGTCGCCCCGTTGTCGCGGGCGGAATCGATCAGCAGCAGAGCGCGCTGAAACAGCGTCTGCCAGAGCTTCAGGCGGTCTTCAGCCAAGTTGCCATCCTTCGGGCGGCGCCGACGTCATGGGCGATTTTCCCCAGGTTCTTCTCCACCCTGCTGGGTTTGGTCCATTTGCCTGCTTCGCCGACCAAGCCCCGCAGCAACTCAGGCGCGGCTTCGTCCAGGAGCGCGCGCAAATGCGGCCGCTTGCCGGCAGGCGTCTTTCCCGTGAGCAGCGCGCGGATAAGTTCGTCCTCGGTCAGTGCGATCTTATAGCTCACATTGGCCGTGGTGCACGCCATGCGAATGAAATCCGGACGGCGGGTTTCGGGGACTGGCTGTACCGCGAGATCGAGCCGCAGCTTTTCGAGTATCGCAAGGACCTTCCTCACGCCGAGATCCGGAAACAAGCCGTTCTCCAACTGGTTGAGCGTAGTGCGGGACAGGCCCGCCGCGTTTGCCAACCGGGCCTGCGTCAGTCCGCGTTCGAGCCGCGCCTGCCGAATCGCGTAGCCAAGCTCCTGTAGCCGCACCGGAGGCCCCAATAATGTTATATATGTTAAACATTATAGCTATTCAAGCGGCTTTTTCAAGCCCCACAATAGCACCGCCCGCCAGATGATGCATAGTGCGAAAACCCAAAGACCCGCGGCGGGATCTTGACGTTATTCCACAAACTATAGTACTATAATACTCCCGAAGCACGTGACCTGACCTGCGAGAACGCCGACCATGAGAACCATCGAAGTAGACTTCGACGTGTACAAGGCTCTGACCCTGCGCCGCCCTTCCGAGGACATCACGGAAAACGATGTCCTGCGCGAGCTGCTCGGCCTGCCCCGGACCGGCAAGTCCGCTCCCGCCGCGAATGTTCCCGCGCCGGGCGACTGGGTCACCAAAGGCGTTCGGCTCCCGGCCGGCACGGAATTCCGGGCGAACTACAAGGGGCAAACGTATCTCGGGCGCGTCGCGGGCGGGGCGCTGGTCCTGAGCGGCGAGCGCTTCGATACGCCTTCCGCGGCGGCAATGTCGATAACGAAAAATCCCGTCAATGGCTGGACCTTCTGGGAATGCAGAGTGCCCGGGCGGGCGTCCTGGCAAATGCTCAAGACGCTGCGCAAGGCCGTCTGAGCGGGGCGCAGGTAGCGGGTCCGCCCGCGGGGGTGATCGGCGTGTGCCGCTACTCCCGCGCCGGCTCCTTGAACACCTCCGCCCGGTGCCACGCCAGAAACTCCGGCTGCGGCAGGCATTCCTTGCCTTGCGGCTGGATCAGGCCGGCGCCGTGGTGGGCGAGCAGCTTCGCCCTGGTGTCGTCGCCGCCCATCAGGTGGCGGCTGAACACGATCTGGTGGTTCTCAGGCAGCACGGTGAACGCGCCGAGGTCGAAAATCTTGTGGTGGAGGGAACAAAGCGCGAGGCCGTTTTGCACCACGTCCGGCCCGCGCGCCTGGAACCACTTGATGTGCGCGGCTTCCAGGCCGATCGCGTGGCCGCCCATGCGCAGGTCGTGCCCGCAGACGCAGCAGCGGTATTCGTAGGCGAGCAGCACCTTTTCCCGAAACGCGGGATCGCGGCGGCGCTGCTGTTGGTCAGGTGTGGCCGCGTTGTCCGCATCGAGGCTGAGGCCGACGGCATCGGCCACGTCCTGGCGGATGCTCTCCGGAAAATGCGCGTTCAGGATGCGGCGGGCGATCTCCGCGACGAGCACGGGATCGTGCGCGAGGGCGAGTCGCACCGGCTCAGCGAATCCGCCTTCGACGTGACCGCGCCGCAACTCGGTGATCGTCGGCGTGGCGCCGGCGGGGCGGGAGGTGATTTCGGCCGGTCCGGCAAGTTGCCAGACGCCGTCGGTGCGCAGATGCCAAAATGGATTGTGCCGGGTCTTTTCGGAGCCGGAGGGGCCGAACTCCTCCAGCAGCTTCCCAAGCTTGTCCTCGATGCCGGCGAATTCCACCAGCGGCGCTTCGCCGCGCAGCAGGCGGCCGAGCGCGAGCAGCACCAGCAGCGGCTTATGCACCGCGCGCCGGTCTCCTTGTTGCCAGACGCGAATGCGGTCGAATGCTGCAAGGATTTCGTCGTGGGTCATGGTGGCATTCTATAGTCTCCAGGGCATCGCGGAAAATGCAAAAAGGGGCACACTGCTCTCATTGCAGCTAGAATCAGTTTCTTGATTTGCGTTTCCTGAATTTAGAGTACTAGGCAAAGTGCGCTACTGGTGGGTCAACCAAAACCAAACCTACCGACACGAAGTGCTGGGTGGATACCTTTGGTCCCCTAAGCGCAAGTCTAACGGGCACGCAAATCCGTTCTACGATTTCATGCGCGAGATTGCTCCTGGCGACGTTGTGTTTTCGTTCGCTGATACCTGGGTTCGCGCGATCGGGATCGTTGCCTCACACGCCTACGAAGCTCCAAAGCCACTCGAATTTGGCCAGGCGGGTGCATATTGGGAAAAAATAGGGTGGCGGGTGGATGTTCGGTTTGCCCAGCTTCAATTGCCGGCAAGACCGTCAGACCATATGACCGTACTAGCGCCGCACTTGCCCAATCAGTACTCGCCCCTTAGAGCCAATGGCCACGGGCTGCAAAGCGTTTACTTAACTTCCCTGCCTGAAAGCTTTGCAGGTGCATTGGTAGATCTTCTTGGTGCCGAGGCTCGTGCAATAGTCTCGCGCCACAGAGTTACTGAAGAAGCACCGATACAACCCGCAATCGGATTGCTCCAATGGGAGCAACATGAAATGGATCGCGTGCGGAAAGACGAACATGTACCAGAGACTGTGCGTGAGGCCGTGGTAATGGCACGCCGCGGGCAGGGTCTTTTCAAGCAGCGTGTAATGTCGCTTGAGCGTTCGTGCCGAATTACGGGTGTAGACCGAGAAGAGCACTTGCGTGCTAGTCACTGCAAACCCTGGCGAGATTCCAATAACGAAGAGCGCCTCGACGGCGAAAACGGACTGTTGCTGACGCCGACGATCGATCACTTGTTCGACCGAGGATTTATTGGATTCGAAAACGACGGTGAACTTATTGTCTCCCCCGTGGCCCATCCGGAATCATTGTTGAAGATGGGTATCGATTGGACAAAGAAGAGAAACGTCGGGAAATTTTCTGATGGCCAACGACACTATCTAGAGTTTCACCGAGACAACGTTCTTCTCCGATCAAAATTCTTGCACGAAACCTAGGGAATTTCCGTCGAACTTGGGCAGAACGCGCAACAAAATGCGGCTCATGAATTGCGCCCCGCGTTCTGAGCGAAGATTCGGGTTTCAACGACTAAAGAAGCTACTGACTTTAGGGTGCGAGGTCTAGTGCAGTTGCCCGTCACCACAACCCTCTTGCTGCGTTATCTGCGCGGACAGGAGACAGTGGGTTTGCCATCTTAAGCTTCTGCCTATTTCCCCCCCGCCGGCTCCCGCACAGCAAACGCCACCAACCCCGCCAACCCAACCAGTACCACGCTCACAGCAACAAACCCCGCTTTAAGCGAAATCGTCGCAAACATCGCCGCCGCCATCGGACCGACCATGAACGCGACCGCCTGCGCGGCGCTGCCGATGCCGAACGCGGTGCCGCGCCGCTCGCGGCTGACGTTGAGCGCGATCATGGTGTTGGTCGCCGGCATCATCGACGCGTTGAGAAACGCGGCCAGCGTAAACGCAAGCACGTACAGCCAGACGGTATCGCTCACCGCGAGCAGCAAATGCCCCAGTGCGGTGAGCACGCAGGTGACGGCGAGGATGTTGCGCAGGCGCAGTTTGCGGAAAGGACGCGTCGACAGCATCCACACGCCCAGGGCGCTGGCGATGCCGCCCAGCGCGAACGCGAGGCCGGTGGCCGCGGTGACGTGGTCGCCGGCGATGTCCTTCAATGCGATCGGCGTGGCGATGGCCCTGAACGTGCCCATGGCGAACAGCGCGAAGTAGAGCAGGATCGCCAGCGCGAATTGCAGCGTCGGCCTGAACGGCGGCAGTGCGATGGCAGCGCCGCTAGTGTCGCGCTCGCGCATGCGGATGGTGTCCGCGGGCACCAGAAAAATGACCGCCGTCGCCACCGCGGCCACCAGCAGGCCGGAGCAGAAGATCGCGCCGCGGTAGCCGAAGGCGATCGCCATGGCCGCGCCGGCCGCCGGGCCGACCGCGTTGCCCAGGTACTGGGCGCCGGAGACCGCATTCAGCGCGTCCCTGACCTTGGCGTCCGGCACGCTGACGCTCATCAGCGCGACCGCCGCGGGGATGAAGCCGGAGAGCAGACCCTGCACCCCGAGCGCGATCGCGATCTGCCAGGGCGCGCTGATCATGCTCAGCAGCAGCGAGGTCAGCGCGGCCGAATACACCGCCCGCACGAACATTTTCTTCCGCCCGAGCCGGTCGGACAGCAGCCCCCACAGCGGCCCGCCGATCAACCGGCCCGCGCCCAGCGCGCTCATCCCCACCGCCACCCAGAACAAGGCCGCGGGTTCGTCTTTGGCGCCGACCTGCAGCAGGTACAGCGGCAGGAACGGAAACCACACGCTGACCAGCAGCGAAGTGCTGCCGGTGGCGGTGGCAATTGCGATAACAGCCCTCCTGTGGATGGCGTCTGCCGGGTCCGCTGTGTTGTGCGTCATCCTGTTCCAGTGGCGGGGCCGTGACCGCAGCGTCGCGCGCATGCGCAGCGCGATGCCAAGTTTCGCGGCCGCATCGAAATGCTTACGCCGTCCGCGCTCCTGCTTCGCCCGGCTCCTCCAGCACCAGCATGCTGCCTGCGGGAAACCGGCGCTTGAGGTCGTCGAGGTCGGGCGATTTCCGAAACGCGATGCCCACGGCCTGGCCGCGCGCGTCCATCGACGACAGGCGCTCGACCACGCTCACCTCGAGGCGCTGCGCCGCTGCATCGCCGAGCGCAAGCGGCGCGCTCAGCTGCCCGACGCGCACCGCACCTGAGCGCACGTGGCCGACGATCACCGCGCCGCGGCCGGCGAGGTAGATCGCGTTGCTGACTTCGATCTGCGCGCCCGTGCCCGCAACTTTCGCCATGGCGGTGGATTATTCCAGCGGCATGCCGCTGTCGCGTACCGCGGTCTTCCACACTTCCACCTGTTCCCTGGTGTACGCGGCCAGCTCTTCGGGCGTCGACTCCTGCACTTCGAACGCCTGGCGCTCGATCTGCGCGCGCACTTCGGGCCGCCTGAGGATCGCGGTGATCTCGCGGTTGAGGCGCGCCACGATGTCGGGCGGGAGTTTCGCCGGCCCGAAGAACCCGGCCCAGGGCACGATCGAGAGCCTGGGCGCGCCGGCTTCCGCCATGGTGGGCGCGTCGGGCGCGGCGGGGCTGCGCTGCGGCAGCAGCGTGGCGAGCACGCGCAGGCGCCCTTCCTTCGCCGGGCCGAGCGCGTTGGTCGGCGTGGCGAACATCAGGTGCACGCGCCCGCCGATGAGGTCGATGCTGGCGGGGCCCTCGCCCTTGTAGGGCACGCGCACCATGTCGAGCCTGGCGAAGCTGGCGAGCTGCACCGCCGCCATGATGCCGGTGGTGGTCGCGCCGGCGTAGTTGAGCCTGCCCGGGTTGGCGCGGATGTAGTCGATCAGTTCGTTGACGCTTTTCGCCGGCACCGACGGATGCGTGAACAGGAAATAGGAGAACGTGCCCACCTTGGTGATCGGCGTGAACGCGGCCACCGGGTCGTAGGGCGGGCTCTTGCGCATCGCCGGCACCGCCGACATGGCGCTGCTCGTGGCCATGAACAGCGTATAGCCGTCGGGCGGCGACTTCAGCACCGCGTCGGCGGCGATCGCGCCGTCGGCGCCGGGGCGGTTCTCCACCACCACCGGCTGGCCGAGCGCCTGCGCGAGCGGCGGCGAGATCACGCGCATGATGGTGTCGGCCGCACCGCCCGCGGGGAAGGGCACGATCACCCTCACCGCCTTGTTCGGGTACTGCGCGGCGGCGCTCGCCGCCAGCAGCGCGAGCACGACGCCGGCCGCAACGGCTGCAAGTATTTTTCGCATCATGGTTTTTCCCCTCGGTTATTTATATGGCGGACAATCGTTGTCACTATTCCGGATCGAGGCTGGGCAGGCCGTCGATGCTGCGCGCGTTGTGTTGTTTGCGAAACAGGGGCAGGCCTTCGATTTTCTTGGCATCGGCCCAGCGCGTGAGCGTGTCGCGCTCCTCGACGTATTCGAACTTCGGCACGCCGTAGCCGCAGGAGTCGCTCACGCGCGTGATCTCGGCGTGGATGATCGCCCGCGCGCCCGGATATTCGGGGAACAGGGAAATCAGTTTCGGCCACGCGGGCGATGCCGGCGTGGCCACCGCGCCCTTGCCGTGGAAGCGCACGATCTTGGGCGGGCCGGCGAGCGCGCAGAACATGAACACGATGCGGCCGTTCTCGCGCAGGTGCGCGATGGTCTCCGCGCCGCTGCCGGTGAGGTCGAGATAGGCGACGTGGCGCGCATCGAGGATGCGCAGCGTGTCCAGGCCCTTGGGCGAGCAGTTCACGTGCCCCTCGGCTGCGAGCGGCGCCGTGCCGACGAAGAACAGGTGCTGCTCCTCGACCCAGGCGATGAGTTCGGGGGTGATGCCTTCGTAGAGTTTGCCCACTGCTGCTCCTTTTCGCGAATTATGCGCCGCTGCCTACGGGGATTGTAGTGCTTGAGAATGATGGCAGATGCAGTCATCCGAAAGATCCTGGCAGCCTGCTTGCGAACGCGCGCCTGGCGATAGCGGCGTTTGCGCAGGTATCAGGAATTCACAGCATAATCCGCATCTGCGGCGCCCGGCCATTTCGGCCTTGAGGAAAAGCCATGTACCAGCTCTACTATTACCCCGGCAATGCCAATCTCGCGCCGCATATTCTGCTGGAGGAAATCGGCGCGGACTACAAGCTGGTGCTGGTCGATCGCACGAAGAATGAGCAAAAGAGTCCCGCCTACCTCAAGCTCAACCCGGCTGGCCGCATCCCGGTGCTGGTCGATGGCGACCTGGTGCTGTACGAGACGGCGGCGATCTGCCTGCATCTGGCCGACCGCCATGCCGCGGCCGGGCTGGCGCCTGCGCTGGGCAGCAAGGAGCGGGCCGAGTTCTACAAGTGGCTGGTCTACCTCACCAACACCGTGCAGGCCGAACTCATCCTCTATTTCTATCCGGAGCGCCTGGCCGACGATGCCGCCGCGGCGGCCCGGATCAAGGCGCATGCCGAGAGCCGTACCGGTGACATGCTCGACCTGATCGAGGCGGCGCTGGCCGCCGGCACGGGCCCGTTTCTGCTGGGCGCGGAGTATCGCGCCGTCGATCCCTATCTGCTCATGCTGTGCCGGTGGACGCGCGCAATGCACCATCCGGCGCGCAAGCGGCCGCATATGGCGCGCTTTCTCGAAACGGTCATGGCGCGTCCGGCGACGCAGCGGGCCTTCGCCGCCGAAGGCATCGCCGCACCGTACTACTGAACAAATCGTCCCTCCTGCGGATTGCCTGATCGGGAAACGCAGCCGCAAGCCATCTCCGGCAGCGGCTACACCGCCGGCGATTTCGGCGCCGTGGTTGCGGCGGCCTGCCCGCCTGCCTATGCCCACCTGCTTATTGACAGGACGCGCTTCGGCCGGTAGCGTAGCGCGCAGTCTGAAATGCGCTGGGCCGAAACATGCGAAGACGCATCTTCCTGCAGACCTGCGCCGCGGCGACGTTCGCCGCGACCCCGGGGTTCACGCTGGCGGCCGACGCCAGCCCCCGTTACTACGCGCGCGCGCGCCTGGTCGGGCCGGAAGGCAAACCGCTACGGGCGGCCAGCCTGCCGGCGCATGTCAATTTCGTGTTCAATTATCCGTTCGCGGCTACCCCGTGCTTTCTGCTGAATCTCGGCCGGCCGCTCGAATCGGGCGCGTCGCTGCGTACTGCCGATGCACACACCTACCGCTGGCAGGGGGGCGTCGGCCCGCAGCGCAGCATCGTCGCTTACTCCGCCATCTGCGCGCACAAGATGAGCTACCCCTCGCGCCAGATCAGCTTTATCAGCTATCGCGCCGAAGGCACGCGCCAAAGCAGGCGCTCCAGGGTCATCCGCTGCTGCTCGGAGCACAGCGAGTACGATCCCGCGCGGGGCGCGGCGGTGCTCGCCGGTCCGGCGCGCCAGCCCCTGGCCGCGATCCTTCTCGACTATGACGAGCGCGCCGACGAGTTGTATGCGCTGGGAACGCTGGGCGGGGAAATGTTCGACCAGTTCTTCAGCAAGTTCGAATTCCGCCTGTCACTGGATTTCGGCGGCAAGGCGCATCAGGCTGCCGGCGAGAGCTGCGAGGTAGTCGAACTGACGAAATACTGCAGCCAGCAGGTGCAGTGCTAGCCGCTGCCGGCGAGCGGATCCCGGATCGGCGACACAGACAAGGGCTGACCGCCTGGCCGGCGGTCCGGCGTCACGCGCCATGGCCTCGGCGCATTGGTCGCGGGTCACGGCAGCGGCTTGCGTGACGATGTGCGCGTCTTCGCGCAGGAGCGCTGCGCCTTCATCGCGCATGGTCGAACAGCGCATTGAGGCCCGGCAGCGCCGCCGCCACCGCGCGCTCGCCCGCCTCGATCGCTTCCCTGGCGCGGTGAAAATCGAGCAGGCCGAGGTGGGCCAGGCGCGGCGCCACGATCGCATCGGGCGGATCGCCCGCCATGCGGCTGCGGGTGACGCGCACCTGCATGATGTTGATGCTGGTGGTCACCACCTCGAGTATGGACGGCAGCTTGGGCGTATCGTCGTCCGCTCGTGCGGGGATGAGCGTGCCCAGACGTTCCTGCAGCTTGCGCCGCCATACGCTGATCTCGGCGGCGGGCGCCTCGCGCTCGGGCTCGGCGCGGTGGCGGCGGCTGAGGATGTCGGAACTGAGGTCGACGGCGATCACGATATCGGCGCCCATCGCGCGCGCCAGCGATACCGGCACCGGGTTGACCAGGGCGCCGTCCACCAGCACGCGGCCCTCGTGCACCACCGGCGTAAACAGGGCGGGCAGGGCGATGGAGGCGCGCACCGCCGCCATGGTCGAGCCCTGGCGCAGCCAGACTTCGGCCCCGGTGTGCAGCGCCGTGGCTACCACGCCGAAAGGCATCGGCAGGTCCTCGACCGGCCGGTCGATGAAATTGCGGCGGAAGAACGCCATCAGGCGTTCGCCCTTGATCATCCCGCCGTTCAGGCGCACATCCATGAACGAGAGCACGTCCGCAATGCCGAGGCCGAGCAGCCATTGCTCGAAGCGCGCGAGCTCGCCCGCGACGTAGGCCGCTCCCACCAGGGCGCCGATGGAGGTGCCGCACACCAGGTCCGGCCGGATGCCGGCGCGTTCCAGGGCATGGATGACGCCGACGTGCGCCCAGCCGCGCGCCGAGCCGCTGCCCAGCGCCAACCCCACGCGCGGCTTGCGTGCGCTCATGCGCGCCCTGCCGGCACGGCGCCGCCCGATTCACCTCGATGCGTCACGGCGTGGCCTGTTATCGCTGATTGCAGGAGTTTCACAGGATCGGGGCGCGGGAGCGGGGTTAGCCCCCAGTGGCGCGGCCGACGCGACTACTTCCAAGTGAGATTGAGCTTCCGGTTCGCGGCAGCGCAGTCTCGAAGATAGAGATTGATCAGGCTTTGGTACGGGATGCCAACTTCCTCGGAAACCGCCTTGAAGTAGGTGATTGCGTCTTCGTCGAGCCGGATGGTAATTTGCTTCTTCAATTGTGAAGCATACGGATTCTTTCGAGACTTGGAAAAATCGTATTCTTTGCGCATGGGGCACCTTTATGGATAGAACTTCGACTCACGGGCCGTGGCCTTGCGTGCTGAGATGATGCGTATCACGTTCGCTTCGCTTCGATAGCAATGGCAAACCAGAAGCAGGCGAAGTGAACTGCTCAAGCCCAACAGAATGAAGCGCTCTTCGCCTTCGGAATGCTCGGGGTCATCGATCAAGCGGGCACGTTCGTCGAAGAACGCCGACCGAGCTTCATCGAAGGAAACACCGTGCTTCCTTGCATTGGCCGATGCCTTGCTCTCGTTCCACTCGAAGCGAAGCGTGCTCATGCAGGTATGATAAATACACTGTAGTTACAACGCAAGCCAGGTGGCGCGGCATTCCGTCGCCTGGCCGTACGCGCGCAGGAAGTAGCGATTCAGCGGCCCGCGTCAGGGCGCGTAGAGCGCTTCGACAGCGATTCCGTCGCCGCCGCGGCAAGCGAGCAGCAGGGCTTCGTCGGTGCGCGGTCTTGCTCCAAGTCGATAATCGCGCCGCTGCACCGCCGGCCCATTTGCCCGTAAGATGTTCGCCCATGTCGCGCCAATACATGAACTGGACTTCGCTCTTGTCCCACCACCGCCTGGGCGGTCCGCCCGCGGCCGGGGTCGGGCCGCGCTCGGCGTTCCAGCGCGACTTCGATCGGATCGTGTTTTCGTCGGCGTTCCGGCGCCTGCAGGACAAGACGCAGGTGTTCCCGCTGGCGAAGAACGACTATGTGCGCACGCGCCTGACGCACAGCCTGGAGGTGGCCTCGGTCGGGCGCTCGCTCGGCGTGCTCGCGGGCGATCACGTGCTGCGCGCGCACCCGGAGACGGCGGCGACCGGCTGCAGCGCAGGCGATTTCGGCGCCATCGTCTCCGCCGCCTGCCTCGCCCACGACATCGGCAACCCGCCGTTCGGGCATGCGGGGGAGGCGGCGATCCAGTCCTGGTTCAACACTTCCGCACTGGGCGCATCCGTGCTCGCGCGCCTCGCCGCGGAGGAGCGCGCCGATTTCGAGCGCTTCGAGGGCAACGCCCAGACCTTCCGGATCCTCGCGCGCCTGGGCATGCCCGACAACGCGGGCGGGATGCAGCTCACCTGCGCCACGCTCGCCGCGGTGGCGAAGTATCCGCGCGCGGCGCACCTGCCGTTTCCCGCGCCGGCCGGCATCTCGGCGAGGAAACACAATTTCTTTCACGCCGACCGCGAGCGCTTCGATGCGGTGGCGCAGGCGACCGGACTCATCCGGCGCCGCGCCGGGGCCTGCTGCTGGTGCCGCCATCCGCTCGCCTTCCTGGTCGAAGCGGCGGACGACATCAGCTACTGCGTGATCGATGTCGAAGACGCTTTCCGCGCGGGGGAGATGCGCTACGCCGAAATCGAGCCGCTGTATCGCGGCATCGTGAGCGACCCGGCGGCGTGGACCAAGGCAGGCGCGATATCCACCGACGAGAAGCGCGTCGAGTACCTGCGCGCGCGCACCATAGACGCATTGGTAGGAGAGGCGGCCGAAGCGTTCGCCGCGCGCGAGCAGGCAATGCTCGAAGGCGGCTTCGACCAGGAGCTGATCGCCGTGATCCCGCACGCGCAGGCGCTGGAGGCGTTTCGCGCGCTCGCGCGCGACCGGGTCTATCACTCGGCGGTGGTGTTGAATCTGCAGAGCCCGGGCGCGGCGATCCTGGGGGAGTTGCTGGATGCGTTTGTCGGCGCGGTCGAGGCTGCCGCAGGCGGCGCAGTCGAGGCCGCCGCGAGCGGCGCATTCGCGCCCGGCGCGCGCGCGCTACTGGAGTTTCTGCCGGGGCAGTTCCTCTCGGCCGACGGCAGGCCGGCGGCCGAGCTCTACGCGCGCGTGCTCGCGATCACCGATTTCATTTCCGGCATGACCGACTCGTACGCGGTGGCTGTCGCGGCGAAGGTGAGGGCGTTGCGCGAACTCGGCGGGCGATAGCACGGTTTCGCTTTCGCGTATCGATTGCCGCGGTCGAATCCGGAATGGACGGTCCTGCGCCGGACCGGACTCGCGCACACCGGGAAGCGGCGCTACACCCCGAAAACCTTCAGCACGGCATCCGTAAACCCCTGGAGACCGCGCCCGGCTATGCCGCTTGCCCGTTTCAAGTCCGGCATTTCCTCGTACACATACACACCGGACTCGCCCGTGAACAAATCGTTGAACAGGCCCTCCTTGCCGCTCCAGTAGGACATGAACGTCTCGCAGCGGGTATTGGCGTAAGCGAGGTTGGCACTGAAGCCCAGGGTGGCGGCCTGATTGATCAATCGTCCCGTTCCGGCTGATTCGATGCGGATGCCGCGGCAGCCTTTCATGACCAGCTGCCCCGGACCGTGGAACACCAGGAAGCGCAATTGCAGGGTCAGCCAGCCTTGCAGGCTGCCCAAACGCCAGTGCCGGGTGACGCGTATGGGTCTATCCCGGTCCTGTATCACTCCGGCCAGAGAGCGCGGCTGACAGACGAAGCCGGCGCCGTCCGCCAGGTCGATAATGCCGACCTCGCTCAAGGGATCCTTGGTTGCCGAAACAACGACCGGTTCCACTCCGGCAGGGCTGACCCGGGTCAGCATGTACATGCCCGAGAGCAGGCTGGCGAACGGAAAGCGCGCATCGAGCAGCCACTTGGTGTTCTTTCCGGCCTGCAGCGACGTGCTTTGCAGGTATTCAGGCTGGATCAGCAATTCCTGCTTCTCCCCCAGCACGATCGCCTGTGAAACGGCGGACATTTTTCCGCCGCCGTGTGTCTGCTTCCCTTGCGCGGACGGGGAAACAACGCTGCCCCCTGCCGCAGGCAGAATGCGTATCGGCGGGCGGCTCGTGACCCATGGCGCAACGATGTAATAGAAGAAAACCTTGATGCCGAGCGGAAGCAGCATTAGGCCGAGCAGGACAGCCAGGGCGATGGGCAGTTTTTGCCCGGCCACGGCCAGCAAGCGCGCGACGTAGTTTTTGCGCAGCTCGTCGTCGATAGCGGCTATCTGTGCATCGATCCGCGCGATGTCGCCCTTTTTCTGCATGGTCAGGGCATTCAATTCTTTTTTCCACGATTCGATGAATGCCGTTTCCCTGTCGATCGCCTCCTGATAGCCGGCAATCGCCTTATCGAGCAAGGCAATCTCTATCCAGGCTTCCGATAGCGGAAGCTTGCGCGCCCAGGGGTGTTGGTCCCACAGTTTTTGCCGCTCCGCCTGTGCCCGGTTCAGCATCGACCCGGTGTCCACAACGGCGAATGCCGACTTCCTCGAGCGCTCGCCGGCGTTGCGTGTTTGCGCTTCGATTTGCTTCGAAAGCGCGCCCGTCCGGGCGACCAGACCGGCGCGGTCGCGGTTGAGTTGCTCGACCTTTTTCAATCCGCCCTGGAGCCAAACCCCTGCGATCAGGACGGCCAGAATAAGCAGCAGCGTGAGCGCCTGCCGCAGCAGCCAGTTGAAGATTTCCGAGAGAAGTTTGCTCACGATCCGGGCCGGGTTTTCCTAGCGCGCCGTTTGCAGTTCCCGGTAAATGCGTTTGACCTCTGCCGGACCATGGACGCGCTCCAGCCTGCGCACGATGAAATGGCCCTTGCCCATATCCTGGAAATGATCGATGAACAAAGTGTTGATTACCGCGCCGCCAAAAGCGCCCAGCACAGGCACGGCTTGTGCAGCCGCTTTCTCCGATACGACGATGGAGAAGCGGGATGCAATCAGCGCAATCAGGCGGACCATGGCCGGAGCGCCTTGGTGCGACAGGCCGCTCTTGGCCAGATGCCGGACCGCATCGGAAACGGCTTTCGCCATCGCCGCCCGGGCAGTGAAATATCCTGTTTCGCTGCCGTCATCGCTCCGCGAGCCTCCGCCCAGCGCCAGTACCTGAACGCATTGAAGCCGCGCTTCAGGCGTCTTCAGGTTTTCACCCTGGCTGCGCGCGATGTCGGCGATCGAACGCAGCATGATCGTCGTGGTTACGGGAAGCTCGATGGTGAGCGCAGGCAGGCCGAACGCGCCTCCAGCCGCGCCGGTTGTCCCTACCGCCAGTTTGTGCCACCAGTTCGATGGAGCTGGCGCGCGGCGGTGATCCATGGTCCAGAGAGCGACCTCGAGTGCCGTGGCTATCGATTTGCGTGTGGCCTCGTTGACCAGCACATTCCATTTCTTCGGCAGCAACGCGAACCCCGTCTCGATCGGGGCGCCGACATAGTTGCTGATCTTGGCGGCCAGGCCGGGGGTTTCGAGCAGGCGCTTTGCCGTCCTCAGGTCTGCAATTTCCGCGGATGAAAGTGCCATGCACGATTCCTGGATTGAGGCGGCGATGCCGCGCCCGAGGGGCGGGCGCCGAGGTGCCTGGGCTGCCTTCGCCGCCGGTTCGCGCGTCAGCGGCTCAGAGCTTCGGGATGCGTATGCGGCTGACCATGAGCGAGCCGGAAACCGCGAAAATGAGCACCATCGGATGCAGCGTGAAGCCGGCAAGCACCACCTGTCCGAACCAGAGGGACTCGCCCAACGCGCCCTGCGTGGCAGCCGCGAACATCAGCATTACCAGCAGCAGCGAAGTCGGGATCGGCGTTCCCTCGAAGTACTTCACCTTGCCTTCGCCGTCAGACAACGCCTCGGCGGTGACGTTGTAGCGCGCCAGTCGGGACACCCCGCATGCAACGAAATAGGCGAGGACAATCCGGTCGTACAGGCCCTGCATGCCGCAACCGTACGCAATCACGGCCGGGGCCACGCCGAAGGAGATGACATCGGCGAGGGAGTCGAGCTCGCGGCCCATCGCGGAAGTCTTCTGCCGCCACCGCGCAATCCGCCCGTCCAGGACATCGAAGACCAAAGCGGCAAGCACCAGCCCGCAGGCAAAGTAGACATGCCTGACGTCGCTGCTTTGCAGGTAGGTCATCATGGAAAACAAGGCCCCGATGCCGCAGACCGCGTTTGCCAGCGTGAACCAGTCGGCAAGATGAAACTCGCGAATCATGGAGAAGGGTTTATTTGGTTTATGCGTGGTCATGGCGGACAGAATATCCTACTGTGGCAAGAAATGATAACCGCGATCGCGCGCTGGGTGAGCACAGGCGCCGAAGAGTTCCCTGCGCCCGCCCGAAACCGTGGCGCAAATCAACAATCCGAATTGAAATGGTTCCATATCTGTCTTTGCGTTTGCTGGTTCGACGGGGTGTTGAAAAAATGGCGCCGAGTCGGCTCAGGGTACCGTCAATCCCCTGATTGCTCAATAGTGCCATGCTCGTGCGCGATACCCGGCGCCTGATCCGGCGAAAAGTGCGGGCGGTTTCGAGCAAATACCATTACCATTACCACGGTAGGAAAGGGCGTGCGCGCTGCGCTGTGCAGTCTGGGATGATCATGACATTTGTTTGCGTCTCCAAGCTGCGCGCTGTAGCCGGCTTGCCTTGATTGGAGGGCATTATGAAAAGAAATGCCATGTTACGGAGCATCCCCGGTCCGCGCCGCGCGCCGGACACTCCCGCAGCGGTCCCCGCGCCGGGCGAGATCGCGCAGTGCCGGACCGTATGCTCGAGCTGCAAGCTGCGCGAGCTGTGCGTCCCCTGCTGCGGCCTGACCCGCTCCGAGATGGAGGTGGCCGACCGCCTGGCGTTCAATCGCTTGCGGCTGCGGCGCGGCGAAAGCCTGTACCGTAGCGGCGATCGCTTCACCTCCCTGTATGCGGTGCGCAATGGCTTCTTCAAGTCCCTGGCTCTGATCGAGAATGGCCGCGAGCAGGTAACCGGGTTCTCGATACCAGGCGAGGTCCTGGGCATGGACGGGATCGGGCCGGAGCTGCATACCTGCAATACCGTCGCCCTGGAGGACAGCGAGGTCTGTGCCATTCCCTTTGCCGGGTTGCAGGCGCTGGCGCACGAAATTCCCGGCCTGCAGCACCACTTCTACAAGATGATGAGCCGTGAAATCGTGCGCGAGCACGGAGTGATGCTGCAGTTGGGCAGCATGAATGCCGAAGAACGCCTGGCGATGTTCCTGCTGGATCTGTCGCAGCGCTTCGCTGCGCGCGGCTGCTCGCCGTCCGAATTCAATCTGCGCATGACGCGCGAGGAGATAGGCAGCTATCTGGGCCTCAAACTGGAGACTGTCAGCCGCACTTTCTCCAAGTTCCAGGAGGAAGGGTTGATCGCCGTGCGGCAGAAATTCGTCCGCATCCGGGATAACGCCGGCCTTAAACGGGTGATGGGCCGCCAACTGTGATGAACCGCCGCTGGCGCGGCGGATGGCCTCCATCGCGTGCAGCGCGCGCGTCCGCGTCGCCGCAACGATCAAGAGCGGCGTTTGACCTCGCTTCCGATGGCTAGGATACTTATCGCGCGCGGGTGATTTCTCCAGCCATCGAGCCGCGCATCATGTCTTGATCACTATTAATCGCGAGGAACCATGATCCACGAACTGCGTATCTACCACTGCATGCCGGGCCGGATGGGCGATCTCAACCATCGTTTTGCCAACATAACGCTCAGGATATGGGAGAAGCATGGCATTCGCCAAGTGGGCTTCTGGACGGTTTTGATCGGCCCGTCGAACCATGCCCTTTACTACATGCTCGAATGGGAGAGCCTCGCCGAGCGCGAACAAAAGTGGAACGCATTCGCCGGCGATCCCGAGTGGCTTGCCGCGCGCGCCAAGACGGAGGCACAGGGCGCGATCGTGCAACAGATCGAGAACTACATGCTTACACCCACGGCGTATTCGAAAATCAAGTAAGCGCGCAGCAGATGGCTTGAAGATCAACGGGCAACGGGCTGATCGAATTCGACCCCCGGATTTGGCTCGGCCCGACGGCGCGCCGGCGGCAGTTGCGGCTTAGGATCTGCAACAAAACGAGGCAATCCCTACTCCCATACCCCCCCTAAGCCGGACAAGCCGGAACCAAACAAAGTATCTCCGGCCGGGGAAAAGCCCTTATCCTACGAACAAGGGGGCGCGCCCCCCCGTGTAAATCCCCCCGCGGATGCGCTGTCGCCATTTATCGAAATCTTCGCCATTTCTGTCAACTCTCAACTTATAAGAGACTAAACGAGGCGCATGAGACCTCGGGCACGGAGCCGGGTTGGCGCAGAGTTCCGTTAGTCCCTTGACAGCTCAACCGGGTCATCAGAAAACGCCGAGGGCCAGGCCCGCCGCCATCGCCGCGCCGATATCGCGGCACGCGCGCAAGCCCCCGGCGTCTATCGTTTTCGGGCGCAGGATTTGTTCAGGCGACTGGGCGTGGGTGCAAACGATCAGGGAAGGCGCGACCGGTTTCAGGCGCCACCCCGTGGCGATGCGCTCGATCTGCCGCGCGGCATTCTGGCCGTCGCTGCCGGCGCAGATCAGGCTCGCGTAGGGGCGGCCGTTGAGCCGATCGAGCACCGCGTAATAGCTGCGGTCGAAAAAATCTTTCATCAGGCCGGAGATCGCCGCGAGGTTTTCCGGCGTGGCGAAGATGTAGCCGTCGGCGCCCAGCAGGTCGTCCGCTGCCGCGTCGGGGGCGCGCAGCAGCCGCACCTGCAGCAATGGCTCCGTGGCCGCGCCATCGGCCGCGGCCTGCGCCATCTGCAGCGTGCCGCCGGTCATGGAGTGATAGACGATCAGCAGCGTCTTCATCGCGGGCGCGGCGCGCCCGCGCGCCCGGCCCGGGCATCCGGACTGACGCGAACCGCGCTGCCTTGCGGGTGGCGGGCGTCTTTGGTGTCGAACCGTTCCGCGGCGGGCACGGGGCTACTGCTCGCCTGCCGCGATCCGGCGCAGCGCCTGTTCGAACACGCTGGCCGGATGCCCGCCCTGTATCAGGTGGCGCTCGTTGACGATTACCGCCGGCACGGCGTTGATGCCCTGTTCGAGGTAGAAGCGTTGCTGCTTGCGCACGTCCCCGGCATACGCGTCGGAGGAAAGGATTTCCTTTGCGCGCGCGCGATCGAGGCCCACCTCGCCGGCGAGACGTATCAGCACTTCGTGCGCGCCCGGGTTCTCGCCGTCGGTGAAATAGGCCCTGAACAGGGCGTGCTCGAGCGCCAGCTGGCGGTCTTCAAGCTCCGCCCAATGCAGCAGCCGGTGGGCGTCGAAGGTGTTGTAAATGCGGCTGCGCTGGTCCAGTGCGAAAGCGAACCCGACCTCCTCGCCGCGCGCGCGTATCATCGCGCGCGTCTGTTCCGATTGCTCTGGCGTCGCGCCGTATTTCTGCGCCAGATGTTCGGTGATGTCCTGGCCCTCGGGCGGCATCTGCGGATTGAGTTCGAACGGCTGGAAATGGATCTCCGTTTTCACTTCGTCGTCCAGACTGGCAATGGCCGCTTCCAGCGCCTTCAACCCGATCACGCACCAGGGACAGGAGACGTCGGAGACGAAATCGATTTTCATCGGGGTGTTCACCTTAACGGTTCCGGCGCGAATGTCATGCCGTTTTCACCGCCTTCAACTGAAAGCCGATGCGCGGGAAGTGCACATGGACGGTGCCGGCGCGCGCGTCGCTGCGGCGCAGGGTATAGCGCGTGCGCGTGGCGGCAACCAGCTCGCCCTCGGTCGGCTCCAGGCCGAAGCTCTCGGCGGTGATGCTCACCCTGCTGCCGAGCGCGATGCCGTGATCGTCCTGGAATACGTCTTTCTCGACGCCGGCCGGCGTGGATTTGGCGGCCGTGGCGATTGCGGCCGCTGCGTCGGCGTGCTCCACGCTGCCCTGCCCGAAGGCGGCCATGCGCCCCATCCAGGCGGACAGGCTGGGCGTGGCGTCGAAGATGCCGGCCAGCGGCGCGATGCGCTGGGTGAACCAGAGCGCGTGATAGCAGGAAAAATCCGCCAGACTGGGCTGCCCGCCCATCACAAACGCTTGCTCGTCCACCATGCTCGCAATCCGGCGCAGGTACGACCTGTACGCGGAGGTCGCATCGGCGGCGGGCATGCGGCCTGCGCCGGCGCGCATCTTGGCGCGGTCTTCGGCGAAAGCCTTGGCAACTTCGGGCGCTTCGTCCCTGAACATGAATGCGGCGCCCGCCGGGCTGAAGCTATAGCCCATCGCCGCCCAGAACAAAGTGGAGTCGGCCCACTGCGCGACGATCCTCACCGCCCCGTTGCTGCCTTGCGGATAGAGACTGGGCACGGGCTGGCGATGCTCGAGCACGTCGCAAATGAGCGCGGTGTCGCAATAAATGTCGGCGCCGATCTGCAGCAGCGGGGTGCGCCGGTAGCCGCCGGTGAGCGCCACCACCTCGGGCTTGGGCATGATGCGCGGGATGATCACCGATTTCCACGCCAGTTTCTTGTAGCCGAGTATCAGGCGGATTTTTTCGGAAAACGGCGAGCTCGGGTAATGATGCAGGATCAAATCAGGCATGGCGGCTCCTTTCGGGCGGGTGCGCAATTTCAGTCCCGGCGCGGGTCCGGGGAAGTGAACTCTAACACCAGTTGGCCGGAGAATGCGGCGGCAGGGCCGCGGCCCCGGGGCCCAGGTGGACATGAGGGCATGCGCCCCCGAGGTCGGGGTGCGCGCGCGCCGTTGCGTACCCTCAGTAGCCCGCCTTGTGCGGAATCACGCCGCGCACGCCGCCGCGCGGGTTGGGCACGTCGCCCCTGTATCGCGGGATTACGTGCAGGTGTGCGTGCCACACCGACTGCCCCGCGGCTTCGCCGCAGTTGGCGCCGACGTTGAATCCGTCCGGCGCGTAGCGCGCGAGGAGCAGTTCCTTGAGCGGCAGGACCAGGCGGAAGCAGTCGGCGTATTCCGCGTCGGCGAGCTCGAAGATGGTGACCACGTGGCGCTTGGGCACCACCAGCGCGTGCCCGCGCGACACCGGGTAGGAGTCGAAGAACGCGAGCGCGTGCGCGTTCTCGGCCAGGATCTCGCGCTTCGGCTTGCAGAAAATGCATTCGGCCGGATCGATGCCGGCGTTGGCGCCGCCGTCTGCGCCGTTGCGCGGGCGCGCCATCAGTTCCGCTCGTGCGACAGTTGAAAATCCTCCACGCCGTCGAAAGCGGCGAGCTCCTGCGCCAGCTCGCCGATGCGGGTGCCGCGTTTCTTGTCCAGGGCGACCGCGATGAAATTCCATTCCGGCCGGCCTTCCTCGAGCCGGATCGACATGGTGCCGCGGATGATTTTGTAGCCGCGCTCCCGTGCCATGCGTCCGAGCGCCTCCTCGCGCGGCACGAAGTCTTTGCGAAAACGCAGCATGATCGCCACCGCCTGGCGCGAGGGCAGCCAGTCTTCCAGCCTGGACACCCACATCATGCAGGTGACCGACAGCAGCGCCATCACGATGGCCGCGGGGTAGAAGCCGATGCCCACGAGGACACCGATCGCGGACGAGGTCCAGATCGACGCGGCGGTGGTGAGTCCGCTGATGCTGAAGCCCTCCTTCATGATCACGCCGGCGCCGAGGAAGCCGATACCGGTGACGATTCCCTGGATGATGCGCGTGGGATCGACGGGGCCGAAAATTGCGGTGGTTCCCCCGTACCAGTGCAGCGGGTAGCCCGCGATCACCATCAGCGCGGCCGAAGCCATGCACACCAGGCCGTAGGTGCGCATGCCCGCGGCGCGGCCGTGGTAGGAGCGTTCATAGCCGACCAGCAGCCCGAGCAGCAGCGCGCCCAGCAGATTGAAAATTACAACGACGTTGATTGCGAATTCAGGCGCGGACCAGGATCTGGTCAGTGCGTCGAACGTAAGCAGGCTCATGCGCGTTTCTCCAGTGCCGCCAGCGACGGTATCACGGCATCGCGCCCTGGAGTTTGACGCCGGACAATAAAGCGGCAGCGCAATGCCGGTGCGCCGGCTCCAGCCGGGCGCGACCCGACTCTGGTACCTTTCGCGTATGGGCGCATCCAAATCCCGGTTCAAGCTCTTTTCTGCGCGCCGCGACCGCGATGCGGCGATGCCCTTCATCATGCTGACCGCGCTGATCGACATGGTGGCGATAGGCCTGATGATTCCCGTATTGCCGGCCCTGGTCGGCAGCTTCACCGGTTCGCAGGCGGACCAGGCCTTCTGGTACGGGGTGGTGACGTTTGCGTTCAGTCTGGCGAACTTTTTCGCTTCGCCCATCCTGGGCGCGCTCTCGGACCGCTACGGCCGCCGCCCGGTGCTGCTGCTCGGGTTTTGCGGGCTCGCGCTGAGCTTTTTCGCCACCGCGCTCGCGACCGCGCTGTGGATGCTGATCGCCGTGCGCCTGGTGAGCGGCGCGATGCAGTCCAATCTCGCCATCGCCAACGCCTACGTCGCCGATATCACCCCGCCCGAAGGGCGGGCGAAGCGCTTCGGCCTGCTCGGGGCAATGTTCGGTGTCGGTTTCATCCTCGGGCCGGTGGTGGGCGGCCTGCTGGGCGCGATCGATCTGCGCCTGCCGTTTTTTGTCGCCGGCGGTCTTGCCCTCGTCAACCTGCTGTACGGCTACTTCGTGCTGCCGGAGTCGCTGCCGCCGGAGCGCCGGCACGCGGTTCACTGGCGCGCGGCGAATCCGGTCGCCTCGCTGCGCGATCTGGCCCAGTTGAAGGGCGCGGGACGGCTGGTCGGCGTGATCGCGTGCAGCGGCCTCGCGCAGTTCCTGCTCTATACCTCCTGGGTGCTGTACACGACGTTCAAGTTCGGCTGGGGGCCGCTGGAGAACGGCTGGTCGCTCGCGGCGGTCGGCATCGTCTCGGCGGTCACGCAGGGCCTGCTGCTCGGGCGCCTGCTCAAGCGCTTCAGTGCACAGCGCCTCGCCGTGCTCGGGCTGGTGTCGTCCACGCTCGCCTACGCCGCCTGGGGCGCAGCCACCCAGGGCTGGATGATGTTCGCGATCATTTTCCTCAACCTGCTCGGCGCCACGGTTTCGGCTGCGATCCAGAGCATCATTTCGGGCGCCGCGGACGCGCGCAGCCAGGGCAAGACGCTGGGCGCGGTGAGCGGCCTGAACAGCCTGACGGCGGTGGTCGCGCCGGTGCTCGCCGCGCCCCTGCTGGTGATGGTGTCGCATCTGCCGCAGGGGGACTGGCGCATCGGCGCGCCGCTCTACGCCTGCGCCCTGCTGCAAGGCGCGGCGCTGCTGCTGGCCGTCTCGCACTTCCGCCGCGAACGCCGCCTGCGCCGCGGTTGAGCCGCGCCCGGCGCGCGCGCCGGGCGCAGCCGTTGCCAGCGCGCGCCGCGCCGTGCTACGGTCGCGATTCTGTCCTGGGGGAGAAACGGCATGTCCGAGGTGATCGCATTCAGGCAAGGCGGCTATCGTTACATCAAGGCGGTGTTCCAGTATTCGGGCGGGGTGGCGGCCGAACCCGGGTTCGAGATCGAGCGCGCGCGCCTGGCACGGCCGCTGCCGCTCGCCGCGGGCTTCGCCGCGGTCGAGGCGCATCTCAAAGCGCTCGGCCGCCCGAGCACCGCGTTTGCCGCGTGCGAGCTGCGCTCGGCGGCACCCTTCAGCGAGCAGGGTTTCCATGACTTCAACCGCGAATACGTGCAGACCCTCGCGCGCTGGGGCATCTACAAGGACGGGACCAACCCGGTGGCGCGCACCAACGTCTGCCCCGAGTACGACGCGCCGCCTGAGCCTGCGCTCTACGCCTTCTCCTACACCGTGCCAGCGCCGCTGGCGCAGCGCGGCAGCTTCATCATCGCGGGCGGCGGCGAGGCGCGCGACGGCGCCGGCAGTTTTGCCGAGCGCACCGTGCGCCACGGCGAGACCTTGCCCGAGGCGATGCGCGAGAAAGTGCGTTTCGTCCTGACGGAAATGGAGCGGCGCCTGGCGGCGCTCGGTCTTTCCTGGAAGGATGCGGTGAGCACCCAGGCCTACACGGTGCAGGACATCGGCGCCCTCGTCGGCGCGGAGATCGCGGCGCGCGGCGCGGCGGCGGGAGGGCTGACGTGGCATTACGCGCGGCCGCCGGTGATCGGTCTCGAATACGAGATGGATGTGCGCGGCGCGGCGCGCGAACTGCTGATCTAATCCCGTGGCCCATCCATCACCGGGTGAGGGGCGGGAATCGCCGCCGCTCTCCAGCGCCTACCTCGCGCTGGAGAGCGGCGACTACGCCTCGACCGACCTGACCCGCGGCCCCTGGCATCCGGATCATCAGCATGGCGGCCCGCCGATCGCGCTCGCGGCGCGCTGCATCGAACGCGCCGCCGCGGCGCTAGAGCTCACGCACGTCGCGCGGCTGACGGCCAACCTGCTGCGCCCGATCCCGATCGCCGAACTCGCGGTCGAGGTCCAGACCGATTACGCCGGGCGCAACGTGGCGCATTTTTCCGCGCGGATGATGGCCGGCGGCAAGGACGTCGCCCGCTTCACCGCAGTCGCGCAGCGCGAAGCCGGGTTGGAGATTCCGGCCGAACTTGCGGGGCATCCGCTGCCGCAGGCGCCGCTTTCGCTTGCGCAGTCGCCGCCGGCCCCGTTCCTGTTTGCGAGCGAGACGACCGGCTACCATGAACTGATCGAAGGCCGGATCGCGCAAGGCGTTGCTTTTCGCGGCCCGTCAGCGGTGTGGTTCCGCCTGCGCCATCCGCTGGTCGCAGGCGAGGCGCCTAGCGGCTTGCAGCGCGTCGCGGTCGCCGCGGACTCGGGCAACGGCATCAGCGCCACCCTCGACTTCCACCGCTATATTTTCGTGAATTCGGATCTCACCATCAACCTGCTGCGCAAGGCGCAAGGCGAATGGATCTGCATCGACGCGCGCACGCTGCTGGGGCCCGACGGAGGCGGCCTGGCCGAGGCGCGCATTTTCGATGCCGGGGGGCTGGTCGGCCGATCGACGCAAAGCCTGGCGATCCGCCTGCGCCAGTGAGACAGGATCTTGCTGCTGTCATGGGGCGCCCCAGATCAACCCTTGCCTATCCGGTTTATTGCCAAAGTAGTTGGGAATGCGAAGAGGCGGCATCGGCTTTCGCAGGGCGGATTGGCGCAGCGTCCCACAGGGGTGAATTTCGGCAATAAACCGGACCGGCAAGGATCAACCGAATGGCCGTGTACCGATCAGCGCGCCGTGCAGCCAGAACGCAAATAGCGCCCACAGCAATACGCCTACGGTCACGGTGGCTGCCGTGGCGCCGGCGCTTCCGGCAGGATATTGCGTACCCGCGGCGCGGTCGCGTTTTTTCGCAGCGATAAAACAGACCACCGCCCAGGCGAGGAAAGCGCCAAACAACAGCACGCCGGCGAGCCTGCCGTTGGCCAGCAGGTGCGCAAGCGCCCAAGTCTTCACGCTGAGAACCATAGGGTGGTGCAGGCGCGACTTTATCGCATTGCGCGGCACATAGGCCGCCGCGAGCAGGACGAACGCGATCAGGGTCAGCAGCGCCGCCACATGCCGCATGGCCACGGGCGGGGTCCAGAGCACCACCGGCGCCTGCCGTGCCAGGCCGAAGCCCCATGCGATCAGGCCAAAACCCAGAAGCGATACCACGGAGTAGATGCCCTTCCAGGCGCCCTCGCCGAGACGCTTGCGCTGCGCCGCGCGCCAGTCGTCGGCGACGATGCGCGTCGAGTGCGCGCCCAGAAAGAGGATCAGGCCAAGAATAAGAACTGTCATGATTTGTTGTCGCCCTCCGGAACGGCGCCGCGCCTTTTCAAATTCCTATACCCCATTATATTGGGATATGCCGACGTCCGACTGTCTGGAGCAAATGGAGATGTCCGGTCTTGCAGCAAATGAGTTGTCCGCTTCCTGCAAAGGAATCTGGACACACTGGCCGTCAATCTGGTAAATGTGCGACTATTGTTTTCGCTGACCCGACCTCGCTCATGAAAGGACCACTGCCCGAAATGGATATACGCTCCCTTGTCCGAAAAATCCCCGACTACCCCAGGCCCGGAGATACTTACTACGATCTCACCACGCTGCTTGCGGACGGTCCCGGCTTCCACGCGGTGATCGATTTGCTCGCGGCGCGCTATGCGCCCCGCGGGATCAGGAAATTCGCGTGCATGGAATGGCGCGGCTTCGTTATCGGTGCGGCGCTCGCCTACCGGCTGGACGCGGGCTTCGTGCCGATCCGCAAGCTGGGCAAGCTCCCGGGCGCGACCATCGGACGCACGCACGAATTCGGGAACACCTCCGAGCCGATCGAGATGAGCGTGAATGTCATCGCACCCGGGGAGGAGGTGGTTCTGGTCGACGACATGCTCGCCACCGGCGCGGTGAGCGAAGCCGCGGTAATGCTGATCCATGACGTCGGCGGCAAGGTGGCCGAGTGCTGTTTCATCCACGAGCTGGCGACGCTGGAGGGCCGCGCGCGGCTGGAAAAGCGCGGACTGAGCGTGTTCACGCTCTGGTCGGATTAGCGCCGGCGCGCCGGACTTCGAGTTCACCTCGAAATGAGGGGACATCCCCTCTGGGGACTTCCTTCGGGCGCGTCCCCTCATGCTCCTCTGTATCAACCGCTGCAAAATTCATTTTGCAGCGGGTTCTCAGCCGATGAAGGGATGCGCGCGGATGTAGACTTTTTCTTCGCGCATGGTGCGGGCGAGCAGCTTCACCAGCGCGAACACGGCTTCGATGTGCGGCGTCGGTTCGCCGACGATGCGCCCGATTTCGATCACCGAGCCGACGAGGGCGTCGATCTCCGGGTCGCGCCCGGCCTCGACGTCCTGCAGCATCGAGGTCTTGTGCTTGCCCACCCGTTCGGCGCCGGCGATGCGCTTGTCCAGGGTCACGCGAAAAGTGATGCCGAGGCGGTTCGCCACCGCCTGCGCCTCGCGCATCATCGCAGCTGCGAGTTCGCGCGTAAGCGGGAACTGGCAAATGTCGACCAGCGTAGAGTGGGTGAGCGAGCTGATCGGGTTGAACGTCAGGTTGCCCCACAGCTTGAGCCAGATCTCGGCACGGATGTTGTCCAGGATCGGCGATTTCAGGCCGGCGCGCGCGAAAGTCGCGGCAATCGCGGTCACGCGCTCGCTGCTCGCGCCGTCGAGCTCTCCCAGGGGGAAGCGGTCGCCTTCGATGTGGCGCACCACGCCGGGTGCGGCAAGTTCGCACGCAGGATAGACGACGCAGCCGATCAGGCACCGCGGATCGACGGCCGCGGCGATCGCCCCCTCGGGATCGACGCTGCTCACCACGCGCCCGTCGTACTCGCCCCCATGGCGCTGGAAGTACCACCAGGGAATGCCGTTCTGCATCGGGATGATGACGGTATCTTTGTGACACAGCGCGGCGATCTGCGCGGCCACGGGCGGTACTTGATGCGCTTTCAATCCCAGGATGACGACATCGTGCGCTCCGGCCTCGGCCGGCGTCGCAGCGGCGCGGACGTTTTGGGCGACCTGCTCGGTGCCGTCGTGCATGATCACGCGCATGCCATGCGCACGGATCGCCTGAAGGTTGGCGCCGCGCGCCACCAGGGTCACGTCTTCGCCGGCGAGCGCGAGTTTCGCGCCGACGAAGCCGCCGATAGAGCCTGCACCCACAACGCAAAAATTCATGTCCGCACCTTGAAATTGGAGCTTAGTACAAAACAGAGGGGATGCATCCGCTCATGTCTCCCGAAATTGCGTGTGCAACGGAAACACAGGCCTGTGCGAAAAACGCCCCGGCTTCTGCAACTGTTATTGTTTTTTGGACCGAAAACGGATGTTGCAACGCAACAGCTTGCGCCGTCAACTAAATCGCGGCCGCAACCGGCAAAAAAAATTGATTAACCGATAAATTCCGGGCGCGCATTATCCGATCTGACCGGCGACCAGAGTTACAGCGCCCTAGCCGGAACGGGTGCTGTGGTTCCGGGCTGTCCGGGGAAGACCGCAGACGCGCGAGACAGATCTCCCTTCAGGTCCGGTCGAATTTGCGCAAATCGGGCGGGAAGGCGCCCGGGGCTAGCGCGCAAAGCGCAGGCACAGCTGCAGCAACTCGTCCCAGACGTCGCCGCGGGCCAGCCCCTTGACCGTGCGGTCGATGCGCGCGGCGTGGCGCAAGGCCTGGCCGAGCGCCGCCGACTTGAGCCGGCGCGCGGCTTCGGTCACCAACTGCTGGCGCACTCCGCCCCAGACGCGGTTGTTGCGGCAGAGCTGCTGCAGATCCTCGCCCTGGGCCAGGCCGGCCTGCACCTTGGCCACCGCGCGGATCTCCTCGGAGAGCACCCACAGTATCTTCGGTGGGGCCTCGCCTTCGCTCTTGAGGCCGTCAAGCATGCGCGCGAGGCGCGCCGTGTCGCCCGCGAGCATCGCCTCGTTCAGCTTGAACGCGTCGTAGCGCGCGACATTGAGCACGGCGCCGCACACCGGATCGAAGGCGAGCTCGCCTGGCGGAAACAACAGCCCCAGCTTCTGGATTTCCTGGTGCGCGGCGAGCAGATTGCCCTCGACGCTGTCGGCGAGGAATTGCAGCGTCTCGCGGTCGGCTTTTTGCTTTTGCCGCGCCAGGCGCGCCGCGATCCACTGCGGCAATTGCGCGCGCTCGACCTGGAACGTGTTGATCAACACGCCGTCGCGCGTCAGCGCCTTGAACCAGGCCGTGTCCTGGGTTCTGCGGTCCAGCTTGGGCAGCGAGACGATGGTAAGCAAGTCCGGCACGGGCGCGGCGCAGTACTGCACGATCGCGGCTGCGCCTTCGGTGCCGGGTTTGCCGCCGGGTATGCGCAGCTCGATCAGTTTCTTCGACGAGAACAGCGACAGGTTGGCGCCGCTCGCCGAAAGCAGGCTCCAGTCGAAACCGCGCTCTACCGCCAGCACCTCGCGCTCGGCATAGCCCTGGGCGCGGGCCTGGGCGCGAATCGCGTCGGCCGCCTCGAGCGACTGCAGCGGCTCGTCGCCGTGGATGACGTAGAGGTTTGCCAGACTGCGCGCGAGGTGGCGTTCCAGCTCCTCAGCGCGCAGCTGCATCTTTTGCCTCGGGTTCGAAGGCTATCGGTTCGGCGGGCGCGGCGGCGAGGCGGCGCAGGATCTGCTGCACCATGTCGCTTTGCATGTCGCGGTACAGCAGCTGTTCTTCCGATTCCTTGGACAGCACCTGCGCGTCGCTGTAGGAAATGTCGCGTGTGGCCCGGATTTCGCTTCGCGGCAGGTAATCGCGGCCGCGGGCGTCGCGCACGCGGAAGCTCAGGCGATAGTGCAGCTGGAGTTCGCGCACCCGGCCGGCGCTGTCGAACGAGAGGATGGTCTTGTCACGCACTTCGGCAACCAGGCTGAGAATCGCCTGCGCCTGGGCCGGATCGTTCACCAGCCTGGTGTGGGTGCCGGCGATGATGTTGCGCTTCAACTCGGTTCCGAGCAGCGAGGTTTCGGGAAGGGCGACGTAGAGGGTCTCGAATGGCAGCCTGGCCTGCCCGCGCAGCTGGAAGCCGCAGGCTGCGGTCAGCAGTCCCAATACGACGATCGCCACGGCACGCATCGACTCTCCGCAAAGCTTGTGCATTCAAACTACCACATTCACCAATCGCCCGGGCACGACGACGATTTTCTTCACCTTCTGGCCGGCGACGAATTTTTGTACCTGCTCGTTGGCGATGGCGGCGGCTTCGATCGCGTCCTTGCCGGCGGTTTTGGCGACGCGGATATTGCCGCGCAGCCTGCCGTTCACCTGTACCACCAGATCGATCTCGTCCTGCTCCAGCGCCGCCGCGTCGGGCTCGGGCCACGGGGCATGCAGGATGTCCTCGCCGTAACCGAGCTCGCGCCACAGCGCATGCGTGATGTGCGGCGCGATCGGCGACAGCAATCTGAGCAGGATCGACATGCCCTCGGCGAGGATGGGTTCGTGCGCGGCGCCCTGCGCGCTGCCGCTGTTGGCCGGGCCCGCGGCGCGTTCCAGCGCATTCAGGATTTTCATGCAGGCCGAAGCGACGGTGTTGAACTGATGCTTGTTCAGGTCGTAGTTCGCCTGCTTCAGCGTCAGGTGTATCTCGCGGCGCTGCTCGGCCCGATGCGCGGCATGGCCCCCCGCGCCGCGGCCGAGTTCGCCGCGGTGCTCGTAAGCGTACGCCCATAGCCGTTTCAGAAAGCGGTAGGCGCCCTGCACGCCGGAGTCGGACCATTCGAGCGTCTGCTCGGGCGGGCTCGCGAACATCATGAAAAAGCGCGCGGTGTCGGCGCCGTAGTTCTCCATCAAGGACTGCGGGTCGACGCCGTTGCTCTTCGACTTGGACATGGTGCCGATGCCGCCGGACTCCACCGCCTCGCCGTCGGCCTTGAGCACCGCATGCGCGCGCTGGCCCTTGTCGTCCAGGCGCCACTCGATTTCGGCCGGGTTGTAGTAGGCGATGCGCCCGGCGCCGCTCTTGCGGAAGTAGATCTCGTTCAGCACCATGCCCTGGGTGAGCAGGTTCGCGAACGGCTCCTCGAATTCGACCAGGCCGAGGTCGCGCATCACCTTGGTCCAGAAGCGCGAATACAGGAGGTGCAGGATGGCATGCTCGATGCCGCCGATGTACTGGTCCACCGGCAGCCAGTAGTTCACGCGCGCGTCCACCATCTGCGCCGCGCCCGGGCAGGCGTAGCGGATGTAATACCAGGACGAATCGACGAACGTGTCCATGGTGTCGGTCTCGCGCCGCGCGGGTTTGCCGCAGCGCGGGCAGGCGCAGTCGCGAAACGCGGCGTGCTTGTTGAGCGGATTGCCCGAGCCGTCGGGCACCAGGTCTTCGGGCAGGACCACTGGCAGGTTTTTGTCGGGCACCGGCACCGCGCCGCAATCCTTGCAGTGGATGATGGGAATCGGCGTGCCCCAGTAGCGCTGGCGCGAGATGCCCCAGTCGCGCAGGCGCCACACCACCTGCTTGTCGCCCAGGCCCTTGGCGCGCAGGTCGGCGGCGATGGCGTCGGTCGCCTCGGCGTAAGCCAGACCGTCGTACTTGCCCGAATTGATGCAGCTGCCGTATTCGGCGTAGTCGGCTTTCCACGGCTCGGGCACGGCATCGCCCGCCGGATGGCGGATCACGCACTTGATCGGCAGCTGGTATTTCAAGGCGAAGGCGTAGTCGCGTTCGTCGTGCCCGGGCACGCCCATCACCGCGCCTTCGCCATAGCTCATGAGCACGTAATTGCCGACCCACACCGGGACCTGTTCGCCCGAAATCGGATGGGTCACGGCGAGGCCGGTGGGCATGCCTTTCTTTTCCTGCAGCGCGATGTCGGCTTCCTGCACCCCGCCGCGCTTGCACTCGTCGATGAAAGCGGCGAGCTGCGGATTATTTTTGGCGGCATGGGTCGCGAGCGGGTGTTCGGCCGCCACGGCGCAAAAGGTCACGCCCATGATGGTGTCGGCGCGGGTGGTGAACACTCTGAGCAGCTTTTGTTCGCCGTCGATGGTATAGGGAAAACCGAAATTCACGCCATGGCTCTTGCCGATCCAGTTGGCCTGCATGGTTTTCACCCGCTCGGGCCAGCCGGGCAGCGAACCCAGCGCGGCGAGCAGCTCGTCGGCGTAAGCGGTGATCTTCATGTAGTACATCGGGATCTCGCGCTTTTCCACCAGGGCCCCGGTGCGCCAGCCGCGGCCGTCGATGACCTGCTCGTTGGCGAGCACCGTCTGGTCGACCGGATCCCAGTTGACCGTGCCGGTCTTGAGGTACATCAGGCCTTTTTCGAGCATGCGCAGGAACAGCCACTGGTTCCATTTGTAGTACTCGGGCCGGCAGGTGGTGACTTCGCGCGACCAGTCCAGGGCGAAGCCCAGCGACTGGAGCTGCTTTTTCATGTAGGCGATGTTGTCGTAGGTCCACTTCGCCGGCGGCACGCTGTTGGCCATGGCGGCGTTCTCGGCCGGCAGTCCGAATGCGTCCCAGCCCATGGGTTGCAGTACGTTGTAGCCGCGCATGCGGTAAAAGCGCGTGAGCGCATCGCCGATGGTGTAATTTCTGACGTGCCCCATGTGCAGCTTGCCCGAGGGGTAGGGGAACATCGACAGGCAATAATATTTCGGGCGCGCGGTTTTTCCCGGCGGCTCCTCGACTGCCTGAAATGCCTGGGTTTGCTCCCAATGTTTCTGGGCGGCGCGCTCGATGGTTTCGGCGTGGTACTGGGCTTGCATGGAGGTTTCGCTGTGTGAGGATGGCGCATTATACAAGCCCTCCCCTGGATCCCGCCTGAAGCGGAAGTCGCAGTTGCGCAAGTGCTTCGGCAGAACCGCCTGAGAGTTCATTTCAAAATGAGAAGGTGCGCCCCCTCATACTCCCCTATGTCGGCCGCTGCAAAATTCATTTTGCCGCGGATTCCAAGCACGTCGCCCAGCCCGCGCATGCGGCCAGGGTTCTCGCGCTGGCGCCGGAAATCGGGCGATGCGCGAAATCTCCGGCCGCCAGCACCTGCTGCTGCGGTAAAATCGCGCTTCGAAAAATCGCCTGCCGCTCGATGTCGCTACTCGCCAATCTCAACCCTGAGCAACTCGCCGCCGTCACCCTGCCGAACCAGTCCGCGCTGATCCTGGCGGGCGCGGGCTCGGGCAAGACGCGGGTGCTCACCACGCGCATCGCCTGGCTGATCCAGACCGGCAACGTCAGCCCGGCCGGCATACTCGCGGTCACGTTCACCAACAAGGCGGCGAAGGAAATGCTCACGCGCATTTCCGCGATGCTGCCGATCTCCACCCGCGGCATGTGGGTCGGCACCTTCCACGGGCTGTGCAACCGCCTGCTGCGCGCGCATCACCGCGACGCCGGGCTGCCGCAGCTGTTCCAGATCCTTGACTCGGCCGACCAGTTGTCGCTGGTGAAGCGCGTGCTCAAGGCGATGAACGTGGACGAAAACCGCTTCCCGCCGAAGCAGGTGCAGCATTACATCAACGCCAACAAGGAAGAAGGCAGGCGCGCGAGCGAAGCCGAGGCCTACGACGAATTCAGCCGGCGTTACGCCGAGATTTACGCCGCCTACGACGAGCAGTGCCAGCGCGAGGGCGTGCTCGATTTCGCCGAGCTGCTGCTGCGCAGCTTCGAGCTGCTGTCGAAAAACGAAATCCTGCGCGAGCATTACCGCGCTCGCTTCCGCCATATCCTGGTGGACGAGTTTCAGGACACCAACCGCCTGCAGTACCGCTGGCTGAAGCTCCTCACCGGGCCTGGCAGCGTGATTTTCGCGGTCGGCGACGACGACCAGTCGATTTACGCCTTCCGCGGCGCGAACGTCGGCAACATGGCCGATTTCGAGCGCGACTTCCAGGTCGAGAACGTGATCCGCCTGGAGCAGAATTACCGCTCGCACGGCAACATTCTGGATGCGGCCAACGCGCTGATCTCCAACAACCGCAAGCGCCTGGGCAAGAACCTGTGGACCGCGGCCGGGCACGGCGAGCCGCTGCGCATTTACGAGGCGCAGACCGACGGCTACGAAGCGCACTGGCTGGCCGAGGAAGTGCAGGCGCTCAACCGCGACGGCCTCGCGCGGCGCGAAATCGGCGTGCTCTACCGCTCCAACGCGCAGTCGCGCATCCTCGAGCACGCGCTGTTTTCGGCCGGCATACCCTACCGCGTCTACGGCGGGCTGCGCTTTTTCGAGCGCATGGAAGTCAAGCACGCGCTCGCCTATCTGCGCCTGATCGCCAGTTCCGAGGACGACAGCGCATTCCTGCGCGTGGTCAATTTTCCCGCGCGCGGCATCGGCGCGCGTTCGCTCGAAGCGCTGCAGGATGCGGCCAAGGCGGGCGATACCAGCCTCTACAACGCGGTGCCGCAGCTCGCGGGCAAGGCGGGCAACGCCCTCGGCGCCTTCGTCGCCATGATCGCGGCGCTGCGCAAAGAGACCGAAGGCCTGCCCCTGCCCGAGATCGTCGAGCATATGCTGGCGAAGTCCGGGCTGCTTGCGCATTTCCAGGCGGAGAAGGACGGCGCCGACCGGCTGGAGAACCTGAAAGAGCTGGTCAATGCGGCGGCGCTGTTCGTGCAGGAACAGGACGAGGCCCAGGACCTGGCCGCTTTCCTCACCCATGCCGCGCTCGAGGCGGGCGAGCACCAGGCGGGCGAGGGCGCGGACGCGCTGCAACTGATGACCGTGCACTCGGCCAAAGGCCTGGAATTCCAGGCGGTATTCGTGACCGGGCTGGAAGAGGGCTTGTTTCCGCACGATCAGAGCCGCAACGAGGCGGACGGCCTGGAGGAGGAGCGGCGCCTGATGTACGTGGCGATTACGCGCGCGCGCTCGCGCCTGTACCTGTCGTTCGCGCAAAGCCGCATGCTGCACGGGCAGACGCTGCCGAAAGTGGCCTCGCGCTTTCTCGACGAGATCCCCGCCGGCCTGGTGAAGTGGCTGACGCCGCGCATGGGCGCCGAGCCTTCGCCCGGGCCGGTGCTCGCTTCGGCGCGCGACGCCGCGATACCCAGGAGTCAGCCGCGCGCGACCCAGATGGGCTGGCGCATCGGCCAGAACGTGGTTCACGCCAAATTCGGTCAGGGCGTGATCGTCGATGCCGAAGGCCAGGGACCGGATGCGCGCGTGCAGATCAATTTCGGCCGTCAGGGCATGAAGTGGCTGGCGCTGGAATACGCCAAGCTGAGCGCGGCCTAGAGGTTTTTATCGCTCAGCCTGCCCCCATGGCCAGTGCCAGTCTGTAAGTGATGAACGAGGCGGCATAGGCCAGCGCAAACAGATAGCCCAGCATGATCAGCGGCATGGTCCAGCCGCCGGTCTCGCGCTTGACCGCCGCGATCGTGGCCAGACACTGCGGCGCAAACACATACCAGGCGAGCAGGGACAGGGCGGTGGCCAGGCTCCAGCTCTGCGCGATCAGCGGCGCGAGGGCTTGCGCAGCGTTATCAGCCGTCGCCGAGAGCGCATACACGGTGCCCAGCGCGCTCACCGCCACTTCCCGTGCCGCCAATCCTGGCACCAGCGCAATGCTGATCTGCCAATTGAATCCGATCGGTTCGAACACCAGCGCCAGCGCCTTGCCCAGCAATCCCGCCAGACTGTACTCGATCGCGGATCCAGTTGCTCCGTCCGGCGGCGCCGGAAAGCTCGCCAGAAACCACAACAGGATGGTCAGTGTGAGAATGATGCCGCCGACCCGCTTCATGAATATCATCACCCTTTGCCAGATGCCGATCGCGATGTTGCGTACGGTCGGCAAATGAAAGCTGGGCAATTCCATCATCAGCGGGCGCACCTGGCGGCCGGCGGCGGTAAATCGTCTGAGCACCAGAGCCACGGCAAGCGCACCGACAATACCCGCAAGGTACAGGGCCGACAGGACCAGCCCCTGCAACTCCAGCCCGCCCCACACCTCCCGCTTTGGAATAAAGGCGCCGATCAGCAGCGCATAAACGGGGAGCCGGGCCGAGCAGGTCATCAGCGGCGCGATCATGATCGTCACCAGCCGGTCGCGCGGGTTGGCGATGGCGCGCGCGGCCATGATGCCGGGGATGGCACAGGCGAAACTCGACAGCAGCGGGATGAAGGAACGTCCGCTCAGGCCCACGCCGCCCATCAGCCGGTCGAGCAGAAAAGCGGCGCGCGGCAGGTAGCCCGACTCCTCCAGTACCAGGATGAAGAAGAACAGAATCACAATCTGCGGCAGGAACACAATTACGCCGCCGGCGCCGGCAATCACGCCATCCACGATCAGGCTCTTGAACCACATATCCGGCAACACCGCACTCGCCGCCGCGCTCAGGCCGGCGGTAGCCGTCTCGATCAGGCTCATCGGCGCCTCGGCCCAGGCAAATACCGCCTGAAAAACGAGGAACAGTATCAGTGCCAGCAGCATCGGCCCGATGACCGGGTGCAGAACGACGCGGTCGATGCGATCGCTCGGCGTGTGCGGCACGACTTCGTCCAGGCCGAGTCGTTGCAGGATGCGGCGCACCGCGACGTGGTCGGACTCGTTGCTGTGGGGCTCGCCGGTCGCTGCCGACAGGGCAAGGCTGTGCGACGGCGTCGTCACGGCCGCGGAGCGCCATAGCTCCGTGTCATCGAATAGCGCGAGCAAGGGCGCGGCGCCCGCGCTCTGAATGGCGACGGTGCTGACTACCGGCAGCCCGAGTTCAGTCGCCAGCGCCTCCGGTTCGACTTTGATGCCGCGTTTCTCGGCCAGATCAGTCATGTTGAGCGCCACAACGCAGGGCAGGCCAAGTCGTTTGACGGCAAGCGCCAGACGCAGATTGCGCCGCAGGTTGGTGGCGTCGACTACGCACACCACCAGATCCGGCCGCTTCTCGCCGGCGGCACGACCAAAGAGCACATCACAGGTCACGCGTTCATCGGGCGAGCGCGGATACAAGCTGTAAGCGCCCGGCAGGTCGAGTACGCGCAGCAATCTGCCGGCGGGCGTGGTGAGCCGGCCCTCCTTGCGCTCGACCGTCACACCAGCGTAGTTGGCGACCTTCTGTCGGCTGCCGGTGAGCAGATTGAACAGCGCGGTCTTGCCGCAGTTTGGATTGCCGACCAGCGCCAGCAGCGGCCCGCTTGGGTGGAAGTGGATGACGGCTTGATTCATGCCTTGCGCTCCTCAAGACGTGCCTGATCCAGCGGCGCCACCCGCACGCAGGCCGCTTCGGCCCGGCGCAAGGCAAAGGTCGACTGGCCAATCCGGACTACCAGTGGATCACCGCCGGGCAGACCGCGCGTCATCAACATCACGCGTTCGCCGACGATGAAGCCGATTTCTTCCAGCCAGCGCGCCCATTCGGGCGCGGCAGGCGGCGCCTGAACCTGCCGCACAGTCAGCGCGTGACCGATCAATGCTAGATCGAGAGTCGCGCCTGAAATTCCATTTTCCATGTTTTTCACATTGACCTCCGGAATTGATCCTTTTTTCCCACTTAGCGGAAGCGCCAGGTAATGCCCGCGGTGGCGGTATGCTTTGTCGCGCTGGGACTATCGTTGTCGGACGAGCGCAGAAAGCCGAGGGCGAAATCGAGATCCTCGCTCGGCGAGTAGATCGCGCCCAGCTCGACGAAATTCGAGCGCGCCCTGACGCCCGCGGCACGTGCGGATTCCGTTCCCAGATCCAGGGCGAGCTTCCATTGATCGGTGACATCCCACACGGGGGCGATCGATGCGCGCGTCGTCGTCGTGTCCGGATTGTTCAGGCTGTCCCCGTAGCGGTCACGGCCCACGCCGGCATTGGCGTGTATCGCACCGAATGGAACTTCCTGGGTGAGGATAAGCGTCAAGTTGGCGGAAGTTCTGCCCCTGCCCAGCCCGGCAGCTTCGCGACCGGCGCTGACCGGTAACAGGATTTCCGGCTTGAGCGCGAAACCGGTCTTGCTCTGTTCGTTTTCGTAAAACCGCCACTTGGCGCCGAATGAAGGATTGCCGCCGCCACTCGCGTCGCCCGCGGAGGTGCTAGCTCGAATCCGGGCGTAGCTGAGCCCGGCAAACACATCGAGCGTCTCGGTCAGGCCACGCGTATAGACGACGGGCACGGTGCGCAAACGCTCAACGTTGCCGGCGACTTTTGCGCGGTCCTCATTAAGCGAAAGCTCGAGCTGGTTGCCGCCACTGCCCTGGGTGCCCGTATCGTCGGTAACAAGAGGCTGGAAGGCAGAGACCGAAGCGGAAAATCCGGCAAAAGTCACCAGCACCACTTGGGCTGCAAAGCGTTTGGTCGATTTCATGAATATATTGCGCAAAGGAAATTGGCACTAAAAAGCAGCGGTATATGAGAATTGTTCTTATTGTAGATGAGAACAATTCGCAATAGCAAGAGATATTTTTGTGAAGCGGAAAAAGGGAGGACGTTCACCGCAAGGCGCAATAGAACGCAAGAAAAGGCTTAATAAGCCACGGAGAATACAGAGAAACCCGTTTAAAGCAGCAGACGCATCGCGGGGCGCCTGCGATGAAACGACCAACCAGGGATTCGCTTCCCAGCGGGACGAAGGCGCGAACTCAATCGCCGGCCGGATCCCCGAACAGCGACAACTGGGTCGCCAACGACAGCACCGTTTCCTCCACCGCGCGCTTGGCCTCGCCCAGGGTTTTCGCCTCGCCCGCGCGGCTGCCCGCCTGCCAGCGATAAATGCCGTTCTTGCCCTTGCCGTCGAGCGCTACCCAGCCGATTTTTTTCTTGTCCTGCCAATAGCCGTGGCTAGCGTAACCACGCTCCCAGAACGGCTTGGCTTTGCTATTTCGGGTCGCCATGTGCGCTAGCTTACCAAAGTGCTCCCTGGGCTACCAGCCAGTAGCGCGCGAAGCGCCCGGCGGCCGACCATAGCGTCACCGCGACCCAATTGAGCTTGACCCAGCCCGCGGCGAGGCACAGGCCGTCACCGACGAACGGCAGCCAGGCCAGCGCCAGCAGCGGGCTGCCGTAGCGGCTGACGCGCTCGAGCTGGGTCAGCGGCTTTTTCGAGCCGATGTAGCGCCCGATCAGATAGGTGGTGAGTCCGCCCAGCGTGTTACCCAGCGTGGCCACCGCTATCGCGGGCCAGGCGAGGTCCGCGTGCAGTTTGAGCACGGCAAACAGCGCCGCCTCGGAACTGATCGGGACCAGAGTCGAGGCGAGGAAGCTCGCCCCGAACAGCGATGCGAGGCTCGCACCGGCGCCAATCAAGCCAACGCTCCGCCAAACGCGCGCCGGGATGCGTCCCACGGGGACTTTCCCGTCGAGCGGGATCGAGACCTTCGGTCGCCTTGCCGCGGCAAAGCACATCCTGCTACCCTTGGACGCCTACGGTTCATATGAATAAGAGGGGATACCTCCCCTCATGCTCCCCTAAATCGGAGGCCATTTCGGCAATTCCGGAATGGCCCCTTAACTTGAATCGACTCGCCATGCATCCCGACTACCTCGAAAAGATCCTCAAAGCGCGCGTCTACGACGTGGCGATCGAATCGCCGCTGGAGCCTGCGCCCATCCTGTCGGCGCGCCTGCACAATACCCTGCTGCTCAAGCGCGAGGACATGCAGCCGGTATTCTCGTTCAAGCTGCGCGGCGCGTACAACAAAATGGCGCAGTTGCCCCCGGCGACGCTGAAGCGCGGGGTCATCGCCGCCTCGGCCGGCAACCACGCCCAGGGCGTGGCGCTGGCGGCGCAGCGCCTGCACTGCAAGGCGGTGATCGTGATGCCGGTGACCACGCCGCGGATCAAGGTGGACGCGGTGCTTGCCCGCGGCGCCGAGGTGCTGCTCGTGGGCGACTCCTACGACGAGGCTTACCGCCATGCGCTCAAGCTGGAGAAATCCCGGAAGCTCACCTTCGTGCATCCTTACGACGATCCGGACGTGATCGCCGGCCAGGGCACCATCGGCATGGAAATCCTGCGCCAGGCGAAGACGCCGATCGACGCGATTTTCGTCGCCATCGGCGGCGGCGGGCTGATCTCGGGCATCGCCGCCTACGTCAAGCGCCTGCGCCCGGAGATCCGTATCGTCGGCGTGCAGCCGGTGGATTCCGATGCCATGGCGCGTTCGCTCAAAGCCGGCCGGCGTGTGCGCCTGGCGCAGGTGGGCCTGTTCGCCGATGGCGTCGCGGTGAAGCAGGTGGGGAAGGAGACTTTCCGCCTGTGCCAGCAATTCGTCGACGAGATCATCCTGGTCGATACCGACGAGATCTGCGCCGCGATCAAGGACGTGTTCGAGGAGACCCGCTCCATCCTCGAACCGGCGGGGGCGCTGGCCATCGCCGGGGCGAAGGCGTATGTGGAGAAAAAGGGCGTGCGCGGCCAGACCCTGGTGGCGGTGGCCTGCGGCGCCAACACGAATTTCGACCGCCTGCGTTTCGTCGCCGAACGCGCCGAGGTGGGCGAGCATCGCGAGGCCATCCTCGCCGTCACCATCCCCGAGCGCCCCGGCAGTTACAAGAAATTCTGCGCCACCCTGGGCGCGCGCAACGTCACCGAGTTCAACTATCGCATCGCCGGTTCGAAGGAGGCGCATGTGTTCGTCGGCGTGGAGGTGCACGATCGCGACGAGACCGCGCGCCTGATCCGCAAGCTGCGCCGCCACGGCCTGAAAACCATCGATCTGTCCGACAACGAGATGGCCAAGCTGCATGTGCGCCATTTGGTCGGCGGGCATGCGGCGCTGGCGAAAAACGAGCTGTTGTACCGCTTCGAGTTTCCGGAGCGGCCGGGCGCACTGATGCGCTTCCTCAACAGCATGCGCCCCGACTGGAACATCAGCCTGTTCCATTACCGCAATCACGGCGCCGACTACGGCCGCGTGCTGGTCGGCATGCAGGTGCCGCCCAGGGAAATGCCGCAATTCCGGCGATTCCTGCATGATCTGGGCTATCCGTTCTGGGACGAGAGCCAGAACCCGGCGTACCAGCTGTTCCTCGGTTGACCTCCTGATGCAGGACTGCGGAGTCCGTTTCTGGCTGGAATCGTGTGTTTTGGTGCGGATAAGAAGCATCCGCACCAAAAACACACGGTTGGCGCGCGCGGCGCGCGCGGCGCGCAAGTCCGCTGGTGACATGCGACAGTGCGACCGTACTTAAGGCGCCAGATTGACGAACGCTCCCGCAGACTTAAGACATTCCGTCCGTATCCTCGCCAAAATATCCCGGCGCAAGCCCGTCCGCGTAGCAAACAGGTGAACTGAGTTCGATGCGCCGCGCCTGCGGCACGCCCAGGAACTCGAGTCTGCCCTCATCGCGCCGGTATACGCCGCGCTCGGTGACGACGTAATCCATGGGGATGTCCCAGGGCTGGGGGTGGATGGTGTCGATCGCGGCGAGCTCGTAGCTCACGCCTATCACCAGCGGTTTGCGCGCGTGCAGGCGCTCCAGCGTACGGTCGAAAAAGCCGCCGCCGTAGCCGAGGCGGTAGCCCTGCGCATCGAATCCGTTCATCGGCAGCAGCACCGTGTCGGGCACCAGTTCGGCGCCCGCCTTGGGATAGGGGATGTCGAGCTTGCCCAAGTCCATTTTCACGCCCGGATGCCATTCGCGAAAAATGAGCGGCGCCTTCGGCGCGACCACTACCGGCAGTGCCGCGGTCGCGCCCTGCTCGCGCAACCAGCGCAGCAGGTGGCGCGCGTCGTACTCGTTGCGGATGGGCCAGCAAAAGGCCACCACGCCCCTGGCCAGGCCGGGGAACCCGTATTGCAGATGCCGATCCATCGCTAAACGCCAGGCGTGCAGCCGCTCCGCGGGCAGCGCCTGCCTGCGCGCAAGCAGTTCGCCGCGCAACTTCTTGCGCCAGGCCATCAATTCAGCGTGCTGCATATATTTGACGCGCGTCATCCATCTGGTTTGTAGAGCGTTTATACTAAATTTTCTTTGGATTTGGCCGTAAAGCTGAATATAACACCTATGCTACGTGCCCTTATCCTCGCCCTCATCCTGGCGCCGGCCGCGCTGCAAGCGCGCGTGCCCCAGCCGCAGACGCAGGACGATATCTTCCTCGCCGCGCGCGCCGCGGCGCGCGCGGGCGACTACGACCGGCTCGCCCGCTACCACGCGCAGCTGCAGGGTTATCTGCTCCAGCCCTATGTCGAATCCTGGCTGCTGCTGCCGCGCCTGGAGAATGCGTCAGCGCAGGAGGTGCGCGCTTTTCTCGCGCGCGAGGAAGGCAGCGTACTCGTGCAGCAGGTGCGCAAGGAATGGCTGAAGGCGCTGGGCAGGAAGCGGCAATGGGATCTGTTCCGCGCCGAATATCCGTTGCAGATCGGCGAGGACAGCGAAATCGCCTGCTATGCGCTGCAGGCGCGCTGGCAACAGCAGGACGCATCGGCCCTGGACGAAGCCAGGGCGCAGTGGTACGCGCCGCGCGATTTGCCCGAAGGTTGCGTGCCGCTGGCCGAGGCGCTCATCGCCCAGGGCCAGTTCACCAGCGGCCAGGTGTGGGAACGCATACGCATCCTGCTCGAGGCGGGAGCGGTCAGCGCGGCGTGGCACACCGCCGGATATCTGCCGGCCAGCCATGCGCTGAATCGCGGCCAGCTTTTTGCGGCGGCCGCCGGCGCGCAGCGCTTTGTCGATGACAAGAAAAAGAATCTGTCGCAGCGCGCGGTGCGCGAGCTCACCATGTTCGCCCTGGATCGGCTGGCGCGCAGCGACCCGCTCGCGGCTGCAGGCTACTGGGACAAGAAGCTGCGCGCGCCATTTTCCGCCGAGGAGCAGGGCTACGTCTGGGGCCGGCTCGCGCTGCAGGCGGCGCGGCGCAATCTGCCTGAAGCGCTCGAATGGTACGGGTATGCAGAGGCGGCGGGGACGCAATTGTCCGAAGAACAACTCGCCTGGCGCCTGCGCGCCGCACTGCGCCAGGGTGACTGGGGCGAGGTGCAGGTTTCGGCGGAAATGATGTCGCCGCTGCAACGCAACGAACCGGCCTGGATCTACTGGCAGGGGCGCGCCGCGCAGGCGCGCGGAAATGCTGCCGCGGCGCACACCCTGTTCGCGCGCATCGCCGGCGAACATCATTTCTATGCCCGGCTCGCCGCCGAGGAACTGGGGCTCGCCTTCACCATTCCAGCCAGGGGCTATACGCCGACGGCACAACGGGTGGCCGCCATCGGGCGCGAGCCCGGGTTCCAGCGCGCGCTGGCGCTGTATCAGCTGGGCCTGCGGCTCGAGGCGTTGCGCGAATGGGCCTGGTCGATACGCGGCATGGACGACAAGCAGCTCCTGGCGGCGGCCGAATTCGCGCGCCAGAACGAAATGTACGATCGCGCGATCAACACCGCCGACAAGACACTGGCGCTGCACGATTTCAGCCTGCGCTATCCTGCGCCTCATCGCGAGGCGCTGGCCGAACATGCGCGCGCGCAGCGGCTGGAAGAAGCCTGGGTACTGGGGCTGGTGCGCCAGGAAAGCCGCTTCATTTCGGCGATCAAGTCCTCGGCCGGAGCGGCCGGCCTGATGCAGCTCATGCCGGCGACGGCGAAATGGGTGGCCGGGCGCATGCGCATGCAGGACTATTCCTGGGCGCGGGTGACCGATACGGGCGTCAATGCGGCCCTGGGCACCTATTACCTGCGCCATGTGCTGGACGATCTCGACGGCAATCCGGTACTCGCCGCGGCGGCTTATAATGCAGGGCCCGGGCGCGCGCGCCGGTGGCGCGGCGCCCGAGCGCTCGAAGGCGCGATCTACGCGGAAACCATACCGTTCAACGAAACCCGCGACTACGTCAAGAAAGTGATGAACAACACCATGTATTACGCAGCCATGCTGGGAGGGCAGGAGCGCTCCCTGAAAGCGCGCCTGGGCATGATCGCGCCGCGCGGCGGCAACGATCGCCTCGCGGCGCAGCGCCAGACCGAACCGGAAGAACCGCAATGAAACTCGAACGTATAGCCGTCCTCGGCGGCAGCGGCTTTATCGGCCGCCATGTGGTGCGCATGCTCGCCGGACAGGGCAAACAGGTCGTCGTGACTACGCGCCGGCGCGAGCGCGCCAAGCACCTGTTGATGCTGCCGACGGTCGATGTGGTGCAGGCAGACGCGTGCGATCCGCCGCAGCTCGCCGCCGTCCTGCGCGGCTGCGACGCGGTGATCAACCTGGTGGGGGTGCTGCAAAGCCGGCCGGGCGAGCCTTACGGCGTCGATTTCCGCCGCGCGCATGCCGAGCTGCCGCGGGACCTGGCGGCGGCGTGCGAACATTTGCACATTCCGCGCCTGCTGCACATGAGCGCGCTGAACGCGTCGAGCAAGGGCCCGAGCGCCTATCTGCGCTCCAAGGGCGACGGCGAGAACTGGATGTTCGCCGAAGGCAAGCGCCTCGCGATCACCGTATTCCGCCCGTCGGTGGTGTTCGGAGCGGAAGACAGCTTCCTCAACATGTTCGCGCTGCTGCAGCGCTTTCTGCCGGTGGTGATGCTCGCTTGCCCGGAGGCGAAATTCCAGCCGGTCTATGTTGAAGACGTGGCGCGGGCCATGGTGCACGCGCTGGACGAGCGCGAGAGTTTCGGCAAGACCTACGATCTGTGCGGCCCCAGGGTCTACAGCCTGCGCGAGCTGGTCAAGTTCGCCGGCCGCGCGAGCGGCCACCCGCGTCCCATCATCGGCCTCAACGCCAAGTACTCCATGCTGCAGGCATGGATCATGGAGTGGCTGCCGGGCAAGCTCATGAGTCGCGACAACGTGTTGTCGATGTCGCTGGCCAGCACCAGCGCGGCGCCTTTCCCGTTCGGCATTCAGCCCACCGCCGTCGAGGCGGTGGCGCCGGCCTACCTGCAGGGGACCTACGCGCGCTCGCGCTTCAGCCTGCTGCGCTGCCGCGCCGGCAGAAAGACGCACGCAGCGTGAAGCCGCTCAAGCTCGCAATCGCCAACAAGAACTACTCCTCCTGGTCGATGCGGCCGTGGGTGCTGCTCACCCAGGCCGGCATCGCGTTCGAGGAAATCCAGCTCAAATTCAGCGATGAGGGCAGCGTCCGTGGCGTAGAACCTTACTCGCCCACGGGCCAGGTGCCGGTGCTGATCGTCGATGGCGAGCCGGTATGGGATTCGCTCGCGATCTGCGAAGCCGCGGCCGAGCTGTTTCCCGACAAGTGCCTGTGGCCGGCCGACCCGCGCGCGCGCCAGATCGCGCGCTCGATCTGCGCCGAAATGCATGCGGGTTTTCGCGGTTTGCGCGGCGCCATGCCGATGAATATCCGCGCTTCGCTGCCGGGCAAGGGCATGAGTCCGGCGGTGCAGAAGGATATCGACCGCATCGTCGAAATCTGGGAATCCTGCCGCGCGCGCTACGGCAAGGGCGGGGAGCTGCTGTTCGGGCAGTTCACCATCGCCGACGCGTTTTACGCTCCGGTGGCGACGCGCTTTCTCACCTACGCCGTCACGCTGCCGCCGGCGGCGCAGCGCTACGCCGATGCGCTGCTCGCGCTACCGGCGGTGCGGGACTGGATGGTGCAGGCGCGCCGCGAAACCGAATTCGTGCGCGCCGACGAGCCTTATGCCGAAAAACCCGCCGCAAAGTGAGTTTTGCATCGGCCGATCCGGGGAAGTATGGGGCGAGGAGATATCCCCTCGTTTTGCGGTGAATCCTAGCGCCGGCCTGACCCCGGTCTGATACGGCAACAGTCTTCCGGTGAAGATTTACGCAGTCGGCGGCGCAGTGCGCGATGAACTTCTGGGGCTCCCGGTGAAGGACCGCGACTACGTCGTGGTCGGCGCCACGCCGGCGGACATGACCCGCCTCGGCTACAAGCCGGTGGGCAAGGATTTCCCGGTGTTCCTGCATCCGAAGACGCGCGCGGAATATGCCTTGGCGCGCACCGAGCGCAAGACCGCGCGCGGCTACAAGGGATTCCAGGTCTATGCCGCGCCCGACGTGACGCTCGAACAGGATCTGTCGCGGCGCGACCTTACCATCAACGCCATCGCCCGCGACCAAGGGGGCCACCTGATCGATCCCTACGGCGGTGCGGCCGACCTGAAGCGCGGCGTGCTGCGCCACGTCAGTCCGGCGTTCGCGGAGGACCCGGTGCGGATCCTGCGCGTGGCGCGCTTTGCCGCACGCTTCGGCTTCAAAGTGGCGCCGGCCACGCTGCGCCTGATGCGCGCGATGGTGGACGCGGGCGAAGCCGATGCCCTGGTTGCAGAGCGCGTGTGGCAGGAACTGGCCGTCGGGCTGATGGAAGCCGCGCCGTCGAAAATGTTCGCGCTGCTCAGGAACTGCGGGGCGCTCGCGCGCGTGCTGCCGGAACTGGCCGCGGCCTGGACGCGTCGCGGGCAGTATGCGCGCTCGCGGCGCGCGCTCGATTACGCCGCCGCCCAGGACTATGCGCTCGAGGTGCGCTACGCCGTGCTCGCTTGCGCGCTCGCCGGCGTCGACGCGCCCGAGCGCGAGCTGCGCCGCATGAGCGCGCGCCTGCGCGCACCCGGGGACTGCGCCGACCTGGCTCTGCTCGCCTTGCGCCACTTTGAACAAATCGGTTTTGGCGCGAAGCTCAAACCCGAGGCGATCGTCGCCTTGCTGCAGGCGTGCGACGCCTGGCGCAGGCCGGCGCGCTTCGAGCAGTTGTTGCAGGCGGTCGAGAGCTCGAACGCCAACCGCGTCCGGCCGTTCACCGCCGCGCCGCGGCTGCTTGCTGCGCTCGGCGCCGCGCGCGCCGTGGACGCCGGCACCATCGCGGCGCGCGAATCCGAGCCGCACAAGATCGCCGCGCGGGTACGAGCGGCGCGCGTGGCGGCGGTGAAATCCGCACTCGCCCTCAAGTAGGAATGTGAAGCGGCGCGCCCAAGGGCGGCACTACTTCGCGTGACGCACGAGGAAACCGACTATTTCCTCGACCTTCAGTTGCGGCTCGCCGGGAACATCGCGGTTCCCGACCACGCGGTTCATCCACTGCATGTTCTCTTCCATGCGCGCCACCACCGCCGGCCATTCCTTCGCCGTATGGCGCCGCGGATCGGGCAGCACGTGGCATTGCTGGCAGGCGAGCTTGAATGACCGCCCCTCCGGCAGGTCCACGGCGGGATATTTTTTCGGGTCGAGCGCGCGCTGGCCGTGTTTGCGCAGGTACGCGACTATGACCCGGGTTTCTTCCCCGGTCGGGGCCGACACGCCGGCCATCATGTCCTTCATCAGCACGCCCATGTTGCCGCGGCCCTCCATGCGCAGCACCATTCGCTCGACGATGCCAGGCCATTTTCCCGGATTGTGCATGGCGGGGTTGGCGAGGTTATGGCACTGCACGCAGTATCGCAGCGTCAGTCGCGCGCCGCGCGATTTGGGCTCGGGCAGCTGCGCGGCTTCAAAGGCGGGCGGAAGGATGCGCTCGAGCATGGGCCCGTGCGGACTCCCGGCCCAGCGCCTGCGCGCGTCTTCCATCGTCTGCATGGCATCGACCGGGACTTGAGCGTGGGTTGCGGAAGGCCAGCACACGGCCAGGACCTGGAGCAGGAAAGCGAGGCGGCTCATCGCGGCAAATTATACTGGCGTAAGCCTGCGGCTGCAGGTGCGACTGAAGCCAGTTCGTCGCTCGCCTGCAAGGATAGGGCGTAAGGGGTGGTCGGAACAAGGGGGCCCGGGGAAGGGGTGGGACCCATCCCTTCCCACCCGGCCCCTTGTTCCCCAAAGGGACTTTCCCCTCAAAGGGGATTGAGGCCTTCGGAGCATCCCAAACCGCTAACCCGCTGGCGCGGCGATCAGATCAGCCGCGCGAGCAGGGTCAGCGCGATCGACAACACGATGGTAGTGGTGAAGGGCAGGTAATAGTCCCTGCCATTGCGACGCAGCGTGATGTCGCCGGGCAGGCGCCCGAGTCCGAATTTTCTTAGCCACGGTGTGCACAGGGTCAGCACGGACAGGGCGACGATCAGGGTCAAAAGCCATTTAAGCATCGAATCATTGTAAACTGCCGCAACGAAGAAAAACGGACAGGGAGCAGAAAATGATCGACCTCTATACCTGGAAGACGCCCAACGGCCGCAAGGTTTCGGTGATGCTGGAGGAATGCGGCTTGTCTTACAACACGCACGCGGTCGACATCGGCAAGGGCGAGCAGTTCACGCCGCAGTTCCTCGCGCTCTGCCCGAACGGAAAAATTCCCGCCCTCGCCGATTCCGACGGCCCGGACGGAAAACCCATCGCCCTGTTCGAATCGGGTGCGATCCTGGTCTATCTCGCCGGCAAGACCGGCAGGCTTCTGCCCGCATCCGACCGCGGCAAGTACCTCGCACTGCAATGGCTGATGTTCCAGATGGGCGGCGTCGGCCCGGTGTTCGGCCAGGTGCACCATTTCCTGCGCGCGGCCAAGGAACAGGTGCCCTACGCGATCGAGCGTTACAGCAAGGAGAAAGACCGACTCTACGGCGTGTTGGATAAGCGTCTGGGCGAGGCTGCGTATCTCGCCGGCGAGTATTCGATCGCCGATATCGCCACCTACCCCTGGGTGGCGCGCCACGAGTGGCACCGCACCGAGCTTGGCGATTTTCCCAACGTCAAACGCTGGTATGACGTTATCGGCGCGCGCCCGGCCGTTCAGCGCGGCATGGCGATTCCGGCGTAGGCGCCGCGCCGGCGATGGGTACGGCTTCCGGCTCCGGTGTGCTGGAACAGCTTGAAATCATCGAGACCGGGCCCAGCGGAGGCGGCGGGCGGCCGCTCTTGTTCGTGCACGGCGCTTTCGCCGGGGCCTGGTGCTGGTCCCGGCATTTTCTGCCTTATTTCGCCGGGCAGGGCTTTCGCGCCTGCGCCGTGAGCCTGAGCGGACACGGCCGCAGCCCCGGACGCGAGCGCCTCGACTGGCTTTCCATCGCCGATTACGTGCGCGATCTGGAGCAGGCGGTAGTCACCGTTGGCGGTGATCCGGTGCTCGTCGGCCATTCCATGGGCGGTTTCGTGGTGCAGAAGTACCTGGAGCGCGCCAGCGCGCCAGGCGTCGTACTCATGGCGCCGGTGCCGCCGCAGGGGCTGTTGTCGGCCTCGATCGCGCTGGCATTCTCCAATCCGGGCCTGTTCGCCGATCTGAACTCCATGCTGCACCGCGGCCGCGCTTCGCTCGCCAGCTTGCAGCACGCCCTGTTCGCGAGCCCGGTCGCGCTGGACCAACTGCAGGTCTATTACCGGCTGATGCAGCCGGAATCGCAGCGCGCGATGTGGGACATGACGTTTTTCGATTTGCCGCGGCTGCGGCCTGAACGCTGTCCGCCGATGCTGGTGCTGGGTGCCGGGAGCGACATCCTGGTGCCGCCGTCGCAGGTTGAGGAGGCGGCGCGCGTCTACGGCACGCAGGCGGAGATTTTCCCAGGCATGGGGCATGTGATGATGCTCGAAACCGACTGGCAGAAAGTGGCCGACCGCATCATCGAGTGGATGAGAGCGGAGCAACTCGACGGTATCTAGGGCCGGGCAGGCTCCCATTCTCCGTTCAACGGCTCATCGGACATCGTCCGATTGACTATTTGCGGGCGACAGCGCGGCAGGTACAGTGCGGCAACGCCACCACCCGATCGCGACCATCAAGCTGCAATTGGCAGCCCTGCGACGCAAGTTGCAGCCGCAACATCTGCGTCGGCGGCATCATTCGGCCGCTTGCCGACTGACCGACCGTCGACAGCACAACGGAATCATTTTCGGCAAACGAATCGGCAGTGAGCGTCACGACCTTGCCAAGCAGCTCGCGTGCTGCGTCGTTCAGTTGCGCGCGACATTGCGCCGTGCTTTCGATCAGCACAGCCGGTGTCGATGGCATGCGCGGGCCGGCGCTCGCACAACCCGCAATCAGCGGACTGCCAAGCAGGCAAACGAGTGCGCCGGCCACGGGGTGTTTCATTTGCCTGTACGGTACAGTTTGACGGTTTCGAGTGGATGGATCATGAATTCCATGTCGGGGTTCAGGACATAGGGATTGTGCGTACGGGCGTTCATTGAAGCGGTAGTCTGCGCGCTGCCCGCGGATAGCGAAAGCGTGGCAGAAGCGGCCACCATCGTCGCTGCCGGACAGCTGCCCGCGAGCTGGTAACCGAGGGCCGTGGCGAGCATTCCTTCGGCAGGGTCGCCCAGAGCGTGATCGAGATCATCAGTGGCGGAACAGGTCGCCGGAATGCCGGTAACCGGGGTCGCCACACCTTTGTTGTTGCGGCCTTCGAACTCGAGGCCAAAGAACGCCAGAGTGCAGTTGTTGGCCTGTGTGAATCCGTATGGCTTGCCGCAAGTGGTACCACCCACCAGTACAACATCGATATCGATGCCACGCAGCGCGCTGATGAATGCCTCGCTCGCCGAGCAGGTGCTGCCGCTCGTAAGGACCGAAACCCGCCGCAGGTTCAGCGCGCTAAGGGGCTCGCCCGCGCGAGCGCCGTTGCCGAAAAAATTGGTGATGGTGCCGACAAATCCGATACTGGTGCTCTCGGCGCTGCGTTTGTCGTTGAAGACCAGGGTTTCGAATACTTTGCCGCTGCTTTGCACCTGCCCCGCTACCATATAGCCTAGCTGCGCGGCAATATCGACGAAACCGCCGCCGTTGTAGCGCAGATCGACAACCAGATCGGTGACGCCCGCCGCGGCAAAACGCGTGAACGCATCCGCCAGCTGTACTTCGCCCAAGGGCGTGGCGAAACTGTTGTAAGCCAGATAAGCCGTGGTGGTGCCGGGTAAAACGCGATCGACGATGACTGGTGAGGTGGCAAAGGTCGCGCTGGTCACGGTCAATGTGCGCACCGGTCCGCCGAGTGCGTCCTGCACGCCGACTTCCGACGAAGTGCCGGCGGCACTGTTGAACAGCTTGTCCGACAGCGCCGCCGGTATGGAGAACGATGTGGCTACGCCGTCGATGGAGGCGAGCACCATCCCTCGCGCAAACCCGGCCGCCGCCGCGGGCCCATTCGGATCCACATAGGCGATTCGAATGATGCCGCCATTGCCGGTATCACGCCGCAGCGTGAAGCCGACATTGGTCGCGGTGCCGCTTTGAAAAACGGCGTCGGCCTCCGCCTGGGTCAGCACGAAGCTGAAACGATCCTTCGACGGTACTCCACCTACCGTGTAATCGAGAAAAAGGTTTTCTACCGTGTTGGTGTAAGTATCGGGATCAATGCCCGTCAGCGGCGCGTCGCGGTAGAACAGGTAGTTCTCGTTCAGCCAGGAACGCACCCAGTTCTTCTGACGATTATCGGTGCAGGTCCCCTCGCTCCAGTCGCTCATCAGGGCGCCCGCGCCCGACGCGGCGCTCACCAGCATGCCGGCGAACTGCGCGGAGGGCGCGATGTCAACTGCCGCCGCAGATGAGCCGTCGCCGCCGCCGCTACCACCACACCCCGCCAGCAGATAGGTACAAATGGTTATGCACGACAATGCGGTGGCTCGGTCCAACCGGGCAGCAAGGTGTGACGGTGGCAACGGCAAGACCTTCTCCAGCAGGTGCGCAAACATATTCATGTTCATTCCCAGGCTCGCCGCAAACGCGCTAGCGCGGCAGTTGCACGATGAACCGCTCTATGCCCGCGAGCAGCATTTCGACCGCAATTGCGGTGAGCACCAGCCCCATCAGGCGCTCCAGCGCGATCACGCCGCGCCTGCCGATCCAGCCACTGATGCGCTGCGCCGAAATCATCACCAGGGCGGACACCAGCATGGCGAGGCTGAGCGCCACCACCCAATCCAAAACACGCTGCGGCTCGCGCGACACCAGCAAAAGCACGGTGGCGAGCGCGGACGGCCCGGCAATGGCGGGGATCGCGAGCGGCACGATGAACGTGCCCTTCTCTCCGGTGTCGCCGAAAATGCCCTCGGCGTGCGGGAACACCATGCGCAGCGCGATCAGAAACAGGATCAATCCGCCGGCAATCGCCAGCGCATTGTCCGACAGCCGCAGCAAATGCATGAACTTGTCGCCGCCGAACATGAAGGCGAGCAGCACGCCGTAGGCGATGGCGCATTCGCGTAGCACCACTCTTGTGCGCAGCGGCGCATCGACGTGTTTGAGCACGGAGATCACCAGCGGCATATTGCCGAAGGGGTCCATCACCAGGATCAGCAGAATGGCGGCGGAGACGATATCCACGGCGATCTTCTACAGGGAGGCACGCCGGTCGCCGCTGGCGAAGCCGATCAGCGGCGCGGCATAGTCTTTCCCAAATGCGATGACCTTGAACAATTCGCCCATCTCCGCGGGCGAGAGCAGCTGTTGCGCCGCGGCCGCCTGCGGCAGATAGGCCGCCGCATTTTCCGGCGGGGTGCGCAACAGGATGTCGGTGATGCCGCAGTTGATCAGGAACTGCGCCTGGCCGGTGTAGCCCAGCAGTTCCAGTCCTGCTTCCTGGCCGGCGCGCGCGACGGCGCTGAAATCGATATGGCTGGTGATGTCCTGCAGCCCGGGCAGGAAAAACGGATCGGCATGTGCGCGGTGACGGTAGTGGCACATCAGCGTGCCTTGGCTGCGCTCGGCATGGTAGTACTCGTGCGCCGGAAAGCCGTAGTCGATGAGCAGGATCACGCCGCGCGCCGTCGATTGCGCCAGCGTGCGCACGAAAGCGCAGGCCACCAGCTGGATTTCGGTCTGGTAGCCTTGCGGCAGCCGCAGCGCCTCGGCCGCCGTGCGCAGCTCGGCGGCTGCCGGTCGCCAGGTCCAGGCAAAGGTCTGCTCCTGCAATCCGACGCAGGCCTCCTCGATGCCGGCGGCACCGGCTCTGACTAGGTGCGCCGGCATCGCGTCCAGTACCTCGTTGGCGATGACCAGGCCCTGATACAGCGTCGGCAGCCGGTTGAGCCAGACCACGCGCTCCAGCAGGTGCGGCACCTTGAGCGCGAGCAGATCACGCTCGCGCTCGCGCAGATCGGGGCTGACTTCGAGAATATAGTACTGGCGGGGCAGCCGCTCCAGCCGTTCCAGCTCCGCCAGCAGGGCGGCGGCAAGCGCACCTGAGCCGGCGCCGATTTCCAGGATCTGGTCGAGGCCGGATCCCAGCACCTCGGCCGCCTGGCGCGCGAGCGTCTGGCCATACAGCGGGGTCATTTCGGGCGCGGTGGTGAAATCGCCTTCGCGCCCGAGCTTTCTCGCGCCGGCGGTGTAATAGCCCAGGCCGGGCGCGTACAGCGCCAGCTCCATGTAACGCGCAAACGGGATCCAGCCGCCGTTGGCGGCGATCTCGCCGCGGATCAGTGCCGCGAGCTGTTCGCTGTGCGCCAGCGCTGCGGCCGGCGGGGTGGGCAAGTCGGACATATTCGAGATAGGGAGCTCTGATCCAATCTGTCCCGCTATCAGAGCTTCCTCTGACTTGGGGGATATACGCCCCGAAGGAAGTCCCCTCGGGGGACAAGGGGGCCATGCCCCCTTGTTCAATCATGCATAGTGCGCGAATCCGGTAAAATCTTCAAATCATGTCTGCGCAGCTGCACAACAAGACTATCCTCGTCACCGGCGCAGCCAAGCGCGTCGGCGCGGCGATCGCGCGCCGGCTGCACCGAGCCGGCGCCAGGCTGGCGCTGCATTACCACTCGTCCGAGCGCGAGGCGCACGCCCTGCAGTCGGAGCTTAACCTGCAGCGCGCGCAGTCGGTGATCCTGGTAAAGGCCGATTTGCTGGAAACCGCCGGCCTCGCGGAAATCGTGAAAACCTGCGCCGAGCGCTTCGGTTCGCTTGATGCGCTGGTCAACAACGCCTCGGCGTTCTTTCCGACGCCGGTCGGCGCGATCAGCACGGCCAACTGGGACGAACTCCTTGGCGCGAATCTCAGGGCGCCCCTGTTCTTGTCCCAGGCGGCGGCGCCGTATCTGAGGAAGGTTGCGGGCTGCATCGTCAACATTACCGACATCCACGCCGAGCGGCCGTTGAAGAACTACGCGGTCTACAGCATTGCCAAAGCGGGGCTGGATGGTCTCACCAAGTCGCTCGCGCGCGAACTCGCGCCTGAGGTGCGCGTGAACGCCGTTGCGCCCGGGCCGATCGCCTGGCCCGAAGACGGGTCGTTCGACGAGGTGACGCGCCAGCGCGTGATCTCGCATACGCTGCTGAAGCGCATCGGCGAACCCGATGACGTCGCACGCGCGGTATATTTCCTGATTGCGGAAGCGCCGTACGTCACCGGGCAGATCATCGCGGTCGACGGCGGGCGCAGCGTGAACATGTAAATGAACGCCCCCGATCACAAGCAACTGGAAAAGCAGCGCTTCGAAGCGAACAAGCTGGAGAAGCGCCTGTGCCGCCTGGCCGGGCAGGCGATCGCCGATTTCAACATGATCGAAGCCGGCGATCGCGTCATGGTCTGCCTCTCGGGCGGCAAGGACAGCTATGGCCTGCTCGACGTGCTGCTGAAACTGCGGGCGCGCGCGCCGATCGCGTTCGACATCGTCGCCGTCAACTTGGATCAGAAGCATCCGGGTTATCCCGCGCATGTGTTGCCCGATTACCTGAAGTCGCTGGGCATCGAATTCCTGATTGCGCAGCAGGACACCTATTCGGTGGTCAAGCGCCTGATCCCCGAGGGCAAGACCATGTGTTCGCTGTGCTCGCGCCTGCGCCGTGGCGTGCTCTACCGCTTGGCGGGCGAGCTCGGGGCGACCAGGATCGCGCTCGGCCATCATCGCGACGACATTCTGGAGACCTTTTTCCTGAACCTGTTTTTTGGCGGCAAGCTCAAGGCCATGCCGCCGAAGCTGGGCTCGGACGACGGCAAGCACGTCGTGATACGCCCTCTCGCCTACGTAAAAGAAAGCGATCTCGCGCGCTATGCCGAGGTGCGCGCCTTCCCCATCATTCCCTGTGACCTGTGCGGCTCGCAGGACCAGCTGCAGCGAAAACAGGTGAAGCAACTGCTGCGGCAATGGGAAAAGGAATTTCCGGGTCGGGTCGAAACCATATTCAACAGCTTGCAGCGGGTAACACCCTCGCATCTGCTGGATCGCAAGCTGTTCGATTTTCCCGGCGTCAGCGCCGCGGGTGTGGCCGCCGAGGATGGAGACAAAGCGTTTGATGCAGAAGACTTTTCGGCCATAACGACGGCGATGTCGAGGATCACGCCGACGTCAGAATAGTCTGATAATCAATCGGAGTTTGTCAAACCCAGCTTGCCATGCTAGACTTTTTCGCATGAATTGCGCGGAACGATTGGTATCGATTTTCGGCAGCCAGGCCGAGGTGGCCCGGCGCTTGCGCCTGGATCGTGCGGTCGTCAATAACTGGGTCAAATCCGGTTATGTTCCGGCGCGCTGGGCGATGGAGGTCGAGCACGCCACCGAGGGCAGGGTCGCGGCGGTCGAGGTCCTCAACGAAGCCAACGCCAAGAAGCCGGTCCGAGTCAAATCGCGTCCCGACGATCTGTTCGGGTCGCATCTTCCAGGGAGTGACGCCATGAGTGAATTCGCACCAGTCAAACGCATCCATTCTTTTCATCCGCCGCAGCGCACGTTGATGGGCCCCGGCCCCTCGGAGATCAACCCGCGCGTGATGGCGGCGATGAGCCTGCCGGCGATCGGCTATCTCGATCCGGTGTTCGTGGAGATGATGGAGGAACTGAAGTCGCTGCTGCGCTACGCGTTTCAGACCAAGAACGCGCTCACTTTCCCGGTCTCCGGCCCCGGTTCGGTCGGCATGGAATATTGCTTCGTCAACCTGGTCGCTCCCGGCGACAAGGTCATCGTCTGCAGGAACGGCGTGTTCGGCGGGCGCATGATCGAGAACGTGGAGCGCGCCGGCGGCACGGCTATCGTCGTCGAGGATGCCTGGGGCGAGGCGATCGACCCGCAGAAGCTGGAAGACGCGCTGAAGAAAAATCCCGACGCGCGCCTGGTGGCATTCGTGCATGCCGAGACCTCCACCGGGGTGCAGTCGGACGCGAAGGCGCTGGTGGAAATCGCGCACAAGCACAAGGCACTCACCATCGTCGATGCCGTGACTTCGCTCGGCGGCACGCCGGTGCTGGCCGACGAATGGAACATCGACGCGATCTATTCCGCCAGCCAGAAATGCCTGTCGTGCACGCCGGGCCTGTCGCCCGTATCCTTCAGCGACCGTGTGGTCGAACACGTCAAGGCGCGCAAGGACAAGATCCATTCCTGGTTCATGGACATGAACCTGCTGCTCGGCTACTGGGGCGCGACCAACCGCACCTATCACCACACGGCGCCGACCAACAGCCTGTACGCGCTGCACGAGGCGCTGCTGATTCTCAAGGAAGAGGGCATAGAGAACGCGTGGGCGCGGCATACGCGCCATCACCTCGCACTGAAAGCCGGTCTCGAAGCCATGGGTTTGAAGTTCCTGGTGAAGGAAGAGGCGCAGTTGCCGCAGATGAACGCGGTGTACATACCCGAGGCGGTCAAGGCGCGCGAAGCCGAAGTGCGCAAGACCCTGCTTACCGAATTCAACCTCGAGATCGGCGCCGGCCTGGGGCCTTTGGCCGGCAAGATCTGGCGCATCGGCCTGATGGGTTATTCGTGCAAGCCGGAAAACGTGATGCTGTGCCTGTCGGCCCTCGGTTCGGTGCTCTCCGACATGGGCCTGCCGATCCACGTCGGCGACGCCGAAGCGGCCGCGCACGGCGCCTATGCCGCGCTGCACGCCAAGGCGGCGCAACAGAAACAGCAGCAGAAAAAGCGCGTGGCTTGAAGCGACCGCTGTTCCCCTGACCGGAGAAAGCGAAATAACGGCGGCCCCGCGGGGCCGCCGTTATTTTGGAGTGCGCCCGGCAGAGCGCGCCCACCTGGGGCGATCCCGCGCTTATAACCCCCGGCAATAAGCATGCTCCGATCGCTTCGTTGCGGCGGCGCAAGGCGCCGCTATACTTCGCGCTTTCCATTCATCTGGAAGACCCAACGTGAACATCGAAACGCTCGCCCTGCATGCCGGTTACAGCCCCGAGCCCACCACCAAGGCCGTGGCGGTGCCGATCTATCAGACCACGTCCTATGCCTTCGACGATACCCAGCACGGCGCGGATCTGTTCGATCTAAAAGTGGCGGGCAATATCTATACGCGCATCATGAATCCGACTCAGGACGTGCTGGAGAAGAGAGTCGCGGCGATGGAAGGCGGCATCGCCGGACTCGCGCTTGCCTCGGGCTCGACCGCCGTCACCTATTCCATACTCACCATCGCCGAAGCCGGGGACAACATCGTTTCGGCGAGCACCCTCTACGGCGGCACCTATAACCTGTTCGCGCACACCTTACCGCAACTGGGCATCGAGACCCGCTTTGCCGACCATCGCGATCCGGAAAGTTTCGGCAAGCTGATCGATGCCAGGACCAAGGCGGTCTACGTCGAATCCATCGGCAATCCGCTGGGAAACATCACCGACCTGGAAAAAATTGCCGCCGTCGCGCACCGCCACGGCGTGCCGCTGATCGTCGACAACACCGTGCCCACGCCCTATCTGCTGCGCCCGTTCGAGCATGGCGCGGACATCGTGGTGCATTCCCTGACCAAGTATCTCGGCGGCCACGGCAATTCCATCGGCGGGATCATCGTCGATTCCGGCAAATTTCCCTGGGCCGAGCACAAGCAGAAATTCCGCCGCCTGAACGAACCGGATGTTTCCTACCACGGCGTGGTCTACACCGAGGCGCTGGGCCCGGCTGCCTACATCGGCCGCGCCCGGGTGGTGCCGCTGCGCAACACCGGCGGGGCGATCTCGCCGTTCAACGCCTTCCTGATCCTGCAGGGCATCGAAACTTTGGCGGTGCGGATGGAGCGTATCGTCGAAAACACACTCGCCGTGGCGCGGTACCTGAAGGACCACAAGAAAGCGAGCTGGGTCAGTTACGCCGGACTGCCGGAACACAAGGACCACGCGCTGGCGAAGAAATATATGGGCGGACGCCCGTCCGGGATCCTCACCTTCGGCGTGAAAGGCGGTCTGGCGGCCGGCGCAAGATTCCAGGATGCGCTGAAGCTGTTCACCCGCCTGGTCAACATCGGCGATGCCAAGTCGCTCGCCTGCCATCCCGCGTCCACCACGCACCGGCAGTTGGCGCCTGCGGAATTGGTCAAGGCCGGCGTCACCGAGGACATGGTGCGCCTGTCCATGGGCATCGAACACATCGACGATCTGCGCGCCGACCTGGAACAGGCGCTGCAGGCGGTGTGACGGCGCCGCGCCGGGGATATTGTTGCTAATATTGCACAGCCACACCTAATCGCAACGGAGGAATCATGCATATCGCCAACGATGTGACCGCGCTGATCGGCAACACCCCGCTGGTGCACATCAACCGGCTGACCCGGGGATGCGTGGCCGAAGTGGTGGCGAAGCTGGAGTACCAGAATCCGGCCCACAGCGTGAAGGACCGCATCGGGCTGTCGATGATCGAGGCGGCCGAAAAGGCGGGACGCATCAAGCCCGACACCATCGTGCTCGAGCCCACCAGCGGCAATACCGGCATCGGCATCGCCATGGTGTGCGCCGCGCGCGGCTACAAGTGCACCCTCGTCATGCCCGACACAATGAGCAAGGAGCGGCGCATGCTGTTGCGCGCCTACGGCGCGGACCTGGTGCTGACCCCGGGCGCGGAGCGCATGCCGGGCGCGATCAGGAAGGCCGAGGAAATGGCCGCCGCCGACCCGCGCTATTTCATCCCGCAGCAATTCGAGAACCCGGCCAATGTCGAGGTGCACCGGCGCACCACGGCGGAGGAAATCTGGCGCGACACCGACGGCAAGGCGGATGTTCTGGTGTCCGGTATCGGCACCGGCGGCACTATTACCGGCGTGGGCGAGGTAATCAAGGCGCGCAAGCCTTCATTCAAGTGCATCGCGGTCGAGCCCGATGCTTCGCCCGTGCTCTCCGGCGGGCAGGCCGGCCCGCATCCGATCCAGGGCATAGGCGCGGGCTTCATCCCGAAGATACTCAACACCAAAATTTACGACGAGATCGTGCGCGTGAAGAACGACGACGCGATGGATCTCGCCCGGCGCATGGCGCGGGAAGAAGGGCTGCTGGTTGGCATCTCCTCCGGCGCCGCGATGTGGGCGGCGCTCGAAGTCGCCCGTCGCGCCGAGAACAAGGGCAAGCTGATCGTGGTGATCATCCCTTCGTTCGGCGAGCGTTATCTCTCCACGCCTTTGTTCGCGGGCCTGGCGGACTAAGAGGCAGTTTCAGCGTTGCCGATGCCGCCCCTCACGTGAGGGAGCATGAGGGGAGGTATCTTCTCATTTTGCAATGAACTCCAAGCATCGGCGGAATACCCGCCGCCCGCGCCGGAAGTCGGGGCGCTCCGGTGTTTTCGGGCAAATTGTTGCTCTCGATCAATGCCTCGAATCAGGAAAACCGGTATTTAAGCATCGTGAATGTGCAGATGCGGTCCGCGCGCGCCCGATTTGGGTGCGGCAATTCCGATTGCGCCGCAACAGCCGATCGAACGGCAATGCGGATCTGAACTGGGCGGCACAGGGACCGAACCCGCGATCCGGGCTCGCGACACCCTATACAATTTTTTCTACACAACAGGAAAGAGGAGTTTCTTATGGGTATCACCTACAAAATTCTGATCATGGGCGCTTCCTACGGTTCGCTGTTGGGAACCAAACTGGCGCTCGCGGGGCATACGGTGAAGCTGGTATGTCTTCCCGCCGAGGCGGAATTGATCAACAACGAAGGCGCCATCGTGCGCCTGCCGGTCAAAGGCCGCGACGGGCTGGTTGAAGTCAACTCGAAAAAGCTGCCAGGGCAAATGTCTGCCGGCGGCACCACTGCATTCAACCCGGCTGATTTCGATCTGGTCGCGTTGGCCATGCAGGAGCCGCAGTATGCTTCACCAGGCGTGCGCGAGCTGCTGGACGCGGTCGCAAAAGCCAAAGTTCCCTGCATGTCGATCATGAACATGCCGCCGCTGCCCTACCTGGCGCGCATTCCCGGCATCGATGCCGCCGCATGCAGAGGCTGTTACACCGACCCGGGCGTATGGGACAACTTCGACCCCAAGCTGATGACGCTATGCAGCCCGGACCCGCAGGCATTTCGCCCGCCGGAAGAGAAAGTCAACGTGCTCCAGGTCAGGCTGCCGACCAACTTCAAATCGGCGCGCTTTGACTCCGACGCGCACACCGCCATCCTGCGCCGGTTGGAGTCGGATATCGAAGCGGTCCGCTTCGACAGCGGCGCGGGCAAGATCGAGCTGCCGGTCAAGCTCAAAGTGCACGATTCCGTGTTCGTGCCGCTGGCAAAATGGAGCATGCTGCTGGCGGGCAACTATCGCTGCGTGCAGAAGGACGCGATGATTCCGATCAAGGAAGCCGTGCATTCCGACATCGAAGCTACGCGCTCGGTGTACAACTGGGTGGCGAAATTGTGCATGTCACTGGGCGCCGCAGAGAAAGACCTGGTGCCGTTCGAAAAATACGCCAACGCGGCGCTGTCGCTGGGGAGCCCTTCCTCCGCGGCGCGGGCCCTGGCTGCCGGCGCGCGCAATATCGAGCGCGTGGACCGTTTGGTGCAGACCATAGCGGCGCAGAAAGGCATGCGCTCCGAGGTGGTGGATCGCACGGTCGCGCTGGTCGATGGCTGGCTGGACGCCAATCGGCGCAAGGCCTGACAGCGGGGGCGTTCCCGCGCGGGGCAAGCCGGATTCCTGCTTCAGGTCCTGATCCGCGGGTTCTCCGGGATGCGCGCGTGTTGGGACTGGCGGCGCACCGCTCACGTCTTATCGCATCCCGCGGCCGTATTTGTGCAGCGCACCGGCCGAACCCACGGGCCGGTGTGCCCTCTCGTTTCACCCGGTGGAGCCCAAGGGCTATCTGCCGCGCCCTCGCCGGCGCGGGAGGGGTTGGCCAAATGCAGGAAGAAGAGAATGTCTTCGTGGCGCTTCCAAGCCGGAGAGAAATTGAGTAGATTAAGGTTCCTGAGGAGACAAGGGGGAACCCCATGAAAACCATATTTGCCAGTGCCGCGGCCGCGATCCTGCTGTCCGCTTGCCAGACCACGCCTTCGGAACCGCCGCGCGCGACGGCGCAGTTGCTGCCGACCGCGGGCAACAAGACCTTTGGCGAGGCGACTTTCGAGCAGATAGGCGACAAGGTCAGGGTCTCGATATTCGTGCAAAACCTCAAGCCGGAACAGGAGCACGGACTGCATATCCATGAGGTCGGCGACTGCAGCTCGGGCGACGGCATGAGCACCAAGGGGCACTTCAATCCGCACGGCAAGCCGCACGGCCATTACGGCAGCGGGGACCGTCATGCCGGCGACCTGCCGGCGCTCAAGGCGAACAAGAGTGGCCGAGCCAAGGTCGAGGCCGATGTCGACATCATTACCGTTGCGCCCGGGCCGGCGAGCGTCGTCGGCCGCGGCCTCATCGTCCACGCCGCCCCCGACGATTACAAAACCCAGCCGACCGGCAATGCCGGCGCGCGCATTGCCTGTGGCGTAATCCGGGCCGGCTGAAGATCGGCCGCGGTAGCCGCGGCAGCGTGAACACGTACTGCCGCTGCGCCACTGGCGCGAGCACGTTCTGCTCGACCCATTCTCGGTACGGCAGCACGCTCTCCTGGTCGTGGCTGGGGCAGAACTAGCGCGTCCCGCACGACTAAGGCGAGCAGGAACTCGTGGCGGCAGGCGTCGCAGTAGCCGCGCGAAGCCCTCGCGCGGCTCGCCCCAGGCGATGAAACGCTCGATGACTTGCCGCTCGAGCGCTCGCCATTTGGCCAGACTCGCGCAACTCCTCCGCATGGCGCTTCGCGCATTGCCACAGCGGGTTCGGGCACAGCGAGCGCGCTCGATAGCGCCGCCCCCGGGTGAGGTCGCACCCAGGCAACCACCCGGCTAATTCTTTTGATCTTGAGCGCCGGGGCATACTTTCAGAGACAATACCGCCAGGCAACCCAAGGCAATCAATCCCAAGCCTGACAAGCTGGGCCAGCCGGGCGGAACAAAAAGGAGAACGGAAGTTCCACCAACCACGGTCATCATCGTCAAAGCCGACAATTTCACCTTCAGTGAAATACACTTCTTTTTTTCCCAATCCCCGATCACGGGGCCAAACACACGACTACCCAACAGCCAGGCATGCATTCTGGGTGAGGACTTGGCAAAACAGGCCGCCGCAGCCAAAACAAATGGAGTTGTGGGCAACAGCGGCAGCACCACGCCTGCCCCGCCAATCAAGAGAAAAAAAACACCCAAAATAGACCAAGGATTCATGGAGCCACTTCTACTCTTCGATTGACATCGGAACACTGCTGATTGATTAAGACAATAATGTACGAAGATTCGTTGCTTGTTTTTTCCCCTTTCAACCCCGTGTACCCGGCAAGGGGGTATTGAAAGGAAGCCGCTGTAGCCAATGTTTATGTGGCCGGCGTTCTTAGTCTCTTATCAGTCAAGAGTTGACAGAAATCGCACAGATTTCGATAAATGGCGAGGATGCATCCGCGGGGGGATCAACGCCCCGAAGGAAGTCCCCTTGGGGGACAAGGGGGGATGCATCCCCCCTTGTTCGTGAGATAAGGGCTTTTCCCCCGCCGGAGACACTTTGCCTGGTTCCGGCTTGTCCGGCTTAGGATTTCTGAACAGGAAGGAGTGGCGATGAGACTCAGCAAACGCCGGCTTTTTTGTACGATGCTGCTGGCGCTGGCTGCATTGCCCGCGGCAGCCCAGGATGGGAAGGGCGACGTCATCTATGTGCCGACCCCGCAGATCACGGTGGATGCAATGCTGCGCATGGCCAGGGTCGGCCCCGGCGATTTTCTCATCGATCTGGGCTCGGGCGACGGCCGCATCGTGATTACCGCCGCGAAACAACTCGGCGCGCGCGGTTTCGGCGTCGACCTCGACACTTACTTGCTGAAGCTGGCGCGGGAGGCCGCGAAGAAGCAGGGCGTGTCCGAGCGCGCGCAATTTTTCGAACAGAATCTGTTCGAAACCGACCTCTCGCGGGCCACCGTGATCACGAGCTATCTGCTGCCCGAGATGAACGAAAGGTTGCGGCCCAAGCTGCTCGCTCTCAGGCCGGGCACGCGCGCCGTCACCCATGATTACGACATGGGTGAATGGCCTCCCGACGAGCAGAAGACGCTGAATGTTCCGGAGAAAACGGTGGGCGATTCGGGCAAAAGTCATATCTTCTTCTATATCGTGCCGGCAAAAATCGCCGGAAAATGGGAGTCCCTGATTTCCACCGGCGGTCGCGGCGTCGTCTACCAGTTCGCGTTCGACCAGAGTTTCCAGCAGGTGAGCGGGGATGCGCGGGTCGACGGCAAACCGGCGCGCCTGCCCCTGTTCAAGTTGCGCGGCGACCAGATCAGTTTCGAGGCGGATCTGCCGCAGGGAGCGGGGCTGGTCAGGCACCGCTTTCAGGGGCGCGTCAAGGCGGATGCGATCGAGGGCACGGTGGCGATCGGCGCACAAAAGCCGCTGCCGTGGAAGGCGCAATTGAAGGTGCGCGGCGAGCTGCGCATCGGTGCACTTGATTCGGCGGCAGGTGTCCTGCGATGAGCGCAGAGACGCGCGCAGCGGCAGTCCGACCGCGGCCGACGCTCACCCTGCTCGACGCGGTGGCGATGATCGTCGGCATCGTCATCGGCGCCGGCATTTTCAAGGCGCCTTCGATCGTCGCCGGCAGCGTCTCGAGCGAGCAGGTGTTCATCGCGTTGTGGATCGCGGGCGGCGTCATCTCCCTGGTCGGCGCGCTGTGCTACGCTGAGCTGGGCAGCGCCTATCCGAACGCCGGCGGGGAATATTTTTTTCTGTCCCGCGCTTTCGGCGGCAAGGTCGGCTTTCTGTTCGCGTGGGCGCGCATGAGCGTGGTGCAGACCGGAGCCATTGCCGCCATCGCCTTTGTCTTCGGCGATTATGCCAGCCAGCTCCTGTCGCTGGGTGCAAAAGGCCCGGTCATCTACGCCATGCTGGCGGTGATCGCCGTCACCGCCCTCAATGTCGCCGGTACGCGCGGAAGCAAGCGGCTGCAGACCATCCTGACCATCGCGCTTGCCGGCGCGGTGCTGGCCGTGATCATCGCGGGTTTGGGTGGAACCGCCGCGCCGGCGGCGGTTGCGGCAGCGCCATCCTCATCCGCGCCGATGTTTTCGCAACTGGCGCTGATTTTCATTCTGCTCACCTACGGCGGCTGGAACGAGGCGGCGTATCTCACGGTCGAGATCCACGACGCGCGGCGTAACATCGTGCGCGCGCTGATGCTGGGCATCCTGATCGTAACGGTGCTGTACGTGCTGCTCAATCTGGCCTATCTCAACGTGCTGGGGCTGGACGGCATGAAGGCGTCGAAGGCAGTCGCCGCGGACCTCATGCAAGCGACGCTGGGCGATGCCGGCGCGATCGTGCTGAGCCTGATCGTGATGGCCGCGTCCCTGTCCACGCTCAATGCCACGGCGTTCACCGGCGCCCGCACCAATTACGCCCTGGGCCGCGATTACCGGCTGTTTCGGATGCTGGGCGTCTGGCAGGAGCGTTCCAACGCGCCGGTCCACGCCCTGGTCGTGCAGGGGGGGATGGCGCTGGTGCTGGTGCTGTTCGCGTCGATGACGCCGGACGGTTTCGAAACCATGGTGGCTTATACCGCGCCGGCGTTCTGGCTGTTTTTTCTGCTCACGGGCATATCGCTGTTCGTGCTGCGGCGCCGGCAGCCGGTCAATGCCGATGCTTTCCACGTACCGCTTTACCCGCTGACGCCGATGCTGTTCTGCGCCATGTGCGGCTACATGCTCTACTCGAGCGTGAACTACGCGATGTCGAAAGACCCGGGCAGCCTGGGCGCGCAGCTCGGCATCGGCGTGCTGCTCTTGGGCGTGCCGCTGGCGCTGCTCGCGCGAAAAGGGGCGGCCAATTGATCCGGCAAAACGGATACGATCTCCCGCCCCATCACCGTTCCGGCATCGGCAAGCCCGTATCGGATCGGTGTCAGTTCGGACTTGACCTTGTGGATACCTTCGCCGGGCACTACCTGTATCAGTTCGGGGACCTGCTGGGAACCACGACGTTCAAGATCTGCCGACGTTCGGCAATGCGCACCTCGTTGTACTCCGTGCGTATTGAATCCTCGACTCCGGTTTCACTCGACGACACCCAGCCGCCCGCTATGCGAGCCCATGTACCACAATCTCCCGCCGGCATCGACGATCATCTTGCGGATGCCGGTGTTGGAGGAGGGCAGTTTCACCACGCGCATCTGTTCTGTCCCGGGATCGAAACGCACCACGGTGTCGGTGTTGATTTCGTTCACCCACACCATGCCGCCGCCATCCACCGCCACGGCATAGGGGCCGGCGTCACCCGCCGGCAGTTGATATTCCTTCACCACTTTCATCGCTGATGGATCGAGTTTTGCAAGCCTGCCATTGCCGTAGAGCGCAACCCACAGCATGCCGTCCGGCGCAGTCGCAACGCGGCGCGGTTGCGACCGCGAACCCATATCGACTTCGCTCATTTGCCCGCTCCTGGGGTCGAGTCTGCCCATCTTGTTGTCGCCCATGCGGCAAAACCAGACGTTGCCGGCTTTGTCGAGCGACAGGCCGTAGGGCCCGCCGGAAGTCGGATACTCCCTGATCGCGCCGGTTTTGGTGTCGAGGCTTGCGACTTTGTCGCCGCTTTGCATGGTGAACCATATCGTGGCGCCATCGTCGGTGATGACCAGGGTATGCGGTCCGCCCCGGCCTGACGGCGTTTTGAACTCGGTGATCTTGCCGCTCGCAGGATCGAGCCGGCCGATGGTGCCGTTGCCGTTGCCGGTGGTCCACACGATGCCCTGCTTGTCCACCAACACGCCGTGCGGGCGGTGGCCCGAAGGCAGATCCCATTCCCTGAAGGCCTTGGCCTTGGGGTCGAAGCGCGCTACCTTGTTGCCGCTCATCACCGCGATATAGATGCTGCCGTCGGGCGCGGGCGCCGGGTCGCGCGCAAAGCGCGGCGTCGGCACCGGCCATTCCGTAACCTTGCCGGCGAGGTTGGGGTGGGCGCCGGGCGTGACGCCGTAATTGGAGCCGCCGGCAAACGCGGTGATCGGAACGATGGCAAACAGGCAGGCAAAACGCTTCATTGCTTTGTCCTCCTTTGGCGGGGCGACAATTCATTATGCGCTATTGCCTGCGCTGCTTGCAGCCTGCCACCGCGGCATCCGCGGCGCGCCCCATGCCGGGCGAGGCGGGCGTTCAACCCCTGCGCGGCGGTTCGTGATGGTGCAGCTTCTGCGCCTCGCGCTCGAGCGGATCGCGCAAGCGCAGCAGCTTCGCCTGCCTTTTCGTGATCAGCGGGTAGTGCCGCGCCGCGTCCAGTGCCCAGCCGACGTCCCAGCAGTTTTTCTCCTGCGTCACCCATGACTTCGGGTCCAGCCGGCGCAGGTCGTAGGCGACGGAGTAGCTGCGCAGCGTCTTCTGGTGGCGTTTGTTGCAGTACTCGTGGAAGTAGGACATCGCGAGCTCGCGCAGGCTGCGATACACCGGATCGCGCCAGCGCAGCACCGGATGATTGGTCTTGGAAATCGCGCCCCAGCAACCGTTGCGGCGGAACAGTGTCACGATATGGTCGTAGTCGCGCGTCGCTTTCAAGTCCATCAGCAGCGGCGGCTCGCCGTGCACCCACAGCGCCGCGGCGGCGATCATGGCGCCCTCGATGCACAGCGCGCGGCGCTGGTTCAGCGCTTCGCGCACCGACAGGCAGGTTTCGCCGCCGATCTCGAAGTTCTGCGGCATGGTGTCGATGTAAGCCTGGATTTTCTCCGGGGTATTGAGGCGCCTGAGGATCGCGAATTCGGCCCTGGTGAGTCCCAGATCCTCGCGGCTGGCAACGCGTTTCTTCCTCATTGTGTCCGCTGGCCGCGCTTGACCGGTCTTGCCGGCCGGGCGGTCTTCTTGATTGCGGCCTTTTTGCCCGCTGGCTTCGCCGGGAGCGCCGTGTTTGCCGGCTGTTTCTTCGCCGATCCGGCCGACTTTGCGGCCCGCGCTGCTACTTCCGGTTTGGCTTGCGCGATTTTTCTGGCGGCCTGGGCTTGCCTGGCAACCTGCTTTTTCGCATTCGTGCGCAAGGCCGCGGCATAGGCGGTGCGCGCCCAGGGCAGCATCAGCTCGGGCGATTCCATCGCGTCCTCTGGCGCGCGGAAGAAATTGAGCGTGGCGCGCTTGCCCTGGCGCGCATAGCCGAAAATCTCGCAACCGGCCTGCTCGAACTCGATGCGGTTCATCTCGTCCGCCTTGAGGTAGAGCGTGTCCTTCGACACGATGGCGAACATCAGGCCGTCCAGGTACACGCCGTGGCCGCCGAACATGCGGCGCGCCCCGACGGTGCCGAACGGTCCGAGCAGCTCCATCACATAGTCGACGAAATCATCGGACATCTACTGGATCCGCCTGTCGTTGAACTCCTGTGGCGGATTGTAGAGCCTGGTGCCCCTCCAGCCAAGCGCGGCCGGCCCGGCGCCGGCCAGGCCGACGCTGTCCCTCAGGCCGCGTTCCTCTGTGGGTCTGGTTCCAGGCGCCGTCTGAACAGGGGCTCGGGCCGCTCGACCGAAGCCTGGTAGGCCTCGCTGAAGTCGTCGAATGCAGAGAGTGCCTGCTCGGGGTCTTGATCCGCGCGCAGGGCAAAGGCATCGAAGCCGCAGCGCGCGAGGTAGCAGAGCTGGTCGCGCAGCACGTCGCCGACGGCGCGCAGCTCGCCGCGGTAGCTGTAGCGCTCGCGCAGCAGCCGCCCGAGCGAATAGCCGCGGCCGTCGGTAAAGCTGGCAAAGTGCACCGCAATTACATCGAAGCGGGACAGATCCGGCGCAAGCGCCGCCGGGTCTGCATCCGCTTCCAGCCACACCCCGATGCGCCCGAGGCGAAACGACAGCGCTTCGCGTTCGCTCGTCCACAGGGCTAGCGGCACGATTACGTCGCCGCTGAATGGCAGCGCCCCGATTGAATCCCGTTCAAGCAGCTGCCAGTCGTCTTGCACTAAGGCGCGGCGTTTGATGAGCTGTGCCATATACGTATTCCTTGAAAGGGTCGATGCCGATGCGGCGTACGGTGTCGATGAAGCGCTCTTCCTCGCCTTCGCGCTCGGCGAGATAGACCTCGATCAGTTGCTCGATGACCCCGGGTACCTGGTCCTGGGCGAACGCAGGGCCGATCACTTTGCCGAGCGACGCGTCCGCGCCCTGCGCGCCGCCGATGGAGATCTGGTAGAACTCCTCACCCTGCTTGTCCACGCCGAGGATGCCGATGTGGCCGATGTGGTGATGGCCGCAGGAATTCATGCAGCCGGAGATGTTGAGGTCGAGTTCGCCGATATCGTGCAGGTAGTCCAGATCGTCGAAACGCCGCTGGATCGCCTCGGCCACGGGGATGGACTTGGCATTGGCGAGCGAGCAGAAGTCCCCGCCGGGGCAGGCGATGATGTTGGTGAGGAGGCCGATGTTGGGCGTCGCCAGCCCGAGCGGCTTGATTTTGCGCCACAGCGTGTGCAGGTCGGACGCGCGCACGTCGGCGAGGATCAGGTTCTGCTCGTGCGAGACGCGCAGCTCGCCGAATGAAAAGCGCTCGGCGAGCTCGGCGATCGCATCCAGCTGCGCCGCAGACGCGTCGCCGGGCGCGGCGCCGGTGCGCTTGAGCGACAGCGTCACCGCCGCATAGCCCGGCACCTTGTGCGGGTGAACGTTGCGCCGGTGCCAGTTGGCGAAGGCCTTGTCCGCGGCGAGCATCGCTTCGACAAAGGCGTCCTTTTGCGGCAGCCCGGCGTAATCGGGTCGGGTGAAACGGGTTTCGATGCGGCGCACTTCCTCTTCGATCAGAGTCGCCGGGCCGTCTCTCAGGTGCGACCATTCCTCCTCGACCTTCTGCGCGAACACTTCGGGCGTCAGTTCCTTCACCAGGATCTTGATGCGCGCCTTGTACTTGTTGTCGCGCCGGCCGTAGCGGTTGTACACGCGCAGAATCGCGTCGAGGTAGGTCAGCAGGTGGCGCCAGGGCAGGAACTCGCGGATCGCGTGGCCGACGATGGGCGTGCGACCGAGGCCGCCGCCGACGATGACGCGAAAGCCGACCTCGCCGTCGCCACTGCGCACTGCATGCAGGCCGATATCGTGCACCCAGGTCGCGGCGCGGTCGGCCGCGCTGCCGCTGACTGCGATCTTGAACTTGCGTGGCAGGTAGGCGAACTCCGGATGCAGGGTGGACCACTGCCGTATCAGCTCGCACCAGACGAAGGAATCGACGATTTCGTCCCGGGCCACGCCGGCGAAATGGTCGGTGGTGGTATTGCGCACGCAGCTGCCCGAGGTCTGGATCGCATGCATCTGCACCTCGGCCAGTTCGGCCAGGATCTCGGGCACGTCTGTAAGGCGGGGCCAGTTGAACTGGACGTTCTGGCGCGTGGAGAAGTGGGCGTAACCCTTGTCGTAGGTGCGTGCTATGCGGGCAAGCCGTCTCAACTGCGCCGACGAAACGAGGCCATAGGGGATCGCCACGCGCAGCATCGGCGCGTAGCGCTGGAGGTAGAGGCCGTTCTGCAGACGCAGCGGGCGGAAGTCGTCTTCCGACAGCTTGCCCGCCAGATGGCGGCGCGTCTGGTCGCGGAACTGGCTTACGCGCTCGTCCACGATGCGCTGGTCGATTTCGTCGTATAGATACATGGTGTCTGCGGCCTGCCGGTCTGCCCGCCCTCGCGGGCAGGCGGTTATAGGAATTGCCAATACAGGCCGTAGCGTAATAAACTCGTGTTATAAGAAGAACGAATAAATAGTCATATCCATATAACGAAGCGATATGTAGATCAAGGCCATGAATTTCCAGCAACTGCGCTATGTGCGCGAAACCGTGCGCCGCGGGCTCAACCTCACCGAGGCCGCCAACGCGATGCATACCTCGCAACCGGGGGTGTCGAAACAGATCCGCGAGCTCGAGATCGAGCTCGGCTTCGATATTTTCGTGCGCCGCGGCAAGCGTATGTCCGCGATCACCGAGCCGGGAAAGGTGGTGCTCGACATCATCGAGCGCGTGCTGCAGGAAGCGGAGAATCTGAAGCGCGCGGCGCAGGACTTCAGCGACCGGGATGCGGGCGGACTCACCATTGCCACCACTCATACGCAGGCGCGCTACGCTCTGCCGCGGGTGGTGGGGGAGTTCAAGCGCCGCTATCCCAAGGTGCATCTGACCCTGCAGCAGGGCAACCCGCCGCAACTGGCGGAGATGGTGCAGGCCGGCGCGGCCGACATCGCCATCGCCACCGAAGCGCTGGAGCACAGCCCCGGGCTGCTCGCGCTGCCCGCATACACCTGGAGCCATTGCGCAGTGGTGCCGCCCAGGCATGCCTTGCTCAAGGCCGGTACGCTTACCCTGGAGGCGCTGGCGAAATATCCCATCGTCACCTACGATACCGCATTCGCCGGGCGCACGCATATCGATGCCGCCTTTGCCGCGCGCGGCCTCGCCGTGGACGTGGTGCTGTCGGCGATAGACGCCGACGTGATCAAGACCTATGTCGAACTGGGCCTGGGCGTCGGCATCATCGCCGCCATGGCATTCGATGCGAAACGCGACCTGAAGTTGCGCGCGATCGACTGCGCGCACCTGTTCCGCTCCAACACCACGCGCGTGGCGCTGAAGCGCGGCAGCCTGCTGCGCGGCTATGCCTATGAATTCATCGAACTGTTCGCCCCGGCCCTGAACCGCAAGCTGATCGAGCGCGCGCTCGCCGGCGAGGGCGAGTTGTACGAGCTCTGAGCATGTCCCGTGGTCTCGCGCGCGAGTTGGTGCGCCTGGGCTGGCCGGTGCTCATCGCGCAGCTGGCGGTGATGGCCAACGGCGTGATCGACACCATCATGGCCGGACGCTACGGCACGCTCGACCTCGCCGCGGTGGGCATAGGCTCGAGCATCTATTTTTCGGTGTTTGTCGCGCTGATGGGCGTGCTGCTCGCGCTCACACCCATCGTCGCGCATATGTACGGTGCGGGCCGCCACGCGGACATCGGCGAGGAACTGCGACAAGGCGCCTGGCTCGCGGCCGCGCTGGCGCTCGTCTCGCTCGTGCTGTTCGCCTATCCCGATCCTTTTCTCGCGGTGGCCAGGCTCGAACCGGCGCTGGAGGTCAAGGTGCGCGCCTACTTGCACGCACTCGCCTGGTCGGTGCCGGCCTCGCTCCTGTTCCGCGTCTTCTACAGCTTTTCCACCGCGATCTCGCGCCCACGCACGGTGATGGCGCTCACGCTCGTCGGCCTCGTGCTGAAAGTGCCGCTCAACGCGGTGTTCATGTACGGCAATCTGGGCGCGCCCGAATTGGGCAGCACCGGCTGCGCGGTGGCGACCGCGATCGTCTCCTGGGTCGTGTGCGCGCTCGCCTGGGCCTGGTGCTGGTTCGAACCCGGCTACCGGCCGTTCCGGGTGTTCGCGCGCTGGTCCTGGCCGGACGCGCAAGCGCTCGGCCGCATCCTCTCCCTGGGCCTGCCGATCGGTCTGACCTTTCTCATCGACGTGACCGGTTTCACGTTCATGGCGCTGTTCATCGCGCGGCTGGGTGTGCTTTATTCGGCTGCGCACCAGATTGCTGCCAACTTGGCCGTGCTTACCTTCATGCTGCCGCTCGCGCTCGGCAACGCCGCAAGCGTGGTGGTCGGGCAATCGCTGGGCGCGCACCAGCACGCGCGTGCGCGTGCCGCCGGTCTCACCGGCCTCGCGCTCGCGCTCGTCTGCGCCGCGGCCGTAGGCGCGGGCCTGTATTTGTTCGCCGACGCAATAGCCGGCCTGTATACCGGCGACGCCGAATTGTGCCGCGTCGCCGCCGGACTGCTCGCTTTCGTCGCCGTGTATCATTTGTTCGACGCGGCGCAGGCGGTTGTGGTCAACGTATTGCGCGGCTATAAGCGCGCGGTGGTGCCGATGCTGATCTACGCTGTGGCGCTTTGGGGCGTTGGCCTGGGCGGAGGCTATGCGATCGGCCTGAGCAGCGTCGATCTTGCCTGGCTCGGTTTGCATCCGCCCATGGGGGCGCCGGGTTTCTGGCTCGCCGCGATCGCGAGCCTGGTGCTCGCAAGCAGCCTGGTTACCCTGTATTTCCTGCGCGTGAGCCGCGCCGCTACAACCAGCGCTGCATCGAATAGCCGCCGATAAGCGGTCGCTGCATGGCGACCCGGAGCATCTGCCGGCCCCACTTGAATTCCTTGTACAGCACGACGAAGCGCCACAGGTCGCGCAGCACCTTGGCGCGGTCGCGCCAGCCCAGGGCCATCAGCGCGGCGGGGAAGTCGGCTTCATGCGGGCGTTCGAACGCGATCTTGAGCGGGTTCCACTGATCCGAGGTGCGGCGCACTTCGGAGGCGATCATGCGGCGGTACATTTCCTGCACCGGGCGGTTGCGCGCACGCGCTTCCACCACCGCTTCGCCGCTGATCGCGCCGGAGTGCAAAGCGCAGCTCATGCCTTCGCCGATCATGTTGAGGAAACCGGCGGCCTGGCCGGTGATCAATACATTGCCCTTGCCGAACACGTAACGGTTGATCAGCGACGGCCCGAAATTCTCGCCGCAGCCCTCGTCCTCGGTGTGGGGCTGCAGACGCACGCCATGCTTTTCGGCCAGATAGTTCACGACGTTTTCGTGCTTCTTCGCAAAATTGTCGCCGCGCTTGAAGCCCACGCCGACGATCTGCCGTCCGTCGCGGGCATGGCTCCAGGTGTAGTGCCCCAGTCCGGGATGGAACCAGAAATGGAAATAATCGGGACTCAGCGGGCAATCGATGATGTCGTGAAATTTCTGCCCAACGAAGAACCAGGGGATCGATTGCGGGTAATCCGGGTAGATCGAGCGTATGACCAGGGAGCTCGGCCCGTCGGCGCCGATCACCTGGCGCGCGCGGTATTCGACCGGCGCGCCGTTCTTGCGTGCATGGACGAGCACATGATCGCCGTTATCCTCGAGCCCGGCAAACGAAGTCTGGTCGTGGATTTCCGCGCCGCTGCTTTTTATCGCCCAGTAGTCGGCGTATTTGCGGTGCAGATGCGGCGTGCTGCCGCCGAAAAAATCCATCGGCATCGACACCATGCTGGGGAAATGGAAAGTTACGCCGCGGCACGAAGTCGGCTGGTGCAGCGCTTCGCGCGGCAGCGGGCCGAAGTTCTCCAGCAGGAAGCGATGTCCGCGCGGCGACAGGATGCCGCTGCAGATCTTGTGGCGCGGCAACTCCTTTCTCTCCAGCACGATGGTTTCCAGGCCGGCGTCCACCAGGCGCTTCGCGGCCGCGGCCGCCGACAGGCTGGCGCCGACTATGACTACGTCAACTGAGCGCATGAAAGTATGCCGTGGTCATGATTTTCCATCATCCGCCAAATCCGCCAGGTGCACCACAGGGAGTCTGCTTACCCGCTCGAACGCGGCGCCGTCTTCCATGCTCTCCACCACGATGCGCGTGACCTTTCGTCCCTGCAATATCCAGCGCGCCTGTTCGCTTGCGTCCGCGCTGCCATCGGCCGCGTCGATCGCGGTCTCCCACCCCAGTCTTTGCGGCAGGCTGCGCGCCGCGGCCGGTATGGCGATGCGCTGCAAGTCGAGGTTGAAGGCACAGCCTGCGACCGAGCGCAAGCCGTCATAATGCCTGACCAGGCGCTGGTAGTCGGCATGATAGGCGCGCGGCTCGATCACATACAGGTCGCCTGCGCGCAAAGCGCCGCGCACGTTAGCCAGGCTGCTCAAGGCTTCGCCGACGCTTCTAATCTTCGACCGCGGCAGCCATTGCTGCAAGTGGCGCAGCAACAGGCCGTCGGCGACGACGATCTTCTTCAGTCCACGCAGCGGTTGCAGGAATCGCGCGAGGCGTTGCGCCGGAACCGCCGCACCCGCCTCCAGCGCCAGAGCGATATCGGCGCCGGCGTCGTGCGCCAGCGCGATCGTGCCCGTGCCACCGAGCAGGGCCGCCGCCCGCGCCAGGGTAGCGGGGCGCGCGCGCAGCGCCGGGTCCGGCAGCAGCACTGCCGCCAAGGATGTCCGCGGCGCGTGCGGCCGCGCCGCCCGCTCCTCCATCCGGGCGCGCAAGCTTTCTGCAAGGGCAGGCTGAGCCAGTTGGCGGCGCAGGTCCAAAGTCAATGCGACCAGTCCGATTTCCTCCGGGCACACCGGCTCGCACGCGGCGCAAAGGGTGCAACTCTGGACCGAGGCGGCGATGTCGGCGGCGGCGGCGCCGTACTGCAGCGCCTTGGCGCGGCCCAGAGGGGTCAGGCCGATGTCGCGGCTGCGGCGCCATACCGGGCACACCAGCAGGCACAGGCTGCAGCCGCTGCAGGCGGCATGATCCTTATGCGGCTGTGGCGTGTTGTTGGTGAAGCCGAGCATATTCGTCAGAAAATCACGTGGCGATTGAGGATCATCGCCGGGTCGGCCCGGCGCTTCATGGCCAGGTGCCGGTCCACCAGGGCATCGCCGAACACGCGCCGGATATAGCCTTTCATCATGCCGCCGAAACGATAGTAACTGGCGCCGATGTCCACGCCGATGTCGTAGATCTCGTTCTTGAACGACTGCAGATAATCGCGGCTGTACGCCCGGCCATCCAGCATCGGCTCGAACTCGCAGCCATAGGCCCAACCTGCCGCATCCGGCGGGATGCAGCTCATTTCGTAATGCGGGCCATGCTCCGGTCGCAGTTTGATGCCGACGAGGTAAAGCGTGTAGTGCGGAAAATACCTGCGGCAGACCGCGTTGCCGCGCTCCACCGCGAGGGCGAACTTGGCGGCCGAGGTCGCCAGGTCCGGGATCACCATCTGCCGGCTGCCCCAGAACTTCCACACCGCGCGCGAAAACACCACGCTGCGGTCGAACATGGTTCCGTCGCGCATGTATTCCGGGCGCCGCAGCTCCGGAAAAAGCTCGCGCTTGCGCTGTAGCAGATACCAGGCTTCGCCCAGCTTCCACGGCCGCAGGACGTAGTGGATGAGCGTGCGCAGTCCGAAACCGAATTCGCCGCAACCGCGCAGGCGCGCGCGCCAGTCTGCCATGAATGCGGCTTCACGCTCGTCCGAGTCGAAGGCCACGAGGACGTTCACCGCGCAGTCCATGATCGTGAGTATTCCGGAATAGTCGCTGGCGTCGTTGCGGTCAAGCAACTGCAGGTCCTCGATTGCGGTGGACAGCGACGCATAGTAGAAATAATGCATGCGCAGCGGCGTATAGCGGCGCACGCGCAGCGTGGCCGCGGTGATCACGCCGAATTGGCCGTAGCCGAGTATCACGCGCTGGAACAACTCCGCGTTGTGCGTGTCGGAACATTCGACGATTTCCCCGGTCGGGGTAACGACCTGCAAGGCCAACGCCTGATCGGCGCTGCAGCCCAGGCGTGCCGAATTCACGTCAATCCCGCCCACGCCCAGGGTGCCGCCGACCGACGACGTCAGGTTGAGCGGCGCCGACAGGTAATCCAGATCCTGCCGGCGCAGCTCCTCGGCCAGGCTGTGCCAGAAGATCCCGGCTTCGGTGCGCACCGTCAGTGCCTCGGCGTCGATATGCAGCACCCGGCTCATGCCGGTCATGTCCAGCAACACGCCGCCGAACGCCACCGATTCGCCTTCAGTTGTCAGGCCGCCGCCGCAAACGGTGACCGGCACGCGGTACTCCTGCGCGGCGCGCAGCAGCAACGCGACCTGTCCGGTGCTGCGCGCAATGACCACGCCGTGCGCCAGTCCGTAGGCGGTGCCGCCGGCATCGGTGGCGAAGGTGGCGCGCGCAGCGGTGGTTTCGAGAAGCTCGATGCCGCGCGCGCGCACCGCGGCGGAAAACTCCGGCCAGTTCGGGCCGCTCCAGCGCGCCGGATTGGTCTGCTGGCGCTTGATTCCCCGCAGGGCATCGGGCGCAACATGGCAGGGACCCAGGGTGCCGGGTTCAACATCGGTTACGTGCAAGCAGGAACTCCAGTCCGGTGGCAATGCCGCAATGATTTGGCGCGCACTGACCGGGCAAAGAACTTGAACGCCGGGTCAGCCAGGCTGGCCGGTATTGTACGCCGCGGTGCGCAGCGGGAGGCGCGGCGTGAGGAATGCGCCGCTGCCGTCGCCGCGATTGGCGGCGGCGATGCGGCCACCGTGGAATTCTGCGATCAGCCGCGCAGCAAAAGCGCTCACCGATCCGGCGCGTGCTGAAGAACAAGCTGGAGAACCATGCGCAGCCCGGAGCGGAGCAACGCATGCTCATCGATAGACAATATCCACGTTCCATGCATGGGCAAGATCAAGGCCTGCACGGCAATGGGCAGGCTAGCCTTTTTCAAAAACGTTCAGTCCAAATGAACTAGAACTTGACACTGGCAATTATGCGGCGCACATTGAGAACGATTACCATTAAAGCAGCTTCAGACAGCCCGGCCAGACGAAGTCATCCCTCGATGGGCCGGTCCTTCCTGAATGAGCCGGTCCTTCCTTATTGTGCGCAGGCGTGGGCTCAGCCCTTTGTCCGATCCACGACGTGCACTAGGAGACGAAGTGCGATGACCAGAATCGGACTCATGCTGTTCCTTGTGGTTGTCCCTCTGGTAATCGCATCCTGCGGCGATCGCAATGAATCCAATGCCGGCAGCAGTTCGCCACCCGGCACTGCCGCCGTGTTGCAGTTCCAAAGCAGCGACGAGGTGCTGACGCTGCCGAGCCTGCAGGTGGCTCAGAACGTCTATAGCGGCGTAACCCTGCGCCTGGCAAGGAATGGGACCTGGCAGCTCTTGTCGATCGGCCCCATGCGGCCCATGTCCGGCGGCGAGTCCGTTCCGGCGGTTCTGAACGCACCGGGTACCACCGCCATCGATATGAACTGGCGGCCTGCCGACGCCACCATCACGATAGCCCGGCTGCACATCGACGCAAAGGTGATCGGCAATGCCGCATTGCGGCTGGCCGGCGCCACATGGTTTTTGGAGGCGGGTTCGCAGGAGTTGATGGCGGTCACCCTCGCGGACTTCAGCGCGAATCCCAGCTTGGTGGCCAGCGAAGCGCACCACGTGGTGCTGCAATCAGCCCCCGAGAGCGGCACACAGCGCTTCCCCTTGCGGCTCAGTGCCAAAGTCTACAAGTTCTGCATGGACGGGCAGGACGAGGGGGCGGACAGAATCAGCCTCCTCGACCTTGCAGGCAATGAGGTGTTCAGCCTGAAGGCGGGCGACGCATGCATCGACATAAAACCGGCCGAAGGCTTGTACACGATGCAGCATGAATACGGCGGCTCCGGCACGAGACGCACGGTTTTCATGCGCCCGGCGGCGACAGCGGCAACAGCGTCGGCGCAGGCGGCATCAAGGCCGATTCGAACTGCCAGTGTCCTGAGTGCCCAGGACGCGGCCTACCCCGAATACTGGGCGGCCTACTTCGACAACTCGACGAGCATATTTACCGGCTTCGGCGTGACGCAGGGATTTCTCAGCTACAGCCAGCTTTTCGGCACGCAATTCCCATTTTGTTTCGGCATTGTCGGTGCCGTGGCCCAACTCAATTTCGACGGCACTCGCTTCTTCCCGATCACCAGAAACAGCCAAGGTGTACCGACCAGTTTGGGTGTTCCCGTTCCTTGCCACCAAGGCGAGGTGTTTTACTTGACCTACCCGGAGGCGCTGACGCTGTTCAGTCCGACACAGGTCAATTGGACGAATTACATACCGCAGACCACGTTGGGCATGAATTACCTCGGCTCGAACCTGTTTTCGCTGCAACTGATCCTGGGTGTGCACATCACTCCTCTCGGCTTCTCGTTGGGGAATAGTTTGAATTCCCTTCAGCCGGGCCAGGAATTCTTCACCCAGACCTTCCGGACCGCGTATCGCTATTTTTCAAACGGACTGCCGCCTTCGATGGCGGCCGCGGGCGGAGGGTGGAATCTGGTCAAAGGCCAGGTGGCGATGTTCTCGGGGACCAACTGCACCGGGCGGGCGATGATCGCGGAGAATTTCAGCCTGCCGTCTCCCCAGCCGCTTGGCGACATCGGCTGGTTCACGGGGTCGCTGCAACTCGGTCTGGATACCGCGCTGACCGTCTATGCCGATCCCCTCTACGGCGGCGCGTCCCGCATCATCAACGATTCAGGCTGCCTGAACAATGTGCTCGCGCCCGCGGGAGCGACGCCGGGATCCATGCAGGTCAGCATCGACACCGCCACGATCGTCATCCAGACGAACCAGTGCGAATACTGCAATCTGACTGGCGTGGATCTTTCGGGGCTGGACCTGTCGGGCCAGGGAGGCGTCAAGCTTCAGCACGCCAATTTGGCGGGCGCCACGATCAACAGCACGAATCTTACCGGCGCCGACTTGAGATTTGCGATCCTGCAGGGCGCCAACCTTTCCCGCAGCAATCTCGAGGGCGCGAACCTATGTTCCGCGCAATTGAATGGCAGCGCAGCGCTCGCCAATGCCGCCAATTTCTTCGGCGCGCATTTGAAGAATGCCAACCTCGCCCTGGCCAACCTCGACGGCGCCTCTTTCAACTCCGCAAGTTTCTACAGCAGCTCCCACCAGGCGGCCTGCCAGCCTACGGATTGCGCGACCTATGCGGCCCCGACCTGCGCCAGCGCCTATGGGGCCTCGATGAACAATACCCAGTTCAATTCAGCCTATGTCTCCAATGTCGACATGGGCACCGTGACCGGCGCCGGCGTCGACTTCTCCGGAGCGATCGTTGTGGGAACTTCTTTCGCTCTGGCCAATTTTTCCCACAACGCTGCGACCTCGGTTTCCACCAAATTCATCAATACCTATCTGCAAGGCGCAAACTTTACCAACGCCACGCTCACCTTCGCGGACTTCACAGGTGCCTATGTGGATTTGGGCAGCACCTGCATGCAGGCCAGCCTGATCAAGGAGTTCGCGAATTTCCCCGGCTACAAGCTGCCGCAGAGTACCGGCAGTTTCACTTGTGTCGCGGGTACGCAGACGGCATCCATGTGCATACAGACTGTATTCCCGGCGACGCCCGCCTATCCGGTAACCGATTGCACCAATACCTGTGCCGACGGGTCGGGCGGCGGAGGTCCGACGGGCGGCAGCTGCGCATCGTGCTCCGCGCAGAGCTGGACCGGCCTGGGCAATCCCAACGTGCCGACCTCCGCTTGTGTTGCGCCTCCCGCACCGCTTTGCGGGTCCGCCTTCGCGAGCATCATCGACCACTGCTGGTGAGCACCGGCAGCCCACTCATCAGTCAGCGCCGTCCCCGGCGCCTCTATGGAGAAACCCCATGAAGAACCATGACAGCTCGGCGATGAGCCCGGAGCGCCGGCACTTCCTGAAGCAAACGGCAGGCGCCGGTATGCTGGTCGGCGTCGGGCCCTTGTTGATCAATTGTGGAGAAAGAAGCGCTTCGGCCGGCGCCAAAACGGAAGCGCGTAACTACTTTTTCGATCTGAGCAATGCCGATCCGGAAGCGGACTACTTTCTGGTGGCAGGGTCGAATCACCATCCCTTGAGCCGGGCGACTGCGGCGCAGATCGCACAGGCCCAGGCGGCGGAACCGGGTTTGCAGCAGATCGGCAGTCAAAGCCTCACTCATATAGGCGAAGCGCTGCAACTGCCCACCAGAATCCAGATGTGTTACGTCAAGGGCGTGGCCAAGGGAAGGGCGCCGGGCGAATGGACCATGCACACCATGTTCTACCATGTGCCTACAGCCACGGCCGCCGCGGCCGGGATCCAGGTGGCGCAATCCTGCGGCAAGACCGGTCCTTCGTCGCTCAAGGCGGCGTTCAACGCCTGCCTGAACGACATCCTCACCGGCATCAGCGGACAAGCCCTGGCACAGAACAACAGTTTCTGCGTCGGCCCCCAATACGACAATTTCAAGGACTATTTCGATCACGCGGTCGCCCTGGTCTGCCATCACCCGGAGGTCGGCTCGTTCGACGGGCCGACCCTGAGCTATGTGCAGCAGAACATCGTCTGTACCGACATCAACCTGCTGAATCTCGCTGTGTCGCTGTACGAGCAGGGCCCGGCAAGCACCACTCCCGGCGGCTGGGCCACGCTGGTCGAATACATCGACCCGGACACCGGCCTGCAAAAGTTCGCTTCCAATGGCGACAAGCTCTATTTCACCCAACACTCGGCAACGACGCTGCAGCTCACGGGTGCCGCAATCAACAGCGTACTGCCGAAAGTCAAGAACGATCCCCTGCTGGGCGCAAACATCACCGGCCTGAGCAAGGCGGATCTCAACACCGGGCTGCAAGGCAAGATGTGGGTGACGAAGAACGGTACTCCGACCCGCCTGCCTGCGGCGGCGAGTTCACAATCATTGAGATCGAGGCTGCTCCTGGCGGCCGGCGACGCGGGGCCGACATGGACACCGAGTGACGTGTCTGCGGGCAGAGGCTTCAGCATCGACTCGGTCACGGGCGATGCCGCCCGCACGGTCACTTTCAGCGTGTCGAACTGGTATCTCCGCTATCTCGGGCTCTATGTGCGGTATCTGGACGCGGCCAAGAACGTCATCCCCCTGTCGAGCCTCGATTCCGCCACAAATCTGCAGTTCATACCGAGTCTGAGCGGCACCTACGACGGCTTTCTGGCCGTCGTCAACCAGGAACTGGTGATCCTGGGGATTCCCGTCATGATGGCGACGCAAAGCTTCAGCGTGACGGTTCCCAGCGCGGCCGCATCCGTCCAGATCATGGCCGGGGGACTGGGCAGCGGAACCAACACCTACCCGGAAACGGTCACGCCAGGTGCGGTGATGACGGTGGTGATCGATCTCGCGATCCCGGGCTTGTTCCTCGCCATGGCCGCCGCACAGGGCTATGCCTCCTTGTCGACGACGCTCGCGACCTCCACCAAGCTGCTCATCAGTACCGCCCAGGCGTTTCTGCTCGCGGTGACCGATGCCGCGGTCGGTGGCACCTACCACGATGCCTCCGTCTTCAAGAACCTGATCATTCCCATCGCTTCCACCCTGCTGAAAAGTGCCATCGCACTCAATGCCGAGGTCACCGCCAGCCTGACGGTGGGCGGGGCCGAGGGGGTCGCGGACGACGCCATGCCGTTTGGCATCGGCCTGCTCGTGCAGGCGGTCATGGCGGCGGGAACAGCGGCTTCCATTATCGAGACCAGCGCGGAGGTGGCGAACGCCCCCTGGACCTTTGTCACCCAGATCGACGCGACGCATGACCTGACCGTGACCATCAATCACGACCCGGCCGACACGCAGGGGTTTCCCGCAACCGCCACCTACTACAAGCTCACCGCGGTGTGCGACTCCGGCTCTCCGACCGAGTCCGGCAGGATTTCCATGCCGACGACGACGCAGACCGCCCCCCTGACCTACACGTTCCGGGGGATCCCCTCGGGGGGAATGGTCACCGTCACCACGGCTTTCTATTCGGCGGACGACTGGCTCGCCGGGGCCGGGTCCACCGGAGCGGTCGACAACACGCTCGACGCCGCCTCGATCACGATCAAGGAAAACCTGGTGCCGCTCAGCGCGGCGACTGTCTATACGCACAAGCAGAAGCTGGGCCTGGACGGCTCAGGCGATCATATCTGGATAGCGGGCCAGCAGCCCACAGTCCAACAGGCACAGTGCAACAACGTCTCCGGCAATCTGTGCAACCTGGTCGGCATTACCGTCAGCGAACCCTTCGGCGCCGTCGGCTATGTATGGCAGTCCTTCAGTTCGGGGGTAAGCTCATTCGGCACGGGCGCAACCGGCCAGCTCTACCAGTTTGCCAATGTCTCTTTCACGCAGAACCCGCAACGCGGCTACCTTTTCTCGGGCGGCGGCTTTCCATCGCCGCCGCGCATGTCCTATAACCGGGCGAGCCCGACCAGCCAGAACTACTATGTCGACACGTCCACCGGCAATGCTATCGTCCGCCGGATCACCATGACCGCCGTGGATTCGCCCCCGACCTTTGACTCGCCGGGTTCCAACCGGGCGGTGGGCAGCTTCAATTTCCTTCCGGACGCCTTCCTGATCCACCCGACCGGCAAGCTCATCAGCATCAATTCGGCGCTGAGCAAGCTGGAAGTGCTGGTGCCCTCCGCCACCCCCGTGGCCGACGCCAGCGCGCCGTTGGCACAGGCATTTGCAGGCCCTGGCTCCAGGGACGGGCTCATGAACGGCCCGGTCTGCGCCGTGGTGGCGCCGGGGGGAGCGATTCTGGTTCTCGAGCAAATCAATAACCGCATCCAGGCATTCGACACCGGGGCCAATCCGACGCTGTTCTTCGCCGGTTCTTCGACGATGCCGCTGAAGGCCCAGACAGGCAATGTGGTCTACCTGGACATGGCCATCGAATTCGTGGGCTACATCTACGTGCTGTCCCAGAACACGGGCACGGGCCTCTACAGCATGGACATCTATACGCCGACCGGTCAACTGCTCGCCACGACCAACAATATGAACGCGTCAAAACTGGCCATCGATCTATTCAGGAATGTCTTCACCCTCAACTTCGAAACCATCCAACCCGTAGGCGACCTGACCGAGCCGTCCATCAGTCAGTGGATTCCAAGCACCTAGGAGGACGAATTGTCGTCAAGCAGTCAACGCTTCCTTGAAGCCTTGGGGTCGATTCCCCTGGTGTGCAGACTACTGTGGCCGGCCCCAGACGCCGCGGCCGGAGTGAATCTTGTATTCCTGCGCCAGGGCAGGTACTCGCGCTGTGTTCAAGCATTCCGGAGGTCAGTATGAAAGCGATCCTTCGCGCCGCCGGGTGGATAGTCGACAGCCCTTATGTGACCTTGGCCAGCGGCATTATTTTGATCGCTTCGGCGATCTTCCAAATGATGGATACAGGCTTGGAGCGCGCGTTAGGGGTGGATATCGGCACCCACCATGGCGTGCTGCTCTTCGGCATCCTGCAAGCGTGCCGGGCTCTTGTGGATATGGGAGACGGCGGGGGGAGACTCAAACAAGGATTGAAGCACTCGATGCGGCGCGAACAAGCGTAAGGCCGGCGCTTCAGGTCTCGCGCATTCGCACCACGATTTTCCCCAGGTGCGCGTTGGATTCCATGCGCGCCTGCGTATGCCGGGATCCAGTCCGATCGCTTTCAGCCGCTCGGGCTTGTCGGTCGGGTCCGACGCGCCGATCACCTTCGCGCCCAGCGCTTCTTTACCACCAGACTTGCTCCGATCGCTCCCCTGCCGGGGGGCGCGCAGGGAGGCGCAAATAACATAAGGTGCATTGTGCGCGGTTCGGGGCGGGTTCAAGCCCGCGAATGCGGCGCGCCGGCAAGCCGTTCCGACTTCGCGGCCGGGTTAATTCGCCGATTCCTTTTACAGCCCGAGCCGCTGCCATATCGTCGAAACCAGCCCGGCCTGGTTCATAGTGTAGAAATGCAGGCCCGGCGCGCCCTGCGACAGCAGGCGGTCGCATAGCTCGGTCACCACGTCCAGGCCGAAGCTGCGGATCGAAGCGATATCGTCGCCGTAGCTTTGCAGCCGCAGCCGCAGCCAGCGCGGAATCTCCGCGCCGCAGGCGTCGGAAAAGCGCGCGAGCTGGGAGAAATTGGCGATCGGCATGATGCCGGGCACGATCGGCACATCGATGCGCAGCGCCTCGCAGTCGTCGATGAAGCGGAAATAGGCGTCGGCGTTGAAAAAATACTGGGTGATCGCCGCATTCGCGCCTGCGTCGACTTTGCGCTTGAACGCCTGCAGGTCGTCCTGGGAAGAGCGCGCCTGCGGGTGGAACTCGGGATAGCCGGCGACTTCGATGTGGAAATGATCGCCGCTGGTCTGACGGATGAATTCCACCAGTTCGTTCGCGTAGCGCAATTCACCCGCGCCGGCCGCGCCCGAGGGCAGGTCGCCGCGCAGGGCGACGATATGGCGCAGGCCATGAGACTGATACAGCGCCAGCGTGGCCGCGAGGTCGGCGCGGGAGGAACCGATGCAGGACAGGTGCGGCGCGGCGTTGCCGCCGTCCTTCTGGATTTCGAGCACCGCTTCCAGCGTGCGGTCGCGCGTCGAGCCGCCGGCGCCGTAGGTGACGGAAAAGAACCTGGGTTTGAGCTGGATCAACTGCCTCCAGGTGGCGCGCAGCTTGTCCATGCCCTCCGGCGTTTTCGGCGGGAAGAACTCGAAGCTGAACGTGGGGGGATATTTCTTCTGCGATTCCATGGCGGGGGAGCGGGACTGGCGGCGAGGAGGGGCGCAAGAACGCCCCTCCATACGCCCGCCGTTTTCCTCAGTAGCGATAGGAGTCCGACTTGTACGGGCCCTGTTTCGGCACCCCTATGTATGCCGCCTGCGCGTCGGTAAGCTCGGACAGCGTGGCGTTGAGCTTTTTCAGTTGCAGGCGCGCGACTTTTTCGTCCAGGTGCTTGGGCAGCACGTAGACGCCGATCGGGTACTTGCCCGAGCCTTTCTGCGCCTCGCTCCAGAGTTCGATCTGCGCCAGGGTCTGGTTGGCGAAGGAAGATGACATGACGTAGGAGGGATGGCCGGTGGCACAGCCCAGGTTCACCAGGCGCCCTTTCGCCAGGAGGATTATGCGTTTTCCATCCGGGAAAATGACGTGATCGACTTGCGGCTTGATCTCTTCCCACTGGTATTGCTCCAGCGAAGCGACGTCGATTTCGTTGTCGAAGTGGCCGATGTTGCAGAGGATGGCCTGGTTTTTCATTTTCTTCATGTGATCGTGCGTGATCACATGGTAGTTGCCGGTGGCGGTGACGAAAATGTCGGCCTTGTCGGCGGCGTAGTCCGTGGTAACCACGCGGTAGCCTTCCATCGCCGCCTGCAGCGCATTGATGGGGTCGATTTCGGTGACCCACACCTGCGCCGAGAGCGCGCGCAGCGCCTGCGCGCTGCCCTTGCCCACGTCGCCGTAGCCGCATACCAGCGCGACCTTGCCGGCGACCATTACGTCGGTGGCGCGCTTGATGCCGTCCACCAGCGATTCGCGGCAACCGTACAGGTTGTCGAACTTCGACTTGGTGACCGAATCGTTGACGTTGATCGCCGCGAACGCGAGCTTGCCTTCCTTGTGCATCTGGTACAGGCGATGCACGCCGGTGGTGGTTTCCTCGGTCACGCCTTTTACCGCGGCAAGGCGCTTCGAATACCAGCCGGGTTGGGCGGCGAGTCGTTGCTTGATCGCCGCGTACAGGCATTGCTCTTCTTCGCTGCCCGGTTTGGCGAGGATGGAGGCGTCCTTCTCCGCGCGTGCGCCCAGGTGCAGCAGCAGGGTGGCGTCGCCGCCATCGTCCAGGATCATGTTGGACAAGCCGCCGTCGGACCACTCGAAAATGCGGTGGGTGTAATCCCAGTATTCCGCCAGAGACTCGCCCTTGTAGGCGAACACCGGCACACCGGTGGCGGCGATCGCGGCCGCAGCGTGGTCCTGGGTGGAATAGATGTTGCACGAGGCCCAGCGCACTTGCGCGCCCAGCGCCTGCAGGGTTTCGATCAGCACCGCGGTCTGGATGGTCATGTGCAGAGACCCGGTGATGCGCGCGCCCTTGAGCGGTTGTCTTGCGGCGTATTCCTCGCGTATCGCCATCAGACCCGGCATTTCGGTCTCGGCGATGCGAATTTCCTTGCGTCCCCAGTCGGCCAGCGACAGGTCGGCTACTTTACAGTCGGTGAAGCTCTTGCTTTGCGGTACGGCGCTCATCACGCGCTCCTTTCGTTCGAGAAAAAAGTTCGTGAGCGCCGTTGCGGTTGTGGACACCTCGAGCCTGGCGGGGAGTGAAACCCGTCGCAACGCTCCTCAAGGGAGGCGCATTCTACCTCAATTGCGATGCCAGGCGCTAGCCTGGCCGACTGCCTGCCGGGATCGCCCGTCCGGCTTGGGTCTTGCGACGGTTTGCGTGCCGCGCCATGCCCAAAAAAAACGGGCGGCCCGAAGCCGCCCGTTGCTGGCGAAGCTGGCGAACGAATCCTCAGGCGGCAACAGCCGCCATCTTGATCCCCGCATCCGCAGCAAGCGCCTGCGCCTTGTCCATCGCTTCCCAGGTGAACTCCGGCTCGTCGCGGCCGAAGTGGCCGTAAGCGGCGGTTTTTTCGTAAATCGGGCGCAACAGGTCGAGCATTTGCACTATGCCCTTGGGGCGCAGGTCGAAATGCCTTTGCACCAGTTCGGACAGCTTTTCGTCGGAAATCTTGCCGGTGCCGAAGGTCGTGACCATGACGCTGGTCGGGCGCGCCACGCCGATCGCGTAGGACACCTGAATCTGGCACCGGCTCGCCAGGCCCGCGGCGACCACGTTCTTCGCCACGTAGCGCGCGGCGTAGGCGGCGGAGCGGTCCACTTTGGAGGGATCCTTGCCGGAGAAAGCGCCGCCGCCGTGCGGAGCCGATCCGCCGTAGGTGTCGACGATGATCTTGCGTCCGGTGAGGCCGCAGTCGCCCTTGGGGCCGCCGATCTCAAAGGCGCCGGTCGGGTTGACGAGGTATTTGATCTGGCCTTTGATCAGATGCTTGGGCAGCACCGGCTTGATGATCTGCTCGATCACCGCCTCTTCGATCTGCTTGTGCGTCATGCCGGGCGCGTGCTGGGTGGACAGGACCACGGTGTCGATCATGTCCGCCTTGCCGTCGGCGTAGCGTACGGTGACCTGCGATTTGGCGTCGGGGCGCAGCCAGGGCAGGCGCCCGTCGCGGCGCAGCTCGGACTGGCGTTCCACCAGCCGGTGCGAAAGGAATATCGGCAGCGGCATCATTTGCGGGGTTTCGTTGCAGGCGTAGCCGAACATCAGGCCCTGGTCGCCGGCGCCCTGATCGAGGTCGAGGCCCCTGCCTTCGTCCACCCCCTGGGCGATGTCCTTGGACTGCTCGCCGTAGGCCACGATCACGGTGCAGGTGTGCGTGTCGAAACCTATTCTCGGATCGTCGTAACCGATGCGCTTGATGGTCCTGCGTGCCACCTCGCTGAAGTTGACCCGCGCGCCGGTGGTGATTTCACCGGCGAGCACCACCAGATTGTCCTTGACCAGCGTTTCGGCCGCGACTCGGGAGGTTTTGTCCTGGGCTAGAATAGCGTCCAGTACCGCATCGGAAATCTGGTCTGCGACTTTGTCCGGATGGCCTTCGGAGACCGACTCCGAGGTGAACAGGAAAGAGCTCATCGTTGGGTTCTAATGGATTGAAAAAGGGCCGTAAGGATAGCATGCCTTGATGAATTGCCAAAGCGAAACGGTGTGGTCCTAGGTCTGGCGCATCTGCTCGCCCTCTTGCCTCTATCCGTTCTGCACCTTTTGGGTGCGCTCTGCGGATGGCTCGTCTATCTGCTTGCGCCGCGCTATCGGCGTTATCTGTCGACCAATCTGCGCGCGGCGGGGTTTACCGAAGATGTGCTTCTGCGCCGGGCGATTGCCGAGGCCGGCAAAGGCTTGCTGGAACTGCCCGCGATCTGGCTGCGCCCGCACGCAACAGTGGCGGGCTGGGTGGTGCAGCTCACGGGCTGGGATCTGGTAGAGGCCGCGCTGATGCGGCGCCGCGGCATCATTTTTCTTACGCCGCACCTGGGCTGCTTCGAAATCACCGCGCAGTACTATGCCTACCGCGCAGGCGCGCAAGCTGCGCTCACCGCGCTCTACCGGCGGCCGAAGAACAAAGCGGTGGAGCCGCTGATGCTGACGGGTCGCAACCGACCCAACCTGCGCTTGGCCAGCGCCGATCTGCGGGGTGTGCGCGTGCTGCTGCGTGCGCTCAAGCAGGGTGAAGCGATCGGCATCCTGCCCGATCAGGCGCCGGGCGTGGGCGAGGGCGAGTGGGCGGCGTTTTTCGGCCGCCCGGCCTACACCATGACGCTGGCCGGGCGGCTGGCCGAGGCCTCGGGGGCGCAGGTGCTCCTCGCCTACGCCGAGCGCCTGCCCCAGGGCCGGGGTTATCACCTGCATCTGGCGCCCATGCCCGCGCCGCTGGCGGGCGAGTCGCAGGCGCGGGCGCTGAACCGCGCAGTGGAGGACCTGATCCGGCTATGCCCGGCGCAGTACGTGTGGGGATACAACCGCTACAAAGTGCCGGCCGGGGCGCGGGCGCCAGAATGAAGCGGCAACGCAGCAGCGACAGGCATGGCCGTGAATGCCGCGGCTATGCATGCTGCAGCTTGCGCCTTGCGCCGACAGGCTCATGCTGACCCGCAGCGCGCTTGCGCTCATCTGGCTGTTGCGGCTGCTGCCGCTGCCGCTGCTTGCCGCGATCGGCAACGGTTTCGGCACGCTGCTCTATGTGCTCGGCCGCGAGCGTCGTCAGGTGTGCCTGATCAACCTCGCGCGCTGCCTGCCCGGGCTCGCAGCCGGCGAGCGCAAGGCGCTTGCGCGGCGCCATTTCCAGGCTTTCGCCCGTACTTTCTTGGAGCGCGCCATCCTCTGGTGGGGGTCGCCCGCGCGCATCCGGCGGCTGGTGCGCATCGAGGGCAGGGAGCATTTCGAAGCGGTGCGCGGGGCGCCGCTGATCCTGCTCGCGCCGCATTTCGTCGGGCTGGACATGGGCTGGACGCGCCTCGCGCTGGAATTCAACATGGTGTCGATCTATTCCAGGCAGAAAAACGAGGTGTTCAATGCGGTGCTGTTTGCCGGGCGCCAGCGCTTCGGCGAGCAGACGTTGCTCGCGCGCCAGGACGGCGTGCGCCCGGCGCTGCGCGCGATGCAGGCGGGAAGGCCCATTTACTATCTGCCGGACATGGATTACGGTCAGCGCGATACCATTTTCGCGCGATTTTTCGGCGTCGACGCGGCCACCATCACCGGCGTGTCGCGCCTGGCTAGGCTCGCCGGCGCGCGCGTGCTGCCGTGCATCACGCGCATGCTTCCTTGCGGCCAAGGCTACGCGGTGCGCTTCCTCCCCGCATGGGAAAATTATCCCGGCGCGAGCATCGAGGCCGACACCGTGCGCATGAATGTCTTCATCGAGGAGCAGGTGCGGCAAATGCCGGAGCAGTATCTGTGGGTGCACAAGCGCTTCAAGACGCGGCCGCCGGGGGAGGCGTCATGGTATTGACGCCGTCGCCAACTGTTTCGCCGCTTCGCGGTTAAAATCGATTCATGGCATTCACCAATCCTGGGCCCGAAGAGATCAAAGCGCTGCTGCAGCGGGTGAAGAACATCGCCGTGGTCGGCTTCTCGCCCAAGCCCGGGCGCGCGAGCCACGGTGTCGCGCGCCAGATGCAGCGCTTTGGGTTTCGCATCATCCCGGTAAGGCCCGGCATCAGCGAAGGCCTGGGCGAGAAGGCCTACCCCGATCTTGACTCGGTGCCCGAGACGGTCGACCTCGCCAATGTGTTCCGCTCGGGCAAATACATCCCCGAAGTCGTGGATCAGTGCCTGCGCCTGGGGATCAAGAACCTCTGGCTGCAGGAAGGGGCGGAGGACGAGGCGTCGGCCGAGCGCGCGCGCGCCGCAGGCATGACCGTGGTCATGGGCCGCTGCATCATGCGCGATTACACGAGGCTGTGCGATGGCTAAGAATCCGTTGCAAAATAAATTTTGCAACGGCCAATATAGGGGAGTATGAGGGGACGCGCCCGGAGGAAGTCCCCGGAGGGGATGTCCCCTCATGTTGAAATGAACTCTAGGGCCGTGAAGCTGAGGTTCACCAAAATGCAGGGTGCGGGCAACGATTTCGTCGTGCTCGACGGCGTCAGCCGGCGCCTCGCCCTTACGCTGGCGCAGTTGCGGCGCCTGGCCGACCGGCATTTCGGCGTGGGCTGCGATCAGATTTTTTTGGTGGAGCCGCCGCGCACGGCGGGTACCGATTTGACGATACGCCGGGAAGGCGCGGACAATCCGGTGTGGCTGACCGGTCCTGCGGTCACTGTGTTCGAAGGGGAAATTGAAATCGATGAAAGCTGAAGAAGTCGTACGCTACCTGCAGGACCATCCCGGATTCTTCGAGGACTATGCCGAATTGCTGGCGCAGATCTACATTCCGCATCCGCACGGCGGCCGCGCCATTCCGATCGCCGAGCGCCAGATCCTCACCTTGCGCGAAAAGAGCAAGATGCTGGAGGGCAAACTGGCGGAACTGATCCAGTTCGGGGAGGAAAACGACGCAATCGGCGAAAGAATGCACCGCCTGTGCCTCGCGCTGTCGTCCGCCGGCGACCTGCAAGCCATGCTGCAGGCGCTGTATTACAACCTGCGCGAGGACTTCGCCGTGCCGCATACGGCGCTGCGAGTCTGGCGCCCCGATCCTGGCGCGCTCGCCGGATCCGAATTCGCGCCGGTGGGCGAGGAACTGCGCCGGTACGCGGGGAGCCTCGAGCATCCGTTTTGCGGCGCCGACGCGAATGCGGAGGTGCTGTCCTGGTTCGGCGATACGGCGGCGCAGCTGCGCTCGTTCGCCTGCATGCCGCTGCGCGATGCCGGCAGCGAGTGCTTCGGCATGTTGGCGCTGGCGAGCGAAGATTCAAAGCGCTTCTACCCGGAGATGGGTACGCTCTATCTCGCGCGCCTGGGCGAGCTCTTGAGCGCGGCGCTGCAGCGTTACCTCTAGCCATGCCGGCGGATCAGGCGAGCACGACCCAGCCCGATCCCCGCCGCGAGTTGCTCGGGGGCTACCTTGAGCATTTGTCGCACCAGCGCCAACTCGCCGCCGGCACGCGCCGCAATTATCTCAAGGACATCGAAGCCCTGTTCGAACTCAATCCGGGCGTGGCGCTGGCACGCATGCAGCCGCAGCATATCCGGCGCAGCGTGGCGCAACTGCACGCGCGCGGCCTGTCCGGTCGCACCATCGCGCACATGCTGTCGGCCTGGCGCGGCCTGTTCACCTGGCTTGCGCGTCATCGCGGCTACAGCGCCAATCCCTGCCTGGGCCTGCGCGCGCCCAAGTCGCCCAGGGGGTTGCCCAAGGCGCTCTCGCCCGAGGCGGCCGGACAGCTGCTGGATGCGCCGGCCGAGACACCGCCCGACCTGCGCGACAAGGCGATGTTCGAACTCGCGTACTCCTCCGGGCTGCGCCTGGCGGAACTGGTCAGCCTGGATATTGCGCACGCCGACACGATTCGCCGCGATGCCGAAGTGACTGTGACCGGCAAGGGCGGCAAGACGCGCAGCGTGCCGGTGGGCGCGAAAGCGCGTACGGCGATCGAGGCCTGGCTGCAGGCGCGCGCCCGGCTTGCCCGCGCCGGGGCGCCGGCGCTGTTCGTCGGCGCCCGCGGCGAGCGCATCGCCGCCGGCGTGGTGCGCGCGCGCCTCGCGCTGTGGGCCCGGCGCGCCGGGCTGCCGGTGCACGTGCACCCGCATGTGCTGCGCCACTCGTTCGCGACGCACGTGCTGCAATCCTCGGGCGACCTGCGCGCGGTGCAGGAGATGCTCGGCCATTCGAGCATTTCGACGACCCAGGTGTATACGCATCTGGATTTCCAGTACCTGGCCAAGGCCTACGACGCCGCGCATCCGCGGGCGAAGAAAAAGTAGGCAACCGGGCGCCGGCGACTGTTCCCGGCGAAAACGGCTTATCATGCCGGCCGATGAAGCAATTGATCCTCAAGCCGGGGCGCGAGAAGTCGCTCCTGCGCCGCCATCCCTGGGTGTTCTCCGGCGCGGTGGCGCGCGTATCAGGCGACCCTGAAACGGGGGACACCGTGGCCGTGCGTGCGGCCGGCGGCGAATTCCTCGCCTGGGCCGCCTATAGCCCGGTGTCGCAGATCCGCGCCCGCGTTTGGAGCTGGGATGAAAGGGATGCCATCGACGCCGGCTTTCTGCGCGCGCGCCTGCGCCGGGCAATGGATGCACGCGAACGGCTGATAGCCGCCGAGGCCGACGGCGCCTTGCGCCTCGCGCACGGCGAATCCGACGGCCTGCCCGGCGTCATCGCAGACCGCTACGGCGAGGTGGTCGTGCTGCAGCTCCTCTCCGCGGGGGCGGAGCGCTGGCGCGCCGAGCTCGCCGACGCCGTGCGCGAATTGACCGGCTGCGCGTGCGTATTCGAGCGCTCGGATGCCGACGTGCGCGAGCTCGAAGGACTGCCCGCGCGCAGCGGGGCGTTTTACGGCGCTTTGCCCGCCGAGGTGCAGATGCGCGAACACGGCCTCTCCTACGGCGTGGACGTGGCGCGAGGGCACAAGACCGGCTTCTATCTCGATCAGCGCGACAACCGCAAGCGCATCGGCGAACTCAGCCGGGGGCGCGAAGTGCTCAATTGTTTTTGCTATACCGGCGGTTTCACGCTCAATGCGCTCGCGGGCGGCGCTGCGTCGGTGCTGTCGGTGGATAGTTCCGCCGCCGCGCTGGCGCAGGCGCAGGACAATCTGCGCCGCAATGGCCTGGATGCCGCGCGCGCCGAATGGCAGGACGCCGACGTATTCAAGCATTTGCGCACTCTGCGCGACCAGGGCCGCAGCTTCGATCTGATCGTGCTCGACCCGCCAAAATTCGCGCCGACGGCGGCGTTCGCGGAAAAAGCGGCGCGCGGCTACAAAGACATCAACCTGCTCGCGTTGAAGCTGCTGCGCCCAAGCGGATTGTTGGCAACGTTCTCCTGTTCCAGCGGTATTTCGGCCGAGTTATTTCAGAAGATCATCGCTGGCGCAGCGCTCGACGCCGGCGCGGACGCATCCATCGTCGGCCACTTCGCCGCTTCCGCCGACCACCCGGTGCTGTTGTCCTTTCCCGAAGGGGACTACCTCAAGGGCCTGCTCGTCAGGCGCGCCTAGGCGATCATTCGCAACCATTGCGCTTGCGCCGGCCGGTGTAGCGCCGGCCGGATGCGCACGCAAGCCAAAACCTGAGAGAATATCGGCCATGAAACCCTCGGAAGCACTCGCTATCCACCGGGACAGACTGATTGCCATCGCTGCCGGACACGGCGCGAGCAATCTGCGCGTGTTCGGATCGGTGGTGAAGGGAGTTGACAAGGAAGGCAGCGACATCGACCTGCTGGTAGATGTGCGGCAAGGAACGTCGCTCTTTGAGCTTGTCGGTATGCAACAGGATTTCGAGGATACGCTGGGCGTGAAGGTGGATCTTCTCACCGAGCCCGAACTGCATCCCCTGATCAGGGACCGAATTCTGTCCGAAGCGCGCGCCTTATGAATGAACGCGACAGGTTGTATGTCGCGCATCTCGCCGAAGCGATAGAACGCATTCGTCGTTTCACCAAGACCGGCCGCGCCGCGTTCATGGCGGATGACATGATTCAAAGCGCGGTCGTTCGGCAGATCGAGATTATCGGCGAGGCGGCGCGAAATCTCAGCCGCGAATTGAAGTCTGACGAACACTCCGTACCTTGGAGAAGAATTATCGGGACGCGCGACAGGCTGATCCACGGCTATGCCGAGGTGAATTTGGACACGGTCTGGGCGATTGTTGAGTACGACCTCGCGGAATTGGATCGAGAAGTCAAACGCATCCTCGGTCAAGCGTGACGCATACCGACGCTCGACTAGCGCAAGTGCGGGCAACTCAATGCAGTGATCAGCCGGGGCTATCCAGCACCTGCCATTTCAAGAGAATTATTTCGGCAACGCCATACCCCGTATGGCTGGCAGACAGATCAAAGTGCCAAAAAATGGCAAGTCACCGCTATATATTGACCCGGGATTTAACATGAAACCACAGGAAATGGTGCCGGTAACCATACTCACCGGCTTTTTGGGCAGCGGCAAGACGACGCTGCTGAACCGCATACTGAAGGAGCAGCACGGCCGGCGCATCGCTGTCATCGAAAACGAGTTCGGCGAGGCCGGCATCGACAACGAGCTGCTGGTGCAGGACGCGGGCGAGCAGATCATCGAGATGAACAACGGTTGCATCTGCTGCACCGTGCGCGGCGACCTGGTGCGCATCCTGGGCGAGCTGCAGGCGAAGCGCGAGGCGAAGCAACTCGATTTCGAGCGCATCATCATCGAGACCACGGGCATGGCCGACCCCGGCCCGGTGGCGCAGACGTTTTTCATGGACGAGGACATCGGCAACTACTATCTGCTCGATGCCATCGTCACCGTGGTGGACGCCAAGCACGCGCACAAGCAGCTGGACGACTTCCGCGAGGCGCAGGAGCAGGTGGGCTTCGCCGATCGCATCCTGCTGTCCAAGACCGATCTGGTCAGCGCCGAGGAGCACGAGCAGTTGCGGCAGCGCCTGGTCAAGATCAATCCGCGCGCGCCGATTAAGCCGGTGCATTTCGGCAATACGCCGCTGGCGGACATACTCGACATCCGCGGTTTCAATCTGAACGCGATTCTGGAGATCGAGCCCGGTTTCCTGGACGAGGCCGAGCACGAGCACGACGACGCGGTGCATTCCTTCGTGTTCCGGGCGGATCAGCCCTTCGACGGGGTGAAGCTGGAGGAGTTCCTCTCTGGCATGATCCAGGTGTACGGCCCGGACCTGCTGCGCTACAAGGGCGTGCTATGGCTGGCCGAGAACGAAAACCGGGTCGTGTTCCAGGGCGTGCACATGCTCATGGGCGGGGACGTGGGCAAGCCCTGGGGAACGCAGGAGAAGCGAGCGAGCGTGATGGTGTTCATCGGCAGGAATTTGCCCGAAGATCTGTTTGTTCAGGGCCTGCAGCAGTGCCTGGTCAAATAGCGCAAGCAGCCGAGTTGGAATAGTATCGCCATATGTCGGTTCTCTTCGATCAGGGCGCGCGCATGCTGAAGTGCCTGTTGCTCGCCTTCACGGTGCTGTTCGCCCAGCAGGTGGCGCAGCTGCACGCGCTGGCGCACGCACAGGATCAACTGGCGCAGCCGCATAAAGGCAAGCCGGCTTCGCACCCGCTCGAGCAGTGCGTGGCATTTCATGCCATCGACAGCGCGCTGGTCGCTACCGCGGCGCTGCAGAATTTCGATTTTCTCCAGTCCGAGCACTCGGACTGGGTTCCCACCGAGGCGCAAGCACGCGCTGTCTACCGCCTTCCCTCGCGCGCGCCTCCGCGCGCCGTCTAGCTTCCCCAGCTTGTTTCGCGCCCCACGGCCGCCGGCCGCGCGGGCTCATGGCCCATTCCGGGCGAATTGGGAAAGGAATCGAGACATGATCAAGCAAACACTCATGGCGGCCGCCGTGGCCGCTGCCTTGGCAGTGCCGGGCACGGCAGCAGCCGTGACGGATATGGAAATGAAGGAACTGCGTGAGCAGGTCCGGCAGATGAAACAGGAATACGAACGGCGCATCGACGCGTTGGAGCAGCGCCTGAAGCAAGCGGAGGCGGACACGGGCAAGGCGCAAGCCGCGGCTTCGCGGGCGCAGGCGACTGCGGTTGGTGGCGAGGCCGCCGCGTCGTCCGCGAGCGCCAGGCCGGCGGGAGAGAACGCTTTCAATCCAGGCGTTTCGCTGATACTCAATGGCGTGCTGGCCAATCTGTCGCAGGATCCGGCGCGCCACCAGATCACCGGCTTCACCCCCACGGGGGGCGAAGTGGGGCCGGGCAGCCGGGGCTTGAGCCTTGGCGAAACCGAGCTCGTGTTCAGCGCCAATATCGATCCGAATTTTCGCGGCACGCTGATCGCCGCGCTCGGCGCCGACGACAGCATCGGGGTGGAAGAGGGCTACATTGAGGGCATCGGCTGGTCGCGCGGACTGGGGATCAAGGCAGGGCGCTTTTTCTCCAGCGTCGGCTATCTGAACGAGCTGCATCCGCATGCCTGGGATTTCGTCGATGCGCCGCTGGCAAACAAGGTGTTTCTCGGCAATCAGCTTGCCGACGACGGCGTGCAGCTGAAATGGGTCGCGCCGACCGATACCTTTGTTGAACTCGGCGCCGAGGTCGGCCGCGGCCGCAGCTTTCCGGGCAGCAACCGCGACAAGAACGGCGCCGGCGCGGCGAACCTGTTCGCGCGCCTGGGCGGGGACATCGGCGCGAGCACGGCGTGGCGCCTGGGCCTGTCGCATCTGCGCACTACCGCGCAGAACCGCAATTACGATGACCTCGATTCGACCGGTACCCAGGTGAACAACAGCTACAACGGTTCGAGTCGCCTGTGGGTGCTGGACGGCGTGCTCAAATGGGCGCCCAACGGCAATTCCGGATACAACTCTTTCAAGCTACAGGGCGAATATTTCCGGCGCCGCGAGGCGGGCAGCTTCACCTACGATACCGCCGCGGCCTCGCTGGGCACGCAAAGCGATGCCTATCTTTCGGCGCAGTCCGGATGGTATGCGCAAGGCGTGTATCAGTTTATGCCGCGCTGGCGCGTCGGCTACCGCTATGACCGCCTCGACTCCGGCAGCGTGAAGCTGGGCCTGGTGGACAGCGGCGCGCTCGGCGCGGCTGATTTTCCGATCTACGCCAGGAACGACGCCACGCGCAACACCCTGATGTTCGATTTCAGCCAAAGCGAGTTCAGCCGCCTACGGCTGCAGCTCGCGAGCGACAAGTCGCGGCTGGGGGCGACGGACAATCAGTTGTTCCTGCAATACATCATGAGTCTGGGCGCGCACGGCGCCCACAAATTCTGAGGACGGGCGAGCACATGAACAAAGCAACCGCATTGAACGCAATCAAAAAGACGATCGCCCAGGTGGTGCTGGCGGCGGGGGCGCTGCTGCTCGCGCAACCGGCCGCCGCCGAGTTGCGGGTACTCGCCTGCGAGCCGGAATGGGCTGCGCTGGTACAGGAACTTGCCGGCGACAAGGTGTCGGTATACAGCGCCACCACCGCGCTGCAGGATGTGCACCACATCGAGGCCAGGCCCAGCCTGATCGCCCGGGCGAGGAATGCCGACCTGGTGATGTGCACCGGCTCGGAGCTGGAAGTCGGCTGGTTGCCGCTGCTGCTGCGACAATCGGGCAACGAGCGGATCCAGCCGGGCGCGCCCGGCTACCTGGAAACCTCCCAGTTCGTCCCGCGGCTGGAGATTCCCAAGCTGCTGGATCGCTCCTTGGGAGATATCCACGCGGCGGGCAATCCGCACATCCACCTCGATCCGCACAATATCGCCAAAGTCGCGCAAGTGCTGCGCGACCGGCTGGCGCAACTCGATCGCGTCAACGCCGAACTCTACCGTACACGCACTGCGGCATTCCTCGCGCGCTGGGACGCCGCGATCCAGCGCTGGGAGGTGGAGGCGGCGCCATTGAAGGGGCTGACCATGGTCGTGTATCACCGGAACATGAGCTATCTGAACGCATGGCTGGGACTGCGCGAAGCCGGCAGCCTGGAGCCCAAGCCCGGCGTGCCGCCGACCACCGCGCATCTTGCCGATCTGGTCGCGCGCATGCAGGCCGCGCCGGCCAGGGTGATTGTGTACAACGCCTACAACAACCCTCAGGCGGCGCAGTTCCTGTCTGCACGCAGCAAAATACCCGCAGTCATGCTGCCTTACACCGTCGGCGGCAGCGATGGCGCGAAAGATCTGTTCGGCCTGTTCGACGACACCCTCGCGCGGCTGCTGGCGGTGCTCAAATGAACAATCCGGCGGCGGTCCTGTCCATACTCGGGCCGGCCTTCATCGCCGGATTGCTGGTGACGGCGGCTCTGGTTCCTTTCGGTTTCGAGGTGCTCAAGCGCGGCATCGTGTTCATCGACCTCGCGGTGGCGCAGATCGCGGGCTTGGGCGTGATTTTCGCCGACTTCCTCGGCTGGGAGCCGCAGGGGGTGGCGGTGCAGGTTTCAGCCCTTACCGCCGCGTTGGCCACGGCGCTGCTGCTCACCTGGACGGAGCGGCGCTGGCCCGAAGTGCAGGAGGCGATCATCGGCGTGGTGTTCGTCCTGGGCGCGAGCGGCGCCATCCTGTTGCTTGCCAGCAACCCTCACGGCGGCGAGCACCTTAAGGATCTGCTCGTGGGCCAGATCCTGTGGGTGAACCCCGCCAGGCTGCCGCTGCAGGCTGCAATCTACGCAGCCCTGCTGGCCCTCTGGCTCGGCTTCGGCGCGCGTCTGGGGCGCGTCGGCTTTTACGCGCTGTTTGCCTGCGCCGTGACCTTTTCGGTGCAGTTGGTCGGGCTTTACCTCGTTTTTGCTTCCCTGGTTCTGCCGGCGCTGGCGACTTACTATGCATCACGCCAGCGCCGGCTGAAAGCCTACGCCGTCGGCGTGCTCGGCTACGCTGTGGGGCTGCTGGCGTCTTTGTGGCTGGATCTGCCTTCGGGCGCGATGATCGTGTGCGCTATGGCGCTGATCGCGATGCTGGCCGCCAGCTTGGAGCGCCGGCCCGCAGATTGACCAATTATCGGGTTGATTCCGGCAAAACCACCCCAATGTGCAGAAATTGACCGCGTTGGACCTCCATATGGAACAATTCCGTGGCACCACCATCCTGTCCGCGCGGCGCGGCCAAAATGTCGCGCTCGGCGGGGATGGCCAGGTAACCCTGGGCAATATCGTGATCAAATCCGGCGCGCGCAAGGTGCGGCGCTTGTACCACGACCGCATCCTGGCCGGATTCGCCGGCGGCACGGCCGATGCGTTCACTTTGTTCGAGCGCTTCGAGGCCAAGCTGGAAAAGCATCAGGGCAATCTGCTGCGCTCGGCGGTGGAGTTGGCCAAGGACTGGCGCACCGACCGCATACTACGGCGTCTGGAGGCGATGCTGGCCGTGGCGGACCGCGAGACCTCGCTCATCATCACTGGCATGGGCGACGTGCTCGAACCGGAACTCGGCCTGCTCGCCATCGGCTCGGGCGGCCCCTACGCGCAATCGGCGGCGCGGGCGCTGCTGGAAAACACCACGCTTGGGCCCAAGGAAATCGTCGCCAAGTCGCTGGGCATCGCTGCTGATATCTGCATCTATACCAATCAGCAGCAGGTAATCGAAACCCTTGAGTGAGGAAACCGAAGCAGGGTTGGCGTTGTCCAACCTGCTTCGGTAATAAGCCATGTCGCAAATGACCCCGCAGGAAATCGTCCACGAACTGGACAAGCATATCATCGGCCAGGACCGCGCCAAGCGCGCGGTCGCGATCGCACTCAGAAACCGCTGGCGCCGGCAGCAGGTGGCCGAGCCCCTGCGCTACGAAATCACGCCGAAGAACATTTTAATGATCGGGCCGACCGGCGTGGGCAAGACCGAGATCGCGCGGCGCCTGGCGAAGCTCGCCGACGCGCCGTTCATCAAGGTCGAGGCGACCAAGTTCACCGAGGTCGGCTACGTCGGCCGCGACGTAGACACCATCGTGCGCGATCTGGTCGAAATCAGCGTCAAGCAGACGCGCGAGCAGGCCATGCGCAAGGTCAAAGCCCGGGCCGAGGATGCGGCCGAGGAGCGCATCCTCGACGTGCTGCTGCCGCCTGCCCGCGGCGCGGTTGCGTTGGAGCGGCAGGACGCCGGCCCGGCGCCGGTCTCCGATAGCACGGAAGCCTCGGCGACGCGGCAGAAATTCAGGAAAAAACTGCGCGAAGGCGAGCTTGACGACAAAGAGATCGAGCTCGAAGTGGCAGCGGCGGCGGCGCAAATGGAAATCTTCGCGCCGCCCGGAATGGAAGAGCTGACTTCGCAGATCCAGGGCATGTTCCAGAATCTGTCCGGCAGCCGCAAAAAAACGCGCAAGCTGAAGATCCGCGAGGCGCTGAAGCTGGCCGCCGAGGAAGAGGCGGCGCGGCTGATAAACGACGAGGACCTGAAAACCCACGCGCTTGCGAACGCCGAACAAAACGGCATCGTTTTCCTCGACGAGATCGACAAGATCGCCAGTCGCGCCGAGATGTCGGGCGCCGACGTGTCGCGCCAGGGGGTGCAGCGCGATCTGCTGCCCCTGGTCGAGGGCACCACGGTCACGACCAAATACGGCCTGGTCAAGACCGACCACATCCTGTTCATCGCCAGCGGCGCCTTCCACATGGCCAAGCCCTCCGATCTCATTCCGGAGCTGCAGGGGCGGCTGCCGATACGGGTGGAGCTCGATTCGCTGTCGGCCGCCGATTTCGAGAATATCCTCACCAAGACCGACGCCTGTCTCACGCGCCAGTATCAGGCCCTGCTCGAAACCGAGGGTGTGAAGCTGGTGTTCGAGCCCGAGGGCATCAAGCGCCTGGCCGAGATCGCTTACGCCGTCAACGAGAAGACCGAGAACATCGGCGCGCGCCGCCTGTACACGGTGATGGAAAAGCTGCTGGAGGAGATTTCCTTCGACGCGGGCAAGCGCAATGACGAGACCATTACCATCGACGCTGTCTACGTCGATGCGCGGCTGAAGGAGTTGGCGCAATCCGAAGACCTGGCGCGGTACGTGCTGTAACCTTCAATGGAGAAAAGAATGAAACATTCCACACGAGCCGTCCTGTTCGGTTCCATCGGCTTGGTGCTCGGCGGCGGCCTCCCGACCAGCGTGGTGCATGCGCAGGAGGTGACCATCAAGGAGCCCTGGGTGCGCGGCACCGTGCGCGGCCAGAAGGCGACCGGCGCCTTCATGCAGCTTACCGCCAGCGAGTCGGCTACCCTGGTCGCGGTGGAGAGCCCGGTCGCGGGCTCGGTGCAGATCCACGAGATGAAAATGGAAAACGACGTGATGCAAATGCGCCCGATCTCCAGGCTGGACCTGCCGGCGGGCAAGTCGATCGAGCTCAAGCCGGGCGGTTACCATGTCATGCTGATGGACCTGAAGCAGCCGCTGAAAAAGGGCGAAGCCGTGCCGATCAAGCTGCGCTTCGAGGCCAAGGACAAAACGTTCAAGACCATCGAGATTCAGGCGCAGGTGCGTGAACTCGGCGCGAACCCGAAGCATTGAAGCGCCAGCCCTTGAATCCGGTCCTGCCCTCCCCATATTCAGTTTACTGGCCGCAAGGCCGCTAACCGACAATTTGGAAAGGAGCATGATCATGGCGAATATTTCGCGTTATGACCCTTTCGGGGACGTATTCGACGACCTTCTGAAAGGCTTTTTTGTGCGGCCGATGGCGTATGAGGGACAGGCCGCCGCGCCCGGGCGGATCAAAATCGATGTGAGCGAGAAGAACGGCGCCTATGTGGTGCACGCCGAGATTCCCGGGGTGAAGAAGGAAGACATCCAGGTCAACATCGACGGCGACCAGGTGTCGATCAGCGCCGAGGCGCACGCCGAAAAGGAAGTGAAGGAAAACGAGCAGGTACTGCACCGCGAGCGCTACTATGGCAAGGTTGCGCGCGCGTTCCGCCTCGGAACGGATATCGACCAGGCGGCGGCCAGCGCGAAATATACCGACGGTGTGCTGGAACTTACCCTGCCCAAGAAAGCCGACGTGGCCGGACGCCAGTTGGCCATCCAGTAACAGACGCAGGCGGTATCGGGAAAAGGCGGCGCGAGGCCGCCTTTTTTCGTTCCGCGAGCGGTAAAATACGCGCGTTCCCATAATGGCTAATCCCATGTCCAAGCCCGCCCTGCCCGCGCTCAAGGCCCAGACCCTGGCCGAAGCGCTGCCTTACATCAAGCGCTTTCACGGCAAGACCATCGTCGTCAAATACGGCGGCAATGCCATGACCGATCCCGCCTTGCAGAAGAGCTTCGCCCACGACGTGGTGCTGCTGAAGCTGGTGGGCATGAATCCAGTGGTGGTGCACGGCGGCGGCCCGCAGATCGAGGCGCTGCTCAAGCGCATCGGCAAGACGGGCGAATTCGTGCAGGGCATGCGCGTTACCGACGCCGAAACCATGGACGTGGTCGAGATGGTGCTCGGCGGCGCGGTCAACAAGGACATCGTCACCCTGATCAATCAGGCCGGCGGCAAGGCTGTCGGCCTGACCGGCCAGGACGGCGGGTTCATCCGCGCGAAAAAACTGATGCTGCAGAACAAGGACAAACCGAAGCAGATGCTGGACATCGGCCAGGTGGGTGAGATCGACTCGATCGATCCGCAGGTGATTTCGGTGCTGGAAGCCGGTGGTTTCATCCCCGTGGTGGCCCCGATCGGCGTGGGGGCCAACGGCGAATCCTTCAACATCAATGCCGACCTGGTCGCAGGCAAACTCGCGGAGATTCTGAAGGCGGAGAAACTGGTGCTGCTCACCAATACCCCGGGCGTGCTGGACAAGGACGGCAAGCTGCTCACCGGCCTCACGGCAAAGCAGATCGACGCCCTGTTCGCCGACGGCACGCTCTCCGGCGGCATGCTGCCCAAGATCAGTTCGGCTCTGGATGCGGCCAGGAGCGGGGTGAAAAGCGTGCACATCATCGACGGCCGCGTCGAGCATGCGTTGCTGCTGGAAATTCTCACCGACCAGGGCGTAGGCACGCTGATACGCGGCAAGTGACATCGATCCCCAAACTATTTGGTATTTCTCGTTGTTGATCGATAATTGGAGCAGGCGAGAGTCCAAAAATAAAATAGCCGCGTGGGTTGCGCGAGTATGTGTTGGCGTCAGACTTGCTTTTTTCTGTATCGATGCAGACCGTCTCTGGAAAAGTTGCTGTCGGTGCAAATTGTAAGAACTTGACATCGTTTCTTCGGGCCAACTCCAAGATGGACCCATGAAATCTTCTTCGATGTGCCGTATTCGAGAATCAATTGGTCAAACCGAATATCGGAATTGGTGATTTTCTTGCACACACTGAAGGGAGTGCCAAATTTCTTGCAAGTGAAATCAGCGGCAAGACCCTGCGTGTGTTGTGAAGTCTTGCTTCCACCAATGGCAGCATTTAATGCTTTACTGCGGTAGCCGCTTGAAATTGAGATTGAATGGCCGAGAAGTTCTACGACCTGTTCTAGAGTGGATGCAAGGTGCCTCAGGTTGTTTAGAGCCGCCTTGGTGGGTGTATTGCGGATTCCCTTTTTCAGTGCTGTGTCCGAATAGATAAGGTCCGAGAGTAAAAAATTTGGCGAAAGCCGCTGCTTAGTAATTGGTCGTACCCTAGATATCTTGGTTGCCTTTCGTTTACTTTTCATGGTGATACTCCCAGAGCCCAATGGGCGATTCGTCATTAGATTGACTTAAGGCGTTGGCGCGAATTATGCCGTAGATAACGCTATTTGCGCCCCAGAAACTGTCTTGGTGGGAGTAGGCATGCGCCGCAGTTCGCTAGCGTAGAAGAAAGCTTCTTCTTACTTGGCGAGTAGATAATTGGGGGTGCCGCCTTATACCTTTGAGGGAGAAATGCAAACCAAGCTGACCTGGGTTTTCGACCTCGACAACACCCTGCACAACGCGTCGCCGCATATCTTCCCGCATATCAATCGCAGCATGACCGCTTATCTGCAGCAGCATTTGCGCTTGACGGAAGAAGATGCCGGCAAACTGCGCGCGCATTACTGGCACAGTTACGGCGCGACGCTGCTGGGCATGATGCGCCATCACGGCACCGATCCCGAGCATTTCCTGCGCGAGACGCATGCGTTTCCCGATCTGTCCAATATGGTGGTGTACGAACGCGGGCTCGCCGCCATGTTGCGTCGCCTGCCCGGCCGCAAGCTGGTCCTGTCCAACGCGCCAAGACTTTACGCCAGAGCGGTGCTGCAGATGATGGGCGTAGAGAGCCACTTCGATGCCCTGCACTGCATCGAGTCCACCGGCTACCAGCCCAAACCTTCGCTCGCGGCCTTCCACAGCCTGCTGCGCGCGCACCGCCTCATCGCCTCGCGCTGCGTCATGGTGGAGGACAGCCGGCAGAACCTGCGGCCGGCCAAGCGCCTGGGCATGAAGACGGTGTGGGTCACGCGCGAGCCGCACGCGCCGGCTTACGTCGATGTCAAGACCGCCTCAGTGCTCGCCCTGCCGCGTCTGATGGGGCGCCTGGGGTAACAAAAAGGTTAGCACTCACCAACCGTATGAGCTAGAATCTGCGCACATCTGCATGCGCAATGAGGCGATCATGGCGACCCGCACCGGCGAACGCAAGAACCAGATCCTGCAAGTATTGGCCGAGATGCTGCAGGCCCCAAAGAGCGAGAAAATCACCACGGCAGCCCTCGCCGCCCGGCTCGACGTATCCGAAGCCGCGCTCTACCGCCACTTCGCCAGCAAGGCGCAGATGTACGAGGGACTGATCGGCTTCGTCGAGGAGACCGTGTTCGGCCTGATCAACAAGATCAGCGCGGAGCAGGACAGCGGATTGAAGCAGACCCACGCCATCGCCGCCATGCTGCTGTCTTTTGCCGAGAAGAATCCCGGCATGACGCGCGTGCTGATCGGCGACGCGCTGGTGAACGAGGACGAGCGCCTGCAGGTGCGCATCAACCAGCTGCATGACCGGCTGGAGGCGACGCTCAAGCAATCGTTGCGGCTGGCGCAGACGCAGGGGGAGATCGACAAGGACGCCGATGCGGCTGCGCAGGCAAACCTGATGCTTGCATACATCATCGGCCGCTGGCACCAATACGCCAAGAGCGGCTTCAAGCGCCTGCCGACCGAGTTGTGGCAACAGCAGGGGCCGATGCTGCTAGGTTAGGAATAGCAGCGAATACAGCGTAAGCGTTTTATCCAGATCGCCGATTGCGCGCGGATGTGCTTTTCATCCGTGCGCAATCGGCGATCCGCGCGGACGGGGCGCCGTCCGCGCAAGTTCGATCGCCGCCGTTCGATGTATCCCCCTGCGCTCGCCGGTGTCGGCACACCGTCATTGCGCGCTGCGCGCGCCAACCGTGCTTTCCGTACGGATGAAAAGCGCATCCGTACGGAAAACACGGTTACGGTTAACACCAAGGCAAGGACGGCGTGTGGGTTTTATCCAAGATCGCCGATCGCGCGCGGACGCACTTTCGTCCGCGCAAAATCTCGGCTCTGCAACTAGGCCGATGACCTGGAGCACACCTTGCACGCCGGGTCCTTCGCCAGTCTGACCGAGCGCCACTCCATTCTGAGGCTATCGAGCAGCAGCAGGCGGCCATTGAGCGTGTCGCCCGCGCTGCAGAGCAGCTTCAGCGCTTCGGCCGCCTGCACCGTGCCGATGATGCCGGTAAGCGGCGCGAACACACCCATCACCGCGCAGCGAGTTTCCTCGGCTTCGGTGTCTTCGGGGAACAGGCAGTTGTAGCAGGGAGCTTCGTCCTGGCGCAGATCGAATACAGTCACCTGCCCGTCAAAGCGCACTGCGGCTCCCGACACCAGCGGCTTGCGATATCTGACGCAGGCGCGGTTGACCGCATGGCGGGTGGCGAAATTGTCGCAGCAGTCGAGCACGACGTCGGCGCTCGCGACCAGTTGGGCCAGGCGTTCGCCCTCCAGGCGCTCGGGTATGGCCGCAACTTCGATTTCCGGGTTCAGTTGCGCCAGCGCGTCCTTGCCGGAATAGGCTTTTGCCCGGCCCACGGCAGCGGTAGTGTGCAGGATCTGGCGCTGCAGATTGGTGAGGTCGACCGAATCGCCGTCGGCGAGCGTAATGCGGCCGACGCCGCCCGAAGCGAGATACATGGCGGCGGGGGAGCCCAGACCCCCTGCGCCGATGATCAGCGCATGCGCGGCGAGCAGTTTCTCCTGGCCCTCGATGCCGATCTCGGGCAGCAGGATATGTCTGCTGTAGCGCAGCAGCTGATCGTCATTCATGGGAGCGGGAAAGGCAAAGCGCCAAGCCTGAACCGAGGGTTGTCCTCGCGCGGCTCGCGCCAGGCGCTAGTTGTTGCGGACGATCGGCAGGCCCTTGAGCATGTTGACGGCCTGGGTCAGCTGAAAGTCCTTGTCCGAGCCGAACTCTATGGGCTTGGCCGGTTCCTCGCCGTTCTCGCCCTTGGGCTTGGGCTTGTCCCCAGGGCGCGCCGCCGGCTTGTCTGGCGTCACCGCGCTGTCCTTGTCGTTGGACAGGTGCTTGTTGAGGTCACTTTCGCGCAGGAACGCGCGGGTATCGATGCCGGGTTCTTCGACAACGATGTCCGGCGTGATGCCCTTGGCCTGGATCGAGCGGCCGCTGGGCGTGTAATAACGCGCGGTGGTCAGTTTGATCGCGGTGTTGTTGCCCAGCGGCATGATGGTCTGCACCGAGCCTTTGCCGAAAGTCTGGGTGCCCATGATCAAGGCGCGCTTGTGGTCCTGCAGCGCGCCCGCCACGATTTCAGAAGCCGAGGCCGAGCCGCCATTCACCAGCACCACCATGGGTACCGTCTTGACGGCGGCCGGCAGGAGTCTCAGATAATCTTCGCTGTTGCCGCGCAGATAGTCCTCGGTGCTGGCGATGTACTTGCGCTTGGCGTCCTCGGTGCGGCCATCGGTCGTGACTACGATGGACTTGGGCGGCAGGAACGCGGCGGAGATGCCGACGGCCCCGTTGAGCAACCCGCCCGGGTCATTGCGCAGGTCCAGCACCAGGCCTTTGAGCTGGCCGTCCTTGTAAAGGGTGTTGATGTGCCGCACCACGTTTTCGCCGGAGCGCTCCTGGAACTGCACCACGCGCAGGTAGCCGTAGCCCGGTTCGATCACCTTCGACTTCACGCTTTGCACTTTGATCACATCGCGCACCAGGGTGAATTCCAGCGGCTTGCTTTCGCCCTTGCGCAGCACGGTGAGCTTGATCGGTGTCTTGGGCTTGCCGCGCATGCGCTTCACCGCGTCGTTCAGGCTCATGCCCTTCACCGGTGTTTCATCGAGTTTGATGATCAGGTCGCCCGTCTTGATGCCGGCGCGGAAGGCCGGGGTGTCTTCAATCGGGGAAACCACCTTGACGAAGCCGTCCTCCATGCCGACCTCGATGCCCAGACCGCCGAATTCGCCTTGCGTGCCGACCTGGAGTTCGCGGAACGCGTCGCGGTCCAGGTAGGCGGAGTGCGGGTCCAGGCCGGTGAGCATGCCGTTGATGGCCTCGGAAATGAGCTTCTTGTCCTCGACCGGCTCGACGTAATTGCTCTTGATCGCGCCGAACACCTCGGCGAACGAACGCAGTTCCTCCACCGGCAGCGGCGAGCGCGCCGCTTCTTTCTGGGCGATGGCGGAGAAATTGAGGGACAGCAGAACGCCTGCCAGTGCCCCCAGCAGAACCAGACCCGTCTTCTGTAACTTGCTTTTCATGGCAGACACCACCCTTCTACTTCAAAGACACCCAGCGCAACGGATCGAAGGCTTTGCCCTGATATCGGATTTCGAAGTATAAACCCGAATCCGGGTTGCCGCCGGTGTTGCCTACCGTGGCTACCGCGTCGCCGGTTGCGACCGCATCGCCCACCTGTTTGAGCAGCGCCTCGTTGTTGCCGTAAATGGTGAGGTAGCTTTGGCCGTGGTCGATGATCATCAGATTGCCGAAGCCGCGCATCCACTCGGCAAACACCACCCGCCCGCCGGCGACCGCGCGCACTTCCTGCCCGCTGGCGCCGCGAATGAACAAACCCTTCCAGCTCAGCCCGCTGTCAGTACGTGGACTGCCGAAGTGGTTGATTAGTTCCCCGCGGGTGGGCAGTCTGAGCTTGCCTTTGAGCGATGCGAACGCTCCGTCGCGGCCAGCTTCGGGCAGCTTCTCGTTGCGCCGCCCGCTTGCGCCGGGGGAAATGACCTTTCCCAATTCCTCGACCAGGCGCGACAGACGCGCTTCGTCGCGCTGCAATGATTTCATCTCGCGGCGTTGCGACTGGATTTGCGTCGCCAGCCTCGCCAGCACTTGGCGCCGTTCGACCTGCTGCGCGAGCAGTTCCTTGCGGCCCTCGCGTTGTCGCGACTCCAGCTGCGCCAGTTCGGTGCTCCTGTCGCGCGCTTCGCGCGCAAGCTGCGCCAGCCCCGCGAGGTTGGCCCGCAGCGCGCGGATGAAATCGGCCTGGGCGCGCGAAATGTAGCTGTAGTAGTACAGCTCGCGCGCGGCCTGATTCGGGTCGTGTCCGGACAGCAGCAGCCTCAGGTAGTCCTGCTGACTCGAGGCGTGGCGCATGGCCAACAGCTGCCCGAGCTCGCGCTGTTGCGAGGTGATGGCCGCCTCCAGCTTGCGCGACTGTTCCGCCAAGCGGACGAGATCGGCGCGCGCCGCCCGCTGCTGCGCGCCGACATTGCGCAGCATGCGGTTGGCCTCGGATACGCCGCGTTCCGATGTGCGCAGCGCGTCGCTCGCCTCCGACCGGTCTTCTTCGGCGCCGCTCAGATTTGCTTTCAGCGCTTCGATACGCCCGCGCAGTGCGTCCAGTTCGGTCTTGCCGGTGGCGTATGCCGGGTGCGCGCCGACCAGCGCCAAAGCCAAAAGCAATTCGCCGGCGCAGGGAGCGCAGAGGAGGCGGAGGAAGCTCGAGTCACTCCTCCGCGCTGTGCGCGCCCCCTGCGCCGGATTCAAGTCCTCGCCTTGCCCTGGTTCGCGACCGCCTGCATGGCCTTTTCGATTTCTGCGGTATCGCCCAGATAGTAGTGGCGGACGGGCTTGAGGGCGTCACCCAGTTCGTAGACCAGCGGCACCCCGGTGGGGATATTGAGGCCGACGATGTCCTGGTCGCTTATCTTGTCCAGGTACTTCACCAGCGCGCGGATGGAATTGCCGTGCGCGGCGATGAGGACGCGCTTGCCCGCCCGTACGTCCGGGGCTATGGACTGGTTCCAGTAGGGCAGCACGCGCGCCACCGTGTCCTTGAGGCATTCGGTCAACGGCACCTGGCTGGGCGCGAGCCCGCGGTAGCGGGGGTCGTTGCCGGGGCAGCGCTCGTCGCCCTGGGTGAGCGCGGGCGGCGGGACATCGTAGCTGCGGCGCCAGGTGAGCACCTGCTCGTCGCCGAATTTGGCCGCTGTTTCAGCCTTGTTCAGGCCCTGCAGAGCGCCGTAGTGGCGCTCATTCAGGCGCCAGGAGTGCAGCACCGGTATCCACATCTGGTCCATGCTCTCCAGCGCCAGCCACAGGGTCTTTATCGCGCGCTTGAGCACTGAAGTATGCGCGAGATCGAACACAAAACCCGCCTCGCGCATCAGTTCGCCGGCTTTCCCCGCCTCTTCCACGCCCTTCTCGGTCAGGCCGACGTCGGTCCATCCTGTGAACCGGTTTTCCTTGTTCCAGACGGACTCTCCGTGCCTGAGCAGAACGACTTTTTTCATGATGATCCCTTATTACCGTACGGTAATCCTGCGAATATTTTATAATATTCCAATATTGGAAACCGTGAACGGGCCGCCCCGGAGCGAGATATTTTCGATTTGCGCGATAAGCAGGGGGCGATGGGGCGTGCTGCGCGCGCAATGACGCCGGTCGAGGGGATGGGCGAAATCCCCGGCGCCATTCCGGTCCAAGTCGTGGAGGCCGTTTCGGGATTTTCGAAACTGCCCCTGAATTGGGGGAGCATGAGGGGCTGGGGACGAGGTGGGACCCTTCCGTTCCCACCAGACCCCCTCATTTTTGTGATGCGCTATTAGGAGCAGCTGTGAAATTCGTAATGGACAATATTTTCCTCATCGCGGTCGCATTCGTCAGCGGCGCGATGCTGGTGTGGCCGCTGCTGCGGCGCGGCGCCGGCGGCCCGTCGGTGAATACGCTCGAGGCGACGCAGATGATCAACCGCCAGGATGCGCTGGTGCTGGATGTGCGCGAGCAGGCCGAACATGCGCAGGCGCACATCCTCAATTCGCGCGGGCTGCCCTTATCGCAGCTCGAGGCGCGGGTCGGCGATATCGAGAAGTTCAAGGACAAGCCGGTGATCGTGTATTGCGCTACCGGCAATCGTTCGAGCGCAGCCGCCGCAACACTGAGAAAGCGCGGTTTCTCCAACGTGTTCAATCTGAGCGGCGGCTTTGTGGCCTGGCAGCAGGCCGGTCTGCCGGTGCAGAAATAGGCATACTTGGAACCCGTTGCAAAATGAATTTTGCAGCGGGCCAATTTAGGGGAGCGTGAGGGGAGGCGCCCTGAAGAAAGTCCCTTCGGGGGATACCCCCTCACACCGAAAGAGATTCTCATGCCCAAGATACTCATGTACAGCACCGCCGTCTGCCCGTTCTGCCAGCGCGCCGAGATGCTGCTCAAATCCAAAGGCGTCGCCGAAATCGAGAAAATCCGCATCGACCTCGACCCCGCACGGCGCGACGAGATGATGGAAAAAACCGGCCGGCGCACCGTGCCTCAGATTTACATCGGCGGGGTTCACGTCGGTGGTTTCGACGACCTGGCGGCCCTCGATCGTGCCGGCAAGCTCGATCCGCTGCTGCGTAGCCAAGCCTGACAGCGATAGCACGCCCCCTTCAACTACTGGAACCAAAATGAGCGAACCGCAGCAGCAGCCGACATTCGGCATCGAGAAGATTTACATCAAGGATCTATCGTTGGAGATTCCGCATGCGCCGGAAGTATTCCTGTCCGGCGAGCAGCCGCAGGTGGATGTGCAGCTGCATAACGAAGGTACGGCCATAGGCGAGGGTCTGTACCAAGTGGTGCTGACGGTTACGGTGACGGCGAAGGCAGGCGACAAGACGATGTTTCTGGTGGAGGCGGCGCAGGCCGGCATTTTTCAAATCCGCAACGTGCCGGAAACCGACTTGGAGGCCTTGCTCGCGACCGCCTGCCCGAACATACTTTTCCCGTATGTGCGCGAGGCGGTGTCAGACGTTATCGGCCGTGCCGGCTTTCCGCCGGTGTATCTCGCGCCGGTGAATTTCGAGGCGATTTACCTGCAACGGCTGCAGGAGGCGCAGGCGCACGCCGGACCGAAAATCGAGATCGCGCATTAAGACCTTGTTACAGCATGCGGGGGCGCGCCCCCCCGAATTCCCCTGGATCAGGGGCTGTTTTAGTCATTCTGAAACCGGCTCAATGGGAATGCGCGGCCTGTTCATGCTGTTTCTGCTGCTTGCCGCGCCGGCGGTCTCGGCGGGGGAGTTTCGCTCCATCGGCGAGAATGCCACGCCGATGTACGATGCACCCTCGGTCAAGGCAAAGGCGCTGTTCGTCGCGAGCAGGTTTTACCCGGTGGAAGTCATCGTCCAGGTCGACAATTGGACCAAGGTGCGCGATGTCGCCGGCGATCTCGCCTGGGTGGAGAAAAAGTACGTGTCGGACACGCGCACAGTGGTGGTTACGGCGGCGCTCGCGGATGTGCGCGAGAAGGCTGAAGACGACGCGCCGCTGGTGATTCAGGCGCGGAAGGGCGTCGCGTTGGAAATCGTCGAGCTTGGCGTGGGCCCCTGGGTCAAGGTGCGTCACCGCGACGGCCAGACCGGGTTCGTGCGCGCGAACCAGATCTGGGGTCTGTAGTTGCCCACCGCGTCCATTCGCGGTAAGAAACCATGAGGATTACCGTACTTGGCGCCGGCGCCTGGGGCACGGCAATCGCCGTCAGTCTCAGCGCCAGACACGAGGTGGTGCTGTGGGGACGCGACCCCGGGCAATGCCGGGATATCGCCGCTGCGCGCCGCAATCAGCGCTATCTGCCTGAGATCGTCCTGCCGCCGCAGCTCGCAATTGAGGCCGATTATGGCGCCGCCCTTTCCGCCGCCGAACTCGTGTTGGTGGCGACGCCGACGGCGGCGCTGCGCGACATGCTGGCCCGGCTCGCGCCCCTGCAAAAGCCGGCGGTGTGGCTGTGCAAGGGTTTCGATCCGCAAAGCGCTGAACTGCCGCACCAGATTGCCGCGCGCGTGCTCGCACCCGGCAGCGCTTATGGCGTGCTATCCGGCCCCAGCTTCGCGCTCGAGGTCGCGCGCGGATTACCGACGGCACTCACGCTCGCCTCCGCCGATGCCGGCTTCAGTCAGGCCATGGCACGCGCCCTGCACGGCCCGCGTCTGCGCGTCTACTTCAGCAGCGATATAACCGGAGTGGAGATCGGCGGCGCGGTAAAGAACGTCATGGCCATCGCCACCGGCATCGCCGACGGCCTGGGCTTGGGCGCCAACGCGCGCGCCGCCCTGATCACCCGCGGGCTGGCCGAAATCACGCGCCTGGGGGTGCGGCTCGGCGGCCGTCCGGAAACTTTTACCGGACTCACCGGCGCCGGCGATCTGATCCTGACCTGTACCGGCGAACTGTCGCGCAACCGGCGCGTCGGCCTCGGACTGGCACAGGGTAAAGAACTGGATGACATACTGCGCGAACTGGGACACGTGGCCGAGGGCGTGCACACCGCCGCCGCGGTCGAAAAGCGCGCACTCGAGTTGGACATTGACATGCCGATCACTCGGGCGGTCTGCGCCGTTCTTTTTGGCGGAGTTTCGCCGCGCGAAGCGGTGGAACAGTTGCTCGCGCGGGACCCCAAGGGCGAGACCTAGACCTAGACGGCCCCGGCAAAGCGCAGCTGGCGCCAGGCTTCGTACACCGCCACGGCGACCGCGTTGGAGAGATTGAGGCTGCGGTTGCCTGGCCGCAGCGGCAGACGCAGGCGCTGCTCCGCCGGCACGCTGTGGAGTATTTCCGGCGGCAGGCCGCGGGTCTCCGGTCCGAACAGGAGCGCGTCGCCTTCGCGGTATTCGGGCTCGGTGTAACGGCGCAGCGCATGCGTGGAAAACGCGAACAAGCGCCTGCCCTTCAAGTATTCGCAAGCCGCAGACCAATCCTTGTGCACGACCAGGCCGGCATACTCGTGATAATCGAGGCCGGCGCGCTTCAGTTCGCGGTCCTCGAGGCGAAAGCCCAGCGGCTCGACCAGGTGCAAGGTGGCGCCGGTGTTGGCAGCAAGCCGGATAATGTTGCCGGTATTGGGCGGAATCTCCGGCTGGTAGAGCACAATGTCAAACACCGCGCGCCGTCCGTGCGACCACCCAGTTCTCGACCCGCGCGGCGCCGCTGCGCTTGAGGGTTCGCGCGAATTCGTCCAGCGTCGCGCCAGTGGTCATGACATCGTCCACCACGGCAATCCTAAAGCCGGCAAGGTCGCGGCTGCATTCGAAGGCGCGGCGCATGTTGGCTGCGCGCTCGCGCCACGGCAGCGCGGCCTGCGGCGCCGTGTTGCGCACGCGCCTCGCCAGTTGCGCGTCCATGGCGATGCCGCAGAGGCGCGACAACACCTTGGCGATCTCGGCCGCCTGATTGAAGCCGCGCTCGGCCAGGCGCTGCGGATGCAGCGGCAGGGGCACGATCAGATCTATGTCTGCCGTACGGCCGATGCGTCGGTGCAATTCGTGCGCGAACAGCCCGGCCAGGGCCAGTTGTCCGCCATACTTGAGCGCCTGTATCAGAGCGTCGGCCGGGTAGGCGTAGTCGAACGCGGCGCAACTGGCGTCGTAATGCGGCGAAGCGGCGAGACAGGCGCCGCACTCGGCATTGCTGCTGCCGGCCGAGGCGCAGCGCGGGCAGGCCGACGCAGTTGACGGAAGTTCACGCGCGCAGGCCTGGCATAGCAGCTGCCCGCCGCTTGTCCCTTGGCACAGCAGGCAGTCCTGCGCCAGCAGGGTTTGCCCGATCTTCTTGCCTATATTCAGAAATGGACGCAGCGAAATTGACAAGTGGAAATGCTTCCCTGAAGATGCGTCGGTCGCTCAAGCGAGAAGAGAGTAACCATGAACCAGGTAGTGGTCAAATGAAACCCGTTATGGCCCTCGCGGGCGAGCTCGCCGCGCGCAAAACGACCAGTCAGGCCCTGGTCGAGGATGCGCTCACGCGCATTGCCGCCCCCTCCAGCGAAGGCGCGCGCGTGTTCCTGCGCACGCACCGCGAGTCGGCGCTGGCCGAAGCCCGCGCGAGCGATGCCCTGCGTGCGCACGGTATCGTGCCATCGCCGCTAGCCGGCATCCCGGTATCGGTGAAAGATCTGTTCGACGTCGCCGGCGACATCACGCGCGCCGGGTCGAAGGTGCTCGTCGATGCCGCCCCGGCCAAAGTCGATGCTACCGTGGTGCGGCGGCTGCGCCAGGCGGGCGCGATCATTGTAGGCCGCACCAATATGGTTGAATTCGCGTTCTCGGGGTTGGGCCTCAATCCGCATTACGGCACACCGAAAAATCCCTGGGACCGGGCTACCGGCCGAATTCCGGGCGGTTCGTCTTCGGGAGCGGCGGTGTCGGTCTCGGATGGCATGGCGGCGATGGGCCTGGGCAGCGACACCGGCGGTTCGGTGCGCATCCCCGCCGCGCTGTGCGGGCTCACCGGCTTCAAGCCTACGGCGAGGCGCATACCCAAGGACGGAACCTTTCCGCTGTCCACCGCACTGGATTCCATCGGCCCGATCGCGCACAGCGTGGCCTGCTGCGCTCTGGTGGACAGCATTCTCGCGGGCGATGCGCCGCAAGTGCCGCCGGCCCTGCCGCTCAAGGGCCTGCGCCTGGGCGTGGTGCAGGATTACGTATTGGATGGCCTGGATGGCGGCGTTGCAGAGGCTTTCGGCAAGGCGCTCGCCAGGCTGTCGCAGGCCGGGGCGAGCGTGACCGACGTACGCTTCGAAGCCCTGCGGCGGCTGCCGCAGATCAATCAGAAGGGCGGGCTGGTGGTGGCCGAGGCCCATGCGATACACCGCGAACTGATCGCGCGGCGCAAGGCGGATTACGACCCGCGCGTCGCGTCACGCATCTTGCGCGGCGCCGACATGAGCGCTGCCGATTATATCGACGTGTTGACGCAGCGTGCGGCCATGATCGACGACAGCGCGCGCCTGGCCGCGCCCTACGACGCGCTGCTGATGCCGACGGTGGTCATGGTTGCGCCCGCCATTGCGCCGCTGGAGGCGGACGATCAACTCTATGGCAGAACCAATCTGGCCGTGCTGCGCAATCCGAGCGTGGTGAATTTCCTCGACGGTTGCGCCCTGTCCATCCCCTGCCACGAGCCGGGCACTGCGCCGGTGGGGCTGATGGTAGTGGGGCAGGGGGGCGAGGACCGGCGCCTGCTCGCTGTGGGGCTGGCGCTGGAGTCGGCGCTGCGCCAGTGAGATCCGCGCACGCGGCTATCGCCGGGCCGGAGCGCCGGGGTTTGCGCTGAGCGCGCCTTCGATCGACCGCCGCGCCGCGCGCCGCGCCTTCGCGCGAGCGGCTGCCGGCTATGCCGAAGCTGCCGTGCTCGCGCGCGAAGTGGAGACGCGCATGCTGGAGCGGCTGCAGTACATCTTGCTCGAGCCTGGGCGCATTCTCGACGCGGGTTGCGGCGAAGGCCGCGGCGCCAGACGCCTGGCCGAGCTCTATCCGGACGCGCAGGTGCTGGGACTGGATTTCGCGTACCCGATGCTGCGGGCCGCGCGCAGGCACGACCCGTGGTTGCGGCGCGTCCTCAAGCGCGGGTGTGTCGATTACCTGTGCGCCGAATTTGCTTCGATGCCGCTGCCGGCGGCGAGCCTGGATCTTGCCTGGTCCAACCTGGCGCTGCACTGCACCGGAGATCCGCTGCCGGCGCTGAAGGAATTGTGGCGGTCGCTGAAGGTGGGAGGACTGCTGATGTTCAGTTGCTACGGGCCGGATACCTTGAAGGAACTCAAAAGCGCGTTCGCCGCGCACGACAGCGCAGTGCATGTGCATGACTTCATCGACATGCACGATCTGGGCGACATGCTCTCGGCGTGCGGCTACGCCGCACCGGTGATGGACATGGAGCTCATCACTGTCACCTATGCCAACGTTGACGCACTTTTCGCCGACCAGCGCGCCACCGGCCAGGTGAATGTGCTCGCCGGGCGCAGACGTGGACTCACCGGCAAGGGCGTATTCAACGCGGCGCGCGCCGCCTATGCGAACCTGCGCCGCGACGGCAGGCTGCCGGCAAGTTTCGAAATCGTCTACGGGCATGCCTGGAAGCCGCAACCGCGACTGACCGGGGATGGACATGCTATCGTCAGGCTCGAACAGCTACGCGCCAAGCGGCCTTGATTTGATTTCTTGATTTCTGGATTACCCGCGGCAACCCGGGGAAGATCCGGGGAAAAGCTTGATTAAGCTTCCTGCCTATGATAGCTTACCGAACTTTTTTTGGCTCAGTCTACATTTTTGGATTGGTCTACCTGCCAGTGACGAGGGAACGATGAATAGCGTGCTTGGACGACTAATTGGTGGCTTGCTGCCGGCGCTCTACGCGGGGCTCGCATCCGCCGCCTACCAACTCAATTTTCAGCCGCCCGTGACCCGGATCGCGAGCGAGATCTACGACCTGCACATGCTGATGATGTATGTGATTCTGGTGATTTTCTGTGTCGTTTTCGGCGTGATGTTCTACTCCATCTACGCCCACCGCAAGTCCGTCGGCCACAAGGCCGAGCAGTTCCATGAGAACACCACGGTGGAAATCATCTGGACCGTGATCCCGTTCCTGATCCTCGTCGGCATGGCCTGGCCCGCGACCAAGACCTTGATCGCGTTCAAGGATACGGCCAACCCGGACATCACGATCAAGGCCACCGGCTACCAGTGGAAATGGGGCTACGATTATCTCAAGGGCGAAGGCGAGGGCGTGGCATTCCTGTCCGCCCTCGCGACGCCGCAGGACCAGATTCACAACCAGAAGCCGAAGGGCGAGAATTACCTGCTGGAGGTGGACAATCCGCTGGTGGTGCCGGTGGGCAAGAAGGTGCGCATACTCACCACCGCGAGCGACGTGATCCATTCCTTCTGGGTGCCGGCGTTCGGCATCAAGCAGGATGCGATCCCCGGTTTCGTGCGCGACACCTGGTTCAGGGCCGACAAGGAAGGCACCTACCGCGGCCAGTGCGCCGAGCTGTGCGGCAAGGACCACGGCTTCATGCCCATCGTGGTTGAGGTTCTTTCGGCGGAAAAATACACGCAGTGGGTCGCCGACCAGAAACGGAAGGCGAGCGCCGCAGCGGAGGACACGAACAAGCAGTGGACCACGGCAGAACTGCAGGCCCGGGGCGAGAAAGTGTACGCCGCCAACTGCGCCGCCTGTCACCAGGCGAACGGCAAGGGACTGCCGCCTGCGTTTCCGGGGCTGGACGGCTCCAAGATCGCGACCGGCGGCAAGGTGGCGCACGTGGACATGGTGCTTAACGGCAAGGCCGGCACCGCCATGGCGGCGTTCGGCAAGCAGCTCTCGGACACCGACATCGCCGCCGTGATTACCTATGAGCGCAATGCCTGGGGCAACAAGACAGGCGACGCGGTGCAGCCGGCGGAAGTCAAAGCGGCGCGCAAATAGAGATTCGAATTTCAGGAGGAACGCATGAGCGCAGTCATCGATACACCGGGCCACGGTCACACTGATCACGGCGGTCACGCGCATCAGCCCTCGGGGTTGATGCGCTGGGTAACCACCACCAACCACAAGGACATCGGCACGATGTACCTGTGGTTCTCCCTGACCATGCTGTTCGTGGGCGGCGTGCTGGCGCTGACGCTGCGCCTGGAGCTGTTCCAGCCCGGCATCCAGATCGTCAATCCGGAGTTCTTCAATCAGCTCACCACCATGCACGGCCTGATCATGGTGTTCGGCGCGATCATGCCGGCCTTCGTCGGCTTCGCCAACTGGCAGATACCGCTGATGATAGGCGCGCCCGACATGGCGTTCGCGCGCATGAACAACTGGAGCTTCTGGTTGCTGCCGGTGGCGGCGTCGCTGCTGGTGATTTCGTTTTTCGTCCCCGGGGGCGCCCCCGCGGCCGGCTGGACCATTTATGCGCCGCTGTCCACGCAGATGGGCCCGGGCATGGACCTCGGCATTTTCGCACTGCACATCATGGGCGCCTCCAGCATCATGGGCTCGATCAACATCGTCACCACCATCCTCAATATGCGCGCCCCGGGGATGACGCTGATGAAAATGCCGATGTTCGTATGGACCTGGCTGATCACGGCCTACCTGCTGATCGCGGTGATGCCGGTGCTCGCCGGCGCCATTACCATGGTCCTCGCCGACCGCCACTTCGGCACCTCGTTCTTCAACGCCGCCGGCGGCGGCGATCCGGTGATGTTCCAGCACATCTTCTGGTTTTTCGGCCACCCCGAGGTGTACATCATGATCCTGCCCGCGTTCGGCATCATCAGCCAGGTGATCCCGGCATTCGCGCGCAAACCCCTGTTCGGCTACGCCTCGATGGTGTACGCCACCTCTTCGATCGCGATCCTGTCCTTCATCGTCTGGGCGCACCACATGTTCACCGTGGGGATGCCCACCGCCGGGCTGCTGTTCTTCATGTACGCCACCATGCTGATCGCGGTGCCCACCGGGGTGAAGATATTCAACTGGCTCGCCACCATGTGGAAAGGCTCGATGACTTTCGAGACGCCGATGCTGTTCGCGGTCGGCTTCATTTTCGTGTTCACCATGGGCGGCTTTACCGGCCTGATGCTGGCAATCATGCCGGTGGACGTGCAGTTGCAGGACACTTACTACGTGGTGGCGCACTTCCACTACGTGCTGGTGGCCGGGTCGCTGTACGCAATTTTCGCCGGCACCTATTTCTGGATCCCGAAGTGGACCGGCCGCATGTACGACGAAACCCTGGGCAAGTGGCATTTCTGGCTGTCGCTCGTGTTCTTCAACATCACCTTCTTCCCGATGCACTTTCTCGGCCTCGCGGGCATGCCGCGGCGCATCCCCGATTACGCCAGCCAGTTCACCGGGTTCAACGAAATTGCCACCATCGGCGCGTTTGGCTTCGGCCTCAGCCAGGTGTTGTTCCTGTATATAGTGCTCAAGGTCAGCGTGTTCGGCAAGGGCGAGAAGGCCCTGGCCAGACCGTGGGAAGGCGCCGACACGCTGGAATGGACGCATCTCCCGAGCCCTGCGCCTTATCACAGCTTCCATGATCAGCCGGAAGTGAAGTGATGCACGGGACCAGCATGGATGACGGAAAAATGGGCAACAGGCGGACCGCTCTGGCGCTGGCCGCGGTCGCGCTGGCGTTCTTTCTCGCCATCGTGCTCAAGTATTGGCTGGCGCAATGAGCACGCTCGCTGCACGCGCCGCCCTGGCCAACCGGCGCATGCTGAAGAAGCTGCTGGTGGTGGCGCTGGGCATGTTCGGCTTCGGCTTCGCTCTGGTGCCCTTGTACGACAAGATATGCGAGATCGCAGGCCTGCGCAATGTGTGGCAACCGGGCCAGGTCGAGGCCGGCGCGGTGAACACCCAGGTGGATCTCACGCGCACGGTGACCATCGAGTTCGACGCCAACATCCGCATGCTGCCCTGGACCTTCAAACCAATGGCCTCGAGCGTTGAAATCCACCCGGGCGAACTGACCCAGATGGTGTACGAGGTGAGGAATACGCTGGCTGAGCCGGTCACCGGGCAGGCGGTGCCCAGTTATGGGCCTCGGCTCGCCGGGCAGTACTTCAGGAAGCTGGATTGCTTTTGCTTCACCCAGCAGACGCTGGCGGCGGGCGAGGTGCGGCAGATGCCGGTGGTGTTCGTGATCGATCCGGATCTGCCCAAGGACGTCAACACCATCACGCTTTCCTATACCTTCTTCCGCGTCGATGGCGCGAACCGCAAGGCGGGCCAGGGGTGACGGTGGCGCAGGTACAAAAAAAGGCGTCGCCGCTGCAGGTGGCCAAGGCGGTATTCTGGTCCTTCCTCGGCATACGCAAGCGCCGCGACTACGAGGCGGACAGCGTGGAGTTGAAGCCGCAGCAGGTAATCATTGCCGGCTTGATCGGGGCGGCGTTTCTTGTTTTGGGTTTGATATTGCTGGTGCGTTTGGTCATCGGCAGGCTGGCATAAATGGAGGAGAAGAACATGAGCGACCAGGCTCAACATTATTTCGTACCGCAGCCATCCCACTGGATGATCATCGGCTCGTTCGCGCTGCTGTTCATGGCCGGCGGCGCGGCGTTGTGGTTCAACGGCGCAGGCTTCGGCCGCTATGGCGTGCTGGTCGGTTTCGCCCTGCTCGTGTTCATGATGTTCCGCTGGTTCGGCGACGTGGTGCGCGAATCCGAAAGCGGCAAGTACGGCAAGCGCGAGGACATCTCGTTTCGCTGGGGCATGAGCTGGTTTATCTTTTCGGAAGTGATGTTTTTCGCCGCGTTCTTCGGCGCGCTTTTCTATGCCCGCGTGCTGGCCGTTCCCGATCTGGGCAGTCTGGCCAGCAGGGAACTGCTGTGGCCGGATTTCAGCGGCCAGTGGCCGAGCGCCGGTCCGGGGTTCAAGGACCAGTTCACGCCTATGGCGGCTTGGGGCGTACCCGCGCTCAACACCCTGCTGCTGCTCACCTCGGGTGTGACACTCACGATCGCGCACTTCGGCATGATCGAGGGCAACCGCGGCAAGCTGAAGCTGTGGCTGTTCCTGACGATTGCGCTGGGTGTCACCTTCCTCGGCTTCCAGATTTACGAATATTCGCACGGCTATTCCGAACTCAACCTCAAGCTGAGCACCGGCATTTACGGCACGACCTTTTACATGCTCACGGGTTTTCACGGCTTTCACGTGACCGTCGGCGTAATCATGCTTACCACCATGCTGTTTCGCTCGATTGCCGGCCATTTCAAACCGCAGCACCACTTCGCTTTCGAGGCGGTGGCCTGGTACTGGCACTTCGTCGATGTGGTGTGGCTGCTGCTATTCGTTTTCGTCTACTGGGTATAGCGCCGGCGGACCCGCAGCCGGCGTTCGCGGGAGCACGGACAAGGAGGTGGAGGGGTCGCGCTGGACGCATGGGACGCGCCGCACACCGTGCGGCGCTCTTCTTTAGCGCTTCACCGGGCTGGCTCTGAATCCCTGAAACTGCCCTAGGAAATCTTTCCCGGGATCAGGCCGAAGTAGTATCCCGCCATCAGCAACAGGAACAGGGCCACCGACAGGCCGACGCGCAGTGCCAGCGCTCTCACGATGCGGTCGGACCGGCCGCGGTCGTTGACCAGGAAAAACAGCGCCGAGCCCAGGCTGGCGATGATCAGTACGACGAACAGAATAACGACGATTCTCATTGCAGGCGCCAACGGAATTTTGTGAGTGTATCCCAGTCGATCCAGCGTTACTAGAAATGCGGTCCTTTCATGCTAGGTGACCGGCGCTTCCGCCCCGCGTTCCTGCCCGGCGTGGCGGCGCTGGCAGCGATCGTGTTTACCGTGTCCCTTGGCAACTGGCAGTTCCGCCGCGCCGAGGAAAAGCTCGCTCGCGGGCGCGACCTGGACGACGCGGCGCGCCGCGCGGTGCTGGTGCTGCCGTCGCGCCCGGTCGATGCGCAGGACTACGAATTCAGAAGCATCAGCGTGCGCGGAGAGTATTCGGCCAAACACACGGTCCTGCTCGACAACAAGGTGCTGCGCGGCGCCCCCGGCTACGAGGTGGTGACGCCGTTGAAAATAGCCGGAGGTGACATGTATGTGCTGGTGAATCGGGGCTGGGTGGCGGCGGGGGTGCGACGCGACATCCTGCCGCAGATCCAGACGCCTGCCGGAACCGAGACCGTCGACGGTATCGCGGTCGTGCCCAGCAGCCGCATACTCGAGCTCAACGCAAAGACCGAGGAAGGCAGCGTGTGGCAGAACCTGGTGCTCGCGCGCTACGAAAAATGGTCGGGGTTCAAGCTGCAACCGATCGTGCTGCAGCAGACCGGCAACGCTGCCGACGGCCTGGTGCGCGCCTGGGGACGACCGGACACCGGCGCGGACAAGCACCGCGGCTACGCCTTTCAGTGGTATGCGCTCGCAACGACGATTTTGATTTCCTATGTCGCATTCAGCTTCAAACGTGCAGCCTGATCCGCGCCCCGGGCGCAGGAAGATGCTCGCGATCGCGGCCTTGTGCTTCGCGCCTTTCGCCGCCGCCGTGATCGCCTACTTTTACTGGCAGCCGCAGGGCGGCATGAACTATGGTGATCTCGTTGCCGCGCGTCCGCTGACCGATCCGCCCCTGCGCCACCTGGATCAGCGTGGGTTCAGGCTGTCCGAGCTCAGGGGCAAGTGGATACTGCTGCAGCTGGATGAGGCCGATTGCGCCGCAGCCTGCCGCGCCAAGCTGTATAACATGCGCCAGGTGCGCCTCGCCCAGGGGCGCGAGATGGAGCGCGTCGAGCGCGTCTGGCTGATCCAGGACGAGGCGCCGCTGCAGACGCAGCTGATGCGCGAATACGACGGTACGCGCATGCTGCGCGCCGCCGGCAGTCCGATCCTCGTCGAGTTTCCGCCGGCGGGCGGGGCGCGCGATCACATCTATCTGATCGACCCGCTGGGCAACCTGATGCTGCGCTTTCCCAAGGATGCCGATCCGCGCAAAATGCACAAGGACCTGGCGCGCCTGCTGCGGGCTTCGCGCATAGGCTAGTCGCCTGTGCCCATCATGATAAACTGGTTTGCTATTCTCCCGCGCTAATTTCATGGCCACGCAGCTCATCTTGCACGACACCGCGCAGCGCATGCGTCAGTTTTACGCCCTGACCAAGCCGCGGGTGACCATGCTGGCCGTATTCTGTGCGGTGATCGGCATGTTTCTCTCGACGCCGGGCATGGTGCCCTGGCGGGTGCTGTTCGCCGGCACGGCCGGCATCGCCCTGCTTGCGGGCGCGGCTTTCGCCATCAACTGTCTGATCGAGCGCGAGATCGATGCCAAGATGGCGCGCACCCGGGCGCGCCCGTTGCCGCGCGGGGAGCTGACGTCCTTGCAGACAATCATCTTTGCCGGGGCGATCGGGGGCATCGGCATGTTCCTGCTCTACCGCTATGTCAATGCGCTCACCATGTGGCTCACGTTCGGCACCTTCGTCGGTTACGCAATCATCTACACCATCTTGTTGAAGCCGGCTACGCCGCAGAACATCGTTATCGGCGGGCTGTCCGGGGCAATGCCGCCACTGCTCGGGTGGACTGCGGTGACGGGAGAAGTGGCGCCGGAGGCGCTGCTGCTGGTGCTGATTATCTACGCCTGGACGCCGCCGCATTTCTGGGCGCTGGCGCTGTACCGCACCGAGGATTTCACCCGTGCAGGTCTGCCCATGCTGCCGGTCACCCACGGCCAGAAATTTACGCGGCTGCACGTGTTGCTGTACACCCTGATTCTGATCGCGAGCACCCTGCTGCCTTTCGTCTACGGCATGAGCGGCTGGATCTATCTGGTTGCCGCGCTCGCCCTGGACGGCATGTTCCTCTATTACGCGGTCAGAATCTACACCGCCTACAGTGACCGGCTGGCGCAGCAGACTTTCCGCTTTTCGGTCGTCTACCTGGCCGGCTTGTTCACCGCGCTGCTGCTGGACCACTATGTCTGAGACCATGACCCGACTCGCAACACTTCTGCTTGCGCTCACGTTTGCCGGTTGCGGCATGCCGCAACCGGCATTCAAGAACACGGATGTCACCGGCACCGACTGCTGCAGGGATTTCCAGCTGACCGACCATCATGGAAAGTCGCGCACGCTGGCGGATTTTCGCGGCAAGGCGGTGATAATGTTTTTCGGCTATACGCAATGTCCCGACGTCTGTCCGACCACCATGGTCGAAATGAAGGCGGTGTTGCAACAGCTCGGGGCGGACGCGCCACGCGTGCAGGTCCTGTTCGTCACCCTCGATCCGGAGCGCGATACGCGCGAGTTGCTGGCCAACTACGTCCCGGCGTTCGATCCGGGCTTCGTCGGCTTGTACGGCGACCTCGAGACAACGGCGAAGACCGCCAAGGAATTCCGCGTGTTCTACCAGAAACAACCCGGCCCGACGCCCAGCAGCTATACGCTGGACCACACCGCCGGCAGCTATGTCTTCGATCCCCAGGGGCGGGTGCGGCTGTTCGTGCGCCACGGCGACGGCGGCGCGAACCTGGTCGCCGATCTGCGCAGCCTGCTTAGACAGGGGCAATGAAGGCGCTGAGAGCTCACAGGTATGGCGCCTCAAATGTCGCCACATGTCACGAACCGAATTGCGCGCTGCGCGCGCCAACCCTGTTTTTGGTGCGGATGAAAAACGCATCCGCGCCAAAAACAGGGTTATGGATAAAAGCAACGACAGCTTGGGGTTGCTTTTATACAAGATCGCCGATTACATGCGGATGGGTCTTATCCGTATGTAATCGGCGATCCGCGCGGACGGTATTTGGTCCGCGCAACTTCGAAAAACAGCTTGTTACGCCGCTTCGAGCAGCCCCTTCATTTTCTGCATCGCCTTGACCTCAACCTGGCGGATGCGTTCGGCCGAAACCTTGAATTCGGCCGCAAGGTCGTGCAGCGTCGCCGGATCCTTCTCGCGCAGCCAGCGCGCTTCGATGATGCGGCGGCTGCGCTCATCCAGGCTGGCCAGGGCTGTTTGCAGGCCCAGTGCGCCGACGCGCTCGTTTTCTTCGGATTCAAGCAGCCGCGAGGGCTCGTTGTTCGAATCGGTCAGGTAGGCGATGGGCGCGTAATTGTCCTCGTCGTCGTCATTGGCTTCCAGGGCGACGTCCTGGCCCGAGATGCGCATTTCCATTTCCCTGACGTCCTCCGGCTTGACGCGGAGTTGCCTGGCCATGTCTTCGATCGCGTCCTGCGACAGCGGCCCCAGGCCTTTTTTCATCGAGCGCAGATTGAAGAACAGCTTTCTCTGCGCTTTGGTCGTGGCAATCTTCACCAGCCGCCAGTTCTTCAGAACGAACTCGTGCATTTCAGCCTTGATCCAGTGGATGGCGAAGGACACCAGGCGGACGTTGCGTTCGGGGTCGAAGCGTTTCACTGCCTTCATCAGACCGATGTTGCCTTCCTGAATCAGATCGGCGTGTGGCAGGCCGTAGCCCAGATAGCCGCGGGCGATGGCCACCACCACGCGCAAATGCGAGACGACCAAAGCGCGAGCGGCGTCTATGTCGTTCTCGTCGCGGAGCTTGCGCCCAAGGCGCAACTCTTCCTCCGCTGTCAGCAGCGGAAAGCGGTTCACCGTCGCAATATAGGTTTCCAGGCTTCCGACCAGGGAAGGCACGGGTAAGGTCATAACTTGATTCATGTTTTGACTCCTTCTCAACGTAGCGTTCAGCAGCGCCTTCAAAGCCCTTGCGCCGAATCGCGCCCTGAAACATGTTTAATTTTAGCACTCCCGCCCTTCGAGTGCCAATGGTTGGAAGAAGTTCCACCGATTCCGACGGCGCGGCCGCAGTGGCCATCCTGCAGCCTTTATTTTGGCTCTATCCCATATAAGTGTCTGCTCACTGACATGTAGGCTCCCAGCCAGCCCAGAATGGCGGCAAAGGCGAGCAGAGCAAGGCAGTCGGGAAGGCCGAAGAAACTTAGCCTGAAGTCCGAACCGTAAAGCTGCGCCAGTTCGAGGATCCGGCGATTGAGGATCTGCATGCACAGGTAGACGATGGTGAGGGCGGCCATCCCCCCGAACGCGCCTAGTATGAGACCCAGGTGGAAAAAGGGGCGACGGATAAAGGAGTCGGTTGCGCCTATCAGCTTGCTCACCTCAATCTCATCCTTTTGCGTCAGGATCTGCAATCGTATGGTGTTGAACGCCACCGCCACCAGGCCGCAGGCCAGCAGCGAGGCCAGGATCAGCACCGCCATCCGGCCGAGCGCGAGCAGGCTTTCCAGCCGCTTCACCCAGGCCGAATCCAATTGCACATGGGCGACTTTGGGCAAGGCCTTCAGTTGCGGTTCCAGCTGTTGTAGCTCGACCGCGCCGGCGCCGGTGTCGAGCACGAAAGCATCGGGCAGGGGATTGGTCTGCAGCGCGGTGATGACATCGGACAGGTTTCCGGATTGCTTCAGACCCTCCAGAGCCTGTTCGCGCGAAATGAAACGCAGCGCGCGCACACCCGGGATCTGTTTCAGGCGCGCTTCCAGCGCGGCGATGTCCGTCTTGTCCGCATCGCGGGCGAGGAACAGGCTAACCTGCGGATGGCCGGTGACCTGGCCCGCGACCCTGCCCAGGTTTTGCAACAGCATGTAGCCGCCCAGTGGCAGCGCCAGGGCGATGCCGATCACCATTATGTTGAGCAAGGTCGCGAACGGATTGCGCGCCAGCCGCTTGAGCGTAAGGACCAAGGTCTGACTATGCTGGCGCAGCCAGGTGCTCATCGCGCCAGCCTGCCTTGGCTGAGCGCCAGCACGCGCGGATTGAGGCGCTGTACCAGGGCTTCGTCATGGGTGGCGATCAGCACCGTCACGCCGACCTGATTGAAGGAGCGAAACATTTCCACGACTTCGGCGGCGGAGGCGGAGTCGAGGCTGGCCGTCGGTTCGTCGGCGAGCAGGATGCTGGGACGGTTCACCACGGCGCGTGCGATGCACAGGCGCTGCTGCTCGCCCCCCGAGAGCGTGATCGGGTTGGCCTTTTCCCGCGCCAGCAGGCCCACCTTGTCCAGTGCCGCGCGCGCACGCCGCGCCGCGTCCTTGTGGGTATGGCCGGTGAACGCGAGCGGCAGCATGACGTTGTCGAACACGCTCCTGTCATAAAGCAGTTTCTGGTCCTGAAAAACAAGCCCCAGATTGCGCCGCAGATAGGGTATGGCCGCGCGGCGCATGCTGCCGATATTCTGGCCGTTCACCAGCACGGTGCCACTGGTCGGACGCTCGATGGCCGGGATCAGCTTGAGCAAGGTGCTCTTGCCCGCGCCCGAGCGGCCGGTAATGAACACCAGTTCGCCGGTTTCGATGCCGAAGGAGAGTTCGCATAGTGCCTCGTGGCCGCCGCGATAACTCTTGCGCACCTGGCTGAAGCTGATCATCGAAGAGTGGGGGATAGGTACAAGCTCAGTCCGAATCGACCAAGGCGGCGGCAAAGTCCTGCGCCAGGAACGGGCGCAGGTCGTCAATGCCCTCGCCGATGCCGATAAAGCGTATGGGCACCGGACGCTCTCTGGCGATGGCGGCTATCACCCCGCCCTTGGCCGTGCCGTCGAGCTTGGTAAGTATCAGCCCGGTCAGGCTCAGGGCGTCATCGAAGGCCTTCACCTGGCTGAGCGCGTTCTGGCCGGTATTGGCGTCCAGCACCAGCAGCACCTCATGCGGGGCGCTCGCGTCGGCTTTGGCGATGACCCGCTTGACCTTGCGAATCTCCTCCATCAGATGCAACTGGGTCGGAAGCCGACCGGCCGTGTCGGCGAGCACGATGTCGATCTTGCGCGCGCGCGCCGCCTGGATTGCGTCGAAAATTACCGCCGCCGGATCGCCTCCCTGCTGGGTGATCACCGCAACCTGATTGCGCTCCCCCCAGATGGCGAGCTGTTCGCGCGCCGCTGCGCGGAAAGTGTCCCCGGCAGCGAGCAGCACGCTTTTCCCCTGCGCCTGGAAATACTTCGCCAGCTTGCCGATGGACGTAGTTTTGCCGGCGCCATTGACCCCGGCCAGCATGATAATGAAGGGGTGATGCCCTTCCGTCGCCAGCGGCCGCTCCAGCGGCGCAATCAGGGTGGCGAGCGCTTCCTGCAGCGCGAGCTTGAGCTCGCGGCGTTCGGTCAGCCCCTTTTTCCTCACCTGCTGGCGCAGGCTCTCCAGAAGGAACTGAGTGGCCGCCACCCCCGTGTCGGCACAAAGCAGCGCCGTTTCCAGCTCCTCGTACAGCGCGGCGTCGATCTTGCCGCCGCCGAACAGGCCGCCGACTTGCGCGCGCGTGCGTGCCAGCCCGGCCTTGAGTCGTTCGCTCCAGGATGGAACCGGTGCCGCTGCGTCGGGTTTTTTGAGGAAACTGAACATGGAGGCTCGCGCGGCGGGCAGCAAAACCCGCTAAGATACGCTGCGATTTTAGCAGAAGGGTGTCGATGAAGATTCTCTTGTTTCGCTGTTCGTTTGCGCTTATTGCGGCCATGGTCATGACTGCCGCCGGCGCGCAGACCGGCGTGCAGGAGTACAAGCTCGCCAACGGCCTGCGCGTGATCGTGCAGGAGGACCATCGCGCCCCCACCGCGGTGCACATGGTCTGGTACCTCGCCGGCAGCATGGACGAGGTCAGCGGCACCAGCGGCGTGGCGCATGTGCTCGAACACCTGATGTTCAAGGCCACCAAAACCGTGAAAAGCGGCGAGTTCTCGCGCCGTGTCGCCGCTGCCGGAGGACGCGAAAATGCGTTCACCAACCGCGACTACACCGCCTATTTTCAGCAGGTGCCGAAGGCCGCGCTACCGATGGTGCTGCAGCTGGAAGCCGACCGCATGTCCAATCTGCTGGTGACCGAGGCCGAGTTCTCGCGCGAGATCAAGGTGGTGATGGAGGAGCGGCGCCTGCGCACCGAGGACCAGCCGCGCGCGCTGGTCGCCGAAGCGCTCAATGCCGAGGCCTATTTCGCCCACCCCTACCGGCGGCCGGTCATAGGCTGGATGAACGATCTCGCCAACATGAGCTATCTGGATGCGCGCGACTGGTACGCGCGCTGGTACGTGCCCAACAATGCTTTCGTCGTGGCGGTGGGAGACGTCAAGGCGCAAGAAGTGTTCACGCTGGCGCAAAAATACTACGGCCGGATCAAAGCCAGGCCCCTCCCCGCGCGCAAGCCACAGCTCGAACCGGAGCAGCGCGGCGTGCGCCGCCTGGTGGTCAAGGCACCGGCCGAATTGCCCTATTTGCTGATGGGCTGGAAATGTCCGGTGTTGCGCGATGTGGACCAGGACTGGCAGCCGTACGCGCTGGAGGTCCTGGCAGGAGTGCTCGACGGCAACGAATCGGCGCGGCTGAATCAGTCTCTGGTGCGCAACAGCCGCCTGGCGAGTGAGGTGGGCGCGGGCTACGATATGAGCGCGCGTGGGCCGGGAATGTGTTTGCTCGCGGGAACTCCCAGCAAGGGTAAAAGCGCGGCCGAACTGGAGGCGGGCCTGCGCGCCGAAATCGCGCGCCTGGTGCAGGACGGCGTGACTGCGGAGGAACTCGCGCGGGTCAAGGCGCAGGTGGTGGCGAGCCAGGTATTCAAGCGCGATTCGATTTTCGGCCAGGCGATGGAGATCGGCCGGTTCGAGACCGCGGGCCTGTCTTACCGGGATATAGACCGGGCGCTCGAGCGCGTCAAACTGGTAAGCGCCGAGCAGGTGCGCGCCGTGGCGAAGCAATACTTCGTCGACGATCAACTCACCGTGGTCGTGCTCGACCCGCAGCCGCTGGACCAGGCGCAGGCGCGGCCGGCGCCGTCCGGTATAAGGCACTGAAGTGGTGTGCGGCGTGAAGTGCGAGAGAAGAAAACGGGTTCGTCTGGTTTGGGCGGCTGCATTGTGGATTGCGGCGTGCACAGCGCAAGCTGCGCTGCCGATCCAGCATTGGATCACCCCCTCGGGGGCGCGCGTCTATTTCGTCGAAAGCCGCAGCATTCCGATGCTGGACATCAACGTCGATTTCGACGCCGGCGGCCGGCGCGTCCCTGCCGACAAGGCGGGGCTGGGCGGGCTGACCCATACTCTGATCAAAGCCGGATCCGCCGCGCGCTCGGAGGAGGAGATCAGCCAGCTCATCGCCGATGTCGGCGCGCAACTGGACGGCAGCGTGGACCGCGATCGCGCCGGCCTCGCCCTTCGCACCCTGTCGAGCGAACGCGAGCGCACGCAGGCGATCTCGACTTTTGCCGAGATGCTGCAGACGCCGGCGTTTCCGGACGCGGCGTTTGCGCGTGAGAAGGCGCGTCTGGCCGATGCAGTCAAGGAGGACGAGACCAAGCCCGATGCGATCGCAAGCAATGCCTTTTACCGCCTCCTCTACGCGGCGCATCCTTACGCGCTTGCGCCGACGCCCGCGACCGTACTGCGCATCGGGCGCGCCGATGTCGAAGGCTTTTATCGCGCAAATTATGTCGCCGAACGGGCCGTGGTCACCATCGTTGGCGACGCCGATCGCGGGCGCGCCGAACGCATCGCCGAGCAACTGACCGCGGGGTTGCCGCGCGCGGGCGGCGGGCCGCTCCCGCTGCCATCGGTGATCCCGCCGCCGGGCCAGACGCTGCGCATTGCACATCCGGCATCGCAAAGCCATATTCTGCTTGGATTGCCGGCGATCGCGCGCAACGACCCGGACTATTTCCCGCTGCTGGTGGGCAATTACGCCCTCGGCGGCGGCGGCTTCGTTTCGCGTCTTTACCTCGAGGTGCGCGAGAAACGCGGCTACGCCTACAGCGTCTACAGTTACTTCCTGCCGCTGGCGCAGGAGGGCCCGTTCCAGATCGGCTTGCAGACCAAGAAAGAGCAGGCCGACGAAGCGTTGGCGCGTGTGCGTATCGTGCTCGACGAATTCCTCGGCCGCGGGCCGAGCGCGGCCGAGATAAAGGCGGCAAAGCAGAATCTGGTTGGCGGTTTTGCGCTGCGCATAGACAGCAATCGCAAGCTGCTGGAGCAGGTCGCGATGATGGGGTTTTACCAGTTGCCGCTTACCTGGCTGGACGATTTCGCTGCCCGAATCGACAAAGTGAGCGCGGCCGAGGTTCGCGCCGCTTTCACCAGGCGTGTGCGCCCGGGCAATCTCGTGACCGTCGTCGTCGGCAGTGGCGAGAAGTAATCAATTACGCATCATCGGCGGCGAATGGCGCAGCCGCCGTATCAGTTTTCCCGATCATGAGGGCCTGCGCCCCAGCGCCGACCGCGTGCGCGAAACCCTGTTCAACTGGCTGGGACAGGACCTCAGCGGCCAGCGCTGCCTCGACCTGTTCGCCGGCAGCGGCGCGCTTGGCTTCGAGGCGCTGTCGCGCGGCGCGACTTGCGTCGTGATGGTGGAAAAGAGCCGCCGCGTATGCGAAGCGCTGCGCCGCAATGCAGGCTTGCTGGCGGCGAAAAACCTGCAAATACACTGCGCCGATGCGCTAGAATTCGCCACTGTCGCGGCGGCAGATGCGGCGGCGCGTTTCGACGTGGTATTTCTCGACCCTCCGTTTGGTTCGACTCTGCTGGCGCAGGCGCTGCCGCGGGTTGTGCCGCTGCTGCGGCCGGGAGCACGGGTTTACCTCGAGAGCGCTAAGGAATTCGCACCGTCGGGCGGCTGGCGCATACTCAGGCACGGCCGCGCCGGGCAGGTGCACTACACTTTGGTGACCACTTTGGTGACACATGGCGACTAGGGCAGTCTACCCGGGAACATTCGATCCCCTCACACGCGGGCACGAGGACTTGGTGCGGCGCGCGGCCCTGGTGTTCGACGAACTGATTGTCGGCGTCGCCGACAGCCGCGGCAAACAGCCGTTCTTCACCCTGGAAGAACGCGTGGCCATGGCGCGCGAGGTTCTGGCGGGTTACGCCAACGTGCGCGTAGAGAGCTTCCGCGGCCTGTTGATGAATTTCATCCGCACCCAGAACGCGCGCGTTGTCCTGCGCGGATTGCGCGCCGTATCCGACTTCGAATACGAATTCCAGCTGGCGGGGATGAACCGCAACCTTTATCCGGATGTCGAAACCCTGTTCCTGACTCCCGGCGAGCAGCATATGTTCGTCTCCGCCACCATGGTGCGCGAAATCGCGACGCTGGGCGGGGACGTGAGCAAATTCGTTCAGCCGGCGGTAGAGCGCTGCATCAAGGACAAAGTCCGGCAGATGGGCGGCTGATATGGCGCTGATGATCACCGACGAGTGCATCAATTGCGACGTGTGCGAGCCGGAGTGCCCGAATGACGCGATCTCCCAGGGGGAGGAGATCTACGTCATCGATCCGGCCAAGTGCACCGAATGCGTGGGCCATTTCGACGAGCCTCAATGCGTCGCGGTCTGTCCGGTGGACTGCATACCCCTCGATCCCAAGTATCCCGAGACCAGGGAAGAGCTGCAGCAGAAATATTTGCGTCTGATGGCGCAAAAGCAGAACGGCTGAAGCACCGCTTCCGGCCAAATAGCCTGCTACTTCTGGCAAGTGGGGCAATAGAAGGTGGAGCGCTGGCCTTGGCGCAGCGCCCGGATGGGCGTGCCGCAGACGCGGCAGGGCAGCCCGGCGCGGCCATATGCGTAGTATTGCTGCTGAAAGTAGCCTGAACTCCCGTCGCTGTGGACGAAATCGCGCAGGCTGCTGCCACCCGCTGCCAGCGCCTGTTTCAGCGTTGACTTGATTGCAGCCGCGAGTGCCTCGCAGCGCGCCAGCGATAGCCGCCCTGCCGGGGTGCGCGGATTGATGCGGGCGTGGAACAGGCTCTCGTTGGCGTAGATGTTGCCGACGCCGACAACGACGCTTGCGTTCATCAGGACCAGCTTGACCGCCGCCTTGCGCCCGCGCGTGGCCGCGTGCAGAACACGGCCCGTGAACGCGTCTTCCAGCGGCTCGACGCCCAAGTCAGCGAGCAGCTTGTGGTGCGCAATATCGCCTCCTTGCCACAACACTGCGCCAAAGCGGCGCGGGTCACGCAGGCGCAGCAACCTCTTGCCCAGCAGCAGGTCGAAGTGTTCGTGTGCTTGCGCTACGGTCCCGGCATCCATGATGCGCAGGCTTCCGGACATGCCCAGGTGCAGGATCAGCCATCCGGCGCGCCCGTTGGCGCTGCAGTCGATGAGGATGTATTTGCCGCGACGCGTGACCCGCGCGATACGCCGGCCGGTGACGAGCGTCGCCAGATTGAGCGGTATCGGCCAGCGCAGCCTGCGCTCGCGTACGCGCACGCCGGTGATGATTTTCCCGGTCAGATAGGGCTCGATGCCGCCGCGCGTGATTTCGACTTCGGGTAGTTCAGGCATGGGTTGCGCAGACTGGTTTTCCTTGTACTGGCGGACAAATATACCTAATATGTACGTCCCACGCTAAGCCATCCGCGCAACAATGTCCTTTCCGCGTCATCCCGTCCTCCCGGTCCTCCCTGCTCTCCCTGTCCTCCGCTGGATTTTGGTTGCAGGCTTGGGCTTTGCGCTTGCTGCATGCGCGCAGCAGCCGCAACAGCAGTCAGCGCCGGCAGCTGCGCCCGCGGCAATTCCGGGCGAGGCCGGGCAGCCCGCACCCAAGGTGGCTGACGCACCGGCGGCCGAGGTCGCAGCCGAGCCGGCAGCTGCGGCCGAACCGGACCTGCCCAACCGGGATCTTACCGAGGCGGTGCTGTACGAATATCTGCTGGCGGAAATCGCCGGCCAGCGCGGCGCCGTCGGCCTGTCGGCGCAGGCCTACGCCGATCTGGCCAAGCACACGCGCGATCCGCGCATCGCCAAGCGGGCAACGGAGGTCGCCTTGTACGCGCGCATGCCCGGCGCCGCGATCGAAGCGGCCAGGATATGGTACGAAACCGAACCGTCCTCGATGCAGGCGCTGCAGACACTTGCCAGCCTGCTGATCGGCGCCAAGCGACAGGACGAGGCGCTGCCCTACTTGCAAAAGCTGCTCGAAGGCGACGACGGCGCTGAGGGTTTCCTGAAGCTGTCGCGTCTGCTCGCCAATAGCCCGGACAAGGCGCTGACGCTAAAACTGGTGCAGCAACTGGCGCAGCCCTACCCCAACGCTGCGCAGGCGCATTTCGCCGTCGCCCAGGCAGCGGCGGGTGCCGGGCAGGGTGAACTCGCCCTGACCGAGGTGCGCGCGGCAGCGGCGCTCAAACCGGACTGGGATCTACCCGCGCTGCTCGAGGCGCAGCTGCTGCAACGGCAGTCGAACGCGCTGGCGCTGCGGCGTCTGGCCGCTTTCCTCGAGCGCCATCCCAAGGCGCGCGAGGTGCGCATGAGCTATGCACGTCTGCTTGTGGCCGAACGCAAATATACCGAGGCGCGTGTCGAGTTCCAGACGCTGTCCAGGGATTTTCCCGATAACGTCGAAGTGGTTTTTGCCGTCGGCGTGCTGTCGCTGCAACTGCAGGACTACGCGCTGGCGGAAGCAAACTTCAAGCGCTTGCTGGCGCTGCCCTACCGCGACAAGAACACGGCGCGCCTGTATCTGGGTCAGATTGCCGAGGAGCAGAAGAATTATCCGGAGGCGCTGCGCTGGTATGAAGAAGTCGAGGGTGGCGAGCAGTATCTGCAGGCGCAATTGCGTTATGCCCTGGTGCTCAACAAGCAAGGCAAGCTGGACGCGGCGCGCGCGCACCTGCGGGAAGTCGAGGTCGGCAGCGACCAGGCGCGGGTGCGGCTGTTGCTGACCGAGGCGCAGATGCTGCGCGATGCCAACCGGCTGCGCGAGGCCTTCGAGCTGATCGGCAACGCGCTGCAGAGCATGCCCGACCAAGCGGAGTTGCTATACGACTACGCCATGCTGGCGGAAAAGCTCGAGCGCATGGACCTGCTCGAGAGCAACCTGAAAAAACTGATCAGCCTGCAGCCAGACCATGCGCATGCCTATAACGCGCTCGGCTATTCGCTTGCCGATCGCAACGTGCGCCTGCCCGAGGCACAGGGACTGTTAGAGAAGGCGCTGCAGCTTTCACCCGACGACCCGTTCATCACCGACAGCATGGGCTGGCTGATGTACCGCATGGGTAAGCACAAGCAGGCGCTGGAATTCCTGCGCAAAGCCTACAGCGCGCGCCCCGACGCGGAAATCGCGGCGCACTTGGGCGAAGTGTTGTGGGTCGCGGGAGAGCGCGGCGAGGCCGAGAAGATCTGGCTCGAGGCCACCGAAAAGACCCCGGGCAACGACGCCCTCAACAGCACCATCAAGCGCTTTAAGCCGTAACTTGTGCAAGGTCGAAGCAAGCATCGTGTCTTCGGTCTGGAAAAAGCTCTTACCTGACGAACAAGGGGGGGATGCATCCCCCCCTTGTCCCCCAAGGGGACTACCTTCGGGGCGTATATCCCCCCCGCAGATGCGATCGCGCCATAAATCGAAATCCTCGCCGATACTGTCGACGTCTGGCGTTCACAATAGACTGGCGTAGGGCCGGAAATCCACGTAATGCGATACGCATTTATCTGGGTTTGCCTGCTGCTTGCCGGGTGCGCGGCGATCGAACAACAGCCGGCGCCGGCGGGACCTGTCGGCGAGACCTTCCATCTTTCGGGCCGGGTGTCGGTGAAATATGGCACCGAGGCGGCGAGCGGAAAAATCAGCTGGCAGCATGACCCGGCCGGCGACGATTTGCTAATTTCGGACCCGCTCGGCCAGGGCGTGGCGCGCATCGTCCGGCGCGACGCTTTGGTAAGCCTTACTACTTCCGATCAAAAAGTGTACCAGGCAAGCGACGTAGAGAGCCTGACCGGACAGGTGCTGGGCTGGCGCCTGCCGCTGGCGGGTCTGCCCGACTGGGTGCGCGGTCGCGCGGCTGCAGGTGTGCCGGCGCAGACACGGCTGGACAGCACGCAGCGCCTCGCCGAGTTGAGGCAATCCGGCTGGCTGGTGGAGTTCCTCGATTACAACGGCGCCAATGGCTTGCCGGCGCGGCTGCGCCTGTCGCGAGAAGAGGTGGAGATCCGGCTGGTGATCGACCAATGGCGGGGCGCACCATGATCTGCTGGGGGGAAACCTGGCCCGCGCCGGCGAAGCTCAACCTGTTTCTGCACGTCACCGGGCGCCGCGCCGACGGCTATCACAGCCTGCAGACCGCGTTCCGGTTGATTGATCTGGCCGATACGCTGAGGTTCAAGCCGCGCGAAGACGGCAGGGTCACGTTGCGGCGGCCGCTTGACGGCGTGCTGCCCGCACAGGATCTGTGCCTGCGCGCCGCGGCCCTGCTCAAGCACGCGACCGGGCATCAGGGCGGCGTCGAAATCGAACTGGACAAGCGCATTCCCATGGGCGGGGGACTGGGCGGCGGCAGTTCGGACGCGGCCACCACCCTGGTCGCTCTTAATTACCTGTGGCGACTGGACCTGAGCCGTGGGGAGTTGCAGCGACTGGCCGTCCAACTGGGTGCCGACGTACCCTTGTTCGTGTTTGGCGAGAATGCTTTTGCCGAAGGCGTGGGCGAAGAATTGACGCCGCTTGCGCTCCCGCACGCCTGGTATCTGGTGCTGGTACCGCCGGTGCAGGTGCCGACCGCTGCCGTGTTTGCCGCTCCAGAATTGACACGGGAGGCAAAACCGATCAAAATTACGGCCTTTTTCGACGGGCTGAAACGACGCGCCTTGCGTAATGACCTCGAGCCCGTGGTGTGCAGTCGCTATCCTGAAGTGGCGCGCCATCTGGCCTGGCTGAGGCAGTACGGCGAGGCGCGCATGAGCGGTTCCGGCGCCTGCGTGTTTGCCGAATTTTCCACTGAATCCGCGGCGCACGCGGCCCACGCGCAGTTGCCGCCGGCAATGCGCGGGCTTGTGGCGCGTGGCTTGGACCGTCATCCGATGTATGCGTTGAGCGAGTAGCCGGGTATTGAAGAAAGGGGGCGCGCCCCCTTTAATATCCCCCAAGCCAGAGGCTGTTGAGATGGGAGTGTTTTGGTAAGCGAATCATTTTTCGGCTGTTTCGATAGCTTTTCAACAGCCTGTTAAAGTTTTGGGGAGTCGCCAAGTGGTAAGGCACCGGATTTTGATTCCGGCATTCGTAGGTTCGATCCCTACCTCCCCAGCCAGCAATCGATGGACCAGCCCCTGCCGAGAGGCAGGGGTGAGCAGATAGTTCCCGCGCTGATACAACCAGGCTTCAGACATGGCTTACGATCACCTGATGATTTTTGCCGGCAGCGCCAATCCGCAATTGGCTGCTGCGGTGGCAAAACGCCTGAACCTGCGCCTGGGCAGCGTCAGCGTCGGCCGCTTCTCCGACGGCGAGGTGATGATCGAACTGCTGGAGAACGTGCGCGGCCGCGACTGCTTCGTGCTGCAGTCCACCTGCATGCCCACCAACGACAATCTGATGGAAGTGCTGATCATGATCGATGCGCTGAAGCGCGCATCGGCCGCCCGCGTCACCGCCGCGCTGCCGTATTTCGGCTACGCGCGCCAGGACCGCCGGCCGCGCTCGGCGCGCGTGGCGATCAGCGCCAAGGTGGTCGCCAACATGCTGGAAGCCGCGGGCGTGGACCGGGTATTGACCATGGATTTGCACGCGGACCAGATCCAGGGTTTCTTCAATGTGCCGGTGGACAACATCTATGCCGCGCCCATCCTCCTGGGCGATCTGTGGAAGCACGGCTACGAGGATCTGCTGGTGGTCTCGCCCGACGTCGGCGGCGTGGTGCGCGCGCGCGCCCTGGCCAAGCGCCTGGAATCGGACCTGGCCATCATCGACAAGCGCCGTCCCAAGGCGAATGATGCCGAGGTGATGAACATCATCGGCGACGTCAACGGCCGCACCTGCGTCATCATGGACGACATGGTGGACACCGCCGGCACTCTGGCCAAGGCGGCGCAGGCGCTCAAGAACGAGGGTGCAGTCAAGGTGCTCGCCTATTGCACCCACCCGGTGCTCTCGGGCGGGGCGGTCGAGCGCATCGCCAATTCGGCGCTGGACGAAGTGGTCGTCACCGATTCCATTCCGCTGCGCGAGGACGCGAAGAAGTGCGGCAAGATACGCGTGCTTTCCGTGGTCGACATGCTCGCAGAAACGATATTGCGCATCAGCAACGAGGATTCGGTGAGCTCCTTGTTCAGCGAGTGAAGAAAGAGCATTAGTTTCGGATCAAACGCTTTTTAAACGGCGGTACCTGGTCGCGGGGCCGCCATAACCAGGAGTGCAACATGCAAATCGAAGTCAACGCGCAAAAGCGCACCAAGCAGGGCACCGGAGCGAGCCGCCGCCTGCGCCGTGAAGGCAAGACCCCCGGCATCGTCTACGGGGGCAAGGAGCCTGCGGTCGTCATCGAGCTCGATCACAACGCGCTGTACCATCAGCTGCGCCAGGAGGCTTTCCACGCTTCCGTCCTGACGCTCAATCTGGAAGGAGCGAAGGAGCAGGTGCTGCTGCGGGCAGTCAACATGCACCCGTTCAGGCTCGAGGTCCAGCATATCGATTTCCAGCGCGTCTTGGCCGACGTGAAGATCCAGATGAAAGTGCCGCTGCACTTTATCAACGCCGATATCTCGCCGGGGGTGAAGCTGTCCGGCGGCATCGTCAGCCACGTAATGAGCGATCTCGCGATCCGCTGCCTGCCGGCGGACCTGCCCGAGTTCATCGAGGTGGATCTGAAGGACCTGGCGCTCGGCAACATCGTGCACGTCAAAGACCTGCAGATGCCCAAAGGTGTGGAAGCAATCCTGCACGGTGGCGAGAACCCGCCTGTGGCCGTGGTGCAGATTCCGCGCGCGATGGTGGCGGACGAGGCAGCCGACGCTGCTGCGGCTGAAGCCGCAGTGTCGGCAGCAGAGGTTCCGACCAGCAAGCAGTCCGCCGAACCGGCCGCCGCGGAGAAGGGCGGGGACAAGGGCGAGAAGAAGTCCGAGAAATCGGACAAGAAGTAGCAGGCCGCTTGTCCGCTTCGACAACAGGCAGGGGCCAGCGCCTCTGCCTGTTTTATTAGAGCGGCGCCATCATGCCGATCAAACTCATCGTCGGCTTGGGTAATCCAGGCAAGAAGTACGACGACACGCGCCACAACGCCGGTTTCTGGCTGGTCGAGCGTCTCGCCGCGCAGCACCGGCTCACGCTGAGAAAAGAGCCCAAGTTTCACGCCCTGGCAGCCAGACTGGACGCCGCGTCAGGGCCGGTGTGGCTGCTGCTTCCGCAGACCTGGATGAACGAATCCGGCTCGGCGGTGGGCGCGCTGGCGCAATTTCACAAGATCGCAGCCGATGAAATCCTGGTGGCGCACGATGAACTCGATCTGCCTCCCGGGGGCGTGAAGATCAAGCAGGGTGGCGGCCATGCGGGCCACAACGGCCTGAGGGACATCATCGCCAAGCTGGGCACGCCCGATTTCTGGCGGCTGCGCATAGGCATCGGCCATCCGCGCGATGTCGCCGCGACTGAACAGGAGGTAGCCGATTTTGTGCTTCACCCGCCGCGCAAGGAAGAACAGGCTTTGATTGACGCGGTGATCGACCGCGGCATGGCTGTGTTCGACCTGATACTCGCGGATAACATGGCGGCGGCCATGCACAGGCTGCACACCAAACCCAAACCTCAAACTCCCGGCAATCCAGGCTCGGCAGCGTGAAATGAACAAGGGGCTGCGGCCCCGTGCATGCCCTCAAACTGGTTTAAGGCCTCACATATGTCTCTCAAATGCGGTATCGTCGGTTTGCCCAATGTAGGCAAATCCACTCTATTCAACGCGCTCACCAAGGCCGCCATCGCGGCGGAGAACTATCCTTTCTGCACCATCGAGCCCAACGTCGGCATCGTCGAGGTGCCCGATGCGCGGCTGGCGCAACTGGTGTCCATCGCCAAACCGCAAAAGACGATTCCTGCGGTGGTGGAGTTCGTCGACATCGCCGGCCTGGTTGCCGGGGCGTCGAAGGGCGAAGGCCTGGGAAACAAGTTTCTCGCCAATATCCGCGAAACCGACGCCATCGCCCACGTGGTGCGCTGTTTCGTCGATGACAATGTGGTGCACGTCGCCGGCAAGATCGATCCGTTGAGCGATATCGAGACCATCAACACCGAACTGGCGCTGGCCGATCTTGCAACCGTGGAAAAAACCATGGCGCGCTACGTCAAGGTGGCGAGGTCGGGTGACAAGGAAGCGCAGCGCATCATGGCGGTGCTGGAAAAGGTGCTGCCGGTGTTGAATCAAGCAAAGCCCGCGCGCAGCCTGGCGCTGTCGCGCGAGGAGCAGCAGGTGCTGCAGCCGCTATGCCTGATGACGGCCAAGCCGGCCATGTACGTTGCCAATGTCGACGAAAACGGGTTCGGCGGTAACCCGCTGCTCGCGCGGGTGGAGGAATATGCCAAGGCGGAGGGTGCGCCGGTGGTCGCCATCTGCGCCGCCATCGAGGCGCAGATGGCCGACCTGGACGACGGGGAGAAGCAGATTTTCCTGGCCGACATGGGCCTGGAAGAGCCGGGCCTGGACCGCCTGATCCGCGCCGGCTACACGCTGCTCGGTCTGCACACTTATTTCACCGCTGGTCCGAAGGAGGTGCGCGCCTGGACCGTGCACATCGGCGCGACCGCGCCGCAGGCCGCCGGCGTGATCCACACCGACTTCGAGCACGGCTTCATCCGCGCCGAGGTGATTTCGTTTGCCGATTTCATCGCCTGCAAGGGCGAACAAGGCGCCAAGGAAGCGGGGAAGATGCGTCTGGAGGGCAAGGACTACGTAGTGCGCGACGGCGACGTCATGCATTTTCGCTTCAACGTTTAATCGATTCGGCGCCGCTACGCCGCGCTGGGTTTGCAGGATGCAATGCGCGCCGCGCGTCCCGCGCGAATCAGACGCGGTCTTCGATCAGGTGCTGCGTCAACCATCCGCCATTCCTCGGCCGCCCGAACAGCGCTTTCGCCGTTCCGAACACTGACCGTGGCTTGATCGAGGCTGGCGAGCGCTGCGGCGCACTATTCGAAGTGCGCCATGCGCAAGTCTTTCGGGGAGTTCATGAAGGTCTCCATAGGACAGCATGTGCCCGGACGGGTAATCGCGTTTGCCGATTCCAGCGCAAATAGGCGCGCTGTCGCAGGCATGCGCGACGCGAAACCGGTTTAAGTCGGTTGATCTTGAACGAGGCAGCCAGGCGCTTCGCCGCGTTCGCGCGATGCAAGGCGGTCCGGAGAAACCACCTCAAGGAGCGTTCGTTGGCGCTTCAATCGCATCGGCCTGCGCTTGAATCAGGAACGTGCGTTCGTTACCACCTGGCTTGCGCTTAGGTAGGCGTCCTGCGTGTCGCGGATGTGGCTCTTCAAGATCGCTTGCGCCTGGCTCAGCCTGCCCTCGCGGATTTGTTTGACGATAGTCGCGTGATTCGCCTGGCAGTGTTCGATCTGCTCGCTATTCGCGGGCAGGCGCCAGCGCAGGGCGTGGATCTTGTGCTCGATTAGCTGATAAGCCGCGCGCAGATAGGTATTGGCCGAGTGCTGCATGATGATGTTATGGAATTCGGCATCAAGCTCAGGGAGCGCGCGGGCTTCCGGCGCGCGGCCTGCTTCCTTCATGGCGCGCAAATTCCGTTCCAGCGCCGCAATCAGTCCCTTGCGATCGACCGTGAGCGCTTCGCCCAGCGCCGCTGCCTCCAGGATTTCGCGAAACCGGCATATTTGCACCACGTCCTCGGCATCGACGCGGAACACATAGGTGCCGCGCTGCGGGTGTATGTCCACCAGTCCATCGGCGCGCAGCCGCAACAGCGCTTCGCGCACCGGGGTCTTGCTGATGCCCAGCTCCAGCGCGAGGGCGGCCTCCGATATCTGTCCACCCAGGCCGAGCTTGCCTTCGACGATGCTGGCGCGGATGCGCTCCACCGCCATGTCGGTGAGCGATTTGGGGCGTTCGATCTTGGTTGCGCTGGTCATTTGCTGCTCTTGCCGGTTGTGCCTCAGCCGCATCATACTCCAGTTTGCAGGCCTCAAATATCATATCTGAGATATGATATAGTAGTTGCAGCACAGGGCGGGAGGGGAAAGGTAATGACAACGGCGGGATCTCCGGGCGGCAGCTTTGAATGCGAAGGCAGCGCACGGCGCGATTCAACCAATGATATCGGTCAAAAGGTCGCGGCGGATTTTCGCTAGCATGACCCGCCATGGCTAACGAACCGCAGCAATCCCGCCGCCCCCCGGTCGCTGCGGCGCCGCGGTTTCCCCGACTCCTGGCGGCGGCCACATTTCTTGCGCCGCTGCTGTTTCTGCTGCTGCTTTGGGAGGTGGTGGTTCGCGCGTTCGGCGTCAGTCCGCGGGTATTCCCGGATGTCGAATCGGTTGCCCGCGCCGGGCTTGAAACAGTCCAGGACGGCACACTCGTGCGTCACATCGGCGCCAGCCTCGGCCGTGTCGCGGTCGGCACCGTGCTCGCGATCGTCATCAGCATTCCGCTCGGCGTCGCCATGGGCCTGAGCCGCGTGGTTTCCGGCTTCCTCACCCCGCTGTTCCGCTTCTTCTCGGTGCTCGCCGGAATCGCGTGGATTCCGATCGCCACGCTTTGGTTCGGCTACGGCTTCGGCGCGATCACGTTCGTGATCTTCAACGCCGTATTCTTCGTCGTCGCTTACAACACCCTGCTCGGGGTCTCGAGCATTCCGCTGCCGCTCAGGCAGGCCGCGGCTTCGCTCGGCGCGCGCGGCTGGACCATGCTGGTCCAGGTGATACTGCCGGGCGCGCTGCCGAACATCGTCACCGGCATCCGCACCGGGCTCGGCTTTGCCTGGCGCGGCCTGATCGCCGCCGAGATGATCGCCACCAACGTCGGCCTGGGTTACATGCTGTTCCTCGCGCGCGACTTCTACCGCACCGAGGTCATCGTATTCGGCATGATCGTGATCGGCATCCTGTGGCTGCTGATCGACAGGCTGCTGCTCGCGCCGCTGGAGCGAGCGACGATCGAGCGCTGGGGCATGGTGGTACGTACATGAGACTGCTGCTCAAAGCCTGGAGTCTGTACGCGAGATGGACCGCGCGCTACCCGGCCGCGCGCTCGATCGTGCCGTTCGTCCCGGTGCTCGCGCTGTGGGCCATCGCCGCGGAATCCGGCATGTTTCCGCGCGTGTTCCTCCCGGGGCCGGCGGAGGTGGTGCGCTCGTTTGGCTCGCTCATGTACAAAGGCATTCTGCCGGACTACTTGCAGGACAGCGTGGTGCGGCTCGCGGTCGGCGCCGCCGCGGGGATGGCGATCGGCATCCCGCTCGGCGTGCTGGTCGGCTTGAGCGCCCGCGCGCGCAAGATGCTGTGGCCGATACTGCTGTTCTTCCAGGCGATCGGCGATATCGCCTGGCTGCCGATACTGCTGATCTGGTTCGGCTTCAGCCTGACCACGATGACGTTCGTGATCGTCTACACGGTGCTGTTTCCGGTGGTGCTGAACACCGCGCTCGGCGTGCGCTCGGTGCCGCTGGATCTGCACCGGGCGGCGCGCAGCCTGGGCGCATCGCGCGCCCGCGTGGTATGGGAGGTTGTGCTGCCCGGGGCGCTGCCGAACATCATGACCGGCCTGCGCAACGGCCTGGGCTTCGGCTGGCGCGCGTTGATCGCAACCGAAATCATCGTCGGCACCAGCGGCATCGGCTTCCTTATGTTCGATGCGCGGCGTGCCGGGTCGGTGGTTGAAATCCTGCTCGGCATGATCGTGCTCGGGCTGCTCTGGTACATCGTCGACGGCTGGATCCTGGCGCCGATCGAGCGCGCCACCGGGCAGCGCTGGGGGTTGGTGACGCAATGAAAAGCCTGACGCTGCGCAATCTTTCGAAAACCTACTTCGATCCCTACGCGGGCGCGCATGTCACGGCGGTGCGCGACGTGTCGCTCACGGTCGAGCAGGGGGAATTCGTTTCCATCGTCGGACCGTCCGGCTGCGGCAAGACCACGATCCTCAACATGATCGCCGGCTTCATCCCGGCCTCGAACGGCGAAATCCTTCTGAACGGGCGCGCGGTCGTGGGTCCCGGGCCGGAGCGCGGCGTCGTGTTCCAGTCGTTCGCCCTGTTTCCGTGGAAGACCGTGCTCGAGAACGTCGGTTTCGGCCCGAAGATGCGCGGCCTGCCGAAGAAGGAATGCGAGAAGATCGCGCGCGAGTACCTAGCGCTTGCCGGGCTCGCGCACGCCGCGGACCGCTATCCGAACGAGCTCTCCGGCGGCATGCAGCAGCGCGTGGGCGTGGTGCGGGCGCTGGCCAACAACCCGGAACTGCTGCTAATGGACGAACCGTTCGCGAGCGTCGATGCGCAGACGCGCATGACGCTGCAGGAGGAGCTCACGCGCATCTGGCAGGAGCGCCGGCCGACCATCATATTCATCACCCACGACGTGAGCGAGGCGGTGTTCCTCGCCAACCGCGTGGTCGTGCTGTCCAAGGGGATGGTGCTGAAGGAACTCGAAGTCGCGCTGCCGCGCCCGCGCGTGTGGGACAGGTTGATCGAGGACGCCGCATTCAAGGCGCTCTCCGGCCAGGTGCTGCAACTGGTGCGCTCGGCATGAGCGTCGTGCGCGACATAGTGCAAACGCCCCGGGCCCGCCTCGTGCTCGGCGCGCTGGTCTGCTACATCGCGTGGCAGGGATGGCTGTATATCGCGGCGCCCGGAAAGATCGCGCCCGGCTTCGCCGCGGATGCGCAGAAGGTCAACATACTGGTCACGCTGCCGTTCCCGCCGGAGCGCTTCCATGTCATCGCGTTTCAGAAGTACGGCAGAGTGTCCGGAACACAGGACAATTCAATCGAAGTTCGTGGTGTCAACAAGGCGAATCTGTCCGCCGTCGCCCGGCCTTATTGGGTGACCCGGGTGGAGCCGCTGCCTATAGGAGGGTAATCATGAAGCTGAGAGCATTACTGATGTGCATGGTTCTGAGCGTGTCCGGGCTGGCATTCGGACAGACGCCCGTCAAAGTGAAGGCGGGCATGGTGGCCGCAATCGACCAGATCGGCCTGCCGATCGCGCTGGAACGGGGTTTTTTCGAGAAGGCCGGGCTCGACGTCACCATCGTGCGGCCCTATCCGACCGGCGTGGATGCGCTCAATGCCTTGCAGGCAGGCGAGAGCGATCTGGTGCAGGTCGGGGTGCCGATGATAGGCGCCGTGTTGCGCGGCATGGATCTGGTCGCGCTCGGCAATTACACCGGCAACGCGCACAAGTTCGGCTCCGACGCCACCATGGCGCTCGTCGCGAGCGGCAGCTCCGGCATCACCAAGGGTAATCTGAAAAGCCTGAAAGGCAAGAAGATCGCGGCCTCGTTCGGCACCATCAATCACCTCTACATACTGGCGCTGCTGGAGAAGGCCGGTCTGACGCCGGCTGACGTCACGCTCGTCAATACGCCGCCGCCGGACATGACCGTGGCGCTGCTGTCGAAGGGCATCGACGCATTTTCGTGCTGGGACCCGTGGCCGATCGTGGCCTTGAAGGACGTGCCGGGCGCGGTGGAAATCATCCGCGGCGGCGAGGTGATTTCCTCGGTGGGCTACAACGTCGGCATGCGCTCGTGGGTGGAAAAGAACGGCCAGACGGTGGAGAAATTCCTGGCGGCGCTCGCCGAGGCCGACCAGTGGATGCGGGCCAACCCGAAACAGGCGGCACAGGTGGCAACACGCTGGATTCCCGGTCTCAAGGTCGAATTGGCGGAAACCGCCATGCAGTTCAACGTCCAGCAATCCGACCGGCGCCTTTCTGCGAACAGCTATCGGGGTATGTGGAGCGCCGAGGACCGGCTGAATCGGCTCGGCTTTATCAAATCCACCTTCGACGTGAACAAGCATTTCGAGCCGAAGTACATCCTGAAGGTGATGAAGGATCAGCCGAAACTGTTCGCGGATCTGCCGGCCATCCCTGTCAAGGAGGCGATCGGGCCCGGGTTCGTGTTCAAGCCCTGAGTCCCTCCTGCTACGAACCGTCGGCCGGCGCAGTGCGGCCGGCGGTGCAGACGAAGGTTCAGACCCGGCCGGGGGAACGCCCGGACGGGATTCGATGAGTTTTGACACTGGGAAGTGAACGTGAGCGGATCGAGTGCAGAGGAACTGCGCGCGCGCCTCATCGCGCAGCGTGTGGTGCCGGTGCTGCGCCTTGCCTCGGCGGACGAGACGCGCTTCGCCGTCGACTGCCTGATCGAGGCCGGATTCGGCTGCATCGAGCTGACCCTGACTACACCGGGCGCAATGGAGCTGATCGCCGAGTTGCGCGCGCGCCTGGGGGCCGCGACGGCCATAGGCGCAGGCACGGTGCTCGATCTGGCGAGCGCGGAGCGCTGCCTCGCCGCGGGAGCCGAATTCCTGGTATCGCCGTGCATGGTTGCGGGCATGGCGGCGCGCGCGCACGCCGCCGGGCGCATCGCACTGATCGGCGGCTACACGCCAAGCGAGGTACTTGCCGCGAGCCGCGAGGGCGCCGATGTGGTCAAGCTGTTTCCGGCTGCGAGCGGCGGGCCGGCGCACCTGGCCGCGATCCACGCGGTATTCCCGCAGATTGCGCTTTGCCCCACCGGTGGCGTATCGCTGGCCAACATGAAGGACTATTTCACCGCCGGCGCCGCGTTCGTCGGCGTCGGCAACAACATCATCGACACCGCGGCGCTGCGCGCAGGCGAGCGCGCGCGAGTCGTCGAACACGCACGCAAGTATTTCGATGCATAGAAATATCTATAGGAGTCCTGAACATGCAACTGCAAGATATCGTCAAGGGTTTTCGTGAGGTGGCGACCGCCTCGGTTGCCGATGCGGTCGACAAGCTCGCCGGCAAGCGCGGCTATATGGATCATCCGATCAAGCCGCGCATCAACGACAAACGCGTGGTCGGACCGGCCGTGACCGTACTGGAAGGGCCGACCACCGAATTTCTGCCGCCGCAGCATGCGCTCGATCTGATCGACTCGGCCGCGGCGGGGAGCGTGATGGTGATAGGCATCAGCGGCGAGGCGGATGTGGCGATCTGGGGCGGTTTGATGACGGCCGGCGCCTACGCGCGCGGGTTCGAAGGTGCGGTGCTCGATGGCGGTGTGCGCGACATCACGGAAATCCGCCGCGACTACGATTTCCCCGTGTTCTCGCGCTCGGCCTCGCCGGGCACGACGCTGGGGCGGTTCAAGACGCTGGGCGCGAACATCCCGGTGGTGTGCGGCGGCATCGAAGTAAACCCGGGCGATATCATCGTCGCCGATATCGACGGCGTGGTGGTGGTACCGAAGGCGCTCGCCGCCGAGGTGCTGAAAATGTCCCAGGAAATCGACAAGCGCGAGCTGGAGCAGGCCAAGCTCATCGTGCAGGCGCGCTCGCTCAAGGAAGGCTTGGCCAAGTACGGCAGGATCTGAACATGGCTGATATCGACGTGCTCGCCATCGGCGAGCCGATGATCGAGTTCAACCAGACCCGGCCGGGCGAGCCGAACTATCTGCAGGGTTTCGGCGGCGATACCTCGAACATGATCATCGCCGCCGCGCGCCAGGGGGCGCGCGCCGCCTACGTCACGCGCCTGGGCGAGGACGCGTTCGGTCGCATGTTTCTCGATCTCTGGCGCGGCGAGTCGGTCGATATCTCCGGCGTGGCGGTGGACGCTGCGGCGCCCACCGGCGTGTATTTCGTCACCCACGATGCCTCCGGACACGTATTCAGCTATCTGCGCGCCGGATCGGCCGCCAGCCGCATGCGGCCCGAGGATCTGCCGCTAGCGCTCATTCGCTCGGCGAGGTTCGTCCAGGCATCCGGCATCAGCATGGCAATCAGCGCCAGCGCTTCGGACAGCGTGCTCGCCGCATTCGATGCGGCGCGTGCGGCCGGCGGGCGCGTGGCCTTCGACTCCAACCTGCGCCTGAAATTGTGGCCGCTGGCGCGGGCGCGCGCGCTGATCACCGCTGCGGCCGCGTTGGCAGACTATTTCTTTCCCAGCATCGAGGACGCGCAGGCGCTCTCCGGTCTGAAGGACGCCGATGCCATCCTCGATTGGGCGCATCGGCTGGGTGCCAGGGCGGTGCTGCTCAAGCTCGGGCCGGAAGGCGCGCTGGTGAGCGATGGCTCGAAACGGGAGCGCATCGCCGGCTACAAGGTGAAGGCGGTGGATGCAACCGGAGCCGGCGACTGTTTCTGCGGCGCGTGCCTTGCACGCCTTGCTGCCGGCGACAACCTGTGGGATGCGGCGCGCTACGCCAATGCGGCTGCGGCGCTGTCGACCACGGGTTTCGGCGCCGTTGCGCCCCTGCCCAGGCCCGAGGCGGTGAGAAAGCTGCTCGCCGGCGCGAACGGCTGAGCCAAGAGGGACGCTGCAGTGACGAAAGATGTCGACGTGTTGATCATCGGCGCCGGCGCCTCGGGCGCGGCTTTCGCCTGGAGCATGGCTGATACGCGGATGCGCATCCTCTGCCTGGAGCAGGGCGACTGGATGAATCCGGCCGACTATCCGAGCACCCGGCGCGACTGGGAAGTACGCATGGATCGCGAGTTCTCCCCGAACCCGAACATCCGCCGCCGACCGGAGGACTATCCGGTCAACGACAGCGACTCGCCGATTTCGGTGCTCAACTTCAACGGCGTCGGCGGCAGCACTATCCTGTATGCGGCGCACTTTCCGCGCCCGCATCCGTCGGACTTCCGCGTCAGGTCGCTGGACGGCGTCGCCGACGACTGGCCGATAGACTATGCGACGCTTGAACCGTACTATGCACTGAACGACCGCCAGATGGGGGTCGCGGGCCTGGCCGGCGATCCGGCCTACCCGCCGCACGAACCGCCGTTGCCGCATGTCCCGCTCGGCCTCGCCGGCGAGACCATGGCACGCGGGTTCAATGCGCTCGGCTGGCACTGGTGGCCCTCGGACACCGCGATCGCGACCCGGGATTACGCGGGCCGCGCCGCGTGCGTGAACCTCGGCCCGTGCAAGTCCGGCTGCGCCCAGGGCGCCAAGAGTACCGTCGATATCACCTACTGGCCGGTCGCCCGGCGCGCCGGCGTGCAGTTGCGCACGCGCTGCCGGGTACGCGAGATTCTGGTCGACGACAAGGACATGGCCACCGGCGTCGTCTACTACGATGAGCTGGGCGTCGAGCACCTGCAGCGCGCGGAGGTGGTGGTCCTCGCCTGCAACGGGGTGGGTACGCCGCGGCTGCTGCTCAATTCCAGGTCTGCGCGCTTCCCCGACGGCTTGGCGAATCGCTCCGGGCTGGTCGGCAAGAACCTGATGCTGCATCCCTGGGGCATGGTGCGGGGCACATTCGATGCGCCTCTCGAATCGTACCTCGGTCCGCTCTCCTGCTGCATCCTGAGCCAGCAGTTCTACGAAACCGACCGCAACCGCGGCTTCGTGCGCGGCTACAACATGCAGGTCACGCGCGGCCTCGGTCCGGTCGCGACCGCGCGCATCGGTGTCGCGCGCGGCGACATCCCGTGGGGCGAGGGGCACCACGAGGCCTTCGCCCGCCGCTACGGCCGCCAGATAGGCGTCGGCATCTGCTGCGAAGACCTGCCGGAAGAATGCAATACGGTCACGCTGGACCCGACACTGAAGGATACCAACGGCATACCGGCGCCGAAGATCACCTACCGGCTCAGCGAGAACACCGAGCGCATGCTGCGCCACGGTCTTGAGCGCGGCACCGAGGTGATGCAGGCGGCCAGCGCCTGGGATATCTACAGCGACGGCCCGGTGCGGCAGACGGGCTGGCACCTGCTGGGGACGGCGCGCATGGGCGAGGACCCCGGGCGTTCGGTCGTCAACGCATGGGGCCGCAGCCACGACGTGAAGAACCTGTTCATCATCGACGGCAGCGTGTTCGTCACCTCGGGCGGCGTCAACCCGACGCCGACCATCCAGGCGATGGCGCTGTACATCGCCGACGTGATGAAGCAGCGCCTCGCCAACCTGTTCGACTGAGCAGGGACATGAGCAAAGATTCCGTCGAAATCACCGATTCCGGGCAGCGCGTAATCCTGGACATCGTGCTGAACATGATCGTGCCACCGAGCGCCGACGGGCGCATGCCGGGCGCCGCCGAGGTCGGCGTGCCCGCTTACCTGGTCGCCGAGGCCGCGGACGCCTTGCCTTTGCTGCGCCAGGAATTGGAACAGATCGAGCGCCGCTCGCGCGAGCGGTTTGCGCGGGGATTCGCCGAACTGGAGCAAGGTGAGCGAAAAAACCTGATCGGGGAGATGCGCGCGCAGGCGAGCGCGTTCATGCACCGCCTGGCGATGGAAACGCTCGCCTGCTATTACCAGCACGAGCGCGTAGTCGAAGGACTGGGCAGGGAAGCGCGCGCGCCCTACCCGAAGGGCTACCAGGTGGTGCCAGGCGACCTGTCGCTGCTGGAGCCGGTGCGCGCGCGCGGAAAGATCTACCGCGACGCGCCGTGACCGCAGGTCGCGCTAGAGTTCGCCCTAGAATGTCCCCGGATAGCCGCCGCCGTCGATCAGAAAATTCTGTCCGGTGACGAAGCCGGCCTGTGCGCTGCAAAGATAGGCGCAGGCGTCGCCGAACTCGGCGGGGTCGCCGAGGCGTCCCGAGGGATTCTGTTTCATCCGGTCCTGGCGCACTTCCTCGACGCTGACGCCGCGGCTCTTCGCCAGGATCGCAAAATTGGAGCGCAGCCGGTCGGTATCGAACGGGCCGGGCAGCAGGTTGTTGATGGTGACGTTGTGCGCAACCGTCTTGCGCGCGATGCCTGCGATGAAACCGGTGAGACCGGCGCGCGCTCCGTTGGACAGGCCCAGGGCTTCGATCGGCGCCTTGACCGTGCTCGAGGTGATGTTGACGACGCGCCCGAATTTGCGCGCGATCATATGATCCACGGTGGCCTTGATCATTTCGATCGGCGCGATCATGTTCATGTCCAGCGCGGCGATCCAGGTATCGCGGTTCCAGTTGCGAAAATCACCCGGTGGCGGGCCGCCCGCGTTGTTGACCAGAATGTCCGGCTGCGGGCAGGCGGCAAGCACCGCGGCGCGGCCGGCTTCGGTCGCTATGTCGGAGGCAACCGCGACGACCTCGACCCCGGTGGCGGCGCGAATTTCCTCCGCGGTGTTCTCCAGCGCTTCCCTGCCCCTGGCGGTGATCACCAGGTTCACTCCTTCGCGCGCGAGCGAAAACGCGCAGGCGCGTCCCAGGCCCTTGCTCGACGCGCACACCAATGCGGTTTTGCCGCGAATTCCCATGTCCATCCTTGCTCTCCTTAGTATTGATTACGAAATGAGGGGATCGCTTCCCTCATGCCAAGACGAGGCGGTCACCGAACGCGGTACTGGAAGATCGGGTGTCCCGTGCCGGTGTCGCGCGGGCCGATCACCTGCGTTTCGACCCGCCGAAAATGGAACCCAGGACGCCGCGCACTATTTCACGTCCGACCTGGGAGCCGATGGCGCGCGCCGCGCTTTTCGCGGCCGATTCTATCGCGCCCTCGCGGCGGCCGCCGCGCGGGCCTGTCGTTCCCCCGAGGATGCCGCCGAGCGCGTCCATGATTCCGCCGCCCGCCGTTTGTGCCGGGCCGGTGCTGGCAGCTTCCTGTCCGCGTTCGGGGGGCGGGCCCTGGCGCGCCTGCGCCCGCCCTTTGAGTTTCTCGTAGGCCGATTCGCGATCCGCCGTCTGTTCGTAATGACCGAAGATGACCGAGCCCTGGATCACAGCCCGGCGCTCCTCGGCCGTGATCGTGCCGATTCTGCTCGCCGGCGGCAGGATGAACGCGCGCTCCACCATGCACGGCCGGCCCTTCTCGTCGAGAAAGGAGACCAGGGCTTCGCCCACGGCGAGCTCGGTGATGACGGTTTCGACCTTGAGCTTGGGATTGGCGCGCATGGTTTCGGCGGCGGCTTTCACCGCTTTCTGGTCGCGCGGCGTGAATGCGCGCAATGCGTGCTGCACGCGGTTGCCCAGCTGTCCGAGCACCGTGTCCGGAATGTCGAGCGGGTTTTGCGTGACGAAATAGACGCCTACGCCCTTGCTGCGGATCAGGCGCACCATTTGTTCGATTTTCTCCAGCAATGCCTTGGGCGCCTCGTTGAACAGCAGATGCGCTTCATCGAAAAAGAATACGAGCTTGGGTTTTTCCGGGTCGCCCACCTCGGGCAGGTGCTCGAACAGTTCGGACAGCATCCACAGGAGGAAGGTCGAGTACAGTTTGGGCGCGCCCATCAGGCTCTCGGCGGCGAGGATATTCACCATGCCGCGACCTTTCCCGTCGGTCTGCATCAGGTCGGCGATGTTGAGCGCCGGCTCGCCGAAGAAACGGTCCGCGCCCTGCTGCTCGAGCTGCATCAGGGCGCGCTGTATGGCGCCTATGGACGCGGCCGAAACGTTGCCGTACTGGGTGGTGAATTCGCTCGCGCTGTCGCCGACGTGCTGCAGCATCGCGCGCAGGTCTTTCATGTCGAGCAGCAGCAGGCCGTTGTCGTCAGCGATCTTGAAGGCGAGCGCCAGCACCCCTTCCTGCGTGTCGTTGAGGTTCAGCATGCGTGCCAGCAGCAGCGGCCCCATGTCGGACACGGTCGCGCGCACCGGATGCCCGGCTTTTCCGAATACGTCCCAAAACGTCACGGGACAGGCGGCGAAGGCGAAGTCCTTGATCGCCAGCGCGTCAAATCGCTCCTTCAGCCTGGGCGACATGGCGCCGGCCTGCGCCAGCCCCGACAGGTCGCCTTTGACGTCGGCCATGAACACGGGCACGCCGATCGCGGAAAAGCCTTGCGCCAGGGTCTGCAGCGTCACTGTTTTGCCGGTGCCGGTGGCGCCGGCGATCAGGCCGTGGCGGTTGGCGAGCGCCGGCAGGAGCGCGAGTTCATTCTTGCCGGATTTGGCGATGAGCAGGGGTTCGGGCATGGGAATTCTCGCTTGTCGGGGGCCGCAGCTACGGGGCAATGCTAAAATTATAAACTTACGAAGGCAATCGAGGCGGCAATCATGGCGGGACATTCCAAGTGGGCCAACATCAAGCACAAAAAAGCGGTCACGGATGCCAAGAGGGGCAAGATTTTCACCCGCCTGATCCGCGAGATCACCGTGGCGGCGCGCATGGGCGGCGCCGATCCCAACATGAACCCGCGCCTGCGCCTGGCCATCGAAAAAGCGCGCGACGTAAACATGTCCAAGGACAACATCGAGAATGCGACCAAGCGCGGCGCGGGCGCGCTCGAAGGCGCCAACTACGACGAGGTGCGCTACGAAGGCTACGGCATCGCCGGCGCGGCGGTGATGGTGGATTGTCTCACCGACAACCGTACCCGCACTGTGGCGGATGTGCGCCACGCCTTCGTCAAGAACGGCGGCAATCTCGGTACGGATGGCTCGGTAGCTTTCATGTTCAAGCACTGCGGCCAGTTCATATTCGCCCCGGGCACGAGCGAGGACAAGGTGATGGAGGCGGCGCTGGATGCGGGCGCCGAGGACGTGCTCAGCAACGACGACGGCTCGGTCGAAGTGATCTGCGCGTTCAGCGATTTTTCCGCGGTGAAGCAGGGACTGGAGAAGGCGGGCCTGAAGCCGGAACTGGCCGAGATCACGATGAAGCCTTTGAGCGAAACCGCCATGAGCGGGGATGACGCGACGCGCATGCAAAAGCTGCTCGATGCGCTGGAGGCGCTCGACGACGTGCAGGACGTCTATACCACGGCGATGATCGGCGACTGACACGGCGAGAGCGGCGCTATAATCCGGCGATGGCCGAAACCACAATAACCATACTCGGCATCGATCCTGGCTTGCGCATAACCGGGTTCGGCATCATCCGCAAGAGCGGCAGCAAGCTTGCCTACATAACCAGCGGCTGCATCAAGGCGCCGGAATCGGATCTGCCCGGGCGGCTCAAAACCATACTGGAGGGTCTGCGCGAGGTGATCCAGGCGCATCAGCCACAGCAGGTCGCGGTCGAAAAAGTGTTCGTCAACGTCAATCCGCAATCCACGCTGCTCCTCGGCCAGGCGCGCGGCACCGCCATCTGCGCCGCAGTGCTGGAGAGCCTGCCGGTGGCAGAGTACACGGCGCTGCAGGTGAAGCAGGCGGTGGTGGGCAACGGCCACGCCAAGAAGGAACAGGTGCAGGAGATGGTGCGGCGCCTGCTCGGCTTGGCCGGCAATCCCAGCGCGGATGCGGCCGATGCGCTCGCCTGTGCCATCTGCCACGCCCATGGCGGGCAGGGTCTGGGCTCGATTGCCACGGCGGGCTACCGCGTGAAGAGGGGGCGGCTCGTATGATAGGACGCATCGGCGGAATATTGGTCGAGAAGAACCCGCCGCAGATCATGGTGGACGTGCAGGGCGTGGGCTACGAGATCGACGTGCCCATGAGCACCTTCTACAACCTGCCCAGCGTGGGCGAGCGGGTGACGCTGTTCACGCACTTGATCGTGCGCGAAGACGCGCACCTGCTCTACGGCTTCGGCAGCGAGTCGGAGCGCAAGGCGTTTCGCCAGTTACTCAGAATCAGCGGCGTCGGCGCGCGCACCGCGCTGTCCCTGCTCTCGGGCATGAGCGTTGCCGATCTGGTGCAGGCGGTGGCGGCGCAGGAAGCCGGTCGGCTGACCAAGGTTCCCGGCATAGGCAAGAAGACCGCCGAGCGGCTGCTGCTCGAGCTGAAGGACAAGCTCGGCGCCGAACTCACCGCGGGCGTGGCGGTCAACCGTGCCGCGCCGGCGTCGAGCGACGTGCTCAATGCGCTGCTCTCTCTAGGCTACAACGAGAAAGAGGCACGCTATGCGCTCAAGCACCTGCCCGAAGGCCTGAGCGTGTCGGACGGGATTCGCCGGGCGCTGAAGGCGCTGGCGAAGGGTTGAGGCGGATCGAAAGACGTGTATAGGGAACCATGTACTTCGACCAGATCAGGGTGGCGCGGGAGTCTGGGAGTTTATTGCGGGAAAGTTTAATTGGACGCTTGATTGTTAAAGGTTGAAGGCCTATCCTTTAACAACAGTCGCGCCAATTAAAGCAAACTTAACATGCCTGCCTCTGTTCATTCCCGTCTGGGCAATTACGAGACGACCAGCATCGCGGGTGAGCGCGTGCGTGCCTTCGTGCCGCCGCCGCTGCCGCCGGTCCCGCCGCTTGACCTCAACGCCGAGCGCCACGATCTGCTGGAGAAGGCAAACCGCAGTTTGGGCCGTCTTGATGGCGTCGCGACCCTGTTTCCCGATCCGGCGCTGTTTCTCTACATGTACGTGCGCAAGGAGGCGCTGCTTTCTTCGCAGATCGAGGGCACGCAATCGTCCTTCTCCGACCTGCTCCTATTCGAGAGCGCCGAGCTTCCCGGCGTCCCGATGGACGATGTCGAGGAAGTGTCCTGCTACGTTTCCGCAATGAATTACGGCCTGGACCGCCTGCGTGGCGGATTTCCCCTGTCGCTGCGGCTGATCAAGGAAATTCACAAGACAATGTTATCCAGCGGGCGCGGCAGCACGAAAGCGCCGGGCGAGTTCCGCACTTCGCAAAACTGGATCGGTGGTACGCGTCCCGGAAATGCCAGGTTCGTGCCCCCGCCGCCGAACCGCGTTATCAAATGCATGGGGCTGCTGGAAAAATTCCTGCATAACGTCCCGGTCAAGACGCCGCTGCTGATCAAGGCGGCGCTCACACATGTGCAGTTCGAGACCATTCACCCGTTTCTTGACGGGAACGGCAGGGTGGGGCGTCTGCTTATCACTCTGCTATTGTGTGCCGAAGGCGCACTTGCCCAGCCAATGCTGTATATCAGCCTTTACTTCAAGAAGCACCGCGATGAGTACTACGACCTGTTGCAGCGGGTGCGCATCAAGGGCGCATGGGAGGACTGGCTCGATTTTTTCCTGCTCGGTGTGATCGACACCACCGATCAGGCAGTGCGCGCGGCGCAGCACATCCTCGAGTTGTTCCGCGGCGACCGCGCGCGCATCGAAAAGCTGGGTCGTGCCGCGGCGTCTGCGCTCAGGTTGCACCATGCCTTTCAGGAAAGAGCGGTGCTGTCGATTCCCGGCGCGGCGAAACGCGTGGGCGTGTCGCAACCCACCATCACCAGCGCGATGGCGCATCTAATCAAGCTGGGCATCGTGCGCGAATCCACTGGACGCAAGCGGCGCAAGCTGTACGTGTACGATGCTTACCTGAAGATTCTCGGTGAAGGGGCGGAGCCGATACGATGATCAAGATCGCGTTGAAAAAGCCGCGCTGCCGGCTGCGGCCAGCACGGCGGGTAAAATAGCGCATGGCCATTGAAACCGACCGCCTGATAGCCGCCGATCCCGCCTCGCCGCAGGAAGAGGCGCTCGAGCGCGCGCTGCGGCCCAAGGCGCTGTCGGAGTACGTCGGCCAGGAGAAAATCCGCGACCAGCTCGGGATATTCATCGAGGCGGCGCGAGCGCGCCGGGAGTCGCTCGATCACGTGCTCTTGTTCGGCCCGCCGGGTCTGGGGAAAACGACTCTGGCGCACATCATTGCGCGCGAGATGGGGGTCAACCTGCGCCATACCTCGGGCCCGGTGCTGGAGCGCCCGGGCGATCTCGCTGCCCTGCTCACCAATCTCGAACCGAACGACGTGCTGTTCATCGACGAGATTCACCGCCTGTCGCCGGTGGTGGAGGAAATCCTGTATCCGGCGCTGGAGGATTTTCAACTCGACATCATGATCGGCGAGGGCCCGGCGGCGCGTTCGGTCAAGCTCGATCTGCCGCCGTTCACGCTGGTCGGCGCCACTACCCGGGCCGGCATGCTAACGAACCCCTTGCGCGACCGCTTCGGCATCGTCGCGCGGCTGGAGTTCTATACCGCGCCGGAGCTGCAGAGAATCGTGGATCGCTCCGCCGGCCTGCTCAAGATCGAAGTCGCGGCCGAAGGCTCGCTTGAAATCGCGCGGCGCTCGCGTGGCACACCGCGCATCGCCAACCGCTTGCTGCGCCGGGTGCGCGATTATGCCGAGGTCAGGGCGAGGAGCGGCGTGAGCCGCGAGGTCGCCGACGCGGCGCTGCAGATGCTCGACGTGGACGCGCTCGGCCTGGACCTGATGGACAGGAAGCTGTTGCTGGCCGTGATCGAGAAGTTCGCCGGCGGCCCTGTGGGCGTGGACAATCTTGCCCACGCCATCGGCGAAGAACGCGACACCATCGAGGACGTGATCGAGCCTTTCCTGATCATGCAGGGCTATTTGCAGCGCACGCCGCGCGGGCGCGTCGCCACGGTGACGGCTTATCGCCATTTCGGACTGGCGCTGCCGCACGCAAGCGCGAACGGCGATTTGTGGAGCGGACCGGGCGAATCCTGAAACCGAAATGAGCAAGAGGCCATTTCAGAATCAACGAAATGGCCCCTGATTTTAGGGGAGCATGAGGGGAGATATCGCCTCATATTGTAATGAACTCGGAATTTTTTTCCTGGCCCGTGCGCGTCTACTACGAGGACACCGACACCGGCGGCGTGGTGTATTACGCCAATTACCTGAAGTTTTTCGAGCGCGCGCGCACTGAATGGCTGCGCAGCTACGGCCTGAATCAGGATAAACTGGCGCAGGAGGAGGGTCTCATTTTCGTGGTGCGGCGGGCGTTGCTCGATTTCGTCCGCCCGGCGCGGCTGGACGATATGCTCGAAATCACGGTTGAACCGCTGAAGCTCGCGCGTGTCTATGTGGATCTGGCGCAGGAGGCGCGCTGCGGCACGCAAGTGCTGGCGCACGCCGAGATCCGGGTGGCTTGCCTGAACCGGCGAAGTTTCAAGCCCGTCCCGATACCGCAATTCTTCCGGGATAGGCTCTGAATTGGGGGATTCAAGAAAAGGGACCGAGGGAAAGGGTGGGACCTTTTTCTTCCCACCCGGCCCCCTTTTTACAAATTGCTACGCGAGCCGATAAAAAAATGAACGTAACCCAGGACCTGTCGATACTTTCCCTGATCACCAACGCCAGCGTGTTGGTGCAGATGGTGATGGCGCTGCTGCTGGTTGTGTCGTTCATGAGCTGGCTGTTCATTTTCCGCAAACTGTTCGCCATCCGGCAGGCGGGGATACAGACGGAGAAGTTCGAGCGCGACTTCTGGAGCGGCAGCGACATGAACGGCCTGTATCAGAGCGCAGTCAACGATCGCCACCGCGCCGGTTCGCTCGAGCGCATATTCGAAGCGGGCTTCCGCGAATTCGCCAAACTGCGCGCGCAGCGCGGCGCCGACCCGAGCATCCCGGTGGAGGGCGCGCGCCGCGCCATGCGCGCCACCTATCAGCGCGAGATGGACAACCTGGAGCGGCATCTCTCCTTTCTTGCCTCGGTCGGTTCCGTCAGCCCCTACGTCGGCCTGTTCGGCACGGTATGGGGCATCATGAACGCGTTTCGCGGCCTGGCCAACGTCAACCAGGCGACGCTGGCGCACGTCGCGCCCGGTATTGCCGAGGCGCTGATCGCCACCGCCATCGGCTTGTTCGCGGCGATTCCGGCGGTAATCGCCTATAACCGCTATGCGCACGACATCGATCGCCTCGCCATCCGCTTCGAGAGCTTCATCGAGGAGTTTTCCAACATTCTGCAGCGCCAGTCCGGCCTGGGCAAATAGGGAAGCGAGCGATGCCGCGTCCGCGCCGCGCAATGAACGAAATAAACGTCGTGCCCTACATTGACGTGATGCTGGTGCTGCTGGTGATTTTCATGATCACCGCGCCGCTGGTGAATCCCGGCGTGATCGATCTGCCCTCGGTGGGCAAGTCTGCGCAGCCACCCGAGCTGCCGCTGGAGGTGGTGATCAAGGCCGATGCTTCGCTGCTGCTGCGCGAGAGGAGCAAGACCGCGGCGAGCGAGCGCGCGGTGTCCAGCGCCGAGCTGGTCGCGGCGTTACAGCAAAAGCAGAAGACCCATCCGGATCAGGCAGTGGTGATCGCAGCGGACAAAGACGTGCGCTACGAAGCGGTGCTCAAAGTGATGGATGAGCTGCAAAAGCAGAATGTGCGCAGGGTCGGGTTGCTGGTGAAGCCCGCGGCACGATGAGCGTGGCGGCCGGCGCGCTCCCATACGAGGAGCCGGGCAAGCTATCTTCCGCGGTTCTCGCGGTGCTGGTGCACGTGCTGCTGGCGGCGTTCCTGTTCTTCGGTGTGCACTGGCAGAGCCGGCAGCCGGAGGCGGTGATGGTCGAGTTGTGGAACAGCCCGCCCGCGCCTGTGGTGCCACAGGTTGAGCCCAAGCCCGAGCCTAAGCCCGAGGCCAAGCCGGAGCCCAAGCCCGAACCCAAGCCGGAGCCCAAAGTCGAAAAAGCGATCGAGCCGCCCAAGCCTGACATTGCTGTGGAAAAAAAGAAAGAAATCAAAAAGGAAGTGCCGAAAACGGCGGAATCCAAGCCGAACAAGCCGGAACCCAAGCTCGATCTCGACCGCCGCAAGGACATACGCGCGCAGCTCGAGCGCGAGTCTGCGGCGCTCAACCAGCAGCTGGAGAAGGACAGAATCCTCGATCAGATGCGGCGCGAGGCGGCAATGTTCGCCGCAAAAGCCGACGCGGCGTACATCGGCAAGCTTATAGGCGCGATCAGGAGCAACATCGTGCTGCCGCCGGATATCGTCGGCAACCCGGAGGCGATTTTCGATGTGGTGCAATTGCCCACCGGCGAAGTCATGTCGATCAAGCTGCGCAAATCCAGCGGCCACAAGGCTTACGACGCGGCGGTGGAACGGGCCATATTCAAGTCATCGCCCTTGCCCAAGCCTGACCGGCCGGAGCAGTTCCGGCGCAGTCTGGAAATCAAATTCCGGCCGTTGGACGTAAAGTGATGAGGCGGTATGTATAATTCAGTGACCACCGATGTATCAGGACATTTGATGCGATATCTTCTGGCTTCGATTTGGCTGCTGCTCGCGCTCGTTTGCTCCAGCGCGCAGGCACAGCTGTCCATCGAAATCACCGGCGGCGGCGCCAACCAGATTCCGATCGGTGTGCTGCGCTTCGCCGGTGAGCAGGTATTGCCGCAAAACATCAGCGATATCGTCGAAGCCGACCTGCAACGGAGCGGACGCTTTCGCATGTTGTTCGCCGGCAGCATCGATCCGCTGCCGACCGAGGCGGCACAGGTCAATTTCGACGACTGGAAAGGCCGCAGCGCCGACGCATTGGTCATAGGCAGCGTAGTGCGCCTCGCCGACGGCCGCTTCGAGGCGCGTTTCCGGCTGCTCGACGTGCCCAAGCAAACCCAGATCGGCGGTGTTGCATTTACCCTGAACGCGCAGCAGGTGCGCGCGACCGCGCACCGCATCGCCGATATGGTCTATGAGAAGCTGACCGGCGACCGCGGCGTGTTTTCCACGCGTATCGCTTATGTGGTGAAGCAGGGGAGCCGCTACGAGCTGCGCATCGCCGACGCCGACGGGGTGGGCGCGCAGACCGCGCTCGCCTCGCGCGAGCCGATCATTTCCCCGGCCTGGTCGCCCGACGGCACACGCCTCGCCTACGTGTCGTTCGAGAACAAGAAGCCCGTGGTGTACGTACATTCGCTGGTCTCCGGGCAGCGCCAGGCGGTGGCGAATTTCAAGGGGTCCAACAGCGCGCCCGCCTGGTCCGCCGACGGCAAGCAACTGGCGGTGGTGCTGTCCAAGGATGGCGGTTCACAGATCTACCTCATCGGCGCCGACGGCAGCAACCCGCGCCGCATCACCAACTCCGGCTCGATCGATACGGAACCTTTTTTCACGCCAGACGGTCAGGCAATATACTTTACCTCCGACCGCGGCGGCAGTCCGCAGATTTACCGCATGAGCGCAAGCGGAGGCGAGGCCACTCGCGTGACCTTCGACGGCAGCTACAACGTATCGGCGCGAATTTCGGGCGACGGCAAGACCCTGGTTTATATTGCGCGCGACGGCGGGCGTTTCCAGCTGAAATCGCTTGATCTGGCGAGCAAGCAGGTGCAGGCGCTCACCGATGGGCAGCACGACGAATCACCCAGTTTCGCGCCTAACGGCAAGATGATTCTGTATGCTACGCAGACCAACAACCGCGGATCGCTCGCGGCGGTTTCGAGCGACGGCAGGGTGAAGCAGCGTTTGTCGGTGCAGGCGGCGGATGTGCGCGAGCCCGCCTGGGGTCCGTTTTTCAATAACTAGATGAACAGGAGAAAGGAATGAGGAAGCTGTTTGCTGTTGTTGCGGTGGTGGCCCTGCTGGCGGGCTGCGCCAGTACGCCCAAGGAAGACAAGGCCACGGTCGAGGATCGTACGCCGTCGACAGCCGTCCCGGCACCCTCGGGCGTAACCACGGTGACGCCGGTCGCGCCCAAAACGGATCAGCTGCCCAATGCGCTCAAGGATCCGAACAACATTCTTTCCAAGCGCAGCATTTTTTACGACTATGACAAATACGACGTCAAGGACGAGTACAAGCCGCTGCTGCAGGCGCACGCCCGTTATCTCGCGCAGAACCGCAACGCCAAGATGCTGATCCAGGGCAACGCCGACGAGCGCGGCAGCCGCGAATACAACATCGCGCTGGGACAGAAGCGCGCCGACGGCGTGAAGAAGCTGCTGCAGCTGATGGGCGTGCAGGAAAGCCAGGTCGAATCGGTGAGCCTGGGTGAGGAAAAGCCGCGCTGCACGGAAACCACCGAGGCTTGCTACAGCCAGAACCGGCGCAGCGACATGCTCTACGGCGGCGAGTACTGATCGATGAAGCTGAGCGCCACGCTGTTGCTGGGACTTTGCCTGGCGGCCGGCGCTGCGCGTGCCGGCATGTTCGACGACGAGGAGGCGAGGAAGGCGGTCGCCGTGCTGGGCGTTCAGGTCGAGGCGAACCAGAAAGCGGCGGAACAGCGGCTGGCCAGGATCGAAACCCTGGTGCAGGACCGCTCGATCGATCTCGCCAGGCAGATCGACGAGCTGAAGCAGGAACTGGCGCGCATGCGCGGCCAGCTCGAGGTGCAGGCGCACCAGATCGAAACCCTGGACCGGCGGCAGAAAGACCTGTACGTCGACCTGGACGCGCGCCTGCGCAAGCTCGAAGCGAGCGCGCAGGCGCAGGAGAAACAGGCCGCCAGCGCGCCCGATCCGGTCGCCGAGGTCAAGGCCTACGAGGCGGCGCTGAACCAGTTCAAGCTCGGCAACTACCAGGCTTCCGTTGCCGCATTCCAGAGTTTTCTCGCCGCCTATCCAAACAGCCAGCAGGTGTCGAGCGCGCAGTACTGGATCGGCAATGCCTACTACGCACTGCGCGATTACAAGATGGCGATTGCCGCGCAGCAGAAGTTGCTCGCGTCCTGGCCCGACAGCGCCAAGGCGCCCGATGCGCTGCTCAACATCGCCAGCAGCCAGGCCGAGATGGGCGAAACGCGGGCGGCGCGCGAAACCCTGCAGGCGCTGCTTAAGAAATATCCCGGCACGCCGGCGGCGGATCAGGCCAAGCAGCGTCTCGCGGGCAAGCGTTAGCCGGGAATTCCAGGTGTCGTTTGCTCGGCCTCTCGTCCCCGATCGGAGAGAGTGATCAAGCTTCGGGCAGAACCATGCGCAAAGCCGTCGTACTTCTCTCCGGAGGTCTCGATTCCGCCACCGTGCTCGCGCTGGCGGTGCGTGAGGGCTACGCTTGCCATGCGTTGTCGGTCGATTATGGCCAGCGCCACCGGGTCGAGCTCGAGGCCGCGGTGCGTGTCGCGCGCGCGCTGGGTGCGGTGGAGCAGAAGACCGTCAGGATAGACCTCACCGCCTTCGGCGGCTCGGCGCTGACCGACGACCATATCGCGGTGCCGACAGGGGGCGTGCAGAAAGACGGTATCCCCGTCACCTACGTGCCGGCGCGCAACACCATCATGCTCTCCCTGGCGCTTGCCTGGGCCGAGGTGCTGACGGCCGAGGACCTGTTCTTCGGCGCCAACGCGGTCGATTACTCCGGCTATCCGGACTGCCGGCCAGAGTACATGCGCGCCTTCGAGCGCATGGCCAATCTCGCCACCAAGGCAGCGGTGGAAGGCCACAGGCTCACCCTGCATACGCCCATCATCGCGATGAGCAAGGCGCAGATCATCGGGGAGGGCGTCAAGCTGGGCGTGGACTACGGCCTGACCGTATCCTGCTACCAGGCCGATGCCGAAGGCCGCGCTTGCGGGCTGTGCGATTCCTGCCGCCTGCGCCGCGCGGGTTTCGAGGCCGCCGGCGTGTTCGATTCGACCCGCTATTTCCCGGATCGTGCGTGATGCCCATGAATCCGTTGCAAAATGAGTTTTGCAACGGCCAATATAGGGGAGTGTGAGGGGACGTGTACCCTCATTTTGAAATGGACTCCGGGCCTGACGGCTGCGGGACGCATAGTATCTACTTGCGCGAATCGGCGCTTAGCGCCTGAATTAGGGCGAATTCAAACGCAATAAGCCCGGATTTCATTGACACAAGCACCCCGGCAAATTAAAATCGCGCCTCTTTTCGGGTCGTTAGCTCAGCCGGTAGAGCAGCGGACTTTTAATCCGTTGGTCGCCAGTTCGAATCTGGCACGGCCTACCAATATCAATGCGGCTCACAGTGATGTGGGCCGCATTCGTTTTGGCCCACACCGGGGTGCCTTTCCGCGCTGCCGCGCCTCCTCAATCCACCGAATAGAGGGCATTTTCCGTTTGGTATCCGGGTGTTTGATCTAGGTCAACACACCCCGGCACCCGCGGGAAGATACTAGCGCGGTCCCATTGGTGGAATATGCGTCGAATGGCATCAAGTTGAATCGTCAGTCCAGGGAGTCGGCAAGCTGGCTCGCGCGCAGCGCGGTCTCGGAGAGATGCCCCGGATTGAATCTGGTAAAGCCGAAAGCAGGTCTTGCAAAGCCCGTCAGCAGCGCAGATGACGACGGGCCGGCCGATACCACCAAATTCCCCACTACCCGATAGATTAGCAGGCTAAGGCGGCCGATATGAAGGCGAATGCAATGTCCAATTTTAAAATCGTGGCTCGGGAGGATTTCTCCGATGTCACTTACCTGCTCGAGGTGCGCCATCCGCTGATGGCCAAGGCCGCGAGGCCGGGGCAGTTCGTGATCGTCATGCTGAACGAGCACGGCGAGCGCATACCGCTCACCATCGCCGACTTCGACCGCAACAAAGGAACGATCACGCTGGTGATCCAGGCGGTCGGAAAGACGACCAAGCAGATGCAGCAGGAATGCCAGGTCGGCACATCGCTCTATGGCATGGTCGGCCCGATGGGCATACCCAGCCCGATCAGCCACGCGAAGAAGGTGGTGTGCGTGGGCGGCGGCCTGGGCGTGGCGCCGATCTTTCCCCAGGCGCGCGGCTTCAAGGAGGCCGGCGCGTACGTGATCGCGGTGCTCGGATTCCGCAGCAAGGATCTGGTCTTCTGGGAAGACAAGTTCCGCTCCTGCTGTGACGAACTCATCCTGTGCACCAACGACGGCTCGGCGGGGATGAAAGGTTTTGTCACCGACGGCATCAAGGTCGCGCTGGCGGGGCACGCCGACATCGACGAGGTCGTCGCGATCGGCCCGCCGGTGATGATGAAGGCCTGCGCCGATGCAACGCGCGCGGCGAAGATAAGGACCATGGTGAGCGTCAATCCGATCATGGTCGATGGCACCGGGATGTGCGGCGGCTGCCGCGTGAAGGTTGGCGATCAGGTGAAATTCGCCTGTGTCGACGGGCCGGACTTCGACGGCCATCTGGTCGATTTCGACGATCTGATGGTGCGCCTGCAACGCTATACCAAAGTCGAGAAAGACGCGCATGAGCGCTGGTCGGAAAGCTGCCGCATGACCAAGCAGGTCGGTCCGAGCGCGCTGCACGCGCTGAAACGCGGCGGCCAGAACGAGCTGCTCGAGTTGCCCGATCCGTTCGAGGACGCGCCGGGTGGCTAGATCGTTTTGATGGTTGATGTCGCGGCATTATGGCGCCGTTAGATCACTGCGCGAATGTCCGCATAGACGCTTGAGGATAGTGAGATGGCAAAGAAGAAGACGATACGAAGCATTCCGCAGGAACGCACGCCGATGCGCGAGCAGGATCCCCAGGTGCGGGCGAAGAATTTCGAGGAAGTCGCCTGCGGCTACAGCCTCGAAGACGCGCTGCGCGAATCGGAGCGCTGCCTGATGTGCCCGGACCAGCCGTGCGTCTCAGGTTGCCCGGTGGGAATCAATATTCCCGGATTCATCCAGAAGTTAGGCGAAAAGAATATTCGCGGCGCCTACGATATCCTGACCGACACCAATCTGCTGCCGTCGATTTGCGGCCGCGTCTGTCCGCAGGAAAACCAGTGCGAAGGCGTGTGCACCGTGGGCGATTCGCTCGAAGCGGTCGCCATAGGCAGATTGGAGCGCTTCGTCGGCGACACCGCGCTCAAGGAGGGCTGGGTCAACATTCCCTATATCGAACCGAACCGGTTCAGGGTCGGCATCGTCGGCTCAGGGCCGGCCGGCATGGCCTGCGCGGCGGACATGGCCAAGGCCGGTTGCGACGTCACCGTCTACGAAGCCTTCCATGAGCCGGGCGGGGTGCTGAAGTACGGCATCCCGGATTTTCGCCTTCCCAATACGGTGATCGACGCCGAGATCAACAACCTGAAAAAGTTCGGGGTCAAGTTCGAATGTAACACCCTGGTCGGGCGGCTATTCACCATCGAGCAGATGATCGACGAAATGGGCTACCACGCCGTGTTTGTCGGCGTCGGCGCCGGTTATCCGACGATGCTCAATGTTCCCGGGGATTCGCTCAACGGCGTACTCTCGGCGAACGAGATGCTGACGCGCTGCAACCTGATGCGCGGCAGGGATTTTCCGAACTTCGATACGCCGATGCCTATCGGCAAGCGCGTCGCCGTAGTCGGTGCGGGCAACACCGCCATGGACGCCATGCGGGTGTCCCTGCGCCTGGGCGCGGAGAAGGTTTACTGCATCTACCGCCGATCGCGCACCGAGGCGCCGGCGCGCGCGGAGGAAGTGCATCACGCCGAGCAGGAAGGCGTGGAGTTCCACTGGCTCACCAACCCGGTGGCGGTTCTCGACGACGGCAAGGGCAACGTGCGCGGCATGCGCTGCGTGCGCATGGAACTGGGCGAGCCGGACGATTCGGGCAGGCGCCGGCCGGTTCCGGTCGCGGGCAGCGAATTCGATTTCGAGACCGATCTGATCGTGTACGCGATCGGCACCAACGCGAATCCGATCATGGGCCAGACGTCGAAGCTGAAACTGAACAAATGGGGCTATATCGGCGCCGACGAGAACCTCGCGACTTCGGTGGCGGGCGTGTTCGCCGGCGGCGATATCGTTACCGGCGCAGCGACTGTGATCCAGGCGATGGGCGCCGGGCGCAAGGCCGCGCGCAGCATGAAGGCCTTTCTCGGCATCCGCGATCCCGCGCTTCCCTATATTGGCGGGGACGCGAGCGCCGCGGGCACTCTATTCGGGATCGGCACCACGGAGCGAAATTTCGCGCGCGTGCGCGTTGCCTGAGGCCTGAGGGTCCCTGATCCTTTGCCTTGCAGCACAAACACCTAACAGCGGCTACGGAAAAAATATGAACGATATGACCATAGAGAAGTCGGTTAAGAAGGCCGGTAAGAAAACGGGACCGGCCGCGGGCAAGAAAGCGGCGATCAAGCTGAAAGAGCACATTGTCGAAATCATCAGCGATTCCGGCGAAGGCGCGCAAAAGTGCGGCCAGTCGCTGGGCGCGATCGCGGCGCAAATGGGCAACGGCATCTGGACCACGGAAATCATCCCCGCCGAAATCCGCCCGCCGGCGCGCAGCGTCGCCGGGGCCAGCGGCAATCGCATCCGCATCGGCTCCGGCTACATCACCAACGGCGGCGACGAGACCGACCTGGTGGTGGCGTTCAACGAGCAGGTGCTGCTCGGGCGGGTGCGGGCGAAGGAACTCAAGCCCAACTGCATCATCCTGCTGGAAGACATGTGGCGCACTCACGCCGATCCGAAGATCGTGGCCTCCTACATCGAGACCCATGACCGGGTCGTGGCCGCCGGCTACAGGGTGTACGAAATCCCGATGGAGCGGGAGTGCCGCACCATGGTCGCGGATCCGCGGCGCGGCAAAAACATGTACGCGCTGGGCATGCTGTGCTACATCTACAGCCTGGAGCTGAAGCTCGCGGTGGATCAGATCGTGCTCGCTTTCGGCAAGAAAGACCAAAGCGTCGTCGATTCGAACATCAAGCTGCTCGAAGCCGGCCATAAATGGGCGGAAGCCAATCTCGATTTTTGCTACAGCATCCCGGCAACGCGCTCGACCGAGCCGCAAATCGTGGTCAACGGCAACACCGCGCTGGCGCTGGGGGTGCTCGCATCGGGGATGGAGATCTGCGCCATGTACCCGATCACGCCCGCCACCTCGGCCTCGCACTATCTGTCCGATGTGTTCGAGAAGGTAGGCGGCATGGTGCACCAGGCCGAAGACGAGATCGCCGCCTGCGCTTTCGCCATCGGCGCCTCCTACGCCAGCAAATGCACGGTCACGATCACTTCCGGCCCGGGCTATTCCCTGAAACAGGAGGCGATCGGGCTTGCGGTCATGGGCGAGATTCCGCTGGTGGTGGTGAATGTCCAGCGCGGCGGCCCCAGCACCGGCCAGCCGACCAAAATGGAGCAGGGCGATCTCATGACTGCGATTTTCGGCAGCCACGGCGACGCGCCCAAGGTGGTCATGGCGCCCGGTACGATCGAGGAGTGCTTCTACTCGATCATTACCGCGCGCAAGATCGCCGAAACTTTCAACATGGTGGTGGTGGTCCTGTCCGACGCCGGCCTCGCCACCTCGCAGCAGCCTTTCGCGCGTCCGAAATTCAGCGAGACCTGGATGGCGCCGCCGGTCGACCAGAGCCCCGTTCCCGAAGGCGCCAAGCCCTACGACTGGGACGAAACCACCGGCCTCGCGCGCCGCTTCATTCCAGGCCAGCCCGGCGGCATGCACACCCTCACCGGGCTCGCGCATGACCGCGACAGCCACGTCGCCTACGACGCCGAAATCAACGAACAGACCCTGCGTTTTCGCAGCCTGAAGCTGGCGGCGCTGCAAAAAACGCTCAAGGCGCCGCCGGTGTTCGGCGATCCCAAGGGCGATCTGCTGGTGATCGGCTGGGGCAGCACCAAGGGCGCCATCGAGGAAGCGGTCGCGATGATGCGCGCCGAAGGGAAGAAAGTGTCCTCGATGCACCTGCAGTTCCTGCAGCCCCTGCCTCCGGGGATCAAGGAAATCATGCAGGGGTTCAAGAAGGTGATGACCATCGAGAGCAACTGGAGCGACCGCCCCGAGGACAAGATCATCGACGAAACCAATCGCCGCTATTCATCCGTGGCGATCCTGCTGCGCTCGCGCTACCTCGTCGACATCGACTGCTGGAGCGAGGTCAAGGGCCAGCCGATCAAGCCTGGCACCATCCGCCGCGTGATGCTGGAACAGCTGAAAAAGTAATAGCTAAGAGGCCATTTCGGAATTACCGAAATGGCGCCTGATTTAGGGGAGCATGAGGGGATATCCCCTCATTTGGAAACGAGCTCTAAGAAAGGTGATAAAGCCATGAACATGATGTCCGCCACCGAGTGCCTGTTGCAGATGAGCGACGAGCACTTCGAACTCGAAGACTATCAGAGCGGTGTGCCGCGCTGGTGCACCGGCTGCGGCGACAACGCCATTCTTGCGGCGGTGCAGCGGCTGTGCCGCGACGAGGGATTGCGGCCGGAGAAGACCGTGTTTGTATCCGGCATCGGCTGCTCCAGCCGCTTCCCGCATTACATGAAGACCTACGGTTTTCACGGCATACACGGGCGCGCGCTGCCAGTGGCCGAAGGCGTCAAGATGGCGCGCCCCGATCTGACCGTGTTCGTCAACACCGGCGACGGCGACTGCACCAGTATCGGCGCAGCGCACTGGATCCACGCCATACGCTACAACATGAACCTCACGGTGTTCCTGCACGACAACCAGATTTACGGCCTGACCAAGAAACAGGCTTCGCCGACCTCGCCGATCGGCACCAAGAGCAACACCACCCCGCGCGGCAGTTACCTGGAGGCTTTGAATCCTCTGACGGTCACGCTGGGGGTGCAGAACGTTTCCTTCGTCGCGCAGGCGGCCGACTGGATTCCGGAGGTTCTTTTCGACATCGTCAAGGCGGCCTATCACCACAAGGGCTTGTCGTTCGTGCGCATCATCCAGCGCTGTCCGGAGTGGTTGCCGAAGGCGCTGGACCCATGGATGCACGATCCCAACAAAGTGCAGCTTCTCAACCACGAGAATGGCCTGCAGCTGAGCGCCGGACTGTCCCGGGTGTACAAGAACCAACTGGAGCACGACCCGTTGAACATCGACCGGGCGCGCGAAATCGCCTCCAACACCGACATCATTCCGGTCGGAATTTTATATAGCAACCCGGCGGTTCCCTGCTACGAGGACCTGCGCCGTTCCGACAAGCTGCGCACGCCCGATCTGACCCGGGCGGGGCTCAACGCGGAGCTGGACAAGTACACGGTGTGGCCGCAGGAAGCGAGAGAAAAGGTCGCCTAGGGCCGCCGGCGCGCCGTGCGCGCCATAACCGAAACGCAGGAGACTCAGGGCATATTACAAGATGAGGGGAAATTTCCCCTCATGCTCCCCTAGATCAGGGCCGATACGTTAATTTCGGAATGGCCCCTTAACCAGCAAGGCGGGTTGATAAAGACATGGAAGCGGACACTCAAGCACACGTTGCTTTTTTTCTGACCGGCAGGCGGCCGAGCGAGCACCTGGACGCAATCGACGGGCTGGATTTGCGCCCGGCGCTTTTCGCCGCTTATCGCGAGCTCACCCAGCTGCGCTACGATTTCCCGCTGCTGCTGGTCGCCAAGCCTGCCGATAAGCTGTTCGTGCAGTCGCTGTCGGGTCTCGTAGACGCGGCGCTCGCCATCGCCGCGCGCGGCAGCGACGCCGAGCGCATGCGCAAACACGTCCTGCGGCTGGAACAGGAAATTCGTGTCCTCGTTTCCGGCGGCGCCAGCGGGACGCTCGCCGCGCTTTGGGACCAGGCGGCGGGCCGGCTGGCCAAGGGTACGGTCAAAGAGGGCGCGGACAAATCGCTGGAAGACAGCTTGCGGCGCACCCGTGCCGCGATCAAGATCGACGGCGAAGTGGCAGACTGCGACGCCGCGCTGCCCGCCCGCCTGCTGCGCCATGCCTGGAGCGCGGTGCAGAAACAGAAGGCCGCAGAATTTCGCAAGGATCTGGACCGGCTGGTACTCAAGCTCTCTGACATTCTCAAGGCGGATTTCGAACGCTCGGAAGCCGGGCGCAGCGCCAAGCACCTGAAAGCGGCGGTAGGGACGGGATTCGGCGATGCGTTCGACTTCGATGCGATGTCGCGCCTGCTGTCGAAGGCGCTGCCCAAGGACGCGTTTCCCGAGAGCCGGCGCAAGCGCATACGCGCGCTGCTCGACGTATTGAGCGCGCAGCAGTTCTTTCCGTCCCCAGACGCGCCCGCGAAAAAGGCGGCCGCAGCGCAGCCCTATTCCTTTCTCTTTGACAGTTGCGCCGACGCGCTGGCCGCGTTCCGCGAGCGCATGCCCAAGCTGATCGAACTCGCCCGCGCCATCGCCATCGCCGAGCTCGAGATCGACGGCCAGTACAGCGAAGCCAAGCACGACGCCTTGTTCGAGCAGTTCGGCGCGAACGGGCTGGACCCGCAGGATCTGGCTCCGTTTCCCGACTATCTGGTCTGCGTCAACGCCGGACGGCTGCAGGCGGACGAGCACGCCCAGCTGATGGAAATCCTCTCCGCGGGTTTGCCGATCAAGGTTTTGCTGCAGATCGACGACATACTCGAAGAGTCGGCGAGCGGGGACGGCAACCTCACCTCGGGCATGCGCAGCCGGCAGATCGCCAACATGGCCATCGGCCTCAACGAGGTGTACGTGCTGCAGTCCTCCAGCTCCAACCTGTTCCAGTTCCGCGAGCGCATGCTGCGCGGGCTGACCTATCGCGGTCCCGCCCTGTTCAGCGTGTTTTCCGGCGCGAGCGCCGAGGCCTCCGGCCTGCCACCCTACCTGATGTCGGCCGCGGCGATGGAGTCGCGCGCGTTCCCGGCTTTCACCTACGATCCGTCAGCGGGCCCGAACTGGGCGTCGCGCTTTTACCTCGAAGCCAATTCACAGGTGGATCTGGACTGGCCGATCCAGGGCTTTGCCTATGAGGACGAGGAGCACCAGAGGGTGTCGGAGGATCTTGCCTTCACGCTGGTCGATTTCGTCGCCAGCGACCGCCGCTACGCCAGGCATCTCGCGCGCGTTCCGCGGGAGAAGTGGAACGGCAGCATGATCCCGGTGGACGAGGCACTGACGCGCGAGCGCAAGGGGCTGCCGGACAAGGTACCGAGCGTACTGATGGTCGACGCCGACAACGTGCTGCAGAAAGTGATCGTCGACGAGCGGCTGATCCGGGAAGCGCGCCGCTGTCGCGAAATGTGGCACAGCCTGCAGGAACTGGGCGGGGTACACAATTCGCATGCGGAAAAACTGCTCGCGCGCGAGAAAAAGGCCTGGGAAGAGCGCATGCAACAGGAGGCCGAGACACAGGCGCCTGCCGCCGCAGCGCAGGCCGTACCCGCCGCGCCGAGCGCGTCCCTCACGCCAGCCGCGCCGAGCGCGTCTGCGGAGCCGGAGCGCTCGCCCGACGAGGCCTATATCGAGACCCCGCGCTGCTCGACCTGCAACGAGTGCACCACGATCAACAGCAAGATGTTCGCCTACGACGGCAACAAACAGGCGTACATCGCCGATATCAACGCCGGCACCTATGCGCAACTGGTGGAGGCGGCGGAGAGCTGCCAGGTGTCCATCATCCACCCGGGCAAGCCGCGCAACCCGAAAGAGCCGGGCCTGGAAGAACTGCTCAAACGCGCCGAGCCGTTCCTGTAGTCGCGTCCGCTGATTTGCGCGGACGAAAAGCCGTCCGCGCGGATCGTCGATTGCGCGCGGATGAAAAGCGCATCCGCACGCAATCGACGATCTCGTATAAAAACCCGCGCTGTCCTTGTTTTTCATCATAACCACGTTTTCCGTACGGATGCTTCTTATCCGTACGGAAAACGTGGTTGGCGCGCGCAGCGCGCAAGCCTGCTCCCCAGTTTTCACTCCATGCATTGACCGCGACCGAACGGGAGAGAACAATGCCCGCTCCGCAGTCGACTACAGGCTTATCCAGTGCCATCCGGCGTCCGCCGCATCATCCACGTGGACATGGACGCGTTCTACGCGTCGGTGGAACAGCGCGACGACCCGGCGCTGCGCGGCAAGCCGGTAGCGGTCGGCGGGCAGCCCGGATCGCGCGGCGTGGTGGCCGCAGCCAGTTACGAGGCGCGCATGTTCGGGGTGCGCTCGGCCATGCCGATGGCGCGCGCGCTGCGCCTGTGTCCGGAGCTGGTCATCGTCCGGCCCGATTTTCCGCGCTACCGCGCAGCGTCGCAGCGCATACTCGAAATATTCCGTTCGTGCACGCCCCTGGTCGAACCGCTGTCGCTGGACGAAGCCTACCTCGACGTAAGCGACAATCTCTGGGGCGAACCTCTGGCCACGCCGGTGGCGAAGCGGCTGAAACAGCGCATCCGCGAGGAGACCCGGCTGACGGCGTCCGCAGGCGTGGCGCCGAACAAGTTCCTCGCCAAGATAGCATCCGGATGGCAGAAGCCCGACGGCCTGACGGTGATCTCGCCCGGCCGGGTCGAGGCGTTTTTGCAGCAACTGCCCGTAGACGCGCTGTGGGGCGTCGGTCCGGTAACCGCGGGAAAGCTGCGCAAGATAGGCATTGAGCGCCTGGTGGAGGTGCGCGCGGCCGATCCGGCTTTGCTGCAGCGCGCAGTCGGCAACCTGGCCGACGTGCTGCGACGGCTGGCCCTGGGCGACGATCCGCGGCCGGTGGTGCCCGACCGGCCCTACAAGTCGTCGAGCAGCGAGAATACCTACAACGAAGATCTCCTCGAACTCGGCGCGATTCGCACGGAGATCGAACGCATGGCGCGCCAGAGCGCGGAATGGCTGGCGCGCAAGGAATTGCTCGCGCGCACGGTGAACATCAAGGTCCGCTATGCCGATTTCACCACCATCACGCGCAGCCACACCGCCGCGGCGCCAACGCGCGACGCGGGCGAGATCGTTGCGCGCGCGCTCACGCTGCTCGAGCGCACCGAGGCCGGGCGCCGGCCGATACGCCTGCTCGGCGCCGGCGTGCACGGCCTGTGCGGGAACGACGCCGTCGCCGGTTTCCCGGGCGTGCTGAGATTCGGAGACTAGGCCGCGGGCGCGGGTGCGGGACCCGGTTTTGCATTCGCGCGAAATAGACCGATAATTTGCCGGCGGCCATGTCCAATTTTCTGCTCGATCTAAGTTTTGGCGTCAGACGCTCCGATGGCTATGTGTCGGACATCTGGCGCGCATCGACCACGCGCCTCGGCGATTTCCACCTCGGCACCAGCTCGATTGCGGGCGTGGAGGAATACCGCTTCAACAAGTCGGGCAAGTGCCGCAGCGCGTACAGCGGCGCCGAGGGCGCGCCGGCAGCGCTGCGCGACCGCGCCGGCTTCAGGTGGCGCCGCGCCGCCACGCCCCCGCGCGGCAGCGGCAGGGCCGCGCGCGTGGCCTGGATCGCTTTTCCCACCGACTACCTCTCAAGGCCGACAGTGGAACACGACGGCGAGATATTCTGGATCGCCGCCGCGCCGGCCCGCGGCGCGACCTATGTCGAATTCGCGTATGCGGCGGAGCCGGAGCAGGGAATTCGCGGCGTGCTCGATGTGATGCAGGACCGGACGCTGGTGCGCTGCGCCGCGCTGCCGAACGGCGAAACCCTGGTCATTTTTTGCTATCACGCAGATTGGGAGAATAAGGACCTGCGCGTGCCGGGAAACGGCATAGCCGCCGACATCCTGTTTTCCGCGGACGACCCGCTGGCGTCGGGGCGCCCCCTGCGGCATCGCTTCGGCCCGGCGCCGAAGGACGCGGAGGCGGTGCTGCTGCTCGAAATGGGCGGGGCTGCGATTACCAATTGATCGCTGCGCGCCATCGAAGTCCAGAGAATGACGGGGTCGATTGGATTTTTCGGTAACATGGCAGCCCTGACCCAAATCGCGCTGCCCATGCTGCCCCAGCCGCTGATCTTCCTCGACCTCGAGACCACCGGCATGGCGGCGGCGCAGGAGCGCATCACCGAGATCGGCCTGGTCGAGGTGGCCAAGGGCGAGTTCGTGGGCAGCTGGAGCCAGCTGGTCAATCCGCAAAAAAGCATCCCGCCCTTCATCCAGTCGCTCACCGGAATCACCAACCGGATGGTGCGGGATGCGCCCAGGTTCGAGCAGCTCGCACCGGACTTGTTCGAGCGGCTGGCGGGCAAACTGCTCATTGCCCACAACGCGCGCTTCGACTATGGCTTCCTCAAGGCCGAGTTCGCGCGCCTGGGCATGGCCTACCACTCGCGCGTGCTGTGTACGGCCAAACTCTCGCGCAAGCTCTACCCCGAACACCGTCGCCACAACCTCGACAGCCTGATCGAGCGCCACGGCCTCGGCTGCAGCGCGCGCCACCGGGCGCTGGGCGATGCCGAGGTGCTGTGGCAGTTCATGCGGAAAATCCACGCCGAGGTGGACGCCGCGCGCATCGATGCCGCGCTCAAGGCGCAACTGGACGCGCCCGGCGTGCCTGACGCCGCTTAGCCGCCGCTTGTCCAATTCGGCAGTTCAGCCGGCTGGCAGCGCGATGCCAGCGGCGTGTGCGGTAGCTGGAACTTGGAGGTGGTGTACCGACCAGCGGACAAGGCGAGTCACGCAAATACAAAGCTGCTGTCTCCGCCATTGAAAGGCGACGCCTACTCGATCAGCGGAACGACGCCGGCGCCGCGGAAGGCGTGGCCCATCATGATCATGCCGGCGTGGGGAGTGTCCAGGCCGGCGCTGAAATAAAGGAAGTGGAATACTTCGTCGGCGCGCCCGGCATCGACCAGCACGGTCAGGATCTGTTTTTCGTCGGAATAGACGCGGTGGCGCAGGCTGTGCGTGCCGATGCCGCGCGCATGATGCGCAATTGCGCTGATGACGCCGGTTTCGCGGCGCAAGGCTTCGAGCACCTCGGTTCCACGGCCGGCGGGCATGATGCAGATGAGCACGCGATACTCCCCGCGCGCGGGCAGATCCGCCATGGCGGGCGCCGGCTTATCCATGATCGCCGGAATGATGACCAAAGCGCGCCGCGACCTCGGAAGGAACGTAGGTTGCCATTTTCTCCAGCGGCATCATGTAGATCATGCCCATTCCCGGTGTGTCGAGCTTGGCGGCGACGTAAACACGCTCGAAGATGTGATCGGCATGGTCTGCAGGGGCAACGATGTAGAGCACTTCTTTTTCCGCATTGACCGTGATGCCGAGCACGCCGAGGTGCTTCTGCCGCACGCCGGTTCCGCGCGCGTAGAAAATGGTGGCGCCCTGCGCCCCGGCTTCCGTGGCGGCATCGACCACGGCGTCGGCCGAACCGCGCTGGACGATGCAGGTGATCAACACTGCATCGGTCAGCACCACGATCTCGTCGCGTCGTTTCATTCAGCCTGCCTCCTTTGCTTCGATTTCAACTTTCGCCCGCGCTGCGCCGGCGGATCCACAGTCCGACAGCCAGCACGCTGATTATCGGCCCGGCCGAGGCCATGGCGAGGATGCCGAAACCCTCCGCCGCACCGACCGCCTTGCTCAGGCCGAGGCCGAGGGCGAGGACCAGCGGGACCGTCACCGGCCCGGTGGTGACGCCCGCGCTGTCCCAGGCCAGGCTCACGTATTCCTCGACCGACAGCAGCGTGCATGCGAGCGCCACGGTGTAGGCACCGAGCAGCAGCGGCAGCATGGGCCACTGGAATATGATCTTGGCCACGCCCACAGCCGTGCCCAGGGCCACACCGACGGCGACGGCCTGGATCAGCAGCCTGCGCGGGTAGGCGCCGTCGGTGAGGTTTTCCACCGTCGCGCCCATGGCATTGAGCGCGGGCTCCGCTATGGTGGCGCCGTATCCGATGGCGGCGGCGAACAGCAGGGTCAGGGCCACGCCGAAAGGATAGGGGTAGAGCGGTTCGCCGCCGTTGACGGCATTGAAGGCGGACGGAACCACATTGCCAGCCTGGCCGCCCAGCGGGATCAGGCCTATGGTCAGCCCGAGGTTGAACAAGGTCATGCCGAGCACGGCCACCACTACGCCATAGGCGACGAGCTGGCGATGGGCAAGTCTTTCTCCAAGCACAAAACGCTGGACCAGCCACAACAGCAGGATAAGAGGGGCAATGGCCCGAACGGACGCCAGTATTTCGGCCACCGGCGTCTCGTTCCACCATGCTGAGGCGCCGCCGGCGCCAATGAGCGCGGGCAACGCTGCCGGATCGGGCACTTCCGCGACGAGGCCGACGGCGACCAGGATCACTGCCATCGCCGGGAACAGCGAGGCAAGCGTGACGATGCCGAAGCCGGAGAGGGGGTTGTCCTGCTGGCCCGCGGCGGCAGCGACGCCGATCCCCAGAGCCAGCACCAGCGGCACCGTCACCGGTCCGGTGGTGATCGCGCCGCAGTCCCAGGCGAGTCCCAGGATCGGCGCCAGACGCGGATCGAGCCCGGCGTAGACGGAAGCGGCCAGGCAGGGCACGAGCACCGCAATCACCAGCGTCTTCATGGGCCATGCGTAGATGAAGCGCAGCATGCCCAGCACCACGGCGGCGCCGACGCCGGCGCCGACGGCGAGCACCAGGCGATCGGGATAGCGCGTGAGCAGCAGGTGCAGCCAGGGCGTGCGCGCCGGGTCCAGCCCGGCGCCCGCGGCGCGCAATGCGCCGATCGCCGGTTCGGCGAATGTCGCGATCCCGCCGAGCAGGAACGCAAATACGAGCACGACTGTTGTGGGCGAGCGGTCGGGCAGTTTGAAGCCGATGTTTTCTGAAAACGGCATCAGCCCGTACTTGACCCCCTCCATGAACAGCATCAGCCCGAGCATGACCGCGAGCATGCCGAACGCGATCTCATCCCCCTCCCTTACCGTGGAGCGCAACGCGGCAATCTGGAACAGCGCAAGGAACAGCGCCAGCGGCACCACCGCGCGCACCTGTTCGAGGAAGCGCACGCTGACATAAGGCGTGAGCAGGCGGTGCAGGTCGATGAGCCGCAGACCCGGCGCCTTGCCATGGCGACCCACTTCGGCATGCACCTGGTTGTAGCTCACCAGGCGCTGCTTGACGCGCACTGCACTCAGGAACTCGCCGTAGCGCAGTCTGGGAGCAGGAGCGTCGGGATTTTCGGGATGCTTGGCTTGAGGCCGCGACACAGTGGGAGACACACAAGAATCAGGCAGCATCGATTCTAGCCCGATTGCCTGGGGAGGTACCAGCACATCGTTCATATCGGGCACATCGTTCTTTCCGTGAGGAGCGCATGCGCACTCGCACTCGGGATCGTGCGCCGGCCGGGCCGGCCTGCGGCCAGGCGTGCGTGGCGCTTATAACCGCGGCATATAGGCGGAGGAGACAAATGGCGATTTCGCTGCCGCCGTTCTCGCCTACCAGCAGCAGCGCTATTTGCGCACGACACGCGTGCAACTGACCGCGCGCTTCTACAACGACATGTACCACGCCGCCGATGCCGTGCACGACCCGCGCCGGCAATTGCTCGCCGGGCGTACGCCGGAGCAGGCGTATAACGGCGTCGCCTGGCTTTACGACGGTATCCAGCTGCCGCCTTGCAGGCGTTCGATGAGCCTGCGCACCGGCACAGGTATCGCGGCGCCGTGCGCCTCCTCCAGGCTCAGCCACATCTGGCCCTGCTCACGCGCGGCCGGGGCGAGTTTCTCGACCCGGCACAAGAGCGGCTGGATTTGCAGCTTGAAGTGGGTAAAGCCATGCGCGAGCGGCGCGAGCGGCCGCGGCGCGGCGATGCTGCAGCCATAGTTCGCGCGGCAGTGCGCGCGCACGCGGGCTGCGTCGGCGAGCTCGGGCAGGCTCCACAGTCCGCCCCAGATGCCCGAGGGCGGACGCTTTTCCAGCAGCACCTCGCCGGCTCGGACGAGCAGCAGCATGTGCGTGGTGCGCGTGGGCACGGGCCGCAAAGGGCGCGGCGCGGGAAAATCCTTGACACGCCCTAGTGCGAGAGCACGGCAGCTTTGCGCCAGCGGGCAATCGGTGCAGCGAGGCTTCGCGCGCGTGCACAGCGTCGCCCCCAGATCCATCATCGCCTGGGTGTAGCGTCCCGCGGCGCGCGCTGGCAATTGCTCCTCGGCCAATTGCCACAGGCGATTCTCAACGAATTTCTCGCCAGGAAAGCCCGCCACGGCGAAATGCCGCGCGAGCACGCGCTTGACGTTGCCATCCAGAATGGGCGCGCACGTGCCGTAGGCGAAAGCGGCGATCGCCGCCGCGGTCGAGCGGCCGATGCCGGGCAGCGCCTCGATCTTTTCGAGCGCGCGCGGAAACGCGCCGCCGTGGCGCTCGGCCAGCAGCTGCGCCGCGCGCTGCAGGTTGCGCGCGCGCGAGTAATAGCCCAGCCCGCTCCACAGCCGCAGCACTTCGTCCTGCGGCGCGCCGGCAAGCGTGGCGATGTCGGGGAAGCGCTCGAGGAAACGCCGGTAATACGGAATCACCGCGGCGACCTGGGTCTGCTGCAGCATGATCTCGGCGACCCAGATGCGGTAGGCGTCGCGCGTGCCCTGCCAGGGCAGATCGTGGCGTCCGTGGCGCTTGTGCCAGGCGAGCAGGCGGGCGGAGAAGGTAGATTTATTTTTGATTGGCGACACCGAACGGTACATGCCCGGTCGCCACATGCACAGCGGCCGAGTCGCAATGGCCCTGCTGGTCGTCGAAAAAAATATCGGCGCCGAATGCCTTGAGAAAGCGGCCCTTGTCCAGGCCGCCGAGGAACAGCGCCTCGTCGATGCGGATATTCCAGGCGCGCAGGGTGCGGATGACGCGCTCGTGCGCGGGCGCGCCGCGCGCGGTCACCAGGGCGGTGCGTATGGGCGAGCGCTCCGGCGGGTATTCGGACTGAATGCGGTGCAGCGCGGCGAGAAAACTCTTGAACGGTCCGCCCGATAGCGGTTCCCTGGCGGCATGGGTTTCGCTCCTGTCGAAAGCCGCCAGTCCGTCGCGCTTGTACACCTGTTCGGCTTCGTCGGAGAACAGCACCGCGTCGCCGTCGAAGGCGATGCGCAGTTCACCCTCCAGCGCCGGGTTCTGCCCGACATTCGAGGGCAGGATGGTGGCCGCGGCATGCCCCGCGGCCAGCGCCTGGCGCACGTCCTCGGGATTGGCCGACAGAAACAAGTGCGCATCGAACGCCGGCACATAGGGGTAGGTGCTTTCGCCGCCGGTGAAGGCCGCGCGCGAAATGTCGAGCTTGTAATGCCCGATCGAATTCATGATGCGCAGACCCGTGTCGGCGGTGTTGCGCGACAGCAGGATCACTTCCACCCGCGGCGGATCGTGCCGGTTGAGCGCCAACAGCTTGTTCACCAGGCCGAAGGCGATGCCCGGCTGGAGGACTTCGTCTTCGTGCTTGCGTTGATAGGCGTGATAGGCGGCCACGCCCTGTTCGTCGAACACGCGGTTGCTCTCCTCCAGGTCGAACAGCGCGCGCGAGGAAATGGCGACGACCAGTTTTCCGTCAAAGGATTCGGGCATGTGCGAGAGCTTTCTGCTGGTGCGGGTCAGCGTGACGCCGGAGGAGCATTGTTGGCCACGCGCGCCAATTGCGCAAGGGGCGCGCTTTGCCTGCGCGGTCGCGGCGCGCGCGCAAACAAGCCAGGGGGCTATTACCTGAAGGCCCAATAACGACGCGGACTTTCAGCCAATCCGGGTGCGGGCTCAAAGCGCGAAATCGGGATGGAGCGGGAGACGAGTCTCGAACTCGCGACCTCAGGCTTGGGAAGCCGGCGCTCTGCCAACTGAGCTACTCCCGCCCATGGGGGCAGATTCTAAAGCATTTCCGCAAGTTCTTCATCACCGCGCTGCAGGCGGCTGTGCGAGGGGCGTCATGATTTTCGTCAAATTCGAATCAAATAAAGCAAATCCCAGGCAACGTCGGCCCAAGACAAATGTCCTTGTGACAAAAATCAATAAGCATTTCTTCTAGTGGCCGAGCATTGATCCTCGCGTCATCCGTATGCAGATGAATGGAGGAAGCTACCATGTCTGAACTCGAGCACAATGAGGTTTCGCGGGAAACGCCGGAAAGCGATCGGATTGCATCGCCGAGTCGGCGCACGTTTCTAAAAGGCGTGGCCGGCGCAGGCGCGGCGGTCTCCCTGATCAGCAAGGGCGCCTGGGCCAACGGTGAGATCGGCTTCTGGGCGAAGGATCTCCCCAACGACAAGCTGACCGAGATGTTCAACACCATCGTCCGCATCCGCTGGCACGAGCGGACCATGGTGGACAAGATGATCACCGACCCCAAGTACCGGGGCTACAACCACTTTTATGCGGGCCAGGAGGCGGTCGCCGTGGGCGTCTGCTCGGCGCTGAACAACAAGGGCCCGTTCAACCAGCTCGACCTGGTGTACAGCACCCACCGGCCGACCGGCCACGCCATCGCCAAAGGCGTGGACATGAAGAAAATGGCCGCCGAGAACGACTTCCGCGCCACCGGCCTCAACGGCGGTTACGGCGGTGAGATGCATCTCTCGGACAAGTCCTGCGGCTTCATCGGCGCCGACGGCATGATCGGACCGGGTCACGTGATCGCGACCGGTTCCGCCTTCGCCTTCCGCGCCCGCGGCAGCAAGCAGGTATCCGTGGTGTTCGGCGGCGACGGCACCTATGCCACGCCGCACTTCCATGCCGCGCTCAACAACGCGGCGCTGCTGCAGCTGCCGTTCATTTACGTGCTGGAGAACAATCTCTATCACCAGTACGCGCACTATTCCTATTCCTGCCCGATGAAGGACATCGCCGACGCGGCCCGCACCTACCGTATACCGGGCGTGGTCGTCGACGGACAGGACGTATTCCAAGTCTACAACGCCGCGAAAACCGCGGTGGACCGGGCACGTGCCGGCGAGGGTCCGACCCTGATCGAGGCGAAGACCTATCGCTATTACAACCACTGGGGTGCGCCCGGCGCGGAGGCCGGCCAGCTCGGTGCGTTCGGCTACGACCCGCTGGCGATTTCCTCGTTCCGTCCGGAGCGCGAAGTGCGCGCCTGGATGATGCGCGATCCGGTGGACATCTGCCGCAACACCCTCGTCAACTGGGGTGTGCTGACGCGCGCGCGGGCGGATGAGATCGAAGCCGCGGCGAAGAAGGAAGCGGTCGACGCCTTCGCGTGGGCCGACCAGCAGCCGTTCTGCAAGCCGGAGGACGGTCTCAAGAACGTTTTTGTCGAGGGCGTAGTAGCCGCCCGGCAGTTTGGCTGAGGAGAAAACCATGGCACGCAAAAGCTGGATGTATGCAGTCCTCGAGGCTGTGCAATACGAAATGCGCAAAGACAAGGACATGATCTGGATTTTCGAGCTCACCCCGCCAGTGGCTTCCACCCCCGGCAAGCCGGTGATCAATCTGGAGAAAGAATTCGGGCGCAAGCGCGTGGTGAACACCGGCATCGACGAAAACTGGATGGCCTCGTGCGTCCTGGGCGCGGGCCTCGCCGGGTCGAAGGCCGTGACCTACATTCCCTACCAGGGGAACTGCATGTGCTTCCAGGTGATTCAGAACCACGCAGGCAAGCTGCGCTCCATGACGGGGGGAATGGCGTCGATGCCTATCGTGTTCCTTCTGGAGATGACCGGACAGACGCCGGGTTTCGCCGGCCAGCATTCGGACTACGAGATCGACACCTATTATGCGCACATCCCCGGCGTCAAGACGGTCGTTCCGTCCACGCCCACGGATGCGAAGGGCATGATGGCCGCGGCGATCCGCGATCCCAATCCCGTCTGCTACCTTTACCCCGCGGGGCTGCGCGATATGATGGAAGATGTGCCGGATGACCAGTACGAGACGCCATTGGACAAGGCCGCCGTGCGCACCAGCGGAAGCGACATCACCATCGTCGGTTCGGGCGGCGGTATGCCCGAGGTACTCAAGGCGACCGAAGCCTTGCAGAAGCAAGGCATGAAGGTCGAGGCGATCGATCTGCGCAGCTTGAAGCCGATGGACACCGAGACGCTGGTGAAATCGGTGCAGAAGACCAAGCGCCTGTTGACCGTCGACCAGTCCTATTACACCCTTTGCCCGGGTGCGGAAGTGATCGCGCGCGTGGCGGAAAACGTCCGCGGCGCGCGCTTCAAGCGCGTGGCCTTCCCCGACGCGCCGCCGCCGGCGGCGCCGGAGATGTTCCTGTGGATGCGGCCCAACGCCGATCACATCATCGCCGCGGCGAAGAAGCTGGTCGGCTGATGGATGCCGATCGGGAGCCGTCAGCAACCTGCACTAACTGCGGCAGCGCCAGCCTGCGCGCAAGCCAGGTGCGCTCCGCGTTCTGGCAGGATGACCGGCTCGTGGTCGTGGAGGACATTCCCGCGCTCGTCTGCGGGGCATGCGCCGAGCAGTTTTACGACGATGCCACGGTCGTGGGGCTGGATTTGCTCCGCGGCGCGGGTTTTCCGGCGGAAAAGGCGCGCGCCGAATTGCGCGTGCCGGTGTTTTCCTTCGGCGACAGGGCCGCGGCCAAGAGCGGGCCATGACGCGGGCGGCAAGGCGCGGAGGGCGGCTGTTCCTGGCCGTTCTCGCCATTGCCGCCTGCGTGTTCGCACAAGCCGCGGGCGAAGACAACGCTTTCATGCCGAAGGGCGGCAGGGCGCTGTTACTCGACCTGCTCGGCGCACCGACGGACCAGGCAGAATTGCGCGCAATTGCGCAAGCGCGCCGCACCGAGCCGGAATGGCGCGATTTCGTCGCCGCGCGCAAGCAGGCGCTGAGCGAGCGTGAGCTCGCGACGCTCGCAGCCTATCTCGCTGTGAACATGCCGATGTCCGATGACGCCGCGAAACGCGACAAACTTGCCTTGGCGCTGCCGCCTGACGGACGCGACCTCGCCTGGAACGGATGCCAAAACTGCCATTCGCTGTTCGCGAGTCACCTGACGCAGCGCCGCAATGCGCAGGGCTGGCGCAACATGTTCCTGTCGCCGTTCCATCGCGAGCTGAAAATGAGCCCGCAGGAGCGTGAGGAGTTCGCGCGCTATTCGGCCCTCAACATGCCGATGAAAATCGAGGACGTGCCCCAGGATTTGCGCTTCTGACCGGAGAGATTGCCATGAATATCACCCGTCCTTGCGCGCGCGCCGCCTGGCTCCTGACCGCGGCATTCCTCGTCGCAAGCCCGGCACAGGCAGCCGACGTGTTCGACTTTATTCCTTTGGGAGGCAGAACGCTGCTGGCCAAGGCCTTCGCGAGCCGCCCGCCGGCCGATGAAGTGAAGGGGCTGCTCGCCGGAAAACGCACGCGCGAAGAGTGGCTGGTCTATTTGCGCGAGCACAGCAAAGCGATCGCGGGACTGAAAAGCTTGAGCGAGAAGGAGTTGCTCACGCTCGCCGACTATCTGTCGTTCAACATGCCGCTGCCGGCCGCCAAGATTCCCGCGAACCCCGCCCAGGCGAATTGGGAGAAGCTGCTGCCGCAGGACGGGCGCGACTTTACGCTCGATTATTGCCAGAGCTGCCATATCGTCACGGTCGTGATCACGCAGAAGCGTTCCAGCAATGCCTGGCTGGGCTCGATGAACAAACCAAGCCACATCCAGATTAAGCTGACGGGCGCCCAGCGCGAGGCGCTGGCGAGCTACCTCGTCCTCAACGCGGCGATCCCGATCGACCTGGTGCCGGAAGAACTGCGCGCCGGCGGCGCCACCTATTAGCGGCGCAAGGCGGCTGCGACGCCGGGGGTGTGACAGATGCTGTTCACCTCGCTCGAATTCTTCGTCTTCCTCCCGCCGGCGCTGATCCTGTTCGCACTGCTTCCGGCCGGGCGACGCTGGATCTGGCTTCTGCTCGCAAGCTACGCCTTCTACGGGGCGTTTCGACCCTTCAACCTCGTATACCTGGGCGCGGTGACTCTCATCATCTGGGGCTGCGGCGTGGCGCTGGAGCGCACGTCGCGCGAGCGCTCGCGGCGCCTGCTCCTCGTCGCCGGCCTGGTCGTGGTGATCGGCTCGCTTTTCGCCTTCAAATTCTACGACTTCATCGCTGGCGAGCTGGAGCGGCTGGTCGGCGAGACATTCGGCTCGGAATACGCGATTGCGCTGCCGCGGCTCGCCGTGAGCACGCCGGTCGGCTATTCCTTCTATGCCTTTTCGGCAGTGAGCTACCTCATCGATACTTTTTCCCGGCGCCTCCCGGGACAGCAGAGCACCGGCCAGGTCGCGCTCTACCTGGCCTGGTTCCCCAAAATCCTTGCCGGCCCGATCGACCGCGCCACGAATTTCCTGCCGCAACTGTCGGCCGGGCTGCGCGCGGATCCCGAGCGGCTGGTGCTCGGCTTGCAACTGATCGGCTGGGGCTTGGTCAAGAAAGTGGTGATCGCCGACAACCTCGCGCCCATGGTCGACAAGATCTTCGGCATCGCAGCCTTTGCCTCGCCGATCGATCTTTTGATCAGCGTCTATTTTTTCGCTTTCCAGATCTACTGCGACTTCTCCGGCTACACCGACATCGCGATCGGCGTGTCGCTTCTGTTCGGACTGCAACTGATGGAGAATTTCCGCCGGCCCTATCTCGCCCGGAGCACGGCCGAATTCTGGGGCGAGCGCTGGCACATCTCGCTCGGGCGGTGGTTCCGCGACTATCTCTACATCCCGCTCGGCGGCAGCCGCGCCGGGCCGGTGCGCCAGTACCTGAACCTGATGCTGGTGTTTATCGCCAGCGGCCTGTGGCACGCGGGGCTAGGTTACGGTGTCGGCTGGACCTTCCTCGTGTGGGGCGCGTTGAACGGCGCGTATCAATGGGCGGGCGTGGCGACACGCCCGTTCTGGAGCCGCGTCGGCGAACGCCTGCCGCGCGTAAGCGGGAGCCTGCCGCTCGCCGCGCTGCGCGTGCTGCTGACCTTCCACCTGATCGCGATCACCTGGGTGTTTTTCCGCGCGCGTTCGCTCGGCGATGCATGGCTGATTCTCAAGAAAATCGCCTTGAACCTCGTCGAGATTCCGTCCCTGCTGTCGAGATTCCCGTTCACCACGGAGCATTACACCGCCTTCGCCCTGATCGCATTCCTGATCGGCGTCGAGATCGTCGATGAGCGCCGGTCGATTTTCCAGAGATTGGCTGCCGCGCCGGTGGCGGTGCGCTGGGCCCTCTGGTATCTCGCCATCCTCGCCCTGCTGATCCTCGGCCGGTGGCAGGCGCGCGAGTTTATCTACATGCAGTTCTGACGCATGCAACGCCTAGTCAAATCCGCGCTCCTGTTCGTCGTGATCGGCCTCGCGCTCTACGCCGGCATCTATTATGCGGCCGAGCGGCTCATGTTTCACACCGGGCGCAGCAATCCATTCTTCAAGATCGCCACGGCGCAGGAGAGCGCGGTCGACTGGGTGATCCTCGGCGCGTCGCACGCCATGCCGCTGGATTTTGCCGACTTCAATGCGCAGATGGAGCGCGAGACGCGGCTGCGGATCCTCAACCTGGCCGCGCCCGGGGCGGGGCCGCTCTACAATCGCTTCGTTTTCGAACACTTCCTGCGCGCGCATCGCGCGAGGAATGTACTCTACGTGGTGGATTCCTTCGCGTTCTACTCGCGCACCTGGAACGAGGAGCGCTTCGCCGATGCCAAGCTGCTCAGGCGCACGTCGTTCGAGCCCGCCATTGCCCGTCGCCTCTGCGACTACGCCCGGGATGAAGGCGTGGACCCGCGCGCCGTCCTAGACTATGTCGCCGGATTCTCCAAGATCAACAACCGGGAACGCTTCGAGCGCGACGCCTGGGAAGGCGAGAGACAATTCGAGCGCGTCTATCCACCTTCGGCCAGCGCCGTAAAGAAACGCATCGCTTACCTGTACCCGGACAAGACCGCCGCGGCAGCCCTGAGCCACTACCTCGAGGCGCTCTCGACGCTCATCGCAACTGCACGGCAAGCAGGCGCGAACGTGGTCGTCATCAAGATGCCGACGCCGTCGCAGTACCGCAGCCAGCTTCCAGACGAGGCGGCGTTCGACCAAGCGATGGTGCGCCTGCTGGCCGCCGCCGACGTGCGATTCCATGACTTCTCTAAAGCGATCGACGAACCGCGCTTCTATTTCGACACCGATCATTTGAATCGGGCCGGGCTGACGGAGTTCCTTGCCCGTTATCTCAAACCGGTCCTCGTCCCGGCGAACGGCGGCCGACTGAGGCAATAGAGCAGACATCGTCTCCTGGTCTTGGGAGACCGGCGCGCTGCCAACCGGCTGCTTTCGGCGCCGGGTCGAACCTCGGCCCGCGGCGTCCTGCGCGATGGCTGATGCGGGGCCGGCGGGCTCCAAGAATCCGTAACAAAGAAAGTCATTGTGTTAAGGCCTGACTTAGAATCCGTTGCCAAATGAATTTGGCAACGGCTGATATAGGGGGGTATGAGGGGACGTGTCCCCTCATTTCGAAATAATCTCTTAGGGGAGCACGAGGGGAGATATCCCCTCGCTTTGTTACTTTAAGCCGCCGGCCCAAACCCGGATCTGGCGTCATCAAGTGGCCGGCGTTTGAGTCGGGGCGCGCAGGCGGGGTCCGGGTGCACGCCCTGCGCGAGATGGTCGAGAACCAGTCGCTTGCCTTCGATGCGTACCAAGTCCATGAATCCTTGCGCAATCGCTGAAATCTGTTTGCCGATCGGATAGACGAAGTGCCAGTGGCGCTCGAGCGGGAACCCTTCCACGTCCAGGCAGGTCAGCTGTGATTGCTCGGTCTCGAGACCGAAGCTGTAGCGCGACAGAATCGACACGCCGAAGCCGGTGAGAATCGCCTGCTTGATCGCCTCGTTCGTGCTCAGCTCCATTGTCACCCGTGGCTTCAGATGGTGCCGATCGAAAACCGCCTTTGCCGCCAGGCGCGTGCCTGATCCGGGTTCTCGCATCAGGAACGGCTCCTGCGCCAGGCGTGCGAATGAAATCTTCTTCTCCTGCGCCAAGGGATGGTCGGCGCGCGCAAAAACGACCATCGGATTGGGCAGAATCGTTTGCGTGACGACTTCCTCCGACCCGGGTGGATCGGCGAAGATGTAAAGATCGTCCTGATTGGCGGCGAGGCGTTCAATCAGCCCCTGGCGGTTGTGTATCTGCAATGACACTTCTATGCCGGGATAGCGGCGGATGAATTCAGCGAGCATCCGCGGCGCGAAATACTTCGCGGCCGTGCTGACAGCGAGGCGCAGGCGCCCGGAGTCGAGGCCGCGCATGCCGGCCAAGGTATCCTCAAGATCCGACAGCGTGCGAAATACTTCCTTGCAACTCGCCTGAAGCCTGCTGCCGGCTTCGGTCAGATAGATGCGCTTGCCAATCTGCTCAAACAGGGGCAGACCGACGGTTGCGCTGAGTTTCTTGATTTGCACCGAGGCTGTCGGTTGGGCCATATGCAGCTCTTCCGCGGCGCGGGTAAAACTGCCCAACCTGGCGCTGGCTTCGAACATGCACAGCTGCGGGAGCATTCCGTGCCTGAGGTAACGGTGGATATTCGACTGCGGCATGGCGATTTCTCCTGAAAGATTGCCAATACCGCCATGCTCAAATGCACAGCGGCCTTCACCTCACTGGCGAAGGCCGCTGTCCGGAAAAGGACCTTCGCCGAGCTGGCAAAGGTCTCGCTCGCATTGCTTCGAGCAATGCCGGGACGACCGGGGCGGAGCCCGTATTGACGGTCGCGCCGTAGCAGCCAACCGGCTGCCGAAGCTACTCCCCTTTGGAGGGGCGCCCGGCTTACGCCGGGACACACAAGCTATATATAGCAGACAAGATCCTCCGGATCAAGGTTTCCCTGCGCCGGCGATCCATTACGAATCGTAATTCTCGCCATTACTCAATATTGCCGGGTCTTCGGTTTCATAATGCCATGTATCACAAACTTCAAATTTTCTTCGGCGGCGCCTGCGTCCATACTTGGTTCAACAGAGCATGTTGCAGCCCACGCGGCGAATGCCGGTCCGTGGAAACAAGAACTGAATGGAGGCTGATATGCAAGACAGAGAAGCCCACGGCAAGCCGATCGAAGAACTCGTTAGTGGTCTCGAGACGCACCTCGAACGCGGTTTGACCGGGCAGGAGGCCGAGGCGCGTCTGGCGAAGTTCGGCGGCAACGAGCTGACCGAGCGGCCGCGGCCGGGATTTCTCGCGCTCCTCTGGGATCAGTTCAACAATTACCTCGTGATCATTTTGATCATCGCGGCGCTGGTTTCGCTCGCGCTCGGGGAGTACGTCGATTCCATCGCCATCATGGTCATCGTGGTGCTGAACGCGGTGGTCGGTGTGATCCAGGAATCGAAGGCGGAACAGGCGCTCGCGGCGCTGAAGAAGATGGCCGCGCCGAACGCCCAGGTCATTCGAGACGGGCAGCAGATGACGATTCCGGGCCGGGAGATCGTCGGGGGCGACATCGTCCTGCTCGAAGCCGGAAACTATGTTCCCGCCGATCTGCGCCTGGTCGAGAGCGTGAATCTGAAGATCGAGGAGGCCTCGCTGACCGGCGAATCGGTGCCGGTGGAGAAGAATGCCGGGGTGGTGCTGGACAAGGAAATACCGCTCGGCGACCGCAAGAACACCGCCTTCATGGGCACGCTGATCACCTACGGACGCGGCAAGGGGCTGGTGACCGGCACGGGCATGAACACCCAGATCGGCCTCATCGCCGAAATGATCCAGTCGTTCGAGGCCGAGGACACGCCGCTGCAGAAGAAGCTCGAGCATCTGGGGAAAGTTCTCGGAACGGCGTGCCTTGCCATCTGCGCGCTGGTGTTCATCTATGGCCTGTTTCGGGATACGCATCTGGCGGACGCCCTGGACGGCGGCTTCCTCAATTATCTGGAGGCCGAGAAGAAGGACATCATCAATCTGTTCATGACCGCGGTGAGCCTGGCCATCGCCGCCGTTCCCGAAGGCCTGCCGGCGATCGTGACCATCTGCCTCGCCCTGGGGATGCAGCGGATGATCAAGCACCACGCATTGATCCGCAAGCTCCCCGCGGTGGAGACGCTCGGTTGCGCGACTGTGGTCTGTTCGGACAAGACGGGCACCCTGACGCAAAACCAGATGACCGTGGTGCAGGGATGGACCGGCGGCAAGCGCTTCCGCGTAACGGGAGAAGGCTATGACCCGAGCGGGCAGTTTTTCGTGGGTACGCAGCCCTTCGATCCGCGCACGGATGCGGATGCAAGCGTACTGCTCCACGGTGCATTGGTCTGCAACGACACGAAACTCGAGGAAAGAAGCGACGAAGCGGGCAAGCGCTCGTGGCAGATCATCGGCGATCCCACCGAAGGCGCCATGGTCGTTGCCGCAGCGAAGAGCGGGTACCGGCGCGCCGAGCTGGAAAAAGCCCTGCCCCGGATTCAGGAGATTCCGTTCGATTCCGAGCGCAAGCGCATGACCACGATACACAGCGTAGCTGGCGCGCATGCCCAGGCCGGGTTCCAAGCTACGGTCTCGGGCCTCGGCGCTGCGCCGGTCATCGCCTTCGTCAAGGGCGCGCCCGATGTCATCCTCGATCTGTGTGCGCAAGGGCTGGAATCCGGCCAGGCCGTCGGGCTGACGCAGGAGATGCGCGCGGCGATACTCGAGCAGAATCACGACATGGCGAGCAACGCGCTGCGGGTGCTCGCAGTGGCCTATCGCCCGCTCGCGGAAGTCCCGGCAAGCGTGACCCCGGAAACGGTGGAGAAGGATCTCGTCTTCGTCGGGCTGCTCGGCATGATCGACCCGCCGCGGCCGGAGGTGATCGATGCCTTGAAGGTGGCTCGCGGCGCCGGCTTGAAGAGCGTCATGGTGACGGGCGATTACAAGGACACCGCCGAGGCCATCGCCCGGGACATCGGCCTGCTCACCCCCGGCGGGCTGGTGCTGACCGGTCCGGAAATCGAAAAGCTCAGCGACGCGGAACTCACCGCCCGGACCGACAGGCTCGAAGTGTGCTGCCGCGTCTCGCCCCAGCACAAGACCAGGATCGTCGATGCGTTCAAGGCGCGCGGCCACGTGGTGGCGATGACCGGCGACGGCGTCAACGACGCGCCGGCGCTGAAGCGGGCGAACATCGGCGTCGCCATGGGCATCACCGGCACGGATGTGGCCAAGCAGACGGCGGACATGGTTCTCACCGACGATAATTTCGCCAGCATCGTCGCGGCGATCGAACAGGGGCGGATCATCTATTCCAACATCCGCAAGTTCGTCTACTTCCTGCTTGCCTGCAATGTCGGGGAAATTCTCATCATCTTCGGCTCCATGCTGGTGGGCCTGCCCATCCCGCTGCGGCCGGTTCAGCTGCTTTGGCTGAATCTGGTCAGCGACGGCGCCCCCGCGCTTGCCCTGGGGCTGGAGAAGGGCGATGCCGACATCATGAAGCACCCGCCGCGCTCCCCGACCGAGCCCGTCATCAACAGGGATATGGCGATCGGCATCGGGGTGGTCGGCGTGGTCGACGCGCTTGCCATTCTTGCGGTCTTCTACCTGGCCCTGCAGCGCTACCCCGGCGAGCTGGTGGCAGCCCAGACCATCGCCTTCGTCACCCTGTGCAGCTCGGAGCTGATCCGCGCCTTTACCGCCCGCTCCGAGTACCACAGCATTTTCTCCATCGGCGTGTTTTCCAACCGCTGGATGGTCTGGGCCGTGGGGGTGTCGTTCCTGCTGGTGCTGATGGTGGTGTACGTGCCATTCCTGAGGCCGTTCTTCGACACCGTTCCTCTCACTCTGGACGACTGGCTGTTCATGCTGCCGTTCTTCTTCGCCTCGCCGGTCGCGATGGAACTGCTCAAGGTTTACTTCCGCGGCCGCACGGCAACGGCGATGGAAACGGCCACCATATCTGGCGCACCTGTCGCCGGCCTGGTGCAGCCGCGTGCAAGTCTCGCATCGATGTCGCAACAGTTCGCAGGAGGGAACACCATGCTAAAGATACTTGTCCCGGTCGACGGCTCCCGTAATTCCCAGTTCGCGGTGAAGCAGGTCATCAAGGAATTCATGAACAACACGGCGATGGAGATTCACCTGCTAAACGTCCAGACGCCGTTTACCCAGTACATCGCGCGCTTTGTCAGCAGGAAGAACCTTCACGACTACCACCGCGATGAGGCCAAAAAGGTGCTGGACCCGATCAAGCAGATGCTCGACGGCTTCGGTGTCCCCTACTCGGCGCACGCCGAAGTGGGCGAGCAGGCGAAAACCATCACCGATACAGCCCGCCGTTTGCGCTGCGACCACATCGTGATGAGCACGGCGCGCAAGAACTCGCTGACGCGGATGGTCGAGAATTCGGTCACCAACAGGGTACTCGAACTGACTACGGTGCCGGTCGAGTTGGTCGCGGGCGACTCGGTGTCGAAGTGGGAGCGCTACGGCATTCCAGCCGCCCTCGGCACGGTGGCCGCGTTGGTTATTGCGGCCGCGGATTGAGGCGCTGCCCGGTAGCGGCACAGGTGCAGCTGCGGGACAGCAAGAGGCGCTGCGCTTGAGCGCAGGCGGGGGCAAGAACGTACCGCGGCGGCTGGTGATATTCGGGGCGATCAAGCGCTCGGAAACGATCGCCCGACCATGTTGGTCCAGCGGCTCGGCGTCGTTGTCGAAATCCATGACGCCCTTCGCGATGATCCGGCCTGGCGCGGACGTCCGGGATATCAGGAACCGTTCAGGGTACCGCGGGTCGCGCACGCTGACATAGCCGAAACCGTCCGCACACCCTGCTTGTATCGGATGTGCTTGATTGTCACCAGGAGTTCATTTGAAAATGAGGGGACACATCCTCTCATACTCCCCTATATCAGCCGTTGCAAAATTCATTTTGCAACGGCTTCCAAGTCTTCGATCAAGGCTTTTGTGTTGAGCTTCGGCCGGGCGACAGCGTCAGAGAGCATGACGCGTGCGAGCGATACCACGCCCGGTATCCCGCATGCCCGGTGCATGCGGGATGTGTTCTTCCCCAGGGCGGCGGAACGGCATAGTGCTTTGCCGGCTGCCGTCCTCCTCATGTCTTCCTCCTCATTTCGATGATTCTGGCACGGCGCCGGCCGTGTTTTGGGGATTCGATCCATATCATGGTGGATATCATTCATCCACCGGGGAAAAAAGAACCTGACTCGGTTCCAAGGGAGTTCCCGCCGGCATTGCCTGGATACCATGGCCGGCGCGAGTCTTGATCTTCTTGTGTGGTATGCCCTGGCGCGCCGCAGTATAATTCAGCGGCCATTTGTGGCACACGGAAGTTGACGCAGGCGCGGACTCGGAGGCATAGCCAGATGGAATTTGTAGCGGAAATTCAGACACCACAATTCTGGACCGGTTTGTTGATGATCATCTGGGTCAACATCGTGCTGTCCGGCGACAATGCGGTGGTCATCGCTCTTGCGGCCCGTTCGTTGCCGCAGCGGCAGCAAGGCAAGGCGGTCGCATGGGGCGCGGGCGCCGCGGTGGTGTTGCGGATCGTCCTCACCATCGTTGCCGTCGCGGCGCTGAAATGGCCTTACCTCAAGCTTATCGGCGGACTGCTGCTGCTGTGGATCGCGACCAAGCTGTTGATGCCCGAGGACGGCGGCGGCGATGTCGAAAGCTCGGATAGTTTGATCCAGGCGATCAAGGTCATCCTGATCGCCGACCTGGTGATGAGCCTGGACAATGTGATCGCGGTGGCGGCAGCGGCGAAAGGCAGCACTCTGCTGCTGGTGCTGGGACTCACGATCAGCATTCCACTGGTGATCTTCGGCGCCACCATACTGATGAAGCTGATGGAGCGTTACCCGGTCATTATCACGATCGGCGCGGGTCTGCTCGGCTGGGTGGCCGGTGAGATGCTGGTCACCGACGTGACGCTGGTCGATTGGATCAGCAACAACATGCCGTGGATGCACATACATCTGCCGCTTTTTGGCGATATCAGCTGGGCGCAGATACTGGGCGTCGTGTTCGTGGTCGTGGTCGGAAAATGGATGGCGGCGCGCGCCGAGAAAGCGATGGAGAAAGAGAAAGTCGTTGATCTTGCCGCCGGGGAACAGCAGGAAGGATAACCGCGGTTCAGCAAAGGGAGTCAATCAATGCTTCGGGTTTTGATACCAATTGACGGTTCGGAGAATTCACTGCGCGCGGTCCAGTTCGTGATCAGGAAGCTGCCGCTCTACAAGGAGCCGCTGGAACTTCATCTGCTCAACGTTCAGCACCCGTTTCCCGGCACGATCCAGGGCGTCCGTCACGAGGCCGAGCAGTTCCACCATGATGAGGGCGCGAAGGCTCTCGCCGAAGCGCGCAAAGCCCTCGACGCGACCGGTATCAAGTATGTCTACCATATTGGCATCGGCGACAGCGGCGAGGTGATTGCGCATTTCGTCAGGGAGAAAAAGATCGAGCAGGTCGTAATGAGCACGCGCGGCATGGGCTCGGTCGCGAACATGTTGCTCGGGTCGGTGGCGAACAAGGTGTTGCACTTGGTCGACGTGCCGGTGCTGCTGGTGAAATAGGGCGGCGCGTTTCCGGCGCCCGGTCAGCAGCCGGGACGCAGCCTTGGAATCCGTTGCAAAATGAATTCTGCAGCGGCTGATACAGGGGAGTATGAGGGGACGTGTCCCCTCATTTTGAATTGAACTCTTAGCCGGCTTCAGAGCGAAGTTTCGAATTTTCTGGATCGCCCGCGCAGTTGCTGCGTTCATCGCTTGCCGTCGTCCGTGACAGGTGAGACAGGCTTGCACACCGTCATTTTCTCCTGGCAGGGCTGTCCCGGGCCGGACTTGGGCGATTTCGGATAAGCGGCGCAATCGATCCAAGTACTGCCTGGTGGCAGCCGCTATCGCGCACGAGAGCGGAAGAAGCCCTGTATGCAAGACAGACACGCCCACGGCAAGCCGATCGAAGAACTCGTCAGCGGCCTTCAGACACACCTTGAACGCGGTTTGACCGGGCAGGAGGCCGAGGCGCGTCTGACGAAGTTCGGCGGCAACGAGCTGACCGAGCGGCCGCGGCCGGGATTTCTCGCGCTCCTCTGGGATCAGTTCAACAATTACCTCGTGATCATTCTGATCATCGCGGCGCTGGTTTCGTTCGCGCTCGGGGAGAACGTCGACTCCATCGCCATCATGGTCATCGTGGTGCTGAACGCGGTGGTCGGTGTGATCCAGGAATCGAAGGCGGAACAGGCGCTCGCGGCGCTGAAGAAGATGGCCGCGCCGAACGCCCAGGTCATTCGAGACGGGCAGCAGATGACGATTCCGGGCCGGGAGATCGTCGGGGGCGACATCGTCCTGCTCGAAGCCGGAAACTATGTTCCCGCCGATCTGCGCCTGGTCGAGAGCGTGAATCTGAAGATCGAGGAGGCCTCGCTGACCGGCGAATCGGTGCCGGTGGAGAAGAATGCCGGGGTGGTGCTGGACAAGGAAATACCGCTCGGCGACCGCAAGAACACCGCCTTCATGGGCACGCTGATCACCTACGGACGCGGCAAGGGGCTGGTGACCGGCACGGGCATGAACACCCAGATCGGCCTCATCGCCGAAATGATCCAGTCGTTCGAGGCCGAGGACACGCCGCTGCAGAAGAAGCTCGAGCATCTGGGGAAAGTTCTCGGAACGGCGTGCCTTGCCATCTGCGCGCTGGTGTTCATCTATGGCCTGTTTCGGGATACGCATCTGGCGGACGCCCTGGACGGCGGCTTCCTCAATTATCTGGAGGCCGAGAAGAAGGACATCATCAATCTGTTCATGACCGCGGTGAGCCTGGCCATCGCCGCCGTTCCCGAAGGCCTGCCGGCGATCGTGACCATCTGCCTCGCCCTGGGGATGCAGCGGATGATCAAGCACCACGCATTGATCCGCAAGCTCCCCGCGGTGGAGACGCTCGGTTGCGCGACTGTGGTCTGTTCGGACAAGACGGGCACCCTGACGCAAAACCAGATGACCGTGGTGCAGGGATGGACCGGCGGCAAGCGCTTCCGCGTAACGGGAGAAGGCTATGACCCGAGCGGGCAGTTTTTCGTGGGTACGCAGCCCTTCGATCCGCGCACGGATGCGGATGCAAGCGTACTGCTCCACGGTGCATTGGTCTGCAACGACACGAAACTCGAGGAAAGAAGCGACGAAGCGGGCAAGCGCTCGTGGCAGATCATCGGCGATCCCACCGAAGGCGCCATGGTCGTTGCCGCAGCGAAGAGCGGGTACCGGCGCGCCGAGCTGGAAAAAGCCCTGCCCCGGATTCAGGAGATTCCGTTCGATTCCGAGCGCAAGCGCATGACCACGATACACAGCGTAGCTGGCGCGCATGCCCAGGCCGGGTTCCAAGCTACGGTCTCGGGCCTCGGCGCTGCGCCGGTCATCGCCTTCGTCAAGGGCGCGCCCGATGTCATCCTCGATCTGTGTGCGCAAGGGCTGGAATCCGGCCAGGCCGTCGGGCTGACGCAGGAGATGCGCGCGGCGATACTCGAGCAGAATCACGACATGGCGAGCAACGCGCTGCGGGTGCTCGCAGTGGCCTATCGCCCGCTCGCGGAAGTCCCGGCAAGCGTGACCCCGGAAACGGTGGAGAAGGATCTCGTCTTCGTCGGGCTGCTCGGCATGATCGACCCGCCGCGGCCGGAGGTGATCGATGCCTTGAAGGTGGCTCGCGGCGCCGGCTTGAAGAGCGTCATGGTGACGGGCGATTACAAGGACACCGCCGAGGCCATCGCCCGGGACATCGGCCTGCTCACCCCCGGCGGGCTGGTGCTGACCGGTCCGGAAATCGAAAAGCTCAGCGACGCGGAACTCACCGCCCGGACCGACAGGCTCGAAGTGTGCTGCCGCGTCTCGCCCCAGCACAAGACCAGGATCGTCGATGCGTTCAAGGCGCGCGGCCACGTGGTGGCGATGACCGGCGACGGCGTCAACGACGCGCCGGCGCTGAAGCGGGCGAACATCGGCGTCGCCATGGGCATCACCGGCACGGATGTGGCCAAGCAGACGGCGGACATGGTTCTCACCGACGATAATTTCGCCAGCATCGTCGCGGCGATCGAACAGGGGCGGATCATCTATTCCAACATCCGCAAGTTCGTCTACTTCCTGCTTGCCTGCAATGTCGGGGAAATTCTCATCATCTTCGGCTCCATGCTGGTGGGCCTGCCCATCCCGCTGCGGCCGGTTCAGCTGCTTTGGCTGAATCTGGTCAGCGACGGCGCCCCCGCGCTTGCCCTGGGGCTGGAGAAGGGCGATGCCGACATCATGAAGCACCCGCCGCGCTCCCCGACCGAGCCCGTCATCAACAGGGATATGGCGATCGGCATCGGGGTGGTCGGCGTGGTCGACGCGCTTGCCATTCTTGCGGTCTTCTACCTGGCCCTGCAGCGCTACCCCGGCGAGCTGGTGGCAGCCCAGACCATCGCCTTCGTCACCCTGTGCAGCTCGGAGCTGATCCGCGCCTTTACCGCCCGCTCCGAGTACCACAGCATTTTCTCCATCGGCGTGTTTTCCAACCGCTGGATGGTCTGGGCCGTGGGGGTGTCGTTCCTGCTGGTGCTGATGGTGGTGTACGTGCCATTCCTGAGGCCGTTCTTCGACACCGTTCCTCTCACTCTGGACGACTGGCTGTTCATGCTGCCGTTCTTCTTCGCCTCGCCGGTCGCGATGGAACTGCTCAAGGTTTACTTCAGGAAACGGGTGGCGGGAACGATGGAAACTGCGTAGGCGTGCTGTGTTATTTAAGCCGCGCGCCGCAGTTCGAGCAGAAACGATCGTCTGCGGCCCGCGGGGTGCCGCACTTGACGCAGGAACCGGCGCCGCTCGCCTGATCTGCGGATGTCTTCGCGCGCCCACGCCACCACAGCAGGGCTGCGCCAGTGCCGATGAGCAGCGACACGGCGAGGATGAAAACCAGGACCCCCTTGGTCACCTGGTCACTGGAGCCTGCGGCCGGCGCGGGCGTCGGCTCGGGGGCTTTCTGGCCCAGTATGTCTGTGGACGTGCGCGCGTCCGACTTCGTATAACTCACTTTGATGGGCAGCGGTTTTCCCGCTTTGTGTACGCCCAATTCTCCCGAACGGTAGCGCAGACCGTCCTGGCCGGACGCGGTTGCGTCAAGATTCGGCTGCACCGAAAAATTGTTCGCTGCCGCGGGTTCCTGCACCACCACACTCAAGTGGTCCACGCCGAAGTCGCCCGGCCAGACATAGGTGTAACTGCGCTCGGGCTTGCCGGTCGGCAGGAGGTCGTAGAACTCGACGTGGAAGAAGCGCTCCGGAACCTTGAAACGGAGCGTGATGAAATCGTTCGCGTCTTTGCGTTCGTATTGCAGATTCAGCAGGTTGCCGCCTGCCGCCGCCGCGTACGCCATCGCCGACGGACCGCCGGTAGAGGCGGCAATGCGCAGCGTCACGTCGGCCGGCAACCTGGCATCTGCGGCGAGTGCGCCCCTGAGTATCACCAGGGCTGCCGGGCGGTCGAATTCGGGCCAGATCTCGATTTGCATGCTTGCCAGTTGCGGGTTGCGCAACAGCGCGCCACTGCCAGAGGGGCCTGCAGCAAATGCTGGAAGGAGCATGAGCGCCAGAACCGCCATCAATAGGCGCGACGCCAGGACTGCGCGCGCGCCACCGGCGCTTGGTCGGTACATCGAGGCTTGCATGTTCGTTTCTCCTTTGCTCGCATTGCCATTGTCGCGCGGAACGATTATACATATTGCATATAATATAATTTGTTCGTTATACCCCATCTGGGTATTTGACAAATACCCAGATGGGGTATAGCATTTCTGCCGTTATTTCTTCGGTCGAGGTCGCACCCATGGAATCATCCTCTGCACTTCGCTTGGACTTGCCACTGGAAGGCATGACTTGCGCAGCCTGTGCCGCGCGCATCGAAAAAAGCCTGAACAAACTGCCCGGGGTGGTCGCGAACGTGAATTTTGCGGCCGAGTCTGCGCGCGTGACGGTGGAGCCGGAGCTGAATTCGGCGGCCGGCGTGGTCGCGGCAATCCGGCGCAGCGGCTATTCGGTGCCGCTTCAGGCGGCCGAGTTCCAGATCTACGGCATGACCTGCGTCGCCTGCGCGACGCGCATCGAAAAGGTGCTGAACAAGATCGAGGGAGTGGAAGCGAATGTCAATTTCGCCAGCGCGACCGCGCGGGTCCGCTACGTGCCCGGTCTGGCCACGCCCGAGCAGCTCGCCGGGGCGATGCGCAAGGCCGGGTACGAGGCGAGCGAACGCGTCGAGGCCAGCGCCGAGGAGGAAAAGGCGCGCCGCGCTGACGCGTATCGCGCCGAGTTGCGCCTCTTGTGGGTATCCATCGCCCTGAGTCTGCCGCTGCTTGCGGGGATGTTTTCGATGTTCGGGGACGCGCACAGCGAACTGCTGCCGCGCTGGCTGCAACTTGCGCTCGCGACACCGGTGCAATTCTGGATCGGCCGCCGCTTCTACGTCGGCGGCTACAAGGCATTGCGCGGCGGCGGCGCCAACATGGACGTGCTGATCGCGCTCGGCACGAGCATGGCCTACGGCCTCAGCGCCATCGTCACGCTCGCCGGCCTGCAGCATCAGCACGTCTACTTCGAAGCGAGTGCGGTCATCATCACGCTGGTCCTGATGGGCAAGCTGCTCGAGGCGCGGGCCAAGCTCGGAACCTCGGCCGCGATCGAGGCGCTGATCCGCCTGCAGCCCAAGACCGCGCGCGTGGAGCGCGACGGCGTGCTCGTCGAGCTGCCGGTCGCGAGCATGCAGGCGGGCGATATATTCGTGGTCCGCCCGGGCGAAAGCATACCGGTCGACGGTCTGGTAGCCACAGGGGAATCCGGCATCGACGAGAGCATGCTTACCGGCGAGAGCCTTCCGGTCGGCAAGCGGCCCGGCGACAAAGTGTACGCCGGCACGCTCAACCAGCAGGGACTGCTGCGCTGCCGCGCCGAGGGCGTGGGCGCGGCGACCATGCTCGCCGGCATCATCCGCCTGGTGCGCGAGGCGCAGGGCACGAAGGCGCCGATCCAGCGGCTGGCAGATCAGGTTGCGGGCGTGTTCGTTCCGGTCGTGGTCGCGATCAGCGCGCTGACCTTCGCGCTGTGGTGGGGCATCGGCGGGGAGCTCGCGCCGGCGCTGGTAAACGCGGTCGCGGTGCTGGTGATCGCGTGCCCGTGCGCGCTCGGCCTGGCGACGCCGACCGCGATCATGGTCGGCACCGGGCGCGGCGCGCAGGTGGGGGTGCTGGTCAAGAACGCGGTGGCGCTGGAGCAGGCGGAGAAGATACGCACGCTGATCGTCGACAAGACCGGCACGCTGACCGAGGGCAAACCGGTGGTGACGGATGTGGTTCCCGCGGCAGGGTTCTCCACCGCCGACCTGATCGCGGCGGCGGCGAGCCTTGAATCAGGCTCCGCGCACCCGCTCGCGCACGCGGTGCTCGAACATGCGAAGCAGTTGGCTGTGACGCCGACGCCGGTGCGCGATTTCCGCTCCGTCACCGGCAGGGGCGTGCAGGCGGTGCTTGCCGTTCCCGCGCTCGGCGGAGAACGGATGCTGCTCTTGGGCGCGCCGGAGTTTCTGGCGGAATCGGGCCTGGCCGTCGACGCCGCGGCGATCGGACCGCTCGTCGAGCAGGGCAAGACCGTGATCGCGGTCGGCGGGGCGGGGCGTGTCCTCGGCTATCTCGCGATTGCCGACAAGTTGCGCGCAAGTTCGCGCGAGGCGGTCGCCAGGCTGAAACACATGGGCATCGAGGTGGTGATGCTGACTGGCGACAACCCCGCGACAGCGAAGGCGATAGCCGCAGCCGCCGGCGTCGGCAACTACAGGGCCCAGGTGCTGCCGGGCGACAAGGCCGCAGCGGTGGCCGAATTCAAGTCCGCGGGGCAGGTGGTCGGGATGGTCGGCGACGGGGTCAACGACGCGCCGGCGCTGGCTGCGGCCGACGTGAGCTTCGCCATCGGCGCGGGTTCGGATGTCGCGATCGAGGCGGCGGACATCGCGCTCATGCGCAACGACTTGCTCTCGGTTGTCGACGCCATCAGCCTGTCGCGCGCGACGCTGAGCAAAATCCGGCAGAACCTGTTTTTCGCTTTCATTTACAACGTGCTCGGCATCCCGCTCGCCGCGGCCGGGATGCTGAATCCGGTGATCGCCGGGGCGGCGATGGCCTTGTCTTCAGTATCGGTGGTCAGCAATTCACTGCTGTTGCGGCGGTGGCGGCGCGACTGAGCGCGCGGGTCAGCGGGTTTTTGTCTGTTCAATCCTGAAAACGAAAGGAGACTTCGATGCAAACGGTGACTTTAGGGATTTCCGGTATGACCTGCGGCGGCTGCGTGCGCAGTGTAGGTAATGTTTTGAAGGCCCTCGATGGAGTGACGAAAGCCGAGGTGTCTTTGGAGAAAAATAGCGCCGTCGTAGAGTACGATCCCGGCAAGGTGCAGGTGGAGCAACTCAAGCGCAGCGTGGTGGAGGCGGGGTTTGAAGTCGCGCCCTGATGCGGGGGAGTGCGAGCATCACGCGGAACACGCGGTGGTGCAGCCGAACAAGTCGGCCCTGCTCAAGCGCCTGAACCGGATCGAAGGGCAAACGCGCGGTGTGGCGAAAATGGTCGAAGAGGATCGTTACTGCGTCGACGTGCTGACGCAGATCTCGGCGATCCAATCGGCGCTCGACGCGCTCGCCCTGCAATTGCTGGCGAGCCACACCAAAGGCTGCGTTCGCTCGGCGATCCGCTCCGGCAACGGGGAAGCGGCGATCGACGAACTCATGACCGTGGTAAGGCGCTTCGGCCGCTAGCGGGGCTGCCAGTTCAAGAACCAGGGCGTAATCCGGCGGAGGTGTCCGAGCCGCGACCGCTTGACCGGAGTTTCATCAAGGCGGTTTTTTTCATGCACCCTGCCGGGCGCGCGAACGGAAAGGCCGCCCGAAGGCGGCCTGTTCTTGAGACGGAAAGATCAGCGTCTGTGCGCTATGGTTTTGCCAGGCTTTCCACGTCGTGGCAGGCGCCGCAACCCTTGGTATAGGGGATCGGCATCGCCTTGCCCGGTTCGACTCCCTTCACCCCCTTGTTGTCCTTGCGCGGGACGTCGAACAGGTGCGAGGTGATGTCGTTCACCCAGTAGTTCTGTCCGTCCTTGGTCGTGGCCCCCTTGCCGTAGCCCGCACCGGTCTGCATCGTCTTCGTCATGTGGCAATCGACGCAGTAAATCTGCATGCCGTGCTCGAACCCGACCTTCTGCTTGGTGTGGGGTTTGATGCTCACAGCTTGGTGACACGAGGCGCACAGCGAGTTCTTGGCGTCGCGCACCTCCAGCTTGAGCTGGTTTTTGACCTCGGTCTTGCCGTGCGGCTCGTGGCAGTTGTAACAGGACAGGGTCTGCGTGCCGTTGAGGTAATGCTTCGACCGGACCAGGTCGGTCCCCTGCTGGTGATGCGACTTGGAATGGACCCCGTCCCCCCAGAAGTCCCTCTGCGCCGCGTCCTCCCGCGTGGTGTGGTTGATCAGGTAGTCGTTGCGGCTGGTGCCAGGGGTCAGCATCCGGTTGTCCTTGTTCACCGGCTGGTCGTTTTTCAGGTTCCCCTGCGGCCGGCTGTGGCATTGGGTGCAGATCACCGTGGCCCGCTCGGCGGCGAGCTTGGCCGGGCTGACGATGGTGGCCGCCTTTTTCGCCATGGGTGACTTCACATGCTCGGAGCCCGGGCCGTGGCAGACTTCGCAGCCGATGTTCAGTTCGTTCGGAACGCCGTCCCCATCGATATCCGCTTCGCCGTTCGGATCGTTGACGGCGCCGGCGACGAAATCACCGGTAACGGTGGGGGTGAGCGTGTAGCCAGTGTAATGGCAGGAGGCGCACTCCTTCTCGAAGGATTTGGCCTTCGGCGGGTCGATCAGTTTGCCCGCCTCCGCATTGAACAGCCAGTCGCCGTGGTAGTCGCGCCACGGTTTCCTGGACCGGTCCTTGTATTCTTCCTTGCCGGTCGGGTTGTACTGGAGGAAGGGATACAGATGGTCGCCGACGCGGTAGAGATAGCGCTGCTTGTTCACGCCGCCGCCGTAAGTCATCTCGACGGTGTAGGTCCGCTCCGCATCGGCGGCGTCCTTCGCGTTCTTGGTGCGGAACTTGAGCTTGCCGTCCGCGTCCTTGAAGAAGGTGGCGGTGAAGTTGAGCGCCGCGGGGTCGGCCGGCGCTTTTTCGGAAATCAGGTATTTATCGAACCCGCGCGCCTTGTCGAACCCGGAGAAATAAAAAGTCGCTCCGGCCATGAGCTTTCCGAGCCCTTCGTTCATGGCGGGAAAGCGGGAGAGATCCTGCAGCTTGCTCGGTTTGCCGACGACGCTGATGCCCAGCTTGTGCATCGTCTTTTTGATCGAGCTGTAGTCGCTGTGGCAGCCGAGGCACTGCGAGCTGCCGACGAAGCTGGCGTTGTCCGGGCTCTTTCCGGAAACGGCGATCTTGAGCGGCGTCTGCGCAAGCTCGGCCGTCGTCATCGCCTTGTTCGACAGGCTGCCTCCCGGAAGATGCTCCTTGTCCGAGGGCTCGACATAGACGAAGTACTTGCCGTCCGCCACTTTCGGGATGGAGAAACTGCCCTTGTCGTCGGTGGTCCCCTTCTGGTACTTGTCGCGGTTGGGAGCGAGGGTGTCCTCCATCGGTTCGTCGTTGGGGCTGTTTATCTTTCGGTCGATCGGCGCGGCCTTGCCGAGATTCACCACGTCGGCCGCGGGGATGAGATAGACCACTGCCTTGGCGACCGCCTGTTTGGAGCCGTCGCTGACGGCGCCTTTCACGTTCGCCGCAGCCGCCGCGGCGTGCGACAACGGCGCGAACAGAGCGAGACAGCAGGCAGACAGCATTAAAAACCGGGTAGTGCGTTGGCGCATCATTTGCCCCTCCGAGTGATTGCGTTTAACGAAAAATCGAATTCATCTGCTACAAGCCATGAAAAAAGCAGCGCGCATGCCAGGGCTCGCCTCAGGCAGATTGTTCCGCGGGTTTGCACGCCACGTTTGCACACCACACCTGGATCGCTGCTCGATCGCACTATCTTGCCGTTTCATCCTTCAGCACCTCGCGTACCAGCTCGCGTATCTTTTCCCGCAGTTCCCCCAGCGTGCGTTTCCCCTTGGCCGTCGCGACGTAGTACTTGCGCTGCTTTCCGTTCACTACTTCCTGCGTCGAACGCAGGCACCCCAAGCCTTCCAGATTGTGCAGGATCGGGTAGAGCGTTCCCGGGCCTATGGAATAGCCATGGTGCCGCAGTTCCTCGATCATCTCGAGTCCGAAGATCTGCCCCTCGGCGGCATGATGCAAAACGTGCACGCGCACAAATGCGAGAAATACGCCGCGTGTTATTGTATTGTCCATCGTTATCGATATCCGATAGTATGACGATATGCTTACAGGCGCCATAGTGCAGCAACGGCCGCCTTTGACCTGGATCAAACAGCCTTGAAAAATGCTCCCGCCATTCCGCGCAGCATCTGGATGCTCGGTTTCGTGAGCCTGTTCATGGACGTTTCGTCCGAACTGATACACGGCCTGCTGCCGGTATTCATGGTCACCAGCCTCGGCGCGAGCGCCTTTGCCGTGGGCATCGTCGAGGGCATCGCCGAAGCCACCGCCCTGATCGTCAAGGTTTTCTCGGGTGTGCTCAGCGACTACCTCGGCAGGCGAAAAGCCCTGGCCGTGATCGGCTATGGCCTGGGCGCGTTGTCCAAACCCCTGTTCGCGCTTGCGCTGTCGGTGAACTGGGTGTTCGCGGCGCGCTTCATGGACCGCATCGGCAAGGGCATACGCGGCGCCCCGCGCGACGCGCTCGTCGCCGATCTGACCCCACCGGCGATTCGCGGCGCGGCCTACGGCCTGCGCCAATCGCTGGACACGGTCGGCGCCTTTGTCGGCCCCTTGCTCGGCGTGGGGCTGATGCTGTACTGGGCGGGGGACTTCAGGACGGTGTTCTGGTACGCCGTGATCCCGGCCTTGATCGCCGTGTTGCTGCTGGTATTCGGCGTGGAGGAACCCGGCACGGGCGCAAGTCGGCGCCAGCCCGTCAATCCCATTCGCTGGAAGACGCTGGCCGAATTGAGCGGCGCCTACTGGTTCGTCGTCGCTGCCGGCGGCGTGTTCACCCTGGCCCGGTTCAGCGAGGCATTCCTCATCCTGCGCGCCCAGCAACAGGGCTTGCCCGATAGCTATGCGCCGCTGGTGCTGGTGGTGATGAACCTCGTCTACGCGTTCTCCGCTTATCCGCTGGGAAAACTGGCAGACCGCGTGAGCCATATGGCCCTGCTCAGCGGCGGGCTGGTCACGCTGATCATCGCCGACCTGGTGCTGGCCGAGGCGCAGGGGCTGGCCGCGGTCGCGCTGGGCGTGGCCTTGTGGGGCCTGCATCTGGGCATGACTCAGGGCCTGCTCGCAACCATGGTGGCAGATACCGCGCCGGCGCATTTGCGCGGCACGGCTTTCGGTTTTTTCAATCTGGCGAGCGGCATTGCGATGCTCGTCGCCAGCGTGCTCGCGGGTCTGCTGTGGGACCGGCTCGGCGCGGGCGTGACGTTTTACGCCGGCGCCCTGTTCGCTCTGGCCGCTCTGCTGATGCTCGCGCTGCGGGGCAGGCGCCCGGCTGCGGCCTGATGCAATTCCGGAAGAGGCGTCGCTCAACCATTACTTCATCATATGCGGAAGAAATGTGGCAATCCCGGGGAAAAAGAAGAGCAGGGCGGCACAGGTGACAAGGGCGATGAGGAAGGGATAGACGCCCGCATAGATCACTTTGAACGGTTCTCCGGTGATGTTTTTCACCACGAAGACTGCGATTGCCATAGGCGGGATAAGGACGCCGATCATCAGGGTGATGCCGATCATGATGCCGAACCAGATGGGGTCAAACCCGAGCTTGATCACGGCGGGATAGAAGATCGGCGTGGCCAGGATCATGAAGGCCAGATCGTCGATAAAGGAACCGCCGAGGAGGTAGATGAAAATGATGACGAGCATGATGAGGTTCTTGTGCAGGGGCAACCCGGCGACCCAGTCGGCGGCAATAAATGGGATGGACGAGACGGCGAGGAAATGCCCGAAGACGGCGGAACCGCCGATAAGGAAAATTACCATGCAGGCAGTGCGCAGGGATTCGTCGAAGGAGGTAAGAAGGTTCTTGAACGGGAATTGCCTCTTGGCATAGGCCAGTATGAGTACCGCAGCGGTTCCGATGCTCCCTGACTCGGTGGGCGAGAACCACCCCTGCATGAGCCCGCCGATGACGACGACGAAAATAATCCCGACCCAGAGGAACTCGGAAGACGACTTGATTCTCGCTTTCCATGTCGATCTCGGGGCCATGGGGGCAATGGCCGGGTTGATCTTTACCCAGCCGTAGATGACGAAGATAAAGAAGAGCGCTATGAGGAGCGCCGGGATGATGCCGGCGAGGAAGAGCTCGCCGATGGACTGCTCCGTGATGATGCCGAAGATGATAAGGGGGATGCTGGGGGGAAGCAGGATTCCCAGGCTGCCCACGGAGGCGACGACGCCGGTGGAGAGCTTCTTGCTGTAGCCCAGCCGTTCCATCTCGGGGATCGCGATTCCGGCAAAAGTGGCGCAGGTGGCCAGGGTGGAGCCGCACATGGCCTTGAACAGCGTGGCCCCCACCACGGTGGTCATGGCGAGACCGCCGGGGATATGGCCGACAAACTTCTGTGCCGAGTCGTAGAGCTTCTTCGCAATGCCGGAGTGCGAGGCCACCTGCCCCATCAGGACGAAGAGGGGGATGACGGTCAATCCATACGAGGTGAAGGTATCGAAGAAGTCTTTCACCACCTGGTTGGAGGCTGCGCTCCAGGTGCCGAGATAGCCGAGGCCGATAAAGCCCACCACGGTCATGGCATAGGCCAGTTCGATACCCGTGAGGAACATCGCCAGCAGCAGGCAAATGCCCAGTATGCCGGTGGTTACCTCATCCACGGCGGGCTCCCACAATGTCACGGATTTGCGACACGAGGGTGAGACACTGGACCAGGCAGGTGAAGGCGAGCCCAAGGGAGATCGGGTAGAAGGGAACTTTGAACACGGGGGTGACCTCGTTCGACTTGACGAGGTCGAGGCTCATGAGCACGAAGTTCCAGCCCATCCAGAGGAACAGGGCGATGCTCAGGACCCGTGTGGCAAGCCGGATGGCATCGCGGGTATTCCCGGGGACCATCTCCAGGAGGAAATCGACGGTCACGTGCCCCTTCAGGAGCGAGGTGTAGGGGACGGAGAAACCGACCACTACCGCGCCGAGGAAGGAGATGACCTCGTAGTCTCCCACGATCGGTTTCCCGAAGGCTCTCATGGTTATGCCAGCCAGCGTGAACAGCAGCATGAACGCTAGGGTGAGCCCTGCGATCAGCAGAAGCAGCCTGCACATTCTGCGTACAAAAATGTTCCAGCCGTCCACTTCTGTCCTCCGTTACAGAATAGGGGGATTTTGCGGCAGGCCGGAGCCCGCCGCAAAATCAGCGTCCATGGCTTACTTGGTTGGAGCAGTCTTGACGAAATCGAGGGAGAACTTGAGGGCTTCGTCGCCGGGCAGGCCTTTTGCTTTCATATCGCTCACATACGCGTCGAAGACCGGTTTCATTTGTTCTCTCATCTTGGTCTCGTCCTCGGGGCTTGCTTTGGTGAATTTGTGACCTTTCTTCACGGAAAACTCACGCGCTTCATCATCGATCTGACTCCACATTTTCGCGTGCTTTTCCAACCACTCCTCGTTCAGTTTGTCGATGATCTGTTGGATGTCCTTGGGGAGGCCGTTCCATTTCTCCTTGTTCATGGCAACGAAAAAACTATTGGTGTTGGCGCCGCCATAGTTCTCCCAGGTAAATCCGGCCACGTCAGAAAACTTCCATCCCTTCAGGGTTTCTATGGGGTTGAGCACGCCCTCGGCGAGGCCCCTCTTCATCGCATCGTAAGTCTCCGACATGGGCATGGTGGTGGGGGTGGCGCCGGCCGCGGCAACGATCTTCGACGTATTGGCATCGCTCTTGAACCTCATGCCCTTGAGGTCTTCCATCTTGGCGACAGGAGTTTTGGAATGCCAGATAAACGGACCCGGCCCCATGAGAAAGAAAATCTTCACATCATCCAGTTCCTTCGGTTTGAATTTCTTATAGTAGGCATTCGCCAGGTGCGATGCCTGGTAGCCGCTTTTCACGCCGAGAGGAAGTGTAAGCACCTCTGTAAGAGGCATTCTTCCCGGCGTATAGGAAAGTATGGAGAGACCTATATCGGTGATGCCTTTTACCACGGCGTCATAGGTTTGATTGGCCGGAGTCAGAGTATTTCCCGCGAACTGGCGCACCTTTACCCTGCCATCCGTTCGCTTTTCCAGTTCCTTGGCCCACTGGTCGATCAGGACGCTCTGCGCGTGCAGAGGCGGCAGGAAATTGCTGTACTTCAGGCTGACGACAGGTTCGGCCGCGAAGGCCGGCGCGGCAAAGATGCAGGAAACCAGTGCTGCCGCCCAAGCCGCCAACAAGGGCGTGTTACGGTGACTCTTGACCATAATGGAACCTCCTTAAGGTTGTTTCCGTTATGCTACGGATTGTTGGTGCTGCTCATTTCATCGCAAAGGAACCAGTTTGCTTTTTTCCCCCGGACTGCTGCAGGATTCTTTTCCTGGCTACCCGCTAGCGTACCGCAAATCCGCTTTGACCACCTTGCCCGTGGGGTTTCTGGGAAGGCTGGCGACAAATTCCACGAATTGCGGGACCTTGTAGTCCGCGAGGTGTTCGGCGCAGAATTGTTTGATCTCCTCTTGCGTGGCTGTTTCGCCCTGTTTCAGGGCAATGACCGCTTTTACCGCTTCGCCGAGGACGCTATCGGGGACGCCGACAACAGCCACTTCCAGAACTTTCGGATAATTGAATATGAGATTCTCCACTTCCAGTGAGAATATTTTTTCCCCTCCCCGGTTGATCATGTCCTTCTTGCGGTCCAATATGTAAAGGAAACCCTCGTCATCGATCTTTCCTATGTCGCCGGTGCGCAGCCAGCCGTCCACCATGGCCTGCCTGGTAGCCTCAGGTTTCTTCCAGTATCCCTTGAACACCTTTGCGCCCTTCAGCAGTATTTCGCCTGTGCCCCCCCTGGGCAGCTCATTCTCGTCATCATCGACTATCTTCGCGTCTCCCAGGGCAAGAAGCTTCCCCGCGGCCCTGATCTTTCGCAGCGCGTCCTCATAAGGGGTGGTCGAGACTATGGCGTGGCTCTCTGTCAGCCCGTAGCCCACGCTCATCTTGAGATTGGGCAGTTTGCTCGCGATGCCCCTCACCATTTCCTCGCTCGCGGGGGACCCGCCGAAACAGGCTACCCTGAATGCGGAGAAATCATATTTTTCGAAATCGGGATGATTGATCATCAGCCAGATGATATTGATGACTCCCGTATAGTGGGTTATTTTCTGCCCCGACATGACCTCCAGAAAATCACCGGTCTTGAATGACCTGAGGTAGACCGCCCCGGCGCCGCCGAAAATCGGCGAAAGCATAACCATGGCAAGACCGGTAACGTGGAACAGGGGAATACAACAAATCATCCGGTCCCGCGGTTGATACTGCAGGAAATCGCTCACCAGCATGGCCGTCAGCACGAAACCCCGCTGATGCAGGATCGCACCCTTCGGCTTCCCGGTGGTTCCCGAGGTATACATGATCGCCACATCATCCGATTCCGTAAGCGTTGCTTGAGTGAACGCAATGTCCTCGTGATCTCTCAACCGGGCAAAAGGCAGCGTTCCTGCGGGCGTATCTGCTCCATTGAAAAATATCTTCTCGATCGTAGCCAGCCGGCCCCTCACCGAATCGATCGCGGGCCAGAACTCCTCATCGACGATCAGCGCCTTGCTCTCGGAGTCATTTATCTCGTAGGCGAGCTCCTCCCCCTTGAACCGCGTGTTGAGCGGCACGAGGATCGCCCCCAGCTTCATCACTGCAAAGAAACTGAGCGCCATCTCCACCTGAATGCCAAGGAGCACGGCGACATGGTCTCCCCGTCTTATCCCATGCGCTTCGAGTCCCGCTGCGATCCTGTTTACGATCGAATCAAATTGTCTGTAGGTCAGACGCCAGTTCCCGCCGATAAAGCCCTCCCGGTCCGGATATTTCGTGACGGTATCCTGCAGCAGCTCAACAACATTCTTCGGTCTGTTCTTGAAGGCAAGGCCCCTGCAATCGGGCCATTCCGCCTCCACGATCTCCCAACCTGACCTGCTCGCCAATGTCTCCATGATCCACCCTCCATCTTTCTGGCATCCGTTCGAGAACTCTATCGTTCTTCCTCTTTGTGTTGCGGGAATCAAAACCGAATCTGGTGCATGGGAATGCGTTGATGAGGCGGCGTACCTTTGCTGAACTGCGGGTATGAGCTTGAATCTTCAGCGACGACAAGGCGGCACGCGACCATGAACAAGGATAAGGTAGTCGTGATGCGAAAGCCAGAGCAGGGCAGGGTGTCGCGCTCCGATGATGACCTGTGGCTGGAACTGTCGTAAAATCAGCCTCGTCCCGGACGCGGTTGCGTGGCAGAACGCAATTTCCCCGGAACAGGAACATGGCTTGCACTGCAGCCCCATCGTCGCCGAATCCGCCCGCTTACATAGGCCCCGAAAGTGATAGTAGTCAACGTTAACGGCGCCGCCCAGCGCTTCGAGCCGGACACCGACATTGCCGCCCTGCTTGAGCGCCTGCAGCTCGCGGGCAAGCGCGTGGCGGTGGAGCGCAACGGCGAGATCGTGCCGCGCAGCCGTTTCGCGCAGACGGCGCTGGCCAACGGCGACCGGCTGGAGATCGTGGTCGCGGTGGGGGGCGGTTGAGCATGGCCCAGGTTCATCATTTCACTGCCAAGCTGACCTGGACCGGCGCAACCAAGGGGACCGCCAGCTCCTACGAGAGCTATTCGCGCGACCACCTGATCGAAGTCCCGGGCAAGCCGCCGCTGCCGGGTTCGGCCGACAAGGTGTTCCGCGGCGATTCCTCGCGCCATAACCCGGAAGACCTGCTGGTGATGTCGCTGTCGGCCTGCCATATGCTCACCTACCTCGCCGAAGCGGCGCGCGCGGGCGTGCTGGTCGTCGGCTATACGGACGAAGCCAGCGGCACCATGCAATTGAAGGATGGCAAGATGCGCTTCACCGAAGTCAGCCTGCGCCCGCAGGTGGTCATCGCGAAAGGCGGCGATCCGGCGCAGGCGCAGCGGCTGCACGAAAAGGCGCACGAACATTGCTTTGTCGCCAACTCGGTCAATTTTCCCGTCTCCTGCGACGCGCGCGTGAGCGTCGCTGAAACTGTATAGGCATCCAATGGACTCCCTCACCATCGCAGGCAAGGCCTATGCCTCGCGCCTGCTCATCGGCACCGGCAAGTACAAGGACTTCGACGAAACGCGCCACGCCGTGGAAGCGAGCGGCGCGCAGATCGTCACGGTGGCGATCCGCCGCACCAACATCGGCCAGAACGCGGGCGAGCCTTCGCTGCTCGATGCGCTGCCGCCGTCGAAATATACCTATCTGCCCAACACCGCCGGCTGCTACACGGCGGATGACGCGGTGCGCACGCTGCGCCTCGCGCGCGAACTCCTCGACGGCCACGAACTGGTGAAGCTGGAAGTGCTGGGCGATCCGAAGACGCTGTTTCCGAACATGATGGAAACGCTGAAGGCTGCCGAAACCCTGGTGCAGGAAGGCTTCAAGGTGATGGTGTATTGCAGCGACGATCCGATCCTGGCCAAGCGCCTGGAGGAAATCGGCTGTGTCGCGGTGATGCCGCTCGCTTCGCTCATCGGCTCGGGCATGGGCATACTCAACCCCTGGAACCTGCAACTGATCCTGGAGAGCGCCAAAGTGCCGGTGATCGTCGATGCCGGCGTGGGCACCGCGTCGGACGCCGCGATCGCGATGGAACTCGGCTGCGACGGCGTGCTCATGAATACGGCGATAGCGGGCGCGAAAAATCCGGTGCTGATGGCACAGGCGATGAAAAAAGCGGTGGAGGCCGGGCGCGAGGCCTATCTCGCCGGGCGCATGCCGAAGAAGCTGTACGCGGCCGCGCCCAGCTCGCCCACCGGCGGCATCATCGGCAAGGCCGCCTGAGGCCGGCCCGGGCAAGGCCCGGCCCCGGCGCCGTCCAGCCCGATGCCCGCATCCTCCCATCCGCCGATCCGCAGCTTCGTGCTGCGCCAAGGCCGCGTCTCCAACGCGCAGCGGCGCGCGGTCGATACCCTGCTGTCGGTCCACGGTATCGCCTACGCGCCGGGCGCACTCGATTTCGACCAGATATTCGGCCGGCGCGCGCCGACGATATTGGAGATCGGCTTCGGCATGGGCGAGACCACCGCGCAAATCGCGCAGGCGCACCCGGAGAACAACTACCTCGCCATCGAAGTGCATACGCCGGGGGTGGGCAGCCTGCTCAAACTCATCGCCGAAGGCGGGCTCGCCAATCTGCGCCTGATCCAGCACGACGCGGTCGAAGTGCTCGAGCACATGATCGCGCCCGCGTCGCTCGCCGGCGCGCATATTTTCTTCCCCGACCCCTGGCCGAAAAAGCGCCACCACAAGCGCCGCCTGCTCCAGCCCGGATTCGTCGCGCTGCTCGCCTCGCGCCTCGCGCCGGGCGCCTACCTGCATGCCGCCACCGACTGGCAGGAGTACGCCGAGCAGATCCTCGCCGTGTTCGGCGCCGAGCCCGCGCTCGCCAACACCGCGCCGGGATTCGCGCCGCGCCCGGACTACCGGCCGCTGACCAAGTTCGAGAGCCGCGGCCTGAAGCTCGGCCACGGCGTGTGGGACATCGTGTTTCGTCGCATCTGATTTCTCCCTTGGCGCGCACGGCCCGGCGGCGAATGTGGCAGCCGCGGGGCAGCGCGCGCGGTCCGAGCTGCCGCAGCGGTGTTTCACCGATTTCATCCAAACGGATGATGCCGGCGGAATGCCTTCGCCCTACGATCAATCCCGAGCGACATCCTGCGGGAACCACCCGGGTTTACCTGCGCTGAAAGGACCAGCCTGGCGCGGCGTGCTCAGGTTGCAGACCATCGCGCGGAAAGGTCGCTGGACTTGGCCTAACAAAATCGAGGAGAGAAAAATGAAACGAATGCTGTGCGTGGCATCCATGTGTCTGGTCGCTCTGGCGCCAGTGCTGGCTCATTCGGGTGAGCGCAATCTCAACCGTTCCTTGCGCGGCGATTTCGCCTTCTCCGGCGAGGCCGTGTGCCTGGGTTCGCGTGCAAACAACGCGTTTGCCGATTTTCATGCGCACAATCCGGGTTCATACATCGCGTCTTACGCGGTGGAAGGCGTGCTGCGCTTCAACGGCGACGGCACCGGGACTACCGTAAAAGGCCGCGCAATCACGATCAACCACAACGCGAACCGCGATGCGAATGGCAACTTCCTGAGCTTGGGCACGGCCCTCGTTTCGACCTTCAAAGGCGATTTCACCTACGACGTCGCACCCGACCGCAGCATACGCGTCGAGCGGCAGCCGCTCGTGATCACCCAGACAGTCGGACCCAATGCGGGCCAAAGCACGATCTGGAAAGGTATCAAGTTCGACGGGCATGTTTCGGAGGATTTCAAGATGCTGAGCGTTGCGACCGCGGAATCGGATTCGAATCCCGCTGGCCTGGTGCTCGAATACGGCTACTTGCCCGACGGGGTGACGCTCGAGCAAACGCGCGCCTGCCATCGCGCGCGCACCCTGGTGAAAATCGGCGGCGGCGGTGGGCGCGACGCGCGCCTGAGCGCTTACCCGTTCGGCAGAGACTAGCGCTGGAACGTCGCGCCCGCGCTCTCCAACACCGCGCCGGGGTTTGCGCCGCGCCCGGATTACCGGCCGCTGACCAAGTTCGAGCGCCGCGGCCTGAAACTCGGCCACGGCGTGTGGGACATCATTTTTCGCAGGACCCGGTAGCCATAGGTACCCGCATTGCGTCACCTCTTCCGATCCCTTCTCCCGGCAAGCGCGGGCAGCCGGGTGGAAGGTCTGCTTGCACAATTTCTGCGTCTCCGCACCCGGACCACTGCCGCCGCCGGGGTTCACGCCGATCGAATGACAGCAGCACAGCGTGGACATTTCCAGGACCAGCCTTGCGAGAAGACTGTTAATGAACTATATTCGGTCTTTATTGATCGTCCGGGAGAGGCCATGGATCACTCGTCTCAAATCAAACCGATTAGCTACCTGAAGGCCAATGCCGCCGAGGTGCTGCACCAATTGACCGAAAAGCGCAGGCCCCTCGTAATCACTCAAAACGGCGAGGCCAAGGCTGTCATCCAGGATATTGCTTCCTACGATGAGACGCAGGAAACCCTCGCACTGCTGAAAATACTGGCGCTCGGCAATCGCGAGATCGAGGATGGCAAGCTAAAACCTGTCGCTGAAATTGTGAAGCGGCTTCGCACCAAGAAACCTCGTGCGTGATGCGATACAAGGTACTTCTCACCGAGGGCGCGGAACACGATCTGGAAGAGATTTACAGCTATATCGCGCAGTATGATTCACCAAGCAGTGCGGACGGCGTGCTGGACGGCTTGACTCAGGTGGCTGAGAGCTTGTCCACTTTCCCGGAGCGCGGTTCGCATCCGCAAGAATTGCTGGCACTCGGCATCCGCGAATATCGCCAATCGTTCTTCAAGCCCTACAGGGTTATCTACCGGGTAATCGGGAAGCAGGTGATCATCTACGTGATCGCCGATGGCAGGCGGGATATGCAGTCGTTGCTGTCACGCCGCCTGCTCGGCGCATAGCGGCACGGCGTCGTCGATGACGCATAACCCGCCCTGAGCGGTCATGCAAAGGCCGGCACGATCAAGCCGGCGAAGTTCAGGATCTGGCCGGCCGTAGCCCATGGCGACAGGCAACGCCAGACCCCTACTGGCCGCTCAGCCTGCATGCGAATTCCCGGGCCGGCTTGGCCGATTGCCGTTCTGTCTGCGTGGAACTGCGCGATACGGCGGCCTGTTGCAGACAGTTCGGGTAGCGCGCTCAGGCAGGCTTGGGCTTCCCCATGCGTTCGAGGATGTCTTTGGGGATGAAGTTGACCAGCTCGGTCTTGTCGGCTTCGACCAGCTCGACGTAGCGCCTGACGACGTCGGCGGGGTCGAGCTGGCCGACGGTGATGCGCTTCACCAGCGAGTCCATGATCGCCACCTCTTCGGGGTCGGCGGTGTTGCGATCGAACCAGTCGCCCGGATGATTGGCCATGCGGTCGTTGAAGCCGGTCGCGTACGGGCCCGGGTTGATGAGCGCGACATCGATGCCGTACGGCGCCAGCTCATTGCGCAGCACGCCACCCATCGCCTGCAGCGCGTGCTTGGTCATCGCATACGGCCCCGACCCGATACCGGCGCGAACGCCGGCGATCGACGACACGATCAGGATCCGGCCGGCGCGCTTGCGCTTCATCGCCGCCGCAACGCGCTGGGTGATGGCGAAGGTGCCGAAGACGTTGACCTCGAACACCGCGCGCAAACGAGTCATGGGAATGCTGGCGAGCGGGCCGGTCTGGCCGCGGCCGGCATTCGCGATGAACACGTCGAGGTCCCACTGATCGACCGTGGCCACATCGGCGGGGTTCGTGATGTCGAGCTTGGCGACCTTCAACTCCGGGTGGGCGGCCGAGAGTTCGGCGGCCTGACTATCGGTCTCGACGGTGGCGATGACGGTGTGGCCGCGCGCGGCGAGCTGAATGGCGGCGTCGTGGCCGAAGCCGCTTCCGGCGCCGGTGATGAGCACGGTTTTCGACATGGACTTCTCCTGTGTGATCATGCGATGTGGACGTCGAGCGCGGCTTGTCGGCCGTGCGTCGACCTGTTCGAGGGCGTATTGCAGCGCAGGTCAGGTAATGGCGGGTACAACTGGTGAGTGGCTGGTAAGGCCAATAATACGCACTGGGCTGTGGTTTCGTAAAGCGGACAGCGCAAGATCTGATTTTTTTCTAGGGTGCGCTTTGGGCGCGTATGAGCAAGCGGCGCAGTCGGCCACCAACAGCCGCTAGTGCGGCGAAAAAACTTCCCGCCTCTCAGACCGCAGTTCACCACATTGCTGACCTTCAGGACAAGCAAGCCGAGGACTACTGATCTTGAAGTCGGCCAAAGCTGCTGCTTGCACTGCGATCTATCGACGTCCGCGATGCAGTCAAATCCTGACATTGAACTGGTTTGGCAGACCGAACAGCAGCTTTGGCGAACTGGTTTCGGCAGGATTCGACACACCATGCGTCGGACAACCGCGGCGCAACTGATAACCTAGTCTAATGTTCGTCGTGGACAATCTCCCCGCGCCGGACCACCGCGCGGCAGGCAGCCACCCCGAGCCAGTAAACAAGCTCTGCCGGAGAATCGACGTCCCAGAGCGCGAAATCCGCATCACGCCCAGGCTCGAGCACGCCGTGCCGGCTGGCCTTTCCGAGCGCCAGCGCTGCATTGCAGGTATAGCCCTGCAGGGCTTCCTCCAGCGTCAGTCCGAACAGCGTGCACGCCATGTTCATGGTAAGCAGCGGCGACAGTGCAGGCGCGGTACCGGGATTGCAGTCGGTGGCGATGGCCATGGGTACGCCATGGCGGCGGAACAACTCGACCGGCGGCCGCTTGGTTTCGCGCAGGCAATAGTAAGCGGCCGGCAGCAGCACCGCGACGGTTCCCGCCCGACTCATGGCCTCGACGTCGGCCTCGGCGACATGCTCCAGATGATCGGTGGACAGGGCGCCGTAGCGCGTTGCAAGCTGCGTCGCACCAATGTTGGAAAGCTGTTCTGCGTGCATTTTCACCGGCAGCCCGAGGCGCCCGGCGGCCTGAAGCACGCGCTCGCTCTGCGGCACGGAAAACGCGATGTTCTCGCAGAACACATCCACCGCATCCACGAGTCCCGCTTCGGCGAGCGCCGGCAGCATGCCGCCGCAAACGAGCTCGATGTAGTCGTCGGGCCGGCCGCGATACTCCGGCGGCAGCGCGTGCGCGCCGAGGAAAGTCGTATACACCGTCACCGGCAGCTCGCGCCCCAGACGGCGCGCCACGCGCAGCATTTTTGTTTCGGCTTCTAGGTCCAGGCCGTAGCCGGACTTGATTTCCACCGCGGTCACGCCCTCGGAAACGAGGCGGCGCAGGCGCACCGCCGCCGATGCAAACAGTTCGTCTTCGCTCGCTGCACGGGTCGCGCTGACGGTGGAGACGATGCCGCCGCCGGCGCGCGCAATCTGTTCGTACGATGCGCCCGCCAGCCGCCGGCGGAATTCGTCGGCGCGATTGCCGCCGAACACCAGATGCGTGTGGCATTCCACCAGCCCCGGCGTGACCCAGGCGCCGGCGCCGTCGTGCTGCACGAAGCCGGCGGCCGGTTCGAACGCCGGCAATCCTGCTTCCTCGCCGATCCAGGCGATCGTTCCTGCGGCGACGCCGATCGCCACCGATCTTCCGGCACGATCGCTGCCGTCGCCGGTTTTCAGATTGCGCCAGAGCGCGTCGAAATGCGGTTTCACCGTCCCGCGTCCCGGAGTAGCGCATGCCGCCGGCAGGCGGCGACCGCAAGCTTATTTAGCATGTGACGAATGGCAGCTTCAGCCCCTGCGCCTTGGCAGTCTTGACCGCCGATTCGTAGCCGGCGTCGGCGTGGCGCATCACCCCGGTCGCCGGGTCGTTGAATAGCACCCGGCGGATGCGCGTCGCGGCCGCATCGCTGCCGTCGCAGACGATCACCAGGCCTGCGTGCTGCGAATAGCCCATGCCGACGCCGCCGCCGTGGTGGAAGCTGACCCAGCTCGCGCCGCCCGCGGTGCTGAGCAGGGCATTCAGCAGCGGCCAGTCGGACACCGCGTCGCTGCCGTCCTGCATGGCCTCGGTCTCGCGGTTCGGGCTCGCCACCGAGCCCGCGTCCAGATGGTCGCGGCCGATCACGATCGGCGCCTTCAGTTCACCGCGCTTCACCATTTCGTTGAACGCGAGGCCCGCCTTGTCGCGCTCGCCCAGGCCGAGCCAGCAGATGCGCGCCGGCAAGCCCTGGAACGCAATGCGCTCGCGCGCCATGTCGAGCCAGCGATGCACATGCGCATGCTGCGGGAACAGCGCCTTGATCTTGGCGTCGGTCTTGTAGATGTCCTCCGGATCGCCCGAGAGCGCCACCCAGCGGAACGGCCCCTTGCCTTCGCAGAACAGCGGCCGGATATAGGCCGGCACGAAACCCGGAAAATCGAAGGCGTTCTTCACCCCCACGTTCTTGGCTTCCTGGCGGATGTTGTTGCCGTAGTCGACGCAGGGTATGCGCATCGCATGGAAACTCAGCATCGCGCGCACATGGTTGGCGATCGCCTCGCGCGCCGAGATCGCCACCTCCTCCGGGTCGGTGCGCCTCAAGTCGCGCCATTTTTCCAGGGACCAGTGCTCGGGCAGGTAGCCGTTGGCCGGGTCGTGCGCCGAAGTCTGGTCGGTCACCAGCGCCGGGCGCAGCCGGCTCGTCTGCGCGCGCTTGAGGATTGTCGGCAAGAGCTCGGCCGCGTTGCCCAGCAGCCCCACCGAGACGGCGCGCTTTTCGGCGCAGGCGCGCTCGATGATCGCCAGCGCCTCGTCGAGCGTGTTTGCGCGCTCATCGAGATAACGCGTGCGCATGCGCGCGTCGATATGCGCCGGATCGCACTCGATCGCCAGCATGGACGCGCCGGCCATGGTGGCGGCCAGCGGCTGCGCCCCGCCCATGCCGCCCAGGCCCGCGGTGAGTATCCATTTGCCCGACCAGTCGCCGCCATAGTGCTGCCGGCCGGCCTCGGCGAACGTTTCGTAGGTGCCCTGCACGATGCCCTGGCTTCCGATGTAGATCCACGAGCCCGCCGTCATCTGCCCGTACATCATCAGGCCCTTGCGGTCGAGCTCGTTGAAATGCTCCCAGTCGGCCCACTTCGGCACTAGGTTCGAATTGGCGATCAGCACCCGCGGCGCATCCACGTGGGTGCGAAACACCCCCACCGGCTTGCCCGACTGCACCAGCAGCGTCTCGTCCTCGTTCAGGCCGCGCAGCATTTCCAGGATCTTGTCGAAGCAGGCCCAGTTGCGCGCGGCGCGGCCGATGCCGCCGTAGACCACGAGGTTGGTAGGATCCTCGGCCACTTCCGCGTCGAGGTTGTTCTGGATCATGCGGTAGGCGGCCTCGATGATCCAGTTCTTGCAGGACAGTTTCGTGCCGCGCGGCGCGCGGATCACGCGGGCGGCGTCGTGCCGCGGATCGTCGATCACGGGATTCGGATTCCAATCGCTCATTTGCGAGCTCCTTTGCGGAAAATCTTTCAATGGTTCGCCACGGCCCTCAGCGCAGGCCGAGGTAGGCCGCGGCGAGTTCGGGATCGTCGCGCGCGTCGGCGGCATTGCCGCTCCACACGGCGTGGCCGGATTCGAGCACGCATACATGGTCGGCCACGGACAGCACGCGGTCGGTGTTCTGTTCCACCAGCAGTATCGTCATGCCGTCCTGCTTCAGCCGCAGCAGCGCGTCGTAGCACAGGTCGACCATTTTCGGCATCAGGCCGAGCGAGAGTTCATCGATCATGATCAGTTTCGGCTGCGCCATCAGCGCGCGGCCGATCGACAGCATCTGCTGCTCGCCCCCGGACAGGTTGGCGGCGAGCGACCCCAGCCGTTCGCCCAGGCGCGGAAACAGCGACAGCACATAGTCGCGATCGGCCCTGAACTTGCCCGCCGGATGGATCAGGCCGCCGACGCGCAGGTTGTCTTCCACCGACAGGTCCTTGAACAGGCGCCTGCCCTCGGGCGCGATTGCGATGCCCCGGCGCACGCGTTCGGTGGCGGGCAGGCTGCCGATGTCGAGTTCGTCGAAAACGATGCGTCCCGCCTGCAGGTCCACATGGCCGGCGACGCACATCAGCGTCGAGGACTTGCCCGCGCCGTTCGGCCCGATCAGGCCGGTGATGGTGCCGTGCGGGACGACCAGCTCGAGTTCGCTCACCGCGCGAAACAGGCCGTAGCCGCAGGAGAAGCGCTCAAGCCGCAGCATGGCTCTCCCCTTGCCTCGCCGCGGCGCCGGTGCCGAGGTAGGCAGCGCGCACGACCGGGTTGTTCATCACGGCTTCGGGCTCGCCTTCGGCGATCTTCTCGCCGTTGTCCAGCACCACCAGGCGCTTGCACACGCGCAGGACTTCGCCCAGGTTGTGCTCGATCACGATGATGGTGGTGCCGCCGCGGTTGATTTCGGTGATAGTGTCCGCAAGCTGGCGCGCCTCTTTCGAATTGAGCCCCGCGAGCGGCTCATCCAGCAGCAGCAGCCGCGGCGCGAGCGCCAGCGCGCGCGCAAGTTCCAGGCGCTTGAGTATGCCCATGGGCTGGATCTGCGGCGATTCGTCCGCGTGCTGTTCGATTCCCAGACGCGACAGAAGCTGGCGCCCGATGTCCAGTTCGCGCGTGCGCCGCCGGTGGAACAGCGCCTTCAGCGGCGAGGCCGTCTTGTCCAGGCCTGCGGCCAGCGCGACGTTGTCGATCACCGACATTTCGCGAAACGGCCGGACGATCTGCTGCGACAGGGCGAGGCCGCGGCGTATGCGGATGTGGGTCGGCAGACCGTCGAGCGGCCGGCCGTCGAGTTCAACCCGGCCGGCGGTCTGGTGCACGACCCCGGTAATGACGCGAAGCATGGTCGTCTTGCCGGCGCCGTTGGGGCCGATCAGACCCAGGAGTTCGCCCTGGGCGACGTCGAATGAAACGTCTTTCACCGCAGTCACGCCGTCGAACTGCACGGTTACCGCCGCCACCGAGAGCAGCGCGCTCACTTCGCCCCCCGTCGGTCCGGGTGGAAGATGCGCGCGACCAGCGCCGCCATGCCGCCCGGGCTGAAGCGCATCATCAGGAACAGCAGGCCGCCGTACACCAGCAGCTTGTAGTCGCCGATCACCTGAAACCACGAAGGCAGCACCGAGAGCACGGCAGCCGAAACGGTAACGCCGATGACCGAGCCTATGCCGCCGACCACCACCATCGACAGCACCGTGATCGATTCGATGAAGCCGAAGCTGTCCGGCGCGATGAACCTCAGGTGCTGCGCGTAAAGCCCGCCGGCGAGCCCGGCGAGCGCGGTGCCCAGCGCGAACGCGGTCAGCTTGAAGCGCGGCACGTCTATGCCCATCACGCGCACCGTGTCCTCGTCCTCGGCGATCGCCCCGAATACGCGCCCCATCCAGCAATTGCGCACATAGACCGAGAGCAGGGCCGCCGCCGCCGCCGCGAACACGGCGAACAGCATGAACGCGAGCTTGGACATGCCGGCATCGGGGATGGCCGAGATGCCCATCTCCGCGCCGAGCGCGTCCTGCTGCCTGACGATGCCGACGAAAAGAAAGCCCACGCCCATGGTGGTGATCGCGAGAAAGTCCGCGCGCACGCGCAGGCTGGCGAATCCCACGATCACGCCGATCGCGCTCGCGAGCAGCATCGCCGCGGGCAGCGTCAGCAGGAACGGAACGCCGAGCTTTGCCAGGATGCCGGAAGTATAGGCGCCGACGCCGAGGAAGGCGGCATGGCCCAGGCTGATCTGCCCGCAAAAACCGGTGATCAGGTTGAGCGACAGCGCGAACAGCACGCTGATGGCCATGGTCGTCGCGAGGGAGATTTCGTATTCCATGCGTCAGGATTTCGCGAACAGACCCTGCGGCCGCCACATCAGGACCAGGATCAGGAAGGCGAAGGCGATCGCGTTGCGGTCGAGGAAACGTCCGAGATAAATGGTGCCGAAGGACTCGACCACGCCGAGCACCAGCGCGGCCACCAGGGTCCCGCGCACCGAGCCCAGTCCGCCGAGCACGATGATCGCGAGCGCCTTGTACGAGGGCACGCTGCCCATGGTCGGCTCCACCATATTGTTGAGCACCGACACCATGACCCCGGCGAACGCCGCCAGCGCCGAGCCGACGAAAAAGTTGATGTCGCCCACCCGGCGCAGCGAAATGCCGAAGGACTCCGCCATCTGCGGATCGGACACCGTCGCCTGGCAGGCCACGCCTATGCGCGTTCGGGTCTGCAGCAGGCTCAATACGCCGATGATCGCTGCGCTGCCGAGCACCACGACGAGTTCCCCCGCCTTAAAGCGCAGCAAGCCGAACAACTCCACCTGCCCCTGCAGGAAAGCGTATTTGTAGGTCAGCCCGGAGGGGCCGAAGATAATACGGAACAGCTCCTCCGCCGCGATGTACAGGCCGATCGAGGCGATCAGCGGCACGAACGGCGGCTGATGCAGGATCGGCTGGTAGCACAGCCGGAACACCAGGATGCCGCCCAGGCCGGCAACGATCATCGCGGCGACGATAGCTGCGGCGAGGCTGCCGGTCTGGTTCGCGACCACCACGCCGACGTAACCGCCCAGCGTGAAGAACGCCGCATGGGCGACGTGCAGGATGCGCAGCAAGCCATAGACCAAGGTCAGCCCCAGGGCGATCAGGGCATAGATGCTGCCCTGGATCAGGCCCTGGGCGATCAGTTCTACATAAAGCATGCGGCGGCTCCGGGCGCAGCGGTCGAGCGCGCTCCCGCGCCGACAAGTCCTAGATCCCGTTGCAGAATGGATTTTGCAACGGCCCGATATGGGGAAGCATGCGGGGAGTCATCCTCCCATATTGAATCGGACTCGCGCCGCGGGAACGAAACCGCGCTTCCTTACTTCGCCCTGGTCGGCGGAGCGAGCAGCACCGGATCGGAAATTACCGAATGCCGGTGGAACGCGCGGCCCTTGACCACCTGCACCTGCACGTCCTTCTTGACTTCGTGCAGGTCGTTGAACGTGAGCGTGCCGATAGGCGTGCTGAACGTGCCCGCGGCGATCGCGTTTCTGAGCGCTTCACCGCCCTTGCCGCCGGTATTCTTCAGGCCCTCGATGGCGATGCTGGTCGCGGTGTAGGTCGATGCGGCGACCATGTCGGCGCCGGAATTGTAAGCCGCACGGTATTGCTTCAGGAAGGCCTGCGTCACCGGCGAGGCCGAGTCGCGATCGAGCGAAGTGGTGACCAGTGTGCCCTCGGATGCCGCCCCGGCAATTTCGATGAATTTCTCCGAGTCGTAGCCTTCCTGGCCGACGACCGGAACCGTGACCCCGGCCGCGCGCAGTTGGTTCACCAGCGGGCCGGCGGTGAAGAAATAGCCGGACGCGTAGATCAGTTCCGGATTGTCCGCTTTCACCTTGGAGATCAGCGCGCCGAACTGGCGGTCGGGCATGCCGTATTCGTATTCGTTGATGATTTTCACGCCGAACCTGGGCGCCGCCTCCTTGAAGCCGGTTGCGAGCGCCTGGCCGAAGTCGTTCTTCAGCGTGATCAGCACCACGTTCTTCTTGCCCAGATCGCTCGCCAGCTTGGCACCCGCGCGTCCCTGCACCTCGCCCATGGTCGCGGTGCGGAAAACATAGTCGCCGGTCAGAGTCACGTCCGGATGGATCGAATACGCCACCACGTAAGGCACTTTCGCCGCCTGGAACAGCGGTGCCGCGGCGCGGGTCGAGGCCGAGTACGAACCGGACACGCCCGCCACCACTTTGTCTTTCTCGATCAGCTTGGTCGCCGCCGGCGCGGCTTCCTTGGGCGAGGCCTGATCGTCGTAGATCACCAGTTCGATCTTCTCGCCCTTGATCCCGCCCTTGGCGTTGGCGTCGGCCACCGCCAGCTTGGCCCCGTCCAGGGCCGATTTGCCGTCTGCCGCGGCAAAACCCGTCAGCGGCACGTTGATGCCGATTTTCACCTGTGCCCAGGCGGGCACGGCGAACTGCATCGCGAACGCCGCGCTCACGGCTATTGCCAGTCTCGTGTAGCTCATGTGATTGCCCCTTGTCAGAGATTGATTAACAGTGATTGACGCCGTCATGCTCGCCTTAGCCCAATCGATTCCGCCGCCAGCGCGCCGCCTGCGGCGGCCGGCACAATCCGGCTGTTGTCCATGCAAAGCTGCAGCGCCAATGTAGCACCATAATTTTTCCGGCGCAAGGGGTTGTATAGACAACTGGAACTGCGCAGAATAGCGGCCTGGGAAACGGATTTGCGGGGACGGCGAGCGATGCGCACCGGCGGCAGGACGGCGAAGGCGGAACACCCGCGCAAGGCGCGCTTGCCGTCGTTCCAGCAGATCAAGAACCACATACTCGAGCGCATCCACGCGGGGGAATGGAAGGACGGCGACCAGATTCCGACCGAGGCTGCGCTCGGGCGCCAGTTCGGCGTGGCGCGCATGACGGTCAACCGCGCGCTGCGCGAGCTGACGGCCGAACAGAGCCTCACCCGCATCCAGGGCGTGGGCACCTATGTCGCCCAGCACAAGTACCAGTCGACCCTGGTCGCGATCCGCAGCATCGCCGACGAAGTGCGCGGGCGCGGCCACGACCATGCCTGCGTCGTAGTCCTGCTGGAAAAACTCAGGGCCCCCGCCGCGCTCGCGCGCCAGTTCGAGGCGCGCCGCGGCCTGCGCCTGTTCCATTCCATCCTGGTGCACTACGAAAACGGCGTGCAGATCCAGGTGGAGGACCGCTGGGTCAATGCCGCGCTCGCGCCGGATTACCTCGCCCAGGACTTCACCCATTCGACGCCGAACGAATACCTGATGCGCGTGGCGCCGCTGCAGGGCGTCTCCTACCGCATCGAGGCCAGCCTGCCGCCCGCGGACATCCGCAAGCGCCTGGCGATGCCGGCGGGCGAGCCCTGCCTGGTCCTGTACCGCACAACGAGATCGCTGGGCGTGGTCGCATCGGTCGTAACCATGTGGCACCCGGCGAGCCGCTACCAGTTAGCCGGATCGTTCTAGCGCCCGGACAAGGCCCGGGCCCAACCTCAGCGAGGACAACATGAGCCACCGCGTCGTCGAATGCGTGCCCAATTTCTCCGAAGGCCGCGATATGGCCAAAATGCGCCGGATCACCGAAGCCATGGAGTCGGTATCCGGAGTGAAGCTCTTGGACGTCGATCCCGGCGCCGACACCAACCGCACCGTGGTGACCTTCGTCGGCAATCCGGACAGCGTGCTCGAGGCCGCGTTCCGCGGCATCGCCATGGCGGCGAGGGAAATCGACATGCGCCGGCACGCGGGCGCGCACCCGCGCATGGGCGCGTGCGACGTCTGCCCCTTCATTCCGGTCGAGGGCGTTAGCATGGACGATTGCGCCGAACTCGCGCGGCGCCTGGGCGAGCGCGTCGGCCGCGAGCTCGATATCCCCGTCTATCTGTATGAACACGCGGCCAGCCGGCCCGAGCGCAGGAATCTGGCGGTAGTGCGCAAGGGCGAATACGAAGGGCTGGAGAAGAAGCTGCAGGACCCGGCGTGGAAACCGGACTTCGGGCCGGCGCGCTTCAATCCGGGCTTCGGCGCGCTAATCACCGGCGCGCGCGAATTCCTGATCGCCTACAACATCGACCTCAACAGCACCGACAAGGCGCATGCGAGCGACATCGCCATGGAGCTGCGCGAAAAAGGGCGCGTGGCCCGGCGCAACCAGACGAACACCTATTATTCGAGCGGCAAGGAACTGCGTTATGGGGAAGGATTGTTTCCCTGCGGCAACTGCGAATTCGACGGCAAGGATTTCGAGGAAACGGAACAGCACTGCCGCGAAACCCATGGCTACGGCTTGCGCGACCTGCTGGCGTCCAACGACATCGATGCCGCCAAGGGCGTGGCGGGGCAGCGAGTGTACCGCGCGGGCCGGTTCAGGGAATGCAAGGCCATAGGCTGGTACGTGGACGCGTACAAGCGCGCGCAGATTTCGATCAACCTCACCAACTGGCGCGTGACCTCGGCGCGCGACGTGATTGAGGCTGCGCGCAAGCTGGCTGGCGCGCGCGGGCTCGTGGTGACCGGCAGTGAAATCGTCGGCCTGGTGCCGTTCCAGGCGCTGTACCAGGCCGGGCGGGCCTATCTCCAGGACCAGGGCAAGCGCGCCTCCGTGCCGGTCAGGGACGTGCTCCAGGCCGCGGTGCTCAGCATGGGCCTGAACGACGTGGCGCAGTTCGAACTGGAGAAGAAAGTGTTGGGCCTGCCCAAGGCCTACGCCGGCGGCCTGATGGACAGCACCGCGCGCGAACTGGTCGATGAGGTGAGCCGCGGCACGCCGGCGCCCGGCGGCGGATCGATCGCCGCGCTCGCCGGCAGCCTGGGCGCAGCGCTCGCCTCCATGGTGGCCAACCTGACCCAGGTCAGAGCCGGCAGCGAAGCCGACGCGGCGCTGAGCGCGGCGGCGGAGCAAGCGCAGCGCGTGAAGGACGAGCTGATGCTGCTGGTGGATGAAGACACCACCGCGTTCAGCGCCTACATGGAAGCGCGCCGCCTGCCCGCGGTCAGCGCCGCGGAAATCGCGCTGCGCAACGCCAGGATGCAGGACGGACTCAAGCGCGCGGTCGAAGTGCCGCTGCGCACCGCGCGCCTGAGCTATGAAGCCATGCAGACCGCCGAGACCGCCATGCGCTGCGGCAACTCGAATTGCATCACCGACGGGCTGGCGGGCTGCGCCATCGCTTATGCCGGCGTGCGCGGCGGCATCTGGAACGTGCTCATCAACCTGAAGGACATCGCCGACGCGGGCTACGTCGCCGAAATTCGGCCGGCCTGCGCGAAGCTACTCGAGGATGCGGGCGCCCTGCTTGCGCGCGCGACCGGGGAAGGGGATGCGCGAATTGAGCGGATGCTGCAGGGGTAGGATTCCTTCGGCGTGCCGATTGCGCTATCGCTCAGACGCCGGCACTTCGGCGAGGTCATGCGAAAACATGCGCCAATCCCTCCAAAGGCGGAATATTGCTTGCGCGACGCGGATTTCTACGTATTCATTCATATGGCCCCGATCCGGTTCAGCCGTTAGCTGCCAAAAAGAAACCGGTCATTCAGATCAGGCAATGGCCTATGACCGGCCTAGGCTTCGCACCGGTCAACGAGGATCTAGTGGCCTATGGCACTCTTGGCCGAGGATTCGCCAATCAAGATATTTGCGCGGAGGTCCGCACGTCGGCCTTATGTGGAGCTCCACATAAGGCCGACGAGCACTCATCCACTACATGAACGTCTAGCGGCGGCAGTACCCCACATAGCTGACCTTCACCGCTTCGTGGCCCGAGTTGACGGCAGTGGGTCGAGTCCTGTCCCTAGCATCTTTCGAAACCGGACGCTCGCGCCTGGCCCAACGGGGACAGTCAACTCAACGGGTCGAAGGAGGTCGCGTTCGTTGATGTGCCGCACACCGGAAGATCAACGATCTCGATCCCCCTTCCTCGGTCCCGCTTGACGGGGGAGGGGACCCGAAGGGGTGACGAAATGTGGATGCTGGAAATTACAAGCCAAGCTTCGATGCGAGATCGTTGAAGTCCTTCGCATTGAGGTCGAAAGCGTTCTCCGGCTTCAGGTCTTTTTTCGCCGGATCGCCGAATTCCAGCGGCCGCTGCACGAAGGCGGCACGCAGGCCCGCCGCTTGCGCCGCGCGCAGATCGTTCTTGTGCGCCGCCACCATCATGACTTCGTGCGGCTCGAAGCCGAGCATGGCCGCCGCGCCCAGATAGGCTTCGGCATCGGGCTTGTAATGCTGGAACAACTCGGCCGAGAGCACGCAATCCCAGGGCAGGCCGGCATTCTTTGCCATATTGGTGAGCAGGCTGACGTTGCCGTTCGAGAGCGTGGTAACGAGATAGCCTTTTTTCAGGCGTTTCAGACCGCGCACCGCATCGGGCCAGGGGGCGAGGCGGTGCCAGGCGCGGTTGAGCTGGTCTTTCTGTGCCTCGTCCAGCATGTCGAGGCCGGATTCCTCGAGGATACGGTCGAGAATGCGCCGGTGCAGGCCGTCAATGTTGGTCCAGGGCAGCCTGCCCGAACGCACTTCCTGCATCGCCGGCTGGTAACCGGCGCGCCAGGCATCGGCGAACGCAGCCCAGTCGGCGCGTATGTCCAATTCCTTTCCGAGCCTGCGACCTTCGCGGGTGATGCTGCCGCGCCAGTCGACCACGGTGCCGAACACGTCGAACGTCAGCGCCTTCACTGCGCGCAGCGCGGGAGTGAGTTTCTTCGTCATTGGCGTCCTCCGCGGGTGATCAAGGCCCTATTTTTTCACACTCTTGCGCAATGCAGGGCGAGTAAATCGCGCGCTCCGGCGTCCCGCGGCGGCACGATGCGCTATGATTCGAGGAAGCGTCACGGAATAGCGCCGCACATACGCAGATCGCACATGCTTCATTCGGAACAAGTTGCCGTAGCGGCCTCACACCCGATATTCGAGGCACGCGGTCTTACCAAAATCTACCAGATGGGCGAGGTGCAGGTGCCGGCCTTGCGCGGGGTGGATCTGGATTTGTACGCCGGTGAGTTCGTCGTGCTGCTGGGACCATCGGGAAGCGGCAAATCGACCCTGCTCAATATCCTGGGCGGGCTGGACACCCCGACCAGCGGGTCGGTGCGTTATGCCGACCACGACCTGAGCCTGGATGACGACGCTTCGATGACGCAATATCGCCGCTCCCACGTCGGCTTCGTGTTTCAGTTCTACAACCTCATCCCCAGCCTTACCGCGCGCGAGAACGTCGCCCTGGTCACCGAGATCGCCGCGAGCCCGATGACGCCGGAGGAGGCGCTGGCGCTGGTCGGGCTGGGCCAGCGCATGGACCATTTCCCGACCCAGATGTCGGGCGGCGAGCAGCAGCGCGTGGCGATCGCGCGCGCCGTGGCCAAGCGCCCGCAGGTGCTCCTGTGCGACGAGCCGACCGGCGCGCTCGATGTCCAGACCGGCGTCATGGTGCTGGATGTGATCGCGCGGGTGAACCGCGAGCTCAAGACGACGACGGTGGTGATCACGCACAATGCGGTGATCGCGGCGATGGCCGATCGCGTGGTGTATTTCGGCGACGGGCTGGTGGCGCGCATCGAGACCAATGCCGAGAAGAAGCCGGCGGCGGGGCTGCGCTGGTGAGCGCGCTCGACCGCAAACTCTGGCGTGATCTGTGGCAGATGAAAAGCCAGGCGCTGGCCATCGCCCTGGTGGTGATGTGCGGTGTCGGCACCTATATCATGTTTCTCACCACCCTCGGGGCGCTGCGCGTGACCCAGGACAGCTACTACCGCGACTACCGCTTCGCCGAGGTGTTCGTCAGCCTGAAGCGGGCGCCGCAGCCGCTGCGCCAGCGCCTGCAGGACATAGCCGGCGTGGATCAGGTGGAGACGCGGGTGCTGGCGCAAGTGCGCGTCGACATGCCGGCGTTCGCGGAGCCGGTAACGGCCTTGATGGTGTCGGTGTCCGACAGCGGCCGCCATGGCCTGAATGCGCTGCATCTGAGCGCGGGGCGGCTGCCGGCGCCGGAGCGGCCCGGCGAGGTGGCGGTGGGCAAGGCGTTTGCGCAGGCGCACGCGCTGCAACTGGGCGATCGCTTCTACGCCATTCTCAACGGCCGCCGCCAGGCGCTCACCCTGGTGGGGACCGCGCTGTCGCCGGAGTTCATCCAGCAGATGCGCCCCGGTTCGGTATTTCCCGATTACAAGCGCTACAGCGTGATGTGGATGGGGCGCCGTGCCCTCGGTCAGGCCTACGACATGCACGGCGCGTTCAACGATGTGGCCCTGAGCCTGCGTCCCGGCGCCGATAGCCAATACGTCATCGACAGCGTCGACGAACTGCTCAGGCCCTATGGGGGCCTAGGCGCGTATGCGCGCAAGGACCAGCTTTCGCACCGTTTTCTCAGCCAGGAGCTGGAGCAACTTGGCACTCTCGCGAGCCTCTTCCCCGCCATGTTCATGGGCATCGCCGCGTTTCTGCTCAACGTGGTGATCGGGCGGCTGGTGGCGATGCAGCGCGAGCAGATCGCCACGCTCAAGGCCTTCGGCTACGGCAATCTCGCGGTCTTGTGGCATTACCTCAAGATGGTCTCGTTGATCGCCGGTCTGGGCATCGTCAGCGGTACCGCGCTGGGGGTGTGGCTGGGCCAGGCGCTGTCCGGCATCTACATGGAGTTCTATCACTTTCCCTATCTGAAGTTCAGCCTGCAGCCCGTTACGGTGATGGAGGCTGCCCTGGCCAGCCTGCTGGCGGCCGGGGCGGGGACGGTATTCGCGGTGTGGCGGGCCGCCTCCTTGCGGCCGGCGCAGGGGATGCGCCCGGAGCCGCCTACCCGCTATCGCGAGACCTGGGTGGAGAAACTGGGCCTCAAGCGCTGGCTGTCGCAACCCACGCGCATGATCATCCGTCACATCCAGCGCCGCGCGCTGAAATCCATGCTTACCCTGCTCGGCATCGCCATGGCATGCGGCATCATCCTCACCGGCCTGTTCCAGCGCGACACGGTCAGCTACATGGTAAATATCCAGTTCGGCATGGCCCAGCGCGAGGATCTGTCGTTGACGTTCACCGAGCCCACGTCCTACCGCGTCCGCTTCGACTTGCTCGGCCTGCCGGGGGTACAGCATGTGGAAGTGTTCCGGGCCGTGCCGGTGCGGCTGCGTCATGGACATCGCAGCTATCGCACCGGCATTCGCGGCGTCGAGCCCGGCGGCGACATTCAGCGCCTGCTCGACGCGGACTTGCGCCCGGTCGCCTTGCCCGCGGACGGCCTCCTGCTCACTGACTTTCTTGCCAAGATGCTCGACCTGCGCGTCGGCGACCGCGTGGTGGTGGAGGTGCTCGAAGGCAACCGGCCGGTGCGCGAGGCCACCGTGGCCGGGCTGGTGCGGGAGTATCTGGGGGTGTCGGGCTACATGGACCTCGCCGCGCTGAATCGTTTCATGCAGGAAGGCCCCACCCTTTCCGGCGCTTACCTCAGCGTCGACAGCGCGCAGCTGCAGTCGCTGTATGCGCGGCTGAAGGGCATGCCGCGCGTCGCCGGGGTGGCCGAGCGCGTACAGGAAATCCGCAATTTCAACCGCGTGATGCAGGAGACCATGCTGTTTTTTACCTACGTCGCCACCGTGTTCGCCGTGATCATCGCCTTTGGCGTGATCTACAACAGCGCCCGCATTGCACTCACCGAACGCGGCCGCGAACTCGCCAGCCTGCGGGTACTGGGTTTCACCCGCGCCGAGATCGCCTACATCCTGCTCGGCGAACTGGGCATCCTCACCCTGATCGCCATCCCGCTCGGCCTGTGGCTGGGTGAATGGATGTGCTATTACATTGCGCATACCATGCAAAACGACCTGTTTCGCGTGCCGGTGGTGCTGGTGCCGCAAACCTATGCTTTTGCCGCGGCGGTGGTGCTGGTCTCCGCGATATTATCGGGCCTGGCGGTACGGCGCCGCCTGGATCAACTCGACCTGATTGCGGTCCTGAAAACGGCGGAGTGAACCTATGAAGAACAATGTGCAATGGCGACGCCGCGTCGCATTTGCGCTCGTCGCGGTCCTCGTTGCGTGGGGCCTCTACCAGGGTTTTCGCCCGCAGCCGGTCGAGGTGGACCTCGGCACTGCGCGCCGCGCGCCGCTGCGGGTCAGCGTCGAACAGGAGGGTCGCACGCGCGTGGTTGACCGCTACGTGGTCACCGCTCCGGTGAACGGCTACGCGCGGCGCGTGCGGCTCGAAGTGGGCGATGTCATCGAGCGCCGCGCCACGCTGGTCGAGCTCGAGCCCTTGCGCGCCGAGGTGTTGGACGTGCGCCGCCGCGCCGAGGCCGAGGCCCATATCGCAGCGGCCGGGGCCGGGGTCAGCGCCGCCGAGCAGCGTGCAAACGCCGCCGCGAGCAATGCCAACCTGGCGCAAAAAGAACTCGAGCGCGTGCGCGTACTGCGCCGGGCAGGGCATGTTTCCGCGGCGGCCGAAGACCGCGCAGCGAGCGAGGCCGAGCGCAGCGCGGCGGAACTGCGCTCGGCGCAATTCGCCGTCGCCACCGCGCGCCACGAACGCGAAGCCGCACGCACCGCGCTGAAATATGCCGCGAGCGGCGGCAGTGCCGAGCCGGTGGCGGTGCGCGCCCCCGTGTCCGGGCGGGTGCTCAGGATCCCGCACAAAAGCGAAGGCATGGTCGCGGCCGGCCAGGCGCTGATCGAGATCGGCGATCCGCGTGCACTGGAAGTCGAGGTGGACGTGCTGTCGGCCGACGCCGTGCGCATCCATCCCGGCACCCGCGTCGCCTTCGAACGCTGGGGCGGCGAAGGCGCGCTCGAGGGCGCGGTGCGCGTGATCGAGCCCGCCGGCTTCACCAAAGTCTCCGCCCTCGGCGTGGAAGAACAGCGCGTCTGGGTCATCGTCGCCTTTACCTCACCCCCGGCCCTATGGCAACGCCTGGGCGACGGCTACCGCGTCGAAGCCAGCTTTATCCTGTGGGAAGCGGCGGACGTCCTGCAAATCCCCGCCAGCGCTTTGTTCCGCGACGGCAAGGACTGGGCCGCCTTCGCCGTCGAACAAGGCAAAGCCGTCAAACGCCGGGTGGAGATCGGGCAGCGCAACGGCCTGAGCGCGCAGGTCGTCTCCGGCATCAAGGCGGGTGAACAGGTGATCGTCCATCCGGGTGATCTGGTGCGGGAGGGGGGGAGCGTGGCGTCGAGATAAGCATTTCCCTGCGTTCCTCCGGTGCGGCTTCGCGCGGGCGAAGGTTCCTTGCCTGGGTCGTCGGGCCGGCTGCGCAGAAGCGCATGGCTATTGGTTCTATGCGCTGCGACTCAAATCGCGCCCCCGTTATTGCGGCATTTCGATTTTGCGCGGACGAAAAGCCGTTCGCGCGGATCGCCGCTGGCGCACGGAAGAAAAGCGTATCTGTGCGCCAGCGGCGATCTCGTATAAGAACCCCGAGCCGTTCTTGTTGTTAACCGTAACCGCGTTTCTTGTACGGATGCGTTTCTTATCCGTACAAGAGACGCGGTTGGCGCGCGCAGCGCGCCAGGTGTTGCGTCGCGTGCGGCAACATATGAGACGCCTTGTATAAAGCCAATCGGCCGCTCGCGTGAAGGCACGCAGCCCAGCTCACGCGGTATAGGGCATCGCCTCCAGAAAAGGCGGCAGCGGCGAATCCAGCGTGGAACAAATCGCGCGCAGCAGTTCGGCATCGGTCACAGAGAGCTTGCCGTCGGCGAGCGCGCACTGCACCAAGGCTTTCACCAGCCGCGGCTTTTGCATCGGCGCGAGCTGGTTGAGGCGTGCGAGTGCCGTCTTCACGTCGGCGAGGCTGATGGCGCGCGCATCGATCAGTTTCAGCGGGATGCCGAGTTCCTTCAAACCGTGGTCGAAAGAGGCGGCCGCCTCGCCGTCAGTCGCATGCGCGATCAGGGACAGGATCAGCCGCGCGTCTGCGGCGAGCGGCTCCAGCTTGCGGTAGGCCACGGGCACGGCGCGGCCGGCGCGCGCGCCCAGCGCCGCTTCCAGCATCGTCGCCACGACGAATTCCTCCAACGTGACGCGCCGGTCGGCCGCTATCAGTTGCTGCAGCAGAAGCAGGAACGCCGCGCGCTGGTCCGCTGCCAGGCTTTTCAGCGTCGGCGTGGCGAGCGCGATCAGCGGCAGGCGCGCAATCCTGCCCAGGCGCTGCACCTCGGCCGCAACGGTTGCCGCCCGCTCGGCGTCTTCGCCGCCTGCACGCAACAAATCCATTTGCGCGGGCAGCGCCGGCCCGCCCAGTGCGAACACCAGGCCGAACATGGCCTGCTTCGCGCCTTCGACCTCGCGCGTCAGCTCGCGCGCATGTTGCGGCAGCGACTCGAGCAGGGAAGCGGCGTAGTCGACGTGCCGGTTGGAAACGTTGCCCATCGCGGCGATCACCGCGCCGGCCTCGGCCCGGACCCCGGCCTGCGTTTCGGCCGCGGCGTTGCGGCGCTCGCCCGCGCTGCGGCCGAATTCATTGGCGGGCGCGAAACCGCTGACCGCCGCGATTTCGGCGGGCTCCGGCGCGACGGGCGTCGAGCGCGCCACGATTTCGTCGATTGCCACCGGGCGGCCGTAGATGCGCTGCAGCCGCTCGCGCAGCGGAGGGTGGGTGGCCATCAGGCTCTCGAATCCGGAAGCGATCCCCTCGCCGAAGAACATGTGGCTCGCTTGCGCGGCGCGCGGGTGGTCGATGCGCGATCCGGCCCGGCTGATTTTTGCGAGCGCCCCGCCTATGCCATCGGGGTTGCGCGTGAACTGCACCGAGGAGGCATCGGCCAGGAATTCGCGCTGGCGCGACACGCTCGCCTGGATCAACCGGCCGAAGAACACGCCGATGTAGCCGATCGCGATCAAGCCAAAACCGAGCAGAACGAAGGAGGAGCCTCTGCTGTCGCGGCGTGAGCTGGATCGCGCCAGCACGCGACCGAGCGTGGTCAGGAGGAGTATCCCCCCCAGCACGCCCATCAGGCGCAGGTTGAGGCGCATGTCGCCGTTGAGGATGTGGCTGAACTCGTGCGCGATCACTCCCTGCAGTTCATCGCGATTCAGCGTCTCCAGCGTGCCGCGCGTGACCACCACTGCCGCCTGGCTGGGCGAGTAGCCCGCGGCGAAGGCATTGATTGCGGGCTGATCGTCCATCACGAAAACCTGAGGCACGGCGGTGCCGGCGGCGATCGCCATTTCCTCGACTACGTTGAGCAGCCGGCGTTCCGCCAGGTCCTTGCTTGCGCGCGCGAGCGGCCGCGCTCCCATCATGCGCGCCAGGGCGGCGCCGCCACTGGCGAGGCTCATGCTCTGAACCAGGCTGCCCGTGGCGATCAGCGCCAGCGTGGCGAGCGTCACGGATGCATAAAAGGAGGCGGGTGCGCCGATCCGTTTGGCCCCCGGCAGGTGATCGGTGGACATGCCGATGAAAGCGAGAGTCGCGACGACGTTCACCGCGACGACGATTGCCACTACCGCCAGCAGGAACAGCACGACCAGGCGCCGGGTGTTGCGCCGCGCCGCGTCCTGTTGCTCGAAGAAATTCATCTGCGCCCTGGCCGCCCCCGGCCGCCGCCGGCCTAGCTGAACGATACCTTGGGCGCCTTGCGCTCCTCGGCCGATTCGGTCGCCTGCAGCAATTCCGCGCCCTTGAACTGGAACATGCCGGCGATGATGGTGTCGGGGAACGACTCGATGCGGGTGTTGTAGCTCATCACCGCGTCGTTGAACGCCTGGCGCGCGAACGCAATCTTGTTCTCGGTGCTGGTGAGTTCCTCCGACAACTGCATCATGTTCTGGTTGGCCTTCAGATCCGGATAGGCTTCGGACAGGGCGAACAGGCGTCCGAGCGCGCCCGAGAGCCCTGCCTCCGCCGCGGCGAGGCCCTGGATCGCCGCGCCGTCGGCAGGGTTGGCTGCAGCGCGCTGATTGGCGCCGACAGCGGTGTTGCGCGCCGCGATTACCGCCTCCAGCGTCTGGCGCTCGTGCGCCATATAGCCTTTTGCGGTTTCGACCAGGTTGGGGATCAGGTCGTAACGGCGTTTCAACTGTACGTCTATCTGAGCGAACGCGTTCTTGAAGCGGTTGCGCAGTGCGACCAGACCGTTGTAGATGGAGATGGCCCAGATGAAGGGCGCAGCGAGTAGCGCGAACAAAATGATCAGCCCGGTCCAGTTCATGTCGTTCTCCTTTAGGCTGACCCGCCCTGAGGCAGGAACAGTTGCAGCAGATCGTTCAGAAACCGCTGCCCGCGTCGTGTAGGCGCGATGCGGACATGGTCACGCGTAATCAGACCACGCTCGACCGCTTCCCGCAAGGGTCGCTCGACGGCGGCGAGGGCGAGCCCGGTGCGCTCGGCGAACAGCCCCGGCTCGAAACCCTCGGTCAGGCGCAGCGCATTCATCATGAATTCGAAGCCCAGATCCTTGGCTGAAAGCGCATGCTCCTCCAGCAGGGGCGAGCCGGCTGCCGTCTTCTGCATGTATTCGCGCGGTTGCTTGTAGCGCGTCTGGCGCAGGACGCGATCGGGAAACGAAAGCTTGGAATGCGCGCCGGCGCCTATGCCGAGGTAGTCGCCGAAACGCCAGTAGTTGAGGTTGTGCCGGCATTCCCGGCCCGGCCGCGCGAAGGCCGAGGTCTCGTAGTTGGCGTAGCCCTCCCCGGCAAGCCGCTCTTCGACCATGTCCTGCATGTCGGCCGCGAGTTCACCGTCCGGCAGCGGCGGCGGATAGCGGTGAAACAGGGTGTTGGGCTCCAGCGTGAGGTGATAAGCCGAAAGGTGAGTGGCGCCGAAGGCTGCCGCTGTGTCGATGTCCTGTTCGGCCTGCGGCAGCGTTTGTTGCGGCAGGGCGTACATCAGGTCGAGGTTGATATTGTCGAAATGCGCTTGGGCAATGCCGATGGCGCGGCGCGCTTCTTCGCCGTCGTGGATCCGGCCCAGTGCCTGCAACTGCACGGAATTGAAGCTTTGTATGCCGATCGACAGGCGATTCACGCCGCAGGCGCGGTAGTCGCGGAACTTGGCCGACTCGAACGTGCCCGGATTGGCTTCCAGCGTGATTTCCGCATCCGCCGCGAGATTGAGCCGGGCGCGGAACGCCGCCAGCAACTCCTCTATCGCCCGCGCGGAGAACAGGCTGGGTGTGCCGCCGCCGAAAAATATCGAGTATACGCGCCGGCCCCAGATCTGCGGCAGGGCGAGTTCCAGGTCGGCGATCAGCGAGCGCACGTAGTCCTGCTCCGGTGCCTCGCCCTGACTGTCACCCCGGACTTCGTGCGAATTGAAATCGCAGTAGGGGCACTTTTTCACGCACCAGGGAATGTGCACATAGAGCGATAGCGGCGGCAGCGTCTTCAGGTTTGCGCTACCCAGTTGCGAAACGACGGCGGTGTTTTCAACGGACATCGATGCAGCGGGCAAGCGCCTTGCGCGTCAGGGAAAACCGCGCAATTTTTCGACCAGCTGGCGCAAGGCCTGGCCACGGTGCGACAGCCGGTTCTTCTGTTCGGGATCGAGCTCGGCCGCGGTCTTGCCCAGTTCCGGCAGAAGAAAATGCGGATCGTAGCCGAAGCCGTTGCGACCGCGCGCCTGCGCGCCGATCTCGCCCCACCAATAGCCCTCGCCGATGAGCGGCTGCGGATCGGCCGCGTGGCGCACCAGCACCAGGGCGCAATAATAGTAGGCGCGGCGGTCGGTGCAGGCCGCGAGCGCGGCAACCAGCTTGTCGTTGTTGCGCGCGTCGCGCTCCTCGCGGCTGGCGCCATTGCCGGCGTAGCGCGCCGAATGCACGCCGGGCTCGCCGCCGAGCGCGATCGCGCACAGACCGGAGTCGTCCGCCAGCGCCGGCTGGCCTGCGCGCGCGGACGCATGGCGCGCCTTCGCCAGCGCGTTCTCGATGAACGTGAAGTGCGGCTCCTCCGCGTCTTCGATGCCCAGCGCGGCCTGGGTCAGGACCTCGCAGCCCAGCGGACCGAGTATGGCCTGGATTTCGCGCAGCTTGCCGGCGTTGCCGCTGGCGATGACGAGTTTTTTCATGGGACGCATTCTACCCCGGCCGCATCGCTTTATCACCGCTGCGCCGCGCAGCAGCGCACGACCGGGCGGCCATTGCAGCAGTGCGCTACCGCCCGCGGCCGCAGCATTCCGGTGAATCGGCGACCATCAAATTTTCAGGGCGGAGTCGTGAAATGTGGCCAGCGCGCTCGTCACCCGCCTGTTCGGGTGTCTCCGTCGCATTCGGAAGAAAGGCTTGATCGACGCAGGCCGGCAGCATCGGCAAAAGTCAGTCGGCGCTGGGCGCGATCACGCGCATCTGCCGCGTCGACGCCCAGGCGGCGCGCCGGTTCAGCCCCGCTTTTTCGCTTCGGCTACGGCATCAGGCGGAGCAGTTCGCGGCGCAGCGGTATCTTCTCGTCCAACTGCCCGGAAATGCTCTTGCATACGCCGCGGCAGAGTTCCACCATGGCCGTATCCGCTGCGCGGTAATAGACGCGATTGCCTTCCTTGCGCCGCGCGAGCACGCCGCTTCGATGCATTATGCCCAGGTGGCGCGATACATTGGTCTGGGTAGCGCCGATTTCCTCGACGATTTGCGACACGGTCTTCTCTGTTTCGCATATCGAATGCATGATGCGCAGGCGCATGGGCTCCGAAAGCACGCTGAAATATGAGGCTACGGCGTCAAAGGCGTCGATAAGTCGATCCATTTGGTTTCCTGCTTTCGCTGCTTCCTCGAACGACTATATGAGTGCTTGCGCATATTGTCAATAGCTTCGCTCGAATGATTTCGCTTGAGGGGGCGCGCAGGCGGTGCCGCCATCCCGGATACGTTCTGGCGACGGCCGCAAGACGGATCCATCACTTTTTCAGATCGGAGCCATTCGATCTTCCGATCTGACGGCCGCTGCAGCAGCCGATCACGTTTTCCGATAGGGGAAATTACATCTTACGATTTTTCCTTTGCCGAACGATGGAGGACTATATGCGCATAGACCCATATACACATACCAAAAGAATCAGCGGAATTCCCTATACCCGATCGCGCCCACGGCCGCCCCGCGTTGCCTTGATTTGCCGGCCACCGCGGTCTTCCACAGGCGCTGGTTAACCGCAGGAGATGCCGATAGTGCGCACTGGAATACTCATGGCTGCCGTGACCGCTTGCATGCTGCTCGTCGTTTCAGCGGCGCATGCCGCGTCCGACCCGACGTCGGCAAAATTGTTGAAGTCCACGGCTGACCACAGCAAGTTCAAGGTGCTGCAGGAGGAATTCAGCTCCGGGCCGGAAGTCACCAAGGCCTGCCTCAGCTGTCACACCGAGGCCTCAAAGCAACTGCACAAGACCGAGCACTGGACCTGGGAATACAAGAGCCCGGAGGGCCAGCTGCTGGGCAAGAAGCACATCGTCAACAATTTTTGCACCTCGGTGGCTTCGAATGAGGCGGCCTGCAATTCCTGCCACATCGGCTATGGCTGGAAGGACGACAAGTTCGATTTCACCTCGGAAGTCAATGTCGACTGTCTGGTTTGCCACGACACCACGGGCAAATACTCGAAACCCGGAGGGTTTGCCGGAAACGTCGTCACCAAGGATACGGAGTTCCCTCCCGGCTCGGGCAAGATGGTCAGGGCAATCAACCTGAAGGCGATCGCGCAGAAGGTCGGCAGGACCAGCCGCGCCACCTGCGGCGCCTGCCATTTCAACGGCGGCGGCGGCGACGGCGTGAAACACGGCGACTTGGACAGTTCGCTCGAGTCGCCGGAAAAGGCGCTCGATGTGCACATGGATGCGGAGGGATACAACTTCGCCTGCGCCACCTGCCACCAGACGGAAGATCACAAGGTGCCCGGCAGCCGCTATGCGCCAACGGCGCAAGACAAGGGCGAAGCGCATTTGCGCGGCAAGGAATACAAGACCATCCCGACCACCTGCCAGGCCTGCCATGGCCAGGCACCGCACAAGAAAATCGCCAAGCTCAACGATCACACCGACAAGGTGGCCTGCCAGGCCTGCCATGTGCCCACTTATGCGCGCGGCGGCATTCCCACCAAAATGTCCTGGGACTGGTCCACCGCGGGCCAGAAGGGGCCGGATGGCAAGCCGCTGATCAAGAAGAATGCCGAAGGCCACGTGATCTACAACGGCATAAAGGGCGACTTCACCATGGCCGAGAACGTCGTGCCCGAATACATCTGGTTCAACGGCAAGGTGAAATACACGCTGCGCGAGGACAAGATAGAGAAGGGCGGCAAGCCGATCCAGATCAACCGCTTCGAAGGCAGCGCCAGCGACGGTAAGTCGCTGATCTGGCCAGTCAAGGTTTTCCGCGGCAAGCAGGCCTATGACCCGGTGAACAAGACGCTGGCGGTGACCCATTTGGCGGGAAACGACGATAGCGCCTACTGGACCAACCTGAACTGGGAAAAGGCCGTCGCCACCGGCATGGCTACGGTCAACGCGTCTTTCTCGGGCAAGGTCGATTTTGTCGAAACCGAAAGCAGCTGGCCGATCACCCACATGGTGGCGCCGGCCAAGGACTCGCTGCGTTGCCACAACTGCCACGCATCCAACGGCCGTCTGGAAAAGGTGCCCGGAGTCTACATTCCCGGCCGCGCCAGCGATCACGCCGGATGGCTCGACACCGCCGGCTGGGCCATCGCGGCGCTGACGCTGCTCGGCGTGCTTGGCCACGGCCTCGGACGCGTCATCGTATCCAAGCGTAAGCACTGAAAGGGAACCGATCATGGCACGCATCTACATATTCAAGCGTTTCGAGCGCTTCTGGCACTGGGCGCAGGCCGCGCTCATCATTTTCATGCTTTTGACCGGCTTCGAAATCCATGGCAGCTACGCGCTGCTCGGCTGGGAACAGGCGGCGGACCTGCACACCACCGCGGCATGGACGCTGATCGGACTGTGGCTGTTCGCGATCTTCTGGCACTTCACCACCGGCGAATGGAAGCAGTACATCCCGACGGGCAAGAACGTCTTCGCGGTAATGAATTACTACTCGGTGGGGATTTTTACCGGCGCGCCGCATCCTTTCCGCGCCACCCAGTTGAGCAAGCACAACCCCCTGCAGCGCCTGGCCTATCTCATGGTGAAGTTGTTCATCAACCCGCTGATCTGGGTGAGCGGCCTGCTCTATCTCTATTACAACGAGCTCGCCGCAACGAAAATCGCGGGTATTGCCGGCCTGAATCTCGGCACGATCGCGCTGGTGCATACCGCGGCGGCGTTCATGATGCTGGCTTTCCTGATCGGCCACCTCTACCTCGCCACCACGGGCCATACGCCGCTCGCCCACATCAAGGCGATGATCACCGGCTGGGGGGACGCGGACGAACCAAGCCAGAAGGCGCCGCGGGCGACCGCCTGAGCTCCCGCGCCGACCCAGACTACCGATCCCGCCTTGCGCACGCAGACAGATTAGAACTTGGAAATGAAAAACTTGAAATGAAGTCCCCACTTGTCGCCACGTCACAACCATGCGGAGAAACTAATGAATAAAACCGTATCGAAACACGTAATGATCGCGCTTATGTCAGGGCTTGCGCTTCCCCTGGCGGCCCATGCAGCAGATGACGAATTGATCAAGAAGATAGATGCTTTGTCCCGGGAAATAGAACAATTGAAAATACAGGTCAAGGCAAACGATCAAAAAGCCGGCAAAGCGGCTGAGGAGCTAAAGAACGAAACCAGGAAGTCGTATGCAAACGAGATTGCGGAGCTGAAAGGCCAGGTCAAGAAGGTGGAAGACAAGTCCTTGGCCAAATGGCTGGACGTAGGCGGCGACTACCGTTTCCGTATCGATTCGATGAAGGGAGAAACAAAAGCGTTCACCGACGTGAACGCCACTTTTGCAAACGCTCAGCAAAAACTGCAAGCCGATTTCTTCAATAACCCGTCGACGGTGGCCGGTTCATCTACGTATTTCGGCGCACCGGCGGCAGGCGCCATGTCGACGTCCGGAGCGCTAAGCGCTTTGATGAATTTTTCACAGGCAATGGCGGGAGTGAGAACGATAGCCGAGGCTAATGCCTTTGTCTCCAATCCGGCAAATGCGGGTTTGATTCAAGGCATCGGCGGGTTCGCCGTCCCGGTCGCTGCGTACAAGCCGGAAAACTCCACGCTATATACCAATCGCCTGGGCGTCGACGTCCATGCCAAGGCGACGCAGGACATAACCGTCAATGCGCGCTTGTTGATGTACAAGACATTCGGCGCGCAGGATGACAAAGCCATAAGCAACAGTGGCAACGCGCCGTACTTTGCCGACCGCGTCGGTGTATTCGACGGCACGCTCGGGCATGTCCCCTCCAGCAGCTACCTGAACGTCGACCGTGCATACGCCACCTGGAGCAATATCGCCGACAGGGACATGTGGTTTTCGGTCGGCCGCCGCCCGTCGACCAACGGTGCGCCCAGCAATCTGAAACTGAATAACCCGCAGCCCGGCAATGGCGGCACCCCGTCGCTGCTGGTCGACTACGCCTTCGATGGCATGACCCTCGGCTATGCGCCGGACATCGATGGCCTGCCCGGAGCGTACGGCAAGGTCTGCTACGGACGCGGCTTCGAGAGCGGCTTCCGCAAGACTCCGGGCAACGCTCTCTCCGACACCGACATGCTTGGCATCGCGCTGATTCCGATCGATACGGACCCGCTGCGCGTCTGGCTGCAATGGAACCGCGGTTTCAATATTTTCGACGCACCGACCATGAGCAACACCTATTTCGGGAATACCTCTCCCAAAACCAATCTCGGTGACATCGAATGGTGGGGTGCGGGTGTCATGGGCAAGCTGAAGAAGGTGGGCCCCGGCGATCTCAATTGGTTCGCCGACGTCGGTCTGAGCGTGACCCATCCGAGTGAGAATGTTTCGTCCCAATTCGGATTCCAGGGTCTGTTGACGGGCGCTTTCTTCGCCCCGGAAGCCCCGAGCAGGAAGACAGGCACCGCGCTCGCTCTGGGCGTACGCTACGACCTGCCTTCAAACACGAAGCTGGGTTTCGAGTTGAACCACGGCTCGAAAAACTGGATCACGTTTGCGCCTGCAGCCGACGATATGTGGACATCAAAGGTCGGCACTCGCGGCAATGTTTACGACGCCTACCTGATCCAGGAACTCGACAAGAAGCCGGTCTCCTCGTTCTTCAGCAAGGCGTTCTTCCGCATCGGCTATCAGTACTACGATTTCCAGTACACCGGCAGCAACAACTGGGTCGGCGCGCCGGTAAAGATTGCGGATGTGAATGGTCAGATGATGACAACGACTCCGCTGCAAAAGGCACACAACCTGTATGCAACGTTCGAGGTGCAGTTCTGAGTCAACTGATCCGCCGGTGAAGCGGCCGGTCCGTTGCCCGTCAGGCGGCTGTTGCCGGGGCAACATTTCAAAACTCCGTCCAAAGCCTGGCGCGTTCGAAAGGAGTTTGACCGGGAGACCGTTTCAGCATTGCCGCAAGCGCCCCTGACCGAGGGGCGCGAGAGGGGGATGAATCGCCCCATTTTGTACTGAACCATTATTCACTTTTGCGTTAAAGGAGTTTGCGATGAACAAGAGAGTTTCAGCAGTAGTTCTGTCTGCCTTTTTGGCTGGATCGAGCTTCGCGTTTGTGGGTACCGTTTCCGCCGAGCCGGTAACGATCGTCGGCACCATTTCCAAAATCAAATTGGCGGCGGACGGGAAATCAGCCACTGCGATACTGAAAGACGTCAAGTCCGGAGAAGCCGTCACCGTCAACATCGGCGATGAGCTGACCCTCGACAAATTCAAGGACAAGCGCATCGTCGAAGGCGATGAAATTCGTACCAAGTTTGAGAAATCAGATGGAAAAAGCAAGTCTTTCAAGAAGACCGCCGGTTGCTGATCCGGCCACGGTAGGAAAAAAATAGCCTGGAAATAGGCGGCTCAAACGTGCGGCCGGAATTGTTTTCGGCCGCCGCACCCTGGCCGATCGGCCAGTTCCCGGCGTCGAGCCCTGACGAAAAGCGGCGCAATCGGCCGCAAAGCTGCCCAAGCCGGCCGAATTCATCGGTCCGGTGCCTGAGCCCCATCGTTCATCGGTACGAGCGGCCCGAACGCACGCGCCAGTCCCCGCCAGCGCTGCCACTGGCGCAAACGCGCTTGTTCATGAGAAGATTTCACCCTGCGGCTGCGCCACCCGCGGCTACTTCGGCCTGGCCGCCGTTGTGACCAATATCAAACGCGGCGACTCGGGACGGCGTAGCCTTAGAGCCTAAGGAAAAGAAGCGGTGTGTCTGCGCAGCGCCCTGGACCGGCAATGCTCAAGCAGCGGGAACGAGGAGGACACTCTTGGACATTCGAGCGATAGAACAGGCCTACAGGCGCTATGCGCGTTTCTACGACGTTTGCTTCGGGGCGGTGTTTCAGCCCGGCCGCAAGGCGATAGTCGAGAGGATGGACTGCCGCGCCGGTGAGCGCATTCTGGAAGTGGGCGTGGGTACCGGCCTGTCCCTGCCTTTGTATCCGGGGGAGGTGAGCGTCGTCGGCATCGATATTTCCCCCCATATGCTCGATCAGGCACGCGTCCGTCTCGCGCGCGGCGGGATGCGCAACGCGGCCGAGTTGATGGTCATGGACGCCGAGAACATGGCGTTCGGGGACGACAGCTTTGACAAAGTGGTCGCCATGTACGTCGCCTCCGTGGTCCCGCATCCGGCGCGCCTGGTGGATGAGATGCGCAGGGTGTGCAAGCCCGGCGGCCGCATTTTCATGGTGAACCACTTTCACAGCCGCAACCCTGTCCTCGGCGGTTTCGAGCGCCTGCTCGCGCCGCTGTCCAAGCAACTCGGATTCCGCCCGGATTTCTCGCTCGACCGGTTCCTCGGCGCGACCGGTCTGGACGCGAGGAGCATACGCCGCGTGAATCTATTCGAGTTTTCCACCATGGTCGAGGCTCGAAACAACAAGCCCACGATGGCCGAGGCCAGAAGCAACGAGCAGGGCGCGGCCGAAATTTCGGCGCCGGCATTCGCGCCGTCATGAGGGCATGCGCGTGCGACGCAGGTCTCGCTGCGCAATAGAGCACGCGCCGGGCGGGAAAGCCCGCGGCGCATGAGGGTTGCGCCGCAGCGCACGGAAGTGGCAGCATATTGCAGACTAATAGCAGCATCCGATTGCGAGGTGTCAGCATGAGCCAAGAGCGAACCGAAGCGTACGCCAAAGCGATGGACCGTCGCCCCGAAAGCGCAGCGCGCGAAATCGAGCCGCGCCTCGCATTGGGGAACAAGGTCTTTTCCGCCGAAAAGCTGCTGCTCGCGCGGATGATGAACTCCCTCGGCAATCCGCCACTGGATCTCGTGCTGTGGGATGGACAGGAAATAACGAGCACGGGAAAGCCGGCGGTCGCGCGGGTTCTGATTCGCGACCGCGGCGCATTGCTGAAGCTCATCGCCAACCCCGAACTCGGATTCGGCGAAATGTACACCGCCGAACGCGTCGAGGTGCAGGGTGACCTGGTCGAATGCCTCGAGGCGATCTATCGCGCGCTGCCGCGAACCGAGTGGGGACAAATCGGGCAGAAGCTGCTGGCGCCGTTCAACGGGCCGCTGCGCAACACCCAGCAGAAGGCGCGGCGCAATATCCACCATCATTACGATATCGGCAACGATTTCTACAAGCTCTGGCTCGATCTCGAGATGGTGTACACCTGCGCCTATTTCCCCGACCCGGCGCTGGGGCTGGAGGATGCGCAGGCGGCCAAGCTCGACTATGTGTGCCGCAAGCTGCGCCTTGCGCCCGGCGAAACGGTACTGGAAACGGGCTGCGGCTGGGGCGCCCTGGCGCTGCACATGGCCAAGCACTTCGGCGCAATGGTGAAAGCCTACAACATATCCAAAGAGCAGATCGCTTACGCGCGCGAACGCGCACGGGCGGAAGGCCTGGACGCGCAGGTGCAGTTCATCGAGGACGACTATCGCAACGTTGGCGGCAAATTCGATGCTTTCGTGTCGGTGGGCATGCTGGAGCACGTCGGCGTGGATCAGTACCAGGCCTTGGGGGCTGTCATAGACCGCAGCCTCAAGGACACCGGCCGCGGGCTCATCCATTCCATCGGTCGCGACCGTCCCAGCCCGATGACACCATGGATCGAGCGCAATATCTTCCCCGGCGCCTGTCCGCCGAGCCTGTCGCAAATGATGCAGATTTTCGAGCCCTTCGGCTTTTCCGTGCTGGATGTGGAGAATCTGCGCCTGCACTACGCCAAGACGCTGGAGCATTGGCTCGCGCGCTACGAGGCCAACATCGAGCGTGTGGCGCAAATGTTCGACCCTGCGTTTGTGCGGGCATGGCGCCTGTACCTGGCTGGCTCGCTGGCGGCATTCAGGTCGGGGGACATGCAGCTATTCCAGGTAAGCTTCAGCCGCTGCGGCCACAATCGGATCCCGTGGACCAGACAATACCTGTACACGTCCTGAAACGACGCGATGGAAACTTGTGACGCGCTCATCGTCGGGGGCGGCCCCGCCGGTTCGTCCTGTGCCTGGAAACTGCGCCAGCACGGCATGGCGGTGACGGTGCTGGACAAGGCGCTGTTCCCCCGCAACAAGGTCTGCGCCGGCTGGATTACGCCTGCGGTGGTGCAGGCGCTGCAGCTCGACACCGAGGCCTATGCGAGACAATGCGTGCTTCAGCCCATAACGGGCTTTCGCACCGGATTGATCCAAGGCCGGGATCTGGAGACCCGCTACCCGGCCACGGTCAGCTTCGGCATACGCCGCTACGAGTTCGACGACTACCTGCTGCGGCGTTCGGGCGCGCGCACCCAGCTCGGCCAGGGGCTGAAATCCCTGGAAAAGCGCGGCAGGCAATGGATAGTCAACGACGCCATCGCGACCCCGCTGCTCATTGGCGCGGGGGGGCATTTCTGCCCGGTGGCCCGTTTCCTGGGCGCGAAACTGGGTGCAACCGAGCCCGCAGTGACGGCGAAGGAAATCGAATTCGAGATGGATTCGGAGCAACGCGCCGCTTGCCGGGTGCGTGCGGATACTCCGGAACTCTACTTTTGTCGGGATCTCAAGGGATATGGCTGGTGCTTTCGCAAAGGCGACTACCTCAATATCGGCCTCGGACGGGAAGACAACCTGGGTCTTTCGGAGCAAGTCGAGGATTTTTGCGATTTCCTCAGGCAACGCGGCAGAATTCCCGGGAACATTCCAGACAAGTTCCATGGTCACGCCTATCTTGTGTACGGTCATTCGCGGCGCAAGCTGCTCGATGACGGCGTGCTGCTCATCGGCGATGCCGCCGGGCTGGCGTACCCGGAAAGTGGCGAAGGCATACGGCCGGCGGTCGAGTCCGGTTTGATTGCGGCCGCCGCCGTTGTGGAAGCGGGGGAAGATTACCGCCATGAAGCGCTGCAGCCCTACCCTCGCCGCCTAAAGGCGCGTTTCGGACACGAGGCGGACCCGGCCGCAGGGATGGTTCCCGCATTCCTGCGCAACATCCTCGCCCGGGCGCTGCTCGGCAGCCGCTGGTTTACCCGCCGCGTGGTGCTGGACCGCTGGTTCCTGCACGTGCATCATCCGGGGTTGCAATAGAAGAGCAAGAATCCGTTGCAAAATGAATTTTGCAACGGCCAATATAGTCTCTTATCAGTCAAGAGTTACAGAAATGGCACAGATTTCGATAAATGGCGAGGATGCATCCGCGGGGGGATTAACGCCCCGAAGGAAGTCCCCTTGGGGGACAAGGGGGGATGCATCTCCCCTTGTTCGTGGGATAAGGGCTTTTCCCCCGCCGGAGACACTTTGCTTGGTTCCGGCTTGTCCGGCTTAGGGGAGTATGAGGGGACGCGCCCGAAGGTCTCGATCCCCCTTGAGGGGAAAGTCCCCGGAGGGGATGTCCCCTCATTTTGAAATCGACTCTAAACCCGTGCGCGAGTGCGCCATCTACAAGCTCGCGCCCCGCCTGGTTTTTCCCCGGACTCTCGTCTTTGCGGCAGGCTCAAGCGCCTTCATCGCCTGGTCGAGCAATTCATGCGCCTTGTTCCAGTTCGGATGAATTCTTTCGGTCGGCACATGCTTGTGCGCCATGAACGAGACGTTGGCTTCGATCGCCTGCAACAGGGCGATCTGCGCAAGTTGGGCCGCGAAAAGCTGCTGAAATTGTTTGTCGGTCATGTGTTTCTCCTGCGGCCTGGTCACCATATCGCTTAGGGTATTCTTCCAATATAGACAATAGCCAAGGTTTGGCACAGCCGTGCGGCGCGGCAATTGGAATGCCGATCAATATGAGGAGGCGCCTTCAGGCCAGGCCCAGGGCCTTTTTCTGCATGGCGACCAGTTGCGCGATGCCGCTCTGCGCGAGCACCAGCAGCGCATCCATTTCCTGGCGCGAGAACGGCGCGCCCTCGGCGGTTCCCTGAACTTCGACAAAGCCGCCCGACCCGGTCATCACCACGTTCATGTCGGTATCACAGGCCGAATCCTCGGCGTAATCGAGGTCGAGTACGGCTGCGCCCTGGTACACCCCGACCGAAACCGCGGCGACGAAATCGCGCAGCGGCGTGCTTGCGATCAGGCCGCGCTGCAACAGCAGCGTGACCGCGTCGTGCGCGGCCACGTAAGCACCGGTGATGCTGGCGGTGCGCGTGCCGCCGTCGGCCTGGATCACGTCGCAGTCGATCTGGATGGTGCGCTCGCCCAGCAGCGACAGATCGGCCACCGCGCGCAGGCTGCGGCCGATCAGGCGCTGGATCTCCTGCGTCCGGCCAGACTGCTTGCCGCGCGCAGCCTCGCGCGCAGTGCGGGTGTTGGTTGCGCGCGGCAACATGCCGTATTCGGCGGTAAGCCAGCCGCGGCTCTGCCCTCTGAGAAATCCCGGCACCTTCTCTTCCACGCTGGCGGTGCACAGCACCTTGGTGTCGCCGAACTCCACCAGCACCGAGCCCTCGGCGTGTTTGGTGTAGGCGCGATTGATCCGGATTTGGCGCAGTTCGTCATTTTGTCTGTTGCTGGGTCTGGTCATGTGGGAACCTTCTATCCGTCTTAGCCTGCTCGTCGCGTTGCGGATTCTACTCCCAGGTTACCGCGACCACCGACAGGTTATCGCACTTGCCTCCGGCGCACGAAAGCACCTTGCTGATGCGGTACTTCTGCAGCTGATGACCGTCGGGGAGCGGCTGGCTGGCTTGTGTGGGCATTGCGCGAGCACGGCCTCTGTTATGATAATCACCTGAACAGACCTTGGGGCATTTTCAGTCTGCACGCAGGCAAAGTTAAGCGCCAGGTCACACTGGGTCACACTCTCGCACTCGCATCACACTCAATACGGGCTCACATGATTCAGAGCATGACCGGTTATGCGGCGCTGGCGCGCGAAACTGCGCAGGGCTCGCTTTTTCTGGAGCTGAAAAGCGTCAACAACCGCTTTCTCGACGTGCAGTTCCGCGTGATCGAGGAGCTGCGTTCGCTCGAACCGGGTTTGCGCGAACTGATCGCCGCGAAAATCGGCCGCGGCAAGATCGATTGCCGTGTCGGCTTCACCCCGGCCGCGGTCGCCGGCAGGCAGCTTTCGCTCAACGCCGAGTTGCTGCAGCGGCTGGCAGAACTCGAACGCGAAGTGCGCGCGGCCATGCCCGGCGCGCAGCCGCTGGGCGCAGGCGAAGTGCTGCGCTGGCCCGGCATGCTGGGCGATGCCGCGATCGCCGCCGACGAATTGCGCGAGCCCTGCCTCGCCCTGATGCGCGATGCGCTCGCCGAACTCTGCGCCACGCGCGCGCGCGAGGGCGGCAAGCTCAGGGACATGCTGTTGGAGCGCGTCGCCAAGATGCAGGCGCTGGTGGACCGGGTCGCGCCGCTGTTGCCGCTGGCCATCGCCGCCTACCAGGAAAAACTCGCGGCGCGGCTGCGCGAAGCGCTGGCCGCCAACGACGAGGAGCGCATACGCCAGGAAATTTCCGTGTTCGGCATCAAGGTCGACGTCGCCGAGGAACTGAACCGGCTGGCAGCGCATCTGCAGGAGGTGCGGCGAGTGCTCGATGCCGGCGGCGCGGCGGGCAAACGCCTGGATTTCCTGATGCAGGAACTCAATCGCGAGGCCAATACCCTGGGATCGAAGTCGGTGTCCAAGGAGGTTTCGGAAGCGTCAATCGAGCTGAAACTTCTGATCGAGCAGATGCGCGAGCAGATTCAGAATATCGAATGAGCGGCAGCCTGTTCATCATCAGCGCCCCCTCCGGTGCCGGCAAATCGAGCCTCACCGCCAAACTGCTGGAGGAGGACAAGCATATTCGCCTGTCGGTGTCCTATACCACGCGCGCGCCGCGGCCGGGAGAGGTCGACGGCCGCGACTATCACTTCGTCGACAAGGCACGCTTCATGGGCATGCTCGAGCACGGCGAGTTCCTGGAAAGCGCCGAGGTGCACGGCAACCACTACGGCACTTCCGAGGCCTGGATCCGGGCGCAGCGCGCCTCCGGGCACGACATCCTGCTCGAAATCGACTGGCAGGGAGCGCAGCAAGTGCGCCGGCTCGTGGCCGACACCATAGGCATTTTTGTCCTGCCGCCCTCGATCGCGGAGCTGGAGCGGCGCATACGCCGGCGCGGACAGGACAGCGAAGAAGTCTTGCAGCGGCGGCTCGCCGTTGCCGCCGATGAAATGAGCCACGCAGCCGAGTTTGAATATGTTATTATTAACAATGACTTCGAGGAGGCGCGTCGCGACCTGATCGCGGTCGTGCGTGCGTCCAGGCTGGTATATCCGCGCCAGCTCGAGCGCTATCCCGGCGTATTCAAGTTTTAAGTGGGGAACGATTCGGGGGGAAACAACCCCTCGCGCCCGCTAAACCGGGGGCTGTCGAGAAATTGTTGCGACGGCCTCTTAACCAAGGAACATCATGGCCCGTATCACCGTTGACGACTGCATGAAGCTGATCCCCAATCGTTTCGAACTGACGCTGGCCGCGACTTACCGCGCGCGCCAGTTGACCAACGGGGCGACGCCCCTGGTCGAACCGGACAAGGACAAATGCACCGTGATCGCGCTGCGCGAGATCGCAGCCGGCAAGGTAGGCAAAGAAATACTCAACCGGTCGAACGCCACGTAAACACCAGGCGGGTTTCCCCCGCCTTCTTGCCGCGGCGGGAGTTCCCACAATCATGAACGCGCTCGCTGAATTCACCGGCAATCTCGCCCGTTACCTCAAACCGCCCGACATCGAGCGCATCGAGGAAGCGTACCGGTTCGGCGGCAAGGCCCACGAGGGACAGTACCGGGATTCGGGCGAGCCCTATATCTCGCACCCGCTCGCGGTGGCCGGGATCCTCGCCGACTGGCACCTTGATCCGCAGGCGTTGATGGCCGCCCTGTTGCATGACGTCATGGAGGACACCAAGGTCTCCAAGGCCGAGATCAGCCGGCAGTTCGGCAAACCGGTAGCCGAGCTCGTCGATGGTTTGTCCAAGCTGGACAAGATCGAATTCCAGTCGCAGCAGGACGCGCAGGCCGAGAACTTCCGCAAAATGCTGCTGGCGATGGCGCGCGACGTGCGCGTCATCCTGATCAAACTCGCCGACCGCCTGCATAACATGCGCACGCTGGGTGCGGTGCCGCCGGCCAAGCGCCGCCGCGTGTCGCGCGAGACGCTGGACATCTACGCGCCCATCGCCAACCGGCTGGGGCTGAACAGCCTGTACCAGGAGCTGCAGGAGCTCGCATTTTCGCATCTGTACCCGCTGCGTTACCGGGTGTTGGCGAAGGCGACCCAATCGGCGCGCGGCAACCGCCGCCAGGTGGTGGGCAAGATCCTGAAGGCGATCAAACAGCGCCTGCCCGAGGCCGGCGTCAAGGCCGAGGTCACCGGGCGCGAGAAGCACCTGTACAGCATCTACAGGAAGATGCTGGAGAAGCACCTGTCGTTCTCGCAGGTGCTCGACATCTATGGCTTTCGCGTCGTGGTCGAGGACACGCCCTCGTGCTATCTCGCGCTGGGCGCGCTGCACAGCCTGTACAAGCCGGTGCCGGGCAAGTTCAAGGACTATATCGCGATCCCCAAGGCAAACGGTTACCAGGCCCTGCATACCACGCTGTTCGGCCCGTTCGGCACGCCGCTGGAAATCCAGATCCGCACGCGCGACATGCACCGCGTGGCAGAGGCCGGCGTGGCCTCGCACTGGCTGTACAAGACCTCCGATGCCAGCCTCAATGAACTGCAGCACCAGACGCACATCTGGCTGCAGTCGCTGCTCGACATCCAGAGCGAGAGCGGGGATGCCGCCGAGTTCCTCGAGCACATCAAGGTGGACCTGTTCCCGGACGAAGTCTACGTGTTCACGCCCAAGGGCAAGATCATGGCGCTGCCGCGCGGCGCCACCGCGGTGGACTTCGCCTACGCCGTGCACACTCACATCGGCAACCGCTGCGTCGCCACAAAAATCAACCATGAACCGGTGCCGCTTCGGACCGAACTCAAGAACGGCGACCGCGTCGAGATCATCACCGCGGCGCATGCCAATCCGAATCCGGCGTGGCTCAACTACGTCAAGACCGGCAAGGCGCGCTCCCACATCCGCCATTTCCTCAAGACCATGCACTACGAGGAGTCGGTCGAACTGGGCGAGAAGCTGCTGAGCCAGGCGTTGCGCGCGCTGAATTCGGATCTGGCCGAGATCGGCGAGGAGCAATGGGAAAAGCTCTTGCGCGACATCACCGCCAAATCGCGCCCCGAGTTGTTTGCCGACATCGGCCTGGGGAAGCGTTTTGCGGCTGTGGTGGCAAGGAGGCTGCTGGCCGCTTCCGAGCAGCCGCCGGCGGAGGGCAACGCCGGACCGATCGTCATCCGCGGCTCCGAAGGCATGGCGGTGCAGTTCGCCAAGTGCTGCAGGCCGATCCCCGGAGACCCTATCATCGGTTCGATCAAGAAGGGCCAGGGCATCGTGATCCACACCCACGACTGCCCGACCGCGGCCAAATCACGCACCGATCCGGACAAGTGGCTGGACGTGGAATGGGCGCCGGAGCCAGAGCGCCTGTTCGATGTCGGCATCCGCGTGACCGTGATAAACCAGCGCGGCGTGCTGGCCAAGGTGGCGGGGGCGATCGCCGCGGCCGGAGCCAATATCGACAACTTGATCATGGATGAGGAGCGCGGCGCCTACACCGAAATGCGTTTCACGCTGCAGGTCGCCGATCGGCAGCACCTGGCGCGGATCAAGCGCGGCGTGCGCCGTATACCGGACGTCGTTCGCATCGCGCGGGAGAGAGATTAGACGGGCGTGGAACAAGGGGGCACGCCCCCTTGTTATGTCCCCTATTTCGGAGTCTGCCGAAATTCGTTTCCCTCGATACGGTCTTGTCTACGCCAGCACTGTTACGCCAGGGAAGCGCTTTTCGACAGCCGGTTAAGATTGCCGTACGCGGTGCGCGCGAATGAGCCGAATACGGTTTCGCATTGTTTCGGAGTAGACAGTTTGAAAAACCCATTCGCCGAGCTCGTCGGCTTCACGCTGCGGTTCGGGCGGCGCGGCAGCGGCGCCTGCGCGGCTGCGCTTGAAGTGCGGCCCGGACTGCTGAATCCGAACGGCGTGGTCCACGGCGGCGTGCTGTTCACCCTGGCCGATACCGCGATGGGTGCGGCACTGCATACGACGCTTGCGCCGGGGGAATACTGCGCCACGGTCGAAATCAAGATCCACTTCCTGCAGCCGGTGACCAAAGGCAAGCTCCGCTGCCGCGCGCGGCTGGTGCATCGCGGCGGCCGCATCGCGGTGCTCGAATCGCATATCAGCGTAGGCCGGCTGCAGGTGGCGCAGGCGCTGGGAACGTTCGCGATCTTCGCGCCGCGGCCGCAGAAAGTGGACGCCGGCGTCGGCGCAAAACGCCGGCGTCTGTCACAATAAGCGCCGCGGCCTCAGTAAATCACGATACGGAAAACCGATATGAAAATCAGCGCGAACGGCATAGAGATCAACTACACCGTCGAGGGCGAAGGCCCCTGGCTCACCATGAGCCATTCCCTTGCCTGCAATCTGCATATGTGGGACGAGGAGGCGAAGCGTCTGTCCAAGCGCTACAAGGTCCTGCGCTACGACACCCGTGGTCATGGCGAAAGCGGCGCGCCCACAGGCGCCTATACGCTGGAGCTGCTCGCCGACGACCTGCACGGCCTGCTGCAGGCGCTGGGCGTTCAATCCACCCACTTCGTCGGCTTGTCCATGGGCGGGATGATAGGGCAGACGTACGCGCTCAAGTACCCGGGCATGTTCAAGAGCCTGGCTTTGTGCGACACCACCAGCCGCTATCCGGCCGAAGCTGCCGGCCCGTGGGCGCAACGCATCAAGACCGTCGAGACCCAGGGCATGGAGCCGATGGTCGCGCCCACCCTGGAGCGCTGGTTTACCCCGCCGTACCGGACGGCGCACCCGGAAGTCGTGGAGAAAGTGGCGGCCATGATCCGCAGCACGCCTGTGCCGGGCTTTGTCGGTTGCTGCCACGCCATCCCGAAAATCAATCTGACCGCGCGCCTGGCGGAAATTCGCTGCCCCGCCCTGGTCATCGTCGGCAAGGACGATCCCGGTACGCCGGTGGCCATGGCCGAGGAAATCCACCAGGCTGTGCCCGGTTCGAAGCTGGTGATTATTCCCTCCGCCGCGCATCTTTCCAATCTGGAGCAGCCGGACGCGTTCAACCAGGCGCTGGCTGGTTTCCTCGACAAAACCGGCAAATAGAGCAAGGGAAATCGATCATGGGCACCATCGAAACCGAACTGGGCATAGATCTCTCCGCCTTCTGGATGCCGTTCTCGGCGAACCGGCAGTTCAAGCAGGCGCCGCGCCTGCTGGTGAGCGCGAAGGACATGCATTTCACGGCGCACGACGGGCGCCAGGTGCTGGACGGCACGGCCGGCCTGTGGTGCGTCAATGCCGGCCACGGGCGCGAAAAAATCATCAACGCGGTGAAGGCCCAGCTCGACCTGCTCGACTTCGCGCCCACCTTTCAGATGGGGCACCCGAAGGCGTTCGAGGCGGCGCAGAAAATCGCCGCGCTCGCGCCGCCCGGCCTGGATCATGTGTTCTTCGCCAATTCCGGGTCGGAAGCGGTCGACAGCGCGCTCAAGATCGCGCTTGCCTATCACCGTGCCCGCGGCGAGGGGCAGCGCACGGTGTTGATCGGCCGCGAGCGCGGCTACCATGGCACCGGCTTCGGCGGCATATCCGTAGGCGGCATGACCAACAACCGCAAGACCTTCGGCAATCTGTTGCCGCGCGTGGACCATTTGCGCCACACCTGGGACTTGGAGCAGCAGGCCTACTCGCGCGGACAGCCAGAGTGGGGCGCGCATTTCGCCGATGAACTGGAGAACCGCATCATCCCGCTGCACGACGCTTCCAACATCGCGGCGGTGATTGTCGAGCCGGTGGCCGGCTCCACCGGCGGACTGATTCCGCCCAAGGGTTATCTCGAGCGCCTGCGCGAGATCTGCGACAGGCATGGCATCCTGCTCATCTTCGACGAAGTGATCACCGGCTTCGGCCGCCTGGGCAAAGCTTTCGCGGCCGATTATTTCGGCGTCACGCCCGACCTCATGACCTTCGCCAAAGGGGTCACCAACGGCACCATACCGATGGGCGGCGTAATTGCGCACGATCGCGTTTATGACGCTTTCATGCAGGGGCCGGAGGGGGCGATCGAGCTGTTCCACGGCTATACCTACTCCGGCCATCCGATTGCTGCTGCTGCTGCGTGCGCCAGCATCGATGTTTACCGCGAGGAAGGCCTGTTCGAGCGCGCCGGCGCGATTGCGCCTTATTTCGAGCAGGCGCTGCACTCGCTCAAGGGTCTGCGCAACGTGATCGACATCCGCAATCTGGGACTGATCGGCGTGATCGAGGTGGATGCGCGCGCGGGCAAAGTCGGCGCGCGCGCGTTTGACGTCTTCCTCGATTGCTACGCCAACGGCCTGCTGGTGCGGCCCGCGGGCGATACGCTGGCGCTGTCGCCGCCGCTGATCGTGGAAAAGCAGCACATCGACCAGATGGTCGGGACGCTGGCTGCCGCGCTCAAGCGCATCGCCTGATGGTCTGTAACGAGACGAGGGGATATCCCCTGCGGGGACTTTCCCCTCTCCCGTCAAGCGGGACCGAGGAAGGGGGATCGAGACCTTCGGGGCGCATCCCCTCGTGCTCCCCTAGATCTGCCCGTTGCAAAATGACTTTTGCAACGGGTTCCAAGAGTGAGTAAGAATACGAGGGGATAGCTCCCCTCGTGCTCCCCTAAATCGGCCCGCTGCAAAATGACTTTTGCAACGGGTTCCAAGGAGACAGCATGAGCGCCGAACTCGCCTACATTTCCGCTACCGAACTGGTGCGCCGCTATCGCGCGAAGCAGCTGTCGCCGGTGGAGGTGACGCAGGCGGTGCTCGCGCGCATACGCGAACTCAACCCCAGGCTGAACGCCTTTTGTCTCGTCGACGAGGCAGGCGCGCTCGCCTCGGCACGCGCCTCCGAAACGCGCTGGACGAAGGCCGCGCCGCTGGGTGTACTCGATGGCGTGCCGGCCTCGATAAAGGACCTGATCCTGACCCGGGGCTGGCCCACGCTGCGCGGCTCCAAGACCGTTGATAGCGCCGGGCCGTGGCTGGAAGACGGCCCGGCGACGGCACGCTTGCGCGACAACGGCGCGGTACTGCTGGGCAAGACCTGCACGCCCGAATTCGGCTGGAAAGGCGTGACCGACAGCGCGCTTGCAGGCGTCACGCGCAATCCCTGGAACACCGAACGCACGCCCGGCGGCTCCAGCGGCGGCGCCTCGGCGCAAGTCGCGGCCGGCATGGGTCAGCTCGCGGTGGGCACCGACGGCGGCGGCTCGATCCGCATTCCCTGCTCCTTTGCCGGCATTTCCGGCATCAAGGCCGCTTTCGGCCGCGTGCCGGCCTGGCCGCTTTCGCCCTTCGGCACGGTGGCGCACGTCGGCCCGATGGCGCGCACGGTCGCCGACTGCGCGCTGATGCTGAACGCGTTGTCGCAGCCCGATGCGCGCGACTGGACCGCCTTGCCCTATGCCGGCATCGACTGGACCCAGGGACTGGATGCGGGGGTGAAGGGCCTGCGTATCGCCTACAGCCCGCGGCTGGGTTACGTGAAACATGTGGATGCAGAGGTCGAAGCGCGCGTAGCGGATGCGGCCAAAGCGCTGGCCGAAATGGGTGCGCAGGTGGACGAGGTCGACCCCGGATTTGCCGACTGCCGCGAGATCTTCTGGGTGCATTGGACATCGGGCGCCTACAATCTGCTGCGCAACATGCCCAAGGAGAAATTCGCGCTGCTCGATCCGGGCCTGCAGCAGGCCTGCGCCAGCGGCGCGCAACACACCCTGGCGCAATACCTCGATGCGGTCAACGCGCGCGGGGCGCTGGGCGAGCAGATGAAGCGCTTCCACCAGAAGTACGATTTGCTGCTCACCCCCGCCACCGCCATCCCGGCGTTCGCCGCGGGCGTGATCGCGCCGGAGCGCCCGGCCGGCGAGGAGGACTGGACCTGGTGGACGCCCTTTTCCTTTCCGTTCAATCTGACGCAGCAGCCGGCGATGTCCGTGCCCTGCGGCTTTTCCAGGGACGGATTGCCCATCGGCCTGCAGCTGGTAGGCCCGATGCAGCGCGAGGACCTGGTGCTGCGCGCGGCGCACGCCTACCAGCGGGCAACCGACCACCATCTGCGCCGGCCGCCGCTGTGATTGCGCTGGTGTTTCAGGATTGTTGATCAACCAATGAATGGAGGATTCGATATGTTGCGTTTGTTCAGACTGGCAGCCCTTGCGGCTGCGCTCGCATGGACCGCGGGAGCCGCCGCCCAGGCTTACCCGACAAAGCCGATCAAGTGGATCGTTCCCTATACCCCCGGCGGAATTACCGACAATGTGACGCGTGTTGTCACGCAGAGGGTACAGGAGCAAACCGGCTGGAACATCGTGGTGGAGAATAAACCGGGGGCCAACTCCATCCTCGGCAGCGATCTGGCGGCAAAGTCGGCGCCGGACGGCTATACGATGCTCACGGTGATTGCGGCGCATGCCGCCAATGCCACGCTCTATGCAGGGAAGATTCAATATGATCCGGTGAAGAGTTTTGCCCCGATTTCGCTCGTCGCCATCGCGCCGCTGATCATGACGGCGAACAACAATCTCCCGGTCAAGAATGCGAAGGAATTGATTGCCTACGCCAAGGCCAATCCTGGCAAGATCTCCTTTGGCTCGTCCGGCATCGGCGCCGCGGCGCATCTGACGACGGAATTGTTCAAGCAGACGGCGGGCGTCGACATGGTGCACATCCCGTACAAAGGCACGGCGGGCGCATTGCAGGATCTGATGGGCGGCAACCTCCAGATTCTTGTCGACACTCCGAGTGCGCTGATGCCGCATGTGCGCGGCGGTAAGATCAAGGCAATCGCAATGTTTTCCAGCAAGCGCCTCGGCGGATCGTCCGAGGTGCCAACCATGGCCGAGGCCGGCGGCCCGCCGCTGGAAGCCGCGACCTGGGTAATGTTTATTGCGCCCGCCGGCACGCCGCGCGAGATCGTCAGCCGCATGTCTGCCGAAGTGGCGAAGGCGGTCGGTTCGCCAGACATCAAGAGCAGGTTCGAGGCATTGAGCATAGAACCGGTAGGCAATACGCCCGAGCAGGCGGCCAAGTTCCTCGCGGACGAGATCGCGAAATGGTCGAAGGTGATCACCACGGCGGGAGTGAAGGCCGAAATGTAATTCGATTTCGATGCAGCCGCGCCGGCATCCGCCGGCGTGGCTCCTTTCGAATCATGCGCGTGTTGACCGCGCCTGGATTTTCAGCCGCCAGCGAAAGCCCCATCCGAGCAGGGCCAGGCCCAGCGCCACCGCCACGAATACCGGCTCGGTGCCGTAAGCATCGACTACCTTTCCTGCGAGCCAGACGCCGGCCGACTGGCCGGTAAACAGGCACAGCGCAAACAGCGACACCGCCGAGCCTCGCGCCGCGGGTGCCATCTGCGTCGCGTTGACCTGCAGCGTGTTGTGCAGCATGTAGAAGCCGACGCCGATCAGCAGAATGCCGGGAACGCTGGCCCATGCAACCGGCGCGAACGCGAGCGAAACATAGCCGGCGGCAAGAACCAGTCCGCCGCCCGCCGCGAGGCCGCGCTCACCCAGCCCGGCGACGAAGCGTTTCGCGCTGAGGGCGTACAGCACTCCACCCACGGCATATGCGCTGACCATCGCGCCGGCCGCTGCGGGGCCGAGGGAAAAGCGCTGTTGCAGGTGCACCGGAATGAAAGCGATCGAGCCGAACATCATCATGCCCTCGAGAAATACGGTGGCGACGATGACGCGGACCCAGGGGTGTGCGAGCAGCCCGGCCATGCGCGCAAGACCTGAAACAATCGTAACCGTGGCATCGCCGGCCGAGCGGCGCGTGATCGGGTTGTTGCGCAACTCAAGCAGGAGCAGTGTGCCGACGATCAGGTAAAGCAGGGCCAGAACGACGAAAATCGCGCGCCAGCCGTAGTGTTCTCCAAGCACGCCCGCGACCGATTGCCCGAAAGCCGTGCCCAGGATCTGCCCGAGCAGGAAACGCGCGATCAGCGCCTGGCGCTGGTCGTAGGCGACGACGTCGCCGATCCAGGCCATCGACAGCGGGATGAGTGCGCCTACCGTGGCGCCGGCGGCGAAACGCGCAAGGATGAGGGTATCCAGCGTAGGCGCCAGGGCGCAGGCGTAGGTGCCCAGCGCAGAAGCGAGAGTGGTGGCGCAGACCATGAGGTACTTGCCGTAACGATCGCCGAGCGGCCCATAGACGGCCTGCAGCAGCCCGTAGGAGACTGCAAACGCAGTCACGACAGAAGCCGCGCTGCCGGTGGTCACGGAGAATTCTGCCGCGAGTTGGGGCAGCAGCGTGTCGGTCGCGCGCAGGCTCGCCGCGCTCGCGAACGCTGCGAGCGACAGCAGGAATACCGCCCGGTTGGTCATGAGAATTGCGATTATCCCGGAAAAAAGGTGTCGCCAGCGGCAGGAATGCAGACTGCCTTGCGTTGATGCGCGGTGCGGGCCTCCGCGCCCAGTGGGTTCATGGCTTGCGCAAATAGCTTGGGCCCAATATATTGAGCCCTTGAGCCGGAACCCGGATTCAATAACAGGCATAGGAAGCGGCGATGAATTCACGCTGGATCGACATCGAGGCGCAGGACGGCGGCTGCTTCAAAGGTTATCTGTCGCTGCCGCACCAAGTGGAAAAAAGGGGCAAGGGACCCGGTATCGTCCTGATCCAGGAAATTTTCGGCGTCAACTCGCATATTCGGGCGGTGGCCGATCAATACGCGAGCGACGGCTACACCGTGCTTGCTCCGGACATTTTCTGGCGCATGCAGCCGATGGTCGATCTGGGCTACGGCCCGGAGGATTTCCAAAAGGGCATCGGCTATATGCAGAACATGGATTTCGCCTCCGGCGTGAAGGATCTCGCGGCCACGGTCGCCGCATTGCGCGGCCTGCCCGAGTGCACGGGCAGGGTGGCCTCTATCGGATACTGCATGGGCGGGATGCTGTCCTATCTTTGCGCAGCCAACGCCGGCGTGGACGCGGCCGTGTGCTACTACGGCGGCGGCATACACACCCGGCTTGCCGAGGCCGCAAAGATCAAATGTCCGGTGCTGTTCCATTTCGCCGGCAACGACAGTTACATTCCGGCCGCGGCGGTCGAGGCGGTGAAACAGACCTTCGCCGGGCGCGAGGGCGCGCGCATCGACGTTTATCCCGGCGTGGATCACGGCTTCAACTGCTGGGATCGCCCCGCTTACAACCAACAAAGCGCGGCGCTGGCGCGCGGGCGTTCCTTGTCCTTTCTCGCAACGACAATTAGCCAGGCTCCTCAACATGAGTGACAAAACCTACCTCGACTGGCCGTTTTTCGACGTGCCGCAGCGCCGGCTTGCGGCCGATCTCGATGCCTGGGCGGTGGAGAACCTCGCGCATCTGGACCATGGCGCGGACGTGGATGCGCTCTGCCGCGATCTGGTCGCGCGCCTCGGGGCAGGCGGCTGGCTCAGGCACTGCGTGCCCGCGGCCTATGGCGGCGCCTCCGAGGACATCGATTCGCGCTCGCTCTGCATCGCGCGTGAGACGCTCGCGCGTCACGAAGGCCTGGCCGATTTCGCCTTTGCCATGCAGGGCCTGGGCTCGGGCGCGATATCGATTGCCGGCAGCGAGGAACTGAAGCAGCGTTACCTGCCGCGCGTGGCCCGCGGCGAGGCCATAGCCGCCTTTGCACTGTCCGAACCGGATGCCGGATCGGACGTGGGCGCGATGACCACCAGCGCGCGCCGCGAAGGCGAGCACTATGTGATCGACGGCGAGAAAACCTGGATCTCCAACGGCGGCATCGCCGATTTCTACTGCGTTTTCGCCCGCACCGGCGAGGCCGCGGGCGCCCGCGGCCTTAGCGCTTTCGTCGTCGATGCCGCCACGCCCGGCCTCGAAGTCGCCGCGCGCATCGAGCTGATCGCGCCGCATCCGCTCGCAAGCCTGCGTTTTCGCGGCTGCCGCGTGAGCGCGACGCAGCGCCTGGGCGAAGCCGGCCAGGGATTCAAGGTGGCGATGCAGACGCTGGACATCTTTCGCGCCTCGGTTGCCGCGGCGGCGCTGGGATTCGCGCGGCGCGCGCTGGACGAGGCGCTCGCGCGCGCCAAGGGGCGCAAGATGTTCGGCCAGACGCTGGCCGATTTTCAACTCACGCAGGCCGCGATCGCCGAGATGGCCACCGCCATCGACAGCGCCGCGCTGCTTACCTATCGCGCCGCCTGGCTGCGCGACGTGCAAGGCGCGCGCACCACGCGCGAGGCAGCGATGGCCAAGATGGTGGCGACCGAATCGGCGCAGCAGGTCATCGACCGCGCGCTGCAGATGTTCGGCGGCCTCGGCGTGGTGAGGGGTTACCCGGTGGAAAAGCTCTACCGCGAGATTCGCGCGCTGCGCATTTACGAAGGCGCGACCGAGGTGCAGAAGCTGATCATCGCGCGCGAGACCTTGAAGGGTTAGCAGGCTGCTGAAATTCGCTTCCTTGCGCTCAATCGGCGGGCGGTTTGCGGGAGATTTGATGGAACTTACGGCTCACGTCGATACCTTCGTCAGGGATAACCTGCCGCCGAAGCGCCAGTGGCCGCAACTGGTTTTCGAACTGCCGGAGCTGCGCTATCCCAAGCGCCTGAACTGCGCCGCCGAGTTGCTCGACAAGATGGTTGCGCAGGGCCACGGCGAGCGCACCGTGATCCGCACCCTGAGCGAGGGCAATACCTACTCCTGCACTTACCGCCAGTTGCTGCATCGCGCCAACCAGATCGCGCGCGTGCTCACCGAGGATATGGAACTCGAACCGGGAAATCGCGTGCTGTTGCGCGCGCCCAACAATCCGATGATGGCAGCCTGCTGGCTCGCCGTGGTCAAGGCCGGGCTCGTCGCGGTGCCCACCATGCCGCTGCTGCGCGCGACGGAACTGAAGCAAATCATCGACAAGGCCAGGGTCGGCGCCGCCCTGTGCGACCTGCGCCTGAGAGAGGAAATGGAACTGGCCCGGACCGCGTGCCGGGACATCAAACAGGTGCTCTACTTCAACGATGGGGGCGCGGGCTCGCTCGAGCAAAGGCTCGCGGTGAAGTCCACGGTGTTCGGGAACATCGACACCGCGGCCGACGACGCCTGCCTCATCGCGTTTACCTCGGGCACCACCGGACGGCCCAAAGGCACGGTGCACTTTCAGCGCGACGTGCTCGCCATGTGCGACTGCTTCCCGCGCTCCTGCCTGAAGCCGACCCAGGACGATATTTTCTGCGGTACGCCGCCGCTCGCTTTCACTTTCGGGCTGGGCGGCCTGCTGTGCTTCCCCATGCGTTTCGGCGCATCTACCGTGCTGATGGAAAGGCTTACCCCCGACGACCTGCTGGCGACCATTCAGAAACTGAAGGCGACGATTTGCTTCACCGCGCCGACTTATTATCGCCACATGGCCGGCCTGGCCAGGAACCACGATCTGGGGACCCTGCGAAAATGCGTATCGGCGGGCGAAGCCCTGCCCGACGCCACGCGACAGCTGTTCAAGGAGGCGAGCGGTATCGAGATCATCGACGGCATAGGCGCGACGGAGATGATCCACATTTTCATCTCGCACACGCCGGAGCGCGTGCGCCGCGGCGCGACCGGCTACGCCATCCCCGGCTACGCGGCGAAAGTGATCGACGACGCCGGCAAGGCCTGCGCACCGGGCGTGGTCGGACGCCTCGCGGTAAAGGGGCCTACCGGTTGCCGCTACCTCGCCGACCCGCGCCAGAAGGACTATGTGATCGGCGCGGGAAACATGCGCGGCTGGAATCTCACCGGCGACGCCTACAAGATGGACGCGGACGGCTATTTCTACTATCAGGCCCGCACCGACGATATGATCATCTCCGCCGGCTACAACATCGCCGGGCCTGAAGTGGAGGCCGCGCTGCTGCAGCATCCCGCCGTGGCCGAATGCGGAGTGGTCGGCGTGCCGGATGTGGAGCGCGGCCAGATTGTGAAGGCCTGCGTGGTGCTCAAATCAGGCTACACCGGCAATGCGCCGATGGTGAAGGAGCTGCAGGAGTTCGTGAAGAAAACCATCGCGCTCTACAAGTATCCGCGCTCGGTTGAGTTCGTGACGTCGCTGCCGCGAACGGAGACCGGCAAGCTGCAGCGTTTCAGGCTGCGCCAGGCTGGCTGATTATATCTGGCGACTTAAATCCCGCCACTCGGTATCGCAGGATCGAGATTTGGCGCGTACGAGAAGCCGTCCGCGCGGATCGTCGATAGTGCACGGATGAAAAGCGCATCCGTGCGCTATCGAGGATCTGGTATTAACCCCCAACGCTGTCCTTGGTTTTATCAATAACCGTGTTTTCTGAACGGATGCGCTTTTCATCCGTTCAGAAAACACGGTTGGCGCGCAGAGCGCGCAATGGCCACTAATCGTTTGCGTCAGGGCTTGCGGCGGACTATGCAAATCACCTTCTGTTCGAAGGTGTCGTGCCACCAGTCTTGTTATTTCTCGCCCCAGCGCTCGATGAGATTGTGCTCGACGCCGAGCTGGTCGAGCACGCGCGCGACAATGAAATCGACCACCGCGGCGACGCTTTGCGGCCGGTGGTAGAAGCCCGGGTTCGCGGGCAGGATCACGGCGCCGGCATGGGCGAGCTTGAGCATGGCCTCCAGGTGAATCGCGGAAAAGGGCGTTTCGCGCGGCACCAGCACGAGCTTGCGCCCCTCCTTCAGCATCACGTCCGCGGCGCGCTCGATCAGATTGTCCGACATCCCTGCCGCGACCGCTGCCAGGGTGCCGATGGTGCAGGGACAAATCACCATGGCGTCGGCCGCATTGGAACCCGAGGCCACCGGCGCGAACCATTCCTCCCGGCCGAACACCCGCAGCTGGCCCGGCTGCGCCTGGAAGCGCTCGGTAAACAGCGCTTCCGCCTCGGCGGTGCGCGCGGGCAGAGTGAGGTCCATCTCCTGCCTGGCCACTATCTGCGCCGCTTGCGAGTAGATCAGGTAGACGCGCGCGCCTGCGGCGAGCAGGCATTCGAGCAGGCGGATGCCGTAGGGCATGCCGGAGGCGCCGGTGAGGGCGAGCGTGATGGTTTTTTTCATCGGATCTGCCGGTGCCGGATCATCACCTGGTTGTCGGCGCCGAAGGCGGCGCCCAGACGTTCGGCGAAATACACCGAACGGTGCTGTCCGCCAGTGCAGCCTATGGCTATCGTGAGATAACTGCGGTTTTCGCGCACGAAAGCGGGCAGCCAGGTGGCGATGAAGGCGTGGATGTCGCGGTACATGCTCTGCGTCGCTTCGTCCTTCTCCAGAAATGCGGCGACCGCGGCGTCCAGGCCGGTCAGCTCGCGCAAGTGCGGCTCGTAATAAGGGTTGGGCAGGCAGCGCACATCGAACACGAAATCGGCGTCCAGCGGTATTCCCTGCTTGAAGCCGAACGACTCGAACAGCAGCGTCAGGCGCGAGCGGTCCACTTCGACCAGGTTCTTGATCCAGCTGCGCAGGGTGTTGGGCGAGAGTTCGCTGGTGTCGATGTGATGAGCCGATTCGCCGATGTCGCCGAGCAGTTCGCGCTCGCGCGCGATGCTCTCGGCCACGGTAAGCCCGCCCTGGCTCAACGGATGGCGCCGCCGCGTTTCGGAGAAACGCTTGATCAGGGTCTCGTCCTTGGCCTCCAGGAACAGCAGCCTCACGTCCACGCCCTGTTGCTTGAGTGCGGCCACGGTCTGCGGCAACTGGCGCACCGAACTGCCGCTGCGCGCGTCCATGCTCAGGGCGACGCGCTCATGGCCGGAGCCGGCAAGCGACTCGAGCAGCGGCACCACCAGGGCGACCGGGAGGTTGTCCACGCAGTAATAGCCGCTGTCCTCCAGCACATTGAGCGCGACACTCTTGCCGGAGCCGGAAAGACCGCTGATCAGCACCAGTTGCATGAGCGCAGCATATCACCCGGCTGCGGAATGCGAAAAGGGCGAAGGCGATGCTTGCGCGGCCGGATCGCGGCGGGAATCCAGCGATTCAGCTGACCTCGAGCTTCATCTCTCCTTGCTGCCGGGCGATGAATTCCTGCGTGCTGTCGTATCCGCGCAGCTGCAGGATGTAATTGCGCACCGCCGCCTCCAGCAGCACCGCCAGGTTGCGCCCTGCGGCCACCGGGATCACGACCTCGCGGATGGACAGGCCGAGAATATCCTCGTTGAGTTCGTGCAGAGGCAGCCGCTCGGCTGCGGCGGCACCGGTCTGGCCCGGTTTCTCCAGGTGCACGATCAGCTTTAGATTCATTTTCGGCCGCACTGCCGTCTCGCCGAAAATAACGCGGATATTGAGCACACCCAGGCCGCGCACCTCGAGGAAATCCTTCAGCAGCGGCGGGCAGCGCCCTTCCAGGGTCTTCGTAGCGATGCGCGAAATCTCGACCACGTCGTCGGCGACCAGGCCGTGGCCGCGGCTGATCAGTTCCAGCGCGAGTTCGCTCTTGCCCACGCCCGATTCGCCGGTGATCAGCACGCCCAGGCCGAGCACGTCCATGAACACGCCGTGCATGGAGGTCGAATCGGCCAGAACCTTGGCGAGATAGCGCCGCAGCGTATCGATGACGGCATCGGCGGCGGCGGCGGTAGCCAGTACCGGCACGCTCGCCGCCTCCGCCGAGCGCAGCAGGGCTGCCGGCGCGGCCACGTCTTCGGCGAGGATGATGGCTGCCGGTTCGGCCGCAAACAGATTGGCGATGACCTGGCTGGTGGCGTCGCCGCTATAGCCGTCGATGTAGGCAAGCTCGCGCCGGCCCAGCACCTGGATGCGGTTGGGGTGGATCAGGTTGAGATGGCCGACCAGCGCGGCGGTATCGGCGCTGTCGCGGCGCACCGGCAACGCTTCGCCGCCGCGGCCGGTAACCCAGCCTAAGCCGAGTCTTGCGGCGTTGTCTTCATACAGCCGCGCGATGCTGGTCTGTAACATCAGGTTGCCAATTGCTGATGAGCTGGTGCAGGCCGCCGGCATCCTTGGTCTGGATCAGCTGCTCGCGCAGATCGGGGTCGGAAAACAGCTGTGCCAGCTCCGACAGGATTTGCAGATGCTGTTCGGTAGCCTGTTCCGGCACCAGCAGCACGAACAAAAGCTTGACCGGTTTGCCGTCGGGGGAATCGAAGGGAACCGGGGTGTTAAGGCGCACGAAAGCGGCCACGGCCTCGCGCAAGCCCTTGATTCTGCCGTGCGGAACAGCCACTCCCTGCCCCAGGCCGGTAGACCCCAAGCGCTCGCGCGCGAACAGGCTGTCGAACACGAGACTGCGCGCAAGCCCTTGGTTATTCTCGAAAATAAGTCCAGCCTGCTCGAACATGCGCTTCTTGCTGCTGACCTCGAGGTCGAGGACGATGTTCGACGGCGGTAACAGTTTTGATATGAGATTCATAGCGCAAGAGAAGTGGGCGGAGGCCTTACGCAGCGCCTGGATCGGGCGGAGGATGCCGAAAGGCGCGCCATTCTACCGCAATTCCCACGGTCTGTTGACATTCACCGCTCGTGTGCCGAATGTCAACAGGCTCTAAACCCGGGTTATTCCTCTTCTGTCTGGCGTTTGAGGGCGTCGTGGGGGTGGGCGTAGGCCTTTTGCTTGTGTTTGATGATCTGGCGATCCAGCTTGTCCATCATCAGGTCGATCGCGGCGTACATGTCCGCGTCGTCGCTTTCAACGTGGATGTCCTTGCCGGGCATGTGCACGCTGATCTCCGCCTTCTGCCTCAGTTTTTGCACCGACAGGATGACGTTGATCTCGATAACCTGGTCGAAATGGCGCTGCACCCGTTCAAGCTTTGACAGTACGTAATCGCGGATGGCCTGGGTGACTTCGACATGATGACCACTGACCTGGACGTTCATCTTCGGCTCCTTTCAAAGTTACAACGACTTGCGCTGGCTGACCGGCGGAATATTCAGGGATTCCCGGTACTTGGCGATGGTGCGGCGCGCGACCACGATGCCTTGCTCACCGAGAATCTGCGCGATCTTGCTGTCGGACAGCGGCTTCTTGCAGTCCTCGGCGTGGACCAACTGCTTCAGCAGCGCGCGGATCGCAGTGGCCGAACAGGCGCCGCCGGTTTCAGTGGCCACGTGGCTGCCGAAAAAATATTTCAGTTCGAAGATCCCGCGCGGCGTGGCCATGAATTTCTGCGTGGTGACGCGCGAAACCGTGGACTCGTGCAGGCCCAGGGTATCGGCGATCTCGCGCAGCACCAGCGGCCGCATCGCCACTTCGCCGTGATCGAAAAAATGCCGCTGCTGTTCCACGATCGCCTGCGCCACGCGCAGTATGGTGTCGAAGCGCTGTTGCACGTTCTTGATCAGCCAGCGTGCCTCCTGCAGCTGATTGGACATCTGGGCGCCGGCCGAATATTGTTTGTTTCGCAGTATCTCCGCGTACATGCGGTTGATGCGCAGCTTCGGCATGGCATCGGGATTGAGGCTGACGCTCCAGGCGTTTTTCACCTTCTTGACGATTACGTCCGGCACGATATAGCGCGTTTCGTTCGCTCCGTATTCGGCGCCGGGATGGGGGTTCAGGCTCTGGATCAGGTGCTGCGCACGGCGCAGGCTTTCTTCGTCGCAGTGCAGTTGCCGCCTCAGGCGGACGAAGTCGTGCGCCGCGAGCGCCTCTAGGTGGCCGTGTACGATGCCGAGCGCGAGTTCGCGCGCAGGTGTGCTGGGCGGCAGGGCTTTCAATTGCAACTCCAGGCATTCGGCGGGCGTGCGCGCGCCGACCCCGGTGGGGTCGAAACTCTGCAGATGATGCAAGGCGATCTGCAACTCATCCAGTCCGACCTCCAATTGCGGCGGCAGCATGTCGACGATTTCCTCCAGGCTCTGCGACAGGTAACCGCCCTCGTCCAGCGCCGCGATCAGGGTATTGACCAGGCTCTTGTCGCGCTCCGACAGCTGGGTCAGCGCGAGTTGCCCCATCAGGTATTCGCCCAGGGTGGGAGTGCCCGCTGCCAGTTGCGGATAGTCCGAGTCTTCCCCGTCCTCGCGCCGAGCGGCTGCAGAAGGTGCGTCGGTAAACCAGTCGATTTCGGCGGCGTCGCCGGCAGGGGGGTCGTTGGCCGGCGCCTCGCCGGCGCTGGCGATGTATTCCTCGCGCCCCGCGCCATTGGGCGCCACGGCCACCGGCTCCGATTCCGCGTCGTCGCACTCCAACAGCGGGTTTTCCATCAGGAACTTCTCCAGCTCCTGGTTCAGCTCCAGGGTGGACAATTGCAGCAGCCGTATCGATTGCTGCAACTGCGGTGTCAGGGTCAGCTGTTGCGACAGCTTGAGTTGCAGGGTTTGTTTCATTTTGAGCGCGAGCGCAGCGTCGGGGTGATGTCAGACCCTGGCTACATGCGGAAATGCTCTCCCAGGTACACGCGTCTCACACTCTCATTATAGACGATTTCATCCGGCTTGCCCTGCGCCAGCACCGATCCTTCGTTGATGATGTAGGCGTGGTCGCAGATGCCCAGGGTCTCGCGCACGTTGTGATCCGTGATCAGCACGCCGATGCCGCGCTCCTTGAGAAAGCCGATGATTTTCTGGATGTCGAGCACGGCGATCGGGTCGACGCCGGCGAACGGCTCGTCGAGCAGGATGAAGCTGGGGCGGGTGGCAAGCGCGCGTGCGATCTCGACGCGGCGGCGCTCGCCGCCCGAGAGCGACAGCGCCGGGTTGTTGCGCAAGTGAGTGATATGCAGCTCGCGCAGCAGGTTTTCCAGGCGGTCTTCGATTTCCGTCTCGGACAGATCCTGCAACTCGAGCACCGCCTGCACGTTCTCCCGCACCGTCAGTTTTCTGAAAACCGAAGTTTCCTGGGGCAGATAGGACAGGCCCAGCCGTGCCCGGCGGTGGATCGGAAACTTGCTGATTTCCGTACCGTCCAGGCCGATGCTTCCGCCGTCCAGCCGCAGCAATCCGACCATCATGTAGAAGCAGGTGGTCTTGCCGGCGCCGTTCGGCCCGAGCAGGCCCACCACCTCGCCGCTTTGCACTTCCAGCGATACGTCGTGCACCACGGTACGCGATTTGTAGCGCTTTTTCAGATTGCTGGCCTTGAGCTGGCTCATCAGCCCTATCGCTTGGTCGCGTCGGGTGCGGGAGCATCGCCGGATGCGTCGGTGGTGGCGCGCGGCTGGATCACCGCGCGCACGCGGCCCTCAGGGCTGCCGCCCGCGCCGGGGCCGGCGCCGCCGGTCACGGTGAAATACTCGGTGCGGGAATCGTAGGAGATGTAATTGCCGCGCACTTCGTCGGCGGGCTCGCGCAGCAACCGGGCACGATTGAAGAATTCGACCCGGTCGAGTCTGCCGTCGTATTCGATGCGCTCGGCCTCGCCCTGGATGTAGCCGTCGGCGCCGTCGCGCTTCTGCCGGAAGGTGGCCAGGTTGCCGCTGGCGCTGCCGTACTGGTGGCCGTCCTTGTCCTGGCGCACGGTGATCTTGTCGGCGTGTATGCTTAGCGTCCCTTGCGTCATCACCACTTTGCCTTCGAACACGCTGGTCCTTTGCCCGTCGTCGACGCGCATGCTGTCGGACTCCAGGTTGATGGGCTTGGTCCGGTCGGCCCGCTCCGCCTGCGCCGGTCCGGCCGATCCGAGGCAGCTAATGCACAAGAGCAGAACGGCTAGTTCATTTGCCCGCATCGAAGGTGCCCCGGACCTGCGACAGCAGCGCGAACTGCCGCGTCTTGTTGTTGAATTCCATACCGACCCCGACGAGGCGGGAGCGACCCTCGGTAATGACTACCGGCCTGTCGGTGCGGGCAATATCGCGGTCGGGAACGATTTGCAAATATTCGGTTTGCACGCGCAGTTCGCTTCGTCCCCGGTCAGCCTCGCGCACCACCACCACATTGCCGTAAAAGCTCGCCTCATCGCCGTTCCTGGAAATCTGGCCGCGGTCGGCACGGATGACGATCGGGGCGGCATTGTCGTGGCGCTGCACCAGGTGCGGCGCCACGATGTCGGTGCTGTCGTCGTCTGGATAATGCAGCATGCGCGCAGCCGACAGACTGTACTCGGGCTTGCCGTTTGCGCTTATCTTGGTGACGCCGAAATCCTCGGCGATGAAATCCGGATCATGGCGCATCTTGCCCGATTTATCGTGCTCGGGCGCCTGCACCGCCCGCTCCAGCCACAGGCTGCCCGCAGCCAGCGCCAGCAGCAGCAACAGCGGAAACAGATTGGATACCCGGTCCCGTCTCATTAACCGCGGCTCATTGCAGATGGGCGCTGATGGCGCGCTCGAGCGCACCCTGGGCGCGCAGAATGAATTCACACACTTCGCGCACGGCGCCGTGCCCGCCGGGCGCGCGCGCCACATAGTGCGCGCGGCTCTTCAACGCTTCCGGCGCCGCGGGTACGGTTGCGGCGAAACCGCAGCGGGTGATGAGCGGCAGATCGGGCAGATCATCGCCCATGTAGCCCGATTGCTCGGCGGCGAGACCGAGTTGCGCCAGCAGCGCGGCGTAGGCGCCGCGCTTGTCCTCCACCCCCTGGTAGATCTGCGCGATGCCGAGATTGACCGCGCGCAGTTCCACCGCGCGCGAATTCCTGGCCGTGATCAGCGCGACCTCCACGCCGTATTGCCGCAGCATCTTGATGCCGTGGCCATCGCGGACGTTGAATGCCTTCAGCTCCTCGCCGCGCTCGGAGTAATAGAGCGTGCCGTCGGTCATGACGCCGTCCACATCGAATATCATCAGCTTCAGACCCTCGGCGCGCTTGCGCGCGGCATCCAGGCGCGTGCGCGCGAGCGCGAGCGCACCGTCCGGGTCCTCGCCCGTCGACGCCTCGGCCGGATTCGTGCGCTCCAATGCGTCGTCCATCCCGCTTCAGATTACCTTGGCGCGGAACAGGTCGTGCATGTTCAATGCGCCCACGAGCTTGCCCTCGCCGCTCACCACCAGCAACTGGTTCACTTTGTGCTCTTCCATAATCTGTACCGCTTCGGCCGCAAGTTTTTCCGGGCCGATGGTGCGCGGGTTGCGCGTCATGATGTCGGCGATGCGCGCGGCCTTGATGTTATCCACCTGCGCCAGCGTGCGGCGCAGGTCGCCGTCGGTGAATACGCCGCTCACGCGGCCTGCGGCATCGAGCACCGCGGTCATGCCCATGCGCTTTTTCGACATCTCCAGCATGGCTTCGGAAAAACCGGCGCTCTCCGGCACCGACGGCACATCGTCGCCCGTGCGCATCACATCGCGCACGTGGGTGAGCAGGCGCCGTCCCAGCGCGCCGCCCGGATGCGAGCGCGCGAAGTCCTCGGCGCCGAAGCCCTTGGCATCGAGCAGCGCGACCGCCAGCGCGTCGCCCAGGGCAAGCGCCGCTGTGGTGCTGGCGGTAGGGGCAAGGTTGAGCGGACAGGCCTCCCTGTCGACGTGCGCGTCCAGGTGCACGTCGGCTTCGCGCGCCAGTGCCGAATTCGCATTGCCGGTGATGGCGATGAGGCGAGCCCCCTGACGCTTCAGCAAAGGCACGATGGTGAGCAGTTCCCCGCTTTCGCCGGAGTTGGACAGCGCAATCAGCACATCGTCGCGCGCGATCATGCCGATGTCGCCGTGGCTCGCCTCGGCCGGATGCACGAAATAGGCTGGCGTGCCGGTGCTCGCCATGGTGGAAGCGATCTTGCGCGCGATATGGCCGGATTTGCCGATGCCGCTCACAACCACACGGCCCTTGCAGTTGAGCAGCAGTGCCACGGCGTCGAGAAAGCTCTGGCCCAGGCGCGCAGCCAGGCCCTGGATGGCTTCGGCTTCGATCGCGAGCACCTGTCTTGCAAGCTCCAGCGCGGTTCTGGACGCTATGATTTTGTCCATGCGGGATGCTGCAGGTATCATGGGTCAAAGTATATCAGAACCCCAATCCCACCCATTTCGACGCAGGCCATCTGATGAACACTCCGCTTGAACTGGTATTGGTGCTGCTGGCCAGTGCCGTGCTGGTGGTGGTGTTGGCGCGCAGCCTGCATCTGCCGCCCATGCTCGGTTACCTCCTGCTCGGCACGGCGATCGGGCCGCATGCGCTGCACTGGATCCCGGCGAGCAGGGAATCCGGCTATGCCTACCTGGCCGAGTTCGGCGTGGTGTTCCTGATGTTCTCCATCGGCCTGGAATTCAGCCTGCCCAAGCTGTTCAACATGCGCCGCGTGGTGTTCGGCCTGGGCATGGGGCAGGTGCTGCTCACCGTGTTCGCGCCCACCGTGGGCGCGTGGCTGCTGGGTTTTCCGTGGCAGCTCGGCTTCGCCCTGGGCGGGGCGCTCGCCATGTCCTCCACCGCCATCGTGGTCAAGCTCCTGGCCGAGCGCATGCAGCTCGAGTCCGCGCACGGGCGCGAGATCATCGGCGTTCTGCTGTTCCAGGATCTGGCCGTGGTGCCGTTGCTGATCCTGATCCCGGCGCTGGCGCAGCCGGCGGAGAATCTCGCGCCGGTGCTGGCGCTGGCGCTGGCGAAGGCCGCGGTGGTGCTGTCGTTGATCCTGTTCGCCGGGCAGAAGCTGATGCGCGGCTGGTTCCATATCGTGGCCCGGCGGCGCTCGCACGAGTTGTTCGTGCTGAACGTGCTGTTGATAACCCTGGGCCTCGCCTGGGCCACCGAACTTGCCGGCCTGTCGCTTGCGCTGGGCGCTTTTCTCGCCGGGATGCTGATCTCGGAAACCGAATACCGGCACCAGGTGGAAGAGGACATCAAGCCGTTCCGCGATTTGCTGCTGGGCCTGTTTTTCGTCACTGTCGGCATGCAGCTGGACGTGTCCGTGGTGGTGGACAGGTTCGCGCTGGTGCTGCTGCTGTTCGCGGCGCCGGTCCTATTCAAGTTCGCGCTGATCGCTCTTCTTTCGCGCCTGTTCGGCGCCGCTCCGGGCAATGCCCTGCGCACCGCGCTGGCGCTGGCGCAGGCGGGCGAATTCGGCTTCGTGCTGCTGGCGCAGGCGGGCGGCGTGCAGCTCGTGGACGATGCGCTGCTGCAGCCCATACTCGCAGCAATGCTCTTGTCCATGTTGAGCGCGCCTTTCCTGATCCAGTACAGCGACAAGCTGGTGCTGCGCTTCGTCGCTTCGGAATGGATGCTGCGCTCGCTCGAGCTGCACCAGATAGCCGTCTCCGGCATGGCGGCCGCAAAACACGTGGTGCTGTGCGGCTATGGCCGCACCGGGCAGAACCTGGCGCGCTTTCTCGAGCAGGAAGGCATCGGCTACGTCGCGCTCGATCTTGATCCGGAACGCGTGCGCGAGGCTGCCGCCGCGGGCGAGACGGTGGTGTATGGCGACGGCGCGCGGCGCGAAGCATTGATCGCCGCGGGCCTGGCGCGCGCCAGCGCCCTGGTGATTTCGTTTGCGGATACGCCCGCCTCGCTCAAGATCCTGCACCATGCCCAGGCGATCAACCCGGCGCTCCCGGTGATAGTGCGCACGCTCAACGATGCGGACATGGAGCGGCTGCAGGCGGCCGGGGCGGCCGAGGTCGTGCCCGACGCCTTCGAATCCAGCCTGATGCTCGCCAGCCACGCGCTGGTGCTGATGGGCGTGCCGCTGACGCGCGTGGTGCATCGCGTGCGCGAGGTGCGTAATTCCCGCTACAGCCTGTTGCGCGGCTTTTTCCATGGCGAGGGTGACGTCGCGGCGGATGCGGCCGAGCAGCGGCAGCCGCGCCTGCATTCGGTCACGTTGACGCAGGGCGCCTATGCGGTGGGCAAGACACTGGCAGAACTGGACTTGGCGGCGCTGAGCGCGGCAGCGACGCGGGTGCGCCGGCGCGGCGTCCGCGTCGGCGAGCCGGCGCCGGAGACGCGCTTCGAGGCCGGCGACGTGGTGGTGCTGCTGGGCGAACCCGATGCGCTGGAGGCGGCGGAGATACGCTTGCTGCAGGGGGCGAAATAAGAGGCCCGGTCGCCCGGGCGCGCAGGGTGGCTCGTGCGCGAACCTTGGCTTGGGGCCCGTTGCGAAATGAATTCTGCAACGGGCCAATCCAGGGGAGTATGAGGGAAGGCATCCCCTCATGTCGCAACGGGACCTTAGAATTGGCGGCAGAGCGTATATAGGCTGGTGCCCGTCTCCACGTAACTGGCAGCGGCAGTCGTCGCGATGGCAGGGGCGCCCGCAGCCGTCTGCAGTTGGCCGCGAACCGCCCCGGTGGCCGGATTGCCGTCATCCATCTGCGCGTCCAGCGCAATCGCGACCTTGTCCGGCAGGTTCGACGAGCACATGATCAGATTGGTGAAACCGCCCAGCACCCCGGCCGTTCCTCCGGCGCCGTCGCCGGCTTGCACGCCGATTGCGCCGTTGAACGCGTTGACCGGATTTGCCACGCCGCTGCCCGTGAGAAAGCCTGAGCGCCGCAGGTGATCCCACCACAGCAGGGTTTCCGGTGTGTTTGCATCGATGGTGGCCGGGATCGCAGCGTTATACGTTCCGCTAAGGATGCGATTGCCGTTTCCTGAGACCGCGGCGGGGGAAGTAGCCCAACGCGTCGCTGCGCCTGCGTCGTCACCGGGGATTGCGCGATAGCGATCCTGGTAGCCGTAATATGCAGCGGAAATGCCAGAGAAGTCCTGGATCGCGTTCTTGACCTTGGCCTGCGTGATCATTTCCTGGCCTTTCAGGATCCCGCCCAACAACAGACCGATGATCACCAGCACGATGGCGATCTCGACCAGGGTAAAGCCGGTTTGTTTCGTTTTCATGTCATTTTCCCCATTGGAGAACGTTAACGGTAGGCTTAGATCAGCAATATCTATGCCTGGCTCTAAACAAGATATTCCACATCTTGACGCCGTAATACACACAGAGTTTGTCAGAATTGAGACAGACATGTCTACATTCTGACAATTCATTTTAAGGAGTACGCGCCGGTGTCAGCTCGTTTCGTATTTAACCCTTACGGTTTCTGTTTCTCCGCAGATCTGTTCAGACGCTCTCCCGTTTTGCGCAGCCGGCCCTCAAGAATGTCCACCTCCCCACGGTCGGTGATTCTGCCGCTGTCAAGCGGCCCTGCGGCCACCAGCACCAGCGCCAGCCACAGCGGGCGGTTGCGCAGCGCCTCGAGCAGGGTGCGGGGGGTGAAAGGCGGGATAGGGCGCGCTATTTTTTCCGGCGCCCGGTGCGGATGCGGCAAACACCCGGCGCCCAGCGGGCGTCGCGCGTGCCTTTCTCGGGTTAAACTGCAGGCAGAACAAGCGCAAGCAACATGGCCGCCTCTACCCTGACCCGCGCGCACCCGACGCTCATTGCCCGCTATTGGCGGCTGCTGTTCGTCGCCATGCTGGCGCTGCTGCACGTCACCGCGATGCGCGGCGTCGAAGACGTCTGGGCGCGCGCGCTGATGCTCGCCCACTTCGGCCTGTTCATCCTGTGGCAGCCGTTCATGCGCGGCGAGCAGAGCCTGACGCCGCTGCAGCTGTTCGCCATTACCCTCGTCTGCGTGTTCGCCCTGTTCTTCTGGAATTGGTGGCTGATGCTAATGTGGCTGTGCGTGCTCGCCGGCGTGATCGGCGGCAAGGTGTTTTTGTATCAGGCGCGCTGGCAACGCTACTTTTATCTGACCGTGCTGCTGTATCTGGTGGCGCTGCTGCTGATCTGGGTATTCCCGCAACTGCTGCCGGGGTTTTCGCAGACGCGGGATCTGCAGCAGTTGACCCAGTACGGGCTGCCGTTGCTGTTCCTGGTCATGCTGGCCCTGCCGGCGAAGGCCGAAACAGGGGAAACGCTGCAGGTGGTGGATTTTTTCTACAGCGCGCTCTTGTTCATGATCATCGCGCTGCTGGTGCTGGGCAGTTTCGCTTTCATGACCCTGGGCAAGGTGGACTATCCGGTCGCGCTCACCTACAGCCTGCTCCTGATCGCCGGGATATTGCTGCTGCTGGGGTTTACCTGGAATCCGCGCGCAGGATTCGCCGGCCTGGGCATGCTGTTTTCGAGGTATCTCTTGTCGGTCGGCCTGCCATTCGATCAATGGCTGTATTTTTTGGCCGACCTGTCGCAATCGGAAACGCAGCCGGAAAAGTTTCTGCGGCACGCCTGCGCCGGCTTGGGCAAACTGCCCTGGGTCAGCGGCGGCGCGTGGCGCAGTTCCGCCTATAGCGGCGAATTCGGCCAGCCGGGCAAGAACACGGTGGAATACGCGGACCGGGAACTGCTATTGCGCGTCTACACCCGCTACAGCCTGAGCCCGGCGCTGACCTGGCATTTTCATCTGCTCGGCCAGCTGCTGGGCGAGTTCTACACGGCCAAGCTGCGCGAGCAGAAGCTGCAGCAGCAATCCTATGTGCAGGCCGTGTACGAGACCGGTGCGCGCATGACCCACGAGGTCAAGAACCTGTTGCAGTCGCTCAATGTGCTGTGCGTGGCGGCCGAGCGGGAAGCGGGCGGCTCGGACGAATTGCAGGCGCTGATGCGGCGCCAGTTGCCGGTGATCACGCAGCGCCTGCAGCAGACCCTGGACAAGCTGCGCCGGCCGGCAAGCGGCGGCGGCAGCGCCGGGCAGGCGCAAAGCTGGTGGCGCGGTCTGCAGCGTAGCTATGCCGGCCAGAAGATCGAATTCAGCGAAGGCGAGATCGGCGATCAGGCCTTGCTGCCGCGGGAGCTGTTCGACAGCGCCGCCGACAACCTGATACAAAATGCGATCGGCAAACGCAGGCAGCAGGGCGATTTCGCGATCAGCGTCAGCTTGACCTGCGGCGATATTGCCAGGCTGGAAGTGTGCGATACCGGACACGCGATAGCGCCGCAAACCGCGGCCGAGCTGCTGCGCGGGCCGGTTCCCTCCGACAGCGGCCTCGGCATCGGCCTGTACCAAGTGGCGCGCCATGCCGAGGCCTGCGGCTACTCCCTGGTGCTGGCGCATAACACCGACGGCAAGGTATCGTTCGTGCTCTCCGGCCCGCTCAAGCCGGCCGACTGGCCGGCCGCCGCCTAGCCGGCTGGCTTAGGGGAGCACGCGGGAATGTGTCCCCTTGCATTTTCAGGCTTACTTGAATCCATCCTGAAGCTGATTTGCCCCAAAAACCCGGGTCGCCGGACGCAAGTGCCGGATTCCTTTGCACGTGATCTGGCAAGCCGTGTCGTAGTGCCGTAACATTTTGCGGGGCGGCACCCACGCCTGGATTCCCGTCCTATGCTCGCGCCAGCATGTATATCCGGCGCGTGTCCACCCGCAACAACAGACCGGAGAGTCGTGCGTCACGCACTGCTTGGTGCGCAGCGAACGCGTTGCGGACAGGGCGAGTCAAGGCGCGCTGCTGAATCTGGGCCGGCGCCCAAGAAAACAGGCCGTCGCTGTGCCCGCGCATCAGGATTCTAGTGCCCCCTGGCGGGCGCCGGCGTTGATTCGATTAAAACCCGCTTTAGCAGCGCGGGCGGGTTGTCAGGCAGGATGCCGATGAGTGAGATGGCGTCGCGGCCTTCCAGCCCGTATTTGTCGATCGCCCTGACTTTCAGCACGTAACTTCCCGCGGCGAGCCCCGAGAAACTGGCCTCCGGCTGGGACAAGACGGTTTCGCCGACCATGCGCAGGAAGTCCGCATCCGCTGCAAGCCGGGCGCGATAATTGACGGCACCCTCCAGCGGCGGGAAGCTGAGCCGCAAGGTGGGCGCCTGCTGAAACACCGGCTCCTGCGGCAACGCCGGCGCCGCGAGCAGGCGCACCGGCGCTATCGGTTTCCGGCTTTCGTCGACGATCGAGCCGAACCCTTCCGGGATCGCCACGAATTCGGATGGCGCGGCCGGGCCGGCATTCGGCGGCAAGCCGGCGAAGGCGATCGTGCCCTCGGTCACTTCGGTGCGGGTCCCGTGCTCGCCGGTGCCGACCCTGAACTCGGTGCCGCGAACGGCGGCGGAAGCAAAGCCGGTCCGGATTTCGAAGCGCGATGCTTTCGGGGCGGCAGGTTTGAATTGGACTTCGGCCTGCCCGGCCGGCATCTGAAATCGCGTTTCCGTGGCGTCCGATCCCGGCAGGCGTCTTGCGCGCTCTATGGTCAGCTGGCTGCGCGATTGTAGTCGCAGCGTCGATCCGTCGACCAATTGGATCGTCACATATCCGTCCTCGGCAGTCTTGATCGTGGCCCCTTCACGCAAACGATCGCCGGTCGCGACCGGAGTGCCGTCCGCCCTGCGCGCTTGTCCGCTTACGCTGCGGATCGTTACATCGGTGAGTGCGTCGCGCAGCAGCGACACCGGAATCGCGATCGTGCTACCAGGGATCAGCAGATGGGGGTTCTTAATCTTGTTGCGCCGCTGCAGCTCCGGCCAGCGCTTCGGCTCGGCCAGCCAGCGTTTGCCCAGGCTGGTGAGCGTATCGCCCTGCTGTACGGTCACTTCGAAATCGGGGCTGCCCGAATCGGACGCTGCTCCGATGGCGGGCACAAACCAGAACAGCGCCACGAGCAGTATCCGGCGAAGCGCAAGCTTGAGCAAACCGATGTTCGACATTGTTTTCGATCTCCGAGCATGACCCTGTTAATTTCCCGCGGCGGTCGCCAGCGGCAGGACAAACCCGAATTCCGATCCGGCACCGGGTTTGCTCGTCACGCTCATGCGCCCTTCGTGGCGTTCGATCACCGTCTTCACGAATGCAAGTCCGAGTCCGATGCCTTTTTCCTGCGGCTGGCCGGCGATGGAGAAACGCGCGAAGCGCTCGAACAGGCGCTTTTGGTCCTTTTCGCCGATGCCGTATCCCTGATCGCGCACGGCGCAACGTGCCTGATTGTTTTCGACGGACACGGAAACCAGGACTGTCGTGTCCGGCGGGCTGTACTTTATCGCATTGTCGGCGAGATTCACAATTGCGCGCAGCAGCAGCTCCCGGTCGGCGTACAGGGGTAACGCGCTGCCCCCCGCGAATTCGACCCGGATGGACTTGGCCGTTGCCTGCGCCTGCACCGCCTCGACCGCCGCGCGCGCGATCTCGCCCAGGTCGCAGCCGGCCAGTTGGTACGCCTGCGACTCGACACGTGACAATTGCACGAACCGTTCCGCCAGTTCGATGGTCGAGCGCGCGTAGACTTCTATTTTCGCGAGCGCTGGTGTGGCCGGATAGGTCTGCGGATCGAGGTCATGAAGCTCGACCAGCGCAAGGATCGATGCCTGCGGCGAGCGAATGTCGTGACTGAGAAATGCGAGCGCTTCGTCGCGCCTGCGCTGCGCTTCGCGGATCACCGAGAGATCCACCAGCGTCACGAGCAGACCGACGGGTTCGCCGTGGCTGTTGATGGACGGCGCGCCGCCCAGCAGCAGACTGCGGCCCTTGGCATCCCTGAACTCGATTTCAGCGTGATCTCTTTCACGCAGCGAGCACCGCGCCTCTTCCCACAGTGAGGGCCGGTCCGGCGCCAGCCGCAGGAGCATCGCGGCTAGTGCGTGTCCGCGCAATTGGTCGTGGTCGTCTGCGCCGAACACGCGCCCGGCGAGGCGGTTCGCGATCAGCACGCGCTCGTCCGGACCCGCAATCAGGGTTGCAATCGGCAGGCTGTCCAGGCTGTCGGCAACGAATCGCCGCGCTTCGCGCAAACGGTCGGCGGCCTTTCGCACCGCCGAGATTTTGCGGCCCAGCACATCGGAGAAGCCCGCGCTTTGCGGCTCGGGCGCACTCGGGACCACCGCCGGCTCGCGCTCCAGTTGCTCGAACTGATTGCCAAGAAAGCGCACCACGGCTTCGAGCCTGCGCCAGCTCCACAGCGGGTAAGCCAGGACGAGAGTCAGCGTTGCGGCGGCAGGCGGGAACCAGACCTGCGCGTAGGTGAGCAGCAGCGCTGACGCAGCGAGCGTCGCCGCGATGAGTCCGGCCACCAGAAGCAGCAGCAAGCGGGGCGCGAGAATTACGAAACCGATCAGCGCGGCAGCGACGGGAACGAGGGTGAACAGCGCATTCGCGGCGGGCGACGCAAAGACCATGGTGCGCCCACGCAACAAGGCATTCAGCGTCTGTGCCTGGACCTCCACTCCCGGCATGAGTTCGCCGTGGCCCGTCACCGGCGTCGGATAGGCATCGCCCAATCCGGTGGCGGTGGCGCCGACGAACACGAATTTCCCCGCCAAATCGTTTCTGTTGTGCGCGCCCGTGAGCAGCGCGAGCGCAGACACGCGCTTGATCGTGCCGGGCGGCCCGGCAAAATCGACACGCACGCGGTAGTCGCGCAGCCAGTAGCCCGGCTGCGCCGATCCCGCCGGCCTGCGCTCTCCGATGAGAGCGCCTTGGTTGAGCGCTCCCGCGCCCAGCGCAAGGCTGAATGCCGGCCACTGCCTGGCGGAGTATCCCTCCTGCAAATAAAGACTTCGAACCGCGCCATCGCTGTCGGGCTCGACTTGCACATGGCCCAGGCGCACGCCCGCGTCCAGGAACGGCTGGGCGGGAAGAAGAACCTCCGGAAACGGGCCACTGTGCGCCTGCGCCGCCACCGCCAACACCACCCCCGGCGTCGCCCTCAGGACGGCGGCAAGGGCTGCATCACCCTTGGGATCGCGATCGTCGAGCTCGGACAGGATCACGTCGACCCCGATCGCACGCGGACGCGTTGCGGCGATCCGATCCAGTAGCGTCGCCACAACGGCCCTGCGCCAGGGCCAGCGGCCGACCGCGGCGACGCTCTCGTCATCGATCGCCGCGATCACGATGTCTTCAGGCACCGGCCGGGTGCGCAGGGATTGAACCGCGTCGTACAGGACCAGGTCGATGCGCCCGAGTCCGACCAGCGTGCCGAGGACGATCGCCAAAGTCGAGAGCAGCAGCGACAGCACCGCCCATTCGAGAAACGCCCCGCGCGGCAGCCAGCTTCGTTTGAGCTGCTTTGCGGTCACGCTTCCGCTCTGCCTTGATAAAGCGATATCCAGGCGAATGCAAGGAGCAGCATGAACGTCAGCGCGTTTGCCGGTATCTGCAGGTTGAAGTCCACCGCGGCGTGGATCATCAGAGCGAGAATGCCCATCATGGCGGCGAAGGACAGCCCTCGCATCAACGGATCCTCGCGCAGGTACTGCGCGCGCAGCGCGGCTGCGAACGACATCAGCACCATCAGCCCGAGGAACGACACGCCGATCACGCCGGCCTCGGCCGCAAACTCCAGGTAGTCGTTGTGCGCATGCGTATAGGACACCAGGGTCCCGTCTGCGCTATAGCGCGGAAACACCACCGGAAACGAACCCAGGCCCGATCCAAACACCGGATAATCCTTCCACATGATGAGGGCGTAGGCCGCGACCTCGTCGCGATCCTCGGTTTCGGCCGTGGTCTGCGTAATCCGCTCGACCACGCGCCGCGTGCCGAAATAGGTGCCGACGATGAATACATCGATCGCGACCAGGCTGATGAGCAGGATGACCATGGATTTGGTCGCCCGCTTCGCCAGCAGCAGGCCGATCACCCCGGTGACCAGCAGGCTGATGAAAAAGGAGCTGTTTCCCATCCTCGAGCGCGTGAGCACCAGGGCGACGACCATGATCACCAGCCCCAGCCGCAATGCCATTTTCGGGGTGATCATCCATTGCATCAGATTGCCAAGAAACTGTCCCCAGGATTGCTCCCTCTGGCCGGAGAGGCTTGCAATGAGCACGCCGATCCCGACAGACAGGCACATGGTGAGATAGGCGGCGTAGTGGTTGCGATTGGCGAAGGTGCCGGATGCGACTTCGCCCGGGCTTTGCAGGCTGACCAGTGCACCATACAACGCCTGCAATACGCCCGAGGCTATCAGGGCATAGGCGGCATAGCGTATCCGGTTGCGGTCCCGCAGCAGGATCAGGCTCAATGCGAAGTACGCAAGGTAGGCCGTGCTCTTGCACGCGGCCTCCAGCGTGGCATGGGGATCGAGAGTCAGCGGCGCCACGGCCGGCGTCGCGGGCGCGGCTGCCGCGATGTGCCAGCGGCCCGCCTGCGGCGAGAGCAGGCTCAGGAATTCGACCGGCAGCGGGATCTGTTGCAGCCAGACGTAGGCCAGCCACAGCAGCCCGCACAGCAGCATCGGCCACGCATTACGCAGCACTGCGGGGTAGGAATATTTGCCGCGAATGTGGCCGGCCAGCCACCATAGCGCCAGCGCCAGCACCGACAGCGCGAGCAAGGCCCACGCCCAGGGACGGTTGCTGCCCAATGGAACCGGAGCCCAAACGAGCAATGCCAGGTAGCAGACGAAGATCCAACGCGTGCCGTCGGGTCTTTGACGCACGGCTACCCCTCAAATGAACAGGCCCGGACACTTACGCCGTCCGGGCCTGACGCAGCTACGCGTTGTTATCAGCACACGCTGCCCGTACAGCCGCCTCCTGCGCCAGGCGTTACCGTCGGAATAATTGCTGCTACCGGCAGCACGGTCGCGGCCGGGAGAGCCTGCGCCAGTTGCAGACCCGCGGCTGCGGGCGGCAAGGTTTCCAGTGTAGCCGCAATGACCTTTGCCGCAATCGCCTCGCTGGCGGCCGCCGCCGCATCGGTCGCCAGAATCGCCAGTTCTTGGGCCGCCTGCGCTTCGGCCTGCAACTGCGCGTTTTGCGGATTTGCATTCGCAGCGGCCTGAGCGCTGTTGGCTGCTGCGGCTGCCGCGGCCGCGCGTGCCGCGGATGCAACGTTCACAGGCGTATTGTCCGGCAGCCCCGAAAGCTGCAGCGACACCGCCGCCTGAACGACGGCTAGTGATGCCGCCACCGATATGGGGGACGTAGGTGTCCTACTGGGCCCCCATAAGCTCGATTCGCCTGCAGCAATCTTTTCGATGGGGCCATACGGCGTGCGCACGGAAATTTCGCCGAGCGAAACCCGCGCGACCCCGACCTCCTGGCCCCTGGTGTCGACCACCACGGTGAAGTCGTCTATCGCGCCGATACCGAGAACGTCGATTATCGATGCGCCCGCGGAAATACTCATCCTCTCCGGGTTCTGCTTGTGAATCTCGCCGGTGACAACGCGCATTGCGCCATTCACAAGCTCCACCGCCAGCTTGCCTGCCTTGGCGTCGTTCGGATCGAATTGATATTCGTTGATGGCGAGAATCGAGCTTGGGCCCACTATCCCAAGCTGGCCATCCGCGAACTTGAGCGCTACGCGTCCGTCGGCGCCGGTACTGATGGTGGTGCCCGCTTCGAACGTAGTTCCTGCGGTCGCCGTCGCCTTGCTGCCAGATGCTGTCTGGATGGAAACCGTGTTGGTTGCCTCCACCACATATCCGGCCAGCCTCGAGTCAGCGTTCGCGCCGGCCCGTGCCGGGCTGGCTGCGGCCAGTGCGCCTGCCGCGCGCGCCGCAGATGCAAGCGCCACAGGCGTGTTGGCCGGCAATACGGTTGCCCACAACGCCCCAACGCCCGCCTGGATAACGGCGGGTGCCGCCGCTAAAGGCAGCGGAAGCGGCGGAGTCCGTCCGGGTCGCCAGGGGGCGTACTGGCCTGCCGCGACCTTGCTGATCTCGCCATACGGCGTCGCCACGGAAACCTCGCCGAGCGCGACCACGATGTAGCCGACCTCCTGCGCACCGGGATCGACCACGACGGTAAAGTCGGCGCCGCCCGGGCTTATAACGCTGAGCATCGAGTTTCCCGCAGTGATGCGCACGCCCTCGGGGTTGATAGAGCCGATTACGCCGGTCACGAAGCGCATCTCGCCCTTCAGCAGCTCCAGGGTTGAACTGCTTTGCCTGGGGCTGCCCGGCACGTAGCTGTATTGACCGACGCGCAAGGCCGAATCCTTGCCCAGCGCCACAACCTCGCCGTCGGCGAGTTTCAGTATCGCTTTTCCATCGGTGCCCGTACGCAAGACCGTGTCGGCGTCGAATTGATCCCCAACCTTGGCCGCCACCGCTTTAGTGGCAACTCTCTGGATGGAAACCAAGCCGGAAATCTCATGCACGTACCCGGCCTCGGCGCCTGCGGCGGATGAAAATGCGGCAAAGGCGAGCAGCACGCAACACGCGCCAAATGCGCGGGCCGCCCTATGTACGTTTTTTGTGGCGATCATTGACAACATCCTCTTGTTATCGGCTCACCTGGCTTGGCGCTTGAGCGGTCTTTGCGCAATTCGGGCCGGCAATGAGCCGATACTTCTCTATAGCACAAACGAGGTCGAAACGCTTGTAACTTCTTATGATTTCGAGCATTTTTTGTGCATTATGCATTGCCCCGCGCTCGATCGTCCGCACCAGCGCCTGCTGCAGGCCGTGGTCGAGATCCTGCCACACGGCAAGCCCGACAAACAGGACCGTCTGTTGCACGGTAGGCTCCCACGGTCCGAGTTCGTTGGCATGGCGCAGCGCCGTCAGCAGCTCGTTGTCGATTTCATCGAGGTAGAGCTTGGTCAAAGCGAGGTTGGCCCACAGGAATGGCGAGGTCGGCCGTTGCAGCAGGGCCTGGCGAAACCGCACGCGGGCGGTCCGGGTGACCGCCAGCGCCTCGCGCGGGTCCGTGGAGACCCGCATCCTCGCCAACTCCAGTGCGCCCAGACCTTCAAGCGCCCAGGGATTGTCGGAGGCGTATCCGAGGCTGTCTGAAAAATATTCCGCCGCGTGGCGGATTTCCGCCCTGCCCGGCTTTCGCGCTGCGGAAGTCCATCGGTCGACTTCGCGCTGTGCGGTTTGCACGAGAAGACCGGCCATGCCCAGCCTCGCGCACTGCACGGCGGTTGCGGCAAGGATGATGAATAGCGCCACCTGACCCGTCATGCCCCACCGCCGGACCGGGCGTCGATGGCCTGTGCGCACTGCGCGGTTCGGCGCAGTCTGTGCTGATCGCTCGGATAACATGGTTTGCGGAATTTGGCGGGCCCACCTGGACTCGAACCAGGGACCAAAGGATTATGAGCACTAGAGCTTGTCCCTTGGCTCGACCTATGTTCGTCGCGTGTATTCTAAGGCGTTTTCAGACTTTCAACATCACGGCAGATCGCCCTAGGGTACGAGATGTTGGGGTGACTTCTTCAGTCGAGATCACGCGGTGGATAGCAGCCTTTTGGCCAGATGCCGGAAGGGGTTCAGATCAGCGGCAGGACCAGATTCCCGGTGCCGGGGCAGACCCAACGCGGTGCTTCGCGGGTCGTGTCGATACAGCCGCCATTTCCGTAACAGCCCTGTGGTTCCCGCCACCGCATCATCTGCTGCAGTATGCTTGCGGTCTTGGCGGGGTCCGCGAGCGTTGCCGCGACACGTTGTTCAACGACGGCTTCGTCCATGGCGAGCTCTCCCGCTGAATTTCGGAAGGTCCCGTTCCGCCAATGGTAGATCTCCAGGCACTTGGCGCTGAGGGTATAAGGCTGATCACGTTTCCAGAAATTAGTGAACAGGCCGCCACCAAGATAAACAACCCAGGACCCTTCATATCCGGTGATATCCGATGACGCCTCATCCGGGTTGCGGAACCACAGCCGGTCCCCTGGGACGTAGTAATGGGTCGGCAACGGCTGGTCCTGGCTGCCATATTCGTGCAGGAATACGTCGTGAAACTGACCCGAGCGGATGATGCGGGTCTCGCATTGCTGCTGCAATAGTTCCAGCAGCGGTGGATTGCAGTTGGCGAGTTCCTGTGCGATGCCAAGCATGATCACATACTCGGTGGCGCGATAGCAGGAAAAGGCATACAGTTTTCCGCCGCATGCCGGTTGCGTGGCCTTCACCAGCGCATCGATCAACGGGATTCCGGGAAGCACGACGAATCCCCGATCCTCATCGTGGCGCCAGCAGTCACGCGGTCGATCCGCCTTCGAGGTGTAAAAATTCAGCGCTGTGCGATGTCCGGCCTGGATAATGTTGCGCCGGATATTAATTGCGGCGAGCAATTCGTCGCGGCTAGGCACATCGAACAACACGGGGCTCGCCAGCAGGGCGACTAGAATCTCCCGTTCCAGGTGTGCGATGTCGTGGCGGACATCGAGGCGCATCCGCTCTCGAAGACGCGTCGTGTCGTGATTCGGCGCCCATTCTTGCAAGGCCGCTTCGGTCAGGCGCAGGTGCAAGTACGTCGCCGCCGTACCGGCTTTTCGTGTGCTCACGGTGCGGCCAGTGAGGCCATGCGTGGCGAGTAGAGCCTCGACCGCGGATGCCTCATCGGGCCTTCGGCACTGTACGACTATCCCGCCAGACTCCGTCGCATTGCTGGAGTTCATGAATCTCCTCGCCTTGTCTCGCCTTGGTATCATGTCGCGCGTACAAGGCGTACAGTGTTTTTTTGATTGCCACTTCCATCTCAGGTTAGCATGCCGTTGTTTCCAACGGCCACTGAAAAACGCATGCCTGCGCCATCACTGCCTCTAGTCAACCTGGTCAAGGTAGTCGCGGCGCAACTAATCCTGTGGCACCACTTTGCGCTTTATGGGCCGATGTCGGATGTGGTGAATCCACTGGCGTCGTCGGTCAGCAATTGGTTTCTGGATTACGGCCCGCTGGCGGTACAGGCGTTTCTGGCAATCGGTGGTTTCCTTGCTGCGCGTTCGTTCCTGGAGAAGTCAGGCGCTTTCGGGATGCCGGAATTGCCCCGACGTTTGCTTCAGCGCTACCGCCGCCTGATTCCATTGTTGGCGAGCGCACTGTTGCTGGCCATTGTCAGCGCCGCTTTGGCACGAGCCTTGATTGTTCATCCGACCATACCGGCACCACCGACGATGCTGCAGCTGCTTGCTCATTTATTCCTGCTGCAGGATATCGTTGGCGCGGACGCACTCTCCGCCGGTGTTTGGTATGTCGCCATTGATTTTCAGTTGTTTGCGCTCTTCGCTCTCGTTCAGTCCCTTTCCGGACGGCGCGCCATTGTGGCGTGCGCCACGCTCGCCACACTCTCGCTATTCTGGCTGAATCGTATTCCAGCGCTGGACGTATGGGCACCGTATTTTTTTGGCACCTATGGCTTGGGGGTGCTGGCCTGTTGGGTTTCAGGTCAGGCGCGGCGCGGCGCATGGGGTGTGTTGCTGGGTGTTCTGGTCATTGCCGCGCTGGCGGTCGAATGGCGCAGCCGAATCGCCGTTGGCGGGGCGATGGCGCTGATACTCGCCGCTACAGGCGGCCATCTGACGATCAAGATGACTGCCCGTCGGATGATAGAAGCACTGGCAGAACAGTCCTATGCACTGTTTCTGGTGCATTACCCGGTCCTGCTCGCGGTGGGTGCCGTGGTTCACCGGCTGTGGCCGTTTGATCCCTTCGCCAACGTCGCGGGTCTGGTTGCGGCCTGGGTTTGTAGTCTGGTGCTTTCCTGGGGCCTGTTTCAGGCTGTGGAAGCGAGGCGGACTCGCTGGCAGGGTGTTGAAAAAAGGGGCGACGCCTCCTTTTAGATCCCCCGAGTTAGGGCCATTGAAAAACTCTTCCCTCCGAGAGGGCGTAATGATGAGTTGCATTTTCGTGTCAGGGAAGTGTTTTTCAACAGCCTGCGCGCGTGGTTCGGCAGTTTAATCGATGCGGACATCCTCGTTTTCCCCACAGTCGGGGACAGCCTGCGCTGCGGATTGTGCGCTAACTGTTTGATTGAATTGGTGGGCCCACCTGGACTCGAACCAGGGACCAAAGGATTATGAGTCCTCTGCTCTAACCAACTGAGCTATAGGCCCTTTGGAAAATGATACAGGGTTTTGGGGAAACCCCTCACTCCACTCCTCTTGCCTGGAAGGGGAGTGGGTGTGTTCTTCTCGGCTTCATTGTGGCTTCGGCCGCGTTGCGCGCTTAACTTGCGCTTGGCGCAAGTCAGCTTGCGCCGCAACGAGGCATGACGGGCGTGCCGTCATGCCTCGTTGTCGAGAAAACTGCGCAGCTGCTCCGAGCGCGAAGGATGGCGCAGCTTGCGCAGCGCTTTCGCCTCTATCTGGCGGATGCGCTCGCGCGTGACGTCGAACTGCTTGCCGACTTCTTCGAGGGTGTGGTCGGTGTTCATTTCGATGCCGAAGCGCATGCGCAGCACCTTGGCTTCGCGCGGCGTGAGCGAGTCCAGCACGTCCTTGGTCGCGTCGCGCAAGGAGCCGTATACCGCCGCATCCACCGGCGCCATGGTGGCCGAGTCCTCGATGAAATCGCCCAGGTGCGAATCGTCGTCGTCGCCGATCGGCGTTTCCATCGAAATCGGTTCCTTCGAAATCTTGAGGATCTTGCGGATCTTGTCCTCCGGCATTTCCATCTTCAGCGCGAGCGTCGCCGGATCGGGTTCCTGCCCGGTCTCCTGCAGGATCTGGCGCGAGATGCGGTTCATCTTGTTGATGGTCTCGATCATGTGCACCGGGATGCGGATGGTGCGTGCCTGGTCGGCGATCGAGCGGGTGATCGCCTGGCGGATCCACCAGGTGGCGTAGGTCGAGAACTTGTAGCCGCGGCGGTATTCGAATTTGTCCACCGCCTTCATCAGGCCGATGTTGCCTTCCTGGATCAGGTCGAGGAACTGCAGGCCGCGGTTGGTGTATTTCTTCGCGATCGATATCACCAGGCGCAGGTTGGCTTCGGTCATTTCGCGCTTGGCGCGGCGTGCCTTGGCCTCGCCCGTGGACATCTGCTTGTTGATGTCCTTGAGTTCCTTCAGCGGAATGCCGATCTTCGCCTGCAGGTCGAGCAGCTTCTGCTGGTTTTCCATGATTGCCGGCTGATGGCGCGCGAGCTGGCCGCTGTAGGGATGGCGCGCGGCGATCTCGTTGCCTACCCAGCGCAGATTGGTCTCGTTGCCGGGGAACACCTTGATGAAATGCGGCCGCGGCATGCCGCTCTTGGTCACGCACAACTGCTGGATGTGGCGCTCGTGCCGGCGGGTCTCTTCCACCAGGCTGCGCAAGGCGTCGCACAGGCGCTCGACGATGCGTGCAGAGAAGCGGATATTCATCAGTTCGGCCCAGATCTTGTCGCGGATCTTCAGGTACTCTTTGCTGCGCGACCCGTGCTTGATCAGCGCCGATTTCTTCCTCTCGAACAGGCGATGGATGACGTCAAAGCGCGCGAGCGCATCTTCCTTGAGCTGCTGCAGACTCGCCGTGATGGCGGCGTTTTGCGCTTCTTCATCGAGTTCTTCCTCCTCTTCTTCCTCCGCCGCGGGCTCCGCCAGCTCGGCGACCGGCTCGTTCTTGGCGTTCGGGTCGATGAGCCCGTCGACCAGTTCGTCGATGCGCATCTCGTCGCGCGACACCTTGGCGGCGAGCGCAAGGATTTCGGCGATGGTGGTCGGGCAGGCCGAAATCGCCTGGATCATGTGCTTCAGGCCGTCTTCGATGCGCTTGGCGATCTCGATCTCGCCCTCGCGCGTCAGCAGCTCGACCGAGCCCATTTCGCGCATGTACATGCGCACCGGGTCGGTGGTGCGGCCGAACTCGGGGTCGACCGTGGACAGCGCGGCCTCGGCCTCTTCTTCGGCGTCTTCGTCGGGGACGACCGCCGGTGCGTTTTCTGAAATCAGCAGCGTTTCCGCATCCGGAGCCACGTCGTAGACCTGGATGCCCATGTCGCTGAAGGTGGTGATGATCGACTCGATCTGCTCCGCATCCACCAGGTCGTCGGGCAGATGGTCGTTGATTTCGGAGTAGGTGAGAAAGCCGCGTTCCTTCCCGAGCTTGATCAGGTTCTTCAGCCGCGTGCGCCGCGCCTCCACGTCCTCCGGCTTTTGCTCGCCCTTGCGCAGGTCCGCTTTCTGCTTCGCAGTGAGCTTCGCCGCCTGTTGCTTGGCGATTTGCCTGGCGATCTGCTTGGCCGACTGCTGCGGCTTCGCCGCGGCGGCCTCCGGCTGCGCGGCTTTGCCTTTTACAGGCAGTTTGGCAGCTACCTTGCCCTTGTCGGACGCTTGGGTCTTGCCCGCCTGGGGCTTGGCCTTGGCCGCGAGCTTGGGCGCGGGTTTGACCCCCGTCTTGGCCGAAGGCTTGGCCTTCTTGGCCAGAGGTTTCGACTTCGCCGCCGGCTTCGCCTTGGCCAGAGGCCTCGTCCTGGCCAGAGGCCTTGCTTTGGCCAGAGGCTTTGTTCCGGCCGCGGGTTTCTTCTTCGGCGGCGAGGCGGACTTGTGCGCAGCCTTCGGCTTGGCCGCCTTCGCTCTTGCCGCTGCGGTGGTTTTCTTGGCTTGATGTGCTGCCATGAGCTTGTCCTAAGTCGGTGAAGTATTGGAAAAAAGCCGCGAATTATACCACAGGGCGACTTGCGCCTGGGCGCTGGTCGAGCGTCCCCAGGCGCTTGGTCAGCGCGTTCATCAGGTCTATATCCGCCGCGCTCAGTGCTCCTGCTATGCTCTTGCGCTGCAATTCATTCAACTGTTCGTGGATGCGCCGGCGCTCGAGCGCCGGCAGCGCATCGCGAAATGCACCTTCGGCCTGCTCCGGCGAAAGCGCCAGAACCATGAGTTCCGATCGAACCTGTTTCAGCAGAGTTTCGTAGGGGCTGCCGCGAAAGTAGTCGATCAACATCACTTCCGAGCCGGCGTCAGGGTTGCCGCGCGCGTATTCCGCGAGAGCGAGCAGAGCCTTGGCTTCGGGATTTTCGCCGCGGATGATTTCGCTGGACAGCTCGGAGGCGAGCGCCGGTTTGACCAGGACACATTCCAACAAGCGCAGTTCAAAACTCTTGACCGCCGCACGCGCGACCTTGGGCGGGCCGGGGCGCTGCCACGCACCCGGCGCAGGCGCGTCGCGGCGTAATTCGCACAGGCGTTCGACTTCCTGCTGGGTCATGCCGCTGATGTCCGCCACTTGCTTGAGCAACTGTAGCTGCAGTCCCGGCGCGGCCACGCTCCTGAGCAAGGGCTTGGCCTCGTGCACCAGGCGCGAACGCCCTTCCGCGGTGTTGGTGTCCACACGCGCGCGCAACTGGCCGAGCAGATAGGCCGAGAGCGGCTCAGCGCGTCCCGCCAGTTCCTCGAACGCCGCCTTGCCCTTGGCGCGTACATAACTGTCCGGGTCCTCGCCTTCGGGCAGGAACAGGAAGCGAATCGTCTTTTGATCGAGCGTCGCCGGCAGGCTCACTTCCAGGGCGTGCCAGGCGGCTTTCCTGCCGGCCGCATCGCCGTCGAAGCTGAACACGATTTCGTCAGCCTGGCGCAGCAGCTTTTGCACGTGCACGGGCGTGGTCGCCGTGCCCAGCGTCGCCACCGCGTAGCCGACGCCATGCTGCGCCAGCGCCACTACGTCCATATAGCCCTCGACCACCAGCACGCGCCCGGCATCGCGTATCGCCTGGCGCGCCTGCGGCAGCCCATAGAGCTCGCGCCCTTTCTCGAACAGCGGTGTCTCCGGCGAGTTGAGGTATTTCGGTTCGCCCGCGCCGATGACGCGCCCGCCGAAGCCGATGACGAAGCCGCGCTGGTTGATGATCGGGAACATGATGCGGTCGCGGAAACGGTCGTAGCGCTTGCCCGCGTCGTTTTCGATCACCAAGCCCACTTCCTTGAGACTCTTGTCGTCGTAATCGGGAAACGCGGCTTGCAGGTTTTGCCAGCCGTCGGGCGCATAGCCGACGCCGAAGTGCGCCGCGATCTGGCCCGACAGGCCACGGCGCTTGAGGTATTCGATCGCCTGCGGTGCAGCCTTCAGCTGCTCACGGTAGTACTGCATGGCGCGCTGCATGATGTCGTACAAATCGGGGCCGGTTTCTTCTTTCTTGTTGCCGAAGCGCGGCTCGAAATCGGGCATGGCCATGCCGGCGCCCGCCGCCAGTTCCTTGATCGCCTCGATATAGCCCAGGCCGGAATACTCCATCAGGAAACCGATTGCATCGCCGTGCGCGCCGCAGCCGAAGCAGTGATAGAACTGCTTCGACGGGCTGACGGTGAACGAGGGCGACTTCTCGTTATGGAAGGGGCAGCAGGCGCTGAAGTTGGCCCCCGTTTTTTTCAGCTGCAGATGACGCTGGATGATATCGACGATGTCGACGCGATTGAGCAAATCGCGTTTGAAGGAATCAGGTATCACGCGCGGCAGGGGGCTGGAATCTAGGGCCTGAAAAAAACTTTCCCCGGCATCCGCGCCTGGGGAACATGTACTCTTTATAGGCCATTTCGGCCGGAACGCAAGTGAAAAAAACTACGCCCCCGCCGCTGGCAGGGTGCAATAGGCGAAGCTGTCCCACGGGGATTTTCTTCGGTCGTATTGCACCGATGAATCGTCAAGCTATCTGGCGCAATACGCTGCGCTATTGCGCCCTGCTCACTTACCTGGCCTTACCTAGGCGCCGAGCTTTGCCTTCACCAGGGCCGACACCCTGGCCATGTCGGCGCGGCCGGCAAGCTTGGGCTTGAGCAGCGCCATGACCTTGCCCATGTCCTGCATCGCCTTGGCGCCGACCGCCGCGACTGCCGCGGCCACCTCCGCGGCTATTTCCGCCTGCGTGAGCTGCTGCGGCATATAGCCAGAGAGCACCTCGATTTCGAATTTTTCCACGTCGGCCAGATCCTGGCGCCGGCCCGCCTCGTATTGCGTCACCGAGTCGCGCCGCTGCTTCAGCATTTTTTCAATGATGGCGAGGATGTCCGCATCCGAAAGTTCGATGCGCTCGTCCACCTCGCGTTGCTTCATCGCCGCCAGCAGCAGGGGGGTGGGGGGCCGGCGCGCCGCG